>Ga0185299_10000011_pt1 | contig 610767 bp, 574 predicted proteins | sample PaiPotPPA55metaG_FD_128002 | JGI IMG/M metagenome (GOLD analysis project Ga0185299, IMG submission 128002) | Iron sulfur acid spring bacterial and archeal communities from Banff, Canada, to study Microbial Dark Matter (Phase II) - Paint Pots PPA... ...
GCGCGTCGATCTCCTCGGAGATGCGCATCGCGCCGAGCTCGGCGACGATGCCCGTGCCGACCTTCGCCGAGAGCATGTAGCCGAACGCGTACGGCGTGATCTCGCGCAGGTCGCACCACGCGGAGAAGACGCCCGAGTAGGCGGGCGCTCCCTGCGCGGCGGTGAAGTACGCGCCCTCGATCCCGCACTGCAGGCCGAGGATGAACATCAGCGTCCAGATCACGGCGGTCGAGCCGACGATCAGGATGCCCGACTGGCGCAGCGCCTCGCCGAAGAAGCGGAACACGCGCAGGCCCCAGACATCGCGGACGATGTAGCTCGTGAAGCGGCCGATCTCGCCGCTCGCCTGGAGCCATTCGCGGGGCATTGCGAGCAGGCCGTTCACTTGATCACCAGGATCGACGGATGGGTCGCCAGGAGCGTCTGCGTGAAGACGTAATCGAAGGAGAAGATCATCGTGAACGTGAGCACGACCGCCTCGTTGACCGCGCGGCCGACGCCCTCGGCGCCGCCGGAGGCGGACATGCCCTTGTAGCAGCAGACGATCGCGATGATCGCGCCGTAGATCGTCGTCTTGAGAACCGAGCCCCAGAGGTCGGTCGTGGAGGCGTTCGCGAACAGCGTTGCCCAGAAGGGGCCGAGCGGCTGGCCGTTGACGACCTCGGCGAGGATCCCACCGAAGATCCCGAACAGCAGCGCGTAGACGTCGAAGAGCCCCGTGACGACCATCAGCGCGAGGAAGCGCGGGACGACGAGGTTCTTGACCGGGTCGACGCCGAGCACCTGCAGCGCGTCGAGCTCCTCGCGGATCTTGCGCGCACCGAGGTCGGCGGTGATCGCGGTGCCGGCCACCCCTGCGAGCACGATCGCGGTGACGTTGGGGCCGATCTCGCGGATTGCCCCGAGCACGAAGAAGCCGCCGAGGCGGTCGAGCGCGCCGAACAGTGTGAGGAAGTTCGCCGCCTGCAGCCCGGGCGCGGCGTAGCACAGGCACACGGTCGAGACGAGCAGCGGAAACCAGCACAAACGCAGCGCAAACAGGAACTGCGAGACGAGCTCGCCGCCGTACGGGTACGGCGGACGCAGCGCCGACCAGATCGTGCGGCCGGTGAGGATCATCATGTCCCCGAATTCCTCGAGGATGTGCCGACCCGAGCTGTACCCGCGTTCGGCGACGCTGCGAACCATCTAGATGCCTGCCCCTCCTCGGGTCTCGATCTGCGCAGAACTCTACGCGATGCAGCGCCCGCGTGCCACCGCCAGCGGGCGCGCGGAGCGCCCGCATTCTCGCCTGCTCAGACCCCCCAAACGCGCGCGGGCGGGCGGCGACGGGGGCGTGCGGCCGCTGATAATGTGGCGCGATTGTGAGGGGGAGCAGAGTCTCCGGCGTCGTGCTGGCGCTCGGCGCGGTGCTCGCGGCGGGATGCGGCGCCGCGCGCCAGGACGCGCGCGAAGCAAAGGGCGAATTCTCCGTTCACGTGCTCACGGCGACGTTCCCCGCGCGGCAATCGATCGCCAAGCCCGCGATCTTCGAACTGCGCGTCGAGAACACCGCCAAGCGCGCGCTGCCGAACATCGCCGTCACGCTCGACTCCTTCAGCTCCGCCTCGAGCTTTCCCCGGCTCGCGTCGAGCCAGCGGCCGATCTGGGTGATCGAAGAAGGCCCCGGCGCGCAGCCCTCCACGCCGGTGGAGAGCGAGTCGGTGAGCCCGCCTGGCGGCGGCCAGACGGCGTACGTGAACACGTGGGCGCTGGGGCCGCTCGCGCCCGAAAGCACGCAGACCTTCGAATGGCACGTCGTGCCCGTGAAGTCGGGCACGTACACCATCCACTACACGATCGCGGCCGGGCTCGCGGGCAAGGCCAAGGCTGTCTCGAGCTCGGGCGGCGCGGTCACGGGAGCGCTCACGGCGAGCATCGCCGCGAAGCCCGGCGCGCGCCACGTCAACCCGGCGACCGGCAGGGTCGAACCGGGCGAATCCCCGAAGCAACCGTGATCGCAGCTTGCCCATGGCGGTAGCGCCGCTCGCACGCGAGCGCGGACGCTGCGTGCGGCCGCGAGCGCGCGCACCGCTGCGCGGACACCTCGGCGCGAGCGCCGATCGTGGCGAAGGCGGCCGTTTGGCCGCCTGTCGAAGCTGCGCGGCGCGGATTTCGCCACGCGAGGATGCGCCGCGCGGGATGAGGGCAATACGATTGCGCGCGGGCGACCTGCCCCGAGCTCAGCCTTGAAGTGCCCCGATCCGGGCCGGTGCACGAGGTGCACGCGGCCGAGCGCCGTGAGCTGCACGCTCGAGCGCCCTGTAATCACGCGAGGAGGAAACCGAGAGACCAATGTCAGCGACCGCAGAGATGACCGCAATCCGCGACCTCGTCGACGGCGATGAGCCGCTGACGATCGAGCAGTTCGCCGTTCAGGGCGAACCAGCGGCGGCCGACGTGCTCGCAATGGGCGAGAAGCTGGGCGTGCGCATGGTCGATCTGAAGTTCACCGACGTGCCTGGCACGTGGCAGCACATGACGCTCTCGATCAAAGCGCTCGACGAGGACGCGTTCAGCGACGGCCTCGGCTTCGACGGCTCGTCGATTCGCGGCTTCCAGCAGATCGCCGAGTCGGACATGCTCCTGATGCCGGACCCCGCGAGCGCAATGATCGACCCGTTCTACGCCGAGCGCACGCTGTCGGTGATCTGCAACGTGATCGACCCGATCACCCGCGAGGCGTACTCGCGCGACCCGCGCTACGTCGCGCAGAAGGCGGAGCGGCACCTCGCGAGCAGCGGCATCGCGGACACCGCGTTCTTCGGCCCGGAGGCCGAGTTCTACGTCTTCGACCACGTGTCGTTCGACCAGAAGACGCACTCGGCGTTCTACGAGGTCGACACGGCCGAGGGGTACTGGAACCGCGGCTCGGGCTTCGGCGACCCGCACGCGAAGCCGAACGTCGGCCACCACCCGCGCTCGCAGGAGGGCTACTTCCCGGTACCGCCGATGGACACGATGGGCGACCTGCGCGCGCTGATGGTGATGACTCTCGAGGCGCTCGGCGTCCCGTGCGAGTTCCACCACCACGAGGTCGGCGGCCCGGGCCAGGGCGAGATCGACCTGCGCTTCCAGCCGCTCCTGCACATGGCCGACACGCTGATGCTGCACAAGTACATCGTCAAGAACGTCGCCCGAGCGGCGGGCAAGAGCGCGACCTTCCTGCCGAAGCCGATCTTCGAAGAGAACGGGTCCGGCATGCACGTGCACCAGTCGCTGTGGAAGGGCGGCGAGACGCTGATGTTCGACGAGAACGGCTACGCGCTGCTGAGCGAGCTCGCGCTCAGCTACGTGGCGGGGATCCTCGAGCACGGTCGCGCTCTGATGGCCTTCTGTGCGCCGGCAGCCAACAGCTACAAGCGCCTGGTGCCGGGCTACGAGGCTCCGGTCAACCTCGTGCACTCGCAGCGCAACCGCTCGGCGGCTGTGCGCATCCCGATGTACCTCGGCTCGCCCAAGGCGAAGCGGATCGAGTTCCGCCCGCCGGACCCGCTGACGAATCCGTACCTCGGCTTCTCGGCGCTGCTGATGGCGGGCCTCGACGGCATCAAACGGCAGCTGAAGCCGGGGGCGCCGGTCGACGTGGACCTGTTCGACCTCCCCGACGAGGAGCTCGCGAAGATCGCCCACGTGCCGGCATCGCTCGCCGAGGCGATGGACGAGCTCGAGGGGGACCACGAGTTCCTGCTCGACGGCGGCGTGTTCACGAGCGATCTGATCGAGGAGTGGATCTCCTACAAGCGCGCGGAAGCGAAGGAGATCGACCTGCGCCCGCACCCGTGGGAGTTCGTGCAGTCCTACGAGGGCTGACGCCGGCGCGGAGGAAACCGCTGCGAGCGAGGGGGGGCAGCCGCACGCGTGCGCGTGCGCGCGGCGCCCCCTCGACCACCGTCCAGCCTCACCGCCGCGGCGCGCGCACGCGCGCACCGCGGCGGTCGTCGTGACTCGAGCTCCGCCGCCGCCTAGCAGCGGGTCATTTCAGCGTCGTCCCCGGAGCGACCCCGCCACCGCGGACGCCTTGGCCGGCGTGCGCGCCGTCCTGATAGAGCTCGATCGAGCGCGCCACGAAGTCATCGCTCTGACCGGTCACGCGCAGTGCGTTGCTGAGGATCAGCCCGTCCTGCGATTTGGGCATCGCCGCTTCGAAGGACCAGCGAAGCACGCCGTCTATGTACTCGCGCACGAGGAACGCGGAGCCGTTGGGCGTGATCTCGGTGGCATAGCGGTGAAGGGCGAGCGACGGGTCGAAGCCCAAGCCCAGCGTCGGTGGCCAGAGCTCATGGGCGTTGTACGGCTTGGTGACGACCGGCACGCCCGCTCCCGAGCCACCCGCCCACGAGAGGCCATTCCAGCCCCAGCCCTCGAAGTAGTCGACCTCCTCGCCGCTGGTCCACGACCAGAACCCCGGATCGGCGCCGCCGAGGTCGACGGGCCATCGGCAATAGCATTCGGCGACGATCGTTTCGGAGCCCCCGTAGGTGTATTCGAAGGACGCGTCGGTCGTGACGCCGCCGCACGTGTAATCGCTCGTCACGCCTGCGACAGTCACCCCGCCGGGAACGTAGCTGCACCGGAGTTCGAGCCCTTCGGGTCCCGCTTTCGCCTGACTCTTCTGCTCGACCGCGACTTCGTCTGAGTTGTTGCAGCAGCCCTTGCCGTTTTCCGACGGCTGGACCGTGCTGTCCTGGCCGGGCCCGCCGCCCAGTGGGGCGCCGAAGGCGTCGGCGTAGGCGACGTGCCAGCCTCCACTCGGAGCCGGTATCCCCGGCGGTGCCGAGAGCGCCACCGCGCCGCCCGGGCTCCCTGTTTCGCGTTCTTCGCGTTCCCGCTGTTCGCGTTCCGCTTTTTCTCTCGCTTCGCGTTCCGCGCGTTCTCTCGCTTCTCTTTCGACTCTTTCTTTCGCTTCGCGTTCGACTCGTTCTTTCGCTTCGCGTTCGGCGCGTTCTTTCGCTTCTCTTTCGGCTTTTTCTTTGGCTTCGCGTTCGCGCCGTTCGCGTTCAGCGCTTTCCCGCGCTTCGCGTTCTTCGCGTTCGCGCCTCGTTTCTTCGCCTTCGTGGCTGCGCTTGCCGCGCGGGTAGAAGACCTTGACGTCGTTGGACCAGCTGTGGGCCTGCCAGCGCGGCCTCACCTGGTAGGTAACGGTGGCACCGGGCACCGCGGGAGGAGTATCGGTCGTGCCCGTGACGACCACGTCGGTGGTCCTCCCGGCGGAGGTGCGCGACTCGACGTACTGGTGCGAGAGCGCGGTTGCGCTCCATTGGAGCGTGCCGCCGCGAACCCAGAGCACAGGCGTAGGCCGCTCACCGGCCCGGCGGGCGTGCGCCGAGCGCCGAGCGCTCGTCGACGCGCGCGTCTGCCGCGAGCCGCGAGTCCCGCCGCCCGCGCCGACGAGCGCCGCCGACGCGCTGCCGCCGGCGATCGCCAGCGCCATCGCGAGCAGCACCGCGAGCACGACCGTCGCGCGCACGCGCGCGCGCGGGACGGTGTGCGCACGCGCTCGTGCAGCTGCGTCCTCCTCCGCCTGGGTCCAGCCTTGCGTTCCCCGCACGGCGTTCTGCTCGGCTACCGGACTGCGCGGCATGGTGCTCCCCTCTGTTGTCGGTCGTTCAGCGGGGCTCGGCTCTGCAGCGCGCGCACCGTCGCGTGGAGCCTCTCCCCCGAGTTCGTCCGCCCGGTGGGCGTGAGGGGGCGAGTGTTCCGCCGCGTCCGCGAGGCTGAAAGGAAGTTGGACGCTTGACCGAGTTAGAGGAACGATCAGCCCGACGTGACCGTCGTCCGATCGGTCAGCACCGGGCCCGAAACGGGCAGCGCAAGCCCGGCCGGCGGCCCGTCCGCTGGACCGGCGGGCGTCTAGCATGGCTGCAATGGCGCGCGACTATCTAAAAGCGATCTCCGAGCGCGTGGTCGTCTACGACGGCGGCATGGGCGCAACGCTGGAGCAGTTCGACCTCACGAGCGAGGACTACGGCGGCCTTGCCGGCAAGTGCCACGAGGCGCTCGTGCTGAATCGCCCGGACGTGATCGAGGGCGTGCACAGCTCGATGCTCGACGCGGGCGCGGAAGTCATCGAGACCGACACCTTCCAGGGCTCGCGGATCAAGCTCGACGAGTGGGGGCTCGGCGAGCATACGCTCGAGATCAACACGAAGGCCGCTCAGATCGCGCGGCGCGCAGCGGGCGAGGCACGGTACGTCGCCGGCTCGATCGGGCCCACGGGGCACCTTCCCGCCTCCGAAGACTCATCGCTCGGCCAGATCCGCTTTGCAGAGCTCGTCGAGGTGTTCGACGAGCAGGCGCGCGGGCTGATCGACGGCGGCGCGGACCTGCTGATCATCGAGACGGCGCAGGACATCCTCGAGGTCAAGGCCGCGATCTTCGGCGCGCGGGCCGCGTTCGCGGCGAGCGGGCGCACGCTGCCGATCCACACGTCGGTGTCGCTGCTGCCGAACGGCGGCAAGATGCTGCTCGGCACGGACATCTCGGCGGTGCTGGCGACGCTCGAAGCTCTGCGGGTCGACGTGATCGGGCTGAACTGCTCGACCGGGCCCGAGGACATGCGCGACGCGATCCGCTTCCTCGGCGAGACGTGCGCGCTGCCGGTCGCCTGCATCCCCAACGCCGGGCTCCCGCTGCAGGGCCCGAACGGCGAGACGATCTTCCCCGAGCAGCCGGACCCGCTGGCGGAAGTGCTCGCGGAGTTCGTCGAGCGCTACGACGTGGGGATCGTGGGGGGCTGCTGCGGGACGACGCCCGCGCACATCGCCGCGCTCGCGCAGCGCGTCGCGGGCAGGATCACCTCCCCGCGCCCGGCGCCGCGCCCGGCGCACCTCTCGTCGATGATCGCCGCGACGCCCCTGGCGCAGGAACCAGCTCCGACGATGGTCGGCGAGCGCGTCAACTCGCAGGGCTCACGCAAGGCGAAGGAGCTGCTGCTCGCCGACGACTACGACGGCCTCGTCACGATCGCCGAGGATCAGGTCGAGGGCGGCGCGCATGTGCTCGACGTCTGCGTCGCGCTGACCGAGCGCGCCGACGAGGACGAGCAGATGCGCCTGCTCGTGAAGAAGATCTCGCTGACGCAGCCGGCGCCGATCCAGGTCGACTCGACCGAGCCGGAGGTGATCGAACGCGCGCTCGAGCAGATCCCCGGGCGCGCGATCGTCAACTCGATCAACCTCGAGGCGGGCCGCGAGAAGCTCGACCGCGTGGTGCCGCTCGCGCTCGCACACGGCGCCGCGCTGATCGCGCTGACGATCGACGAGACGGGGATGGCGAAAACGGCGCAGCGCAAGGTCGAGATCGCGAAGCGCATCCGCGACATGTGCTGCGGCGAGCACGGGCTCGACCCCGAGGCGCTGATCTTCGACTGCCTCACGTTCACGCTCACGACGGGCGACCAGGAGTGGCGTCCGTCTGCGGTCGAGACGATCGCCGGAATTCGCGCGATCAAGCAGGAGATCCCCGAGGTGAAGACGTCGCTCGGCGTCTCGAACGTCTCGTTCGGCGTCTCTCCCGGCGCGCGCGCGGTCCTCAACTCCGTCTTCTTGCACCACTGCGTGCAGGCGGGGCTCGACCTGGCGATGGTCAACCCCAACCACATCACTCCCTACTCCGAGATCAGCGACGGCGAGCGCGAGCTCGCGGATGACCTCGTTTTCAACCGCCGCGACGACGCGCTCGAGCGCTTCATCGCGCACTTCGAGTCCAAGGGCGAGGTCGACGTGGGCGAGGGCGCCGCGGACCCGACCGAGGGGATGGAGCCCGAGGAGGCGCTGCACTTCCACATCCTGCGCCGCCGCAAGGAGGGCGTCCAGCAGCAGATCGACCGCAGCGTCGAGAAGATCGGCGCGGTGCCGACGCTCAACGAGGTGCTGCTTCCGGCGATGAAGGAGGTCGGCGACAAGTTCGGCGCCGGCGAACTGATCCTCCCCTTCGTGCTCCAGTCCGCGGAAGTGATGAAGCGCGCGGTCGCCCAGCTCGAGAAATACCTCGACAAGCTCGAGGGCTACACGAAGGGCACGGTCGTGCTCGCGACGGTGTTCGGCGACGTGCACGACATCGGCAAGTCGCTCGTCAACACGATCCTCACGAACAACGGCTACACGGTCGTCGACCTCGGCAAGCAGGTGCCGGTGCAGACGATCCTCGACGCGGCCGTCGAGCACGACGCGACCGCGATCGGGCTCTCCGCGCTGCTCGTCTCGACCTCGAAGCAGATGCCCGCCTGCATCGCGGAGCTGCACTCCAAAAGACTCGAGTTCCCGGTGCTGATCGGCGGCGCGGCGATCAACCGCGCGTTCAGCTACCGCGCGCTGTATCCCGGCGGCTCCGAGTCGGACGAGATGTACGAGCCCGGCGTCTTCTACTGCAAGGACGCGTTCGAGGGGCTCGCGGTGATGGACCAGCTGGTCGACACCGACGCGCGCGCGGCGCTGACCGAGAAGCTCCGCGGCGGCGCGCGCGAGTTTCGCGCGAAGGCCGAGGAGCCCGAGGAGGAGGCGAACTTCGCCGACGATTCCGTGCGCTCGGCCGCGCGCGCCGATGCGCCCGTGCCGGCACCGCCGTTCTGGGGCGCGCGCGAGATCCCGGTCGACGTCGACGAGCTCTATCGCCATCTCGACACGCACGTGCTGTTCAAGCTGCACTGGCACGGCAAAGGCGTCAAAGGCGAGGCGTGGCAGGCGCTCCTGCGCGACGACTTCCGTCCGCGTCTTGCGCGCATGTGGGCCGAAGCCCTGGGCGGGCCCGGCGCTCGCGCGGATGGCGCGGACGGCGTCGGCGAGCGGCACGAGCCGTACATCCATCCGCGCGCGCTGCTCGGCTTTTTCCCCTGCTATGCGCTCGGCAACGAGATCGTCGTGCTCGACCCCGGGGACCGCGCCACCGAGCTCACGCGCTTCGTGTGCCCCCGTCAGCCGAAGGGCGACAGGATCTGCCTGGCCGATTTCTTCCGCCCGGCGCTCGACGGCGGGGCGCCCGCCGAGCTCGACGTCATCGCGCTCCAAGCGGTGACGGCCGGGCGCGAGGTGACGGAGCTGATGGCGCGCTTGGAGGCCGAAGACAAGTTCACCGAGCAGCTGTTCGTGCATGGCCTCGGCGCGCAGACCGCGGAGGGTCTCGCGGAGTGGCTTCACTACGAGGTGCGCCGCATGCTCGAGATCCCGCTGACGCAGGGGCGGCGCTACTCGTGGGGCTACCCGGCGGTGCCCGAGCAGAGCGAGCATCTCAAGGTGGACCGGCTGCTCGACCTCTCGCGGATCGGGATGCGCATCACCGACGGCTACGCGCCCGACCCCGAGCAGTCGACGCTCGCGCTCGTCGCGCACCATGCACAGGCGATCTACTTCGGCACGCGCCAGGGCCGCCTGCTCCCCAATGGCTCGCCCGACGACCTCATCCGCGGTTCAAACCGCGACCCGTCGCTGTTCGGCGATCTCGATGACGCCGACCCTGCGGACGGGGCTGTGGAAGCCGAGGACGAGCCCGCGCTCGCGGGCTGACGCACGCAGGCCGGTCGCGAAACGAGAAGCGGGGCGAGCGGCGCGCAGAGACCGCCCGCGCCTGGCGCCTACTCCTCGCGCGGGGGCGGCCGAAAGAGGATCTTCTTGACCTCCGACGCTGAGGTGCCCCCGAGACGCAGCGCAGTCTGAAAGCCCTCGCTGCCGAGCTCGCCGGCGTCGAGCGCGCGGCGCAGCGCGTTGAGCGCGCGCACGTCCTCCTCCGCGACCTGCTCCCGCGCCGTCTCGAGAAGGATCAGATGGCGCGGCCGCCGATGCGCGGCCGCGATACGCACGAGCGCCTCGCGCTCGGCGGCATCCAGGCCTTCGGCGGCCAGCACGACGGTCTGCTTGGCGTCCATGCGCTTGGCCGCGGCGGCTAGCAGGAGCTCGCGCGCGCGGTCGTCCAGCTCCTCGCTGGCGACGCGGCCCTGCAGCAGCGCGCGCACCCGCTGCAGTGAGAGGACGCTCGCGCGATCTTCGATCAGCCGCGCGATGAACGCGTCGCGCTCCGCGCTCGACGCACAGACGACCACGACGAGGCTTCCGGGCGAGTAGCGCAGACGGTCGACCGGTCGCAGCACGCTGCAGTGGGTGGCGACGCTCTCAGGGCGCGCGGGAGCGCCGTCGCGGCGAGGGCGGTCCGAGGACCACCCCCCGCGCTCGTCGGCGGAGATCTTCACGCTGCGTGACTGAGGTCGGCTTGCCATCACCCCATGATGGCGCAACCGCGGTACGAATCCCGTCGTCACGCGCCTGCTCTGCCCGACTCTTCGCGCTGCGCGCCGATCAGCGCGAGCTTCTCGCTGCGGGAGAGCCGCTTGATCCGCGCCTCCTCGCGCCGCGCCGCGGAGCGGTCCCCGAGCTCGAGCGCGAACGCGATCTCGACCGGACGCCGACTGGACGTGTACTTGCTCGCGCGTCCCGCGCGGTGCTCAGAGAAGCGCCGCTCGAGGTCTGTGCACCACCCCGTGTACAGCGACCCGTCCGCGCAGCGCAGGACATATACCCAGGCGGCGCCCACCGGGACCGATACGCCATACCCCGGCGAAAGCCTGCCCGGCGGCGGCTGGCGCGTCAGCGCTCGCGTGCCGGCGCGCCGTGCGGCGGGGAGGCGAGCGCGGGCAGACGCGCGGGCGTCGCGTGCATCGTCCGCCGGCGCACCTCGCGCCAGGACATGCCCTCCCCGGCGAGCGCGGGGATGCCCATCAGGAACGCGGTCGTCACCTCGACGACCTGGAGGACGATGCCGTACGCGATCGCATCCGCCGTACCGACGTGGTAGACGCCCGCGAGCACGGCGACGCACGCCGCCTGGAACACACCGACGTTGGCGGGGGTCGGCGGCAAGAGCGCGGTGACGTTGACGGCAAAGAGGACGCCCGCCGCCGCCGCCCCCCCGGCCGATCCGAGACCCATCGCGATCAACAGCACCCAGCACGCGACCCACTGAAGCGCCCATGCGCCGAGCTGTGCCGACGTGGCCACGAGCGCGCTGCGCGGGCGCGCGAACACGCGCAGGCCATCGCGCAGACGCGCGAGCGACGGCCGCACGGCGGCGAGCAACAGCTCGCGCCGGCGCGACTTGCGGCGCGAGCTCGTGTACTCCGCGGCCGCGGCGAGGGCGGTCGGCGCGAGCGCCATCGCAACCAGCAGCGCGACCGGCGCGAGCGCCACGGCGAGCAGCGCGCGACCATGGCTATCGAGCACGCGCACGCTCGAGAGCGCGACTCCACCGAGGATCCCGAGCGCGACGAGGTTCAGCAGCGTCTGCGAGACGATCGAGCCGAGCACCGGCGGAAGAGTCTCGCGCGCGCGTCCGAGGCGCCGCGCGACGATCAGCGCGCGCGAGGGCTCGCCGAGTCGCGCGGGGAGCGTGGCGGACATGAGCACCCCGATGAACGTCCCCTGCATCGCATCGCGGCGGCTCGCGCGCCTCCACGTCGCGGCGGCGCCGAGGATCGCGTGCCAGGAAAGCGCGCGGGCGAACATCGCTGTACACATCAGCGCGAGCGCAGCGAGCACCAGGCCCGGCTTCGACGCGACGAGCGATTCGGCGACGCGCGCCATGCCGACGCGCTGGAGCGCGATTGCAGCGAGCGCCGCGCCGACGAGTGAGCTCGCGGCGAGGCCCACGCGGCGCAGCGTGCGGACTCGTCTCGGGCGCCGGCTGAGGACGGGCGCAGGAGCGGGGGCGAGCGAGGGCAGCGGCTGCGCCGGGACGCGCGGCTTGCCGTCGGCGCAGCTGAAGCCGTGGCGAAGCACAGCCCGCTGTCTGCGCCCCGGGACGCGTCGCGCGAACGCCGTGAGCTCGACGGCCCGCTCGTAGCAGTCGGCGACTTCACGCGCGACGTGCGGCCATGCGAAGCGCTCGGCGCGCTCGCGAGCGGCGCGCGCCATCTGCGCGCGCCGGCGCGGTTCGAGCGCGAGGCGGCGCAGCGCCTCGGCGATTGCGAGCGGGTCGCCGGGCGCCACGAGCGTGCCGTCGACGCCGTCGCGCACCACGTCGCCGTAGCCTGCGATGTCCGACGCGACGACCGGCGTGGACGCCGCGAACGCCTCCGTGAGGACCATCCCGAAGCTCTCGCCTCCGAGGGATGGCGCGCACAGGACGTCCGCGCGCTCGAGCTCGGCGCGCTTGCGCTCATCCGAGACCTTGCCGAGCGCGCGCACGCCGCGTTCGTCGAGCAGCATGTGCTCGACCTCCTGCTGGCTCGCGCCGACGATCGTGAGCGTCGCGGGAACGTGTTCGCGGAGCGCCTCGAACGCGCGCAGCAGGATTGGCAGGCCCTTGCGTTCGACCGCCTGGCCGATGAAGGCGATCCGCAGCTCGCCGCCATCGTCCTCGGGCGAGGCGATCGCGTCGTCGAGCTCGTCGTGGAGGTGAACGCCGTTCGGGATGACGCGATAACGGCCGCCGTAGAAGCGCCGCGCGGTCCACGACGCGGCCTCGGAGACGGCGATACGCACGTGCAGACGGCTCATCCGCCTGCGTGCGCCGAGCGGGATCGCGGCGATCCCGTTGGTGAGCTTGTTCTCGGAGTACGTGTGAAACGTGCCGACCAGGGCCGCGGGCCCCGGCGAGAGCATCGCATCCCAGCCGATAACCGGGACGACGGGCTCATGGATGTGCAGGACGTCGAATCCTCCCCGGTAGAGCTCCTCGCGCAGACGAAGGACAGACGTCGGCGTGAGCGAGACGTTCGAGACTGCGCCGTTCGCGCCAATGCCGACCGTCCGCCCGAGGGGGTGCAGATAGTCAGGTGGACGCAGCGGCTGCGGCCGCGCGCCGCCGTGGAGCCGCACGGAAAGCGCGTCGTCGGGGTCCAGCGGGGCGAGGATGTGCACGTCGTGTCCTGCCCCGAGCAGCTCCCGTGCGAGCGAGTCGATGTGGCGGGTGACGCCTCCCGGGTACGTCCACGAGTACGGCGAGAGCAGGGCTATCCTCACGACGCCCACACTCTATCCTCCGCGAACGTCGCCCAGCGGGGTCCTGCGGCCGCCGGCCGCGGGGCTGCGCGCTCCCCTCGCAGCGACGCGATCCAGACGCGGGCGGCTGCGATAATCCGCGCGTGAGCGCGCGCCACTTCGTCAAGTACACGTTCCTCTCGATCGACCCGCAGTGGCGCCGCCTGGATCCGGAGCAACGTCGTCAGGACAAGCTCGAGATGCTCGCGGCGTGCGAGGACTTCGCCGACGGACACCTGCTCCAGTCCTTTTCGCTCGTCGGGACCCGCGGCGACGCTGAGCTGATGCTGCTGGCAGAGGCTGAGAACCTCGATCGCATCCACGAGTTCCACGTCGTCCTCGCGCAGAGCGGCCTGATGAAGTGGGCGCGGATCCCGTACTCCTACCTGGGGATGCGCAAGGCCTCCGAATACAGCGAAGACGAACGCACCGTCCCGCGCGGGTTCAGGGGCCGGTACGTGTTCGTCTACCCGTTCGTCAAGTCGCGGGAGTGGTACGCGCTACCCGGCGAGGAGCGCTGGCGCATCATGCAGGGCCACATCGCGGTGGGACGCGAATACCCGGGTGTGGACAACCACACGGCGTACTCGTTCGGGCTCGACGACCAGGAGTTCGTGGTCGCGTTCGACACCGACGACGTGGGGACTTTCCTCGATCTCGTCCAGCGCCTGCGCACGACGGAGGCGTCCCGCTACACCGTGCGCGACACCCCGAGCTTCACGTGCATCGCGATGTCGCTCGAGCGCGCGCTCGGCGCGCTCGACGGGGAGCCGGTGGCGGCCGCTACAACGCTCTCCGCCGGCTGACCATGCCCCGCGCGCGCTCCGCGCTCGCGCACCTGCGCGCGAGCGATCCGGTGCTCGCGGGCGTGATCGAGAGGGTCGGGCGCCTCCCGCGCGTGCGCGACGGGCGCCCCGACAGCGACGACCACTACGGCGCGCTCGTGCGCACGATCGTCGGCCAGCAGCTCTCCGTGCTCGCCGCGCGCGCAATCTACGGCCGCCTGACGGAGCGCTTCGGCGGGCGCACGCCCTCGGCGCAGGAGATCCTCGCCGATGACCCTGAAGAGCTGCGCGTCGCGGTTGGCCTGTCGCGCGCGAAGGCGGCGTACCTGCGCTCGCTGGCCGAGCACGTGATCAGCGGCGAACTCGAGCTCGGACGCCTGCGCGAGCTCGACGACGACAGCGTGATCGACGAGTTGACAGCTGTGAAGGGCCTCGGCGTCTGGAGCGCAGACATGTTCCTGATGTTCCACCTCGAACGCCCCGACGTGATGCCCGTCGGCGACCTCGGCATCCGCCGCGCGATCCAGATCGCCTACGACCTCGATGCGCTCCCCGCTCCCGCGGAGATGCTCACGATCGCCGAACCCTGGCGCCCGTACCGCACGCTCGCGTGCCGGTACCTGTGGCGCTCGCTGCGCAACGAGCCCACGTAGCGCGCCGGCGCAAGGATCGCCCGGGCCCCGCGGCGCCGCACGCGGAGCGCCCCACCGCAGAGCGCTCCGCGCCGCATCTAGCTCAATGTTGTTTCGCTTTTATCTCGATCGGTTCGCCGTTGACGAGCGCGCCGGACGCTCCCATTGCGGCGGCTTCGCTGTGCCGTTCGAGCGGGTTGGTAAGCGGGGTGATCGTCTCGGTCAACGTGTCTTTGACCCCGCCCTTGAACGCTTGGAATTTCTGGACGCCGGCTTTTTGCGTGTAGACGATCCCATCTTCAGCGTACATTTTGTTGAGTTTGAGGATCTTGCCGATGACCGAAACTTCGAGGGCGACCGATTCACCGAGCGTTTCGCCGCAGGTGAACGTCAGTAGTGGAAGCGTTTCTGGTTCGGCTTTGAGGTCGACGCCGACGTACGGGTTGGCTTCGTTTTTCGGATTCGGGAGGAAGCCGATTTCCCCAACCAGCGGCTGGCTGCTTTCGATGATTCCCTTTTCGGCCGGGGAGCTGGAGCAGTCCTGGTTGGAGATCACGTTTATGCAGCCCTGAAGCGTCACCTTCGAGATTTTGACTTCTTTGCCGTTGGCGTACTGGCCCGTCAGGAAGCCGAGCGTGCAGTTGTCCTTGCCGCCGCCCACCGTTTGGAACGTGACACTGCTGACGCGCATTTTGAAGGTCCCGTGTTCGCCAGGTCCGGGCTTCCATTCCCAACTACCGTCGCCGCCGTCTTTGTCGACAGCGATGCAGTTGGAGAAGTTGAACTTGCCCGTGCCGGTCGCGACTTTGACGCAGCGGCCGATTTCCGGCAGACCGGTCAGCGGATATTCTTCGGCCGACGCCGCACCGGCGCCGACCCCAGCGAGCGCAAGCGCAAGCGCGCACGCCCCGGCCGTCCCAATCACCCTCATATACCGTCCCTTCCCTCGTCCATAGCGCCCATGCCGCCCCGATGCCCTCTCATCACCTGCGGTTATGGCTAGACGTTACACCATGTTCGGCGTAATGGGGGAGTTTTCAGTCCCACTGGCAGCGCAGTGTAATCTGCGTTTTCTTGCCCGGATGCGCGCTGAACGGACCGAAAACGTGCGGTCCAAACCTACCTATCCCTTATGTGCCTGGGTCGCCCGGCGTTGGTCGCGGCGATTGCAATGCGACACCTGTATCCGTGCGCAAGCAGCGACCAAAGCGCGTTGGTCCTTGACTGGCTGTCAGATCGTGCAGCCCCGACCCCTGGGCTAGAAAACGCTGAGGCCGGAGCCGCTCGGAGCGGCCCCGGCCTCGCGCGCAGGTTGCGGGGACGTGACGCGCGCGCCCGTCCCGGTGCCCTAGACCTTGGCTTTGATCTCGAGCGGTTCTTCGTCGTTCAGTGCGCCGGCTCCGGCGAGCGCCGCCTGGTTCGTGATCGTTTCGGTGCTCCCGAACGGTTTTTCGGCGAGTTTGAGCACGTCTTCGCTGCCGCCGATGAACGCGGTCAGGGCCTGGATACCTGCGGCCTGTTTGAAGGTGATCCCGAAGGCCGGTTCCATGATGTTGGTTTTTGTCACGCGGCCGATTACCGAGCCTTCGAGCATGAACGTGATCATGCCTTTGGCTTCGCCGCAGAAGAACGTGGCGATCGGCACTGACGAGTTTTCGGATTTGAGGTCCCAGCCGACGAACGGGTTGGTTTCGTTTTTGCTCCCGGGGACGAAGCCGAGTTCGCCGACGAGCGGAACTTCGCTTTCGATGATGCTCGGCGCGAGCGGATTCGTGTAGCAGACAGTGTGGTGCGTTACGTTTTCGCAACCCTGCGCCAGGAACTTCGTGAACTTGTCGGTTTTCGCGCCGGTGTATTCACCGCTCAGCTGGAGGTTCGCGCAGCTGATCTTCTCGTGAGTAGTCGTTTCGAGCACGGCGCTGTTGAGGAGCTCTTTGACCGCCTTTTTTGCTCCCGGGCCGGGTTCCCATTCCCATTCACCATTGTGTTTTTTGGCGATGGCGACGCATTTTGACCTCGTGAAAGCACCGGTTTTCGTCGCCGATTTCACGCAGCGCCCCAGTTCGGGTAGCGCCGCCGACGCGCCGCTCGCCGCGAGAGCGCCAAATGCGCACGCGCCGACGAGGCACGCGACCATGATCCGCAACCGTCTCATCCGTAGATTCACCTTCCCTCTCGGTGTTGTGCGGGCCGGCTCAGGTGCCGCCCCCAAGTATCCCTCAGAGCGGACGCACGCCGCCCATCCTGCGGCGATTGTACTGGCTCGCACAAGGTGGCGCAACTCAGATACCGAGCGCGGCGCGCATGCCAACCACGGTCTGCGCTGCAGGGCACGCCGAGCGCTGAGGCCGGAGCCGCTCGGAGCGGCCCCGGCCTCGCGCGCAGATTGCAGCGACGTGACGCGCTGCCCGTCCCGGTGCCCTAGACCTTGGCTTTGATCTCGAGCCGTTCTTCGTCGTTCAGTGCGCCGGCTCCGGCGAGCGCCGCCTGGTTCGTGATCGTTTCGGTGCTCCCGAACGGTTTTTCGGCGAGTTTGAGCACGTCTTCGCTGCCGCCGATGAACGCGGTCAGGGCCTGGATACCTGCGGCCTGTTTGAAGGTGATCCCGAAGGCCGGTTCCATGATGTTGGTTTTTGTCACGCGGCCAATCACCGAGCCTTCGAGCATGAACGTGATCGTGCCTTTCGCTTCACCGCACGTGAACGCGGCGATCGGCATCGACGAGTTTTCGGATTTGAGGTCCCAGCCGACGAACGGGTTGGTTTCGTTTTTGCTCCCCGGGACGAAGCCGAGATCTCCAGAGAGCGGGTTTTCGCTTTCGATCACGCTCGGCGCGAGCGGATTCGTGTAGCAGACAGTGTGGTGCGTTACGTTTTCGCAACCCTGCGCCAGGAACTTCGTGAACTTGTCGGTTTTCGCGCCGGTGTATTCACCGCTCAGCTGGAGGTTCGAGCAGCTGATCTTCTCGTGAGTAGTAGTTTCGAGCACGGCGCTGTTGAGGAGCTCTTTGACCGCCTTTTTTGCTCCCGGGCCGGGTTCCCATTCCCATTCACCATTGTGTTTCGCGGCGACGGCCACGCATTTTGCCCTCGTGAAAGCACCGGTTTTCGTCGCCGATTTCACGCAGCGTCCCAGTTCGGGTAGCGCCGCCGACGCGCCGCTCGCCGCGAGAGCGCCAAACGCGCACGTGCCGATGAGGCACGCGACCATGATCTGCAACCGTCTCATCCCTAGACTTCACCTTCCCTCTCGTTGTCGTACCTGCCGGTCCGGTGCCGGCCATCCAACCTGGACGGCCCCCGACCGCCCAGTCTGGGCGCGATTGTACCGGCTCGCACAAGCGCACGCAAGCAACCCAGTTCCCGTCGCTTGAGCGGTGGCGCGGGGGCTCGTTAGCGTCCGCGGACAGCGCGGCGGGCGGCCTTGTGCGAGGCCTTCTTCGAGGCCTTCTTCGCGCCGTACTTCTTGCGCGCCGCGCGTTCGCACGACTTGCGCTTCTTCTTGTTGTGCTTGTAGTGCTTGCGGCAAGTCGCGAGCGCTTTGGCGAGCAGCTGCGCCTTCGTCAGGTGCACTGCGGGCGGGCAGCCGGTGACCTTGACGATCGTCTGCTCCTGGATGAGAACGCCGTTCTGACCGGTGATTTCGGTCGGCATGACGAGTTTTTCGCCGCACAGGTTGAAGCGCTTCGATTCGGGCACGTTGGCCGTGAAGGCCGAGTGGGGGCCGGCAGGAAGCGTCGTTTCGAAGCGCGTGAACGGCGCGTCGGGCGTCGATTCGAAGGTCGAGAAGGTGATGCACGGGAGCTTTCCGTCCGGACAGGGCCTGCCGTTTATGGCTTTGATGTCCGTCTTGCCGTCGAGGATCAGTTTGATCGCGGATTCGCCCGGCGTGCCTGTCCCTTTCAGCACGAACTCGACGTCGGGGAATTCTTCGTTGCCGTGCGAGACCAGGTAGGCGGGACCTGACAGCGGGTTTTTCAGCACCGGGGTTTCGATGTGCGCCGAGCCGATATTCGAGCCTTCGTCGCACTTTTCGCCCTGTTTGGCGCCTTCGTTGAAGGTCTTCAGCAGACACGCCTGCTGGATCGTCGTCAGGCGCGATGGCAGCTGGATCGGCAGCGCAACGTGGACCCTGTGGATGTTCGCGACGCCGATGCCGTTGGACGTCGTGATCACCTTGAAGCCGACTCCGTTCGGTTTGCTGCCGTGGCCTTCGACTTCGGCTTCAAAGCCGGGACTGAATTCGAGTTTTTCGCAGCCCGCGAACTGGAGGGTCGAGAAGGCGCTGCTGATGCCGCCTTCTTCGCCCTTGAACCCGGCGAGCGCGCTCAGCGGTGAGCAGCTGGTGGGGTTGAACTCGAAGTGTTTTTCGCCGCCGGGCAGCGTGCCGAACGTTTCGACGACCGTCTGTTTGAGCTGGACGGGGATGCCTTTTCTGACGTGTCCCGGCATCGTTTCCACGAACGTCGGTACGACCGAATTCACGGTCACCTGGGCCGTGAATTCGTTGACGGAGATGCTCGCGCGAACGACGACGGTGCCGACGTGGAAGGGGCCGGCGACGATGTTCGGGAACGCGATCGAGAGGCCGTACGGCGCGCCTTTGTAGCCTTCGGTGAGATAGACCTTGCCGCCGCGGAGCGTGAACGGTTCGGGGCCGAGACCCGACACCGTCGTCGCTTCTCCGATCAGGCTCGACTGGCCGCAGGTGCCTTCTTCGGCCTGCGGTTCGCCGCACGGCGTCACGTTGGCGAGCACCGCGGCGATCCCGGGCGGGAGCGTCACGGTGAGTTCCGTCAGCTGCTGATCGCCGTCCGGACGCGAGATGATGACGTCCAACGGGCTGTAGTGGCCGGCGAGGTTCGTCCCTGCCGGCGCCGGGCCCGCCGTGATGCTCGGCGATAGCGGGAGCACCGGACCGCAGGGCAGCCCGTTAGGGCCGGTGGTGATTTCGAAGTCTTCGGCGCCCGGGTGTTTCCCGTCTCTCGGGAATGTTTCGAACGGCAGTTCCGCAGCGCCTGACCACGGCGTGAACGTCGCCTTGGTCGCGTAGGGCCCACACCTGCCCGGTGTCGTTGCCGACGCGCGGCCTTCTTCGAAGAAGTGCAGTTTGAGGTCTTCGAAGGGCAGCTGCGGCGTGTTCTGGAACGTCGACACGAGTTGGCCGTTGGCGGGTTCGGGCGTGACCGCGCCGGCGAGCTTCACGACCAAGCCATCTTCGGGGTCGTTGACCATCAGATACAGCACGAGCGGCGGGTTGAAGTGTTCGCCTTTTTCCGCTTCCGCTTTCGAACCGCCGGTGTCCTGAATACCGAGGAACACCGATCCGTGGATTAGGTGACTGATCAGCGGCGTTTTGATGGTGAACGTCCCAACCTTGGCAGCGCTTTCAGCTCCGAGTTCTTCGTCGAAGCAGTGCGGTATTTCGCCGGTGAAGCCTTCGTTGGTCGTCACCGCGGCCTCGCTTTCGAAGCCCGGCTTCACACCCAGCGGACCCGGCGAACACGCGAGCAGGCCGTTCGCAGCGCCCGCGTTGAGCAGCACACCGACCGGCAATTCGACCTTCGTCGCCTTGACCGCGGACGGCGCGCGACCTTCTTCGGAGAGCGTGCCGGTCTGCGGGACGTGCACGTCGACAGAGAGGCCGCTGGGGGTGCTCCCGGTATGGATCGGTTCGAGCGGGCCTCCGGGAGTTGCTGGGTTTTCCGGCTGCACTTCCATGGCCGGGTTGAATTCGAGCGATCCGCATTCGGTGATTTCGGGAATGAGCGCGTTCTGGGGATTGAGCACTATGCCTTCGGTCGCACCCTTCGGCGGGTAGGAGATCCCTTCCAGCCTCGTGTGCAGTCCCGGAACTTTGCAACGGGTCGGCAGGATCACGAACGGTGTTTCTGACCGTTTTTCATGATTGTCCTCGAGCGTTTTGCAGTGGGTGAATTCGCCGTGTTTGCCGCCGTTGTTGACGAATTCTTTTTCGGCTTGTTCTTCGCCTTCGACACATTCCCAGCCGCGCGCGCTGTCGTGGACGGGGCTGCCCGGGCTGCCCCACAGGGTCACAACGCTGCTCAGAACGTAGGCGACCTGTGTCGCGTTCGTGATCGACGCGGTCGCCGCATATTCTTCTTCGGGGTTGACGGACGTGTCGATGTACACGAGCACGTGCTTGCCGAAGAAGCCAAACCGTGCCGGCTCGCCGAAAGCAGGTTCGAGGTCGAACACGGGGACCGCAAGGACCCTCTCGCGAAATGACTGAGGTTCGTCGAGATGGATGACCGCGACACCGATCGCCGACTTCGCCGGACACAGGTTGACTCCTGTCCCGAGGATCGTCGCGAACTGCTCGGCCGTGCACCTTTCCACCGCCGTCGGGTTGCCCAGGAGTCCGGGAGGCAAATGGAAGGAGAGATTGCGTGGTAGCGCCGGCAGCGCCGGGAGCGGCCCCTGCAGGGGGTTGACGATTTCGCGAGTCAGGTTGAAGTCCAGCGTCGTGGTGAGCCCATATGCGTGCGAGCCCGCTTGCGACACACTCCCGCCGCCTTCGCCTTCGGGCACCATTTCAAAGCGGCTCACGCCGAACGGCGTCGGCGTCGCGCTGATTTTCAGCGCCGTTTTGTCTGGCGCGACGGGGGGCGCACCGCCACCCTGCACGGTCGCTTCGTTTTCGAGCGTCGCTTCCGATCCGCCTTCGACTTTGACGGTGATTTCGAGGAGCAGTGACTGGTATGGATCCACGGCCTCCGGTTGGGCACCTTTGTTGTAGGTGCAGCTGACCCCGCCCTTTTCCGTCTGTTCTTTTTCGACTTCTGCGGTCGTTTTGGGGCAGCTCAGCTGCGACGCTGCCTCTTCTTCGGATTCGGTCGTGTGCTCTCCGAAGAAAGCCGTTCGTGACAGGTGCCCACTTACCGCGATCGCCTTGATCTCACTCGAAGCCGGCAATTTGTCGGTGATCGTGACGAGTTCTTTTTCGGCGTTGACCGGCGCGTCGCCGAGGTTCGTGGCAATGACCTCGATCACCGCTTCGTGGTGCGGTTCGAGGTTCGTCGGCGCCGAGACCATGTCGAGGTGCCACCACGGTTGCGTCGTGGCACCCTGCGCGCCCGCGCCGAGCGCGCACGAGATCCCAAGGGCCGCAACGAACGCGACGAGCAGGCGCCCCACACGGACAAGCGCGAGCGAGCGATCGCTTTGCGGGCGGGCCGCCTGCGCCATCATCGGGTCACACCTCGTCCGTGTGCCGCCCTGTGCGCCGCCTTGTGAGAGGCCTTCTTCGCGCCGTACTTGTGGTGGGCGGAGCGTTCGCAGGAGGCGCGTTTCTTCTTGTTGTGCTTGTAGCGCTTACGGCAGCTGGCGAGCGCTTTTGCGAGCAGCTGCGCCCGCGTCGGCGGCTTCGGTTTCGATTTCTTTTCCACCGGACCCGGCCGGACGATCGTCTTCGGGACGTTTCCGGTTCCGGAAGGGCCCTGGACTTCGAAGTTGTTGGTTAGCGCTGGGCCCCCTTTGCAGGATTTGGTGCTTTCGCAGCCCTGCGGGTTGGCCACACCTTCGCTTTCGATGCACGGAGAGGCTTCGCTGCAGATGCGCGCGTCGTAAACGTCGTAGTTGGTGTCCTGATCGGCTGCCACGAGTTTTGCGGCGGTGTCGAAGAACACGTTGCTGCCGTCAGGAGTCGCATCGAGGAACGCCGATTCTTCGGGCGAGGTGCCGGACGAGAGGAGCGCGACGCAACCAGACGGGTTGCTGCACGTTCCGTTGGCGAGTCCGGGAGGCTCGTACTCGTAGACGTTCTCCTTGAATGCATACGTCTCACCGCTCGGCAGCGGGACGAGCTGGTCAGGGCTGTCGAAGAAGAGGCGCCCTTCGTTGGTGAGGTAGTGCGATTGGTACAGCGGGGAGAGAAACTCGGTCGTCAGCGTCCACGACGGGATGCTCCCTGCGAGCATCTTGCCACGCCAGCTACCCGTGCGGTCGACCAGGAGCCCGATGCCTTCACCGCTTTTTTCCACATCCTGCACGCCGTGCGGCTTGGCCCCCGTGGGGTTGCAGGAAACGCAGGTCAGCCGCGGATGCACCGGTTTGTGTTCGTGTTCGTGTTCGGCCTCGTAGAGGTATACCTCTTGGTCAAAAACTTTGTTCGTTTCGGTCGAGATTGCGTCTTCGTTCGTCTTGCCGGTGAGCTGGCGGTTCGACATGAAAGCAAGGAAGAGCCCGTTCGGAGAGACTCGACTGCTGATGAGCGCGATCCTGGCTTTAAAGGGGTCCACGTTGCCCCAGTCGGGCGAGTCTTCTTCGGTGAGCACTGTGACAACGACTGGGGTTTCCCATTTGCTCCCGTTGAAGTGCTCCTCGTAGAGGTTGCACTGTTCTTCCGGCTTCGCTTTTAGCTGGAGTCTGTGGTGCAGCGTTTCGCAGGAGCCTTTCACAGCACCAGCCGCAAGCGCGCCGTTTGCGACGAAGTACACGTAGGTTCCGTCTTCGCTCACGCCCGGTAGCTGATGTGCGACATCGGCGCTTTCACCGAGTTCGCCGCGAGCTCCGGCCGTCAGGTCCGTGAGCTTGCATTCCGGTGGCGAGCCTTCTGGTTCAACGACTTCGCATACGTAAAGATCGGCCGGATTCTCCGCGCCGGCGATCTGACCTTCTTCTTCCAGTGCGTGCGGCCGCAGGGTTGAGGACTTGGTCAGCGGCGCGGCGGCGGTGAAGAAGATCCTCTTGCCATCATTGCTCGCCGCCTGGTAGATGGGGTTCGTGTACCTGCCTTCTTCGATCGGTTCGACTTCCGCTTCCGGGAGGCTTACGTCCAGCGTCTTGCCTGTTTCCATGTTGCGGGTGTAGAGGTGCCCTGCTTCGCTCCAGATCACCCGCTTGCCGTCGTTGCTGATCGCGTTTCGCGCGTCGCTGGTGGCCCCGTTGCCTTGTTCGATGCCAAGCCCGGGTTCGGATTCGCTTCCGGCCTTGATTTCGCCGCTCGGAAGAACGTTGACGACCGCCAGCTGTTCGCCTGCAGGCTTTTCCCGGTTCCACTCGTAGAGGTCTTCGCTGAGCGCGCCTTTGACGAGCGGGACAGCCGAGCGCAGCACCACCTGCGCGAGGTCGGGGGTTGCGCCGAGGATTTCGAGTTCTCCCCCGAACCCTTTGACCCCAGGAGCGTTTGCTGCCGTGACGAGCGGTTCGAAGCAGCTCTTTGGCGGAACTTCGCAGCTTTCGTCGAAGTTGTGGCGCAGGTACAGGTTGCGTTCTTCTTCGGTCACTTCTTTGCCGTTCAGTTCGTGCAGCAGCGGCGGTTCCTGCAGATGGACTCCCTTCACGCCGAATGTCTTCAGAAGCCCCAGCGAAAGCGTTTCCGCCGAGAACAGTTGGTACTCCTCGGGCTTGCCCACATTGAGGCCCTGCGCCTTCGTGCTGGGCGTGACGATGTCCTTTGACGTCCACCCGCCGGGTCCTCGCTTCGATATCTCTTGCTGGGTTTCGGGCGCGCGGCTCCCTTCCGGATTTTCTTCCGGCGATGCGTTCAGCCCGTATGTGATCGCGTTTCCGTTTTCGGCCGCCTGGACCAGCGGTGCGCTCGGGGCGGGGTCCACACCGCCGACGCCGCCGATCGCTTCGACCGAGGCGCCGCGTTTTTTGGGCGGCGACACGAGCTCCCACGCGCGGTGGTCGGGCAGCCCTTCGGTCGCGTTCGGCAGCGTCGTGAAGGTGCCGATCTGTTGCGGCGGTTCGACGGGCGGCGCAACTTCCGTGGCGATTTCGGCCAGGCCGCTGGCGTTTTCCGCTTCTACCCGGTAGTAGTAAGTCGTGCCGGGGACGAGCGGGATTCCCAGATCTTCGGCGACTTTCTTGTCGATCACCGCCTTCACTTCCTTGTCGCCGAACCCTTCGATCCCTTCAGGTGCGAACGCGATCTTCACGCATTCCGTCGGGCATTTTTCCCTCCCGTATTCGAAGTAGCCCTTTTTGAGCTTCGATCCGTGCGGATCGACGAGCGCTTTGAGTTCGATCTTCGTTTCTTCGATGTCGCTCGCCGAAAGTGCGTTGATAATCGGGCGGCCACCTTTTTCGGGTTCGAACACGTCGACGTGGGCTTTTTTGAAGTCTGCGACGTACACATCCTGGCTGGTGCCGTCGATTGCAATTCCGCCACCTCCGCCTGTCTTCAGCTGCGCACCCCCGAAGCGCTGAACGAAACCACCCGTGGAGTCGAGCGCCGCAATCGATTCCTCGTTGTCGAGGTAGACATTGCCTGCGAACGCACCCGTCGTCTGGTCCACGGCGATGCCCCTCGTGTTCGCGCGCACGAGTTCGTCGTTCGTCGGCTGCGCGCCCGTTTCGCTTACGACGTGCGTCTTCGCAGTCACCGAACTTTCGACCGCTTTGCGTTTGTTTTTTTCTTCTTGGTTGAATTCTTCCTGTTCCGGAAGGCACGCTTCTCCGGGTGATTCCTGAAGTTGGAACCGTTCATGGTTGACGTACAGGGCCGATCCCGGTCCATCGATCCCGATTCCCGGCGACGGACAGTCGACGAGAAGTTCGGTGCCTTCTTCGACTCCGAAGGTGTTGCCTTCTAGAGTCACCGTGGAGAGCAGTTCGTTCGATGCGTTGTTCTTAAAGCGCTGGAACGTTTCCAAATGGGTGAGGGCTTCCGGTTCCCCGAGCTGCACCCATACGACGCCGCTCGCGTCGACCGCCACGCCGCCGACCGCATGGCCGACGATCGGGACGGTTCCCAAGAGCGCTCCCGTCGGGCTGAACTTGTCGACGACGTTTTGTTCGCTAACCGTGTTGGCAACGACGTATACGTCGCCTTTCGATTCATCCGACCCGCTGGTCGAGTTGTCGACTGCGATTGCCATCGCCGTACGGTCGTGCCCTTTCGGTTTTGCGGGGTAGTCGAACTGACCTGCGCCGGTTCCCGGTTTCCCCGGCGCGCATGGATTCGTCGTGCAGAGCTCGAGTTCTTCTTTGCCGTCAACCACGCCGAAGCCCCACGTCGAGACCGGGTTACCGGTTTCCGATTTGGCTTCGGGGTGGAAGCGCTCGATGCGTTGATCGCCGGCGTCGACGACGTACACGTCGCCCGACGCTTCGTTGACGGCAACGCCCGTCGGATCCGAGAAGCGACCGAGCGCGGCTTCACCTTTTTCGATTTCGGCTTTTTCTACCCTGCTCCCAAACGCGACGCCGAATTCGTGACCGCGCTGGCTAAAGGCGAAGCTGGGCGCGGCGCACGTGGCGAGAGCCGCAATTGCGAGCGCCACGGCACACGCGAGGCGCGCCGGGATGCGTGCTGCGCGGCCGGCGATGGGCGCCGCGCGCCGCGACGGCCCTGCCGCCACCCGTCGTGGGGCGTCTTGCGCGCTATGACGATCGACCGCTCTCTCCATCCTCTCCATCCCGAACACCTCTCCGCTGCGTCCGCTTCGGCGGACCCCTCCAGCCGGCGAAACCGTGCGGCGAGGCTACTGGCAGCTCGGCGACGCTGTCAACCCGCAACCGCTGACTGCAAGGCCAGGTGCGGTCGGGTCGCCGGCTCGCTCCGAGGCGGGCCGCGCGGCGTCGACCTCGTGCGGGCCGGCTCGAGCCCGCCAGGTATGCCCGGCGCGCGCGCCGAGTGCTTCTCACGTACCCGCTCCTCCTGCTGCTCCCATCCCGCCTCGACTTTGGGGGGTTTGCCGACTCGTTAGGGGTTTACCACTAAGACCTGGCACATTCAAGGCCCAGGTAACGGGGGATCGCGCTTCGAGGAGGCGCCGGCTCGCTGGCGCTCGCGCAGGCAGTCGGGTCCGCGCTCGCCGCCCGCCTGGAGAGGGTCGAGAGCTTGCGAGGACCTGCTCCGGCGCTCGTGGCCTGCTTGGCACGAGCCGCGCTCGTACAGGCGCCCGCCCTGCCTCATGTGCGGGTGAGCATCAGCCGCGGGGCAGCGCAGAAAAACGTGGGGCCCCTCTCGAGAGGGGCCCCACGCCCACGACTTGGCTTCCTGGGCGAGCTGCGTTAGCAGCCGCCGAACGTCAGGAGCCTAGTTCGCGCATTCGATGGTTTTTTCACACTGCCTGAGCTCGACTTTGACCGTGCTCGGGCTCGTGGCCTGATCGGTGATCAGCGACTGGCCACCGTGTTCGTATTTGCCGCCCGAGAGCGAGCTTTCGAGGAACTCTTTGATTTTTTCGTGTTTCGTGTTCGAGAACCCTTCGCCGTTCGGAGTCCATTCTTCGGGGACCTGTTTGCCGCCCGCTTCGGCGACAAATTCGACCTCGATCTTGCTCTCCATTTTGTTCGTGATCTCGCCGGCCACGCCGCCCGTGCTGTCCTGCTGAGCCTTCACGACGACTCCGCCACGGACTTTCACCGGGGCACCGCCACAGCTGAATTCGGCCAGGAAGCCGTTTTCGCCGCCCGGTTCTGCTTCGGACCGGAGGTCGTTACCGTCGATGTTTTTTTCTTCTTTCAGTTCTTTTTTGACGATACCCGGTTCACCAATCAGTTTCTTGGTGTTGATGAGGCCTTCTTTCTGGCCTTCGCTCGTGCACTTGAAGCCGAGGGCTTCGCAACCGGAGAATTCGCCGATCACGTTTTTGACCTCATTGCCAGGCCCGTATTCGCCCTGTTTCTCGACCTGTTCGGTGCAGGAGATCTTCGTCCCGCCTTCAGATTCGAGGACTGCGGGACCGGTTTCTTTTTCTTTTTTGCTCGTGAATTTGACCGCGGCTGCTAGCGGTTGCCATTCGAATTTGCCTTCGGCTTCGGTTTTGGCTTTTTTCGTACAGCCGCCGTTGCTGTATTTGCTCGGCGATTTCGCGACACATTTGCCGTAGTGCGGCAGGTTTTCGAACGCGAGCGCGCTGCTCGCCGTCAAGGCGAACATCGCACAGACCGCCACGAGGCACAGCCCCACGATGCGTGTGCGTTTCATCTAGTAGTCACTGCTCCTTTGTCCCTCGAGGGTTAGATCGATCAGCAGCGAGTGCTCAGCACAGACGCGTCCCTCCACCGATCCCCTACCTGCGATGCGCCGTTCGTGTACCCGAGCCGACGGCACCGCGAGGCCAGATTAGAGGACCTGGCATCGGGCGTCAAGTGTGCGACACCCAGCCGATCGGGCACGCCAAACACTGGAAACCCTCGTTTTGCAGCGACAAAGCGCTAAAATCGAGGTACGCACAGCCGCCGTCGATCTCGCTCCAGTAGGGGTTTCCCCCGAACGGACCGGCGACGGTCACGCGCCACCCAGTCCCCGCGTGTCCCTCGACATGTATTTCGCTGTCGCGGGCGACCCTAGCAGCGGCCTCGCGCGCGCGTCAAGGCGCAACCCACGTCCTGGCCGAACGTTGTGGGCAAGCGTCGCGCCCGGGTCTGCGGCGCGCCGCGCGCACGCTCTGCCCCCGCCGAGCGACGGCGAAAGCCGGCCCGTTAGACGGCCGAGAGCTGCTCGCGCTCGGCGACGCGGAACGAGGAGCCGCAGCCGCAGGCCGCGACGACGTTCGGGTTTGAGACCTTGAAGCCCGCCCCCTGCAAGCTTTCCTCGAAGTCGATCGTCGAGCCTTCGACATACGGAAGGCTCTCGCGATCCACGAGCAGCATGAGCCCGTGGCTCTCGAACGTGAGGTCGCTCTCGCGCTTCTGATCGAACGCGAGCTGGTACTGAAAGCCGGAGCAGCCGCCCCCACGCACGCCCACGCGTAGGCCCGCGATGGCAGCGTCCTGCGGCTGGGAGGCGAGGAACTCGTGGACCTTCTCGGCGCCTTTGTCACTCAGCGTGATCATTGCTATCGAAAGTATAGCGCTCGCCGCGGGGCCTATGGCGTGCCCGCGAGCGCTGCTCGGCGCGGTCCCCGGAAAGGCGCGGTGCGGTGGGTAGTGTTAGGGCGATGCCTTCGCCGCGCGAGATCAAGCAGCGAATCGAGGCCGCGATCCCGGGGGCGCACGCCGAGGTCGAGGACTACACCGGCGGCGGCGATCACTTCCGCGCGACGGTCACGGCCGCGGCGTTTGCCGGCCGCAGCCGCATCGAGCAGCACCGTCTCGTATACGGCGTCTTCGGGCCCGAGCTCGGCGGCGTGATCCACGCGCTGTCGCTGAAGACACAGGCGCCTGATGGAGGGCCGGCGAGCGCCGTCGGCGAGTCGGGCAGCACAAATGACAAGGCTATTAGCGAGGAGCGTTGAGATGTCGAGCACCGATCAGAGGACAGACCTGCCGATGGCCGGCGCCCCGCAGGGACAGGCCGGGGATATGACGGCGCCGGCGAACGCTGAGACGAACGAGATGCGCGAGGCGATCGCGAGCGCGATCGCCGAACACGACGTGATCGTGTTCATGAAGGGGACCCCCGAAGCGCCCGCGTGCGGCTTCTCGGCGCGCACCGTCGCGGCGCTGCAGGACATCGGCGTGCCGTTCGCGGCTGTCGACGTGCTGCCGGACCCGCGCATCCGCGTCGAGCTCTCCGCGCTCTCCGACTGGCCGACGATCCCACAGCTGTTCGCCCACGGCGAGCTGATCGGGGGCTGCGACATCGTCTGCGAGATGCACGAGTCGGGCGAGCTCGAGGGCGCGCTGCGCTAACCGCGAGCTGCGCCGGCGGGCGCGTGCGCTAGCGTCCCGCGGCGGATGGCCCCCGTCGCGATCGCATCGGATTCCACGCATTACATGCCGCGCACGCTCGCGGATCACGAAGACATCCACCAGGTCAGCCTGTACGTGGGCTGGCACGGGGAGCGCGAGCGCGAGCTCGAGATGCGCGACTTCAACGCGTTCTACGAGCGCCTGCGCGACGACGCGGACATGCCGACGACCTCGCAGCCGTCGATCGGCGACTTCCTCGAGGTGTGGGAGCCGCTGCTCGCCGAGGGCAAGGACGTCGTCTCGATCCACCTCGCGGGCGGCATCTCGGGAACCGCCGAGGCGGCGCGCCAGGCGCACGCGCTCCTCGCCGAACGCGGGCAGGGCGATCGCGTCGAGGTGATCGACGCCGAAAGCGGCTGCGGCGGGCTCGGGCTGCTCGTGCTCGCCGCGCACGCGGCAGCGCGCGCGGGCGCGGACAAGGACGCCGTGATCGCACGCGTGCTCGAGGCGCGCGCGGCGCTGACGATGTGGTTCTGCCTGGACACGCTCGAGTACCTGCGCCGCGGCGGACGTATCGGCAAGGCGCAGGCGTGGCTCGGTGGCACGCTGCGCATCAAGCCGATCCTCTCGCTCGAATACGAGATCGTGCCGCGCGAGCGCGTGCGCACCGCGGGCCGCGCCTTCGAGCGCATGGTCGACTACGCGCGCGAGCTGCACGACCGCGGCGCCGACGGCTGGGTCGTCCAGCACATCCAGGCGCACGAGCAGGAGCAGCGACTGATCGAGCGGTGCCGCGAGATCTTCGACTCCGAGCCCGTGTTCAGCTCGGAAATCGGGCCCGTTATAGGTACATATACAGGCCCCGGCCTGATCGGCCTCGGCGCGATCCCGCGCTCGATGCTCGGCTGACCGCGTCAGCGCGTGCGCTCAGCGCTCGCGTCGCCGCCGGCGGCCGAGCATGCGCAGGCCGACCGCGACGCCGACGAGCGCGACGCCGACCGTGATCTGCGTGCGGTGGCGCTCGAGCTGCCCCCGCCAGTCGGTCAGACGCGTTATCTCGCCGCGCAGGCGCTCGACGGACACGGCGAGCTCGGCGCGGTTGCTCTCGATCGAGCTGCGGATTTCGGCGGGCGAGCGCGCCGGCATCACCCGTCCGCCTCCGTCTCCTCGGCGCTGAGGACGGACGACGGCTGCACCGAGGCGCCGTCGGCCGCAAGCGGCGGCACGACGACGGGCGTCTCGGGGCTGACGGCTTCGCGGATCTTGCGCGCCTCCTCGATCGCCATGTTGGGCACCGGCGGCGCGCTGCGTTTGACCGCGCGCGCGGCGATCAGCCCGGCGACGATGCCGAGAGCGAGCAGGATGACGGCCATCGCGAAGAAGCCCCAGAAGTAGGTGAAATCGTTGCCGGGAAGGTAGTAATAGAGAAGCCACGCGCAGCCGATCAGCGCCATCGCCAGCGCCATCACGACGAACACGCCCGCCGCGACTCCGATGACGGCGCCGCGCACGAGCCTCGACGCCTTCTCCGCGACCTCGGCCTTGGCTAGCTCGATCTCTTCGCGCACGAGCTGCGTCGCGCGCTCTGACACCTCCGCGATCGTGGTCGCGATGTTCTGCTGCGAGTCCCCGGGCGGCGTGGCCGAGCTCACTCGGGTGGCTCCTCCGCGAAGACGCGGCGCCAGATGACGGCGGCCGCGCGCTGGGCGACGATGCTCGAGAGCGCCCCGAAGCCGGCGAGCAGACCCGACCACATGAGCCGCTTGACGACGTCGCTCTCCTTCACCGCGCGCTCTCCACGGAGCGGCAGTCTATTGCCCGGGGTCCCCGACCGGCTGCCCGCGCGCGGAGCGCGCCCCGGCGTCGGACTCGAGCCCCCCACAGACCGTCTCCACGACGAGCCACTTCGCGCGCTCGAACTCCTCCGCGCCCTGATCGCGCAGTCCGAAGATCCAGCCCGTGAGCAGCTGCTCGATCGTGCCGTAGAAGGCCATCGCGGCAAAGCGCGCTTCGATCTCGGGCTTGAACGTCCCCTCGGCCTGCGCCTTGGCGACGATGTTTGAAATCTGCTCGTATGCCTTGCTGATCTGCCCGAGGTGCGTCTGGCCAAACGAATTTGCCGCGCGCGTGACCTCGACGATGATCACCTTCATCACGTCGGGCTCGTGGCGGTAGCTCTCGATGATGAACGAGGCGATCTCGCCGAGCTTCTCGCGCACGGGCTCGGGCTTGGAATCGACCTGTTCGATCACCTCGATCATCAGCCCCCAGCGCTCGAGGAAGATGGTGTCGAGGATCTCGTCCTTGGAGGCGAAGTAGTGGTAGACGAGCCCGTACGCGACGCCGGCCTCGTCGGCGATGTCCGAGACGCGGCAGGCGTGAAAGCCCTGACGCGCGAACACCACGACGGCTGCGTCGAGGATCTGTCGGCGCTTGTCGCTCGCCGGCGACGGCTCGGCCGGGGCGCGCGAGGCGCTCACGCGCCCACCTCGGCCGGCCAGCGGTAGACCTCGGCGCGGCGGTTGGCGAGCGAGGGGAGCGTCGCGCGGATCTCGTCCTGGCGCCCGAGGTCGAGGTCGGCGGTGATGTAGCCCTCGCCGTCGGGCGCCTGCGCGAGCACGAGCCCCCACGGGTCGACGATCATCGAGCGCCCTCCCGAGCGGTAGCCCGCCGGGTGCTCGCCGACCTGGTTGGCCGCGATCACGAACGCCTGGTTCTCGATCGCGCGCGCGCGCAGCAACGTCTCCCAGTGGTCGCGCGTCGTCGGCACGGTGAACGCTGCGGGCACCGTGAGCACGCGCGCGCCGCGCACGGTGAGGATCCTGTACAGCTCGGGGAAGCGCAGGTCGTAGCAGATCGAGAGCCCGAGCTCGACGCCGGTCGCGGTGCGCGAGAGCACGATCTCATCGCCCGGCTCCTCGACGTCGGACTCGCGATACGCGCGCCCGCCGACCTCGACGTCGAACATGTGCACCTTGCGGTAGACCGCGCGCAGCTCGCCGCTTTGATCGACGTGCACGCACGTGTTCGCGAGCTTCTCCTGACCGGCGACGCGCTCGCAGAACGAGCCCGCGACGAGCTCGACGCCGAGCTCGCGCGCGGTTGCGCTCGCCCACTCGAGCGTCGGCCCCTCGAACGGCTCGGCGGCCGCGAACAGCTGCTCGTCGGAGCCGATCGCGGTCCACTTCTCCGGCAGCACGATCAAACCCGCGCCGTCGGCGGCCGCGGCGCGCACGAGCCTGTCCGCCGTGGCGCGGTTGGCGGCAGGGTCGGCGCCGGAGGTCATCTGGACGGCGGCGACCCTCATGTGCGAACCTCGCCGGGAGCTCCGTGCGCCCGTGTATATACATAGCGACCCACGTGTCGCGTCGCGCGAGCCTGGCAATAGATTGACTCGTCAGTCAACAGCGCGAAGCATAACGGCCGCCCCGCGTGCGCTCTCGGGCCGCATGCCGCTCCTGCAGCGCGGGCGGCCGCTCAAGCGCTGGCGCTACGTGGGCGTGTTCGGCGAGGAGCTGATGGCGTGTGCGGCGACCGTCCAGGTGGGGGTCGCGCGGCAGGCGTTCTGGGCGCTGTACATGCGCTCGGAGGACGTGCTGCGCGAGCGCACGCGGATCCTGCGCGGGCGCGGCGCCGTGCGTCTCTCGCCCGGACACGCGCTCGTGCGCGACGCCGCCGTCGAGCTCGAGCTCGCGCTCGAGGAAGACGAGGGCTGGCAGGCGCGCTGCGCCGACGCGCGCGGCGGCGAGGTGTGGACGCGCAAGCAGGCAGGCGTCGCGGTACGCGGCTCGCTGCGCATCGACGGCGGCGCCCCGCAGGCGCTCCGGGCGCGCGGAGTCATCGACGACACCGCCGGCTACCACGCGCGCCGCACCGAGTGGCGCTGGAGCGCGGGCGTCGGCGAGGCGCCCGACGGCACGCCGCTCGCGTGGAACCTCGTCGCCGGCGTCAACGACCCACGCACCGGCTCCGAGCGGGCGGTGTGGGTGGCAGGCGTGCCGCGCGAGGCGCCGCCGGTCTCGTTCGGCGCGGATCTCGACAGGATCGAGAGCGAGGACGGGTCGCGACTGTCTTTCCGAGAGGAGGCAAGGCGCGCGCGCCGCGAGAACCTCCTGCTCGTGAAGAGCGACTACCTCGCGCCTTTCGGCTCCTTCTCCGGAACGCTTCCCGGTGGCGTCGAGCTCGACCGTGGCCTGGGTGTGATGGAGTGGCACCGAGCCGTGTGGTGAGCCGACCGTCTCACTTATTAACGCATTCGCTTGCGCCTACATCGCTCTTACTTATATAGCTTTCGCGCTCGCCTTACGTTCCTCTCACTTATTCATCTCGTTTTCTGCGCTAACCCCCATCTTACTTATCGGTATCTAACGCTCGGGTGGTAATTGATGTCGTACGAGCGTCGCTGGACGCACGCGTCTGGCGACGGGGACAGGGAAGCAACGAGCGGAGGAATACATGATGAAAGGCATCAGAGCCGTGGCTCTGTGCGCGTTGTTTGCGTGCGGGATGCTATCGATCGGAGCGAGCAGCGCGCTCGCCGAAAACCTGCCGCACTACGGCAAATGCAAAGCCCTCACGGGCGGTAAATACTCGAACGGCGGTTGTACGAAACTGGCGACCACCGTCGAAAAAGAGAAATTCGAATGGGAACCGCTGACGACGACGGTCAAATTCACGAGCGCAAAAGAAAAAGAAACCGGTCCCGCAGTCCTCGAATCAGAAGGCGGGACGAAGATCTCCTGCAACAAGCAGGTCGAGAAACAGGGCGAATACGGCCCTGGCAATGAGGTCAAAAACATCATCGGCGAATTCTCGGAATGCGAAGCCCTGGGCTTCAAGTGCACGAGCGAAGGCCAGAAAGAAGGCCTCATCAACACCAAAAAACTGATTGGTGAACCGGGAATCGTCAAAAAAGAATTGAAAACAGAAAAAAACATCGACGGTAACGACCTCCGGTCCGAAGCCGAACCGGGCGGCGAAAACGGCTTCCTGGCCGAATTCAGCTGTGGCGGTGCCCCGGTGAAAGTCCGTGGCGGAGTCGTCGTGAAGGCTCAGCAGGACAGCACGGGCGGCGTGGCCGGCGAGATCACGAACAAAATGGAGAGCAAGATCGAGGTCGAATTTGTCGCCGAAGCGGGCGGCAAACAGGTCCCCGAAGAATGGACTCCGAACGGCGCCGGCTTCTCGAACACAAAACACGAAAAAATCAAAGAGTTCCTCGAAAGCTCGCTCTCGGGCGGGAAATACGAACACGGTGGCCAGTCGCTGATCACCGACCAGACCACGGGCACGACCAAAGTCGAGCTCAGGCAGTGTGAAGACAACGGCAAACTTGCCATCAGCTGCCCGAACTAACCCTTTCCTTTGTCCCGGGCGGGAGCGGTCAACGCGTTTCGCCTGAACTCGAGGGTTAGATCCGCGGGGCCCCGTTGCAACGGGGCCCCGCGTGGGTCAGATGCGCGGGGTCCCTGTACCGGGACCCCGCGTCTTTTAAGCGCGACGTCTCGTAAAGCCGCGCCTCTCTCCCGCGGGTTGACACGCCCCAACATCTGCTGAGGGGCGAGCGGCGGGCGGCGGGCGGCGGGGGCCGACGGAAGTGCCGCGTCTGTCGAACGTCTCGGCGTTGGTCCCCGTCGTGTCCGCGGCCGGCTGTCAGCCCGCTCCGCGGAACACGAGCACGCGAATACCGCTCTGTTCCCGCACCGCATTCGCAAGCCCGCGATCGCTCGTCGCAAGCGGCTCGTCGAGCTGTTCGGCCAGCGCGACGAACAGCGCGTCCGCGGCGGCGAGGTTATGGCGCATCTCCCACGCGCGGAGGCGCAACGGCATGCTCGGGAACAGCTCGAGTGAGATATCACCGAGATCGTCGAGTGCCGCTTGCGCCCGCTCGGCTTGCAGTGCGCCCGCGAGCGTATGGCGACGGATCACCGCGAGCACCTCGAAGACGAGCACGTCGGGCGCCGCCAGGGGCGCCTCCCGCTCGAACAGCGCGCCCGCCTCCCGCGCGACGCCCGTCCCGAGCAGGTAGTCGACTACGGCCGAGCTGTCGAGGACCGTCACTCTCCGTGCTCGCGCAGCCGTCGCACGGTGACCTCCGCGGGCTCGGGAAGCGACACGTGTCCGCGCGCCTGGATGCGCGCCTCGAGCTCAGGGGGTGTCGGTCTCGACGCCGTGCGCGCAAGCACCTCGCGTACGTACTCCGACAGCGACACGCCTGCGAGTGCAGCCCTCGCCTTGAGCTTCGCGTGGACGTCCTCGGGGACGTCTCGAATCTGGACCAGCACGCCCATACGTTGTGTATGATAACATGCGCCACGCATACAATAGGCGCCCGGGCGGAGCGCCCCCGCGGCGCTCGAGCTGCCCTACGCCTCGCGCTGGCGGCGCAGCTCGGCGAGCAGGAGCTTCGAGTGCATCGCGCCGATCAGCGCGCGCAGCGGCTCGACACCGGCTTCGATCATCTCCATCGCGCGCTCCACGTCGACCTCGCCGGCGAGGCGCTCGAGTAGGAGCGAGACCTCTTCGACGACGAGCGGTTCGAGCGCCTCGCGGTAGCGCAGCGTTTCGTACACCGTGAAGCCCAGCGCCTCCGCGTAGCCGCCCGCGCGGAAGCTCGCGATCGCCTCGATGATCTTGACGTCGTCCTCGTCGTAGCCGCCGCGCGCCGGCGTCAGCACGCCGATCTCCGCGAGGCGCTGGAGCACGTTGCGCGGCACCTGGTAGTGCTCCGCCGCGTCCGCGACCGGCACGCGCCCCGAGGCCTCCTCGCTCTGCAGCACGCGCTCGAGGATCCGGTCCTCCAGCTCGATCAGCGCGCTCACGCGCTCGGGATCCTCCTCGAGCGCGTCCTTGATTACGCGCAGGGGCATGTAGCGCTGGCGCTGCAGGCGCTTGATCAGCATGATCTTCTCGACGTAGTCGACGGGGTAGTACGCCATGTTGCGGCTCGTCCGCACGATGTCCGCGCCTTCGCCGAGCAGGCCCTCGCGCAGGTAGTAGCGGATCGTGCCCGCGCTCACGCCCGTGCGCTCGGACAGCTCGGACATCTTCAGCAACTCCGCCGCGCGTGCGCGCGCGCGCGCGTGCGCGCGCGCTGCGTCCGCGCTCGCGCTGGTCGTCGCCGCGTTCATGCGCCCGCGCCGCTCACGCGCGAGAGGTCGTCGTCTGCTCGACGGCCCCCGCTCGCTCTCCCGCCGGCCGATCTCCGCTCGGCCCCGCCGCTGCGCCCTCGGCGATCATCTGCGCGACCTCCTCGCCCGAGAAGCCCGCCGCGAGCAGCACCTCTTCGGTGTGCTCGCCGAGCGCCGGCCCCGGCAGGCGGTCGTGGCGCCCGGGCGTGCGCGAGAGCTTCACGGGTACGCCGAGCAGGCGCACCGCGCGCTGGGCGCCCGGCTGTGCGATCTCCACGACCATCTCGCGCTCGCGCACGAGCTGCGAGTCGAGCGCCTCGTCGAGCTCGAGCAGCGGCTCCAGACAGCAGTCGTGTTCGCGCGAGAACGCCTCCCATTCAGCGCGCGTGCGCGACCTGAAGATCTCTACGACTTCCGCGTGCGCCTGCGACCCCGGCCCCTCGCCCTGCTTGGCGATCAGGTCCTCGCGCCCGACGCCGCCGCAGAACGCCTGCCAGAACTTCGGCTCGAGCGCGCCGAGCGAGACCCACCCGTCGGCGCATTCGTACGGCCGGTAGCAGATCAGCGCGCCTGCCAGCGGGAGGTCGCCGCGGTGCGGCACCGCCCCGTCGGCGAGGTACGCCGCGGCGACCATCGCGAGCCACGACAGCGAGCCGTCCGCCATCGACACGTCGACGAACTGGCCTTCGCCCGACCCCCGCTGACCGGCCTCTGATTTCTCGCCGCCGCCGTCGCGCTCGCGCAGCGCCGCCATGATTCCGAACGCCGCCATCAGCGCGCCGCCGCCGAGGTCCGCGATCTGCCCCGCCGCCTGCACCGGCTGACCGCCGCGCTCGCCCGTCAGACCGAGCAGCCCGACCAGACCGAGGTAGTTGGTGTCGTGGCCGGACGCGAGTCGCTTGGAGGACTCCTGGCCGTAGCCCGTGATCGCGCAGTAGACGATGCGCGGGTTCTCCTCGCGCATGCGCTCGTAGCCCACGCCGAGGCGCTCGAGCACGCCCGGGCGGAACGACTCGAGCACGACGTCGTGCTCGCGCACCAGCGCGAGCAGCGCCTCGCGGCCGCGCTCGCGCTTGAGGTCCAGGCGGATCGAGCGCTTGTTGCGGTTGAGCGCGAGGAACAGCGCCGAGCGCGCGCTCTCGTGCGCGCCCTCGTAGTACGGCGGCGAAAGGCGCACGTAGTCGCCCATGCCCGTGTCCTCGACCTTCAGCACCTCCGCGCCGAAGTCCGCGAGCAGCAGCGAGCAGAAACCCCCCGGCAAAAGGCGCGAGAGGTCGAGCACGCGGATGCCCTCGAGCGGAAGGCTCACGCGGGCGCCACCTGCTCGCGGGCCGGGATCGCGAGCATCGCGCGCGCCTCCGCGACCGTCGCCGGGCGGCGCCCGACCTCTTCGCTCATCTCCCGCGCCTTCGCGATCAAGTCGCCGTTCGAGCTCGCCATCTCGCCGCTCGGCAGGTACAGGTTGTCCTCCAGGCCGACCCTCACCGAGCCGCCCAGCGTCAGCGCCGCCGCGACGAGCATCCACTGGTCGCGCGAGATGCCGATCACGCCCCAGTGCGAACCCGCGGGGATGTTGTCGACCATCGCCGCGAGGTTTCGCGCCGTCGGCGGGATGCCGCCGACGACGCCCATCACGCAGTCGACGTGCAGCGGCGTGTGCAGCACGCCCATGTCGATCAGGGGCGCGAGGCTGCCCACGTGGCCGACGTCGAAGCACTCGTGCTCGGGTTTGATGCCGAGCTCGTTCATCGCCTCAAGAAGCTCGATGATCTCCTCGAACGGGTTCTCAAAGACCATGTTGAAGACGAACCGTTTGCGCGTGCGCGAGTACTTCGCGTAGTTCATCGAGCCCATGTTCAGCGCCGCCACTTCCGGCCTGCACGCGCGCAGGTATTCGATCCGCTTCGCCACCGACACGCCGATCGTCCCCGTCGAGAAGTTCACGATCACCTCCTCGCCGACCTCGCCGCGGATCGCCTCGGTGATCGCCTGGAAGTCCTCGATCTCGTAGCTCGGCGTGCCGTCGGGTTTGCGCGCGTGGATGTGGATCATCACGCCGCCCTCGTCGACGATCCGCCGCGCCTCGCTGCCGTACTCCTCCGGCGTGTACGGGATCGCCGGGCACTGCTCGCGGTTCGCGACAACGCCCGAGATCGAGCATGTGATCACGACAGGGTCATCCAAGCTCACGATCGCTCGCCTCCAGTCTGCTCCGAGATGTCGAACGCCGGCACCGGCGAAACCTCCAGGTACACCGTGTCCGCGCCCAGCGGTCCCGTTGCGATGCTCTCGTACAGCCTGCGGCCGAGGCCGTAATTGGCTTTCAACGCGCGCTCAGCGCGCGTCTCCTCGGCGACCGGCAGCACCCGCGCGACGCCCTCGGCGAGCGGACCCGTCGGCTTCCCGCGCGCATTTGCCGGTGCGACGCACACGCGCCCGCTGGCGCGTATGCGCTTGACCTTCGCGGCGTCGGCCCCCGTACGCACGTACATCCTGCCCTCGCCGTCGAGACCGAACCAGACCGGCGTTGGAACCGCCTCGCCTGAACGCTTGTAGCTGACCAGGAGACAGTACTTGCTGCCGCGCAGTCCCTCGAACCCGCCCGCCGTCGCGTCCCCGCGCGCTGCGCTGAACGCTGCCGGGTGGCGCATACGGTCGTAGAAACGATCTGACAGCTTCACGAGGCGTTGACCGACGGCGCTCATACCGGGACGACCCCCTGACGCTTCCACGGCCGCTCGATGCGCTTGCCCTTCGCCATCTCGAGCGCTCGGCAGATCGTCGCGCGGGTCTCGCGCGGGTCGATCACGTCGTCGATCATGTCGTGCCCCGCCGCGATGTACACGTCGATGATCTTGCGGTACGCCGCGATCAGCTCCGCCTTCTTCGCCTCCGGGTCGTCCGCTTCTTCCACCTGTTTGCGCATCACGATCTCGACCGCGCCCTCCGCGCCCATCACGCTGATCTCCGCGCTCGGCCACGCGACGATCAGGTCGGGCTCGTACGCGCGCCCGTTCATCACGTAGTAGCCCGCGCCGTACGCCTTGCGCGCGATCACCGTGATCTTCGGGACCGTCGCGTTCGCGACCGCGTAGAGCATCTTCGCGCCGTGGCGGATGATCCCCCCAGCCTCCACCTTCGTGCCCACCATGAATCCCGGCACGTCCATCAGGAACACGAGCGGGATCGCGAACGCGTTGCACAGGTTCACGAACCGCGCCGCCTTGTCCGAGGAGTCGTTGTCGAGGATGCCTCCCAGGTGCTTCGGCTGGTTCGCCACGATGCCCACCGGGCGCCCGCCGAAACGCGCGAAGCATGTGATCAGCGTCTTCGCCCATTGCGGCTTGACGTCGAAGTAGTAGCCGTCGTCGACGATCCGCGCAATGACCCCGTACATGTCGTACGGCTTGCGGTTCGACTCCGGCAGCACGTCCAGCAGCTCCTCGTCCGCGCGCTCGATCGGATCGTCGCTCGCGCGCATCGGCGCGCTCTCTTCGCAATTCTGCGGCATGAACGACAGGTACTGCTTGATCGCCTCGATGCACTCCTCGTCGCTCGCCACCTCGAGGTCGCCGACGCCCGACTTGCGGCAGTGCACGCGCGAGCCGCCGAGTTCCTCCTGCGTCACGTCCTCGCCGATCGCCGCGCGCACGAGGTGCGGGCCCGCGAGCGCCATCGAGCCGCGGCCCTTGACCATCGGCACGAAGTCCGCGAGCCCCGGGATGTACGCCGTGCCCGCCGCGCACGGCCCCATCAACGCCGCGATCTGCGGGATCACGCCGCTCATCACCACCTCCTCGCGGAACAGGTGCCCCGAGCCCGCGAACAGCGACCCGACCGCCTCCTGGATACGCGCGCCCGCCGAGTCGAGCAGCCAGATGAACGGCATCCGCTTCGTCAGCGCGAGCTCGCGCAGGCGCGAGACCTTCAGCTCGCCCGTCATCCCCATCGAGCCCGCCATCACCGTGAAGTCGTACGCACACACCGCCACCAGGCGTCCGTCGATCTTCCCGTAGCCCGTGATCACCCCGTCCGCCGGCGCCTCCTTGCCGTCCATCGCGCGCTGCGCCGAGTGCGGACGCCCGTGGATCCCCATCTCCGTGAACGTGCCCTCGTCGATCAGCAGCGCCAGGCGCTCGCGCGCCGTCAGCTTGCCTTCGCCGTGTTGCTTTTGGACCTTCTCCTCGCCGCCGCCCAGCTTCGCGCGTGCGCGGCGCTCCTCGAGCTCGTCCACCAGCCCGCGCAGCAGCGGCTCCGCCGCGCTCTCCGCCGGGGTCGCCGTCGTCGCATCCGCGCTCATGTCGCGCCCTCAAAAGTCGCGCTCTCGTGCGCGCGCTCACCCACGAAGCCATCCTAACCAGATCCCGCGCGCGTGGAAAGTAGAGAGTCCTACTACTTACTCCTACCTGTCCTGTCCGGGCGCGTCAGCGCCCTTCCCTACCCCATCCGGGCGCGTCAGCGGCCTTTCCACACCGGCTCGCGCTTCTCGAAGAACGCGCTCACGCCCTCCACGATGTCCTCCGTCGACTGTGCCAGCGAGAGCTGCGCGCGCAGGTAGTCGAGCGCGTCGTCTAGCGGCATGTCGAGCTGCCGGCGCATCGCTTCCTTGCCCAGGCGCATGATCACCGGCGACTTCGACGCCAGCTTGCGCGCCCACTCCGCTACCGCCTGCTCGAGCTCCCCGTCCGGCACCACGCGGTTGACGATCCCCGCCGCCAGCGCCTCCTGCGCGCCGATGCGATCGCCGATCAACAACAGCTCGTTCGCCTTCTTGCGCGGAACGTTGCGGTAGATCAGCGCCATGATCATGAACGGGAACGCGCCCACGTTGATCTCCGGGGTGCCGAAGCTCGCCGACTCCCCCGCCACGATCAGGTCGCAAGCCAGCGCGATCCCCAGCGCGCCCGCGAGCACGTGCCCGCCCGCCGCGCAGATCGTCGGCTTGCCCAGCTCGCCGATCAGCTTGAACAGCCCCACGAAGCGGTCCGTCGCGAAGTGCTTGTGCACGAGCGGCGCGTCCGCCGAGAACCCGCCCAGGTTCGCGCCCGAGGAGAACGTCTTCTCGTGCGAGGAGCGCAGCACCACGCACCGCACCTGCTCGTCCTCGCGTGCGCTCTCGAAACTCTCGATCAAGCCGCCCAGCAGCTCCGGCGACAGCGCGTTGCGCGTGTCCGGGTCGTTCAGCGTGATCGTCGCGATCCCCTCCGCGACCTCGTAGAGCACCTTCTCAGTCGGCACGCGCCGGATCGTAACCGCCGCGCGCGCGCGTGCGCTCGCCGTGCCGGGTCCACGTCGACGTCGCGAGTGCTGCGTGCGCGTGCGCGTGGGCACGCGCGGTGCGGTCCCACGTCGACGTCGCGAAGCCGCGCGCCCGCGCGCGCGCGGCTTCGCGCCTACGCTCGTCGCGCGAGCACGTGCTGCGACACCCCCGGCAGTTCGGCAAACGCGCGCGCGTCCGTCGTGACGATCGTACGCGCGCTCGCGCGCGCCGTCGCCGCGACCTGAAGATCGTGCGCGCCGCGCGGGCGTCCCGTACGGCGGGCGTGCGCGAGCAGCGACGCGTGCTCGCGCGCGACCGCAAGGTCGAACGGCAGCACGTCCACGCGCTCGAGCACTCCCTCAACGAGCTCACGCCGGCGCTCGCCTCGCGCAAGCTCCACGCCGGCAAGGAGCTCCGCGGCGGTAACCGCGCTGAGCGCGACATCAGCGTCGTCGGGCAGGACGACGCCCGCCTCGACTTCGCCGCGCTCAAGCGCGATCAGCGCGCCCGCGTCGATGATCAGCCGGTCCACGGATCGCTCGCTGGCGCGCCGCCGACGAAGACGCGCAGGTCCTCGAGCTCACGCGCCCACGCCGCGTCGGGCGGATGTTCGCGCAGGTAGCCGCGCAGCTCACCCAAGGTCGCGCTGCGGGCAGGGCTCACCGTCGCGATTGCGCGCCCGCGGCGGACCACCGTGAACGTCTCGCCGCGGTGCTCGACAGCGTCGAGCATGTCTGCAAAGCGCTTTGACGCGTCCGTCGCAGAGATCTCGGTCATAAATCAGATAATCCGATAGGAGTTTATCATCACCTTGGGATGCGATTTACTCGCGCCGTGCCCCCTAAGCACAGCGCAGGCCTGCTCGTCTACCGGCGCTCTCCCTCGGGCGAGCTCCAAGTCCTGCTCGCACATATGGGCGGCCCCTTCTGGTCGCGCCGCGATGAGCACGCATGGTCGATTCCGAAGGGCGAATACGCCGCCGACGAGGATCCACTCGCCGCCGCCCGGCGCGAGTTCGCCGAGGAGCTCGGGCACGAGCCGCCCGCCGGCGAGCCCATCGACCTCGGCACGATCGACCAGTCGAACCGAAAGCACGTGCGCGCGTGGGCCGTCGAGGGGGACCTGGACGTCTCGCGAATAGCGAGCAACACCTTCGAGACCGAATGGCCACCGCGCTCCGGGCGCCGCGAGCGCTTCCCCGAGATAGACCGCGCCGCTTGGTTTTCGCTCGACAGTGCGCGTGCGAAGCTCGTGCGGGGACAGGACGCGCTGCTCGACCGCCTCGTCGAGCACGTCCCCGCCGTGCCGCGCGCATGACCGTCGCGCGAGCGCGATTCTCGTCACTCGATGAGCCTGCTGCGCGCGCGTGCCCGCGTGCGCGCGCGCACGCGCGGCACCGTGATTGCAGATAGTCGCCGTGATCGCAGATAGTCGCGCGGCGCCACCTGGTCCATTCAGAAAGTAGATAGCGCTACTGTTTACTTTCGCGCGGTGCTGCGATACCTTCGCAGCGGCGAGGGAGAGGCGCCTGCGGACGGCACGCGGCCGCGCACCAAGGTCGCCGCTTTCGATCCAGCGAACCACCTACAGAGAACGCACAAGGAGACCAGTGAACATGGCCGCAACCGCCGCGAGCGCGATCCCCGGCAGCCCCGACGCCGTCCTGAAGCCCGACTTCCAGGGCCAGCGCAAGCACTTCATCTTCACCGACGAGCACGAACAGCTGCGCGAGTCGATCACCAAGTTCGCCAGCAAAGAGCTCGCTCCGCACGCGGATGAGTGGGAGGAGACGACGTTTCCGGACTGGGTCTTCACGCGCATGGGCGAGCTCGGTTTCCTCGGGCTCGACAAGCCTGAGAAGTACGGCGGCCAGGGCGGCGACTACTACTCAGCGCTCGTTCTCGGCGAGGCGATCGGCGCTGCCAACTGCGGCGGGCTCGCGATGGGCGTTGCCGTACAGACCGATATGGCGATGCCGCCGATCCTCGCGTTCGGCAGCGAGGAGCAGAAGCAGGAATGGGCCGTCCCCGCGATCAAGGGCGAGAAGATCCTCTGCCTCGGCATCACCGAGCCCGACGCCGGCTCGGACGTCAAAGGCATAAAGACACGCGCGGTGCGCGACGGCGACGAGTTCGTCATCAACGGCTCCAAGACCTTCATCACCAACGGCCACCGTGCGCACGCGATCGTGCTCGTCACGAAGACCGACCCCGACGCCGGCTACGACGGGTTCACGCTCTTCCTCGTCCCCATGGACAGTCCCGGCGTAATTCGCGAGAAGAAGCTGCAGAAGCTCGGCATGCACGCCTCCGACACCGCGCTGCTCGCCTTCCAGGACGTGCGCGTCCCCGCCTCCGCGATGCTCGGCCAGGAAGGCAAGGGCTTCTACCACATCATGTGGGAGCTGCAGGGCGAGCGCATGATCGGCGCCGCCGGCTCGCTCGCCGGCGCGCAGCGCGTTTTCGACCGCACCCTCGCCTACGCGAAAGAGCGCGAAGCATTCGGCAAACCCATCGGGCACTTCCAGGTGATCCGCCACAAGTTCGCCGAGATGGCCACCAAAATCGAGGCCGCACGCGAGCTCGTGTACGTCACCGCATGGCGCTTCGCCAACGGCGAGTACCCCGTGCGCGAGATCTCGATGGCCAAGCTCTTCGCGTCGCGCGTCGCCGTCGAAGTCGCCGACGAGTGCATCCAGATCCACGGCGGCGCCGGCTACATGAAGGAGTACAACGTCGAGCGAGCGTGGCGCGACGCGCGGCTCAACCGCATCGGCGCCGGCACCGACGAGATCATGCTCGAGGTCATCGGGCGCTCGTACGGGCTGTAGGCGCGAGCTCGGCCGCCCGCGCTAACCCCGACTGCGAACCGAGACATCGGTCGTCGGTGCCAGGCGGCGGCGCAGGAGGTTCTGGGCCAGCGCAAGAGCGGCAAAGCGACCGGCGCAACCGTCGCTACTGTGCCGCTTTGCCCACTCCTCCCTCGCCGCAGCGCGGGCCTCGGCGTCATCGGCATGGCGCTCGTTGATCTCCTCCCACTCACGCAGGAACCGCTCGCGCTCGGCCACGCGCTCGGGGGTCATCGCCTCACGAGACGTACGTTCTACGTACACGCCGGCGACGAAGGTGCTCGCGGCCAGCACGAGCGACTTCCATGCCGCGACACGGATGCCGGTGCGGCGGTCGACGGTCCTGACCGCGAGCGCGCGCTGGCCGGGACTCCCTACCTGCTCGTGCACCAGTGCGCTGGTCGGCCCGACGAGCCTCAGCCATGGCGGCCCGTTCTCCCGGAAGACGTCGCGCCACCCGGCCGGCTGGCCTTTGAATCGACGAAGACACCACACGAGGGAAAGGTGGAGCGCCATGTCGATCGCGCTCGCGGCCATCCTCCGCCGCGTCGGGGCCCGTACCACGGCAGCGCGATTCATCTAGCGCCCGCCCGAGCGGACTCGCGCGTACAGCTGGGCCGTGATCGATCCCATCGTCGCCGCCGTCGCGCCAAGCGCGGGGCAGCACGTCGCGTTCCCCGGCGGGGTCATTCCGATCTCGAGGTGCGGTCCCGACGAGAGCCCGACGACGCCGCACCCCACCTCCGCGATCGGCTGCCCGGCGAGCACGTGCGCGCCAACCGGCACGAGCGCCGGCGCCGCGTGGCCGTAGTAGACGTACCAGCCGGCATACGGGCCCGCCTCGACGCGCTCGATCGGCGCGTAGGCGCCGAAGCCCGAGATGCCCTCCTGCACGATCACACCGGCGGTGATCGCGACCTCGACCGCGTGCGCTCCGCACGCGCCCCCGGCGGTCGCGATGTCCACCCCCTGGTCGAGCGTCCACGTCTGCGGGCCGAGGACCACGGACAGCGGCGCGATCGGGAACGCGTAGCTGCCCTGCGCGGCGAACGTATACGTCGGGCCCTGTTCGAGCGATTCCGCCGTTTCTCCTGACGGGACGACGATGCCTTCGGCGCGAAGTTTCGCGATCTCCGCCTTGACCTGCGCGTCGGATGGCGCCCCTTCTGCGACGTGATAGCCCGACGACGCCGGCAGGCGGTCGGCGCCGCCCACCTTGCCGCTGACCTCGCGCGCCGACGTTTCCGGCGCCGCCGGCAGCCCGCCGGCGGCGCTCCCCTTTCCTCGCGCCGACTGCTTCGCCCTCGCCTCGAATTCGGCCCGCGCCTGCTGCTGGGACACGGTCGCTTGCCCGCCCGCGCCCGTCTGCTTCGCCCGCGCCGCGTTCGCCTGCGCCCGCGTTGCCGTCTGCCCGGAGGAGCCACAGCCCGAAAGCAGCACCAGCGGCAGCGTCAGCAGCGCAGCGCAGGTCAGCATCGCGGTCAGGGCCGCGCTTTTCGTGTTCCTGTAGGACGCGCGCAACTCCGGGGCAATCATGGACGATCGCGTCGCTCCTCGGCTGCGCTTGCGCTTACGATCCGCTGCAGATGGGCTCGCCCCCTCCCCCCTTCAGCGACGAGCACGAAGAGCTGCGGCAGTCCGCGCGCGGCTTCATCGAACGCGAGCTCACGCCGCACGCGCAAACCTGGGAGGAGGAGCAGTGGTTCCCCGACGACGTCTTTCCCAAGCTCGCCAAGCAGGGGCTGCTCGGGCTGAAGTACCCCGTCGAGCTCGGCGGACAGGGCGGCGACTACCTGCACGAGGCCGTGCTGTGCGAGGAGATGGCCCGCGTCGGCTCCGGCGGCACCGCCGCCGGCATCGGCGCGCACGTCAACATCGCCACCCCGCCGATCTGGAAGTTCGGCGACGACGAGCAGAAGCAGCGCTATCTCGTCCCCGCCATCCGCGGCGAGCGCATCGGCGCGCTCGGCATCACCGAGCCGGGCGCCGGTTCGGACGTCGCCTCGATTCAGACGCGCGCCGAGCGTGTCGACGGCGGCTTCGTCGTCAACGGCGAGAAGACCTACATCACCAACGGCGTGCGCGCGCACTTCATCGTCACCGCCGTCAAGACGACCAAGGAGGGCGGCCACCACGGCATCTCCTTCCTCATCATCGAGCGCGGCGAGGGCGTCACCTCGTCGAAGCTCCAAAAGCTCGGCTGGCACGCATCCGACACCGCCACGATCGCTTTCGAGGACGTGTTCGTCCCGCACGAGAACCTCCTCGGCGAGCTCAACGAGGGCTTCAAGCTGATCATGGCCAACTTCCAGTGGGAGCGCCTCGCAATGGCGCTCGGCGCAGTAGGCGCGATGAGCCTCGCGTGGGAGCGCACCGCCGCCTACGCGCGCGAGCGTCACGCGTTCGGCAGCCCCCTCTCCGGGCACCAGGCGATCCGCCACAAGCTCGCAGATCTCGCCACCGTCGCGTACACCGCGCGCTGCGTCACCTACGACGCGCTACGGCGCTTCGTCGCAGGTGAGGAGCCCCTGCGCGAGGTCACGATGGCGAAGCTCGCCACGCAGCGTGCCGCCTTCGACCTCATGGACGCGTGCCTTCAGATCCACGGCGGCGCCGGGTACATGCGCGAGGTGTGGGTCGAGCGCGCCGCGCGCGATGCGCGCCTGGGGCCCATCGGGGGCGGGAGCGACGAGATCATGCGCGAGATCCTCGGCCGCACCCTGGGCCTCTAACCGGCCCCGCCGCAAGGTCCCTCCCCGCCCCTCAACCTCGCGCAGACCGCTGCCGATGGGCCCTCAATGGGGCACCTCCGCAGGGCGTTCACGCTTGCAACCGCCACCGCCGTCGCGTGCGCGCTGGCGTCGACCGCCGGAGCATGGGGAGCTCTCGCAGGTGCATCCGCCGGCTCGCACGCGCGCGCCGGGAACTATCGCTCCGTGTCGCCGACCGTCGCGCCTCCCGCGCGCCGCCGGTCGGCCAAGGACCGCCGGAAGGGATCGCGCTGCGTGCGCCACGCCCTCGGCCGTCCCCGCCGCAGGCATGGCGCGGGTTCGAGGCGGGTCGAATATCGCCTGTGGCGCGCGGCGCGCTCGAAAAGCCTCAAACGGGCCCGCGTGCGCACGCACGCGCGCCCACACGGGCGCGGCGTCTCCTGCCGCGAACGCCGCCACCGGGGCGCGGCCCACCACGGGCGCCACTTCGCCGCTCACCACAAAGGTCGACGTCCGGCCCACACGCACGCCCGCCGCCACCGCTCGCACCCGCCCGCGCGCCGCCACCGCTCGCGCGCGCCGGCGCTCGTGCACGCGCCGTCCGCGGGACGCAGCGCGACGTGCGTGGACGCCTCGACGATGCCCAACAGCGCGAACGTCGCGCTCGTACGCGAGGCGATCCTCTGCCTGATCAATCGAGAACGCTCGCTCGCCGGCGAGCGCCCGCTCGTGCCCGCGGCCTCGCTCACAGCCGCCGCGCAGAGCCACAGCGACGACATGGGTTTCGGCGATTACTTTGCCCACGTCAGCCCACGTGGCGAAACGCCGGCAGATCGCATGCGCGCCATCGGATACCTGAAGGTGGGGCAGGGCTACGAAGTCGGGGAGAACATCGCCTTCGGCACCGGCTCGCTCGCGACCCCGCAGGCGATCGTCGCCGGCTGGATGGCCTCGCCGGGTCACCGCGCGAACATCCTCGACGCCGACTTCCGCGACACCGGCGTCGGCGTCTGTGCCCACCCACCCGCCTCGCTTGCAGGCGGAGGGCGCGGGGCGGTCTACACGCAGGACTTCGGCGTCACCTCCGGCTAGGACGCCCGTGGCTATATAACTCTCCTCCGCAAACCACGACAAGGAGAGCCAGCGGACATGGGAGTACTCGACGGGAAAGCTGCGATCGTCACGGGCTCCGCGCGCGGGATCGGGCGCGCGACGGCGGAGCTGCTCGTCGCACACGGCGCGCAGGTCCTCATCAACGACCTCGACGGCGACGTCGCCGAGCAAGCGTCCGGCGAGATCGACGGCGAGACCGCCGTCTTCGCGGGCGACCTCACCAAGCCGGGAGTGCCCGACGAACTCGTACAGACGGCGATCGACGCGTTCGGAAAGGTCGACATCCTCGTCAACAACGCCGGCTACACGCTCGACGCACCCGTGCACAAGATGTCCGACGAGCACTTCCAGGCGATGCTCGACATCCACACCGTCGTTCCCTTCCGCATGATTCGCGCGGTCGCGCCGCACATGCGCGAGCCCGCGAAGAAGGAGCGCGAAGAGGGGCGGGAGGTGTTTCGCAAGATCGTCAACATCTCCTCGACTTCCGGCACCTTCGGCAACCCCGGTCAGGCCAACTACTCCTCCGGGAAGGCCGGCGTCGTCGGCCTCACGAAAACGATCGCCAAGGAGTGGGGCCAGTTCAAAATCAACGTCAACGCCGTCGCCTTCGGCTTCATCGACACGCGCCTCACGCAGGCGAAGGTCGAGGGCAATGTCATGGAGAAGGACGGCGAGACGATCCAGCTCGGCATTCCCGAGCAGATGCGCGGCCTCGCCTCAGCGCTCATCCCGCTCGGCCGCGCCGCCTCGTCGGAGGAGGCGGCCGGAGGCATCTTTTTCCTCTGCTCGCCGTGGTCCAACTACGTCCACGGCCAGACCCTTCACGTCACCGGCGGGATGTTCGGTGGTATGAGCGGATAGCCGCGCGCGGCTATTTGTCCATCCGCAGAAGCGTGACCATCAGCACGACCGCACCGGTCACCACCGACACGATGATCGCCACGCCGCCGAGCGACGCGAGCGGGACGAGCTGGGCGAACGCGCTCAAGTGGGCAACGATACCGCCGGCCCTCTGAGGTTGAGCAGGCACCCCGAGAAGTACCCGCCCGCGGGTGAGCAGAGGTACGCGACGAGCGCCCCGACCTCCGCCTCCGAGACCTCGGCGCCGGGCGCGATCGCGACCGTGCGAATGCCATAGCGCGCCCACTCGATCGAAAGCGTTCGCGCGAGGTTCTCGAGACCCGCTCTCGCCGCATCCGCGAACGCGCCTGAGCCCGCGCGCGGCGCGATGTAGATGATCCGGCAGGGATATCCCGCCGGCTCGCCCGGCGCTGCGCCCTCGCGCCCGTCTTGCCGGGTCACACCCGCAGTCATGGCCGACGGACGCGCGCTCTCCTCGCCGTGCAGCTCGAGCAGGCGCGCCGCGACCAGCGCGCGCGTGCTCTCCCACGCGTCCGCGAGGCACGCATCGAGCGCCTCGCGCTCGTCCCCAGCGGCCGTCGCGAACGTCCCCGCGCCGTCGTAACAGAGTACGTGCGCGCCCGCGACCTCCTCCCCCGGTGCCCAGATCGTTACCCGTGCGCCGAGCGCGGCGCACGCGCGCGCGACCTCCTCGCCGATCGGCGCCCCGCGCGTGCCCGCGCACAGGATCGACGTGCCGTCGAGCACGCCCGCTCGCAAAAGCGCCGCTGCGTCCAGCGGTGGCCGCACGCCCACAACCTAACGGTCGTCGCGCGGCTGTCCAAGATTGGACGGCGCGATCGCCCGCGCGCGCTTATCGTCGTAGCGGCCCTTCGAGGGCCTTGCCCTAGCCCGGCGCGCTCGAATAGTGCGAGCGCGCCGGGCGCGCCTTACCGCGACGCTTTCCACCAGGTCGAGCCACAACCATGCCCGTCGCCTTCTCGAGCGTTCAGCGACAGGTACCCGAGGCCCACGCGACGCCGCCACGAGCGAACTTGCGGCCGAGCGGCACGGCCCATCGGCGGAGGTGGTATAGCTACGGTGGCAGCTGACGTAGCGGACGGACCCGCCAAGCCTCGGACGGGAGGACGACGATGAGGGGGAAGACCGCGATCGTGAGAACGAGCCGCGTGCGCGGCGCAATCGTCGCGACCGCTCTGCTCATCGCCGTACTCGCCTCGGCCTCGGCCGCGAGTGCCGAATACCCCACCCCGGGCGCCCCCGCGCTCACAGCCGGCGCCAACCCGAATAACAGCGGGCTCTTCACGCTCGCCTGGAGCGGCGCCGACCCGATGCTCAACTTCGGCCTCACCTACACGCTCCAGCACCACGACGCCGCGAGCGAAACGTGGTCGACCGTCGCGACCGGCATCGAAGCGCTGAGCTATCAGTTCACCGGCGCCGGCGAGGCCGAAGGCACCTGGGTCTACCGCGTCCAGGGCGTCGACTCCGAACACGAAGAATCGACCGAATACTCGCCCGCGTCCGCGCCGGTCGTCGTCGACAAGACGCCGCCCAACCCGCCCTCCGCGAGCGCCGACCGGGCTCCCGACTTCGCCGAAGGCGGCGGCTGGTACAAAGACTCGGTCACCGTCTCCTTCAGCGCGAACGGCGATCCGCCATTGTCGGACGGCAGCCCGGGCAGCGGCGTCGAACCGGCGTCGCTGAGCGCGCCGCAGGCCTTCTCCACGAGCGGCGCCCACACCGCCAGCGGCACCGTCGCCGACAACGCCGGCAACGTCTCTGCGCCCGGCACCCTCGTCGTGCACGTCGACGCCACGCCCCCGAGCCTCGAAGTCACCTGTCCCGCGAGCGCCAGCGTCGGCGAACACGCCAGCGCGACGGTCCGCGCCTCAGACGGCGAGTCCGGCCTCGCGAGCGACCCCAGCGGAAGCGTCCCGATCAACACCGAACACGCCGGCTCCGTGACCGTCACGCGCACCGCGACCGACAACGTCGGGCACGAAACGACGCGCTCGTGCACGACGAAAGTCCACTACCCCACCCCGGGCGCCCCCGCGCTCACAGCCGGCGCCAACCCGAATAACAGCGGGCTCTTCACGCTCGCCTGGAGCGGCGCCGACCCGATGCTCAACTTCGGCCTCACCTACACGCTCCAGCACCACGACGCCGCGAGCGAAACGTGGTCGACCGTCGCGACCGGCATCGAAGCGCTGAGCTATCAGTTCACCGGCGCCGGCGAGGCCGAAGGCACCTGGGTCTACCGCGTCCAGGGCGTCGACTCCGAACACGAAGAATCGACCGAATACTCGCCCGCGTCCGCGCCGGTCGTCGTCGACAAGACGCCGCCCAACCCGCCCTCCGCGAGCGCCGACCGGGCTCCCGACTTCGCCGAAGGCGGCGGCTGGTACAAAGACTCGGTCACCGTCTCCTTCAGCGCGAACGGCGATCCGCCATTGTCGGACGGCAGCCCGGGCAGCGGCGTCGAACCGGCGTCGCTGAGCGCGCCGCAGGCCTTCTCCACGAGCGGCGCCCACACCGCCAGCGGCACCGTCGCCGACAACGCCGGCAACGTCTCTGCGCCCGGCACCCTCGTCGTGCACGTCGACGCCACGCCCCCGAGCCTCGAAGTCACCTGTCCCGCGAGCGCCAGCGTCGGCGAACACGCCAGCGCGACGGTCCGCGCCTCAGACGGCGAGTCCGGCCTCGCGAGCGACCCCAGCGGAAGCGTCCCGATCAACACCGAACACGCCGGCTCCGTCACCGTCACGCGCACTGCGACCGACAACGTCGGGCACGAAACGACGCGCTCGTGCACGACGAAAGTGAACGAGTCGCCGCCCGAATACGGGCGCTGCGCGAAAATCAAATCGCACGGTTTCTTCACGACGGCCGCCTGCGCGACGAAACAGTCGACGCAGACGAGCAACTACGAATGGATCTCTGGCGTCTTGAGTCGACGCTTCACAGGAGCCGTCGCCTCGTCGGCGCTGTTCGAAACGGCGAGCAAAGCGAAACTCTCCTGCACGGGTGGGTCCGCCCGGGGGACGATCACGAGCGGCACAACGGTCGGGAGCGTCGTCATGACGTTCACCGGTTGCGGGACGGTCACCAACAAATGCACGACCGCCGGGCGTGCCGAAGGCGAACTCGAAACAAGGACGCTCGAAGGCGCGCTCGGCGTTTACCGCGTGACCGTCAAAGAAGGCAAAGAAACCCGCTACGTCGGGCTCTCGCTCTTCCCCGTCGGCAAGACGGGCACGTTCATCGAATTCGCGTGCGGCGCGAGCAGCGCAACCGTTCTCAAGGGCGCCGTCATCGCTCAGATGACCGCCGGCAAAATGGCCGCGCTCACGACCGCGAAATACGGCGAGACCTCGGGGAAGCAGAAGCCCGAAGGCTTCCTGGGGCACGAACGCGAAGTGCTCACGAAGGTCAGCAACGGGGAACAGGTCGGCCTGAGCATGGGTCTGAGCGTGAAATACGAAGAACCGCTCGAGATCAACGCGTTCTTCTAATCGCGCTGCGCCGAGCAAGCGCGACGCGAGCAGTCGCCCCGGAAAGCTGGTGCGCCGGGAAGCGCTAGCGTGCCGCGAGCGCGCGGCGCTGCGCACGCACTCGCCGGGATATCGCCCTGCGCCCGTGCTCCGCGAGGCCCGAGTAGAGCTCGCGGATCTCGCTCAGCACCGCGTCGGCGACGGCCTGCTGCTGCTCGCGCGTCGGGTGCTCGATCGCCTCCCAGCGGATCGGCTCGCCGTAGTGGATCGTCACCTTCGGGAACTGCAGCCGCTTCCAGTTGCGCACACGCGAGGACCCGAAGATCGCGACGGGGACGACGGGCACGCCGGTCTCGAGCAGCAGGCGCCCGATGCCCGGCTTGGCCGTCTCGGAGATTTTGCCGGTGCGCGACCGCCCCCCCTCGCAGTACATCGCCACGCAGCCGCCCTTTGCGAGGATCAGCTCGGCGGTGACGAACGTCTCTTCGTCGCGCGCGCCACGGCGCACGGGAAAGACGCCGCCGTGCGTGTAGATCCACTGCATCGGGCCTTTGAACAGCTGCGACTTCGCCATGAAGCGGATCTTCCGGCGGATGTAGCACCCCATCAGGAAGTGGTCCATGAAGGAGAAGTGGTTGGGAGCGAGGATCACCGCGCCTTTGCCCGGGACGTTGTCAGTGCCGATCGCCCGCGCGCGCAGCAACGTGTACGCGTACATCGACGTGATCACGCGGACGAGCTCGTAGACCCAGTCGGGTTCACGCTCGCGGGCGCGCTTGTGGAAGCGGTCGAAGTGCTCCTTCGGGCGAGGGTCCGAGTAGACCTGTTCGCGCATCGGCGCCAGCTCGCTCATCTCAAAGTCTGTACCTCCAAAACGTCCCAACGTTACGCACCACGCTGTCACGTCCCGCTCGCGCGCGCGCGCGCGAGCGCCTCCTCCCAGCCCGCGAGCAGCGTCTCGCGCTCGTCTGCCGACATCGCCGGCTCGTAAGCCCGGCGCTCGCGCCAGGAAGAGCTCACGTCGCTGACCGTCCACAGCGACGCACCGACGCCCGCGAGGTACGCCGCTCCAAGCGCCGTCGTCTCCGCGATCTCCGGCACGCGCACGGGTACGCCGAGGATGTCCGCCTGGAACTGCATCAGCCAGCCGTTCGCGCTCGCACCGCCGTCCGCCCGCAGCTCGCGCAGCGGCTCGCCGGTGGCCGCATCAATCGCGCGCACCGCGTCGAGCGTCTGGTAGGCGATCGCCTCGAGCGTCGCGCGCACGATGTGCGCTCTGGTGACGCCGCGCGTGAGGCCGACGATTGCGCCGCGCGCGTGCGGGTCCCAGTGAGGTGAGCCGAGACCTGTGAGCGCGGGTACGAAGTACACGCCGTCGTTGCCCTCCAGCGAGGCCGCGATCGCCTCGCTGTCCTGCGCACGCTCGATCAGGCCGAGGCCGTCGCGCAGCCACTGCACCGCCGCCCCGGTCACGAATATCGACCCCTCGAGCGCGTACGTCCGCGACGGCTCGGATCCGCTCTCGCCGATCGCCCACGCGAGCGTCGAGATCAGACCCCGCGGTGCGGGAGGCTGTTTGCGTCCTGCATTGACGAGCACGAACGAGCCGGTGCCGTACGTGTTCTTGCCCATGCCCGGATCGACGCACGCCTGGCCGAACAGCGCCGCCTGCTGGTCGCCCGCGATCCCGGCGATCGGGACGACATGCCCGTGCAGCGCGTGCGCGCGCGTCGTTGCAGCCAAGCCCGCGCTCGCACACACGCGCGGCAGCGCCCGCTCGGGCACGCCGAACAGATCGAGCAGCTCCTCGTCCCAGCGGCCGGACGCGATGTCGAAGAGCATCGTCCGCGACGCGTTCGACGCGTCCGTTATGTGCTCGCCGCTGAGCTTGAAGCACAGCCACGAGTCAATCGTCCCGAAGACCGCGCGGCCCTGCACCGCGCGCTCGCGCAGCCCCTCGACGCTCTCGAGCAGCCAGGCGATCTTCGTCGCCGAGAAGTACGGGTCGAGCACCAGGCCGGTGCGCTCGCGCACGAGCTCCTCGTGTCCTTCCGCGCGCAGTCGCTCGCACATCTCCGCCGTGCGCCGGTCCTGCCACACGATCGCGTTGTGCAGCGGCTCGCCCGTGGCGGGGTCCCATACGCACACCGTCTCGCGCTGGTTGGTGATCCCCACTGCCTCCAGCTCGCCCGCGCGCACACCCGCGTCCGCGAGCGCCTCGCCCGCGACCGCTTCGGTCACGTTCCAGATCTCCGCGGCATCGTGCTCGACCCACCCCGGCCGCGGGAAATGCTGCGCGAACTCGCGGTACGCGCGACCGAGCGGCTCGCCGCTCGCAGCGAACACGAAGCACGTCGTGCCCGTCGTCCCCTGGTCGATTGCGAGGATCATCGCGCTGGCGAGGGTATCTGCACAGGACCGCCGCGCGCGTGCGCGCACCCCGCGCGCGGCGGCCCGACTCTGCGTGCCTGCTCCGTGATGCCGGCGTCTGTCATAGCCGCGCCTGGATCGCTCGCGCGGCATCGGAGCCGGCGGCTATTGTCAGGCGACCCGTCAGCGCGAACGGCGAAGGAGGCTTGCGGCATGACCGACATCGAGGCTCACATCACGGGCACCGTGTGGAAAATCGAGTGCGCCGTCGGCGACTCGATCGAGGAGGGCGACACGGTCGTGATCCTCGAGTCGATGAAGATGGAGATGCCCGTCGAGGCTGAAGACGCGGGGACCGTTACGGAGGTGCGCTGCGAGGAGGGGCAGGCGGTCAACGAGGGCGACACCCTCGTCGTGCTCGACTAGCACGAGCTCGCGGACGGGCGACGGTTTGCTCGGCTAGCCTTCGCGCCCGTGTCCACACACGCCTCCAAGCGCGAGCTCGCCGACGGCAAGCTGCTCGTCGACGAGCCCGCCGAGTCCGTCACGCGGCTGACGATCTCCAACCCCGGCAAGCGCAACGCGCTCGACCACCCGATCCTCGACGCGATCACGCATACGCTCGGCGAGCTCGAGCACGCGCGCTGCGTCATCATTACCGGTGCGCACGGGATGTTCTCCGCGGGCTACGACATCGGCGAGATCCCCGATGACGAATTCGAGGGCCGCGCCGAGCGCCTCGTCGCCCATCCGTTCACCGAAGCGATCGACGCGCTGGAGGCGTTCGCGTATCCGACGCTAGCCGTGCTCCCCGGTCACACGATCGGCGGGGGCCTGGAGCTGGCGCTCGCGTGCGACATGCGCGTCTGCCGGGAGGGCGTTCTGCTTGGCATGCCCCCGGCGAAGCTCGGCCTCGTCTACTCCCACACCGGGGTGCGGCGCTTCCTCGACGCGATCGGCGCCGCGCGCACGCGTGAGCTGTTCCTGCTGGGGCGCTACATCGACGCCCGCGCGGCGCTTGCGTGGGGGCTCGTCAATCGCGTCGCCGGCGAGGACGAGCTGGAGGCGGCGGCGCTCGAGATCGCGACTGAGCTCGCCGGCAACGCCCCGCTCGCACAGCGCGGAAACAAGCGCGTCATTGCCGCGCTGCTCGCGGCCGAGGGCGAGCTCCCCGACGATGTCGCGCGGGAGCTGATCGACCTGCGCCGCGCCTCGTTCGCCTCCGCCGACATGCGCGAGGGCGTGCGCGCGTTCGCCGAGAAAAGACCCGCGAGGTGGCGCGGGGAATAGCGACCGTCGTCAAGCGTCGGCGCGCCGCCCGGCGCGTGGCGCATTCGCGTGCGCGCCGCGGGTGATCGCTAGCGCGCGAGCGTCGTACCCGGCGCGACGCCGCCGCCCTTGATGCCCAGACCCGCTGCCGCGCCGTCCTGGTAGACCGCCACCGACCGCACCCCGTAGACGTTCGGAGACGGCGCGCCGCCGTGTTCGGCAACGCGCATCGCGTTCGTGGCGATCAAGCCGTCGGAGGTGTTCGCGGCAATGGCCGAGACTCGCCAGCGTTCGACGCCGTCGATGTACTCGATGAACACGCCCGGGCGGTAGAGCGTCGTGTAACGGTGGTAGGCGCGCGAGGGGTCGAAGCCGAGGGTTTCCGTGACGTTGCACAGACAGTGGTCGACGTGGACCGGGGCTGTGATGACGGGCATCCCCGCGCGCGAACTCGCCCAGCTGGTGCCCGCGAAGCCCCAGCCCTCGAAGAAGTCGATCTCCTGCGCGCTGGTCCAAGCCCAAAAGCCCGGATCGGCGCTGCCGGTATCCGCCGGCCACTTGGCATCGATTTCCGCTGCCCATTCGCCGGCCGTGGCGAAGTTGAATTCGAAGGAGGAATCCGTCTTGATGCCGCCGCACGAGTATTCGCGGCTGACGCCTTCGACGGTGAAGTGCCCCCGAGAGCAGAGGAGTTCGAGTCCTTCGGGTCCGACGCGGGCCTGGTCGTGTTGTTCGACCGCGACCGTTTCTTCGGGGTTGTTGCAGCACCCGTGCCATTTTTCGCCAGTTTCGACCGTGTGGTCCCGCCCCGTCCCCGAACCGATCGGGGCCCCGAAGGCGTCGGCGTAGACGACGTGCCAGCCGCTTGCCGGAGTCGGCGGGCCGGTGGGGGCCGAGTTGACGACCGCGCCTTCGGGCCGCGGTTCTTCTTCGCGCTTTTCTTCTTCGCGCTTTTCTTCTTCGCGCTTTTCTTCTTCGCGCTTTTCTTCTTCGCGCTTTTCTTCTTCGCGCTTTTCTTCCTGTTCTTCGCCGCTCTTCCCTGGAAGAGGCGTGCCGATCGCGCGCACCGCCCCGCCGAGCGCGCCTCCAGCAAGCACCGCGCGCACGCGCACGACGTACGGCTTCGGCGCCAGTCCGGCGATTTTGTAGCCGCGCGCGAACGCCGGACGTTCGACCGGTCTGCTCCAGGACTGCGAATCCCCCGACGCCGGGCGCCACCGCACGCGAAAGCCCCTCACACCTTCCGTGCTGCTGACCCGCCAGCGCAAGGTCAGCGATTCGACGCCCCCGATGGCGCGCAGATCCGTCGGCGTCGGAGCGGCGGCCGCCGCCGACCCGGAGAGCGGACCGCCGAGCATCGCGGCAACCGCTAACGCGACCGCCCGCGCGCACGCTCGCCGGGGGAACGTAAAGCCCGCGCCCAAGGGCGCGTTAGCACCGCGTCTCTGCACCATTACAAACCTCATCCGTGACCCCGGCCTCCCTCACAGAGCCGGTGGAATGCTTCGCTACAAGCAGTTCTGCGCAGGTTTGCGCCTGCTTGCGTAGCCGGTACCCGCTGCACGGGCGTGCCAATCCAGTTTCACCGTTTTCTTACGATCTGCGCCGGCTGGGTTCAGCCACCGTCGCGGCTGCAGTTAGCGACGGGAGAGGCTGTTTCGGCCCCGAGGCGCCGTCCGCGCCGCCCCATACGCTGCTCGCATGCCGTCGCTGATCACGCGCGAGGAGGCGCTCGCGCTGGGGGAGATCGAGGACCACGACGAGATTCGCGCGCTGGTCGAGCGCGCGTGGGCCGCCCGTGTCGAGCGTTTCGGCGACTCCACCGACATGTGTTCGCTCGTCAACGCGAAGTCCGGCGGCTGCGCCGAGGACTGCGGCTTCTGCGCGCAGTCGCGCTTCGCCGATGCGCAGACGCCGATGCACGCGATGATGGAGCCCGAGCAGATACTCGAGCACGCGCGCGCCGCGGAGGCCGCGGGCGCGCACCGCTTCTGCATGGTCACGCAGGGCCAGGGGCTCTCAAAGCGCGACTTCGAGAAGTACCTGCGCGGGGTGCGGCTCGTCGCCGAGAACACAAATCTCAAGCGCTGCGCGTCGATCGGGCACATGTCGGTCGAGCGTGCGCGCGAACTTAAGGAAGCGGGCGTCCAGCGCGTGCACCACAACGTCGAGACCGCTTCCAGTTACTACGACGAGGTCACAACGACCGTCCGCTACGAGGGCCGCCTGCGGACGATCGCGGCAGTGCGCGACTCCGGGCTCGAGACGTGTGTCGGCGGCATCCTCAATCTGGGCGAGACGCGCGCCCAGCGCGTCGAGATGGCGTTCGAGCTCGCCGCGATCGATCCCACCAGCGTTCCGATCAACCTGCTCAACCCTCGTCCAGGAACCAAGTTCGGCGATCGCGAGCTGATCGATCCGTGGGAGGCGGTGAAGTGGATCGCGATCTTTCGCCTGATTCTCCCCGCTGCCCTCTTCCGACTATGCGGCGGTCGCGTCGAGAACCTCGGCGAGCTGCAGCCGCTCGCCGTCAGGGCGGGGCTCAACGGCGTGATGATGGGCAACTTTCTCACCACGCTCGGCGCGGCTCCCGAGGAGGACCAAGCGATGTTCGAGGGGCACGGCCTCAATATCGCGCGCCAGCCCGACAACGCCGCGAATCCGCGGCCAGACAACCGCTCCGGTTGGCTCAGCGGCGAGTCGCCCGACGTCGTCGACGATTACCTGCAGTGCGGCGACGACGTCGAGCCGCCGCACGAGCCGGGCGCCTCGCCGACCCTGACGATCCGTCTCTGGGATCCCTCGCAGCAGCTGCGATACCGCGCCAAGCGCTTCGTTCCGCCGCGCCCGGACGGCGCGCAGAACCGCTCGCCGCAGCGCGCCGTGGCGCCATGAGTGAGATCTCCGAGCATCTCGCCGAGCTCGAGCGCGCCGGGCTCGGGCGCCGGCTGCGCCTGATCTCGGGCCCGCAGGGGCCAACCGTGCTGCTCGACGGCAGACCCGTGCTGCTGCTGTGCTCCAACAACTACCTCGGCCTCGCCGACCACCCGCGCGTGCGCGAGGCGGCCGCCGACGCGGCCATGCGTTGGGGTGTCGGCGCCGGCGCCTCGCGCCTCATCTCGGGCACGATGACGGTCCACAGGCGCCTCGAGGAGCGCCTCGCCGAGTTCGAGCGCACGCCCGCGTGCCTGCTGTTCGGATCCGGGTACCTCGCAAACGTCGGCGTGATCGGCGCGCTCGCAGGCCGCGGCGACGTCGTCTTCTCCGATGAGCTCAACCACGCCTCGATCGTCGACGGCTGCCGGCTCTCGCGCGCCGAGGTCGTCGTCTACCGCCACCTCGACGTCGAGCACCTGCACTGGTGCCTCGTACATCACACCGGCCGCCGCGACCACGAAGCGCGGCGGGTGATCGTCACGGACTCCGTGTTCTCGATGGACGGCGACGTCGCGCCGCTGAGCGAGATCGTCGAGCTCGCGCACGCCGCCGGAGCGCGCGTCGTCGTCGATGAGGCGCACGCCACCGGCACGCTCGGACCCGGTGGGCGAGGCGCGCTCGCCGAGCAGGGGCTCGAGGGCGAGGTAGACGTTCTAGTCGGCACCCTTGGGAAGGCGCTTGGCTCCTACGGCGCCTACGTGTGCGCGGAGGAGGAGATGGTGCGCTACCTCGTCAACACCGCGCGCCCGTTCATCTTCTCCACCGCGCCCTCGCCGCCCGCGGTAGCGGGCGCGCTCGCCGCTCTGGAGCTGCTGCTCGAGCGCCCGCATCGCGTCGAGCGGCTGCACTGCAACGCCCGCGCGCTGCGGCGCGCGCTGGCAAGCGAGGGCTTCGCCGTCGCGGACGGCGAGATGCACATCGTGCCGCTGATCGTCGGTGCCGCCGACGATGCCGTGCGCCTGTGCGCGGAGGCGATCGAGCACGGCGTGTTCGCGCAGGCGATCCGTCCGCCTACCGTCGCCGAGGGCACCTCGCGTCTGCGTCTCGCCGCGATCGCCTCACATACGGCCGCCGACATGACCGGCGCCGCCCGCGCGCTCGCGCAAGCTGCCCGGGCCGTCGGTCTCGACCCCGAGACGATCGGCAGCCCCGAGCCGCGCGCCGCCCCGCTCGACGGCGCCGCGGACGACGCTTTCGACGCCGAGTTCGGCGAGGAGTTCGCGCGGGCGGAGATCGCGGCCATCGACCTGCGCGCGGCCCCGCGAGCGCGTCGCGCGGTCTTCGACGGAGAGCTCGACGGAGAGCTCGACGCCGGGCTCGACGACGGGGCCGCCATGGACGCCGGGCTGGAGGGCGGGCTCCTCGAGCCGAAGCCGCGCGCTGCAGTGCGCCGCGCGACGCCGTTCGACATCGAGCGCAGCGAAGGCGGCATCGAACCCGACGCTTGGGCGGCGTAACGACGGCAGCACGCCGACACCGGCGGGGCCTGTTCGTAACGGCGACCGACACCGGTGTCGGCAAGACGGTTCTCGCCGCCTCGCTGCTCGCCGCGATGCGAGCCGCGGGCGAGCGCGTGCGCGCGCACAAGCCGGTCGTCACCGGTCTCGACGGTCCCGCGAGCGAGCCGACCCACCCGCAGCCCGAGGATCGCCGGCGTGGGGGGGCCGAGCCCGACGGCCCGGTACCGGGGTTTCCCGCCGAAGCTTGGCCGGCCGACCACGAGCTGCTCGCCGCAGTCGCGGGCATGGAGCCAGAGCAGGTCACGCCCTTGCGCTACGGCCCCGCGGCCTCGCCAAAGCTCGCCGCCGCGCTAGTCGGCGAGCGGATCGACATCCCCGTCCTGCTCGAGCGCGCCCGCCTCGCGGGCTGCTCCACGCCGCCGGCGCCCGATGAGATCGCGGTGGTGGAGGGTGTCGGCGGATTGCTCGTTCCGTTCGGCGCCCAGTTCGCCTGCCGAGACCTCGCCGCCGCGCTCGGCTATCCGCTGCTGATCGCCGCCCGCCCCGGCCTCGGCACGATCAACCACACGCTGCTAACGCTCGCTGCCGCGCGCGCCGGCGGCTTGCACGTGTGCGCGGTCGTGCTCACGCCGTGGCCGCGCGCGCCCGATGCGATCGAGCGCTCGAACCGCGAGGAGATCGAGCAGCTCGGCGACGTCGAGGTCGTCGTCCTGCGCCGCGTGCGGGGGCCGGACCTCGGCGAACTGGAGCGCGCCGGGCGCTGGCTTCCGTGGCGGCGCTGGCTGGGCGAGGTCGGCGCCGGACGGCGCGAGCCGGCCGCGCCGCGCCTGCGGAGGGCCGCCGCGCGCGTCGAGGACGGCGCCCGCACGGCTGCCGGCCCGTAGACTCCACGCTCAGTGTCAGCCGCGCGCGATGAGCAGATCGCGTTTGCGCCGGCGTCCGTCGGAGCCGTCGTTCGCCGCTCGGGTCCGCGGCTCGCGCGCGACGCCCTCGGCCCGCTCGCGTGCTTCTTCGCCGGCTGGAAGCTCATCGACCTGACGGCCGGGATCCTGATCGCCGCCGCGTTCGGGCTGGCGATCTACGCGCGGGAGCGGCGCGCCGGGCGGCCGGGAATGATCGTGCGCATAGCGCTCGCGATCGTCGCGATCCGTGCGACGGTCGGGCTCGCATCGGGGAGCGCGCGCGCGTACCTGGCGATGGAAGTCGCGGTCGACGTGCTGCTCGCAGGCGTCGTGCTTGGCTCGCTGCGAACCGGGCGTCCGTTCACCTCGTGGTTCACCGAGGAGGTCTTTCCGCTGCCGGCCGAGATTCGCGCATCCGAGGTGTGGAAGCGGGCGATGCGCTTCACGACGACCGTATGGGGGTGTTACTTCCTCGTGCGCGGGCTCGTGCGGCTGGCCGCATGGCTCACGCTCAGCACGAATGGATATCTGCTTGTCGCCGCACTCAGCGACGCGCCGTTCCTGATCGGCCTGCTCGCGTGGTCTGTCTACTACACGACGTCGGCGTTCCGGCGCCACCCGCAGTGGGCACCGCTGCTCGCGCGCGCCGACGCCGGGCTTCCCGTCAGCGAAGTCCCGCAGCTGCTGCAGACACCACAGCAGCCGCAACCCGTGCCAGATCCTCCTCGTCGATGACGTACGGCGGCATCGTGTAGACGAGGTCGCGGAACGGGCGCAGCCACACGCCCTCCTCGACCGCTGCCGCGGTAGCCGCCGCAACGTCCACCTCGCGCTCGAGCGCCACCACGCCGATCGCCCCGAGCACACGCACGTCGGCTACGCCCGCGAGCTCCCGCGCGGGCTCGAGCCCTTCGCGCAGGCCTCGCTCGATCGCGGGTACGCGCTGCCGCCACTCGCCGCCGGCGAGCAGGTCGAGCGACGCGAGCGCGACCGAGCACGCGAGCGGGTTCGCCATGAACGTCGGACCGTGCATCAGCGCGCCGCCCTCGCCCGCGCTGATCGCCTCGGCCACCGCGCGCGTGCAGATCGCCGCCGCGAGCGTCATGTAGCCGCCCGTCAGCGCCTTGCCGACACAGATGATGTCCGGCGCCACGCGTGCGTGTTCGCAGGCGAACATCGCGCCGGTGCGCCCGAACCCTGTCGCGATCTCGTCGAGCACGAGCAGCGCACCGTGCTCGTCGCACAGCTCGCGCAGGAACGCGATGCAGGCGGGCGAGTGAAAGCGCATCCCGCCGGCGCCCTGCACGACCGGCTCGACTATCACCGCCGCGAGTTCGTCCGCGTGGCGCGCGAACAGCGTCGCCACACCGGCCGCCCAGCGCTCGTCGAGGGCGGCGAAAAAGCCGTCGGGTGGGCGCTCCGCGAAGACGTGCTCAGCGAGCACGCCCGCGAACGCGCCGTGCATGCCGCCGACGGGGTCGCACAGGGCCATCGCGCCGAGCGTGTCGCCGTGGTAGCCGCCGCGGACCGTGAGCAGCCTCGTGCGCCGCGCGGCCCCGCGAGCGCGCTGGTACTGGATGCACATCTTGATCGCGACCTCGACCGAGACCGAGCCCGAGTCCGCGAAGAAGACGCACTCCAGCGGCGCCGGAACGAGCTCGAGCAGGCGCCGCGCGAGCCGCACCGCGGGCTCGTGCGTGAGCCCACCGAACATCACGTGGGCGGTGCGCGAGAGCTGCTCCTCGAGCGCAGCGTCGAGCGCCGGGTGGCGATAACCGTGGATCGCGCACCACCACGACGCCATCCCGTCGATCAGCTCGCGCCCATCGCGCAGGCGGATGCGCACACCCTCCGCCGCGTCCACCAGCAGCGGCTCGTGAGCGCTGGGCATCGGTCCGTACGGGTGCCAGACGTGCTCGCGGTCGAAGGCGAGCAGTTGCTGCGACCGATCGGGGGTCGGCCGCTGTGGCTCGCGGTCAGTCCTCGTAGGGGACGAAGTCACGCTTGCGCGCTCCGCACACCGGGCAGAACCAGGTGTCGGGGATGTCCTCGAAGGCGGTGCCCGGCGGAATCCCCCCGTCGGGGTCGCCCTCCTCAGGTTCGTAGATGAACCCGCAGGACTCGCAGATCCAGCGCTGCAATGTTTGCGTGCTCGAGCTCATGCGCACAAGAGTATCTGCATGTAGGGTCAGCCGGTGAGCAACGTCGCGGGCGGCGAGCCGGGCGCCGAATACAACCCCGGCGAGCCCACAATTCCGCGCCAGGCCGCAACCGTGATCCTGCTGCGCGGGGGCGCCGCCGATCTCGAGGTGCTGCTCGTGCAGCGAACTCCCAAGGCGCGCTTCATGGGTGGCGTGTGGGTGTTCCCCGGCGGCGCCGTCGACGCGGGCGAGGGGGCCGGCGACGACGCCCACCGCGCCGCCGCAATCCGCGAGCTGCGCGAGGAGGCGGCGATCGAGCTCGACGACCCTTCGCAGCTCGTGAAGTTCTCGCGCTGGATCACGCCCGCCGCCGTCAAGATCCGCTTCGACACGCACTTCTTCCTCGCGGCGCTGCCTGACGGCCAGCAGGCGCGCATCGACGGTGAGGAGTGCATCGACCTCGGGTGGTTCGCGCCCGCGCGCGCGCTCGAGGCGGACCGCGCCGGCGAGATCGCGCTCGTCTTCCCCACGATCAAGCACCTCGAACAACTCGGCGCGTTCTCCTCGGTCCAGGAGCTGCTCGAGTACGCGCGCGGGCGCGACGTCCAGCCCGTCGAGCCGCGGGTGCTCCTCGAAGGCGAGGTCGCGCGCGTGCTGCTGCCCGGCGAGCCCGGCTACTAAGACCCGCCGAGCGCGGCTACTGAAGCCGCGCTTTTCAGGACTGCTGCGCGGCGATCACGTGCGTGACCGCGTTGATCAGCGCGAGGTGAGTGAAGGCCTGCGGGTAGTTGCCGAGATGGCGGCCGCTCGATGCCTCGAGCTCCTCCGCGTACAGCTCGAGGTCGGATGAGTACCCAAGCAGCCGCTCGCACAGGTGCTCGGCGGCCTCAGTCTCGCCGATCTCCGACAGCGCCGATACGAGCCAGAAAGAACAGATCAGGAACGTGCCCTCGTGCCCCGACAGACCGTCGTCGGTCTCGTCAGTGCGGTAGCGCAGCACGAGCCCGTTCTCGGTCAACTCGTCGCGGATCGCCGTAACCGTCGCGCGCACGCGCTCATCGTCGGGCGCCAGGAAGCGGAGCAGCACGACGAGCAGCGTCGAAGCGTCGAGCGCGTCGGTGTCGTAGTGCTGGCGGAAGACGCCGCGTTCATCGACGCCGCGCTCGAGGATGTCGGCGCGGATCTCGTCGGCGAGCGCCTGCCAGCGTACGCTCAGCTCGTCCTCGCCGCGCCGTTCGGCCAGCCGCGCGCCGCGGTCGAGCGCGACCCAGCACATCAGCTTCGAGGAGACGTAGTGGCGAGGCTCGCCGCGCGCCTCCCAAATGCCCTGATCGGGTTCGCCCCACACTCGCGCGGCACATTCGACCTGGTCGACGAGCACCGGCCACAGGCGCTCGGGGATGTGATCGCGCTGCTTGGAGTGCAGGTACACCGAATCCAGCACCGCGCCGTAGACGTCGTTCTGACGCTGGTCGTAGGCGCCGTTGCCGATGCGCACCGGGCGCGAGCCTTCGTACCCCTTCAGGTGGTCGAGCGTCGACTCGCGCAGGTCTTTCTGGCCCTTGATCCCGTACATGATCTGCAGCGATCCGTTCTCGTTGCGCTCGAGGTCCGCGAGGTACTGCACGAAGTCGTCGGCCTCCCAGTCGAGGCCGAGCGCGTGCAGGCCCCAGAGGGTGAACGAAGCGTCGCGCATCCAGCAGTAGCGGTAGTCCCAGTTGCGTTCGCCGTGCGGCGTCTCCGGCAGCGAGGTCGTCGGCGCCGCGACGAGCGCGCCGGTGGGCATGAACGTGAGCCCCTTGAGCACGAGCGCCGAGCGCTGAAGGTGCTTGCGCCACGGGTGATCGGGATAGTTCCCTTCCGCCAACCACCCGCGCCAGAACTGACTCGTGCGCTGCACTAACTCGGCGGCCTGCTGCACGTCTTGCGGTCCTCCTAACGCCTCCGTCCACGACAGCGCGCAGTAGCACTTCTCGCCCTCGCGCATCGTGTGCCGGCCATGCACGCGGTTGCCCTCGACGCCCATGCGGATGTCGCTGTACAGGCGCATGCCACCCTCGCCGTAGGTGGCGTCCTCGGCGAACCCCCCTTCCGGCCCGAGCTCGACCGTCTGCCACTCCGCGGGCGTCGCGCCGTAGTCGAGCATCGGCTCGCAGACCAACTCGATCTGTACCTGCCCCTGGATGCATTCGACGAGGCGCACGAGCAGGTGATCGGCGTCGAAGTCCGTCGGCGCGCGCGTGTGCGAGGAGCCCTCCTTGTTGTCGTGCCACTCGCCGATCGTGAGCGCGTCGATCACCCGTAGCCAGCCCTGGGGCGTCATCCACGTCGTCTCGATGATGTTCGTCCCCGGCACGTAGCGGCGCCCCGCGGGCACGAACATGCCGTAGGGGCCGACGCGCCAGCTGCCCGCGCCGCGATCGAGCGTCGCGCCGAAGACCGATGGCGAATCGAAGTGCGGCAGACACATCCACTCGATCGAGCCGTCGGAGGCGACGAGCGCGCCGGTGTGGCAATCGGAGAGGAATCCGTAGTCGGCGATTGCCGGAAACGGCGAGCTCGTCCCGGCCGAGCCGGGGAGGCTAGTGATCAGCGGCTGTGGCGGAAGGCCGAGGCCCATCGGCTGACAAGGTAGCGGGGCGCTCGACGTCCGGAGGGAGCGCATCTTCCTGATCGAGCTTGTCGAGGTGCGCCGCGAGCGTCAGCGCGGCGGCGCGGCGAAGCTCCTGGGGGACCTCGGGCCAGGCCCTATCGAGCAGCTCGGGGACGCTGCGGGCGCCTTCGGCGAGCGCCTCGCGCAGCCGCCGCTCGCGGTCGAGGCGGTGGTCGATGTACTCCGCGAGCTTCGCCTGCGGATCGCGCACGAGCGGCCCGTGGCCCGGGCACAGGATCCTGAAGTCCGAGCGCTCGCGCAGCCGCGCGAGCGCGCGCAGGTAGCCCGACATCGCATCCGGGTGCGCGGAGATGAACACGCTGCCTTCGCCGAGCACTGCGTCGCCGCTGAAGCACGCGCCCGCGCCGATCAGGGCGAAGTGGTCCGGCGCGTGCCCCGGCGTCGCGACCGCCTCCAACGGGCCCACCCTCGTGCCGTCGGCGAGCGCCACGTCCGCCGGCCCGCGACCCGCTGCGAGCGGCGCGGGGTGGCGAGCGATCAACGCTTCGGTGGCGCCCGCGTGGTCCGCGTGGTCGTGTGTGAGGATCACGCCGCCAAGGCTTCCGCGCTCGCTCACCGCCGCGCTGACGCGCTCGACGTGCTCCTCGAGCGCCGGCCCGGGGTCGATCACGTATGTGGGCTCGCGGCCGACGAGGTAGGTGTTCGTGCCCGACAGCGTCAGCGGGCTGGCGTTGTCCGCGCGTATGCGCTGGACGTCGAGTTCGCGCAGCAGCTCCTCCTCCGCACCGCTCGCGCCCGACGGCGATGCGCGCCGATCGTCCATGCCTCTGAGCCCGACCCTTACGCGAGGCTCGCCATCACGTGCTTGACGACGGTGTAGTCCTCGAGCGAGTAGACGCTCAGGTCCTTGCCGTAGCCGGACTCCTTGAAGCCGCCGTGCGGCATCTCCGACACGAGCGGGATGTGGTCGTTGATCCACACGCAGCCGAAGCGCAGCGCGCGCGAGACGCGCAGCGCGCGCGCGACGTCGCGCGTCCACACCGAGCTCGCGAGCCCATAGCGTGTGGAGTTCGCCCACGCGATCGCCTGCTCCTCGTCGCTGAAGCGCTGCACCGTGATCACCGGCCCGAAGATCTCGCGCTGGATCATCTCGTCGTCCTGCTCGAGTCCCGCGACGACCGTCGGTTCGAGGTAGAAGCCCGGGCGGGCGGGCTCACTGCCGCCGGTGACGATCTCCGCGCGCTCTGGCCTGCGCTCCAGAAAGCCCTCGATGCGGTCGAGCTGGCGCTTGGAGTTGACCGGCCCGAGCGTCGTGTCCGGCGCGAGCGTGTCGCCGATCACGAGCCCCCGCGCCTGCTCGACGAGGCCGGAGACGACGTCGTCATAGACGCCGTCGGAGGCGAGCACGCGCGTCGCCGCCGTGCAGTCCTGACCGGCGTTGTAGTAGCCCGTGCCGGCGATCGTTTCCATCGCGCTCTCCATGCTCACGTCGTCGAACACGACCACGGGCGCCTTGCCGCCGAGCTCGAGGTGCACGCGCTTGAGCGTGTCGGCGGCGACGCGCGCGATGTGCTTGCCCGTCTCGACCGAGCCCGTGAGGCCGACCATGTCGACGTCCGGGTGCGAGATCAGCGCCTCGCCCGTCGGCTCGCCGCGGCCCGTGACGACGTTGAGCACGCCCTTCGGGAGTACGTCGGCGGCGAGTTCGGCGAAGCGCACGGTCGTGATCGGCGTCGTCTCAGCCGGCTTCAGGACGACCGTGTTGCCCGCCGCGAGCGCCGGGCCGAATTTCCAGATCGCCATCATCAGCGGGTAGTTCCACGGCGTGATCTGGCCGATCACGCCGACCGCTTCGCGGCGCGTGTACGAGGTGTAGCCGTCCATGTACTCGCCCGCCGCGCGGCCCTCCAGGCAGCGCGCGGCGCCGGCGAAGAAGCGCAGGTTGTCGGCCATCGCCGGAATCTCGTCGCTTGAGACCGCGCCGAGCGGCTTGCCTGCGTTCAGCGCCTCCAGGCGAGCGAGCTCCTCGCCGTGCTCTTCGACGAGGTCGGCGAGCTTCAGCAGCAGCAGCGCGCGTTCTCCCGGCGTCGTGCGCGAGTAGGTCTCGAACGCCGCGCGCGCGGCGGACACTGCGCGGTCGATGTCGGCGGGCGTCGAGTTCGCCGCGAGCGCCATCTCCTCGCCGGTCGCGGGGTTGAGGATCGCCTCGGTATCGCCGTCGGACGCGAGCGACTCGCCGTCGATGAAGTTGTGCAGCGTGCTGAGCGTGCTCGTCATGTCGTCTCTCCTACTCGGTAGGGATCCTCGATGCCCAATGCCTCCGCGACTGCCGGATGGGTGATTCTGCCGTCCGCTACGTTCAGCCCCAGGCGAAGTCCCGGATCGTTCTCCAGCGCCGCCTCCACCCCGTTGTTCGCGAGCGCGATCACGTACGGGAGCGTCGCGTTCGTCAGCGCGTACGTGGAGGTGATCGGCACGGCGCCCGGCATGTTCGTAACGCAATAGTGCGTGATGCCATCGACCTCGTAGGTGGGGTTCGAGTGCGTCGTCGGACGCGACGTCTCAAAGCAGCCGCCCTGGTCGATCGAAACGTCGACGAGCACCGCGTGCGGGCGCATCAGTTTCAGCTGATCGCGCGTGATCACCTTCGGCGCGCGCGCCCCGTGGACGAGCACCGCGCCGATCACCAGGTCGGCGAGCGGAAGCATCTCCTCGATCGCGAGCGTCGAGGAGTAGACCGTCGAGGCGCGTCCGGCGAGCGCCACATCGAGTCCGCGCAGCCGGTCGATCGACTTGTCGAACACGAACACGTCCGCCTGCATCCCGATCGCGATGAACGCGGCGTTCATGCCGACGACGCCGCCGCCGATCACGAGCACCGTCGCCGCGGCCACTCCAGGAACGCCCCCGAGCAGGATGCCTCGGCCTCCCATCGGCTTCTCGAGCATGAACGCACCCGCCTGCGTCGCGATCTTGCCCGCGACCTCGCTCATCGGCGCCAGCAGCGGCAGGCGCCCCTGTCCGTCCTCGACGGTCTCGTAGGCGATGCACGTCGCGCCCGAGCGCTGCAGGCCCCTAGCGAGCTCCGGCGCGGCCGCCAGGTGCAGGTAGGTGAAGAGCGTCTGGCCCTCGCGCAGCATCTCGACCTCCGACGGCTGCGGCTCCTTGACCTTGAGCACGAGCTCCGCCTGCTCGAAAACGCTCTCCGCGTCGGGCACGATGCGCGCGCCCTGCGCGAGGAATTGGACGTCCGCCATCGCCGACCCGTCCCCTGCGCCGGCCTGGATCAATATCTCGTGGCCGCGCGTGCTCAGCTCGCGCACGCCCGCGGGCGTGATCGCGATGCGGTACTCGTCGCTCTTGATCTCGGTCGGTACGCCGATCCTCATCGCGCCAGCTCTCTTCCCCGCAGCGCGAGCCAGAACTCGATCCGATCGCGTGCGCTCTGCAGGTCCCGGCCGGTCAGCTGCTCGACGCGCCGCATGCGGTAGCGGAGCGTGTGCCGGTGGCAGTAGAGCGCCCCCGCCGCGCGCTCCCAATGGCCGTTGTGCTCGATGAACTCATCGAGCGAGCGCACGAGCTCGTCGCCGTAGTCCCCCTCCGCCTCTTCGATCGGCCCGAGCACGCCGCGACAGTACGTCACCAGCGCGTCGTCGTCCTGCAGCGAGAGCAGCAGTTGGAACGCGCCGAGGTCCTTGTGCGAGGCGACCTCCGGCGCGCGCCCGTTCGCCAGGCGCACCGCCTCGAGCGCGCAGCGGGCCTCGTGAAAGCTCAAACGCAGCGCGTGCGGCGCCATCGGCCGGCTCGCGCTCGCCCGCACCGCGCCGAAGCTCGCGGCGAGCTCCGCACGCGCGCCGCGCGCGAGCTCGACGGGATCGGCGCCGCGCGGATCGATGACGCCGCACAGCAGCCCCGCGCGTAGCGCGACGAGCCCGGGGACACGCTCGCGCTCGAGGATGCGTTCGAGCTGACCCGCCGCCGCGGTCGGGTCCTCGAGCGCGAACGCGATCACGGCAACGTGCTCGCGGATGCCGAACGGCCGCAGCCGCGCCTGCACGTCGTCCGGGAACACGTGCCCAGTCAGCGCCTCCGCGAGCACGTCGCCCGCGAGGTTGCGTTGCAAGAGCTCGTAGCGCTCGTTGACGAGCTCGGAGAACACGCGCTCGGTGATCGCGATGAAAGGCAGCTCGTAGGGAACCTCGAATAGCGGGAACGAGCGCTTGCGCGCTGCCGTCACGAGCGGGACGGGCAGGCGCTTGTAGCCGAAGCCGGTGCCGAAGCCGAGTCCCGCGATGCGGTGGTCGGCGAGGCGCTCGATCAGCTCACGCTGCGCCTTCGCGCCTTTTAGCTGCACGCCGGTGGTGAGCAGCAGCTCGCCCCCGCGCAGCCACGGCGTGGGGTCGGTCAGCTCGGTCGAGTGAACCCAGCGCACGTGCGTCTGCGCGGAGTCCACCCCGCTCACGAGCTCGAGGCCGAGCTCGGATACTAGGCCCGCGAGAGTGAGCTCCATTGCCCAATGCGCTCGTAGGCCTCGGTCAGGACCGGGCGCAGCACCGCCGCCATCTCTTCGAACTGTTCCTCGCCGGCGATCAGCGGCGGCGAGACCTGCACGATCGGGTCGCCGCGATCGTCGGTGCGGCAGATGAGGCCGCGCTTGTAGAGCTCGCCCGAGAGAAAGCCGCGCAGCAGCTCCTCGGATTCCTCCGCGTTGAACGTCTCCTTCGTCTCTTGGTCCTTGACGAGCTCGACCGCGTGGAAGTAGCCGGCGCCGCGCACGTCGCCGACGATCGGGATGTCGCGCAGCCCCTCGAGCATCTCGCGCAGGCGCACCTCGTTCTGGCGCACGTGCTCGTTCAGCCCTTCCTCCTCGATCACGTCGATGTTCGCGTGCGCCACCGCGCACGCGACGGGGTGACCGCCGAACGTAAAGCCGTGGTTGAAGATCGCCCTGTCGTGCTGGAACGGCTCGGCGATGTGATCCCCGGCGATCAACGCACCCATCGGGATGTACGCCGAGGTGATGCCCTTCGCCGTCGTGATGATGTCCGGCTGGTAGCCGTAGCGTTCGCAGCCGAACCAGCACCCAAGGCGGCCCCACGAGCAGATTACCTCGTCGGAGATCAGGAGCACGCCGTGGCGGTCGCAGATCTCGCGCACGCGCTCGAAGTAGCCGTCCTGCGGCACGAAACAGCCGCCGCCGTTCTGCACCGGCTCGAGCATCACCGCCGCGACCGTCGAGGCGCCCTCGAATTCGATCGCCTCCTCGATCGCGTCCGCCGCCCACAGCGGGTCGCGGTCCTCGCTCCAGCGGTAGGAGTTGGTGTTCGGCACATGGTGACCGCCCGGCGTGAGCGGTTCGAACGGCACGCGCAGCGGGGGGAGCCCGGTCGCGGTGAGCGCGCCCATCGAGGTGCCGTGGTAGGCGAGGTGGCGCGAGATCAGCTTGTGCCGCTGGGGCTCGCCGCGAGCGGCGTGGTAGGCCTTCGCGAGCTTCCACGCCGACTCGACCGCCTCGGAGCCGCCGGAGGTGAAGAACACGCGATTGAGGTTTCCGGGCGTGAGTTCCGCGATCCGCGCCGCGAGTTCGATCGACGGCGGGTGCGCGTAGCTCCAGTTCGTGTAGAAGGCGAGTTCCTTCGCCTGCTCGGCGGCGGCGCGCGCGAGCTCCACTCGTCCGTGCCCGACGTTGACGCAGTACAGCGCCGACAGGCCGTCGAGGTAGCGCTTGCCGTCCTCGTCGTAGACGTAGCACCCCTCGCCGCGCACGATGATCGGGATCTCGTGGTTGGCATAGCTGCCCATGCGCGTGAAGTGCATCCAAAGATGGCGCTTCGCCTGCTCCTGCAGCTCACTGGACATCGCTAACACCCCATTCTCGCCGCTCGCTAGACACTGCGGACAACGCTACTTAGTCGAAACCGCCGACTCAAGCAGCCACTTGGTCAAGAACTGACCCTGCGATTGTACGCCTCGTCTAAGCGCAGTGCACCGTTTTGGGGATTGCGAACCTTGCGCTGCGCTGCCGGAAGGACGTAACTTTTGCCACGACGAGCGTTCTTGTCGGTAGAGATGCCCACCCGCGTTCACGATTACTAGGAGACGACGATGGCGACAGAAAGCGCAGCCGTATCCGGACATCCGATCGTCGTGGGCGGCGCGAAAGTGGGCGAGAAGGGACTGAAGAAGGACGCGATCGGCTATCTCTCGAACGTCGTCATCGGCGTCGCCTCGACTGCTCCCGCGTACTCGCTCGCGGTCACGCTGGGATTCATCGCCGCCGACGAAGGCATCGGCACGCACGCGCCGGGCGTGCTGATCGCGTCGTTCGTCCCGATGCTGCTCGTAGCGCTTGCATACCGCTACCTCAACCGCGCCGACCCCGACTCAGGCACGACGTTCGCGTGGACCACGCGCGCGTTCGGACCGGGCATGGGCTGGCTCAACGGCTGGGCGATCTTCCTCGCGGATGTGCTCGTCATGGCCTCGCTCGGTGACATCGCCGCGATCTACACCTTCAAGCTCTTCGGGTGGCACTGGGCCGAACATCACAAAGGCGCCGCGCTCGGAGGAACGGTGATCTGGATCCTGGTCATGACCTGGATCTGCTATCGCGGCATCGAGCTGTCAGCGCGTGTGCAGCAGCTGCTGCTGAGCTTCGAGGTCGTGATGCTCGTGATCTTCGCGACCGTCGCGCTCGTGACGGTCTACTCGGGCCACCCGGCGCACTCGGTCGAACCGCGTGCCGACTGGTTCAACCCGTTCACGGTCCCCTTCCACGACCTCGTCGTGGCGATGCTCCTGGGCATCTTCATCTATTGGGGGTGGGATTCGGGCGTCGCGGTCAACGAGGAGTCCGAGGATCCCGCCGAGGGTCCCGGGCGCTCGGCGGTCGTCTCGACGCTGCTGCTGGTCGCGATCTACCTGTTCGTCGCCGCGGGCGCGCAGTCGTTCCACGGTGCCGGCTTCATCGCCAACGAAGAAAACGCCGAAGACATATTTCAGGCGCTCGGCCACGGCGTCCTCGGTGCGGTGGGCGTGAAGTTCCTGATCGTCGCGGTGCTGACGTCTGCCTCGGCCTCGACGCAGACGACGATCCTGCCGACCGCGCGGACGACGCTGTCGATGGCGAAGTGGAACGCGATACCGGGTGTGATCGGCACAATCCATCCTCGCTACCTCACGCCGACCGTATCCACCTGGGGCTTCGGCCTGATCTCGATCGCGGTGTCGGTGCCGCTCCTGCTGATCTCCCACACGGTGCTCGAATTGGCCGTCGTCGCTCTCGGGATACCGGTGTGCTTCTACTACGGCACCACCGGGTTCGCGTGCGCCTGGTACTACCGCCACGAACTTCTGAAGAGCGCCCGTAAGTTCGTGCTCGTCGGGCTGGCCCCCTTTGTCGGCGGCCTGATGTTCTACGGCGTGGGCATCTACGCGCTCAAATACTACGGGCACAAGGCGAACGCCGAAGGCAAAGAGTACTTGGGGCTCACCCTGCCGATCTGGCTTGGCGGCATCGGGATGGTGTTCGGCTTCGTGCTGATGCTGCTCTCGCGACCGCGGTTCAAACAGTTCTTCTCGCGCAAGCCCGAAGTCGCGCCGCCCGGGATCCTCGACGTACCAGTGGAGCGCGCTCCGGCACATTTCTAAGGCGGGAGCCGTCACAGGGGGCACGGCGCGCAGGCAGGGAGGGCCGCGCGCCGTGCGGCGGCCGTAGCTCCGCGCTATCCCGGCGGCAGCTCGAGCACGCCGTGCGGCGCGCCGAGCTCGGCGAGCCGCTCGAGGAACGGCTCCGGCGCGAAGGCCTCGGGGCCGAGCACACCGGTGCCCTTCCACGTGCCCTCGTCGAGCAGCTCGAGGGCGACGACGGGGTTGATCGCCGTCTGCCACACGACTGCCTGGCTGCCGTACTCGCGCATCGTGTCCTCGTTGTCGACGATGTGGTACAGGTAGGTCGAGCGCGGGCTCCCGTCTGTGCCCGTGCCCCGCACCCACGTGCCCGCGCACGTGCGGCCGGTCATCCGCTCGCCGAGCGTCGCCGGGTCGGGTAGCACCGCGGCGACGAGGTCGCGCGGCGAGACCTGGACGTCGCGTACGCGCACCGGCTGCGTCGAGTCGAGCCCCAGCTTGTGCAGCGTGCGCAGGACCTCGATGAATTCCTGCCCGAGCCCGTACTTGAAGGTCACCCGCTCGCACGTCACCCAGCGCGGAATCAGCACGACCTCCTCGTGCTCGACGTTGACGCACTCGATCCTGCCGATGCCCTCGGGGAACTCGAACACCTCCGGCTCGGAGAACGGGCGCGTCGTGTAGAAGCCGCGCTCGCGGTCCCAGATCAGCGGCGGGTTCAACGTCTCCTCGATCGTCGTCCAGATCGAGAACGTGGGCGCGAAGTCGTAGCCGTCGACGACGAGGTCCGCGCCGTCGCGTACTCCCACTTCGGCGATCGTCGAGAAGAGCGACCGCGAGGCGTGGGCGGCGAAGATGTCGGACAGGCCCGGCTCGACGCCGATGCCGACGAGTGCGAGCACGCCCGCGTCCTCCCACTCGCCGCTGCGCGCCAGCTGGTAGTCGCCGAGTTTCACGCCCGGCTGCTCGTACGGCTTCTCGGGGTGCGGCCGCGAGAGCGTCATCGCCATGTCGAGATACGTGACGCGCGCCTCGAACGCCGCGTCGAAGATCGATTCGTTGAAGCGCGGGTCGGTCGCGTTCAGCACGGCGTCGGGCTTGACGCGCCTGAGCAGGTCCGCGACGTCGCTGCGACTCGAGGCATCGACGCGCTCGGCGGAGAAGCGCCCCGGCTCCCCGAGGCCAGCGACCACCGCCTTCACGCGCTCTGGCGATATGTCCGCGAGGACGACCCGATCGAAGGCCGAGCGGCGCTGCGCGATCGCGGCGAACGCCGCGCCGACGCCGCCGGCTCCGAGCACGAGAACCTTCATCGCGGGCAGTCTTGCGCAAATGACGTTCATCGGCCGGCACAGGAGCGCGAGCGCGATGCTCCGTTTGGTAGCAGCCGACTGCCATATGCTGCGCCGATCGCCTCCCGGGCAGAACAGGACGAGACGATGAGCGCTCAGGTGCCCGCTTCCCAGAGCGCGCCGCACTCCTCGCACGCCCCCGCGCGCGTGGACGCGCCTGCGCGCGAGGAGCCCGCGAGCGCCAACGGGAGCGCCGACGGGGACCGCGCCGCACCCCCGGCAGCGCGATCGCGCGAGCGGGCGAAGGCGCGCTGGGCGCCCTCGCCGGGGATCTCGCGGCGCGAGCTCGCCTACGCCTTGCTCGCGGGGCTCGCGCTCGCGGTCATCACCAGCTGGCCGCTCGTGCTGCACATGCCGAGCCGGATCGCGCCCGACCTCGGAGACCCGGTGCGGACGGCGTGGGAGATCTCGTGGGTTGGCCACGCGATGCTCCACGCCCCCCTGCACCTCTTCAACGCCAACACCTTCTACCCCCACCCGCTCAGCCTCGCGTTCTCGGACTCGCTGCTCGGCTACGGCCCTGCTGCGTTCTTCGGCTCGGGCACCGTCGCGGCACTCGTTCGCTACAACCTCCTCTTCCTGTTCGCCTGGACGCTGGCCTTCTTCGGCGCCTACCTGCTCGCGCGCGAGCTTGGCCTCGGCCGCCTCGCCGCCGCCGCGGCGGGGGCGGCGTTCGGCTACGCGCCCTACCGAGTCACGGAGGCGGGGCATCTGCACGTGATCTCCTCCGGCGGCATCCCGCTCGCGTTGTTCTTGCTGCTGCGCGGCTACCGTCGCACCACGCAGGAAGGGAGCCGCGGCGCGCTCGCGCTCGTCGCGGGGGGATGGCTCGTCGCGGCGTGGCAGATCTCGCTCGGCTTCACGCTCGGCCTGCAGTTCGCGTATCTGCTCGCGGTCCTGGCGGTGATCCTCGTCGTCCACCGCTGGCGCGGCGACCGCCGGCTCCCGCACCGGCGCATGCTCGCGGTCACGTGCGCCGGGCTCGCGCTCGTCGGCGCGATCACCGTCTATCAGGCCCGGCCGTACCTGAAGGTCGCGCGCGACTATCCGACGGCGAAACGCACGCTCAAGGAAGTGAAAACGTACTCCGCCGGCCCCGCCGCGTGGTTCGCCGCCTCCAGCGAGAACCGCGTCTGGGGCGACCTGTCCTCGACGGTGCGCGCGGACGTTCACTCCAAGAACGAGAGCGTCTTCTTCCCCGGCGGGCTGATCCTCGTGCTCGCCGCCGCGGGACTCGCCTCGCCGCTCTTCACGCGACGATTACGCGTCGGACTGGTGGTGGCGATCGTCGTCGTCTCGGTGCTCGCACTGGGCCTCGGCCTGACTGGTGCCGGCTACCCCTATCGGCTCCTCTACGACTACGCCCCGGGCTGGGACGGAGTGCGGGTGCCCGGGCGCGTGTTCACTTTGGCGACGCTCGCGTATGCCCTGCTCGCGGGGGCGGGCGCGCAGCTGCTCGCCGCGCGCGCGGGTGCGTGGGGCCGGCGACGCTCGCTGCGCCTCGCGTGGGGCCGGCGACGCTCGCTGCGCCTCGCCGGGCTCGCCGCCGGCGTCGCGCTCGCAGCGGCGATCGTCGGCGAAGGCGCCGGGCACCTCGGTCACCCTGTCGTGCCGCAGCCCGTGCGCGCAGAAATCGGGCTCCCCGGGCCACGCCTGGACCTGCCCACCGACGGCGCCGCCGATCGCATCTGGCAGTACTTCTCGACCGACGGCTTCTACAAGATCCCGATCGGCAACAGCACGTTCGACATCCCCCAGATCGACGATCTGCGCGGCGGGATGAACGGATTCCCCGACCGTGCCAGCGTCGAGAAGCTGCGCTACTACGGCATCCGCACGGTCGTCCTGCACCTGAAGCTGCCGAAGCTGCCGGGGATCGTCGGCTACGCCTATCCCGAGCCGCGGAATGCAACGGCAGCCGCGGCCAAACCGGTTGCCGGACTCGGGGTCACGCGCCGCCAGGTCGGCTCGATCGTGATCTACTCGATCGGGCCGGGGCCGAAGGCGCTTCACGGCAGCGACTGATGGGCGGAGCGGTGCACGCGGTGACCGCGGCGCGCACGCGTCCGCGCGCGCCGACTGACGGCCGCAGCACGGCGAGCCGGCGCGCGCGCTACGCGCTCGTCGCGATCCTGCTCGCGGGCGTCACCTACGCGACGATCATCCAGAGCTTCTCCTGGAACCAGACCTCGCACTACGACCTCATTCGCGCGATCGACCACGGACGCACGACGATCGACGCCTATCAGGCGAACACCGGCGACAAGGTCTTCTACCGCAAGCACTGGTACTCCGCACGCGCTCCCGGGCTGGCGCTCTACTCGCTCCCCTTCTACGAGGTGCTGAAGGCGGTCAACGCGGAGGCGGTCGCGCGCGCCTCCGCCGCCCAGCGCGGCGACGACGAGATGATCTACTTCATCGGGCTGTGGGGCAGCGTGCTCCCGGGCATGCTGCTGCTGCTCGTCGTGTGGCGCGTCTCAGAGCGCTTCGAGCCGGGCATGGGAGCGGCGGCGGCGATCGTGCTCGGGCTCGGCACGCTCGTGCTCCCGCTGTCCACGCTGCTGTTCTCGCACGTGCTCGCCGCGCTGCTCGCGTTCGCCGCCTTCGCGCTCATGATCCGAGAGCGCGACGGTCCGCCGAACCCCAAGCTGCTCGCGCTCGCCGGGCTCGCGATCGGCTACGGGGTCACGAGCGAGTACCCGGTCTTCTTCGCCGGCGCGGTGCTCGGCGGCTACCTGCTCTCGCGGCCCGGCGCGTTCGCCCCGCGCGCGCTCGCGACGCGCGCCGGGGTCTACATCGCGGGCGGGCTCGTGGGAATCGTGCCGCTGCTGCTCTACAACCACTTCGCGTTCAACTCGTGGACGCACCTCGCCTACTCGAACGTGCCGCGCCAGCAAAAAGGGTTCTTCGGCATCGGCGCGCCGAGTCTGAAGGTGCTCGCGACGCTCATGTTCGACTCGCGCGGGCTGCTCACGATCTCGCCCGTCCTGATCATGGGCGCGATCGGGACGGTCATGATCTACCGCCGCGGAAGGCGCGCCGAGGCGCTGTGCATCGCGGCGGTCTGCGTCTGTTACGTCGGCTACAACTCGGGCTACTACCTCCCCTTCGGCGGCGGCTTCATGGGTCCGCGCTTCTTGACGACGATGCTCCCGTTCCTCGCACCGGGGCTCGCGGTCGCGTTCAGGCGCCTGCCCGGGCCGACGCTCGCGCTGGCTGCGGTCTCGATCGCGACGACGGCGATCGCGACGGTCACCCATCCGCTCGTCGGCTACGAGAACGAGACCGTCATCTGGGGCCGGCTTTTGGTCAAAGGCTGCGAAGCGCTGCCGCCCGCGCGCTGCGAACACAACCGCTTCCAGCCGACGATCGCCTCCGCGTTCGGCCTCGGCCGCAGCTGGGGCGCGATCTGGCCATTCGCGCTCGCCGCCGGCGGCGCGCTGCTATTCGCCGTGCGCGCGAGCGCGCGCGGCGCCCTGCGCGCGCGCGCGCTCGCGGCCGGCGTGCTCGCGATCGCGGCCTGGGGGCTGTTCGCCGCGCTCGCGCCGACGCTGCTCGGGATCGACCACCGCGGGCTGCTCAGCATCGTCGGCGCGGGCGACCACACGGCGCTCAACCTCGAGCTCCACAACGGCAGCCGCTACCCGCTGCAGACGCTCGTGCCGATTGCGGCCGCGGCGGGGTTCGCCGCGCTGGCGTTCGCGTTCGCGTGGCGGCGCGGGCGCGCCGCGCCCGCCGGACAACCCGCCTAGCCGCCAACGAACGAGCGGTCTCGCCGCGGGGCGTCAGTGCCGGGACGCGTCACCGCCGCGAGATGTCGCGCCGCGACGCGTCAGTGCCGCGAGACGTCAGCGCCGCGAGTCGGTGCCGGGACGCGTCAGTGCCGCGAGACGCTCACGCCGCAGCGGCGCGCGTGCAGGATGCGGCAGAGCGCGACGTATGCCTGGCGCGGGCGGTGGCGTGCATCCGTGAGGCCGGCGTCGAAACGCGATGAATTGGTACCGCCGGTCCAGTTGTAGAGGTAGATGCGCTTCACATGGCTGGCGAGCGCGAATGCGAGGTTCATCGTGTAGGTGACGACCTTCGCCGCGCGCGCAAGGCCGCGGCCGCCCACGTTCGGGAAGGCGCCGCCGAATTTGACGATGCCGCCGGTCTCCGTGAGCCACACCTGTCCGCCGAGCGCGCGGATGAGGTCACGCGTGCGCCAGCTTTCGAGGCGGTTGACATCCGAGTAGTCGTGCAGCCCCCAGATCTTCGGCATGATCGTGCGCAGGTGGCCGATCTCGCGCTTGAATTCGGAGATGTAACTCAGCGTCGAGCTGATGTTGTCCTGGTCCAGGACGTCGAGGCCGATCGCGGTGCAGCCGTTGCACACGCGAATCAGCGCCTGGTAGTACTCGGCGGCCGCTTTCGCGGACGGGCTCGAGAGGTAGCCGCGTATGTAGCCGCGGTTGGCCTCGTCCCACGACTGGTACTGGCGCACGTTCGGGAACATGCGGACGAACTTCTGCACGTCGCGTTTGTACGAAGCGACGCTCGGCAGCACCATGGGGCTGTGCTCGGAGTGGTAGAAGGCGACGAGGATCTTTACGTGCTGCGCTTCCGCCGCCTGGATCCAGGCCCGCGCGCGAGCGAGCGAGTCGGAGTGCACGACCGCGTCATACGGCGCGATGTAGCGCGCGATCTTCGTATGCAGCTGTTCCCACAGCGGAGAGCTGAACATCTGCGCTTCCTCGTCGCCGATCCCCGCGAGGAACGTCGAGGCGGCGTGCGCGCGCGCGGCGCTCGCGGCGCGCGCGGGGGCGAGCGAAGCCGCCGCCGGCGCGAGCGCGGCGAGGGTGAGGAGGAGGGTAAGACGAAGGCGACGTGACATTTCCGGCGTACAACCAGTCCTGACGGTAGTTGTTGCTCGCGCGCAGATAAAACTTCGATCAAGAGGCGGAACGCGTGCGCGAGCGGTCCGGCCGATAGTAGTAGCTCGCCAGGCGGGCCCCGCGCCTTCTCGCGCGCTGCAACGCCCACTGCACTCGCGCCCGTCGGTCAGCCGGCGGGTGCGAGCGCCGCGGGCGCACCGAAGGGCTCGAGCACGGGCGGCAGCAGCACGCTCCCGTCCTCGCGCTGGCCGTTCTCGAGCAGCGCGATCAGCGTGCGCCCGACGGCGACCGCGGTCCCGTTGAGCGTGTGCGGCGTGCGCGTGCGCCCCCCCGCGCGGGCACGGATGTCGAGCCGTCGCGCCTGGAAATCGGTCGTGTTCGAGCACGACGTCAGCTCGCGGTAGCGCCCCTCGCTCGGCAGCCACACCTCGCAGTCGTACTTCTTCGCCGCCGAGCTGCCGAGGTCGGTGACGGCGATGTTGACGACGCGGTACGGGAGCTCCAGCTCGCCGAGTATCTCCTCCTCGATCGCGAGGATTCGCTCGTGCTCCGCGGGCGACTCCTCGGGGGCGACGAAGCTGAACATCTCGACCTTGTCGAACTGGTGCACGCGGAAGATCCCGCGCGTGTCTTTGCCGGCGGCGCCGGCCTCGCGGCGGAAGCACGGCGAGAAGCCCGCGTAGCGCAGCGGCAGGCGTTCGCCGTCGATGATCTCGCCGTCGTGAAGCGAGGCGAGCGCGACCTCGGAGGTTCCGATCAGGTACAGCTCGTCCTCGGGCAGCGCGTAGATCTGCTGCTCGGTGTCGGGCAGAAAGCCGGTGCCGTAGAGCGCGCGTTCGCGCACGAGCACCGGCGGGATGACCGGCTCGAAGCCGTGCCCGGCGAGCTTCTCGAGCGTCCAGCGCACGAGCGCGAGCTCGAGCATCACGAGCGCGCCTTTCAGGTACGCGAAGCGGGACCCCGAGACAGCGGCGGCGCGCTCGGTGTCGATCATCGCCCCCGCGAGCTCGAGGTGGTCGCGCGCGGTGAAGCCGAGCTCGCGCGGCTCGCCGACGACCCTCACGACGTCGTCCTCGGGGCCCGGTGCCGCTGTCGGATCGGGCAGGTTGGGCAGCTGCGCGAGCGCCGCGTCCAGCTCCTCCTGCGCGGCGCGCGCGCTCTCGCCGAGTTCCTTGACGCGCGCGCTCAGGAGCTTCAGATCCGCGAGCGCGCCCGCGACGTCCTCGCCCGCCCGCTTCGCCGCGGCGATCGACTCCGAGCGCTCGCGCTGCTCGGCGCGAAGCCGCTCCGCCGACGTCGTCGCCGCGCGCCACTGCTCGTCTCTCGCGAGGACCTCGTCGAGCACGCTCGCGAGCGAGGCGTCGCGTCGCGCGAGCGCCGCGCGCGCCGCCGGCGGGTCCTCGCGGATGAGCTTCAGGTCGAGCATCCTCACACCGCCGCGCGGCGGCTATTTCGTCGACAGCGTGATTTTCGTCGCGACCACGTGCTGCGCCTGCCGGCCCGAGTACGCGCCGAGGAAGTTCGCCACCGCCTGCGCGTCTTCCCCGAGCACGATGTTCTCGGGCATGATCGCTCCGGAGAAGCCGCCGTTGCGGATCGCATAGAGCACCTGTTCGGGGCTCTCCGGGCGGATGTTGAAGTTCGGGCCGTCCGTGCGCAAGCGGTTCTTGATGCTCGCGGCCGAGCCCTGGGCGCCCACCACCGAGAGCGAATGGCAGCCCGAGCAATGGTCGCGGAAGAGCACCGCGCCGCGGTAATACGGGCTCGAGCGCGAGACCTGGACCCCCTGCGTGCCGCATGCGCCCGCGAGCACCGGCGCGGCGAGGAGCGCCAGCGACGCGGCGGCGATCTTCGCGCGTGCCCTCATGCGCGGGGCAATATATAGGCCCCCATCGGCTCGCGGCGACATGCGCGCGCGCGAGGCCGCGCAGACGAGATCTCAGAAGCCGTGGGCGGTGCTCGCGGCGCGCAGCGCGAGAATCACGACGACGGCCGCCGCGAGTGCCATCACGGCGACCTCGCGGCGGACGATCTGCGAGACGAGATGGCGCTGCGCGTGCTCATCCAGGCTCCCGACCTCCTGCGCACTCTCCAGCCCGCGCTGGTCGAGCACGATCTGCGCCGAGGCGATGCGCAGCTGCTCGGCGACGAAGGAGACGCCGATCGGCAGGAGCGCGTACAGATAGAAGAGGCCTTCGCTCGATTGCTTGCCCGCGGCCGCGAGCGAGCCGACCGCGATCGCGAGCATGAGCACCGCTCCCTGGCCGATGCGCAGCAGCACCCAGAAGGTCCGCGCGCCGCGTTCGGTGGGCTCGCCCCAGTACCACAGCCATCCGCCGAGGATCGCCGGCGGCATGTTCAGCGCGGCGACGGCGAGCGCGCCGGCAACTACCGCTTTCGTCACTCCGCGGCCACGCCGGTCACGCTCCAGAGCGTGCGTGCACGGCGTTCGAGCGCCCGTATTTCGAGCCGATTGACACTATGTAACACTCTGACACAAGCGGTGATATAAAGCGGCCGGTGCTGCGCTCGTATCTCCCTGCGATCGTCCTGCTGATACTCGGCGGCGTCGTGGGTGTGGCATTCGCGGCGCTCAACTCGCTGATCGGACCGCGCCGTCCCGCGCCCGCGAAGCAGGATCCGTACGAGTGCGGGCTGCCCTCGGAGGTGCAGCGGTCGATGCGCTTTCAGATCAGCTTCTACCTGATCGCGATGCTGTTCATCCTGTTCGACATCGAGGTCGCCTTCCTGTACCCGATCGCGATCGAGCTGCGCGCGTACGGGACGTACGCGCTCGCCGAGACGATCGTGTTCGTGGTCCTGCTGTTCGTGGCGTTCGTCTACGTGTGGCGTAGGGGAGCGCTGCAATGGAGGTGACGCGCTCCTCGGGCGAGGCGATCGACTCCGCCTCGCTCGCCGTGCGCGGCCTGTCCGCCGAGCAGATGCTGCGCGGCGGTGCGCTCACCGGCGCGAACCAGCCGGCGCACTTGAAGGGCACGGATCTCGAAAGTGAGGAGCTCGAACGGCATGTGCGCGAGCGCGTGCTCACGACGACGCTCGACAAAGCTGTCGCGTGGGCGCGCTCGAACTCGTTCTTCCCGCTCTCCTTCGGCCTCGCGTGCTGCGCGATGGAGCAGTTCCAGGCGGCGGGACCGCGGATGGACATCGCGCGCTTCGGCTACGAGGCGTTCCGCGCCTCGCCGCGCCAGGCCGATCTGATCATCCTCGCGGGCAGAGTGTCGATCAAGATGGCGCCGATCATCCGCCGCCTGTACGACCAGATGCTCGAGCCGAAGTGGGCGATCTCGATGGGCGCGTGCTGCAGCTCGATGGGCGTCTTCAACAACTACGCGCTCGTCCCCGCCGACAAGTTCATGCCGGTCGACGTGCACGTGCCGGGGTGTCCGCCGCGGCCCGAGGCGCTGATGCACGGCGTGCTCAAGCTGCGCAAGCTCGTCCAGGACGACCCCGACGCGGGCTGGCGCGAGCGCTACGAGGCAGCGGGCACCGAGGAGGCCCCGGCCGGTGCCTGACGCAACCGGGCTCGAGCTGATCGGCAAGGAGCTCGGCGCGGCGGTCCTCGACAAAAGCTTCTTCCGCGAGCGCGCGACGCTCGACGTCGACCCCGCGGCGATCCGCGCGGTGCTCGAGCACCTGCGCGGGAAGGGGTTCGAGTTCCTCGCGAGCGTTCACGGTGTCGACTACTACCCGCACGAGCCCCGGCTCGGGGTGATCTACGAGCTGCTCGACATGCGCAGCGTCGACCGCATCACCGTCCGCGCGCGCGTGCCGACCGACGCCGCGGAGCTCGACTCGGTGACGCCGGATGGCGAGCACGGAGCCGGATGGCCGACGGCGAACCACCAGGAGCGCGAGGTGTACGACATGTTCGGCGTTGTCTTCCGCGGCCACCCCGACCCGCGGCGGATCCTGATGCCGGAGGATTACGAGGGCCATCCCCAGCGGCGCGACTTCCCCGTCGGCGGCGAACCTGTGCTGTTCACGCGCGACGAGGCGCAGTGGCTGGAGAGGCGCGAATGAGCACGCCGCCAGGCGTCTCCGACTATCGGCGCGGCGAGCAGGGCATCGAGCTCTCGCCGCCACTCGCGCAGCTCACGGGTCGCGGGGACGACGGGCGCGAGGAGCTGCTGACGATCAACTTCGGCCCGCACCACCCGGCGACGCACGGCGTGCTGCGGCTGCTCGTGCGACTCGAAGGCGAGATCGTGCGCGAGCTGAAGCCGATCATCGGCTACGTGCACACGGGCATCGAGAAGACCGCCGAGGACAAGTCCTACTGGAAGGTTATCCCCGTGGTCGAGCGCATGGACTACCTCTCTTACTACTTCAACGCGATGGCCTACTGCGGCGCCGTCGAGACGCTCGCGCAGGTCGAGGTACCGCCGCGCGCGCAGTACCTGCGCGTGATCCACCTCGAGCTCAACCGCATCGCCTCGCATCTGATCTGGCTCGGCACGAGCATCCTCGACCTCGGTGCGACGTCGATCTTCCTGTACTGCCTGCGCGAGCGCGAGCTGGTCCTCGACCTGTTCGAGATGTCCTCGGGGCAGCGCATGCACACGCGCTACTTCCAGGTCGGCGGGGTGATCGAGGACATCCCCACGGGGTTCGCAAAGAAGCTGCGCGAGTTCATCGACGTGATGCCCAAGCGCGCCGACGAGTACGGCGCGATCCTCAACGCCAACGAGATCGTCCTCCAGCGCCTGCGTGGGACGTGCCCGCTGGACGCCGAGCGGGCGCTCGCGCTGGGCGTCACCGGGCCGCTGCTGCGCGCGGCCGGCAACCCGTGGGACCTGCGCAAGGCCGCGCCCTACAGCTCCTACGACCACTTCGACTTCAAGATCCCCGTCGGTACCGTCGGCGACAACTACGACCGCTACGCGTGCCGGCTCGCGGAGATCTACGAGTCGGTGAAGATCATCGAGCAGGCGCTCGAGGGGCTGCCCGAGGGACCACACATCACCAGCGACCGCAAGGTCGCTCTGCCGCCCCGGCACGAGCTCGCGACCTCGATGGAGGCGCTGATCCACCACTTCAAGCTGGTCACCGAGGGGTTTCGCGTGCCCGAGGGCGAGGCCTACTACCCGATCGAGTCTCCGCGCGGCGAGCTCGGCTGCTTCGTGCGCTCCGACGGCAGCGCGAAGCCCGCGCGCGTGCACATGCGCGATCCATCGTTCGTGAACCTGCAGGCGCTCTCGCCGATGGTCGAGGGCAGCTACATCGCGGACATGATCGCGACAGTCGCGATGCTCGACCCGATCCTCGGGGGCATCGACAGATGAGCACGCCGAGCGGCGAGCCGGCCGGCGGTGCGCCCCGCGCCGACGGACCGGGCGGCAACGCACCCCGCGGCGGCGGGCGCGGCCACGAATCGGGCTGGGACGCGGCGGCGGACGTCGCGAAGGATCCCGCGCTGATCCCCGACCCCGCCGTCACCGAGGTGCCGAGCGCGCTGCGCGAGGAGATCGAAGCTGCGATCGCGCTGTACCCCGACCGGCACTCCGCGGCGATCCCCGCGCTGCACGCGGCGCAGCGGCTGCACGGCTGGTGCTCGCCCGAAGCGATCGAGCAGGTGGCGAGCGTGATGAGGGTGACGCCGGCGTATCTCGCGTCGATCGCGAGCTTCTACGACATGCTCGAGATGGCCCCCGTGGGCAGGCACGACGTGTACGTCTGCACGAACATCTCCTGCTCGCTGCGCGGGGCCGACGAGCTGTTTGCCGCCGTGCGCGAGGCGGCGGCGGGCGACGCCGAGTTCAACGTGCGCGCGTTCGAGTGCCTCGGCGCGTGCGACATCGCGCCAATGGCGAGCATCGACGGCGAATACGTCGGCCCGCTCGAGACCGGCCAGGTGCCGGCGCTGCTCGACGACGTGCGCGCCGGCCGGCCACTGCCCGACGAGCTTCGCCTCGCGACTCGACCGGTCGCGGACCCTCGCGCGGACGCGAGCGCGCACGCGCGCGCGGGCGCGCGCGGCAACGGCTCGGGCGCGCAAGAGCCGGACGGCGACGCGGAGACCGGCGCGCGAGCCGGCGGCGAGGACGAGCGCGGGCTGATCCTGTTCGCGAACATCGACGAGCCGGGGCTCGCGACGCGCGAGGTGTACGAACGACGCGGCGGGTACGAGTCGCTGCGCCGCGCGCTCGCAATGACGCCGGAGGAGGTACTCGAGCAGCTCGAAGCGTCGGCGATCCGCGGCCGCGGCGGCGCGGGCTTCCAGATGGGCAAGAAGGTCTCGTTCCTGCCCAAGGGCGCGATGGAGAAGTACCTCGTGTGCAACGCGGACGAGTCGGAGCCAGGGACGTTCAAGGACCGCGAACTGCTCGCGAAGTCCCCGCACATGCTCATCGAGGGGATAGTGATCGCGGCGCGCGCGGCGGGCGCGGAGCGGGCGTTCGTATACGTCCGCGGCGAGTACGTGCACCCCGGCGACGTGCTCGAGGCGGCGCTCGCGGAAGCGCGCGAGGCGGGCTACATCGGCGAGGACATCCTCGGCTCGGGCCAGTCGCTGTCGGTTGTGCTGCACCGCGGCGCGGGCGCGTACATCTGCGGCGAGGAGACGGGCCTGCTCGACTCGCTGGAGGGCAAGCGCGGGAACCCGCGGCTGAAGCCCCCGTTCCCGGCGAACCGCGGGCTGTACGACGGCCCGACGCTGATCAACAACGTCGAGACGCTCTCGACGGTCCCGGCGATCATGCGCATGGGCGGCGCGCAGTACGCGAAGCGCGGCGTGGAAACGTCGACGGGGACGAAGCTCGTGAGCGTCTCCGGCCACGTGCAGCGGCCGGGCAACTACGAGGTCGAGCTCGGCATCCCCTCGCGCGAGCTCATCTACGGGCTCGCGGGCGGGCCGCCGCCGGGCCGCTCGGTCAAGGCGTGGTTCCCGGGCGGCTCCTCCGCGCCGGTGCTCGGGCCGGAGGAGCTCGACGTGCCGTACGACTTCGACTCGATGGCGAAAGCGGGTTCGATGCTCGGCTCCGGCGCGATCATCGTCATCGACGACACGACGCCGATCCTCGACGTGGCGATGAAGGTCGCGAAGTTCTACCGCCACGAGTCGTGCGGCAAGTGCACGCCCTGCCGCGAGGGGACGAACTGGACGGTGAAGATGCTCGAACGGATCGAAACCGGCGAGGCGACGCCGATGGACCTCGACATCATGTGCTCGGTCTGCGAGCACATCGAAGGCAACTGCCTGTGCGTGCTCGGAGACGCGATGGCGATGCCGATTGCGTCGATCATCAAGCGCTTCCGCGGCGAGCTCGAGGCGCACATGGAGGCGGCGCGCGGTGTGGGCGAGCGCGCGGTGCCGCGCGTCACGCTAGCCGCGCCCGGCGGAGGCGCGTGATGCCGCGGCCGGAGAAGCGCATGATCACGTTCACGATCGACGGCCGCGAGGTTCAGGCGGCGGAGAACACGATGCTCGTCGACGCGGCGAAGATGGGAGACGTCGAGATCCCGGTGTTCTGCTACGAACCCAAGCTCGGCGAACCGGTGGGCGCGTGCCGCATGTGCCTCGTCGAGATCGAGGGCATCGGCAAGCTGCAGACTGGGTGCTCGACGGCGGTCAAGGACGGCATGGTCGTGCACACGCAGACCGAGCGCGTGAAGGAAGCGCAGCGCTCGGTGGTCGAGTTCCTGCTCGTCAACCACCCGCTCGACTGCCCCGTGTGCGACAAGGGCGGCGAGTGCCCGCTGCAGGACATCTCCTACGGCTGGGGTGGCGGCATCTCGCGCTTCACCGACCCCAAGCGCCACTTCGTCAAGCCGCTCGAGCTCTCGCCGAAGATCGCGATCGACCGCGAGCGCTGCATCCTCTGCTACCGCTGCGTGCGCTTCTCGCAGGAGATCTCCGAGGACTACCAGCTCGTGCTGCTCGACCGCGGCGCCGAATCGTTCGTCTCGACCTTCGACGGGCATCCCTACGTCGCGCCGTTCAGCGGCAACATCATCGAGCTGTGCCCCGTGGGCGCGCTCACGTCGCTCGACTACCGTTTCCGCGCGCGGCCGTGGGACAACGAGAGCGCCGGCACCGTCTGCACGCTGTGCCCCGCGCAATGCAACGTCAGCCTGACCGTGCGCGACGAGGGCGTGATGCGCGTGCTCGCGCGCGAGAACGACGAGGTCGACGACGGCTGGCTGTGCGACGCCGGACGCTTCGCCTACCCGCCGCCGACGGCCGCGCGCAACGGAGCGGCGGCCAACGGCCACGCGGGCGCCGCGCTCGAGATCGTGCACGTCGGCGCGCCCGCGCCCTCCGAGCGCCCGCCGGGCGCGGCGGCCAGCGGGGTGAGGCGTCGCCCACGCGAGGCGCCCGCGCGCGAGCCGGCGCCCGGCGCGCGGGTGACGGAGCCGCTGCTTCGCGACGGCGGGGTCCTGCGCGCGGTCTCCTGGGAGCGGGCGCTGGACGAGGCCTCGCTCGCGCTGCGTCGCGCCCACACGCACGTCGGCGCGCTCGTCGGCGGCGGCTCGACGAACGAGGAGGGCCTCCTGTTCGCGGAGCTGATGCGCGACGCGCTCGGCTCGCCGCACGTGGACTCGCGCGCCGCGGGCACGCTCGAGCTCGAGCTGCTGCAGGCGCTCGCCGAGCCGCGCCTGCAGGCGAAGGTCTCGGACCTCGAGTTCGCGCACGCGGTGCTCGTGCTCGACTGCGACCCCGTGAGCGACGCGCCGATCCTCGACCTGCGCTTGCGCAAGGGCGTACGCCGGCACGGACTCTCGCTCGCGCACGGCTCGGGCGATGACCTCGACGCGCTCGCGAAGACCGCGCAGAGCCTGCGCGAGGCGGGTGAGGAGATCGTGATCCTGTGGGGCGAGCGCTTCACCGACGCCGCCGACGCGGGCGAGCGCGCGCGCGCGCTACTCGAGCTCGCGGCGGCGCTCGGGCTCGCGGACATCGACGGCGCCGGGCTGCTCGAGATCCCCGCGCGCGCGAACGGCCGCGGCCTGCGCGAGGCGGGCGTGCTGCCGAACGCGCGCCCCGGCCTGCGCGCGGCGGACGCGCAGGGCCTCGACGCGCGCGGCATCGCCGACGCGCTCTCGAGCGACGAGCTGCACGCGCTGTACCTGCTCGGCGCCGATCCGCTCCACGACGCCGACCCGCTCAGCGCCGCCGCGCGCGAGCGCGGCGCGCGCTCCACTCCCACTCCCGATTGGAATGCGGCGCTCGCGCGGGCCTCGACGGTGATCGCGCACGCGCAGGTGCTGACCGCGGGCGTGCACGCGCACGCCGACGTCGTCCTGCCCGCCGAGACGTACGCGGAAAAGCAGGGCACGGTGACGCACCCCGACGGGCGCATTCAGCTCGTGCGCGAGGCGGTCGCGCACGCGGGCGCGCGGCGCGCCGAGCTGGCCGTGATCGTCGACCTCGCCGCGCGCCTGGACCTCGACCTCGGCGTCGCGAGCGCGCGCGGGGCCTCGCAGCGGCTGTTCGATGCGGTGCCGTTCTACGCCGGCCTCTCGCTCGAGGAGATCGGGCCGCGCGGCCTGCGCTGGCAAGAGCGCGTGGAGGCGAGGGCATGAACGTTCTCGCCCTCGTCGGCTACTTCGAGCCGTGGTGGGTGCAGGTGCTCAAGGCGATCGTCGTCTTCGCCGTCGGCCTGCAGCTCGTGCCGCTCGTGCTGATCGCCGAGCGCAAGCTGCTGGGGCGCTTCCAGGGACGCTACGGTCCCAACCGCGTCGGCCCGTACGGCATGGCTCAGCCGCTCGCCGACATCCTCAAGCTGCTCACCAAGGAGCAGTTCCGTCCGCGCACCTCGGCGGGATTGCTGTACGCGCTCGCGCCGATGATCTCGATCATGACCGCGGTCGCGGCGTTCGGGCTGATCCCGTTCGGCGACGTGCAGGACATCTTCGGGACGAAAGTCGGGCTGTACGGCGTCGACGTGTCGATCGGCCCGCTGTACCTGTTCGCGTTCGGCGCGATCGCCTTCTACGGGATCATGCTCGGCGGCTGGTCCTCGGGCTCGAAGTACTCGTTCCTCGGCGCGATGCGCGGCGCGGCGCAGCTGATCTCCTACGAGGTCTCGCAGGGGCTCGCGCTGGTGGGCGTGGTCATCAGCGCGCAGACGCTGTCGCTGACGGGCATCGTGCGCGCGCAGGCGGGGATGTGGTACATCGTCCCGCAGTTCGTCGGCTTCCTGATCTTCCTCACCGCGAGCTTTGCGGAGACGAACCGTGCGCCGTTCGACCTCACGGAGGCCGACGCGGAGCTCGTCGGCGGCTACAACACCGAGTACGGCGGCGGGCGCTTCGCGTCGTACTACTTTGCCGAGTACCTCAACGTCGTCGTCGTCTCGGGAATCGTCACGACGGTCTTCCTCGGCGGCTGGATGTTGCCGTTCGGCCTGCACCCGCCCGGCTGGGTCGACCCGTTCGTCGTGCTCTTCAAGATGTCGCTGATCACGTTCCTGTTCATCTGGGTGCGCGCGACGCTGCCGCGCCTGCGCTACGACCAGCTGATGAGCTTCGGCTGGCTCGTCCTGCTGCCGCTCGCGACGCTGAACGCGCTCGTCACCGCGATCGTCGTGGTGGCGACGCAGTGATGCACGCGCCGGACGATCCGCGGTCCACCGAGGGGTCCTCAGGTGAGGGGCTCGCGGCAGACTCAGCGCAGGCGCCGGGCGCGGGCGCGCACGCGCGGGCGCGCAGCACTCCCGATGAGGGCGGCGCAGTCGGCTCGACGGCGAGCACGCTCGCGGTGTCGGTGTGGGACCCCGGCGATGACGTCATCGAGGTGCTGCGCACGCCGGCGCCGGGCCACGCGAAGGGCACGTGGCGCACGCTCTTCGAGACCGTGCGCGGCCTCGCGACGACGTTCGGGCGCTTTCTCGAACCGAAGGTCACGATCGAGTACCCCGAGGAGAAGACCGCCGTCTACCCGCGCTTCCGGGGCCGGCACAAGCTGCACCGGTTCGAGGACACGGGCCTCGAGAAGTGCGTCGGCTGCTCGCTGTGCGCGGCGGCGTGCCCCGCCGACTGCATCCGCGTCGTCGCCGCCGAGAACACTCCCGAGCACCGCGTCTCGCCGGGCGAGCGCTACGCGGAGGTGTATGAGATCAACATGTCGCGCTGCATCTTCTGCGGCTACTGCGAGATCGCCTGCCCCTTCGACGCGATCACGATGGGCCACGACTACGAGCTCTCCGACTACGACCGCACGGACCTGATCTTCACCAAGGAGATGCTGCTCGCCGAGCCGCTCGAGCGCACGCCGCTGCGGAACGAGGGCGAGTGACGGAAGCCGCACCGCGATGAGCTCCGTCCTCTTCTTCATCGCGGCGATCGGCGTGCTCGCGGGCGCGATCGGCGTCGTCGTGCTGCGCAACCCGCTCTACTGCGTGCTCGCGCTCGTCGTGCACCTGGTCGCGCTCGCCGTCCTGTTCCTGCTCCTGCGCGCGGAGTTCGTCGCGGCGATCCAGGTCGTGATCTACGCCGGCGCGGTGATGGTCCTGTACGTGTTCGTCGTCGCGTACGTCGGCGGCGAGGCCGAGACCATCGGCGCGCGCCTGCGCAGCGCGGGTCCGACCGGCGCGGCGCTGCGCCGCGCGGGCGTGATCCTCGCGGCGGCGCTGCTCGTCGAGCTGTTGATCGCGCTGCTCGGCACGGGCCTGTCCGCGATCGACGGCCACGGCGCGGGCTACACGCCCGGGCCGCAGGCGTACGGCACGCCCGCGTATATCGGCAAGCTGCTCTTGACGCGCTTCCTGCTCGCGTTCGAGATCGCCTCATTTCTTCTTTTGATCGCCGCCGTGGGCGGCGTGGTGTTGGCTGGTCGTTCGACCGGCGCCGTGCGCGACGCCGGCGACGCGCCGGCGCGCGGCGACGCGCCACCGGCGCTCGCCGTGCCCCCGCCGCCCGAGCTTCGATCGGCGGGCTCGATGGCCGAGGGAGTCGGCGGGAGCGTATGAGCGACCGAGCATCGAGTAGCGGCCGGCGCGCATGACGATCGCGTGGTACCTCGCGGTCTCCGCGATCGTCTTCTCGCTCGGCGCGATCGGCGTGATGACGCGGCGCAACCCGCTCGTCGTGCTGCTGTGCCTCGAGCTGATGCTCAACGGCGGCAACCTCGCGCTGGTCGCGTTCTCGCGCATGTGGGGTGACGGCGACGGACAGATCCTCGCGATCGTCGTCCTGACCGTCGCCGCGTGCGAGGTCTGCATCGGGCTCGGCCTCGTGGTCGCGATCTACCGCCGCCGGCTGCCGATCGACGTCGACGAGATGCGCGAGCTGCACGGCTGATGTCGACGACCACGTACGCGTGGCTCGTGCTCGCGTTCCCGCTCGCGGGGATGCTGATCGTCGCGTTCGGCTACCGCGTGCTGTGGGGCCGCGGCGCGGGCTGGATCGCGACGGGCGCGATCCTGCTCTCGTTCGCCGCCTCGGTCGGCGCGCTGATCTCGCTCCAGGGCCACGACCCGGCGCATCGCCAGATCGTCTCGACGCTCTACCACTACGCCTCGACCGTGGGCGTGAACGCGGACATGTCGATCCTCGTCGACCCGCTGTCGGTGTTCATGATCCTCGTCGTCAGCGGCGTCTCGACGCTGATCCACCTGTACTCGGTCTCCTACATGGAATCCGACAGGGGCTTCGCGCGCTACTTCGCGTACCTCAACTTCTTCGTGTTCGCGATGTTGCTGCTCGTACTCGCCGGCAACTTCCTGCTGCTGACCGTCGGCTGGGCGTTCGTCGGCGCGGCCTCGTACCTGCTGATCTCGTTCTGGTACCGGCGCACGACAGCGACGCGCGCGGGGATCTACGCGTTCGTGATCAACGTCGTCGGCGACGTCGGGATGGTGCTGGGGACGTACTTCATCTTCAAGCACACGCACACGCTCGACCTGCTCGGCAGCTTCCACGCGGCGGGCGCGGGCGCGTTCGGCCACGCGACGAACAACGGCGACCTCGTCGCGGGCTGCGTGATGCTGCTCGTGGCCGCGTTTGCGAAGTCGGCGCAGCTGCCGCTGCACACGTGGCTGCCGGACGCGATGGAGGGACCGACGCCCGTCAGCTCGCTGATCCACGCCGCGACGATGGTGACCGCGGGCGTGTACCTGATCGCGCGCACGCACGTTCTCTTCGAGCTCGCCCCGAGCGCGCAGGACGTGGGCGCGATCGTCGGCGTCGCCACGCTGCTCGTCGCGGGCACGATCGCGCTCGCGCAGCCGGACATCAAGCGCGTGATCGCCTACTCGACGATGTCTCAGATCGGCTACATGATCATGGGCGTGTCCGTCGGCGCGTACGCGGCCGGCCTGTTCCACCTGATGACGCACGCCTTCTTCAAGGCGCTGCTGTTCATGGCGGCGGGCTCGCTGATCGGCGCGATGGCCGGCGAGCAGTCGCTCGACCGCATGGGCGGGTTCCGCCGCGCGCTGCCGTTCACGTTCGCCTGCTTCGTCATCGGCGGGCTCGCCCTGTCGGCCATCCCGCCTCTGTCCGGCTTCTTCTCCAAGGACGAGATCCTGCTCGTCACGGGCGAGCGCGGCGGCTGGCACTGGGCGCTGTACGTGCTCGGCTACATCGGCTCGCTGCTGACCGCGATCTACACCTTCCGCATCATCTTCCGCGCGTTCTTCGGCAAGCCCGTCGAAGAGGCGTCCAAGCTCGAGGCGGGCGTCGTCACGCACGGCCACCCCGCCAACCCCGCGACGGGCGAAGCGGAGGACACCGACGTCGGCTTCCCCGGCCCCGCGCACGCGATCGCCGAGCGCGCGCTGCCGATGCGCATCGCGATGTCGCTGCTCGCGCTCGGCGCGACCGGCGCGGGCCTCGTCCAGATCCCGAAGGTCGACTCCGTCGTCGACGACTTCCTGCGCCCGAGCTTCGCCGACTCCTCGCTGTATGCGACGCACACCAAAAACGGCCTCCTCGCCGTCGGGCTGGCCGTCGGCGCCGTGCTCGGGCTCGCGGGCATCGCGATCGCCTACCGCGTGTGGGTCGCGCGCCCGGGAACGGCCACCGTCGTCCGCGAGCGCGTTCCCGCGCTGTACGGGCTGCTCGCGAACAAGTGGTACTTCGACGACGCGCTCGAGCGCTTCGTCGTCGCGCCGATGGGCGCGCTCGGGCGCCTCGCGCGCGGCGGCATCGAGCGGGTGTTCGTCGACGAGGCGCTCGTCGGCGGCACGAGCGCGATCGTGCGCGCGGGCTCCGCGGCCGTGCGCGCCGCGCAGAGCGGCTTCGTGCGCTACTACGCCGCGCTGCTCGTCCTCGGCGTCGCGGGCGTGAGCTTCTACTTCCTGCTGCAGACGTGAGCTGATGCCGCCGCTCTCGATCATGCTCTGGCTCCCCGCTGCGTGCGGCGTTCTCGGCGCGCTGCTGTCGCTCCTGCTGCGCAGGTTGGGGGTGGCGAGGGCGGCGAGCGTCGACGAGCCGCTGCGCGAGCCCGTCGTCAGCGTCGCCGGCGCGAGCGCGCTGGTGGGCGCGCTCGCGACGCTCGGACTCGCGATCGGCTACATCGCCGACTACTCGCCCGGTTCGGGGCTTCGCCACGTGACCGACGTCGTGTGGATCGCGGAACTCGGCATCCACTACAAGCTCGGCGTCGACGGCCTGAACGTCTTCCTCGTCGGCCTCGCCGCGCTGCTGTTCGCCGCCGCGGTGACCGCCGCGAACCTGCGCCGCTGGGAGCGCCCGCGCTTCTTCTACGCGACCTTCATGTTCGCCGAGACGGCCGTGCTGGGTGCGCTGCTCGCGCAGGATCTCGCGCTGTTCGTCGTGTTCTTCGACCTGATGCTGATCCCCTTCTACTTCCTCATCGGCGTCTGGGGCAGGGAGCCGGGGCGGATCCGCGCGACGCTCAAGCTCGTCATCTACACGCTCGTCGGCTCGCTCTTGATGCTCGCGGCCGCCGTCGCGACGGGTGTCCTCGCCGCGCAGGGCAACGGCGGCCACATCACGTTCGTGCTCTCCGAACTGCGCCTGCTGCCGCTGAGCCGCTCCTCGCAGGAGTGGATCTTCCTCTTCTTCGCCGCCGCGTTCCTCGTCAAGATGCCCGCCTTCCCGCTGCACGGCTGGCTGCCCGACGGCTACCGCGCGATGCCGATCGAGGTCCTGATGGTCTTCTCGGGCGTGCTCTCGAAGGTCGGCGCGTACGGCTTTCTGCGCATCGTCCTGCCGCTGTACCCCGAAGCGGCCGTCCACTTCCAGACGCTGATGCTGCTGATCGGGCTGCTGTCGATCCTGTACGGCTCGGTGGTCGCATTCACGCAGACCGACGCGCGCCTGATCGCCGGCTACTCCTCGATCGCGCAGCTCGGCTTCATCACGCTCGGCATCTTCTCGCTGAACCCGCAGGGAGCGCAGGGCGCGCTCCTGCAGATGGTCAACCACGGCCTCGTCGTCGCGCCGCTGTTCTTTATCGTCGCGCTGCTCGCCCGGCGCGCCGGCGGCTCCGAGGACATCCGCGAGATGGGCGGGATCGCGTTTCGCGCGCCGCTGCTCGCGACCGTCTTCTTGATCGTCGCGCTTGCCACGCTCGCGATGCCCGGCTCGTCGAACTTCGTCGGCGAGTTCATGATCCTGCTCGGCGTCTTCAAAGCCAAGCTCGCGATCGCCGTGATCGCGTTCTCGGGCGTCGTCATGGCGAGCGTGTACGCGCTGCGCCTGTTCATCCGCTCGATGCACAACCGCGTCGCCGCCGGCGTCGACTCGCGCGACATGAGCTTCCGCGACGCGCTCGTGCTCGTGCCGCTCGCGGCCGTGATCATCTTCATGGCCGTCTACCCGCAGCTCGCGCTGAAGCGCAGCGAAGGGTCGGTCGCACGCGCGGTTCTACCCGCGTGCATAAGGGCCGCGCAGGCGCCCGGTGCTCTGGGCGCTTTCCGCTCCTGCTCGGCGCTCGTCGCAGACAACCGAAACGCCAGCGTCCTGGTGATCAGATGACCTCCGCCCTGCTCGCAACAGCGCACCTAAAGGGCCCGCACGTCGACTTCGCCGCGCTGTCGCCGCTGATCGCGCTGCTGGGCGGTGCGACGATCGTCCTGCTCGTCAGCCTCGCGCCCTCGTGCGCGCTGCGCACGCACGGCGTGCCTCTGCTGTCGCTCGCCGCGCTTGGCGCGAGCGTCGGGCTCTCGATCTGGCGCTGGCACTCCGACGAGGCGATCGTCTCCGGCGCCCTGCGCGTCGACGACCTCTCGCTGCTGCTGAACTACGCGCTCGCCGCCGGCGGCGCGTGCGCGGTGCTGCTCGCGTGGCGCTCGCGCGCCGCGCACGAAACCCAGCACGGCGAGTTCTTCGCGCTGCTGCTCACCTCGATCGGCGGCATGTCGCTGCTCGCCGCCGCGCAGAACACCGTCGCGCTGTTCGTCGGTTTCGAGCTCCTCTCGATCCCGCTGTACGTACTGTGCGCGAGCGAACTGCGCCGCGAGCACTCGCTCGAGTCCGGCCTGAAGTACTTGATCGTCGGCGCTGTCGGCTCGGCGACGCTGCTGTACGGCATCGCGATGATCTACGGCGCGACCGGCGACACCGACTTCGCGAGCATCGCGCGCGCACTCTCGCGCGGCGGCCTCGCCACCGACTCGCTCACCCTTGTCGGCATCGCGCTGTGCATCGCCGGGCTGTGCTTCAAGGCGTCGGTCGCGCCGTTTCACCAGTGGACGCCCGACGTCTATGAGGGCGCGCCAACGCCCGTGACCGCCTTCATGGCCGTCGCCACCAAGGTCGCCGCCTTCGGCGTCTTCCTGCGCTTCTTCGACACCGCACTGATCGAAGCGCAGTCCACCTGGGGGCCAGCGCTTGCCGTGCTCGCGACGATCACGATCATCGTCGGGAACGTCGGCGCGCTCGGCCAGTCCTCGCTGAAGCGCATGCTCGCCTACTCCTCCGTCGCGCAGGCCGGCTACATGCTCGCCGGCGTCGTCGTCGCGACGCGGCTCGGCATCCGCGCGACCGCGTTCTACCTCGCCGTGTACGTGTTCATGAACATGGCCGCGTTCGCCGTCATCGTCGCGCGCGAACGCGAAACCGGCCTCGGCGACTCGATCGCATCGCTCGAAGGGCTCGGGCGCACCCGCCCGCTGCTCGCGTGGCCGATGACCCTGTCGATGCTCGCGCTCGCAGGGATTCCCGCGACCGCCGGGTTCTCCGGCAAGTTCTATCTGATCGACGCCGCCGTCTCCGGCGGCTATACGTGGCTCGGCGTCGTCATCGTCGTCGGCTCGATGATCTCGCTCGCCTACTACCTCCCCGTCGTCGCGCAGCTGTGGATGCGCGGCGCCGGCGCGAGCGAGCCGCTGCCGCCCCCCCCGGGCGCTTCCGCGCCGCTGCCGCACCTCGCCGGCGGCTCACAGGAGCTCGACGCGCGCACGCCGATCGAGGTCGCGCTCGTCGCGCTGCTCGCCGGAGCCGGCACGCTGTTCTTCGGCATCATCCCGCAGCCCCTGTTCGAGCTCGTGCACGGCGCCGGAGCGTCGTTCCCGGGTCTCTTTTAGACTCCGCGCGAGCCGCAGTCGCCGACCGATCGGGGGATCGAATGCCGGGAACCAGGAGCCGAACCGCAATCGCCGCGCTGACTTGCGCCGCGCTGGCAGCAGGAGCGGCCGCCGGCGCTGCCACCGCGCTCGCCGCGCACCCGAAGAAGGGCGCGCACTTCAGCGGCTCGTTCTCGTTCCCCGGGATCAACGGCTTCAAAGCCCCGGTCTCGTTCACCGTCTCCAAAACCGCCAAGACACTCACTGGCTTGCAGTACTCGACGCTCGGGTGCTTCGGCTCGGGCGGCTTTCAGAAAGGCGTCGACTACTACACCAAGCCCGGCAACATCATCAAGGTCGGCACCGTCAAAGTCTCGGGCTCGGGGCACTTCTCCGCTTCCGGCGTCGTCTCCAAGTTCACCATCGCCGGCTTCACGACCACGACCACGACGAAGCTGAGCGGCAGCTTCACGAGCGCGAAGGCCGCGAGCGGCACGATCACGTTCGTGCAGAAGCTCTCCAGCGGCGCGAGCTGCGTCTCGTTCGCGCTCAGGTTCAAGGCGAAAGCCTGACCCGCGCGCTCGCGCGCCCGCCCGCGGCGCGGCGCGCGGGGTGGCGCGCGCGGTCACTTCGCCGCCGTCAGGCGGCCTCTTCGATCCTCCCCGATGCGCGCGCCGCCGCCTCGGCTTCGGTCAGCTGCCGCTCGACCAGGTCGAGGCCCGCGTCCCAGAAGCCCGGGTCGTCGAGGTCGATGCCCACGATCCGCGCGAGCTCCTGCGGACCTTTCGAGCCGCCCGCCGCCAGCAGCTCGAGGTAGCGCGGCACGATCTCCTCGCCCTCCGTGCGATAGCGCTCATACACCGACAGCGCGAGCAGCTGGCCGTACGCGTACGCGTACACGTAGCCCGGGCTGCCGATGAAGTGCGGGATGTAGGACCACCACGAGCGGTAGCCGTCCGTGACCTCTACCGAGTCGCCGAGCATCTCCGTCTGCGTCTCGCTCCACAGCTCGCCGAAACGATCCACCGACAGCTCGCCCTCCTCGCGGCGCGCCGTGTGCACGCCGTCCTCGAACCCGTTCATCGCCACCTGCCGGAACACCGTCGCGATCGTGTCCTCGAGCTTCTCGGCCAGCAGCGCCAGGCGCGACGCCGGCGCCGAGTCCTCCTCCAGCAGCCTGCCGAACACGATCGTCTCGCCGAACACCGACGCCGTCTCCGCGAGCGTCAGCGGCGTCGACTGGTGGTAGATCCCCTGCGGCGCCGCCAGCGCGAAGTGCACGCCGTGGCCGAGCTCGTGCGCCAGCGTCAGCACGTCGCGGCGGCGCGCCGCGTAGTTCAGCATCACGTACGGCGCCACCGACGGCACCGCCGACGCGCAGAACGCGCCGCCCCGCTTCGCCGGCCGCGGCGGCGCGTCGATGCGCCGCTCGCTGAAGAAGCGCCCCGCCACCTCCCCCAGCTCGCTCGAGAACGACGAGTAGCACTCGAGCACGATCTCCCTCGCGTGCGCGAACGGGTAGGAGACCTCGTCCTGCGTCACCGCCGCCATGCGGTCGTAGTCCGCCAACTGCTCGACGCCCAGCAGCTGCGCCTTCAGCCGGTACCAGCGGCGCGGGATCTCAAAGCGCCCCCGCACCGCCTCGATCAGCGCCCGCACCGACTCGTCGCTCGCTTCGTTTGACAGGTTGCGCGCCGCCAGCCAGTGCGGATAGCTGCGCAGGCGGTCGTCGACGGACTTGTCCATCAGCAGCGTGTTGAACAGGTACGCCCGCGTGCGCAGGCCGGGCGCCAGCGCCGCCGTCACCGCCTCCGCCGTCGCGCGGCGGACCTCTCGATCCGCCGAGGCTAACCGCGCGAGCGCCACGTCGAGCGCCACCTTCTGCGCCGCCGGCTCCGCCGCGCCATTCGCGCGCTCATCGCGCAACTCGACCTCGATCGCCGACGTCAGCTCGTCGAACAGCCGCGCCCACGCGCTCGCGCCCGTCAGCGCCTTCTCCGCCAGGATCTTCTCCTCCGGTTCCGAGAGCAGGTGGTCGCGGTAGCGCCGCACGCTGCGCAGGTGATGCGCGCAGAACTCCAGCCCCTCGCCCGCCAGCAGCTCGTCCACACGCTCGTCCGCCAGCGCCGCCCACTCCAGCTCGAAGAACAGCAGCGTCGTCTCGATCGCCGTGCCCCGCTCCTGCGCCAGCTGCAGCAGCGCCCCGATCTGCGGGTCCGCCGTGTCCGCCGAGAAGCGCAGCGCCGCGTACGTTCCCGCGCGGCCCACCAGGTCCTGGATCTCCGCGAGCTCCTCCATCGCCTGCTTCAGCTCGCCCGACTCCAGCTCTGAAAGCTTGCCCGCGTAACGTCCCGCGAACGCCTGCGCGCGCTCGAGCGCCGCGTCCATCCTGCGTCTCACCCCCTCAGCTCCCTCGCCCTCCACCAGCGGGTCGAGGTCCCACGCCGTCTGTGCCAGCTCCTCGTCCGCGGGCACGGTCGCGGAGCCTGTCGGGTTGGCGGACTCGCTGGCCATGCGCCGCGCCAGCTTATCGACGCCGGGCTTTGCGGGGCGGCTCTCGGACGGTGCGCGCAACTCTCGATCGAGGCGCTGTGCGCGCGTGCGCGCGCGTGCGCGCGCGTGCGCGTGTGCGCGTGTGTGCGCGTGCGCGCGCGGGCAGGTCTCCGCGACTGCGCCGCGGGGTGTTGCGCGTGTGCGTGCGCACCTCCGCGCGACGTCCGCGCGAGGGCCTACCATCGGCCGCCCGATGCACGAGACGACGCCGCAGGTCTTCCTCATCGCACGCCCCTCGATCGATCTCGCGGGGATGCACGGATACCTCGCCGACGTCGGCGGCGAGTCGTGGCTCGAGCGCCGCCTCGAGGAGTCCGGCGGCGAGCCCAACGCGGGCGAGCTGCTCGTCGAGTTCGGCGGCCGCGCGTGCTACCGCAGCTGGGAGCCAGGCCTCAACCCCAACGTGAGCAAGGTCCGAACCGACCAGCGCGAATACTTCGCCAACATCCTGCGCTCGGCGCACGGCAGCGTGCTCGAGCACGCGAACTACTCGTTTGCGCTGCGGAACGTGAGTAGAACTTTTACGCACGAGCTCGTGCGGCACCGCGCGGGCTCCGCTTTCAGCCAGGAGAGCCTGCGCTACGTGCGCCTCACCGACATCGGCTTCCGCGTCGCGCCCGCGCTCGAGCCTCTGCGCGAGCGCGTGCTTTCGATCGTCGAGCAGCTCGAGGAGTTCCAGGTGAGCGCCGCCAAGGGGCTCGGCATCGACGACGAGGGGGTCCCCTTCCACGTCAAGAAGGAGGTCACCTCGGCGCTGCGGCGCCTCGCGCCGATCGGGCTCTCGACGGACATCATCTGGACGGCGAACGCGCGCACGCTGCGCCACGTCATCGAGATGCGCACCGCGCCCGGCGCCGAGGAGGAGCTGCGCCTCGTGTTCGCCAAAGTCGCGACGATGATGCAGGTAGAGGCGCCGGGTCTCTTCCAGGACTTCGCGCGAGCCGACGACGGCTCGTGGGCGCCCGAGTTCCACAAGGTCTGACGCGACGCCGACGGCCGCGCGCGGCGTCTTCAGGCGTCCATCGTTCTCATCCGCCACGCGCCCAGCGCGACGAACACGGCGATCCACACGAGCATCACGATCTCCGCGCTCGCGTGAGACATCGAGACCGCCGAGCCGCGGTCGCCGAGGTGTACCGGACTGAACTGCGCGATCGCCTGCGAGAGGATCAGCTTGCGCGAGGTCCCGAGCGAGCTGATGCTCACGAGAACAGGGCTCGCGACGAGGTGCCAGCCGATCAGCGCGGTCAGCGCCGCCGCACGCGAGGCGAGCAGCGACGAGAAGCCGACGGCGATCGCGCAGATGACGCCCGTCGCGAGCAGCGAGAAGCCGAGGCCGTTGAACACGAGCGCCGCGCCCGGCGTCGGTGCGCCCGACGCGAACGCGTACGTGCCGACGAGCAGCAACCCGTAGGACACCCCGACGACGAGCCAGCTCAGCGCGAGCGCCGCGGGAACGCGCGTTGCGAACAGTGCGAGTCGCGAGCGACCGGTCGCAATCAGGTCGCGCAGCACGCCCGCCGACGCGTCGCCGGTGCCGCCCTCGACCCCGATCAGGATCGCCGCGAGCGGGCCGAAGAAGAGCGCGACGATGCGCAGCGCGTCGTGGTAGCCGTCGAGTCCGCCGGCCGGCGGGTGTTCGACCGGGTTGGACGAGTGCTGAACCGCGCGCACGATGAAGAACGCGATCAGCGGCAGCGTCACCAGCACGAGCGACCAGATCACCGTGCCGCGCCTCTTGCGCAGCTTGAGGAAGTCCGCACCCGTCATCTGAGCGGCGACCGTCGCGTTCATCTCGGCGCCGCCTCGCCTTCGGGGACGTCGGCCAGGCGCGAGGTGATCTCCAGGAAGCGATCCTCGAGGCTCACGCGAACCGGCTCCAGGCGCGTCACGCCGACGCCCGCGTGCACGAGGCTCGCGTTCAGCGCCGCCGTCGTCTCCGCGCCGCCCGCGAGCACCACCCGCAGGCCGTCGTCGCTCGGGCTCACCGCCCGCACGAGCTCACTCGCGCGCAGCACCGACAGCGCGAGCGCTTCGTCCTGCACGCCCACGATCAGCTCGCGCGCGACGCCGTCGCCGCCCGCGAGCTCCGCGATCGCCCCCTCGCTGACGACCTTGCCGCGATCGACGATCGCCGCCGCGTCGCACACCTTTTCGACCTCGTCGAGCAGGTGCGAGGAGATGAACACCGTGCGGCCCTCCTGCTCGACCATCGCCCGGATCATCTGGCGGAACTCCTGCATGCCGCCCGGGTCCAGGCCGTTGGTCGGCTCGTCCAGGATCAGCAGCAGCGGGTCCGCGAGCAGGCAGCGCGCCACGCCGAGCCGCTGGCGCATGCCGAGCGAATAGCTCTTGACCTTGTCGTCCGCGCGCTCGGCGAGGCCCACGCGCTCGAGCGCCGGCGCGATCCGCTCGCGCACCTCCGGCCCGCGCGCCGCCGCGACTATGCGCAGGTTCTCGCTCCCGGAGAGGTGCATGTGGAAGCGCGGCTCCTCGACGATCGCGCCGACTCGCGCGAGCGCGAGCGCGCGCTCCCCCGGCAGCGCGTGTCCGAGCAGGCGCATGCTTCCCGCGCTCGGGCGTGTGAGCCCGAGCAGCATCCGGATCAACGTCGTCTTGCCCGCCCCGTTCGGGCCGAGGAAGCCGAACGCGACGCCGCGCGGCACCTTCAGGCTCACCCCGTCGATCGCCGCGCGCTCGCCGAAGCGCTTGCACAGACCGTCGGTTTCGATCGCTGCGCCGACCGCGTCAGCCGCTGCGGCGCGATCAGCGGTGGTTTGGGCGTCGGGGGTCGTTGACATCGCTCGGGCCGCGTTCGTCACGCCTGCTCTCGCGCCGCGCGCCTGCGGCGGACGATTCGCGGTTCGCGCCCCAGCGTCGCAGGGCCGCCTTAATATTCGATGAGACTTCCCTAGTCCTCCTGCGCCTGCAGCTCTTGAACGCGCTCCTGCAGGCGCGCCATCACCACCGGGTCGCGCAGCGTCGTCACGTCGCCGAGCTCGCGCCCCTCCGCGATATCGCGTAACAGGCGGCGCATGATCTTGCCCGAGCGCGTCTTCGGGAGGTCGTCCGTGAACATGATCCGCTTCGGGCGCGCAAACTTGCCGATGCGCTCCGCGACCGTCCCGCGAATGCCCTCGATCGCCTCCTCGTCGCCCAGGTCGTCGCCCTCGAGCGTCACGAACGCCACGATCGCCTGACCCGTGTCGGGATCGTGCTGGCCGATCACCGCCGCCTCCGCGACGTGCGGATGCGCGACGATCGCCGACTCGAGCTCGGCCGTCGAGAGCCGGTGGCCGGAGACGTTGACGACGTCGTCGATGCGCCCGATCACCCACAGGTAGCCGTCCGCGTCGCGGCGGGCCGCATCGCCGACCAGGTACGTCTCCTTGCCGAAGCGCTTGAAGTACGTCTCGATGAAGCGCTCCTCCTCGCGGTACAGCGTGCGCAGCATCGACGGCCACGGGCGCGTGAGCACGAGCAGGCCCTGGCCTTCGGAGATCGGCTCGCCGGTCGTCTCGTCGAGCACGTCCGCGCGCACGCCCGGGAACGGGAACGTCGCCGAACCCGGCTTCGTCGCCGTGATGCCGGGGAGCGGCGTGATCATGATCCCGCCCGTCTCCGTCTGCCACCACGTGTCGACGACCGGGCAGCGTTCTCCACCGATGACCTTGTAGTACCACAGCCACGCCTTCGGGTTGATCGGCTCGCCGACCGAGCCGAGCACGCGCAGCGAGGACAGGTCGTGCTCTTCCGGCCACTTCGCACCCCACTTGATGCACGCGCGGATCGCCGTCGGCGCGCAGTACAGGATGCTCACGCGATAGCGCTCGACGAGCTCCCACCAGATGCCCCGGTTCGGGTAGTCCGGCGCGCCCTCCCACATCACCGACGTCGCCCCGTTGGCGAGCGGCCCGTAGACGATGTATGAGTGGCCCGTCACCCAGCCGACGTCCGCCGCGCACCAGTACACGTCGCGCTCGGGCTTGAGGTCGAAGACGTAGCGGTGCGTCGCGCTCACGCCCGTCAGGTAGCCACCCGTCGTGTGCAGGATGCCCTTCGGGTGCGCCGTCGAGCCCGACGTGTAGAGGATGAACAGCGGGTGCTCCGCGTCGAGCGGCTCGGCCTCGCACTCCGCCTCCGCCGCCGCGACTACCTCGTCGTAATAGTGGTCGCGACCCTCGCGCATCTCGCACGGCGTCCCCTTGCTGCGCACGACGACGATCGTCTCGAGCGTCTCGAGGTCGCCCATCACCTCATCGACGCGATCCTTCACCGGCGCCGTCGTCCCCTTGCGCGCCGCGCCGTCGACCGTGATCAGCAGCTTCGCGTCGGAGAACTCCATCCGCTCGCGAACCGCCTCCGCGGAGAAGCCCCCGAAAACGACGTTGTGCGGAGCGCCGATCCGCGCACACGCGAGCATCGAGACGACCACCTCGGGGATCATCGGCAGGTAGATCCCGACGACGTCGCCGCTTCTCACACCCAGCGTCTTGAGCGCGTTCGCGAGCCGCTTGACCTGCGCGAGCAGCTCCGCGTACGTGATCTCGCGCTCCTCTCCCTCCTCGCCGCGCCAGTGCAGCGCGACGCGATCGCCGTCGCCCGCCGCGACGTGGCGGTCGAGGCAGTTGTGCGACGCGTTCAGCTTGCCCCCGACGAACCACTTGTAGAACGGCGGGTTCGAGTCGTCGAGCACCTGATCCCAGCGCTCGAACCAGTCGAGCTTGTCCGCCTCGCCCGCCCACCAAGCCTGGTAGTCGTGCTCGGCGTGCTCGTACACGCCCGGGTCGGAAAGCAGCGCCTGCGCGCGGAACTGCTCCGAGGGCTCGAACGTCTCGCGCTCCAGCAGCGCCGCGAGCTCCGCCTCGAGATCGTCGGGGGCGTCCGTCTGCAATTCACCTGACACAGCTCCAGCTCCTTCCCGCTCGGACTCGCGCCGCGCGCGCGCTGCCGCGACCGCGACCGCGACATTCTTCCATCGCGCCCAGCCTCGCCGACGCGCTCAGCGGCGGGCGCCGCGCTTGCGCCGGCGCGAACTGCGCGCGCCTTCCGGCTGCGCCGGGGCGGGCGCGATGTCGGCCCCGGCCGCGGCGGGCGCGGCCTGCACGGGTTCGCCGCGCCTTGCCGCGCGCATTTCAGCGCCCGTCGGCCACGGTCGCGCTTCGCCCGACGCCCACGCCGGCGGATCTCCGTTTGGCCATTTGCCGATGAACAGGATGCCCATCGCCACGAGCCAGAACGCCGTCACGAGCTCGAGCGTCGTGCTCGCGAAGAACGGCAGGAAGAACAGCCCCGCGAAGATCCCGAGGATGCTCACCCAGCGCGCGGTCAGCCCCACGCGCATCGATGCGACCATCGTCGCCACCATCCCCGCCGCGAGCGCGAGCGCCGCGAACAGGCCGACGATGCCGAGGCTCACCCCCACGCCGCCCGCGGTCAGCAGCGCTTTGTCGACCGCGTGGCTGGTCAGGTCGTGCCCGACCGCGAATTTGTGGCTCGTGATCGCGAGCACCACCGAGTGGGCGAGGTTCAACAGCGCCACGCCCGCTCCGCCAGCGATGATCAGCGGCCGCGCCGGGCGCCACGTCTCGGGACGGCGAAAGCGCGCCGCGTCGAAGATCGCGAGCACCACGAGCGTCAGCGCCGCGATCGAGATCGCGCCGACGACGCTGCCCGCGATCAGCGTGAGCGCGCGGTGGCTGATGAATTTCACCTCCGGCGCACGCGGGCTCACGCGCGGGTTCGCTTCGCCGCGCAGCGCCGGCGCGAGCCCCTGGATCATGCCGACCGTCGGCGCGCCGTTGAGGCTCGCGCTTACGATGATCCCGCTCAGCAGGTAGAGCAACCCGCCCGCGAACGCCGGGACAGCGAGCCGTCGCCGCTGCTCGCTCTCACGCGCGACCTGCTCGCGGACCTCGGATGCGCTCGGCATGAGCGGCCCAGTCTATGATGCGCCGATGGAGGGCGGTGGGCTCGGCGACATCTTCGGGGACCCCGACGAGCTACAGCGGCGGCTCGCGGAGTTCGCCGAGCAAATGCAGGGTCAGCAGCGCCTCGCGTGGGCCGACAACGCGATCAAGCTCGCCGTCGACATGACCGTCGCGGCGATCGAGCGCGTGAACCTGCAGGGCAACGCCGAGGCGCAGGCCGAACAGATCCGCACCGTCATGGCGCGAGTGTTTCCCGAAGCCGTCACGCTCGTGCGCGAGGCGCGCTCCGGCCTGCAGTAGCGCGCCCGAAGCCGCGACCCCGGGGGTTCGCGCTCGCTGACGTGCCTAGTCCGCCCGGGCGCCGTATTGCACCGAGCGCGCGCCGTGCCGCGCGGCCCCTCGCGCGTCCGGCTCCTCTTCGTCACGCCTCTCCCACGCCTGCGCCTCGCGCTCTGCTTCGCGCGAGGAGCGCCCCGCGTGGATCACCTCTCTGAACGAGCGGAAGCGGAAGATGAACACGACCGCGCCGAGGCCAACAATCGCCGTGAACGCCGCGATCGCGAGCTGCTGGCCGACGGAGTACGCGGCGACGACCGTCGTCGGCGCCGCCGAGCTGAAGACCTTCACGAGCAGCGCCTGCTGCACGCCCGCTCCGCCCGGAGACAGCGGCACCGCGCCCGCCACCTGGTTGACCGCGAACACGAGCAGCACGTTTTTCACCGACGCGCCGACCCGGAAAGCTTCGAGCATGAACCAGAACGCCGCGCCGCGCGACAGCCACGCCGCCGCCTGCAGCGGGACGATTTCGCGCATGTAGCGCCGGCGGTCGCGCAGGATCGTCACGCCCTGGCGCGCGCGCTCCCAGAACGCGCGTGCTTTCGAGGACAGGAACGCGAACAGCGCGATCCCCGCAATCGCGAGCGCGGTGATGAGAAACAGCGTGAAGCGGAAGTGTTCGGCGAGGTAGGAGATGTCGAACGCGCTGAGTTTCGAGAAGTCGGGCGGCTTCGGGAAGACGCCCTGCGTGAACGCGAAGATCAGCACCAGCACGCCGACGCACGCGTCGAACACCGACTCGACGAAGAACGCCGCCGCGACCGCCGGATAGCTCGACCCGGGGATCGAGGAGCGCGTGAGGAACAGCTTGATCACGTCGCCGCCGCGCGCCGGCACGCTGTTGTTGAAGCCGACCGCTGCGAAGTACGCGCCCCAGATGCGCCGCCATTGAAAGCGCACTCCCGGATACGCGGCTCGGAGCGCGTTGAAGAACGCGCGCGAGCGCAGCGTGAGGTTGATCCCGAAGAACAGCAGCCCCAGGAGCAGCAGCCCCCAGTGGACTTCGGCCAGATCGGAGAAGAACTTCCCCGCCGCGTCGAAGAACGAGGAGAGGCTTTCTCCGATCGAGGTCGAGGCGACGGGCGCACGCACGGTCGAGCAAGCGTAGGGGGCGCGGGGGCGCGCCCGACGCGCTCACGCCGCGAGCGAGGATGGGCGGCCCGCAGGCGTAGCTCGCGCGTGCGCTAGAACTGAGACTCCGATGCCGCCGAGCCGCAAACGCACACCGGGCCTGACCGTCGCCGTCACTGGACCCACGGGCGAGATCGGACGTGCAGTCGTCGGCGCTCTCGAGCGCTCGCCCGACGTCGCCCGCGTGCTCGGGATGGCGCGCCGTTCGTTCGATCCCGCCGACCGGGGGTGGAAGAAGTTCTTCTACCGCCGCGGCGACGTCCTCGCCCGCGACCAAGTGGACGCGCTCGTCGACGGCGCCGACGTTGTCATCCACCTCGCGTTCATCATCGTCGGCCGCCCCGAGGAAAGCCGCGCCGTCAACCTCGACGGATCGCGCAACGTCTTCGAGGCCGCGCTCGACGCGGGCGCGAAGCGCCTCGTCTACACCTCCTCCGTCGCCGCCTACGGCTTTCACCGCGACAATCCCCAGCCGCTCACCGAGGACGTGCCCGCCCGCGGCACCGACACGCACCCCTACTCCGCGCAGAAGGCCGAGGTCGAGGCGCTGCTGTCAGAGACGCTCGACGGAAGCACGACCGAGGCGTACGTCTTCCGCCCGTGCATCGTCGCCGGGCCCGACGCGCCGCTGCTCATCGACAGCCTCCCTTACACGCAGATCTCCGAGCGCCTCCCGACGCCCGTGCTCAACCTCCTCGACGGCGTCCCGATCCTCAGGCCGGTGCTGCCCGATCCGGGCGTCCCGTTTCAGCTCGTGCACCACGACGACGTCGCCTCCGCCGTGCTCGCCGCCACGCTCGGCCGCGGCGAGGCGGGCATGTACAACCTCGCCGGCCCCGGCGAGCTGACCGTCTCCCAGCTCGCCGACGAGCTCGGGTGGTACTCGATTCCCGTGCCCGAGCTCGCGCTCGACGCCGTCGCCGAGATGATCGGCCGGCTCAGCTTCCTGCCCGCGCAGGCGCAGTGGGTCAGCGCGTTCCGCGAGCCGGTGATCATGGACACCTCGAAGGCGGAGCGGGAGCTGCGCTGGCGCCCCGAGCACGACGCGCTCGGCACGCTGCGCGAGACGATCACCCAGGCTCGGCTCGACCGGCTCATCCGGTAGCCGGCCAGAGCGCCGGCGCCCGGCGTCCCGGGCTCAGACGGTCGGAGGTGCGTCCGCGGCGAGCGCCGCGAGCACGAGATCGTCGTGTTCGGCGGGCTTGACCTTGCGCAGCACTTGCATCACCCGCCCGTCGGTGCCGATGATGAACGTCGTGCGCTCGTTGCCGAAGTACGTTTTGCCGTACATCGACTTCTGCACCCACACGCCATAGGCCTCCGCCACGGCATGGTCGGCGTCCGCGAGCAGCACGAAGTCCAGGGCGTACTTCTCGTGGAAGCGCTTGACCTGCTCGACCGAATCCGGTGAGACGCCCATGACGGTCGCGCCGAACTTCGCGTAGTCGCCGTGATGGTCGCGCACGCCGCACGCCTGCGTCGTGCAGCCGGGCGTGTCCGCCTTGGGATAAAAATACAGTACGACCGGCGTCCCCCGGAAGTCCGACAGCTTGACCGCGCGCCCGTCCTGGTCGGGGAGCTCGAAGTCGGGGGCGATGTCGCCTGGTTCGAGCACGAGCGCATCTTAGAACGCTCCTCTGGCGCATCCTCTCGGACCTGGAATGGAGAGCATCCGCACTGCTCGCGCTCGCATCGCGGGGCAGGGATCGCCGCACGCCTGTCCTAGATACCCCCGCTTTCGCCAAGGCGAAGCGAAAGTCTTCAGAGCGAATGTGGGACGATTGCTCGTCGTCCATTCCGACACTCTCGGTCGCGACGACCGACACGCCCGCCTTCCCATGGGAGCGCAAGTCTGCAGCTGTCGACGGGCGTTGAGGAAGCCGTGGGTTCAGCCCACCGGCACCAGCTTCTCCCGGGCGCGCTCGATAAAGGGAAGCTCGGAGCGAAAGCCCGTCGCCTCGGCAGCCGCCGTCGCCTTCTCCAGCGCCTCCTGGGCGGCGGAAACCTTGCCGGGTCCGTCGCCGGCCAAGAGCGCCTCGGCCAGCACCCGATAACAGACGGCGAGTATCGCCTCGTTGCCACGCTCGCGCGCGAGGACCACCGACTCCTCGGCCGCCTCCAGCGCCTTGACGCAATCGCCGGCGCTCAACAGCGCTTCCGATAGAACTGCGACCCGAAGCGACTCCTGCTCGAGCGACGTGCGGGCTTCGCGGCCAAGCTCTATCGAGCGCTCGAGCGCGATGACCGCCTCGATCGGTTCGCCGGACATGATCCGGGCCAACCCCAGGCTGTAGAGAGCGAAGATCCGCGAGAATGCGTCGCCGATCCGCGCGGCAAGCTCGTACGACTGGGTTGCATGGCCGAGCGCCAGCTCCGGCTGCCCGGTGCTGCGCGCCAACGCGACGTAGTTCCCGTGCGTCCACGTTTCGGTCTCGTGGTCGCCGTGCTCGCCGGCTACCTCGAGAGCGCGCTCCAGCATCGGCGCGGCCTCCTCGGGGTAGCCCATGTTGGCGAGGAGCGCGCCCCTGATCATCAAATGCCAGGCGTAGGGGCACGCGAGGACCAGCCCACCGCCGAGCGCGGGGTTCTCGGCTCCGAGCGCGATCCCCTCGTCAACGATCGCAAGCGACTCGGCCAGGCGCCCGCGGACCAGGCGTGCGTAGACCGGAGCCGGCATCGTCGCGATGCGCAGGCCGGGGTCGCCAATCTCGATGCCCAGGCGATTGACCTCCTCGGCGAGCTCGCCGTACTCCTCAACGTGCCCGGCCAGACCGCGCACACTGGCGTATGCCGCCGTGATCAACAGCAGGTTCACTGCGTCGCCGCTTCGCTGCGCGAGCTCTCTGCCGGCCTCGTAGTGCGCGGTCGCCTCCTGCTCTGAGATCCCCAGCCGCCAGCCGTAGTGAAGCCGCGCCACTCGAGCGGCGAGCGCGAGCGCGCCTGACTCGACCGAGTCGGGCAACGCCTCGACGAGCTCTGAGACCTTCCGCCAGTGGCGAAGGGCCTCGGCAACGTTGTTCAGCCCCACCCAGGCCGCGGCACGCGCGCTCCATCGAGCCGCCGCCAGAGGGTCGCCGGCAGCCTCCCAGTGCTGGGCCAGCAGCGCGGCGCGCTCGTCCAGCTTCTCCGCGTAGAGCTCCTGCAGGGCCTCCGCAACCCGGCGGTGCACAGCCGCGCGGCGCTCGCCGAGCTGTGACTGGTAGGCAACCTCCTGGGTCAGGGGATGCTTGAACGCGTAGAGGGCCTCCGGGTAGAGCTCCTGCTCGTACAGGAACTCAGCCGCGATAAGCGTCCGCAGCGCGGGCTCGAGCTCGCCGTCGCCGAGCGCGGCCGCACGCGCCAGCACCGACTCCGAGAACTCCCTGCCGATCACCGCTGCGCTCTGAAGAAGGCTCTTCTCGCGCTCTGATAGCCGGTCGATGCGCGCGGCGAGGATCGTGTTGACCGTCGGCGGGACACCGGTGTCATCGACCGGGCGCACCAGCCGATAGGCGCCTCGCTTGCCCTCGATATTGCCGGATTCAGCGAGCGCGCGCACGACCTCCTCGATGAAGAACGGGTTGCCGGCGGTCCGCTCCTGGATCAGGTTCGGGAGGCCGTTCAGAGAGGGATCCTCACCGAGCAGCTCCGCGAGCAAAGCCTTGATCGCCTCCGCCCCCAGTGGCGCCAACGAGATCTGACGGTAATAGGACTTGCGCATCCATGAGGCGCTGTACTCGGGACGAAAGTTCGTGATCGCCAGCGTGCGCGAGCCGGGCAGCGCTTCGATGAACCGTGTCGCGAAGATCTCGGTTCCGGGGTCGAACCAATGCGCGTCCTCGAGCAGATAAATCCCGGGGTTGTCGTGGGTACCGGCATGGACCAGGCGCTGGACCATCCCAAGCAGCGTCCGCTGTCGCGCGTCGGGATCCATACGCGGAGCCGGACGGTGCGGATCGGGAACTGCGAGGAAGTCGAACAGCAACGGCAGGTCCTCGGCAAAGGCATCGTCGAGCAGCAGCATCCGCCCCGCTACCTTCTCGCGTGCCTGCTGGTCTGTGTCGGACTCTGCGATGCCGAAGTAGTTGCGCATCATCTGCAGCACAGGTAGGAACGGGATCTCCTTGCCATGCGCCTGGCCTTGAGCTTCATAGACGGGGATACCCCGTCTGCGGGCGCGCTCGAGGAACTCGTGGCAGAGACGGCTCTTGCCGACGCCCGCCTCGCCGACCACTCCGACGACGGTGCCGCGCTCACCGCGCGCCTGTTCGAGTGCTGCGTCAAGCGTCGTCAGCTCATCCCCGCGGCCCACGAACCGCGTGAAGCCGCGCGCGCGGGAGACGTCAAGGCGCGTGTGCGCGCCCCCGGCGCCCGCCAGCGCGTGTACCCGCACCGGCTCACTGACGCCTTTGACTTCGAAGTCGCCGAGGTCGTCGAGGTCGAGATAGCCCGAGACGAGCTTTGCCGTGTGCTCGGTGAGGTACGCCTTGCCCGGCTCGGCGAGGGACTCCATCCGCTGCGCCAGGCCGACCGTGTGACCGACCGCCGTGTATTCGAGGCGCAGATCGTCGCCGATCTGGCCCACGACAACCTCGCCCGAGTTGATCCCCATCCGCACCGAGAAGTTCAACCCCTCGCTGCGGCGCACCTCGGTCGCGTACGCGGCTAGCTCGCGCTGCAGCGTCAGCGCCGCCCAGCAGGCCCGCTGCGCGTGGTCCTCGTGCGCAAGCGGGGCGCCGAACAGAGCCATGATCCCATCGCCGGTGAACTTGTCCACCGTTCCCTCGAAACGGTGAACACCGTCACAGAGAATCGTGAAGAAGCGATCCATAATCGACCGCCACAGCTCCGGGTCGGTCCGCTCGGCCAGGTCCATCGAGCCCATCACGTCCGCGAACAGCACCGTTACCTGCTTTCGCTCCCCATCCAGATCGGACCTGGCGTCACGGATCTTCTCGGCGAGGTGCTCGGGCGTGTGAGCGCGCGGGTCGCGATCGCTCGCGGGCTGCGATCCCGCTTGCTTTCCCTCCGCCTCCCCAGCCGAAGAACCCTTGCCGCTCAGCGGGCGCCCGCAGGCATTGCAGAACTTCTTACCTGCAGGGTTCTCCGCGCCACACTCAGGGCACTCCACCACCGCGGCAACCGACGCCCCGCAGCCCCCACAGAAGAGCGCGCCGTCCGGATTCTCATCGCCACATGCTGGACAGACCATTTCGCTCAGTGAGCTTACGCCCATGAGCGCGCACCGCGTAACACGGGGGCGGCCGACCCCATCGGCCCAACCGAGTGCCTGCATAGCGTCACCTCGCAGACTCTGCTTTCGCGCCGAAAGCAACATCCCACAGTTCGGTGATGAGTTCCCACCGTAGGAGCACGACGCCGACGACACGCAGCTGGCAGAATCGGCGCATCGCTATCGCAACCGCACCAACCGACGTTTCGAACGCCGAGCTCGTCCGTTGGGCGTTCGACATCCTCAACCGCCACGACGCCGGCTCGCTCGCGCAGCTGTACACCGCCGAGACCGTCGAGCGCTTCCCGGACAAGACCTGCCACGGCGGAGACGAGATCGTCGCCTACTTCGAGGACGTTTTCGCCGCCGTCCCTGACTGGAAGATCGAGATCGTGGGGCTCGCAGAGCAAGGCGAGGACGTGTTCGTGCAGTGGCACATGACCGGCACCCATGCCGGCCCGATAACCGGGGTGGCGCCAACCGGGAAGGCGCTCGCCATCGACGGCATCGACCATTTCGTCGTCCGCGACAGCAAGATCGTTTCGAACTTCGTGGTCGTCGACCAGCTCCAGTACGCCCGGCAGATCGGCATGATGCCGCCGGACGGGTCGGGCGCAGACAGGGCGATGAAGTCGGTCTTCAACGCACGCACCAAGCTCGCCGAGAAGCTGAAGCGCAGCTGATCTCCACCGGCGCGGGACGCCGGCCTTCGACCGATCAGCACCGGCGCCGAGAGTGATGCATCTCGATCGCCTGCCTTCTCCTTGTCGATGAAAGGAGCACGATCAGCTGGCCGCCCGGGCCTGCCCTGAGTGCTGCTTCGGACACCTCCAGGCGCCTCCCGTCTGCGAAGCCGTGCTACGGCTTCGCCTGCCGGAAGCGAGCGTGTGCCGGTCCTCCCTCTGCGCGATCGAGAATCGTCCGATGCGGCAGTGTAAGCGGCGTCCTCCGACGCGCTCGCATCGAGGCAAGACCAGCTGTCTGAGCGGATCTGGTGGTTGTCCCCGCGGCTCGACGGAGGGCGGACGGCTACGCCGGGGCTGAGGGGTATGCCAGGTGCGTCGCGAGAGGGGACGCTGGCACCGAGTGTTGGATGGGCTGCCTGTCTCGCTTCGTCGTCGCGCGATCAACCAAAACGCCATCGTGTCTGGCTGAACTGCGCGCCCTTGGCGAAGCCGAGAATGGTCGTGGGCGTGACCCGATAGAGGAGCACCTTACCCCCGCGGATCGCGTCGCCCAGACCAAACCACGTGCCGTCGGGTGCCGTGAAGTGCGCTCCATATTTCGACTCGTAGGTGTTGGCGACCCATTCGAGCTCCGCTCCATCGCCGACCACGACGGCGCGTCCTTCGACCACGACATCGAGACCGTCGAGTCCGTTCTCGCCCGTGGTGAGAATGCACTGAGGATTCTGCTTCAGGTTCTTTGCCTTACGCTCTTCCGGACCCGTGCAAAAGTACATTGCCTGGCCGTGCCACACGGCCAACAACGGGGTGACGTGCGGGCGACCATCGGGACGCACCGTCGAGAGCCAGAACACCTCAGCCTCGTCGATGCGACGGCGTCCCTCCGCCCAATCTGTCGGGGCCGCCTCCGGGCTGCTGAACCCGGCGTGGAGTTCTGCAACAGGCATCTCTGCCGCCATGTCAGTTCCTTTCGTTGAGAACGTACGACTCTCTCTCATTGACGCGCTCACCGCCGAAGTCATCGTTAGACCCAATGCCTGCGCGCGAGTCTCTCATGCGTGGTCGCTCGCCGCTACGCCCGGCGCAACTGCGGGAGTGCACGCGATGCGCCGGCTCGTTTGTGACCTGGACGAGGCGCGCGCCTCGCACGAAGGGTCCGGAGGACGCTTTGCTTGGCCGGCTAAGCGGAAGTCCGCCGAGCAGACCTCGAGACGACTGCCGGTCGTCCAAAGGGGCCACCTGATGAGCGCCGGGCGAGACGACTCCTATCACGCGAAAGCACTAGCGACGTGGGACCCGGTGCGACGCCTCCTACTCGTTGAATGCACCGCGTGTCCTACGCGCGACCGCCGTCCGAAGCGCGCGCCGGCCGCTTGACGATCGAGACGCTCGCTGTACGAAATGCAGGAGCGCGTCGAGCCACACGCACCGCGCGTCGGGGTCACGCGAGTCCGTGCTCGTAGGCGTAGCGCACCGCCTGTGCGCGATCGCGCGCGCCGGTCTTGTAGAAGATCCGGTTGACGTGGGTCTTGACGGTGGCAGCCGAGACCACCAGTGCCTCGGCGATATCGGCGTTCGACAGACCGGCCGCGATCAGCTTGAGGACCTCCGTCTCGCGCTGGGTCAGGTCGTGCGGCAGGGTGAGCGCACCGCCGCTCGGGACCACTGCCTTTGAGTCGAGGACCGCCGCGACGAGCCGCTGCTGCACGGCCGGATCGAGGTGGGTGTGGCCAGCGACCAGGGCTCTGATCGCCTGCTCGATCTCCTCGGCGCTGGCGTCCTTCGTCAGGTAGCCGTGTGCGCCGGCCTGAAGCGCGGGAAACAGCGACGCATCGTCGGCGTAGGTCGTGAGCACGAGCACCTGCGTGGCCGGGAGCGTGGCGCGGATCTCCCGCGTGGCCTCAGCACCCTCCAAGCGCGGCATGCGAAGGTCCATCAGGATGACGTCGGGGCGCGCGCTGCGAGCACGCTCCACGGCCTCGATCCCGTCGCTCGCGGTGCCGACAACCTCGACTCCGTCGATCAGGCCGACGAGCATCGTCAACCCCTCCCGCACGACGCGCTGGTCGTCGGCGATCAGCACCCGGATCGGCGCCGCGGTCACGCTGGCACCTCCAGTTCGACGCGCCAGCCCGTGGCGGTCGGGCCTGCTTGCATGCTGCCGCCAGCCCGTTCCAGCCGCTCGCGCATACCCCCGAGTCCCCGTCCGCCCCCCACGTCGGCCAGCCCGACCCCGGCCGGCGGCCCAGTGGCTGCAACCCGGTCCTCGACGCTCAGCGTGGTGTGATCCGGCCCGTAGCTCAAGACGACCTTGGTGCTGGCGCCGGGTGCGTAGCGAGCGACGTTGGTCAGCGCCTCCTGCGCACCGCGGTAGAGGGCGAGACCCGCGTCGGCGGGCAGTGCGCGGACGCTGCCGTCGACGCGCAGCGTCACCTCGAGTTTCATGTCGGCGCTGAAGCTGTCGATCAGCGCCTCGAGCTCGTTGACGCCGGGCAACCGCTCGCCGCGCAGCGCACCGACGGCCTGCCTGGCGTCGGCGAGCCCGTCCTTTACGAGCTCACCGGCCCGGTCGATCGCGTCGCGCATCTTCGCGGTTGCCTGCTCGCGCTCCGCGAGCAGCCGGGCGCCTTGGAGCTGGATCGCGGCTCCGGAGAGCGAATGCGCGAGGACGTCGTGCAGCTCGCTCGCGATCCGGCCGCGCTCGGCGATCGCCGCTGCCCGCGTCTGCTGCTCGCGGGCGTCCTCGAGCTGCGCGAGCAGCATCTCGGTTCGGTCCTGGCTCTCGCGAGCCTGCTTGAGGAAATACGCGACCAGGCCGAACAGAGCGGCCCCGAGCGTGGAGGCGACGACTTCCGAGGAGGCGCTGCCCGCGAGCGCCAACGCGACATCGAGCGCGACCGTCGTAGCACCGCCGAGCGTGATCGCGAGCCCTAGTGGAAGACGGGTCATCGCCATCCACACGGCGGCACCGACAGCCAGTCCAGCCGCGCCATGCGGTTGGAGTGCTGCGAGCGTGACGCTGGCGGCGCCCAGCGAAGCGATCACTGCCGCCTGCAACCCGACGCCTCGCTCGATGAACCGGCTCCGGATGGCCACCGCCAGCGAGGCGGCAAAGACGACGAGCGCGAGCGTGAGCCCGAGCCCGCTGCCCTCCAATCCAGGCTGAGGGTGCCCGTTGAAGGTGCCGAACACAACGACGGCTATCACGGCCAGGCCGAGCGGGCTCAGTGCGTCCCGCTGACTGCGCAGCCGCTGCGCGGCGCGGATCTGCGCCCCTGCGGCCCGCGCGCTCTCGCTGGCGGCGGCTACCGGCGTCCCCACGACGCTCGCGGGCTCTTCGGTCGCGGTCACCTGACGCAGACGATAGAACGCCATCCGGCCCGCGGGGAGCGGGCCGGATGAGCCGAGGAATCGTTTCGGGGTGATCACGCGGCGGCGGGGATCGCGATCGCGCTGGGGGCCTGAGAGGCCGTCAGCCGGCGGGCGCGCAGCTGGACCGTCACCAGCCGGGAGCTGACCTCAATCAGCGCCATCGAGACCAACGCCACCGGCCACGCCGCTGCACCGATGTGGTTAGCGATGCTGAAGGCGCTGACCGCGTGGTAGGCACCGTGGTGCACGGCGTACACGAACACCAGCCGGGAAGTGATGCCGGCGATCAGCAGCGCGCCGGCGATCCAGCTGACGCGGGCGAGCGCGCCGCCGTCGGCGCCGATGCGGACGTGGGTCGCGAACCCGCCGAGCACTCCCAGCGCCAGGCCGACGCACGCCAGCAGGCCAACTAGCACGAGGTCGTTGCCTGCAGTCGGGATCGAGTGCACGTACATGTGCCCGACATAGAGCACGATGGCCATCGGCGCGAGGAAGGAGCGGGCATCCATCTTGCGCTCACGCGCCTGACGGAGGACGACGAGGATGAAGACTGCGTTGATGAGGTAATCGGTGATTGTCATGCGGTCATGATCTCCTCGCCGCACGCAGCCGTCGTCGGAGCACGGGTTGAACCGGTGGGTTGATCTGTCTCAACCCGTGGGTTGAGACCCGGGCCGCGTTCCAGCAGACCGCATCCGGCTCTGGGGCGCTATCAGTCCGTTCTGGGCTTTGCGGGCCCGACCCCTCACGACCAGCAGCGTGGCACTGCTGCTGCGTCTGGGCAATTCAGAAGTCGCTCCGGGTACGGGCGAGACTGTCCCATCGGACGAGGACCAGAACTCTCCACGGGCTTTGCGCTCGCGCTCGCTCCCCGCGAAAGCGAGCGTGTCTTTCGATCCGGGCCGCTTACGGCCCTAGCGAATACCGCAGTTAGAACTGCACGTGTCGGCCTTGGGGTAGAAATAGAGGACCACCGGCGTGCCGCGGTAGTCCGAGCGCTTGACCGCCCGGCCGTCCTGGTCGGGGAGCTCGAAGTCGGCGGCGATGTCGTGCGGCTCGATCACTGCGCGCGATCCTAGTTTCTGGCCCGCAGGTACCCTGCGGTCTGTGTCCGCGAACCTCGATCTCGTGCGCTCGATCTACGCGGCGTAGGGTCGCAGCCAAGCCAAGACGATCTAATGCGGGAGCATCGAGCCAGCCAGGACGTGGTCGCCCTCACGCAAGCGTTTGGCAGTGCGGCAGGCGACGTTGAAGGGGAAATGGCCTTCTACGGCCCCAACCCCGTATACGACCTGTCGCCGATGGGGATCGGCGTGTACGAAGGTCGCGCCGCGATTCGTGCGTTTCTGACGGGATGGATGGCCAGCTACGAGAAGTACGAGGAGGAGATGCAAGAGGTCGTTGACCTCGGCCATGGGATTGCATTTGCGAGCGTGCGCGAGAGCGCGCTTCCCCGCGGGAGCATCGCGCAGGCGCGCGTTCATAGCGTGTACGGATTCGCAATTGCTTGGGTGGACGGCCAGATCGCTCGCATCACCGCGTACCCCAACGCTGACGAAGCGCTCGGCGCCGCCGAACGCATGGCCGCCGAACGGGATAGGTGATGTCGGCCGGCCTGGACCTCGCGCGGCCTACGCGCGCGGCTCAGCCCTTCGTCGCGAGAATGACCGGGAATTCTTCCGCGGATCCAGCCGGGGTCGTCGTGAGCTGCCACGTCGACGTGAGCACCGCAGATTTTCGGCAGCCCCGCGAGTTTGCGACGGTCGTGTCCAGTGCGAACGACTGTTTCGTGGTCGAGACGGTGATCGGGTTCCCGTCCGTGTTGAACGTCCCAGTGAGGCTTTCCTTCGCGTAGTGGCAGACGACTCCCGATCCGTACGAGAGGCTGAACATCAGGCTCGGGTTGCCGCTCAGCCGCATCGCGCCGTTGGTTTTGAAGGTCCCCCGCCAGCTGCCCGGCGTGACATTGACGGTCACGTTGCCGAGCGCCGAGCTGGTGCACGGGCCGCCCGCCGGACCCCCGTTGAAGCTCGCGCCGTTCGTGACTTCGAACTGGTCGGACTTGAACCCGTTGGTCAGTGGCGATCCGGTGAGCTGCCCTTGCGCGCACTGAATCGTCGCGGTTGAAGTTGCGAACTGCGGATTCGTCGCACGGAAGTGGATCGGATCGCCTTTTTCGATCGGTCCAACCGTGAACGGGGTCTTGTACTCGAGGTACAGCGACGACACCCTCGGGATGATCGTGTAGCCGATCTGCGCTGTTCCCGTCAGCCCGTCTCTGCTCGTTGCGGTCACCGTGTAGACGTGCGATCCGACGAACCAGGTTTCGAGATGGCCAGAGGTCCCGGAGCCCCCGTTCGAATCGGTGCAGGATTCGATGCCTGGGCCGTCCGTGCCCTCGGTACACGAGAACGAGGTTTTCACCACGGTCCCGGGTTCGAAGGCTTTGCCGCTTGCGGGAGATTTGATCGTCGCGCTGGGCGCGGCGGGCAGTGACGGCGCGGCCTTGACGGTGAAGTGGGTCACATACGTGGTGAACGGCGCTTCTTCCAAGTCGGCTTGGATCAGGTACGAGCCTTCTGCGCACGAAGGTCCTCCGAGGAGCACGACGAAGGCGTGGCCGTTTGCGTCGAGTTCGAGTTTCGACACTTCTTCAGCGCCGCCCGAAAGCAGCGTCTCATCTGCGCCGACCCACGCGAGATGAGGTGCGCTCGAGCAGGCTTTGAACAACTGCGGCGCGCCGATGTGTACGTGCGCAAAGGGCTCACCGGGAGCCGACACCTCGACGATCGTGGCGACGCTGCCGTGAATTCTGTCCTCGACCTGCGTGCTCGGCAGCGCGAGCACGCCTTCGGGTGTCGGTTTCGCCGGCGAAACTTCGAACGACGTGGTGAACCTTTCGAAGGGCGGTTCTTCCATATCCATGACGATCAGCCGTTCGCCTTCCGTACATTCGGGGCCGCCCCACAGTGCCACGGTCGCATTTCCGGCACCCGTGAGCTTGACCTTGATCCCGGAGCCCGTCGTGTCCGCATAGGGGTACGGCGAAGACCAGCTGAGGCCCCCGCACGCCAAGTTCAGATGCGCGGAGCTGATGCTGACGGTCCCGCCGTCGTAGACCGCCGTTTCGCACCCGACTTCGACGATGTCGGCAACGCTGTTCTGCTGGCTCCCGCTGCCCTGCTGCACGAAGGACGACAGCGAGTTGACCGTGCAGACCGGCGCCGCCTGCGCGCTCCCGGCGAACATGGAGCACGCGGCGAATGCGCAGAGCACAGAAACGAGCGTCGTCGTCGCCTTCGCCGCGGTCGGCCGTCGGACCTCGCCAATGGGGCCTGCTCCGCGTGAAACGCTCACGATCGCATCTCCGGACTCTTCGCAGACAGGGCGACGACAGCTTGCCGACCGCCTGATCGCCGCACGTTACACCCGCCGGCGCAGATACCTGGGCGAGACCTGGTTCCTCAGGGTCGACGGCGGCGCGCCGGCCCTACGACTCGATCGGCAGGATCTCGGTCAGTCCGGTGATCTCGATCACCCGGCGGACGGGCGCGGTCGGTGCGCGCACGCTCACGGAGCCGATCGATTCCGAGGCCTCGAGCAGCACGGCGATCCCGGCGCTGTCGATGAAGCGCAGCCCGCTCAGCTCGAACACGAGACGGCCTGCGCTCGCCGCGCCGGACGAGGCGACGGCCGAGCGCATGTGCTCGACGTTCGACATGTCGAGCTCGCCGGACACGGACAGGACCGGCACGCCATCTTCGGAAGATGGGGTGATGTCGAGCTCGGCGTGCGCTGGGTTCAGTTCCGCCATCCGGCACCCATTATTGCTCCCAATGCACTCCCACGATCGCGGTGTCGTCGCGCCGCTCGCCGAAGGTCAGCTCGTGCGCGAGCATCACGACCAGCTCGTCGAGGGACTTGCGCGTGCTGCTCGCGAGCACGCTCAGGCGTGTCAGCCCGGCGTCGATCACCTCGCCACGCCGCTCGACGAGGCCGTCGGTGAAGGCGATCAGCGTGCCCTCGGGCGGCAGTGCTGCGATCGATTCGCGATATCGCGGGCGCACCCGGCGCAGGCCGATCGCTGGGTCGACGTCGAGATCGAGGAAGTGCGCGCTTGCGCCGTCGAGCAGCAGCGGAGCGAGGTGCCCGGCGCTCGCCACCCTCACCTCCCGATCGTTCAGACGGAACTGCGCGCACAGAACCGTCGCGAAGTAGGTCTCGTCGTCGCGCGTGCGCGCGAACCGGGCAAGGTTTTCGAGCACGCCCGCGGGGCTCGAGTCCTGCGCCGCGTACGCCAACGCGGCGTGCCGCAGCAGCGCCATCGTGGTCGCCGCCTCGAGCCCGTGCCCGGAGACGTCGCCGATGATCAGGAGCAGCCGCTCGTCACCGAGCTCGACGACGTCGTACCAGTCCCCGCCGACATCGAGACCCGCCGACGCCGGCACGTAGACCGCGCTGACCTCGAGTCCCGCGCGTTTGGGGAGCTTGTCCGGCAGCAACGCGTGCTGGAGCGTCTGCGAGATGCTGCGCTGCTCCCAGTAGCGCTCGCGGTCCCCGGCCGCGATGCGGTCGAGGTCTTGCGCGAGCTGGTGTGCGCGCTCGCGCCCAAGCGCGAGCCGGTGCGTCGCGAGTGCTGCGGCGAGCGCTATCAGCGCCCCGGCGAGCCCGACGATCCACGGCAGGTCGCGGAAGAACGCGCCGCTGAGCGAGCCTATTGGAGCGACCACTAGCGTGAAGTGCCCCGCCCCGTAGGGCACGACGTCCGTGGCCTGGCGCCCGCGCAGCGGCAGCTTGCCCGCGTTCGTCACGAGCAGCTGCGACGCGTTGCGCGAGCTCCCGAGATAGACCACGTAGTCGAGGTCCGAGAAGGCGCTGTTGCTTTCGATTTTCGAGCGGCGGCTCGCCGGCAGCGCGCTCTCCGCGTAGACCGCGAACACCGGAGCGCGTCGCGACGTGCTGAACTGGAAGCCGAGCGCCGGATGCGCCCCTTCGAGCATGCCCCTCAGCTGCAGCACGCCCGGCCGGCGCGCGCGCGCGAGGAACTGCGCGAGGGCCTTTGGCCGCGATTCGAGCCCCGGCGGCGCCCCGACCGTCGCAATGCGCACCGGTCGCGCGCCCTCGATCCTCCACAGAGACGCCGATGTGAACTGCTGCCGCGGACCGACGTAGGTGGAGATGAACGTGCGGAAGCTGTGCGCGCTGCCGCCGGTCGCGTCCGCGAGCGCCGCTGCCGAGGCGAGCGGCGTCTGCACCGACGGAACCGTCTCCGCGAGCACCAGGTTCAGCTCGCGCAGGCGCACCCGCAGCAGCCGGTTCTCGTTGCTGTTGTAGAGCGCCAGCGTGGTGAGCGCGACCGCCGCCGTGACGGCGAAGCCGATGATCAGCACGATGATCGCAGCGGGCGTCGCGCGAATACCGCGGGCGCGCTCAACCGGCCCCGCGGACGACTCGCGTATCTCCTCCTGATTCGCGCTAGGCGGCGGCGAAGCGCGCACCTCTATCACGCGAGCAGCGTACCCGTTCGCTTGGCCCGCCGGCCAGCGTGGGCGTGTCTGTTCAGCGCAGGCGACGCTCCGCGGGCGCGGCCGCAACGCACGCCTGGCGCCGGCGCATCAAGCCGTTGTGTGCACGTCAGGCGGTGGCGGGCGCGCTCTCGGCGGACTGCTCCGAAAGCGCGTTGAGGCCGGTGAAGAAGATCATCAGCATCGTGCCGTAGACATCGTCTGCGACGCCGTCGCCTTCGAGCAGCTTCTCGAGCGTGAAGCCGTTGCCCATGATGCAGAGCATCAGCGCGACCTCGTCGAGCGAGATCGGCTTGTCGTGCTCCTCCTCGCCGCCGTCCTCCTCGAGTGCGGCCGCGATCTTTGCGCGCATCGCGCGGTAGCGCGTGACGAGCTCCTCGCGGAAGTCCTCGTCGCGCGCGGCGTACGCGCTGAACTCGAAGAACAGCCGCTCCCACTCCGGATCGGCGGCGAGCATGCGCGTGAACTGGTCGCCGCCGCGGCGCGCCTTCTGCGCCGCGCTTCCCTCGCTCGCGACCACGCGTTCTATGTCCTCGATGCGCTTCGCGAAGCGCTCGTCGAGCATCGCGAGGAAGAGCTCCTCCTTGTTCTTGAAGTTCGCGTAGAACGCGCCCTTCGTGTAGCCCGCGTGCTCGGCGACCTCGTCGATCGACGCCCGCTCGAGCCCCCGCCGCGCGAACACCTTGGCCGCGGAGTGCATCAGGCACTCGCGCGTCTGCGCCTGCTTCTCCTTACGCGTAAGCCTGGGCATCACCCGGTCACCTCCCAATGTCTTAGTCGAAGCGCGTCCATACCACGGCGCGCCTTGCGTGTCGCGAGCGCACGCAGCGAGTCCTGCGCCGGCGCGGGCTCGCACTCGCGCCGCGCTGCCGAGCCCGCGGCGACGGGCTCGGGGATGTTCTTCAGCCAGTGCAGCCTGCGCACGCCGAAGTCGACCTCGCAGGGAGAGCCCGCCGCCTCGCGCGCGGCCTCGCTGACGAGCACCTCGCCGCCGCCCGCCGCGGAGCACAGGCGCGCGGCGACGTTCACCGCGCTGCCGTACCAGTCGCCGTCGCGGTACACCGCCGAGCCCGTGTGCACGCCGATGCGCAGCGGGGGGAGGTCCTCTTCGCCCGCGATCTCCTCCGAGATCAGCAAGCCGAGCTTTACGCCCTCGCGGGGGTCTTCGCAGCGCACCATCATCGCGTCGCCGATCGTCTTTATCTCCTCGCCGCTGTGCTGCGGGAGCAGGCGCCGGACGCGCGCGTAGAGCGCCAGCGCGACCTCCGCCGCGCGGTCGTCGCCGCGCTCGGCCGTCAGCGCAGAGAAACCGACGAGGTCCATGAACAGAAAGGTGTGCGCTTCGCTCGTCAAGTGCTCGCCTTCACATACCGTACCGAACTCAGATACCGGCGAGTATATCAGCTCCGGCGCACGATTGGCCGTTGAAGCTGCCGCCTTCCCTCCCCGTGGCGGGCCTCCGGACGGTCTACTTGAGCAGCCGCGACAGCCGCCGGTCCTTGAGCAGCTTGCCCTCCGTCTGACACGCGGGGCAGTAGGCGATCACGTAGTCCTCGAAGTAGACGGCGCGCAGAGTCTCGCCGCAGCGCGGGCAGGGCTCGCCCTCGTGGCGGTGCACCGCGAGCGGCATCGGCAGCTTGTCCGGGATCGGCAGCTCGAGCAGCTCCTCGTAGCGGCTGATCGCGTCGCCGAGCACCTCTGAGATCGCCTGCGCGAGCCGCGCGCGCTCGGCCTCCTCGAGATCGCTGCCACGCTTGAACGGCGACAGCCGCGCGCGCCAGAGGATCTCATCGACCCACGATCTGCCGATGCCCGCGATCGCGTGCTGATCGCGCAGCAGCGCGTGGAGCGGCCGCGGCACGTCGAGGATGTCCTCGAGTGCAGGCACCACTGGCCAGGCCTCGGGACCGAGCTCGGCGAGCGCTGGATCGCTCTCGAGCTCCTCGGCGCGGAGCACCTTCACCCACGCGGCCTGCCTGGACCCGAACTCGCGCAGGCGCAGCTCGCGGCCGTCGGCGGTGCGCACGAGCAGCCGCGAAGTCCGGTCGCGCGCGCCCGCGCGCTTGTCGTAGAGCTGCAGCCGGCCCGCGGACATGAGGTGGATGAGCAGCGCGAGCGAGCCCGAGAGCTCGACGATCAGGTGCTTGCCGCGCCGGCGCACCGCCTCGACGCGCCGGCCCTCGATCGCCGACAGCGGCGGGTCGAACGTCTTCAGCGCGTTCACGCCGGGCGCGAGCGCGGACTCGACCACCGCGCCGCGCAGCGCGGCGTCGAGTAGGCGCGCCGTTATCTCGACCTCGGGCAGCTCGGGCATGCGCTAATCACTCTAGGCGCAGCCCGCAAAGCGTCACCGGCGTCGAACCGATGCCGCCGAGCACAGGTGCGCGGCGAGCGCGATCGTCTCCGCGCCGAGCCGCCGCGCGCGCCCGATCACGCGCGCGGCGCCGGCGCCCCGCGTGCTTAGCGGGCGCCGATCGGCGGACCTTCGTACTTGACCCCCGTGGGGCTCGTCCAGCGCACGCGCCAGGCGAGCCCGCGCGTGGATGAGTGGAGGCCCCAGTAGCCGAGGCCGTCGGTCGCCACTTCGGCGAGCTTCCTGTACTTCCTCGAGCCGCGCGGGCGCACGAGGACGAGGACTTTGGTCGTCGTGCCCGCGGGCCGCACGAACCCCCAGAGCGCGAATCCGCGGCCGTTCTTGGAGACCGTGAGCGGAACCGGCCAGGCGAAGTACAGCGGCTTGCGCGAGCCGCTGAGGTACTCGACCCCGGTCTGGAAGCCGACCGTTCCGCCGTTGACGCTCGAGCCGGGCGCGCCGCCGAGCGGGTCGTCGCGCAGCAGGTACTGCGAGAAGGCAGCGACACGCGGGTTGGACCAAGCGATCCGCTCGGCGATCGCGTCGTATTCGGCCTGCTGGGCGACGGGCACCCCGAGGAAGCGGTTGGGCTTGCTCTGCACACCGAACTCGGTCAGGTAGATGGGCACGTGCGCGGGGATCGCGTGGGCGCGCGCGGCGAGGTCGAGCGCACGGGTGAGACGCGAGAGCACGACGATCGTGACGTCGTCGCGTTCGGGCGCCTTGAAGAACGCCGGGGTGGTGTAGGCGTGGTGCGCATACCCGGCCATTTCGAGCGGCCCGCAGGTGCGCGATTTGACATAGTGCGGATTGAGGCACAAAGCCGCGCGCAGGAACGCGAGCGGCGCGACGTCGTGCAGGAGCGCGCGCTTGCCTTCGCGGTGCACGTTGACGGTGTCGTAGCCGGTCGGCGCGGTCTCGCCGAAGAGCACCTGCGGGTGGGACAGTCCCGCGGCCTGCAGGCCTTCGTAGCCGGCCTGGTAGAGGCTGCGGTAGATCTTGGGCGACGCGGGCGTGCCGTTGGCGTTGAACTGCGGGCGCAGGAACGCCGGATGGTTGGCCTCGTTCCAGATCGAATACAGCGTGACCTCTTTGCCGTAGTGCCGCGCGACGGCGGTCATGAATTCCTTGAAATCGCGCGGATCCGGCCGCGTGACATACGGCGCTTTGTGGTCTGAGGTCGCCCAGCGCGGCGCGGGCGAGGTGACCGTGAGCAGGACCTGCCATTTGCGCGCCGCGGCTTCCGCGAGCAGCCAGTCGTAGGCGCCCCAGTTGTAGCTGCCCGGATCTTCGGCGTTGAAAGCGGGCTTGTGCGCGCTGCTGGCGCCGGGCGCGACGTGCCCCCAATAGAGCTCGACGCGCAGCGCGCTGACGCCAAGCGACTGCAGCTGCGCCATCGCGGCCGCGCGTTTGCCGGGGTTGAGCAGTATCGAGGAGGCCTCGAAGAACGTGGCCTGGTTGCGCGAGGCGTAGGCGGGCGCCGCGGCGAGCGCGCCGCCGCCGCATGTGACGAGCGCAACGAGTGCGCCGAGTAGCGATCTGCGGATGGTTTTGGGAAGGCGGATCATTGTCGCTTCGACACCAGTCCTTTACGAAGGTTGCGGTCTCGATCCTGCACGCCCGTGTAGCGTTGAGCCGATGAGCGCGACGATCGCACCGGACGACATAGTCCAGACGGCGGCGGACGGTGAGCGCAACAGCCGCGTGCCGCTGCTCGTGCTCGACCCGCTGGCGCGCTTCCTCGACGAGCACGACATCGGCGAGGGAGAGATCGACGCCGCCCCGGTCGGAGAGGGACATTCGAACGTCACGTATCTCCTGCGGCGCGGGGATACAGAGGTGGTGCTGCGGCGCCCGCCCCGCCCCCCGCTGCCGCCGAGCGCGCACGACGTCCTGCGCGAGGCGCGCCTGTTGCGCGCCCTCGAGGACACGCCCGCGCGGGTTCCGCAGGTGCTCGCGGTGTGCTCCGACGAGCGCACGATAGGCGCCCCGTTCTACGTGATGAGCTACATCGAGGGCGAGGTGATGGTGAGCACGCTGCCCGAAGCGCTCGACACGCCGGCCGAGCGCGCGCGCATCGCGCACGAGCTGATCGACGCGCTGGCGGAGATCCACGCCGTCGATTGGCGTGCGGTGGGGCTCGAGGACTTCGGCAGGCCGAGCGGCTATCTCGAACGCCAGGTGCGCCGCTTTCTCAGCCTGTGGGAGGTCAACAAGACGCGCGAGATCGATGCGGTCGAGCGCGTCGGCAGGTGGCTGTCGGAGAACATGCCGCAGTCGCGCGAGGCGACGATCGTGCACGGCGACTTCCGGCTGGGCAACACGATCTTCGCCCCCGGACCGCCCGCGCGCCTGCTCGCGGTGCTCGACTGGGAGATGGCGACGATCGGCGACCCGCTCGCGGACCTCGGCTACCTGTGCATGATGTGGACCGAGGCGGGCGATCCCAAAGGCGGGATGCGCGAGGCGCTCGGCGGGATCACGCGGCGCGAGGGTTTTCCCACGCGCGCGGGCCTGATCGACGCGTACGAGCAGCGGACCGGGCGCGCGATGGGCGACCTGCGCTGGTACATGACGCTCGCGTTGTGGAAGTCGATCGTGTTCATGGAGGGCAACTACAAGCGCGCGCTCGCGGGCGCGACGGACGACCCGTACCTGAAGGCATTCGGCGACGGCGTGCTCGAGCTCGCGCGCCAGGCCGAGGAGGTGGCGCATGGCGGTTGAGAACGGCGACCCGGCGGAGGTTGATGAGCGCAGCGGCCTGCTCGTGGACTGGGGCGGGGTGCTGACGACCAACCTGTTCAAGTCGTTCACGGACTTCTGCGCGGGCGCGGGGGTCGAGCCGCAGAAGCTGCGCGAGAGCTTCGCCGCGAACCCCGACTTCCGCGAGCTTCTCATCGCGCTCGAGAAGGGCGAGCTCGGCGAGGACGTCTTCGAGGCGCGCCTCGCGCCGCTGCTCGGCGTCGAGCCCGCGGGCCTCATCGATGGCCTGTTTGCCGGCGTGCACTCGGATCACGCGATGCTCGACGCGGTCCGCCTCGCGCGCGAGTCGGGCGTGCGCACCGGGCTGATCTCGAACTCGTGGGGCGTTCACCGCTATCCGCGCGAGCTGTTCGAGGAGCTCTTCGACGGCATCGTCATCTCCGGCGAAGAGGGCATGCGCAAGCCCTCGCAGCGGATGTACGAGCTGGGCGCCGAGCGCGCGGGCGTGGAGGCGCGCGCGTGCGTGTACGTGGACGACCTCCCCTTCAACCTCACTCCCGCGGAGGGACTCGGCATGGCCACGATTCACCACACGAGCGCCGAGGAGACGATCCCGCAGCTCGAGCGGCTGCTCGGCGTGTCGCTGTCGGGCGCGCTTCAGGAGTAAGGACCCGTTGAGCGCGGCGGCGACCCCGGAGGAGGGGAGCCTCGTCGATCTGCTTGGGGACGCGAGTCGCCCGCGCCTCGCCGGGAGGCTGCTCGGCCGGATGCTGGAAGCGGGCGCAGCCGGGCGCCTGCTCGCCCGACTGCTCCGCGCTCCGGCGCGCGCGCGCCGTCCCATGACGGCGCTCACCCGTGCGCACGCGCGTCTGCTGCGAGCGAGCGGCGGGCGCATGCGTCGCTCGTGGCTCTTCGCTGCGGGTCAGCCGGTGATGGCGCTGACAACCGTTGGGCGCCGCTCGGGAGCTCGACGCACCACGCCCGTGACCGCGTTTGCGTGCGCCGGCAAGCTTGCGGCAGCGGGGATGAACCTCGGGAGCGAGCGGAGCCCCGCCTGGAGCCACAACCTGCGGGCCAACCCGCACGCCTGGATCACGCTCGGCGGGCGCACGATTGCGGTCACGGCGCGCCTCGAGAGCGGCCCGGAGCGCGAGGAGCTGTGGACGCGCTGGACCGAGCTGCAACCCTCGGCGGCGGCGTTCGCTGCGCTTGCCAGTCGAGCGATACCGATGTTCGTGTTCGAACAGCGCCGTGCGGTGCCCGCCGAAGGCGCTCCGGCGCGCGATCAATCGTCGAGCGAGAGCCTGACGTAGCGAACGACGTGCGGTTCGGCGTCGACGCCCTGCTGCGCGAGCGCGCGCTCGAGGTCCTCGAGCGTCTTGCCGCGCTCCTTCCCCTCGGCGCGCCACTGCTCGACGAGGTCGTCGAGGCTCGCGCGCAGCTCGGGCAGCGACTGCGCCGTCTGCACCCACGCAGCAGGCGCTGGCGGCAGCAGCGAGATCAGCTTGGCGATCTGGGTGGCGGAGGTGTCTGGCATGTTCACTCTCGCCTACCTGACGGGCGAGTCGGGGAGATTCTTCCCTTCGAGCTGCACGCGCAGTTTGTCCAGGCAGCGGGCGATGCGGCTCGCGATCGTGCCCATCGGCACGTCGAGGTCGTGCGCAATCTTGCGGTAGCTCTCGTCGCGCGCGAAGAAGCGGTCGAGGATCTCGTGGCAGTGCTCGGGGAGCGTCGCCATGGCGATGTGCACGTCGAGCGCCGCGTCGATCTGCTCGATCGAGGGCTCCGCACCGCGCATGTCGGCGTCGAGCGCGGCGTCGGGCTGATCTCGGGCGCGCATCCGGATGCGGTCGATCGCGAGGCGGCGCGTGACCTGCGCAAGCCAGGAGCGGACGGCGACGTCCTGGCGCAGCCCCGAGATGTGCAGGTAGGCGCGCGTGAAGGTCTCCTGGAAGACGTCTTCCGCGTCATCGCCCGTGAGGCCAAAACCGCGGGTCGCGATCGCGTAGACGTAGCGCGAGTAGCGCTCGACGAGCGCGCGCCACGCCTCGCCGTCTCCCTCCCGGCACCGAGCTACAAGGACCGCGTCTTGCTCGCCCTCGCTCACTGAAGCTCAAGGTATCCGACGCCGCGCGCGCGAGGGAGGTTGGGAATACGATGCGCCGGTGGCGACGCCCGCGGAGCCCACACGCGACCGCAGCCCGCTTCTCGATCGACCGCTCGGCGATGCCCTCGAGCGGCTGGCGGCGGGGGACGTCGACTCTCCCGCGGGCAGCTCGGCGGCGCTGTGCGGCGCGCTCGCGGCGGCGCTCGCGGCGGCGATGGCGGGCAACATGGACGCGGACGTCGCCGAGGGCGCCGTCGTGCAGGCGGACGCTCTGCGCGCTCGCCTGTGCGACCTCGCCGAAAGCACGGGCGCTGCCCACCGCTGGGCGCGCTCGCTGCTCGACCTCGCCGCGGCCGACCCGGCGCAGGGCGAGGAGTCCGACGCGCGCAACAGGCAGCTTCAGGCGGCGCTCGACGAGGCGGCCGAAGTTCCGCTCGAGATCTGCGAGACGGCTGCCGACGTGGTCGCGTTCGCCTCGTGGGTCGCGGGCGACGGTCCCGAGGCGACGCGTGCGGACGCGTTCGCCGCCGCGTGCATCGCCGAGGCCGCCGTCGCGTCGGCAGCGGCGCTCGTCGAGGCGAACCTCGCGGTGCAGGCAAGCGACGACCGCGCCGCGAGCGCGCGCGCCCACGCCGACGCCTCGCGCGCGGCGCGGCGGTCGCTGGAAGCGACGGCCAGAGGCGCCTAGGCGAGCGATTCGAGCAGCGCGCGCAGCGAGGCGAGGAACGCGAGCGCTCGCTCGCGCCGGGGCCCGTGAAGTCGCCCGAGCAGCTCGGCCGTCGCGGCGAGATCGCCGAGCGCGGACTCCCCCCCTTCCAGCGCCGCACGAGCCCGGCGCCCCGCGGCGGAGATGTCGATCGCGATCGCGGCCTGGTGGGCGAACAGCCCCAGCAGGTCGAGCTCGGAGAGGCTGAAGTTCGACCGCTCGGGCCGGTCGAGAACCGAAAGGACGCCGAGGACGCGTTCGTCGAGCAACAGCGGCGCGGACATCAGCCCGCGCGGGACGTACCCGGTAGAGCCCGCGACTTCGCGCGCGAAACGCGGGTCCGAGGCGACGTCCTCGATCACGAGGGGCTCGCGCGCGGACAGGACCCAGCCGGCGATCCCGGTCGAATCGGGGAGCCGGGTGCCGACGAGATGCGCGGCGCCTTCGCCGGAGACGGCGGCGAATTCGAGCTCCCGCGCGGCGGGGTCGTGAGTCATGACCGACGAGGCGCGCGCGCGGAAGATCGCCCTGGCGACGTCGGTGATCGACTGCAGCAGCACACGCCGCGACCCCTCGCCGGCGAGCGCTCCTGCGGCCACCGCCGCGCGCATGTCCTCGCCGGCGCTCACGGCCGATCGGCGCTATCGCGCGCGTACACGCTCACGCGCGCGCCCCGCGTCGTTCGTCGCTGACGTTGTTCGCGGTCGCGTACAGGATCGACTTCACCTGAAACGGCGTCAGGCGCGGGTGCTTGGCGAGGATCAGCGCGCAGATGGCGCTGATGTGCGGGGTCGCGAACGAGTTCCCGGTCACGCGGATGTGGCCGCCTCCCGGCCACGCGACGTCGAGCTCCGCGCCGCGCGCGTAGAACTCGACGGGGGGCTGCGGGTTGTAGTGGAACTCGAAGGAGTCTCCTCGATCGTGGCTCGCGACCGACACGACCGACGCGAATCGCCACGGCCAGCTCAGGACGGGCATGTTGTGGGCCGACGCGACGACGATCGCGTTGTTGAAGTAGGCGTCGTCGACGAGCTCCTGGAGCGGCGAGGCGAATTCCCTGCGCGTCGTCGCGAGGCTCAGGTTGACGATCCGGCAGCCGCGTTGCAGCGCCCACAGAAGACCCGCGACGAGGTCTCGCCCGGTGCCCGTGAAATCCGCTCCGAGCACGCGCACGCTGATCAGCTCGCAGTCCGGCGCGATCGAGCGGATTAGCGCGGCGCACGCGGTCCCGTGACCGCTGACGTCGGGCTCGCGGTCCGCGTCGGCGAGCGGACGGTCATCGTCTCCGGCCCGCACGACGACGGCTTCGCTCACGCCGCCGACGTCGGGGTGGTCGGCGTCGACGCCGGAATCGACGATGCCGACGCTGACACCGCTCCCGGAGGACCCTCCCCACGCCCACTCGCGGGTGATCGGCGCCGTCAACTGGACCGCCTCGACGGGCGCGGCGTCTTCTCTCATGCTCCACGCGGGAAGGTCGTCTGCCATGGCGGGGCGCTCGTCGGCCATGGCCGCGAACCCTATCGGCGCGCTTCGCGCCCGTCGCGGGGGCGCCGCGGCGCCGGGCCGAGAGGAGGCTGTGAAATGCTCGCGCGGATGTCCGCGCGATCCAGGTCGCTCGTTGCAGACCGGGTGCAGGCGGCGCGCACGGTGTTCGGCGAGCCCAACCTCCGGCGCCTGAACGTGGCCTACGCGATGGTTCAGCTCGGAGGGTGGGCGGGGTTCGTCGCGATCAGCGTGTACGCGTACCGTCACGGCGGGGCCAGCGAGGTCGGGCTGATGACCGTCGTGCGCCTCGCGCCGACCGCGCTCGCGTCCCCGTTCGCGGGGACGCTCGCCGACCGCTTCCCGCGCAGGCTCGTGATCGCGACGATCGAGATCATGCGCGCGGCGGCGCAGCTGGCGGCGGCGGCGCTGATCATCGAGCACTCGGCTCCCGCGCCGGTTTACATCGCGGTCGCGATCGGCGCGCTCGCGGAGACGGGGCTGGACCCCGCGCGTGCCGCCCTCCTGCCGACGCTCGCGACGAGTCCGCAGCAGCTGACCGCAGCGAACGCGCTGGAGGCGACCGTCGATGGCGGCGCGCTCACGCTCGGCCCGGCGCTCGGGGGCTTGCTGCTCGCGATCTCGACGATCCAGGTGATCCTCGTCGTGGACGCCGCCGCGGCGGCGTCAGCGGCGCTGCTCGCACTCGGAATCGCGGAGCGGGGCTTCGAACGCCACGCGGGGCGTCTGCGCGCGATCGCGCGCGAGTCGCTCGCGGGCTTCGGCGTGATCCTCGGCGACCGCACGCTGCGCACGGTCGTTGGCGTGTTCGCCGTACAGATGCTCGCGTTCGGGCTGCTGCTCGTATTCGGCGTGGCGGTCCCGCTGCAGGAGCTTCACAAGGGCGCGAGCGCGATCGGGTGGCTGAACGCGGCGGAGGGCGCCGGGGCGATCGCGGGGGGGATCGCGACGATGACGCTGAAGGGCGGCCGGCTGACGCCGCCGCTCGCGCTGGGCATGGGTCTGATCGCGGCGGGATTCGCGACGCTCGCGGCTATCGCGCTTCTGCCGCTCGCGCTGCTCGCGCTGCTGCTGATGAACCTCGGCGCGTGCTACGTCGACGTCGCGACCTTCACGCTTCTCCAGCGGGCCGTGCCCGAGAACGTCCTCGCGCGGGCCTTCAGCGTCATCGGGACGGTCACGATCGCGGCGCTGCTGTGCGGCGGCGTGCTCGCACCGGCGCTGATCTCGGCGCTCGGGCTCAGAGGCGCGCTGTGGGTCAGCGCCGCGGGAGTGGCGGTCTCGATCGCGGTCGCCTACCGCCCGCTGCGCGCGATCGACGCGGCAGCCCCGGCGAACACCGAGCGGATAGCGCTGCTCGGCGACCTCCCGATCTTCCGCGTGCTCCCGGTCCCCGTTCTCGAGCGGCTCGCGGCGAGCGCGAGCGAACGCGAGGCCGCGCCGGGTGAGGAGATCATCGCGCAGGGAGAAGCGGGCGACGCCTACTACGTAATCGCCGACGGGCACGCTCGGGTGTGGGTCGACGGTGTGCACGTCGCCGACCTCGACCGCGGTGAAGCCTTCGGCGAGATCGCGCTGCTGATGGACCGGCCGCGCACGGCGACCGTGCGCGCGATAGACGAGTTGCGCCTCCTGATCGTCGTCAGGGACACGTTCCTCGACGTGACTTCCGGAAGCGAGGAGAGCCGCGGCGCGGGAGGCGCGATCTCGTGGGCGCTGTTGACGCGAGCGAGCCCGGCCGGACCGCTGGCATGAGGGCTTTTAGAACCGAAGTGAGAGGATTTAGCTGGACTGGACAGGTTTAAAGAGAAGTGACAACGTATGGGAAGAAAACGGCATGGTCGCCCGTCCTGTATGCACAATCAGGCTCGCGACCAAGAAGAGGAGACCATGGACGACAACCAGAAAAAAGGCACCACTGGGGAGGACACCGGTCCGGAGGTAGAGGCGCAGGGGTTCCGCAGCAGCGCCGAGCAGCTCGCCGGCGAGCAGGACCGCAGGCGCAGGGGGGCCGAGCAGCAAGACGACTCCGTTCCTGAGGTCGAAGCGCAGCGCAGGCGCAGGTAGTCAACGGCGCGCGCCGCGTCGGGGGACAGCGCGCGCCGGCGACAAGCGCTTTGCGCTGATTGGTCTCGCCTGATGAGAACGCCCAGCACCTCCGGGGCTGGGCGTTTTTTTTCTTGCTCGCCGCGACCGCGCGGTGCGCCGGTGAGCGACCGGCCGTCGCGGGCGCTCAGTCGCGCTTGCCGCGTCCGTACAGGAACTTGAACATCCGCGCGAGCAGCTTCGACGTGCGCGCCTTGTACGGGTACATGTGCGGTTCGCGCTTGAGCGCCAGCCGCGGCGTCACGACGATCGACTGCTGCGAGCAGTACTTGCGGATCCCGCCGGCGCCGTGGCGCGTGCCGAGCCCGGACGCCTTCTTGCCGCCCATCGGCAGCTCGAGCGCGGTGTAGTTGATCATCGCGTCGTTGACGTTCGCCGCTCCCGCTTCGATGCGGCGCGCGATCTGCTCGCCGCGGCGGGTGTCCTTGGTGAAGACCGAGGACCCGAGCCCGTAGGGCGAGTCGTTCGCGAGACGCACCGCCTCGTCCGCGTCGGCGACCCGCATGATCGGCAGCGTCGGCCCGAACGTCTCCTCGGTCATGCACTTCATCGTGTGGTCGACGTCGACGAGGACCGTCGGCTCGTAGAAGCGCCCGCCGCCCGTGTGCAGCGCCTGGCCGCCGGTGAGCACGCGCGCGCCCTTGTCGACGGCGTCGGCGACGTGGTCTTCGATCGTCTGCAGCTGCGGCGGGAACGTGATCGCGCCCACCTCGACGGTGCCGAATCCCTGCGGCGGGCCGACGCGCAGCGCGCGCACTTTCTCGGTGACTTTCGCGACGAATTCGTCGTACACGGGCTCCTCGACGTACGCGCGCTCGATCGAGATGCACGTCTGGCCGGCGTTCTGCATCGAGTAGTAGGTCGCGAAGTTCGCCGCGCGCTCGAGGTCGGCGTCGGCGAGGACGATCATCGGGTCCTTGCCCCCGAGCTCGAGCGAGAACGGGATCAGGCGCCGCGCCGCCCCTTCGGCGACCTTGCGGCCGGTCCGGGTCGAGCCGGTGAACATGATCATGTCGACCTGCTCGACGAGCGCGGCACCCGTCTCGCCCCTGCCGGTCGCGATCTGCAGCACGTGCTCGGGCAGGCCGCACTCGCGCAGCCCTTCGGCCATCAGCAGCGAGGTCAGCGGCGTGATCTCGGACGGCTTGAGGATCACGCTGTTGCCGGCGGCGAGCGCGGGGATGCAGTCGCCGAAGGAGTTGGTCAGCGGGTAGTTCCACGGGCCGATCACGCCGATCAGGCCCAGCGGGCTGTAGCGGACGATCAGTTTCTTGCCCTTGACGAGCAGCTGCGAGGAGGACACGTGCTCGTCGGCGAGGTAGCGCTCGGCTTCCCGCGCCCAGAACCCGAACGCGCCGCCCGCGTAGGAGATCTCGGCGAGCGAGGCGTCCTCGTAGGTCTTCCCGGTCTCGGAGACGATCGTCGAGATGACCTGGTCGGCGTTGTCCATGACCCACTTCTGCGCGCGCAGCAGCACTCGCGCGCGGCCGTCGAAGCCGAAGGCCTCCCAGCCGGGCTGTGCGGCGCGCCCGCGAGCGGCCATCTCCGCGACCGCCTCGGCGCCGAGGTCGGGGACGGTGGCGACCGTCTGCCCGCTCGCCGGGTTTTCGACCGCTATCTCGCCGGTGGCGGACGGCTCGCCGCTGCCCGGCGGCTGCTTCAGCTGCTCAAAGACCTGCGCTTCCTCGACGGTCGCCATGTGCTGTCTCTCCTCTGAAATTGCGCGGTGTTGGCTAGAACATTACTCCGCTCGCGCCGGCGGGCAGGGGTGCGTCCAGGCGCCGCTCGCGCCGGCGCGGGGATGCGCCGCGGCGCAGCTCATGCGTCCTTCGAGGCCCGCGCTCGCCGGGCGGGTGCAGTGCTCGAGCCGGAGGTTCGCGCGGCTCTACGAGCCGACTACGACGGACTCGATGCGCACCGCGTTCACGGGCCGGTCGCCCGCGTCGGTGTCAACGCCCTCGAGGCGATCGACGACGTCGAGGCCGTCGCTGACGGATCCGAAGACCGTGTGCTTGCCGTCGAGCCACGGGCACTCGCTCGCGGTCACTATGAAGAACTGCGAGCCGTTGGTGTTCGGACCTGCGTTGGCCATCGCGAGCGCTCCGCGCACGATCTTGTGGTCGTTGATCTCGTCCTCGAACGTGTAGCCCGGGCCGCCCGTTCCGGTGCCCTGCGGGCAGCCGCCCTGGATCATGAAGTCCTTGATCACACGGTGGAACGCGAGCCCGTCGTAGAAGCCCTCGGAGGCGAGCTTGCGGAAGTTCTCGACCGTCTTCGGCGCGTCCTCGTCGAACAGCTCGAAGGTGATCGCGCCCTCGCTCGTGTTCATAGTCGCCGTCGACATCGCGCGCAAGCCTACACGCGCTGGAGCTCCACCGGCTCACCGCGCACACGCGTCCCGTTCAGCGCGTCGATCACGCGCTCGGCCTCGACGCCGGGAACCGAGAGGAACGAGAAGCGGTCGAGCACGAGCACGTCGCGCACGGCCTCGCCGTCGAGGCCCGCGGACGACGTCACGGCGGCGACGATGTCCGCGACACGGATCCCCGCGGCACGGCCGCCGCTGAGCATGAGCTTGACGTAGTCGCCGTCGTCGTCGCTGCGAGAGACGTGCGGCTTGGAGTGCCGCCTTGGGCGCTCGCGCACGGGTGTCGGCGGCGCCTCGGCACCCTTCTCCCATTTCGCGATCGAGGTGCCGATGTGGCGTTCGATCGCCTCGAGCTCGCGCTTCTGGCGGCTCTCGACGAACGTGATCGCGCGCCCCGAGCGGCCCACGCGACCGGTGCGGCCGATGCGGTGAACGTAGATGTCCGGAGAGGTCGGCACGTCGTAGTTGATGACGTGCGTCACCGTCGAGATGTCGAGCCCGCGCGCGGCGACGTCGGTCGCGACGAGGATCGGCACGCGACCCGCCTTGAACGCGAGCATGACGCCGTCGCGCGCGCCCTGCGTCATGTCGCCGTGCAGCGCGCGCACGTTCATGCCGCGGTCGCGCAGCGTGCGGTAGAGCTGCTCGCAGCGGATCTTCGTGCGCACGAACACGATCGCCTGCCGGCCCTCGGCTTCGCCGCGTGAGCCGAGCTCGTCGCGCAGCACCTCGACCAGCATCTCGGGCTTGGAGCGCGCCTCGACCGGCAGCTGGAACTGCGCGACGGTGTCGATCGTGAGCGTCGCCGCCTCGACGTGGACGATCATCGGGTCGTACATGTAGCGGTCCGCGAGCGTGCGGATCGGCGCGGGCATCGTCGCGCTGAAGAGCGCCGTCTGACGCCCCGACGGGGTCAGCGAGAGGATTTTCTCTACGTCCTCCAGAAAGCCCAGGTCCAGCATCTCGTCGGCCTCGTCGAGCACGACGAAACGCGCGTCGACGAGCACCAGCGAGTGACGCGAGATCAGGTCGAGCACGCGCCCGACGGTGCCGACGACGACGTGCCCGCCCGCGCGCAGCTGCCCCTGCTGGGAGCGGATCGGCGCGCCGCCGAAGACGGCGACGACGTCGATCTCGGTGTGCGCGCCGTACGTGCGCAGCGCCTGCGTCACCTGGATGCACAGCTCGCGCGTGGGCGTCAGCACGAGCGCCTGCACGGTCTTCTCGGAGGGGTCGACGTACTCCATGATCGGAAGCCCGAACGCGGCCGTCTTGCCGGTGCCGGTCTGCGCCTGGCCGATCACGTCGCGGCCCTCGAGCAGCGCCGGGATCGCCTGTTCCTGGATCGGGCTCGGCGACTCGTAACCGACGTCGCGGAGCGCCTGGAGGGTGGACTCGGAAAGCCCGAGATCAGCGAAGGTGACTGCCATCTGCAGGTCCCGCAGCTTAGTCTGCGCGCGCTCGCGCCCACCGAGCGGCGGGCGCGCCGCGACCGCTACGCGTGCGGATCTAGCAGCAGCTTGCCCGTCGTGCGCCGCGCGCGCAGGTCCTCGTGCGCGCGCGCGGCCTGCTCGAGCGGGTACGTCCCGCCGACGAGGACCCGCAGCTCCCCGCGCGCAGCGCGCGCCATCAGGTCGGCGAGCGCTTCGGCGAACAGCAGCGGGCGCTCGAGGGTGTGAAACAGATAGAAGCCGACGACCGCGCGCGAGTGGCGCAGGAGCGCGCCCGTCGAGGGGTGGTTGCGCTTTTCGGAGGCGATGCCGCAAACGACGATCCGCCCGAAGTGCGAGAGCGCGTCGAACGACGCATCGAAGACCTCGCCGCCTGCCATGTCGAACACGACGTCCACCCCGCGCCCGCCGTTGGCCTCGATCAGCCGCTCGGCGAGCCCCTCGGCCGCGCCGTCGACGGCGGCGTGGGCGCCGAGCTCGCGCGCGAGCGCGCGCTTGTCCTCGCTCGTCGCGGTCGCGATCACGCGCCCCGCGCCGAGCGGCCTGCCGAGCTGCACCGCGAGCGAGCCCACGCCCCCGGCCGCCGAGCCGACGACCACACTCTCCCCCGTGCGCACGCGCGCGGCGGTGCGATACAGGTGCCACGCCGTCGTCCCCTGGATCAGCAGCGCGAGCGCCGTGCCGTCGTCGATCTCCTCCGCGATCGGGAACGTGTGCTCCCGGCGCGCCGTCGCGTACTGCGCGTACCCGCCGTCCCACGTGAGCGCGACGACGCGCTCGCCGCCGCCGACGATCGTGCCCGCGACCTCCGCGCCCGGGACGAGCGGGAGCGTCGCCTTGCGTACGTAGGAGTTGCTCGTCGTGTGCGTGTCCGCGAAGTTGAGCCCCGCGCGCGAGACCTCGATCAGCACCTCGCCGTCGGCGGGCTCGGGCACGGGGAGCTCCGCCGGCTCGAGCACCTCCGGGCCGCCAAACTCGCGCATCTGGATCGCACGCATCGCCGCAGGCTAGCGCCGGGCCGCGCCGCGCGAGCGGCTCGCGCGCGCGGTCCGCCGGCGGTGCTCTAAGGTGCGCGCCGATGCCGATCACAGTCGTTGGCTCGATCGCGTACGACACCGTCAAGACGCCCTTCGGCGAACGCGAGCGGATGCTCGGCGGCGCCGCCGTGCACTTCGCGCTCGCCGCGAGCTTCTTCAACGAGGTGCGCATCGTCGGCCCGATCGGCGACGACTTCGGCGAGGAGCAGCTCGAGGTGCTGCGCCGGCGCGGCGTCGACATCGACGACATCGAGCGCGTCGCGGGCGGAGAGACGTTCTTCTGGCACGGCGAGTACGGCTGGGACCTCAACTCGCGCATCACCCACGACACGCGCCTCGGCGTCTTCGAGGGCTTTCAGCCGAAGCTGTCCGAGCGCTCGCGCGCGAGCGACGTGCTGTTCCTCGCGAACATCCAGCCCGACCTGCAGCGCGAGGTGCGCGCGCAGCTCCCCGAAGCGCGCTTCGTCGCACTCGACTCGATGAACCTCTGGATCGAGCAGGCGCGCGACTCGCTCGTGAGCGCGATCCGCAGCGTCGACTGCCTGATCCTCAACGACGCCGAGCTGCGCGAGCTGACGGGCAAGCCGAACCTGATCTCGGCCGCGCGCGAGGTGCTCGCCTGGGGGCCGGAGTCGCCGCTGGCGCGCGGCCCGAGCGTGATCGTCGCCAAGCAGGGCGAGTACGGCGCGGCGCTCGTCACCCGCGACGGCTTCTTCGCCGTGCCCGCGTACCCGCTCGAGACGGTCGTCGACCCGACCGGGGCCGGCGACACGTTCGCGGGCGGCTTTCTCGGCTATATCGCCGCGCACCCCCACGGAGAGCTCGGCGAGGACGTGCTGCGGCGCGCGATGGTGCACGCGGCGGTGCTCGCGTCGTTCAACGTCGAGGAGTTCGGCACGACCCGCGTCGAGCGCCTGACGGGCGAGGAGATCGTCGAGCGCCTGCACGAGCTGCGCTCGATGACGCAGTTCGCGCAGGAGCCCGCGAGCGCCGAGAGCTACGGATAGCGGTGAGGAGGATTACGGACGCCGGCTGCGGGGTTGTACGCACCCGGTGGCGGGTATACGATCGAACGAAGTGAACGCGTGGACATTCCTCTGGCTCATGCTGTTCCTCAAGATCCCCCTGGTCGCGCTGTTCCTGCTCGTTCGCTGGGCGGTCAAGCAGACGCCGGAGCCCGCACCGGGGTCGGACGGCGGCATCGGCCCGTCCCTCACGCCGCTGCACCCACACCATCCGCGCCGGCCGCCTCCGCGCCCGCCGCGGCGTGGCCCGCACGGCGATCCGCCCTCGCCGGCGCCCGCGCGCGTTCGCACCGTCGCCAAGCGAATGAGGCTTCCAACCCACTGACCAGGTGGGCGCGCACGAGGCCATGAGCGGCGAGCGCGCGAACATCGAGGACCAAGCCGTGGGCCCGCGCGACGGCGGCGCGCGGGCTGAGAACGGCGCTGCCGCGCAGACGCTCACCGTGACCGACAACCGCACCGGCAGCACGTACGTGCTGCCCGTGACCGACGGCACCGTGCGTGCGGTCGACCTGCGCCAGATCAAGGTCGACGCGGACGAATTCGGGCTCATGTCCTACGACCCCGCGTACATGAACACGGCGTCGTGCCGCAGTGCGATCACCTACATCGACGGCGAGCGCGGCATCCTCGAGCATCGCGGCTACCCGATCGAGGAGCTGTGCGAGCACTCCTCCTACCTCGAGGTCGCGTACCTGCTCATCAACGGCGCGCTGCCCACGCGCGCGCAGCTCGAGACGTGGGTCGGCCAGATCACGATCCACACGTTCGTGCACGAGAACATCAAGAGCTTCATGGAGGGCTTCCGCTACGACGCCAACCCGATGGGCATGCTCGTCGCGTCCGTCGGCGCGCTGTCGACGTTCTACCCCGACGCGAACCACATCGACGACGAGGCGTTGCGCATGGAGCAGATCATCCGCCTGCTCGCGAAGATGCCGACGCTGGCCGCCTTCGCCTTTCGCCACAACGTCGGCCAGCCGTACGTGTACCCCGACAACGAGCTCCGCTACGCGGGCAACTTCCTCGGGATGATGTACAAGATGACCGAGCTCAAGTACGAGCCGGATCCGCGGCTGGAGCGCGCGCTCGACGTCCTCTTCATCCTCCACGCCGACCACGAACAGAACGCCTCCACGAGCGCCGTGCGCTCGGTCGGCTCGACGCACGTGGACCCCTACACGGCCGTCGCCGCGGGCGTCGCCGCGCTGTACGGGCCGCTGCACGGCGGCGCCAACGAGGCCGCGCTGCGCATGCTCGCGCGCATCGGCAGCGTCGAGAACATCCCCGGATTCCTCGACGGCGTGAAGGCGGGCAACGAGCGCCTGATGGGCTTCGGGCACCGCGTGTACAAGAACTACGACCCGCGCGCGCGCATCATCCGCGAGCACCTCGACGCGGTCTTCGAGGTGCGCGGCAAGAGCCCGCTGCTGGAGGTCGCGACCGAGCTCGAGAAGCGCGCGCTCGACGACGAGTACTTCACCTCGCGCAAGCTCTACCCGAACGTCGACTTCTACTCCGGCCTCATCTACGAGGCGCTCGGCCTGCCCGTGGCGATGTTCCCGGTGATGTTCGCGATCGGACGCACGAGCGGCTGGATCGCGCAGTGGCTCGAGATGGTCACCGACCCCGAGCAGAAGATCGCGCGCCCGCGGCAGATCTACACGGGCGAGCGCGAACGGCATTACGTGCCGATCGAGCAGCGCGGCTAGATCACGAGTGTCGCGCCGTTGCGCGCGAGCCAGCGGCGGTCGTCGTGGTAGCCCGGCCAGCGGCGCTCGAGCAGCCGCCAGAAGGCGCGCGAGTGATCGGCGATCTCGAGGTGGCAGACCTCGTGCCAGACGACGTAGTCGAGCACCCGCTCGGGCGCCAGCAACAGGCGCCAGTTGAAGCTCATCAGCCCGCCCGGCGAGCACGATGCCCAGCGCGTTCGCTGCGCGCGGATGTGCAGGCCGGAATAGCTCGTGCCGACCAGCTCGGTCGCGTCGTCAAGGCGCGCGGCGATCTCGGCCCGCGCGGCGCGCCGGTAGAAGCGCTCGAGCGCGCTGCGCGCATCGCCCTCGGGCACGAGCAGGCGTTCGCCGCGGCGCGTAACGCGCGCGCGCCCGCGCTGCGGAATCAGCTCGAGCGGAACGCCGAGGTACGGCAGCGTGCGCCCGCGCGCCGCGAGCTGCGCGCGCACGCGCTCCGCCTCCGCGAGCCGGCGCTCGATCCACGGCCGCAGCTCGACCATCGCCGCCGCCGCCGCGCGCTCGGGCGCGCGCGCCGGCAGCACGACCTCGACGCACGACGAGCCGTCGCCGCCGCGAGCGCTGACGTTCACGCGTACGCGCGAGGCGCGCGCGCTGCGGCGGATGGTGTACGGGATCTCGGCGAGCTCGGGCACGTCCGTAGCAGGGTACGGATCGAACCGGGGGCATAATGCGGGGCCGATGGCCAAATCGCGGGTGAGGCTCCCGCGCGAGGTGCGCGATCCCTTCGAGGTGTACGTCAACGGCGTGCGCCAGCAGCTCGGCGTCGACTACTCCGTGCGCTCGGGCGTGCTCGTCTTCGAGCGCGAGCTGCGCAAGGACAAGATCAGCGGCTGGCGCTGGTTCCTCGGCGCGTGGGGCGTCGGCACGTATCGCCAGGACGACTCCGTCGACGTCCGCTACGAGGCCGGCGACGGCGTGCCGCGGGTCGCCGCGGCGCTCGAGATCGAGCCCGCCGATTAGGCGCGCGGCGCGCGCGCGGCGCGGTTCTCCCACGGACGCGCGAGCTTCAGCGCGCTGAGTATCGCGCGCGTGGCCGGCGAGCGGTTGAGCGTGTAGAAGTGGATGCCCGGAACTCCCGCTTCGAGCAGCTCCGCACACTGCAGCGTCGCGTACGCGACGCCGAAGTCGAGCACCGCCTCGGGGTGCTCCTCGCGCTCGCGCAGCTCGCGCCGCAGGCCCTCCGGGATCTTCGCGCCGCACATGCTCGCCATCCGCTGAATCTGGCCGGCGTGCGTGATCGGCATGATCCCCGGGATGATCGGCACGCCGATCCCGAGCGCGCGCGCGCGCTCGATGAACTCGAAGTAGCTCGCGTTGTCGAAGAACAGCTGCGTGATCAGGAAGTCGACGCCCGCCGCGACCTTTTCCGCGAGGTGCTCGAGGTCCGCGCGCGGGCTCTCTGCGTGGATGTGCGTCTCCGGAAAGCACGCCGCGCCGATCGCGAACGGGTAGTCCGCCGCGATCAGTTCGACGAGTTCGCGCGAGTACTCGAGTCCGCCCTGGGTCTTCGTCCAGCGCTCCTCGCCAGCGGGCGGGTCCCCCCGCAGCGCGAGCACGTTTTCGATCTGCGAGCTCGCCATCTCGTCGAGCGTCGCGCGCAGTTCGCGCTCCGTTGCGCCGACGCAGGTGAAGTGCGCCATCGCCTCGAGCCCGTACTGCTCGTTGATGCGCTTGACGATCTCGATCGTCTTTTCGCGCGTCGAGCCGCCCGCCCCGTAGGTGACGGACACGAACGACGGCTCGAGCGCGCGCAGCTCGCCGAGCGCCGCACGCAGGTTCTCTTCGCCCGCGTGCGTTTTCGGCGGGAAGAACTCGAACGAGAAGACCGGCCCCGCGCCGGAGAGGATCTCGTCGATTCGCATCACTTGATTATGCGGTCCAGCGCTCGGGGTCGCCGGCGATCCGCGTCGCCCTGCCCGTGCGCTCGAGGTGCGTCAGATAGGCGAGCGTCTTCGAGATCAGCCAGTGCGCGTTGCCCGCCGCGAGCGCGTCGCCGTACACCAGCGGCACGACCTCGAACGGCGTCGGCTCGCCCGTCGCGAGCGCCTGCATCACCTTCTCCAGCCGCTCGTTGACGAGCTTGCGGTTCCCCTGGATGTGCGCGTGTACGTCCGCGAAGGTGCGCCCGTGGCCCGGCAGACACAGGCGCGCGCCGAGGCGTTCGACGACGTCCAGCGAATGCAGGAACTCGCCGACGGGGTCGGGGGAGTTGCCGTACTCGAAGTACAGCGAGATGCGACCGAGGAGGTGGTCGCCGGAGATCAGAAGCCGCCGCTCGGGCTGGAACAGGCACACGTGCGAGGGCGAATGGCCCGGGGTCTCGTACACCGTCCACTCCCCCAAGTCCGACTGCACGCGCACGCCGTCGATGAGGTCGCGCGCCGGTTCGATCACACCCGCGAACCCCGTCTGCCCCGGTTTGCGCTCGCGCGCGTAGCGTTCGAGCGGCTCCGCCGGCACGCCGCTCTGGCGCGCGACCTCGAGCCGCCGCGCGAACACCACGTCGGGGTCCTCGACCATGCTGTTGAGCAGCTCGTGGCTCGGGTGCATCCAGATCTCGCAGTCGGCGAGCTTCGCGATCACGGGGGCCTGCCCGCAGTGGTCGGAGTGCGCGTGTGTGCACACGATCAGGCGGATATCGCCGATCGCGATGCCGCACATCGACAGCGCGCGTTCGAAGTTCTGCAGCGAGTCCGGCTGGTTCATGCCGCTGTCGAACAGCACGTAGCCGCCGTCGCAGGCGACGGCCCAGGCGTTGCAGTGCGGCACGCCGGGCCACGGCAGCGGCAGGCGCAGCCGATAGACGCCCGGGAGCACGCGCTCGCCCCTCCCAAGCTCGCGCCGCGCCGCCGCGCGCGCGGGCCGCGATGGGGCACGCGCCGGCGGCGCCTCGCTCGTCTGATCGCCGACCTCCGCCACGCCAGGCGCAGACTAGACTACGGACCCAAAGCGGCTTGAAGTCAGGAGGGTCGGAATGTCGCAGGAGAACGGGGAGAGCCGGGCGAGCGCCAAGGTGCAGGAGGCGGCCGCGAGCGTGCAGGAGGCCGCCGGCCGGCGCAAGCGGATCTCCGGCAGCAAGGCCGAGGCCGTCGCGCGGCGCTATTTCGAGGCGATCGCCGCCCGCGACCTCGACGCCGCCGTCGAGATGTGGACACCCGGTGGCCGCGAGAACGTCCGCGGCCAGGTCGACGTGCGCGCGCCGGAGGGTGTACGCGACTTCATCGGCGGGCTCCTCGACGCGGTCCCCGACCTGAACTTCGAGATCGTCTCCACGACAACCGAGGGCGAGCGCTGTGCCGTCCAGTACCGCATCACAGGCACGTTCGCCGGGCCCGGCTCGCTCAACGGGATCGCTCCTACCGGTGACCGCGTGGAGCTCGAGGGCATCGACCTGATCACCGTGCGCGATGGGCTGATCGAGTCCAACGACGCGTTCCCCGACTCGCTCGCCTTCCCGCGCCAGATCGGCATGATGCCCGCGGCGGGCACCGTCGCCGAGCGCCGCCTCGCAGGCGCGTTCAACGCGCGCACGCGCGTGCGCGACCGCTTCGTGGGAGGCGAGGCCGAGCTCGTTGCCGCGGGCGTGTGGGTCGTGCAGGGGCAGCCCGGGCGCTGCAACGTGTTCCTGATCGAGGACGAGGGCGGCGTCACGCTGTTCGACGCGGGAGCCCGCACGATGGCGCACGCCGTAGCGCGCGCCGGCGCCAAGCTCGGCGGCATCCGCCGCGTCGTCCTCGGGCACGGCCACACCGACCACCGCGGCTCCGCGCCGGCGCTCGGCGTGCCCGTGCTCTGCCATCCCGACGAGGTGGAGGACGCCGAAGGCAGCGGCGGCTTTCGCTACTGGCCGCAGGGGCTGCGAGGCCTCGGCTTCCCCCACCGCCGCGCGCACCTGCTGATGCACCGCTTCTTCTGGGACGGCGGCCCGGTGAAGATCGCCGCCACGGTCAGCGAGGGCGACGAGGTCGCGGGCTTCCGCGTGGTCGCCATCCCCGGGCACGCCCCCGGCCAGATCGCGCTGTGGCGCGAGTCGGACCGCCTCGCGCTCGTCAGCGACTGCTTCTACACGCTCGACATCTGGGGGCGCGACTCCGAGCCGCACGTCCCGTTCCCGCTCTACAACTACGACACCGACGCCGCGCGCGCGAGCATGCGCAAGCTCGCCGTGCTCGAGCCCGCCGCCGCCTGGCCCGGCCACGCGCACGCGGTCACCGGCGACGTGCGCTCGGTGCTCGAGCGAGCGGCCGACGCGCCGCTCTAGGTGGGCTCTCGCTCCCGCAAGCTGCGGGCGCCGCAGAGCGACTACAGCGACTCCGACGGCAACGTACTCACGCTGCGCGGGTCGCTCAGTCCCGGATCGCGGCGCGAGTACCAGCGCGCGCTCGCCGGCAGCCCGCTCTCGCGCGAGGACGCGTGGCAGCGCGCCCTCGAGCTCCTGTTCGAGCGCCTCGCCGTGCGCTGGACGATCGCCGGAGCGCCGATCGAGCGCCAGAAGGAGCTGCTCGCGCGGTTTCGCGTCGCAGGCCCGCAGGAGCGCGCGTGGGTGCGCGAGGTGCTGCGCGAGCACTGCGCCGAGCACTTCCCCGACCTCAGCGCGCCGTAGGCGAGCGCTGCCCGTCGCGCGGCGCCGGGTCAGGGCCGCCGCGCGCCGCCGGGTCAGGGCCGGGGCGCGAGCAGCTCCAGGCGGGGGCCGTCCGCGCCGCGCGAGGGCACGAAGCGCGCCGTCGCCGGGCTGAGGACGAACTCGAGCAGCTCGCCGCCCGCGCAGCGCACGCGCAGGCGCCGCCCCTCGTCCTCGACCGCGAGCACGACCGCCGTCTCGCTCGCCCCGCCGAAGTGCGTGATGCGCGCACGCGCACCGACGCTCGGGACCGGTCGCGTTGGGCGCAGCACTAGGGCAGATGCTAGGACCTCGACGGCCGCGAGCGGCGCGCGCGAGCGAGCGAGCGCTCGCTGCGCGTGCGCGGCGGGATCGACCACAGCGGCCGCTACGGTGCGGGACACATGCGCCGCACGAAGATCGTCGCGACGATCGGGCCCGCGTCGCGCGATCCGCAGACCCTCGCGCGGATGGTGCAGGCGGGAATGGACGTCGCGCGCCTGAACTACTCGCACGGGACGCCCGACGAGCACGCCGAGACTGCCCGCCGCGTGCGCGACGCCGCGGGCGCCGCCGGACGGCCCGTCGCGATCATCCAGGACCTCCCCGGCCCGAAGCTCCGCATCGGGCCCCTGCAGGACGACATCGTCGAGCTCACGCCCGGCGAGCGCCTCGTGCTGGTCGGCGGCGAGGATTTCGTCGGCGACGCGCACCGGATGAGCGTCTCCTGGCCCGGGCTCGCCGACGCGATCGAGGAGCCTGCCGTGCTGTACCTCGCCGACGGCGCCGTGCGCCTGCGCGTCGTGCGCGTGCGCGCCGAGGACCGCGAGGTGGAGGTGGTCGTCGAGGCCGGTGGCGCCGTCGCCTCCCGCCAGGGGCTCAACATCCCGGGACCGACGCGGTCGCTGCCCTCGCTCGTGGAGGAGGACCTCGAGCTGCTGCGCCACGGCGAGTCCGCGGGCGTCGACCTCGTCGCGCTGTCGTTCGTCCGCAGCCCCGAGGACATCGAGGCCGTGCGCCAGCACACGCGCCTGCCGCTGATCGCCAAGATCGAGAAGCCAGAGGCCGTCGAGCGCGCGGCCGAGATCGTCAAAGCCGCCGACTGCGTGATGATCGCGCGCGGCGACCTTGGGATCGAGCTGCCGATCGAGCGGGTGCCGATCGTGCAGAAGCAGCTGCTCGCTCTCGCCGGTGAGCTCGCGCGGCCCTCGATCACCGCCACCCAGATGCTCGACTCGATGGTCGTCTCGCCGCGCCCCACGCGCGCCGAGGTCGCCGACGTCGCCAACGCGATCCTCGACGGGACCGACGCCGTCATGCTCTCCCAGGAGACCGCCGTCGGCGCATACCCCGTCGAGGCCGTCTCGACGATGGCCGCGATCGCCGTGCAGGCCGAGTCGATCGCTCCGTACGAGCGCTGGAACGACTCGCGCGTGCACCGCACCGAGGCCGACCCCGCCTACACCGTCGCGCACAGCGCGTGCGTCGCCGCCCGCGAGCTGCACCTCGACGCGCTCGTCGTCCCCACGCTCTCCGGCCGCTCCGCGCGGCTCGTCTCCGCGCACCGCCCCACCGTGCCGATCTGCGCCCTCTCTCCCGGGCGCGAGACCGTCAGGCGCTGCGCGCTCATGTGGGGCGTGCAGGCCGCCTCGATGAAGCGTCACGAGGTCACCGAGACGCTCATCGCCGAGGCCGCGCGCCGCGTCGTCGAGCTCGGCTGGTGCCGCACGGGCGACCGCGTCGCCATCACCGCCGGTCTCCCGTCGGGGCGGCCCGGAACGACGAGCCTGCTCCAGATCCAAGTCGTCTAGCGCCCGCGCGCGGCTGCCGGCAGCGCTGTCACGGCGGCCGCGCGGCTGCCGGGAGCGCTGTCACGGCGCCGTCAAGGCGCCTTCTCTCTTTCAGTCAGCGCCCGCGCCCACTCCCGTGCGGCCGTAGAACTCCGCCTCCTCCCGGCCCAGCTCCGTCACCGGCGGGTCGTTGTACATCCACTCGCGTGCGATCCGGTGCCAGTTGGCGCGCGCACGCAGCTGCGAGAGGACCGCGAGCGTCAGCATCTCCATGCGCCGGCCGAAGAGGTGCTCGGGGCGCATCGACTGGTGGCGCATCTCGCGGAAGTGCGCCGAGCGCGGGTCCGAGCTTTCGATCATCACCTGCGTCGCGATCTCCGGCGTGAGCTCGACCACCTCGTCCGCCGTCGTGTACCACCAGATCGCGTCGTGCACGAACGCCAGCAGGTGGTCCGGGTCCACACGCTCGGGTTCCGGCAGGAAGCCCGACGACGCCAGCAGTCTGTGAAGCGCCGCCGCGTCGCCCTCGACCACCGCGCGCTGCGCCGCCAGCTCGAGCTCCACCGGGCCCGGCTCCAAACGCTTGAACAGGCCGAAGTCGAGAAACGCGATCCGCCCGTCCTCGAGCAGCAGGAAGTTGCCCGGGTGCGGGTCGCCCGAGAACTGCCGGTGGCGATACAGGCAGCCGAGGAAGAAGCGGAACACGATCTCGCCGATGCGGTCGCGTTCCGCCTGCGGGCGTTCCTTGAGCTGCTCGAAGCCTACCCCCTCCACGAACTCGCTCACGAGCACCCGCTCGCGCGTCAACGACGCCACCACGTTCGGCACCACGATGAACGGGTGCCCCGCGAAGATCCGCGCCAGCGCGCGCTGGTTCTGCGCCTCGAGCTCGTAGTCGAGCTCCTCGATGATCCGCTCCCTGATCTCCTCAGCGATCGCGTGCACGTCGAGCGCCGGCGTCATCCGCTTCAGCACCCGCAGGATCAGGTCCAGGTTCTGCAGGTCCGCGCGCACCGCCGACGCCACGCCCGGGTACTGCACCTTGACCGCCACCTCGCGTCCGTCCTCCAGCGTCGCGCGGTACACCTGGCCGATCGACGCCGCCGCGATCGGCTCCTCCCGGAAGGCCGAGAAGACCTCGTCCACCGGCGCTTCGAGGTCCTCCTCGATCACCTTGCGCATCTGCTTGAAGGACACTGTCGGCGCCGCGTCGCGAAGCTTCGCCAGCTCGTGCTGGAACTCCTCGCGGTGCTGCTCCGGCACCAGGCCGACGTCGAGGAACGACATCACCTGGCCGAGCTTCATCGCCGCACCCTTCATCGTCCCCAGCGCCGCCACGATCTGCTTCGCCGTCTCGAGCTGGCGCCGCGCCATCGCCTCCTCGGACGCCTCCTCAGAGCGCGCGACGTTTACTGCCCGCGTCCCGAACTGCTTCACCGCCTCACTCGCCGCCAGCGTCGCCACCGTCGCCGTGCGGCGCACGCGCGAGGTGGGGATCTTCTCGTTCTCCTTCGCCATCAGCCGAATCCTAGGCTGCCGATGCCCATTCGCGGGACGATCGGCCGGGATAATCCGTCCATCGCAGGGCGCTGCTGCGCGGGTGCGGCTGCGCGTGCACGGGTCGGGCCGCGGGGGATCCGTTGATCGAAATACGGTGCTGCGCGCGTGCGCGCGTACGCGCGCGCGGGGGTTTCGTCGGGTCGCGGAGGATCCGTTCATCGAAATGCGGTGCTGCGCGCGTGCGTGCGCGCGTGCGCGCGGTTTCGCCGGCCGCGGGGAGTCCGTTCATCGACATGCGGCGCTGTGCGCGTGCGCGCGCGTGCGCGTGAGAGGGGGTTTCGCCGGCCGGCCGGTCAGCGCGCGCGCTCGACGCGCGACCCCGGCACGATGTCGTCCGATCCGTCGGGCCAGCGCACCCACGCCTTCGTTCCGCCGTCGTAGTCCTCGCCGAGCAGGATCAGCGTCGCCGGCTCGCCGAGCGCGGTGCACGCCTCGGAGCCCTCGCCGTCGAGCCCGCGCCAGACGCGGATGAAGCTGTTGTTCGCCCACTCGTCGGCGACCGTCGTCGAGTCCGCGTGCCCCGGGTGGATGACCGTCTGCGGCGGCAGTTCCATCAACGTGCCCATGATCGCGTCGCGCAGGTCGGTGTAGTTAGTGTGGCCCGGTGCGCGCACGCCGCCGACGGAGTTCCTGAACAGCGTGTCGCCGGTGAAGACCGCCGACTCGCCGCCGTCGCTGACCAGGAACGAGAGCATCCCCGCAGTGTGCCCCGGCGTGTGCAGCGGACTCACCTCGAGCGCTCCGAAGCGCAGCCTCTCGCCCGCGTCGATCGTCGCGATGCCCTTCGCGGCGGAGTCCGCCGTGCCGGATGCGTCCGCCGAGGACGCCGCGGACCCGAGCAGGTCGCGCTCGGCGGGGCTGATCAGGACCTCGATCTGCGGCCAGCGCTCGCGCAGCGCGGCGACCTCCGAGACGTGGTCGAAGTGGTGGTGCGTCAGCAGCACGTGCGTCGGCTCGAGGCCCTCGCGCTCCGCCACCTCGATCAGCGGCTCGACCGGGCCGCCCGCGTCGATGAAGAACGCCGGGCCGCCCTCGCCGTCGGCGACGAGGAACGTGTTCGAGAGGAACTGCGGGTGCATTGCCCGCTCGACGATCACGCGCCCAATCGTTGCATGAAGCGACGTGCCGCCGCCGTTACGCCGTAGCGAGCAGCCGCGTGAGGCCCTCGAGGTAGCGCGGATCGCCGACGTCCGAGCGCCACTCGAGCACCGGGACGCTCGCCGCGCATGCACGCACCCGCTCCGTCGCCGTCGCCAGGTCGGGATCAGTGGACGCGAGGGCGACCGCGCGCGAGGTTCCGACCGTGCGGTAGGTGTGCTCCGCGACCTGCACTGCCGAGGAGAAGAACACCTCGCAACCCGTACCCGCCGCGGCGTCTTCGTCCAGCTGGAACTCGTACGCGCCGCCCGTGCGCAGCGCGTAGTCGGGGGACACGAGATACAGCACCACCGACGCCTCCTCGCGCAGAGGCACGTCGTCCGCGCCGAGCTCCTGCGCGCACATGCGCTCCATGACCCGCGGCCAGTCGCCCGCGAACAGGCTCATGATGTTCATGCACTCGGGGTCGCCGAAGCGCGCGTTGAACTCGATCACCTTCACGCCGTCCGCCGTCGCGAAGAAGCCACTGTTCATCACCCCGCTGAACCGGCGCCCCCGCTCGCGCAGTCGCTCGATCACCTGCGCGATGATCGAGCACGCTTCCTCGTAGTGGCGCGGCGTCATGAACGGGAGCGTCGCCTGCGAAAGAGAGAGCGAGCCCATGCCGCCGGTGCCCGGACCCTCATCGCCGTCGAAGCGGTAGGGGTAGTCGTACGTGCTCGGCGGGAACACCACCGTGCGCCCATCGCTCAGTGCCTGGATCGTGAACTCCGCGCCCGTGATCTTCTCCTCGATCAACACGCACTCGCCAGCGCCCCCGCGCTGCAGAAGCGAGAGCGCGTAGTCGCGCGCCGCGTCGTGGCTCTCGAGATGAGGGCCCATCACCTTCACGCCCTTGCCACCCGTCAGCCCCGCGGGCTTCACCGCGACCTCCGCCTCGCCGAAGAAGGCGATCGCGTCCGCCACATCCGCCGCATCGCGCACGACGCGTAGCGCCGGCGCTGCGTGCGGCGCGACGTCCGCCAACAGCTCGCGCGCGAACGCCTTGTTCCACTCGATCTCCGCGCCCGCGCGTGTCGGGCCCACCGCGCGCGTCCCTTGCGCGAGGAGCGCATCGACGACGCCCGCCGCGAGCGGCTCGTCGGCGCTCACCATCGCGATGTCGACCTCGCGATCGCGAGCGAACGCCGCGACCGCTTGCGCATCGCAGACGTCGCCGATTGCGTGGCTCCCGCCCGACGCGCTCGCGTGGCGCACGATCGTCGGGTTCGCGTGGCCGACGAACGCGTGCAGCTCGCTGGTCTGGGCCATCGCGCGCGCGAGCGCGCTCTCGCGCCCGCCGTGGCCGACGATCAGAGTGCGCAACTCAAGCCCGGCGGGAAGACTGCACGGACACGCCCGCGCTACCCGTGCGACCGGCGCCTCGTCGCGCGCGCGATTCGACCCCCCAGCGCGCCGAGGAATATCCCGACGATCGCGTCGATCACGATCACAAAGGGCGGGAATTTGCCCAGCGAGACCTTCGCTTCCGTGCCCGCAATCGCATGTGCGATGAGCACGCCGAGGCCGAACAGCGCTCCGCCGACGAGCCCGCGATCGGCTCCGCCCCAGCCGTCGCGATGCTCCAGCCCCGCGAGCACGCCGCCGACCGCCGCCACGCCCGCGAGCGCCCAGTACCAAGTCGTCGAGACGCCGAGCACGACGCCGACGCCGCCGCCGAACAGGAACGGCACGACGCCGCCGATGATTATCTGCGCCGGGCGCGAGCGCTCGCTAAAGAGCGGCGCGGAGATTTCGCGTTTCCCGCTCTCCTCGACCTCCGGCACCGCGCTGCCCTGCACGGTCACATCCGACATGGGCTTGTCCCTCACAGACGACACGACCTCGCCGAACCGTACCAAGCGGGGCGCTCCCCGCGCGTATGCGCCGCGTTCCGATCCTCCGCGCGCGACGTGCCGAGGGCCCGCGCCCGCGCGAACCATCCTCCGCGTCCGCACTGATCCTCCGCCGTCGGGGTGTGAGAGAATCGCGCCCGCGATGGACGCGACGCGTGTTGCAAGACTCGCTCCCTTCAGGGACCTCACCCCCGCGCAGCAGTCGATGCTCGCGCGCATGCTCGACGAGGTTCGCGCTCCCGCGGGCGCGACGCTCGTGAGCGAGGGCGACTACGGCTACGAGTTCATGATCATCGAGGAGGGCACCGTCGAGGTGCTCCGCGGCGGCGAGCGCATCGATGACATGAGGGCCGGCGACTTCTTCGGCGAGCTCGCCGTGTTGGCTGACGGCACGCGTCGCAACGCGACCATCGTCGCCACCTCCGACGTGCGCATCCTCACGCTGACCGCCCACTACATGCGCGAAGTGCGCGAGCGCATGCCAGCCGTCGGCGAGCAGATCGACCGCGTGATCGCCCAGCGAACGCACGCCCGCGCGGACGCCTAGCGCGATGGCGCTCATCCACACCTGCTACCGGATCACCGACATCGACCGCTCGGTCGCCTTCTACGAAGCGCTCGGCTTCGAGGAGATCGGGCGCATCCCCATCCGCGACGAGGCCGTCAACGTGTTCATGAACCAGCCCGGCGACGGCGACATGCCGAAGCTCGAGCTGACGTACAACCTCGGCGTCCACTCTTACGAGCTCGGCACCGGCTACGGCCACATCGCGATCACCACAGCCGACATCGACGCGACGCTCGCGCGTCTCGCCGAGCAGGGCATCGCGCCGGAGAAGCCGCCGTACACGATCCGCGAGGGTGGCAACCGCCTGACGTTCGTCAAAGATCCAGACGGATATCGCGTTGAGCTGCTGGAGATGGGCGACTAGCGAGCATCTTGCATACGTGAATCGCCCGCCTCCTTTCCGCGCCAACGACCGGCGGCGCACGGCGGGACCGATTGCCCGCGTCAGGTGTACTCGGTGAGCCGCTCGACGTCAATCCGGAAGCTGACCCGCGGCTGTTCCGCGAATTCGGCTGGATCCTCGCCGTAGCGCTCCGCCTGGCTCATTGCCTCTGCGACTGCCGCGTCGCCCTCGTCCAGAAGAGTTGCGGTCCCGCGGATCGAGATGTAGTGCAGATAGTCCACCTGATCGTGGATGATGAGCGAGGCTCGCGGATCCCGCCGCAGGTTCGCCACCCAGCGACGATCTCGATGCCCGTTTAGCCGCAGATGGTCCTCGCCGAGCAGGTAGTGGATCACGATCTGGCGCGGCGCACCGTCGGTGCCGATCGTCGAGAGCACCGCGCAACGTGGTGCACTGAGGAAGGCACGCACCGACTCGATCAGGGCACGGCCGTCAGTCATGCACCGCCAACGCTATCGACGCTCGCGAGGGACAGCAAGCTCTTAGCTGGCTTTGCGCAAACGCTTAGCCTCAAGGGGTTCCGCGCGCGGTTTAGGCACGCGTCGCGGCGGCATGTTTCTTTTCGTACACAACCCGACGGTTACAGAGTTGAGATTTTGGAGATGACCGGGCGGTGGTCGCCCGCGGCCCAAGTCAGCTACTGGCAACGGTGTCGCTCGCGGCGATCTCGGTGAGGGTTCTAGACATCTCTTCGCGATACCATCGTCGCGTTCCGGGAGTGGCTGCGTGCAAGTCGGCGAGACAATTGTGGCGCCCAACATGGGCATGCGGCTCAGGTGCCGCGAAAACGCGTTGGCGTTGAAGTTTGAGATGTGGATGCGCGGCGACGCGGCAGCGATTCCGATGCATGTCCACCCGCATCAGGAGGAGCGGATCACAGTGGTCCGCGGATCGCTCCGCTCGCGCAGCGGTAAGGTCGAGCGTGTCCTCGAACCTGGCGAGGTCGTGGTCAGTCCGCCGGGTGAGGCCCACACGATCGCCCCAGCCGCCGACGAGGAGGTCGAGGTGCTCGCGGAGCTCAGCCCCGCGCTCGGCTACGGCGATTTCCTCGAGCGTAGCTTCGCGCTCGACCGCGCCGGTTATGTCAACCAGAAGGGTCGTGGGAACCCGTTGCGCCTTGCGACGGCGAAACCCCAGGATGCCGAGTTCTTTGTCGCAGGGATGCCGCAAGCTGTTCAACGCCCACTGCTCGCGGCCGCTGGACGCTTCGGGCGCATGCTCGGCTACGACCAGCCCGTCTGAGGCGCCACCGCACATGCCGAGCTGACGCCTCATGTCGCGGAGGTTCTGCGGCTAGGCGTGCGTGTTTATGTTGGGTTCGAATAACCGGCCAGGCCGTGGCGTAGCGCGCGGTAACGCGTCCGCGATGCTCAGCGCCGACGATTGCATCGACCGCGACGGCAGGCCGTTGGTTTTCTTAGGGACGGCACCCCGACGGATATCGCGTCGAGCTGCTGGAGATGCCGAGCGCCTAGCCGATCAGTCGGCGGCGCCGACCAGCGTCGTCAGCCGAGGATCATGTTGTGAATCTCGACTACCGCCGGCTCGCCCGGGTCGGCGCCGACCTCGTTCATGATCGGCACGAGCGTCTCGCCGAACGCCTCGAAGGACTCCTGCGAATCCCACACGTCGAACACTTCGACTGCGCCGTCCTGACCGGCCCACGCGAAGTGGTAAGCGCGTCCAGGCGGTGAGCCCGCACCCGCCTGCTCGAGGCGGCGTAACACCTCGTCGTATCGCTCCGTCGTGAACGACTGAGGTTTGAAGTAGAAACCGAGGGCCATCGAGTCTCCTTACTGTTGGGATGAGGCGCAACCCTATCGGGACACCGAACGAGCCCGCCTGGCACACGATGCGTGCTCGTGTACCGCCCCGCTCGTGGGCGAAGCAGCGCGCGCGCCGCGGCGGCGCGCGACAGGCGAGTTATCGACACGCGCACGGGACTTTTGATCACCTATAGATCGTTCGACAGCCCGACGGTTATCGCGTCGAGCTGTTGGAGATGGCCGGCTAGCTGGGTCGTCGCGCCCAAGCAGCGGTGTGGGCTATCCGAGTAGACGCCGTGCACGCCCGCTTTGAGGCCTGCTCGGCTTGGGCTCAACGGTCAATTGTCGTCAGCCTGCTGCACCTGCGGATTCCGCGCTAGCCAGGCTGCGCGGTGGTCGCGTTGAGCTGCTTGAGCAGGTCGCGTAGTTTCGCGACCCTCGCAGGCCCGAGTTGCTGTTCCCAGTCGTCCTCGACTTCGCGGACGATCTCGCGGATCGCCTGCCCGGCCGCTTGGCCTCGTTCTGTGAGATGCACGCGCCGGAAGCGCTGGTCCCTGGGGTCCTGGCGGCGCGTGAGGTACCCGAGTCGCTCCAACTGCCCGAGCAGGTAGTTCATCGCCTGCTTGCTCATGCGAGCGTGCTTAGCCAGGTCCAACGGGCGTTGGTTCTCAGGTCCCGGGTACTGGAAGACATCGAGATGCGCCGCGACCAAGTCGCCGAATCCACGCTCGTGTAGGCCGGCAAGCATGCGGTCGCGCACCACCTCGAAGGGCATACGCAACAGCGCGCCGATCAGCGGCGGGGGCGGCGTGGCAGGGTTGGCATTGAGTACGGTCAAGTCACTTGACAGTATAACGGTGCGCGTGTAGAGTAGTCAAGCAACTTTACTCATCTCTCGAGAAAGGAAACCGAAGTGCACGCAGCAGCGAGAGAGACCATCACGGTAGGTGAGCTCGGCGTCCGCTTCCTCGTCGAGGCTGGTGACTCGAACGGGAGTGCAGCTGTCTTTGAGTGCTACGTACCGGCGAACGCGAGGATGCCGGCGCCGCACAGCCACGACGCCTTCGAGGAGACGATCTACGGGCTCAGGGGTGTCTCGACCTGGACGGTCGACGGCGAGGCGATCGAGATCGGACCCGGCGACGCACTGTGCGTACCACGTGGCGCGATCCACGGGTTCGAGAACCGCGGCAGCGTAGATGCGGTGTTCCTCGCAATCGCCACCCCAGGCGTCTTCGGGCCCGACTACTTCCGACAGATCGGCGAGATCCTCAGCGCCTCAGCCGGCGGCCCACCGGACCTCGCCGCCTTGGTCGAGGTGATGCGCCGGCACGGCCTCACGCCGGCGCAGCCAGCGATGACCTGAGCGGCCCCGCGCACCGATAAGGGGGCGCTTGCCCAAAGACCGCCAGCCAGCCAAGCGCGGCGGGCACTTCGGTCGAGCCGCGGGAGCCTTTGGTTGCGGTACGTTGAACAGGTACGCAATGCCGCCATCGGAAGAGCCAGCTTCAACGAGCGCCAGCAGCGATCGCGCGCTCGACTTCCACCCAGGAATGCCGATGCGCTGGGAGGTCACACGCAGCACCGTCGAAACCGGCGGTGAGCTGTTCGAGGCCACGAACTGGATCGATGCAGGCATGAGCGGGCCGCCTGTGCACGTGCATCCCACCGCGGATGAGAGCTACGAGGTCCTCGAGGGAGCACTCGACGTCTGCGTCGACGGTGTCTGGAAGACGCTCCGCGCGGGTGAATCGGCGATGGTGCCGGCTGGCGTTCCGCACACGCTGCGCAACGCGACATCCGAGCCGGTGCGCATCGTCAACATCCATCGCCCGGCTCTCCGGGTCGAGTCGTTCTTTCGCGAGATGCACGCGCTAATCGGCCAAGGAAAGATCAAGCGCCTGCCTCCGAAGGAGCCTCGCTCGGCCATCTACGTGGCCATGCTCTTCGGCAAGTACCCGGACGAGATTCGAGTCGTGAAGCCTCCCAATGGCGTGTTCGCGGCGCTCGCCTTGGTCGGTAGAGCGCTCGGCTTCAAGCTCGATCGCTAAAAGCGAAGTCTCACGCGGCTGCCGCTCTGTCGAGCGGGCGCTGGAGCATCAACCTCGACACGAGGATCTGGTCGGGCGAGGCGGCATTCAGATATGCTCGCCGCGCGAGGGAATGGAGAGCCGTCAACTGACTCGGCAGGCAAGTGGGAAGCGATGGCTGTTTGCGGCTGCGTGTGCGTTGACTTGCGTCGCCGCGGCTGGCTGCGGCAGCAGTAGCAAGGTCTCGTCCGCCTCGCTGCAGCCGCGCCTGCTCCCCAGCTCCGCTGTCCCCGGCTTTGGGCTCGAGCGCACCCTCGACTGGAGCGACCCGGTGAACCTCGTCGGCGAGGGCGTGGCTCTTCCCGAGAGGACCCGCCCGAGTTCGGCCGTGAGCGAGTTCACCGGCGCTCACTTCCTGGGTGGCGCCGGAGAGTGGCTGATCAGAGGCCGCGGTAGCGAAAACGAAGCCGAAGTACGACTCGGCGTGGCGCAGTTTCAATCCGCGGCCGATGCCAACCACGTGCGCGACTGGATGCACGAACAGGACCTGACGCAGCCGTGCTACAGCCAGTGCACATTCTCGCCCGCTCCCGCCACGATCGCCGGAATCCCGGGCGTGCTCTACGTGGTACAGACCGGACACGTGCCGGCGCCGCCAAAGGGCGCGCATCTACCGCCCGGAGTGCACGTGCCCCCCGGCCCGGCCAACTTCCTCGCGGAGTTCACGATCGGTCCGCGGATGTACTGGGCGTCGCTGCACGCCAACCAGCAAGCGCAAGCGAGCTTTGAGGCCGGAATGAAGCTCTATTACGCGCACGCCAAGGGAAAGGGCTGACCGGCGCAGCGCCAGCCGGCGCGAGCTGATGGAGCGGCCGGTCTAGACGTGGACGATCGACGGAGACACGGTAGAAATCGGTGCAGGTGACGCGGTCTGCGTGACCTGAGAGATGGCTGATGAACTAGAGCTGCTCCGCCTGATCGGCGCCCGGCGCGAGGGGATCCTCGCAGGCGTGACCCGCGAGGGTTACCCGCATCTCACGAACATCTGGTACGTGTGGGACCCGGGCCGTCGCATCGCCCGAGTCTCCACGACCGCCGACCGGGTCAAGGGAAGGATCTTCCGCCGCGACCATCACGCCGCCCTGCACGTGCCCGGGGATCACTTCTTTTCCTACGCCGTCGCCGAGTGCGACGCCGAGCTCTCCGGCGTGGCCACCCGTCCGGGCGATGACGCGTCCCGCGAGCTCCTGGAGGTCCATTCTGCCTTTTCCGAGATCCTCGCCGAGGATGAGTTCTACGCGCAGATGGTCGAAGCCCGGCGCCTCGTGGTTCGTCTCCACGTGCGCCGCGTCTATGGGCTCTTGCTGGACAGGCCGCCTGGGACCTGAGGGCGGACGCCCTGCGAGGCATCAGAGTGGCCGCTGCGACGGAAAAGCGCCTGCCCGTGGCTGCTCCGCTGCGGACCCCGCACCATTGGAAACCCGGAGCCGGATGGCTCCCCGGCGAAGCGCAGCCTCCGGCTGCCGCGCCGAGGTGCACGAGATGCCGGGCGCTCAGCGTTCCCGTTCGCCGCGCGCGAGCTGCGCTTCTTCGCTCCGTTCTTCGCGTTCGGCTTTGTTGCGTTCGCGCATGTTGCGCCTGATCAGCTGGCGTTCTTCGCGCGCATGCGTCGCACCGTTGCGAGCGCGCGCTGAACGCTTGTGCGCGGGTCGCCGCGGCCCCGGTTCGGGTGCTGCTTTACGCGCGCGCGCTCTGCCGGTGCGTTCACGGCGGGCGGCGCGGCGCGCACGCGCGCGTCGACGCGCTCGCCGCCGCCGCCGTTCTTCGGCGTTCAGGCGTTCTTTCTCCGCCGCGCGCTGCTCGCGCCGCGACGCGAGGAACGCGAGTTCACGCCGCCGCGCTTCGCGTTCGAGTGTCCGCAGCTGCGCTGCAGACTGATGCGCCGCGGGCGGGTCCTGCCGCGCGTGCGGGCTCGACGACCCCAGCGCCGCGACCAGCGATCCCGTGAGCACCGCCACCGCGATCAACGCCGCGGCTATCAGCCTCCAATGCTTCATCGGTCCTCCCCCTGAGGCACAGCATACGCTGACTCCCGCACGCTACGCTCCGGATTGAAGCGATGGCCGACACCGCCAAGATCGCCAAGAATCTCGAGCGCTTCGCGCAGGCCGTCGCCGCACACGATCGCGAGAATCCGAGCCACACCGCCTACGGGATCGGGCTCGCACACTTCGACATGGAGCGGCTCGGGCTCGAGGAGGGCGAGGAGATCCTCCCGGGCATCACGATCCACGCCGACAGCGGCGTGACGGGCAACTTCCGCGTACTCTGCGACGGCGAGCACGACGAGGGTGCCGTCGAGGCCGAGGAGGAGACGGTCGAGGCGGTCGCCACCGAGCGGCTGCCGGCGACCGTCCCCGGGGCCGCGCCCTTCCCGTTCGAGCAATAGGAACCGCGCGCGAGCGCGGGCACGCGGCAGTCGCCTCGAAAGTCGCGCGAGGTTGCGCTCAGCGTGCGATCTCGGGCACGGGCATCCGCGCGCGGGCGGCTATCAGCGCGACGAGCCGCTCGATCGTCGGGCAGGCGATCGCGTGCCGCGCGGCAGCTCGCAGCACGGATCCTGGAACCGCGTCGAGCTCGGGCGTGCGCCCGGCGGCGATGTCGCGCTGCATCGAGCTTCCCAGCGTCGGGTGTGCCCGCTCGAGCTCCCCTAGCGCGGTCTTCGGATCCACGTCCGCGGCGCCCTCCGCCCGCGCGACCTCGCACGCCTCCTCGATCGCGGACACGAGGTCCGCGCGCAGCGCGGGCGTCGCGAGGATCTCGCCGAGCAGCCTGTCGTACGCGCTCGTCGTGCACGCGAGCGCGTTGAGGCGCACGAGCTTCGACCACATGACCTGCGCTTCGGAATCGAGCACGCGCGCGGGGACCCCCGCGCGTTCGAACACGTCCCGAAGCTGGGCCATAGCCTCAGCCGCGCGCGCGCCGCGACCGGCCATGTCGACGCGCAGGAACGGGCTCGAGTGCACGATCACGCCCGGCTCCGGGCGATCGGATTCGATGCGAATCGAGCCCGCGAGGACGGCCTCCGGCGCGAAGCGCTCGCGCAGCAGCGCGAGATGATCGAGCCCGTTTAGCTGCGGAAGCACGACACCCGGCTCGACCTCGATGCGTCCGAGCGCAGCGTCGAGCCCGATCGCCTTGGTCGCGACGATCAGCGCGTCGACCTGCTCGCGCAGGCGGTCCACCGCGCGCGGGTGCACGACGAACTCGCCGAACATCACGCTCTCGACGCGCAGGCCGCTCGCCTCGATGACCGCGACCGTGGGCTCGCGCGCGACGAGCACGACATCCTCGCCCGCGCGCGCGAGCACGCCGGCGAGCAGTCCTCCTACGCCCCCCGGGCCGAGCACCGCCAGCTTCATGTCAGCGGATCCACCAGCACGCCCGGGTTCATGATCCCCGCGGGGTCCACCGCGGCCTTCGCGGCGCGCAGCGCGCTCGCGAACACATCGGGACGCTGCTCGTCGTACCACGGCCGGTGGTCGCGCCCCACCGCGTGGTGGTGGGTGATCGTGCCGCCGTGCGCGATCACAGCGTCCGAGACCGCGCGCTTGATCGCGCCCCACTGCTCGAGCTCGGAGCCGCGCCGTGCGGGGGCGAGCACGGTGAAGTAGACCGCCGGGCCGTCGGGGTAGGTGTGCGTGAAGCGGGTCGTGACGAAGCCCGGCGAATCGCGGTCGGCGGCCTGCTCTTGCAGCGCGCGCTCGGCCGCCTCTCGTACCGCCTCGTGGAAGGAGGCGAAGCGATCCCACGTGATCGCCGTCTCGAACGTCTCGCTCAACACGCCGAGGGTGACGAACGTGTCACGCAGATAGGGCGCGCCGAGGAATGCGTCGCGCCACGAGCCGACCGCGTCGCGCCCGCCGCTCTTCTCCCGCTCGGCGGTCGTTCCCGCGTGCTGCGCGCAGATCTCCAGCGCGCGCTCCATGCTCGCGTCGACCGAATGGTCGGTCGACTCGAAGCCGAGCACCAGCAGCGCATGAGAGCCGTCGCCCGCCATCGTCATGTGCGCCTCGCGCGCGTCGATCAAGCGGCAGTTCGCCGGGTCGAGTCCGGACTGACTGAGCGCGCGCACGCACTCAGCGCCGTCGGCGAAGCTCGCAAAGCGCACACCCTGCGAGCGCCGGTGCGCCGGCTGAGGCTGCACGCGCACCCACGCCTCGGTGATCACGCCCAGGGTCCCCTCCGAGCCGACGAGCACGCGGTCGGGGCTCACGCCGGCGCCCGAGCCCGGCAGGCGCCGCGAAGCCCACACCCCGGCGGGTGTGATCGCTCGCACCGACTCGACGAAGTCCTCGATGTGCGTGCGCACAGTCGCGAAGTGGCCAGCTGCGCGCGTCGCGATCCAGCCGCCGAGCGTCGAGAACTCGAACGACTGCGGGAAGTGCCGCAGCGTGAGCTCGTGCTCCTTCAGCTGCGCTTCCAGGAGCGGGCCGGCCGCACCCGCCTGGATGCGGGCGGCCCGCGAGAGCGAATCGACCTCGAGCACGCGGTCGAACGCCCCCATGTCGATCGAGACCGCGCCCGCGTACGACGACGAGACCTCGGGTGAGACGCCGCCGACGACCGACGTACCGCCGCCATACGGGATCGCGGCGACGCGTTCGCCCGCGCACCACTCGAGCAGCTGCTCGAGCTCGCGCTCCTCGCGCGGGCGCGCGACGAAGTCGGGCGGGTTCTCGAAGCGCCCGCGAAAGCCACGTACGACGTCGACGTAGGACTTGCCGAGCGCGTGCGAGGCGCGCGCGTGGTCGTCGACGGCGCAGATCTCCGCGAGCGCCCGCGGCGGCGCGACGCGCGACGCGCGCAGCTGCACGCGCTCGAGGGGAAGCGGCTGCTCGGGCTCGCCCGAAGGGACCCCGAGCGCCGCGAGACGCTCCGCGATCGCGCGCGCGCCTGCGCGCAGCTCGTCCGCCGACGGCTGCTGATCCTCGAACCCCCAGCCCCAATGCTTGCGACGCCGTGCGGACACGACGGCGAGTGTATGGAGGCGCACGCGGCGCAGTCGGCAGTCACTAGCCTTTGCTGCCGTGACGACTCCGCCGACCCCTGCCGCAAGCGAGCTTCCGGAGATCCTCGCCCGTGGGCCGTGGCCGCTGGAGAACATCCGCGCGAATTGGCAAGCCGAGCCCTTCGAGGCCTCGCGGGAACACGTCGTCGCCGCGGACGCCGCGATCCGCGAGCTGCAGGAGCGCGGCTCGCCGAGCCACGACGGCGTCGCCGCGCGGCTCGTCGGGTATCACGAGGACAACCAGGGCCTCGTCATCGAGCTACAGCCGCTGCGCTGGGCGCTGCGCCTCGTCGCCGGCGACGCCTCGCACAGCGTCGCCGCGTTGTGCGTCACCAGATCCGCCGATGGGCGCTGGCTCGCGGGGCGGCGTGCGCCATGGGTCGCGTCGTGGGCGGGCCGCTGGGCGCTGGGCGCGGGCGGCGCGGTCGACGCCGGCGAGAACCCCGGCGAGACGCTCGTGCGCGAGCTCTCCGAGGAGTGGGACGTCGCGCCCGAGCGCGTGCGGGGCGAGGCGCTCATCATGCTCCCGCACCAGCTCGTCATGTTCGTCGGCCAGGCGTGGCTCGCGGACGGAGCGGATGCGGCGGTGAAGCCCGACCACGAGCACGACGAGTACGCCTGGTGGCCGGCGAACGTCGACGATTGGCCCGCGGAGGCGGGCGAGACGCTCGCGCGCATGGCCCGCTGGCTGTCCGCGTGAGCGCCCGCGCGCGCGAGCGCGACGCGAGCGGCGGTCGCGTGCCCGCAGGCGCCGGGCCGCTGACGTTCGGGCGCCTGATGTCCGTCTCTCTGCTGCATTCGTGCGTGTACACAGCGCTGCTCATCAGCGCCTTCGCCGCCGGCAAACCGGAGCCGCTCACGCGCGTCCTCGGCTACTCCCACGGGGTCCTCTGGATCGGGATGTCGCTCGCGTGCATCACCGCCGCGCGCCTGCGAATAATCCCCCTGCGCGTCGCCGTCGCAGTCGCCGTGCTCGGCGGCATCGGGCCCTTCTTCGGGAGCTTTGAGTTCATCCGCGCGCGCGCCCGCCGACGATAGAGTAGGCGCCATGGCCACCGCGGCTGAGCAGATCGTAGATGTCGTCACTCCCGCGGCCGGCGAGTCGGTCAGCGAGGGCACGATTCTCGAATGGCACGTCAAGGTCGGCGACTTCATCAAGGCCAATGACACGATCGTCGAAATCTCGACCGACAAGGTCGACATCGAGCTGCCGGCGCCCGCGAGCGGCACGGTCACCGAGATCCTGATCGAGGAGGGTGAGACGGTCACCGTCGGCCAGGTGATCGCTCGCATCTCCCTGGACGGAGCCGCACCCGGCGCGACGGACGGCAACGGACGCGCGGCCGAGCCGACTGCGCCACCCGCGCCCCAGCCGGCCACCCCGCCGGCGCCTTCAGAGCCGGCCACCCCGCCGGCGCCCGTGCCAGTGTCCGGGACGCCGAGCCCGCCGGCAAGCGCGCCTGCGCCCGCCCCACCCGCTGACGCCGACGGCGCGCCGGACGGGGGCTCGGCGCGCGGCGCCAACGGAGCGAAGGTCTCGCCCGTGGCCGCGCGCGCTGCGGCCGTCGAGGGCGTAGATATCTCGGGCATTTCCGGCAGCGGGCCGGCGGGCCGCGTGACGAAGGCCGACGTGCTCGAGGCGGCCTCGGAGACTGCGCCTGCGCCGGCACCCGCGCCCGCACCTCCAGCCCCCGAGGCGGGGGCCAACGGCGCAGCGGCGGCGACCGTCGGCGAGGCGACGGTGACGCCACTGCGCGGCGGCGCGGCGGCCCTCGCGCGCTACATGGAGGAGTCGCGCTCCGTTCCCACGGCGACGAGCTTCCGCACGGTTCCCGTCACGGTCCTCGACGCGCGCCGCCGCGAACTCAAGGACGCCGGCCGGCGCGTCTCGTTCACGCACCTGATCGCGTACGCGATCGCGCTCGCCGCGCGGGAGATGCCGGTGATGACCGACCACTTCGCCGAGATCGACGGCAAGCCAAACCGCGTGAGCGACGGCGCGGTCAACCTCGGCCTCGCGGTCGACGTCGAGAAGAAGGACGGCACGCGCACGCTGCTGGTGCCGGTGCTGCGCGACGCGGGGCGCATCGGCTTCGACGCCTTTCTGGCGGCGTACGACGCGCTCGTGGAGAAGGCGCGCACGAACACGCTCACGGCGGACGACCTGACGGGCGGGAACATCAGCCTCACAAACCCGGGCGGCCTTGGAACCATCGCCTCGGTGCCTCGCCTGATGAGCGGCCAGGGAACGATCATCGCGACGGGCTCGATCGCGTACCCGCCGGGGCTTGCGAACGTCGGCGAGGCGATCGGTGCGGAGAAGGTCATGACGATGACCTCGACGTACGACCACCGTGTGATCCAGGGGGCGGAGTCGGGGCGGTTCCTCGGCCTGATCGAGTCCTACCTGCGTGGCGAGCACGACTTCTACGAGACCGCCTTCGCGTCCCTCGGCGTGCCGCTCGGGGCGCCCCCGGCGCCGCCCGCGCCCGCCGCCGCGGCGGTCGCCGCAGCGGCCGCTCCGGCGGCGGCGCGTCCCGACGAAGCGCTGCTGCAGGCGGTGCAGGCGGCGACCGCGCTGCTGAAGGCATTCCGCACGCATGGCCACCTCGCCGCTCGGCTCGATCCGCTCGGCTCAGAGCCCGAGGGCGACCCCGCGCTCGAGCCCGAAACAGTCGGATTGACGCCGCAGCTGATGGCGCAGATTCCCGCGCGCATCCTGCGCATGTACGTGCCGGGCGGGACGCTCGCCGACGCGCTCCCGCACCTGCGCGAAACGTACACCGGAACGATCGCCTACGAGATCGAGCACATCTCCTCGCACCGCCAGCGCGTGTGGCTGCGCGAGCACATCGAGTCGGGGGCCTTCCGCGAGCCGCTGACGAGCAAAGAACGCATCGGCCTGCTGCGCCGCCTCGTCGAGGTCGACGCGCTCGAGCGCTTCATGCACAAGGCGTACCTCGGCCAGCACCAGTTCTCGATCGAGGGACTCGACATGACGGTGCCGATGATCGACAAGATGATCGAGCTCTCCGCCGCGCAGGGTGGCCGCGAGGTCGTGATCGGAATGGCGCACCGCGGGCGCCTGAACGTGCTCGCGCACAACCTCGGGCGGGCGTACGACACGATCTTCGCGGAGTTCGAGGGAGCGTCGACGCTCGAGGCCGTGACGACGATCCCCCAGGGAGGGACCGGCGACGTCAAGTACCACCACGGCACGACCGGCACCTACGCGCTCCCGGACGGCGGCTCGATCCGCGTGAACCTCGAGTCCAACCCGAGCCACCTCGAGTACGTGTACGCGGTCGTCGAGGGCGCGACGCGCGCCGCGCAGACGACGTACGAAGGGCCGCACGCACACCAGAACACCGACGCGGCGCTCCCGATCGCGATCCACGGCGACGCTTCCTTCCCCGCGCAGGGGGTCGTCTCCGAGACGCTAAACCTGCAGGCGCTCGACGGCTACAAGGTCGGCGGCTCGATCCACCTCATCATGAACAACCAGATCGGGTTCACGACCGACCCCGACGACGCGCGCTCCACGCGCTGGGCGTCGGACCTCGCGAAGGGCTTCGACGTGCCGATCATCCACGTCAACGCCGACGACGTGCCGGCGTGCATGAGCGCGGTCCGGCTGGCGTTCGCGTTCCGCCAGGAGTTCGGCCATGACGTCCTCATCGACCTCATCGGATATCGCCGCTTCGGCCACAACGAGTCGGATGAGCCCGCGTACACGCAGCCGGAGATGTACGCGATCATCAAGACCAAGAAGCGCGTCGCCGAGCTGTGGGCCGACCGCCTCGTCGAGGAAGCGATCATCTCCCGCGAGGACGTCGACCGCCAGGCGCAGGAGGTGTGGGACAACCTCACGCTCCTGCACCAGCGGCTGAAGGCGAAGATCGCCGCCGCGGAGGAGGACGAGCACAAGCAGGCGACGGGCGAGTACGAACTCGACCGCACGCCGAGCCCCGACGTCGACACGGCGGTGCCCGTAGAGCGGCTGCGCGAGCTGGGCGAGGCGCTGCTGCGCGTGCCCGACGGGTTCACCGTGAACCCGAAGCTCGTCAAACAGCTCGAGCGCCGTCGCGAGGCGCTGCATGACGACGGCGCGACGATCGACTGGGCGCACGCGGAGGCGCTCGCTTTCGCCTCGCTGCTCACGGAGGCCACACCCGTGCGGCTCACCGGGCAGGACACCGAGCGGGGAACGTTCAGCCAGCGGCACATGGTCCTGCACGATGCGCGCACGGGGCAGACGGTCTGTCCGATCCAGAGCCTGCCCGAGGCGCAGGCGCCGTTCGAGCTCCACAACAGCCCGCTTTCCGAGCTCGCGTGCATGGGCTTCGAGTACGGCTACAGCCAGGAGTCGCCCGAGACGTTCGTCCTCTGGGAGGCGCAGTTCGGCGACTTCGTCAACTCCGCGCAGGTCATCGTCGACCAGTTCATCGTCTCGGGGCTCGCGAAGTGGGGACAGACCTCGCGCCTGACGCTGCTCCTCCCGCACGGATACGAGGGTTCGGGTCCCGAGCACTCCTCCGCGCGCCTCGAGCGCTTCCTCGCCGCGGGCGCCGAGGGCAACATCCGCGTCGCGAGCCCGACCACGCCGGCTCAGTACTTCCACCTTCTGCGCCGGCAGGCGCGCATCGCCAAGCAGCGGCCCCTGATCGTCATGACGCCAAAGTCGCTTCTGCGCCTCCCGCAGGCGTCGAGCGCGGTCGCAGACATGGGCGAGGGGACGCGCTTTCACCCCGTGCTCGGCGAGCGCGACGTCGACGACGTACAGATCACGCGGCTCGTGCTGTGCACGGGCAAGATCTACTACGACCTCGCCGGCCACCCCGGTCGCGCCGCGCACCCTGGGCTCGCGATCGCCCGCGTCGAGCTGCTGTACCCCTTCCCCGAAAGCCAGCTGCTCGAGCTGATGGCGCGCTTCCCCAACCTGCAGGAGGTGCTGTGGGTCCAGGAGGAGCCGCGCAACGCGGGTGCGCGCGCACACATGTTCCCGCGGCTCATGCAGATCATGCCCGAGAACATCCACTTCGGATACATCGGCCGCCCCGAGCGCGCGAGCCCCGGCGAGGGCTACCCCGCGGCCCACATGGCGGAACAGAACCGGATCGTGACGACCGCCATCGACCTCGACCAGCCAATTTCGCAGTTCCCGCGCAAGGCACCGGGGCAGCGCTGATGTGGGCGCTCCTCAGGCGCTTCATGCGCGTCATGGCACAGCGCCGGCGCAAGCGCCGCGGGCTCTGACGATCGCGCGCGCATCGTCGTTCGTCGCGATGCCGTAGCGCGACCGCGCCGGCGACCCAAGCCGATCGCCCGACGGCGAGCGCGTAGTTGCTGAAAGCGCGCTACGGTCGCGAGCACGAACACCGCCGTACCCACCCCAATCTCGGAGGAGGTCCTCGAGATGCCGGAACCGATCCCCGCAGGCTTTCCTCGCGTGACGCCGTATCTGATCGTCGACGGCGCCGCCGAGGCGATCGACTTCTACACCTCTGTGCTCGGCGCGAGCGAGCGCATGCGCCTGCCGATGGGCGACGGCCGGCTCGGCCACGCCGAACTCACGCTCGGCGACGGGCTGATCATGCTCGCGGACGAAAACGAGCCGATGAGCATCCTCGGCCCGAAGCGGATCGGCGGCACGCCGGTGACGCTGCACGTCTACGTCGAGGACAGCGACGCGGTGTTCGAGCGCGCGCTCGCCGCCGGCGCGAAGCCGCTGCGGGCGGTCGAGGATCAGTTCTACGGCGACCGCTCGGGCCAGTTCGAGGACCCGTTCGGACACCGTTGGAACGTCGCGACGCACATCGAGGACGTGCCCGCCGAGGAGATGAAGCGGCGCGCGAAGGAGGCGACGCCCGCCGGCTGAAAGCGGCTAACGGCCTTTCCAGACCGCGTCGCGCTTCTCCTTGAAGGCGTTTGCGCCCTCCTTCGCGTCCTCGGAGGCGAACACCGAGCCCGAGATCGCGCCCTGCTTTTCCCACATCTCGGCGGTCGACCAGTCGAACTGCTCCTGCAGGATCTGCTTGGAGGCCACGAGCGCCAGCGGGCCGTTCTTGGCGATCGCCGCCGCGAGCTCCAGCGCGACGTCCACGGCGGCTCCGGGCTCGGCGAGGCGGTTGACGACGCCGAAGTCGTAGAAGCGCTCCGCGGGGAGCGTGTCGCCGGTGAGCGCGAGCTCCATGACGATGTGGTAGGGCATCCGCCGCGGCAGACGCAGGAGCGCGCCGCCCGCGGCGACGAGCGAGCGCTTGGCCTCGGGGATCCCGAGTTTCGCGCCCTTCGCCGCGACCAGCAGGTCGCACGCGAGCGCGATCTCGAGCCCGCCTGCGACGGCGAAGCCCTCGATCGCGGCGATCAGCGGCTTCCGCGACGCGCGCTGCGCGATGCCCGCGAAGCCGCGGTCGCCGAACCACGGCGACTCGCCCTTGACGAATGCGCCGAGGTCCATCCCCGCGCTGAAGAATCCGCCCGTCCCCGTGAGCACGCCGACCGACAGCTCGCCATCGCCGTCGAGCTCCTCGAGCGCCCCCGCGACCCCCGCCGCGAGCGCCGCGTTGACCGAGTTGCGGACCTCGGGCCGGTTGAGCGTGATCAACAGCACGTTGCCGCGGCGCTCGGAGATGACTGGCTCGGTCCCTACGGCGGTCTCTGCTGTGCTCATCTGCTGCGCTCCTGTCGGTCGGGTCCGTGCAGCGTACCCCGCGCCCGCTCCCCGCGGCCGCCGCTAAGCGCCGAGTCGTTCTTCTTCGTGAGCTGCGTCCGCGGGCACGTGCGCGTGCAGACTCGCCTCGTGCGGCGCGCCGTCGGCGCCCGCGGGCGCGGCGAGCTGGGCCGTCGCGGCGACGCTCTGCTCGCCGTCGGCGGGCTCGGGCTCGACCGGCTCGTCGGCGGGCTCGCTCTGTCCCTGCTCGAGCGCGCCGCGGAACTCGCGCACCCCTTTGCCGATCGCGCGCGCGAGCTCGGGCAGACGTTTCGGTCCGAGCACGACGAGCGCGACGGCGAGGATGAACAGGAGGTGAACGGGGCTCTCGATACCCATCGTTGATACGCCTGGGCCTTCGCCCGCAGAGGCTAGCGGCTACAGCCGGGCGCCAACGTAGGCTTGATGCGCCGATGGCTGCAGCGCCGTCCGTCCAGCCGCCCGCGCGGGCCTATCCCCCGCCGCCCGCCTCCGAGCCGATCTGGCCGGTTCAGGGGACGCTGCTCGTCGCGATCGTCCTCCAGTTCACGCTGCCCAAGCGACTCACTGCGGGGCCGATCTGGCTGGTGCCCGCGTTCGAGGGCGTGCTCCTCATAGGCCTCGCGATCGCGTCGCCGAAAGAGCTCGAGCGCGAGCATACGAGACGCCGCGCGCTGGCTCTCGGGCTCGTCGCGCTGGCGAGCGCGGCGAACGTGTTCTCGCTGTGGGAGCTGATCCACCACCTGCTGCACAGCAAACAGGTGGTCCACGGCCGCGAACTGATCTTCGCGGGGATGCTCGTCTGGCTGACTAACTTCCTCATCTTCGCCCTCTGGTACTGGGAGCTCGACCGCGGAGGACCGGGCAAGCGCGCGTCGGGTAATGACGAAAGGCCCGACTTCCTCTTCCCGCAGATGCAGGACGACCGCATCGAGCCGCTGGACTGGCGGCCTAAGTTCATCGACTACCTGTACGTATCGCTGACGAACGCGAGCGCGTTCTCCCCTACGGACACGATGCCGCTGACGCCGATGGCGAAGAGTGTGATGGGCGTCCAGTCGCTCGTCTCGCTCGTGACTCTCGGCCTCGTGATCTCGCGCGCGGTGAACGTCCTCTAGCGCGCAGTCAGGACCCGCTAGCGCGCGGTCAGGACCCTCTAGCGCGCGGCGGGCGCGCTGTAGCTCGCGACCGGCGCGACCGCCGGCTCGAGCGCGAGCGCTTCGGCGAGCAGCGCGGCGAGGCGCTCGCCGCCGTTCGAGCCCGCCTTGCGCAGGGCAGCGAGCGCGCCCTCGCGGTCGCCGAGGCGCACGCGCAGCCGGCCGAGGCGCTCCCACGCGCTCGTATCTTCGGGTCCCGCGAGCGCGGCGCGCTCGGCGGCCTCGGCGGCGAGGTCGAAGGCGCCGATGTCTTCGTAGATGCGCGCGGCGAAACGGTGCGGGGCGGGCTTCGCGCGGTCGGCGCGCGCCCAGTCGCGCACCGCGCGCGCGGCCGCGTCGAGGTTGCCCGCCTGCCAGAAGGCGAGCGTCATCAGGCGCAGCACGGCGACGTTCGCCGGGTCGGCTTCGCGCGCGTAGACGAGGCGCTGCGCGGCGAGCTCGTAGTCGCCTTCGGCCATCGCGCGCTGCGCGGCGAGCATGAAGCGCTCGACGCGCTCCGCTGCGGGGTCGGGCTGTGAGAAGTCGACGAAGCGCAGGCTGCCGGCGGGCACCGTGCGGATTCCGTGGCTGAAGCGCACGCGCGCCCACTGCTGCACGTCGGCGCCGTCGTCGGGGTCGCTCGAGAAGTAGATCCCGTTGACCGTGCCCACGCCCCACTCGGGGTAGGAGACGCAGCGCGCGTAGCGGTGCACGACCGAGTGGTCGGGAACGCGGCTCGCGAACGGGTCGTGCTGTTCGCGTTCGCGCGCCGCTTTTCGCGCGCGCTCCTGCGCTTCGTAGGCGCGCCTGCCGGCCTCCTCGCGCGCGCGGCGCGCGGCGGCGGAGCTCGCGCGAACGGCGTTCTCGCTCACCTTTCGGCCGCGCGAGCCCTCGGCGAGGCGCTCGAGCTGGTCGGCGGCGAGGTTGATCGCCTTCAGGTGGCGCTCGTGCTCGAACTGGCGCCCGGCGGGCGCGATGTCGGGGTGCCAGCGCTTGGCCATCCGCCGTCGCGCGAGCTGCACGTCGCGCTTGTCGAACGGAGCCTCGAGCTCCAACAGGAGCATGTGCTGCTCGATGTCGAGGACGTGGCCGGGCATGACCCTACAACGGTAGCGACAGCGCCCAACGTGGGGCCCGGCCCGGTGGGGCCTGCATGCCCGCGTGCGTCCGTCCACGAGCCCCACCCGGCCGGGCGCCCTATCCTGCGAGCGCATGTCCTCGCAGTACATCTTCACGATGCACCGTCTGACGAAGGTGCACCCGCCGGACCGCACGGTGCTGGAGAACATCACGCTGGCCTTCTTCCCCGGCGCGAAGATCGGCGTGCTCGGCTACAACGGCGCGGGCAAGTCGACGCTCTTGCGGATCATGGCGGGCGCCGACGAGGAGTTCCGCGGCGACGCAGCGCTCGCGCCGGGGGCGAGCGTCGGCATGCTCGAGCAGGAGCCGAAACTCGACGCGGGCAAGGACGTGAAGGGCAACGTCGAGGACGGCGTCGCCGGGCGCAAGGCGCTGCTCGACCGCTTCAACGAGCTCGCTGCGAGCTACTCCGAGGACAACGCCGAGGAGTTCGCGGCGGTACAGGCGCAGATCGAAGCGGCGGACGCGTGGAATCTCGACACGCAGCTCGAGTACGCGATGGACGCGCTGCGGCTGCCGCCGGCCGACGCGGACGTCGCGACGCTCTCCGGCGGTGAGCGCCGGCGCGTGGCGCTCTGCCGGCTGCTGCTCGCGGCGCCCGACCTGCTGCTGCTGGACGAGCCCACGAACCACCTCGATGCGGAGTCGGTCGCGTGGCTCGAGCAGCACCTCGCCGAATACAAGGGCACGGTCGTCGCGGTCACGCACGACCGCTACTTCCTCGACAACGTCGCGGGCTGGATCCTCGAGCTCGACCGCGGCCGCGGCCTGCCCTACGAGGGCAACTACTCGAGCTGGCTCGAGCAGAAGCAGGCGCGCCTGGAGCAGGAAAAACGCACCGAAAGGGCGCGTCAGCGGACGATCGCGGCAGAGCTCGAGTGGGTGCGCTCGAACCCCAAGGGCAGGCGCACGAAGTCCAAGGCGCGGCTCGCGCGCTACGACGAGCTGGTCGCGGAAGAGCGCAACGTGAAGCTCGACGAGGTCCAGATCCACATCCCCTCCGGGGCGCGGCTCGGCGAGAAAGTGCTGCAGGCGAAGGGCCTCACGAAGGGCTTCGGCGAGCGGCTGCTGATCGAGTCGCTGTCGTTCGACCTCCCGCGCGCGGCGATCGTCGGCGTGATCGGCCCGAACGGCGCGGGCAAGACGACGCTGTTTCGCATGATCACCGGCGCGGAAGCGCCGGACGGCGGGGCGCTCGAGCTCGGCGAGAGCGTCGAGCTCGCGTACGTCGACCAGTCGCGCGACGCACTGGACCCGGCGAAGACCGTCTGGGAGGAGATCTCCGGCGGCCTCGACGAGCTGAAGGTCGGCGATCGCGTGATGAACTCGCGCCAGTACGCCGCCGGGTTCAACTTCAAGGGCTCCGATCAGCAGGCGCGCATCGGCGATCTCTCGGGCGGCGAGCGCAACCGCGTGCACCTCGCGAAGCTGCTCGCGGAGGGCGGCAACCTGCTGCTGCTCGACGAGCCGACGAACGACCTCGACGTCGATACGCTGCGCGCGCTCGAGAACGCCCTGCTCGCATTCCCCGGCTGCGCGATGGTGATCTCGCACGACCGCTGGTTCCTCGACCGCATCGCCACGCACGTGCTCGCGTTCGAGGGCGACTCGCAGGTGCGGTTCTTCGAGGGCAACTTCGACGCCTACGAGGAGCACCGCCGCTCGGTCCTCGGCGACGCTGCCGACCGCCCGCACCGCATCACCTACAAGCGGCTCGTGCGTGGCTGAGCGCGCGGGCAAGCTCGCGCGCGACAGCGCCGTGAGTGGGGGATCGGGGCAGGGGCCGCGGCGGGAGTTCACGGCCGAGGTGTCTCCCGACTGGCGCGCGGGCCGAGGTCCCCACGGCGGATACATCGCGGCGATGCTGACGCGCGCGCTCGCGGCCTCCGTTTCCGATCCAGAGCGCGCGCCGCGCTCGCTGACGATCCACTACGCGCGCGCGCCCGTGCCGGGGCCGGTCTCGATCACGACGCTGATCGAGCGCGACGGCCGTTCGCTGAGCACGCTGTCGGCGCGCATGGAGCAGGAGGGCAAGCTGATCGCGCTCGTGCTCGCGGCGTTCTCGCGCGCGTGGAGCGGGCCGGAGTTCGCCGAGGAGCCGCTCCCCGACGTCGCCCCGCCCGACGCCGAGCGCGTCGCGGGCGGTCTCACGCAGTTCGGCGCGCCGCCGTTCACCGAGCACCTCGTCTTGCAGGGGCGCGTCGGCAGGCCCTTCTCGGGAGACGACGAGCCGATGGAAGTCGGCGGTTGGCTCGGGCTGGCCGAGCCGGAAGCGCTCGACGCGCCGACGATCGCGTTCTTCACCGACGCGCTGATTCCGGCGCCGTTCACGCGCGCGCGCGCCGCGGGACCGGCGCCGACGGTGGACCTGACGGTGCACTTCGCGGTGCCGTTGCCACGCCCGCAGGACACCGACCCGAACGAGCTGTGCTTCGCGTGCACGAGCACGCGCGTGATCCACGAAGGCTTCTTCGTCGAGGACGGCAAGATCTGGGCGCGCGACGGCACGCTGCTCGCGAAGTCGCGCCAGCTGGCGATCCTGCTGCACCCAGAGATGGGTTAGGGTCACGCGACAACCGCGATTCGATCGCGACACGCGAGACAGGGGGCAACCGATGGCCGACTACACGGCGAAGAACCTCAACGACATGCAGGCGGGCTTCGGCGGCGGGTTCGTGAAGGTGCGCGCCGAGCTCGGCGTCACCTCGTTCGGGATGCAGGTGATCAGGCTGCCGGCGGGCTTCGAGGACTACCCCGAGCACGATCACTCCGACAGCGGGCAGGAGGAGGTCTACACGACGCTCGGCGGCTCCGGGTGGATAGACATCGAAGGCGACCGCGTCGAGCTCGACCGGGGCGTCTTCGTGCGCATCCCCGCGGACAGCAAACGCAAGGTGCACGCCGGCGCGGACGGCATCGAAATGCTCGTCGTCGGCGCGTGCCCGGGCAGGACGTACGAGATCCCCGAGGCGAGCGAGCTGACGGCGGCGTAGGCGCGCGCGGCGCGGGCGCGGCGCCGGTCGCGGCTAGCGCGCGAAGTCCGTGGTGCGTTTGAGCCGCAGCGCGGCGGCGGCGATGAGCCGCGCGCACGCCTCGACGTCGTCGAGCTGCACGAGCTCGACGGGCGAGTGCATGTAGCGAAGCGGCACCGAGACGAGCCCGGTGGGCACGCCGCCGCGGCTGAGGTGCACGGCGTCGGCGTCGGTGCCGGTCGCGCGCGCGGAGGCCTGCACGGTGAAGGGAATTCGTCCTTTGCGCCCGGACTCGTGCAGCAGCTCGAACAGCGGCTCGTTGAGCGTCGAGCCGCGGCCGAGCACGGGCCCGGAGCCGAGCGCGTGCTTGCCCTCCTCCTTGGGGTCGATCCCCGGCGCGTCGGTCGCGTGCGTGACGTCGATGACGATCGCGGCGGCGGGCTCGAGCGCGAACGCGCTCGTGCGCGAGCCGGCGAAGGTCGTCTCCTCCTGCGTGACGGCGGCGGCGACGAGCTCCCACGCCGCCCCGCCGCCCTCGGCGACGAGGCGCGCGGCCTGCAGCGCGACGTAGGAGCCGATGCGGTTGTCGAGCGCGCGCGCGGTGAGGCGTCCGTTGGGGAGCTCGAGCGGAAGCGAGTCGATCACGGCGACGTCGCCTATGCGCACGAGTTTGCGCGCCTGCGCGCCGTCGCGCGCGCCGACGTCGATGTGCATGTCGCGGATCTGAACGACCTTCTTCTGCTCCTCCTCGCGCAGCAGGTGGATCGGCTTGCGCCCGACGAGCCCGGGGACGGGGCCGTCGCGCGTGTCGACGATGACGCGCTGGCCGATCAGGATCTGCGGGTCCCACCCGCCGACCGGCCGGAACCAGAGAAAGCCGTCGTCGTCGATGTGCGTGACGATCATGCCGATCTCGTCGATGTGCCCCATCACGAGCAGGCGCGGAGCGTCGCCGCGCGCGCTCGCGCGCGGCGCGACGCGCGCGACGGTCGTGCCGACGATGTCGGTGCTCACCTGCGCGAACTCGCGCGCGGCCTCGCCCCACACGGCCGCGGGCGCGGCCTCGTAGCCGGAGGGGCCGCGCGCGGACAGCAGGTCGAGCAGGACCTGCGGGGCGCGGCGCGCGCCCGCCGCGGCGGTCGGCTTTGCGCGCTCTGGACTCACCGCGCGAGCAGCGCGCGCAGGACGTACTGGAGGATCCCCCCGTGGCGGAAGTACTCCGCCTCGCGCGGCGTGTCCACGCGCACGCGCGCGCGGAAAGTGACGTCGGCGTCGGAGGAGCCGCCGGGCTCGCCTCGGCGCGCCCACACGACGACCTCGGCGGGGGCGCCTGCGTCGACGGCGTCGAGCGCCTCGCGGATGCCGCTTATCGCGAAGGTCTCCTCACCGCTCAGCCCGAGCTTGCGCGCGGAGTCGCCGGGCGCGAACTGCAGCGGTGCGACGCCCATCCCGACGAGGTTGGAGCGGTGGATGCGCTCGAAGCTCTCGGCGATGACCGCACGCACGCCGAGCAGCTTCGTGCCCTTCGCCGCCCAGTCGCGAGAGGATCCCGTGCCGTACTCCTTGCCGGCGAGCACGACGAGCTCGACGCCTTCGTCGCGGTAGCGCATCGCGGCGTCGTAGATCGACATCTCCTGCGCGCGGCCCGCCGCGAAGTGACGCGTGACACCCCCTTCGCGCAGCTGACCGCCGTCGCCGCCGCCGATGAGATTGCGCAGGCGGATGTTCGCGAACGTCCCGCGCATCATCACCTCGTGGTTGCCGCGCCGGGAGCCGAAGGAGTTGAAGTCGGTGGGGGTCACGCCGAGGCTCTGCAGGTACTCGCCGGCGGGCCCGTCGCGCTTGATCGACCCGGCGGGCGAGATGTGATCGGTGGTGACGCTGTCGCCGAGCAGCGCGAGCACGCGCGCGTGCTCGATGTCCTCGAGCAGCTGCGGGTCGGCGGGCATGTCATCGAAGTACGGGGGGCGGCGCACGTATGTCGAGCCGGGTTCCCAGGCGAAGCGATCGCCTTCGGGCACCGGCAGCCCGTTCCAGCGCTCGTCGCCGGCGAAGACCTCGCCGTAGCTCTTGCGGAACATCTCCGAGCGCACGACCTCGCCGACGGTGCGCGCGATCTCGGACTGCGACGGCCAGATGTCGCGCAGGTAGACGTCCTCGCCGTCGCGGTCCTGGCCGATGGGCTCGGAGACGATGTCCGCGTCCATCGTCCCCAGCAGCGCGTAGGCGACGCACAGGGGCGGCGAGGCGAGGTAGTTCATCTTCACGTCGGGATTGATGCGCCCCTCGAAGTTGCGGTTGCCCGAGAGCACGGAGACGACGGCGAGGTCGCCGTCGGCGACAGCGCTCGAGATCTCCGGCGCGAGCGGCCCGGAGTTGCCGATGCAGGTCGTGCAGCCGTAGCCGACCAGATTGAAGCCGAGCCGCTCGAGCGGCTCGGTGAGGGACGCGCGATCGAGGTATTCGGTGACGACCTTCGACCCGGGAGCGAGCGATGTCTTGACCCACGGCTTGCGCTGCAGGCCGCGCGCGACGGCGTTGCGCGCGAGAAGGCCGGCGGCGACCATGACGGCGGGGTTGGAGGTGTTCGTGCAGCTGGTGATGGCGGCGATGACGACGTGGCCGTGGTCGAGCTCGAACGTCTCGCCGTCGACGGTGACGGCGCGCGCGGACGCGCTCGCGGGCTCCGTCGCGACGGCGCGCGCGGCGCGGACTTTGAGCGCTCGCTCGGCGGCGGGGCGGTGCCCGGGCGAGCCGTTGGCGGGCGGGTCCGACGCGGGGAAGGACTCGGCGACGCCCTCGTCCTGGGCGTCGCACTCGATGCTCGCGCCGGGCGCAAAGTCGGCGAGCGCGCTCCTGTATGTCGCGCGCGCGTGCGTGAGCGGTACGCGGTCCTGCGGACGGCGCGGGCCGGCGAGGCTCGGTTCGACGCTGTCGAGATCGAGCTCGAGCTCGGCGGAGAAGGTCGGGTGCTCCGAGCTCGCGTCGTGCCATAGGCCCTGCTCCTTGGCGTACGCCTCGACGAGCGCGATCTGATCGGGCGAGCGGCCGGAGAGCTCGAGGTAGGTGAGCGTCTCGGCGTCGATGGGGAAGATCGCGCACGTGGAGCCGAACTCGGGCGACATGTTGCCGATGGTCGCGCGATCGGCGATCGGCAGGCCGTCGAGCCCGTCGCCGAAGAACTCGACGAACATCCCGACGACGCCGCGCTCGCGCAGCATCTGCGTGACGGTCAGCACGAGGTCGGTCGCGGTCGCACCCTCGGGGAGCCGGCCGCGCAGGCACACGCCGAGCACCTGCGGGATGAGCATCGACATCGGCTGCCCGAGCATCGCGGCCTCGGCCTCGATGCCGCCGACGCCCCAGCCGAGCACGCCGAGGCCGTTGACCATCGTGGTGTGCGAGTCGGTGCCGACGAGCGTGTCCGGGTACGCCTGGCCGGTGTCATCGTTGGTGAAGACGACGCGCGCGAGGTACTCGATGTTGACCTGGTGGACGATCCCGGTGTCGGGCGGGACGACGGCGAAGCGGTCGAACGCGCGCTGGCCCCAACGCAGGAAGGCGTAGCGCTCGCGGTTGCGCTCGAACTCGCGCTCGGCGTTGACGCGGAAGGAATCGCGCGTGCCGAACGCGTCGACCTGGACGGAATGGTCGATGACGAGCTCGGCGGGAACGAGCGGGTTGACGCGCTCGGGGTCGCCGCCCATGTCGGCGATCGCGTCGCGCATCGCGGCGAGGTCGACGACGGCGGGCACGCCGGTGAAGTCCTGCATGAGCACGCGCGCGGGCGTGAACGCGATCTCCTTGCTCGGCTGTGCGGCGGCGTCCCAGCGGGCGAGCGCCTCGATGTCGGCGGCGTCGACGGAGCGGTTTCCCTCGGTGCGCAGGAGGTTCTCGAGCAGCACCTTCAGCGAGAAAGGCAGGCGGGCGACGTCGAAAGACTGCTGCAGCGCGTCGATCCTGTAGATCTCGTGGGTCCGCCCGGCTATCTCGAGCGTGTCCCGCGCGCCGAAGCTGTTGGTCGCCATCGGCGCTCAGTTTCGCAGAGTCTGCTCGCGCGACGTGCGCCGGCGCGGCGGCGCTCGCGGTGGACTCGACGGCGCGCTCAGACGGAGTCGACGGGGGGCTGAGCTGGACTCGACGGCGAGCTCAGACGGCGTCGACGGCGCGCGTGACGCGGCCCTTGCCCTCGCGCTTGGCGCGCAGGAGCGCGGCGTCGCAGGCCATCAGCAGGTCGTCGGTGCTCATCGGCGAGCGCCACTGCGCGACGCCGATCGACGCGGGGATTCCCTGCCCGGACTCGAGCGCGCTGACCGAGCGCAGGCGCTCGAGCGCGCGCCCGGCGGCGATCCCGGCGCTGCGCAGGTCCGCGTTGGGCAGGATCACGACGAACTCGTCGCCGCCGTAGCGCGCGACGCGGTCGAAGGCGCGGAACTCGCCGACGAGCGCCTGCACGACCTCGCGCAGGACGGCGTCTCCGGCGGGATGTCCGTAGCGGTCGTTGACGAGCTTGAAGTCGTCGAGGTCGATCAGCAGGCACGACAGCGGGCTGCCGGCGCGCGCGGCGCGGTCGATCTCCTCGTCCAGGCGCCTGCGCATCGCGCGGTGGTTCATCGACCCCGCGACCGCGTCCGTACCCGCCTCGGTGCGCGCGCGCAGCAGCGCAAGCGCGCTCGCGGCCTGCTCGACGAGCGGGGTCGCGAGCGCTATCGAGCTCTCCTCGAAGGGCTCGGACTCGCGCCGCACGAGCATGACCACGGCCTCGATCTCGCCGGTGATCGCCAACGGCAGCAGCAGCGCTCCCGTCACGGCACCGCTGTCGAGCAAACGCGGCATGCTGCGCGCGACCTCTCCGCCGTCGGCGATCACGCACGTGTCCAGCGTGCTCGCCACCCAGCTGATCCCCGGCGCGCGCTCCGAACGCGGGAGCAGATAGCTGACGCGCGAGTGGCCCTCGAACATGTACACCGCGACCAGGTCCTCGTCGGCGCCGCCATGCGCGAGGTGGTGGATGTGGATCTCGTCCGCGCCGGGAATCGCGAGCAACTCGACCGCGAGCGCACGGAAGATCGTCTCGCTCTCGCGCGCGCCGTCCGCGAGCAGCGTTAGGCGGCGGACAGCCGCGAGCACGGACTCGAGGCGCGCCCGAGGCGCCGAGGCCTCCCTGCCCTGTGGCGTCCCCATCGAGGGGAATCTACGCCAAGCCCGACTCTAGATCAACAAGACCAAGGTCGGGGCCTGCACGCACCTAGCGGAACCTCAACTTCACCTTCGCGGTCGAGTGCGCGGAGTGGTTGCTCGGCACGAAACCGACGCGCACGGTCGTCGTGAGCGGCCGGTGGCGCCGTCCCGCCGCGCTCAGCGGGACCTTCAGCGTGGTCGCGTTCGTCGCTTTTGAGACCTTCTTGTAGACGGTCGTGAGGAACGCGCCGGCGCCGCTTATGCGACCAGCGGTGAACGTGCGCACGGTCAGAAAGGCGGTGCGCCCGATGACCTTGTGACCGACGATCTGGACGCCGCACCCGGAGACGGAGATCCTGGTGTTCTGTTTGAACACCTTGCCGTTCTGCGCCGTGATCGAGGTCGGCATGATCAGCGGATGCGCGCACAGGTTGCCGTTCGCCACAAGCGCCGGGTGCGGACTCCTCGGGAGGCTCAGCGTGAAGCTCGAGATGGGCGCGTCCGGAGTGGAGGCGAAGGTCGTCGTCGTAACGCCGTTTTTGATGTCGGTTTTGCCTTCGAGGATGATCCGCACGCCGCTACCTTCGAGCACGAGGTCGAGGTCCGGGAACGCTTCGCCGCCGTGAGAGACGAAGATCGCGGGACCCTTGAGCGGGGTCGCCAGTACGGGCGTGACCGCGGTCGCGCTACCGACTGTCGCGAGCGGTCCGCAGCCGAGCGGGTTCGCGTTGAACGTCGCCGCGAGGCACGCTTTCTGGAGGGTCGTCAACTGCGAGGGCAGCGCCTTCGGGAGCGAGGTCACCGACGTCCGGATGTTCGCCTGGCCGGGCGGCTGCGTGACCTTCACCGTCAGCGCCGCGCCTTCCAATTTCGAGGTCTTCGCGTTAGTCGACGCGGAGAACGTCGGCGTGAAGGCGAGTTTTTCGCAGCCTTCCGCCTGGAACTTGCTCACCGGTTCCACCATTCCGCCGAGCGATCCGACGATGGTCGAGACGGCGTGCAGTTCGGCGCAGTTCGTGGGGTTGCGCTCGAAGCCCTGGCGATCGATCGTCACGGTGAGCGATTTGACCCGCGTAGGGACGCCGCCGACGATCATCGGCACGCTCTTGTCGTTGAGGATCACCTGGCCGGTGTGCGGATCGACCGCCACCGACGCTCGCGCGCGCACGTTGCCGAGGTTGAACGGGCCGACCGCCGCCGGCACGACGATCGAGAGCCCGTACGGCGCGCCTTCGAACGATTCCGTGAGGAACACCGTCCCTTTGAACGGGTACGGCTGCGTGCCCGCACCCGCCGCGACGGTCACCGAGCCGATGCGGCTGCTTGCCGGGCAGGTGTCGGTGCTCGCCTGAGCTTCCGTGCACAGGGTCACCGCGGGGATCGTCCCCAGAAGCCCGGGCGGGAGCGTCGTTTTGATCTGCGAGAGGTACTGATTGCCGTCCGAGCGTTCGATTTTGAACGTCACCGTGCTGCTCGCGCCCGCTGTCGCCGGTTCCGCAACCGAGCTCTGGCTCCAGTTGACCGGAGGCGGAGAGGAAGCGCAGCCTTCGACTGTGAACGGCGGCACCAGAGTTTCCGGCGCGGGATTTGCCGAGTACGGCGTCAGGAGCGTCGTCGTCGTCGCCGTCCCGCACGCGAGCGGGTTGGCGATCGTGCCGAACGCGCCGCCGTTGAGGTGCACGATCACGCTGCTGAACGGCTGTTCGGGGTTTTCCGCGAACGTCGTCGTGATCTGACCCGTCGCGAGATTGGGCGCGACCGTTCCCTTTAGTCGCACTTTGACGTTGAACTTCGCGGACTCCGCGTCGAGGTACACGGTGTACGGAGGCCCTTCAATGAGCCCATTCGCAGGCTTGCCCAGGTACACGTAGCCCTTCAGCGTTTCCGCCGGCAGGCCCGGCACGTTGAGCGTGACCGTTCCGACGCGGCTTCGCGCCGGGCACGCCGTTTCGTTGCGCGTCCCGATCCCGATCTGTTCGGGCGTGCAGCCTTCGAGGCCCGCGGCCGCCGCCGGGTTGAGCGTCATGCCGCCGGGGAACACCACGGTCGCCGTTCTCAGGTCCGAGGAGTCAAGTTTTGCCGGATTGGGATCGTGCGGGAGCGATAGCCGCGCGGTGACCCCGTCGGGAACGTCGGAGGCCGTCGTTTCCGGTTCGACCGCGAGCGCTGGCGCAAACGGCACCAGGTTGCAGCCCGAAGCGCCGATCGCCGTCTTGTAGCCGAGGCTCTTGCTTACGCCTGTATTCGATTCGAGCGTCAGCGTCGTCGTAGTCTGCGGTCCGATCCCGGTGCAGCTCGTCGGGTTCGTCAAGAAGCCGCCCGTCCCGATGTTGCCTTTGAAGACGAGCCGCGATTTGAGCAGCGGCAGTTTTTCCGAGACGTGGATTTCGAAGAAGTCGTGATAGTCGCTCGCGTATTCGATCCCGCCTTCGATCAGCGTGTGCGCGAAAAAGCCTGGGGCACCGAGCGGTGCAAGGCTGACCGCGACACCGAACAGCGACGCCAGCCCGGGCGTCTGCGCGGAGGACTGTTGGAGGTTGTAGACCTTGCCTTCGAGCGGCACATCGGCGCCCGCGAAGACCACCACTTTGTTGACGCCGATTTCGCTGCCCGGGGGGCAGTTGCTCGGAGCGAATACCCCTTCCGCGACTTCGGCGCCGAATTCCTGCAGCGAGCACTTCGGCACCGCCTCGGGGTTCGTGCTCAGGCCGGGCGCGACATCGACACGGATGTGGCGCACGATGCCGTTGGGTTCCAGTTCTTTCGTCACCGTTTCGTGGTTTGCGACGGTGAAGTCGGTCACGCCCCAGTTCGGATGACCCGCCGCCTGCGTGAAGCCCTGTTCTTCGGCGAGTTCTTCTTCTTCTTCTTTTTCTTCCGTCGGCGCCGCTTTGCACGTTTCGAATGCTTCCTTGCAGCTCGCCGCGAAGAATTTTTCGATCCCGAATCCGGCCGCCTGCGCGCTCGGCACAGCGATCATGAGCCCCATCCCCATGGTCAGCGCAAAGGCCACTAGGCGTGCGCGCAAGCTCGAGCTCATTTGCAACTTCCTCTCTTCGCGGACGGCGACACTCGACCCTTCGACCTTTCCTACCCACGACACGAGCGAAAGTCGCGGCGCATCGACGTTTTTATTAGGTGCGCCGGACGAAACCGCTGGGGCCGTGCGTCTGGCGCCCCGGGCACGGGCTATGCGGCTGAGGCTCGCGCTCGCTACGCCGACGCTGCGAGGAGCGCCTGCGCGCGTCCCGCGCAGTCGTAGACCGTCGTCGCCGAGCCTTTTTCGCTCGCCGCGGAGGCTTCGCCGCCCGCGCCCGCCGAGCCGCTCGCGCTCGCCGGCACCTGCACCGCGCGGCACGCCTTCGCCACCGCGCTCGTCGCGCTCGCCGAGCCTTTGCGCGTGTCGCCTGGGAGTCGCAGGCCTCCGCCGCCGCCTTCCGCGAGCACCCAGCGGATCGCGCCCGCGCGCACGCGCTGCGCCAGCCACGCCACGCTCACGCTGCTCTCGCGGCCCGAGAAGCCGCCGATGCCCGCGACGTTCTCGTCCTGCGAGATGATCGCGCTCGACGCGCTCGACTGGCTCTCCACCGCCAGCGTGCCGCCGCCGTGCGAGGAGATGTAGGAGAGGACGCCGCGCAGCGAGTCGACGGAGCCAAACCCGCCGCCGCCGCGGAATCGCCGGCCGCCGGGGCGCGCGAAGCCCGCGAACGGACCACCGCCCGCGGGACCGCTTTCCGCGCCCGGCGGCGGACCGCCCGCGCCGAACAGGGGTGCACCGGACGTCGCGCCCGGCCTGAAGCCGCCGGGGGCGCCGAAGCCGAACAGGCCGCCGCGGCGCGCGGCGCGGCCAGGAGCGCCCGCTGGACCGCCCGAGAACTGGGCCGATTCGGGCCCGCCCGCCGGGAAGGTGCCGCTCGCTGCGTATCCGAGCGTGTCCACCGACCAGATCGCCGGCCCCAGCAGCATCGCCACCGTCGCCGCTGCGAGCGCCACCCGCCGGCGCACTCGGCCGCGACCGATCGGAGATCGGCCAGCGAGCGCGACCGCCGACACCGCGCCCACCGCCAGCAGCAGCGGCGCAAGCCATTCGAGCTGTCCCGGATAGTCGTGCAGGACCGCCAGCTCGCACGCCACGCCGACCGCCACCGCGAGCGGGCCGAGGATCAGCGCTTGGCGGCCGACGCTCGATCGCTCGCCCGCCGAGAAGATCTGCGCGACGCCCGCGCCCGCCAGCGCCGCGACGAACGGCGCGAGCAGAGACACGTAGTAGGGGTGAAAGATTCCGCTCGCGAAGCTGAACAGGATCGCCGTCGTGAGCGCCGCGCCGCCCACCGCGATCAGCCACCCCGTGCGTTCATCGCCGCGGCGAAGGCGCGACGCGACGAGCACGCCCACGCCGCCCACCAGCCCCAGTCCGAGTAGCCAGCCCGCCTGCCCGCCGAGCGCCGAGTTCAGCAGCCGCAGCGGGCCCGGCGTGCCCCCGAACGCGCTCCCGCCGCCTGCGCCGCCGGGGCCGCCCGTCTGGCCGTCCACGCGGCCGAGGCCGTTGTAGCCGAAGATCAGCGACAGGATGCTGTTGTCGCTCGTCCCCGAGATCCACGGGCGGTCCGCCGCCGGCGTCAGTTCGACGAGCAGCGGCCACGCCCCGCCCACCGCCACCATCGCCGCGCCGCCGGCGAGCAGCCTGCGTACCGCACGAGCCGTCCCCAGCGCCGAAGGCGCCATCCACATCCACGCCGCCGCGATTCCGGGCACCACCGCCAGCGCCACCAGCATCTTCGTCTCGAAGCCCAGGCCCACGGCGACGCCCGCGAGCACCAGCCAGCGCGTGCGGTGGTCTTCGAGCGCGCGGACCGCGAACCACACCGCCGCCACGCAGCAGAGGACGAGCAGCGCGTCCGGATTGTTGTGGCGGGAGATCGCCACCGTCATCGGCGTCAGCGCGAGCGCAGCGCCCGCCACCGTGCCGCCGAGCCTGCCGAAGCGCCGGCGCACCAGGTCGTAGACCAACACCACGCTCGCCACTCCCTCGAGCGCCTGCGGCACCAGCATGCTCAGCGAGTGGTAGCCGAACACCCGCACCGACAGCGCCTGGATCCACAGCGCCAGCGGCGGCTTGTCGACCGTCATCACGCCGCTCTTGTCGAAGGACGCGTACAGGAAGTCGTGCCAGCTCGTGCTCATCGCGCGCACCGCCGCGCTGTAGTACTCGTTCGCGAACCCGTTGCGGCTCAGCGCCCACAGGTTCAGCACGCCCGCCAGCAGCACCAGCGCAGCGAGCTCCGGGCGCGGCGCGCGCGCCGCGAGCGCGCGCAGCGACGCGCGCGTGCGCGGGCGGTAGGGCAGCCCGCGCAGCGCGACCGCGCCGCCGGCCGTCGCGACGCCGCTGGGCGTTGCGCTGGACGGCGACGCGCTTACCGCGCCGCGCGTGCCCGATCGACTTCGCATCGCGCGATCATCGCCGCCGCGAATAGGAGGTGTCTAGGGAAATCCTGAGAATCGTTCGAGCGCGCAGGCGCCCGGCGCCGGGCGGGCTGAGCGGACTTGTTCTCGTTTGGGGCGCTGCGCGCGCGCGTGCGCGAGGCGCCGTGCCAGGCGGGCTTTGCTCTCTCGTGTGGGGTGCTGCGCGCGCGCGAGGCGCCCGCCGTCAAGCGCGCGCCTGGTCGAGGCCGGCGCGCCAACGCTCCTCGACGCGGCCGAACCTCCAGAACGCTACGGCTCCGATCCAGCAGAGGACGAACATACCGACGATCACAAAGCCCGCGCGGTTGATGTCGAAGCTCGCGGCGTACTGCCAGAACGCGCCGTGCAGCGCGCGCACCCTGTTCGCAAGCAGCCCCAACAGCTCGATCGTCGCGATGAAGAAGCAGATCGCGATCGACAGGCCGGTGATCGCGAGGTTGTAGTACGCCTTGCGCACCGGGTCAAGGAAAGCCCACGAGTACGCGCAGTTCATGAACACGCCGTCGATCGCGTCGAGAAGGCACATCCCCGCGGTGAACAGAATCGGCAGGCACATGATCGCGTACACCGGCACGTGCCCCGACGCGAGCGTCGCAGTGCTCGCGAGCAACGCCACCTCGGTCGCCGTGTCGAAGCCAAGACCGAAGAGCACGCCCACCGGATACATGTGCCACTCCTCGGTGATCGCCTTCATCCTCGTGCGCAGCACGCGCGCCATCAGGCCTCGGCTCTGCAGCTGGCGGTCGAGCTCGCGCTCGTCGTAGTGGCCCGCGCGCATCGACCGGAACACGCGCACGATTCCCACGAGGACCGCGATGTTCAAGATGGCGATCGCGTACAGGAACGTCGCCGACACGAGCACGCCGAAGATGCCCCCGAACTGCTGGAGCGGCGATGTCCTATGCGAGACCGCGCCGTAGATCGCGCGCTCGGCGACCGCGACGCCGAGTCCGACCGCGACCACGACCGTGGAGTGTCCGAGCGAGAACCAGTAGCCAACTCGAAGCGGGCGCTTGCCTTCGCTCATCAGCTTGCGCGTCGTGTTGTCGATCGCCGCGATGTGATCCGCGTCGAACGCGTGGCGCAGCCCCAGCGAGTAAGCGAGCCCGGCGATGCCCAGGCCGAGCCCGCGGTAGTGCGACGGGAGGATCGCGAGGACGAAGACGCCGAAGCCGACGACATGCAGCGCCGCGATCGTCAGACACATCGTCGCCACGCCCCGGCGCTCCGACGAGCTCATCGCGCGCGTGATCGCCGCGAGGTTGAAGACCGCCCTGCGCTTGACCGCGTGATCGCCAGCCGGCTCGCTCACATCGTCTCCGTCGCTCGATAACACCGGCAGGGCATGTCGTCTCCTGCTGCCTGCCAATCAATACGCGCGATCGCCGCTCGCAGATCACCATTGAAGCTCTTTCACTATCCGCTCATCGCAATGTGATCCAAACGGTTATTTACCGCGAATACCTGGCACAGCAAACGACTCGTCGGTGAGCCGTCAAACGCAAACTCGGAGCGCTTACACGCCATGGGTCTCGACAATCCGATTCATATCGCCTTCCTGCTCGTCCTGTTGCTCCTCGTCTTCGGTGCCAAGCGCCTGCCGGAAATGGGGCGCTCGCTCGGCGGCGGGTTGCGCGGATTCAGGGATGCGCTGAGCGGCGACGTCCGCACCGCGGCCGCGCCCGCTTCAGTGCCCGCGTCCGCGTCCGCGACAGCGGCCGCGCCCGCGACAGCGACGGGTGCGGACGCCGTCCCCGCTGCCATCGTCGCCGCTGTGCCAGCCGCCGCCGAGGCGGTACCCCACGACGCTGCCGCGCGCGTTAGTGCGAGCGACGAGCGCTCCGACGAGCCGCTCGCCGCTGCTTGATGCCTACTGAAAGAGAGGAAGCCGAAATGACGAAGTTGGCAGGTGCAGGTGGTACGGGGGGCGAGCTCGCCGCGGGTGCGGGAATCGGCCGTCGCGAGTTTCTTGCGGGTGCCGGCGCCGCAGCCGGCGCAGCCGCGGTCCTCGCCGCCCCCAAGGTCGCATCGATCGCGCGTGACGCCGGCACCGGCGGCGCGACCGCCGAGCCGAAGGGCGTCGTCACGAAGCCGTCCGGTCCACCGCCGCGCGAGCCCGTGACGGCCTACGTGCGCGACCCGGCGCGCGGCGAAGTGACCGTTCTATCGGGCCAGAAGGAGACCACGTACAAGGATCCCGCGCTCGTCAAGCGCCTGCTCGACGCGGGCCGCTGATCGATCAGCGCACGAGAGAGAAAGGGAAGTTCTCATGTCATCGCACCGCGAGGCGCCCGAGGTCAGCAAGGATCCGGTCGTCGACAACACCGACACTTACGCGTTCGTCAGCCCCGACAATCCCAAAACAGTAACGATCATCACCAACTACTTGCCAGCCGAGGTGCCGGCGGGCGGTCCCACGTTCTACGAGTTCGGCAACGACGTTCTCTACCGCGTCAACATCGACAACGACGGGGACGGGTATGCGGAGATCGTGTTCGAGTTCAACTTCGAAACGGTTTTCACCAATCCGGACACGTTCCTGTACAACAACGGGCAGATCCTCTCGCTGACTGACCCGCACTGGAACAAACGGCAGTCGTACAGCGTCACGCGCGTGGAGTACTCCGGCAAGGGGAACGACGACGGTGGGAAGAGGAGCAAGCTGCTGGGCGAGGCGCTCGCGTGCCCTCCGTGCAACATCGGGCCTCGCTCCACACCGAAATACGGGAAGCTCGAAGAAGAAGCGATCCACTCGCTACCCGGTGGGATCAAAGTGTTCGCCGGTCAACGCAGGGACCCGTTCTTCGTCGACATCGGCTCCATCTTCGATCTCGCCGACCTGCGGCCGATCGAGGAGCTGCACGTGATCCCCACCCCGGCGACACTTGGGGTCGACTCGCTCGAGACGATCAACTGCCACTCGATCGCGATCCAGCTCCCGATCTCGAGCCTCACCTCGGACGGATCGGTGCCGACGAACGTGATGAGCAGCAAGGCGGTCCTCGGGGTATGGGGAAGCGCGTCGCGACGCAAGGTCCGGATCGCTGACGAGGCCAACTCCGAGCACTCGGAAGCCGGACCGTGGGTCCAGGTCTCCCGTCTGGGTAACCCGCTCGTCAACGAGGTGCTCATCCCGATGGCCGAAAAGGACTCGTGGAACGCTGTTGAACCGAGCGGGGAAAAGGTGTTCAAGCACTATTTCCAGCACCCCGAGCTCGCGAAGCTGCTTCCCTTCCTCTACCCGGAACGGTTCCCGCACCTGGAAGCGTTCAGCGGCCCGCGGGAAGACCTCGTTGCGATCCTCGCTACCGGCATTCCGGCCGGCGTGGTCGAAGGCTTCCAGAACGCGAGCCGGAAAGGTGTGTTCGCCGACATGCTGCGACTCAACGTCGCGGTGCCGCCGGCGAAAGAACCGAACGCGCTCGGGCTCGTGGGCGGAGACCCCGCCGGTTTCCCGAACGGCCGCCGCGTGACCGACGACATCACCAACGTTGAGCTCAAAGCAGTCGCCGGCGCGACGATCCCGTTGGTCAGCAAAGGCTACAAACCGGATGCCGCCGTCGGGGCGGTCGAACAGGGCATCACGCCGCTGTCGAGCCGCACGCAGGCGACGTTCCCGTACGTGGCGACGCCGCACAGCGGCTTCGATTTCCCGAGCGCCACTGAATGAGTGTCCGCGATGCACGATCATTCCCACAGCCGCGACGGCCAGGGGCACGATCGCCACGGGACCGCTGAGAGCTACGCGTCACGGCCGCACCCGGAGCAGGTCGTCCTCGACATCGGCGGCGATCTTGGCGCGCTGATCATCTACACCGAACCCGAGCTCGCCGGCGTCGAGATCGAGATCAGCGCGACCGGACGCGACCGCGAGCGCAGCCACAAGGAAGTGCTCGAGCGCGAGATCAACGGGCGCCCCGCGTATACCGCGGTGTTCGACAAAGTACCGAGCGGCAGTTACACGCTGTGGGTTGACGACGCGGCCCGCGCGCGCGGCGTCGCCGTCGGCGGTGGCGCCGTCTCGGAGCTCGACTGGCGCTAGTCGATCAAGCGCTTTCCCAGCTGCCACACCGCCAGCCGCCACATCACCAGCGCGAACCCCACGAGCACCGCCGCGTGCCCGAGATCCGCCGTCCCGAGGTTGCCGAACGACGCGTCGCGCACGAGCTGCACGCAGTGGTACAGCGGGTTGATCTGCGCGACGGTGCGCACGCCGGCGGGAAGATTTGAAATCGGGAAGAACGTCCCCGCGACGAGGAACATCGGCGTCAGCACGGCGCTCGTTATGTAGTTGAAGTTGTCGATCGTTTTCGCGATCGCCGCGACAGTCACGCCGAACGCCGCGAAGCCGAAGCCCGTCACGAACCCGATCAGCGGCACGAGCAGCATCTCCGCTTCCGGCGGCAGGCCGAACGCGATCGCGACGAGCAGCGGCGCCAGCCCGTACACGCCCGCGCGTATCGAGATCCACAGCACCTCCGCGGTGATCAGCTCCTCGACGTCCACCGGCGCTGCGAGCACCGCGTCGTACGTGCGCTGGAACTGCCAGCGCACGAACGTGTTGAACATTCCCGGAAACGCCGACGAGAACAGGATCGCCGTCGCGACCACGCCCGTGCCCACGTACTGCACGTAGCCGAGGTGGCCGATCTTCACGAACGTTCGCAGCCCAAGCCCGAACGCGAGCAGGTAGATCACCGGCTGCATCACCGACGAGAACGTCGTCGACTTCCAGTAGCGCCCGAACATCACCACGTCGCGGCTCATCACGCCCGCGAGCGCCGCCGGCTCGAGCCGGTGCACGCGTCGCGCCGGCCCCGCCGGCGCTACCGCGCCCTGCAGCACCGTGCTCATTCGATCTCCTCCCCAGTCAGCGTCACGAACGCATCCTCGAGGTTCGCCGGCCTGCGCACGCCCTCCGGCGCCTCGCTCGCCCCGCCGCCGTTCAGGCTCTCCGCGCGCATGATCGCCAGCGCGGGGCCGCTGCGGCGGCTCTGCCAGCCGTTGCGCTCGGCGCGCTCGCTCGCGTCCGCGAGCTGAGCCGCTGAGCCGTACACCTCGATCACCTCCGCGCCCGCGTGCGAGCGCACGAGCTCCGCCGGCGTCCCCTGCGCGACGACCCGCCCGTGCGACATCACCGCCACGATGTCCGCCAGCCGCTCCGCCTCCTCGATGTAGTGAGTCGACATCAACACCGTCACGCCTCGCTCGCGCAGCGAGTCGATCAGCGTCCACAGCTCCTGGCGCACCTGCGGGTCGAGCCCAACCGTCGGCTCGTCGAGCAGCACCAACCGCGGCCCGTGGATCAGACCGCGCGCCACCAACAGGCGCCTTCGCATCCCGCCCGAGAGCTCGCGCACGATCGTGTCCGCGCGATGCCTCAGGTTCGCGATCGCGAGCGCGCGCTCGACAGCTTCATCGCGCTCCGCGCGAGGCACCCGGTAGAGGCGCGCGAACACCGTCAGAACTTGCCGGCACGTCAGCTCGACGTCGAGGTTGTCGAGCTGCGGCACGACCCCCATCTCCATCCGCGCCTGCTTCGAATCGCGCGGAAGCTCGTAGCCGAGCACCTCGATTTCGCCCTCATCCGCCAGCGCCTGCGCCGTCAGCATCCGCATCGTCGTCGACTTCCCCGCCCCGTTCGGTCCGAGCAGCCCGAAGCACACGCCCGGCGGGATCTCCAGGTCCAGGCCGTCGACCGCGACGATCTCCCCGAAGCGCTTCACCACTCCGCGCAGCGATATCGCCGCCGCGCCCGTGCGTTCGCCGCGACTGCGCTCGCTCGCTTCTTCCAGCCCCCCGCCTGTCATCGCGAACACTCTACGCGTCGCATGCCCGCCTTCCGGAGCGAACGGCGTCTCTTTGACGCGAGCGCGCAGCTGCCGGGTGGCGCGCGTTGCGGGTGATGCTCGCGTGCGCGTGCGCGGCCGGCGAGTAGCGCGTTGCGGGTGATGCTCGCAGGAGGTGCTGCCCGCGCGTGCGCGCGCGGCAGCAATGTTGGAGTAGCTGGGGCAGGCGGCATGGCGCACGTGCGCGCCCGCGCGTGCGCGCGCGGCAGTGCCGCGGTGAGTAACGGTCACCGCTGCGGGCGGCTGGAAGTCGCAGATCGCTGCGGGGCGCTCTGGGTCGCCGTGCACCTACGCCGATTGTCCATGCGCGCACGGGCGAATCTCAGACTCGCGTCCATGTTCGGAGCGCGGTCCGTCGAAGACCCTGAACAATGACCGACCGCCCTGTGAACGAGTCCAGAAGACGCGAGTGAGGCGAGGAATGCACGCACGACCCCCACAGATCGTGGCGCTTGGCGGGGGCGGGTTCTCGATGGAGCGCGAAGGCTCGCTGCTCGATGACTTCGTGCTGTCGCTGACGGGGTGCGCGCGCCCGCGCGTGTGCTTCCTGCCGACGGCGTCGGGCGACGCGGACCATTACGTGGTGCGCTTCTACCGCCGCTTCTCGCCCGGCTGCGACGCGAGCCACGTGTCGCTGTTCCGCCGCGATCAGGGCGTCGGCGGAGTCGAGGAGGACGTGGCTGCGCACCTGCTCGGGCAGGACCTGATCTACGTCGGCGGCGGCAATGTCGTCTCGATGCTCGGGGCGTGGCAGGCGCACGGACTCGACGAGGTCCTGCGCAAGGCGTGGCGCAAGGGAGTGGTCCTGTGCGGTCCGTCGGCCGGTTCGCTGTGCTGGTTCGAGGAGGCGCTGAGCGCGTTCCACGGCGCGCCGCGCGGCGTGCGCGGTCTCGGATTGCTTCCGTACTCGAACTGCGTTCACTACGACGCAGAGCCGGGGCGGCGCGCGGAGTACGCACGCTTCGTAGGGGATGGGATGGTCGGCGGCTTCGCCGCCGAGGATGGAGTCGCGCTGCATTTCACGCGCAGGCGGCTGGTCGGCATCGTGAGCTCGCGTCGCGGCGCGCGCGCGTATCACGTGCGCGCGACCGCGGACGGTGTAGCTGAGACACCGCTGCCGGCGCGCTATCTCGGCGAGGAGGACGGGTCTGTGGACGCGCGCGAGGACGCCGCTCCCGCGCGGGCGTCAACGCCGCGCCGGCGTCGGCGACGGGCGGCGGCGCTGCCGCTCGCCGTATGAGCGAGCGGCGCGCGGTCCCGCTCGACGAGCGCGTGATCCTCGCGATGGGTGGCGGCGGCTTCACGATGGAGCCGTCGAACCCACTGCTCGACGACTTTGTTCTCGGCCTCTCGGACGCTGATGCGCCGCGGATCCTCTTCCTCCCGACCGCCTCCGGCGACCAGACGGCGCAGATCACGGCATTCCAGGCGCGCTTCGGTGACCGCCTCTGCCAACCGGAATATCTCTCGCTGTTCCGCCTGCGCGACCTGCGCCGCCCGCTGGCCGAGCTCGTGCTCGAGCAGGACATCGTGTACGTGGGCGGCGGCTCGATGCGCAACCTGCTCGCGATCTGGCGCGCGCACGAGCTCGACGAGGCGCTGGTGCGGGCATGGGAGCGCGGCGTCGTGCTGGTCGGCCTGAGCGCAGGAGCGATGTGCTGGTTCGCGGCCGGCGTGACGCGCTCGAGCGGGCCTCCCGAACCGATCGAGGGCCTCGCGCTGCTGCCGGGCTCACTGACGGTTCACGCTGACGGCGAGCCCGAGCGACTGCCGGTATGGCTTACGGGCGTTCGCGCGGGCGAGCTCCCCGGCGGCTGGGCGCTCGACGACGGCGTCGGGCTGCTCTTTCGCGGCCGGGCGCTCGAGCGCGCGGTCAGCTCGCGGCCGGGGGCGGGCGCTCAGCGCGTCGATGCGATCGCGGGCGAGCTCGTGCGCAAGCGCATCGAGCCCGAGCTGCTCGGCGATCGGCCGGCCGCGGCGCTCGGCGCGATCGACGATTCGATCGCCGAGCTTCGCCGCGTACGTCGCATCCAGCGCGGGATCGGCGGGCGCGAGAGCGGGATCGGCCGACCCTGAGGAAACGCATCTCGCGCGGGCGAGCGCGCGGCGGGCTCGAGCCCGGAGGTGTTCACGGCGCATAATCGCCGCATGTCCAGCGAGCGTGCGCACGAAGAGCGAGGACCGCGGCCCACGGTCACGCGCGTCGAGCGCGTCCCGCGCAAACGCGAGCGGATCGCGCTTCCCGGCGGCGCCGAGCTCCGCGCACTCGAGCCCGGCGACGCGCGCGAGCTGCACGCGCTGATCGAGGCGAACCGCGCGCATCTCGCCGAGTGGCTGCCGTGGGCCGCGCGGCAGACGGGCGAGGACACCGAGCGCTTCATCGCGTGGAGCCGCGAGCAGCCAGGGAACACAAACGGGTGTCAGGCGGCGATCGTCGATCGCGGCGTGATCGTCGGCGTGATCGGCTCGCACGGCTTCGACAGGCAGCACTCCTGCGCGCACCTCGGCTATTGGCTCGCCGAGGATGCGCAGGGCCGGGGCACGATGACGCAGGCGCTCGGCGCGATGCTCGACGAGGCGCTCGACGCGTGGGGACTTCACCGCGTCGAGGTCCGCGCGACGGTCGAGAACGAGCGCAGCCGCGCGCTCATCGAGCGTGTCGGGTTCACGTTCGAGGGCGTCGCGCGCGAGGCGTTCAGGCTGGGCGGCACGTTTCGCGACGACGCGGTCTACTCGATGCTCGCCGCAGAGTGGCGCGCCCTGCGGCGGGCAGGCGCAGCGGCGCGCGAGTGAGCGAGATCCGCGCGGCCGAGCCGCGCGGACGAAGTCAGCGATTGAGGTGCAGCGCGGGGAGCCGGTCCGGGCTTATCCCCGCGTCGATGCAGCCGAGGTACGCGATGCCCCGATGTATGCCGTCGATGACGAGCACCGTGTCGTCGAATTCGCCGATGCGCATCACGACATCTTCGCTCCAGCTCTCGCTCGCCATGTCGCGCATGAAGCGATCGACGCGCAGGTCGTTCGCGTGGTCTTCGTCCTCGGCCAGAGTCTTGCTGCGCTCGCGGTAGATCTCGAAGAGCTCGCCGACCGTCCTGTAGCCCTCATCCGCGTGGCCCATGAAGCTCGCGAAGAGCGTCGGCGTCTCCGCGAGCTCCTGCGCGGTGAGAGGTTGCAATCCCACGCGTGCATCCTCCAGCACGCGCCAGACGTCCCCATATGGTCGCGCGGCCAAGATTTGGACGGTGGGTTGTTACGGACGTCTAACAGCCGGCACCGCGATCGCGGGCGGGCCGAGGGCCCGACGGTAAGCGCCGCCGGTCGGGGCCCGCTGCACGGTCGCCGCACGCCCCGACGGGCGTTTATTGTCAGGGGATGGAGACCGAGCACCTGTTCGCGGCGATGCCCGTCAGCGACCGCGAGCGCGCGACAGGGTGGTACGAGCGCCTGTTCGGACGGCCTCCCGACCTCATCCCCAATGAGCACGAGGCCGCCTGGCAGGTGACGCAGACGGGCTGGATCTACGTGTTCGTCGACGCGCTGCGCGCGGGCTCTGGCGTGCAGACGTTGCTGATCGCGGACCTCGACGCGTTCATCGAGGAAATGACCGAACGAGGCATCGCGAGCAGCCCCGTCGAACCGGTCGGCCCGTCTGGACGACGCACGGTCGTCGGCGATCAGGACGGGAATCTGCTGAAAGTGGCTCAGGTTTCGGGATAGGGATACCGGATGCTCGACTACGACGCTTACCTCGAGCGAATCGGCGTCTCGCCGGCGTCGTCGCCGAGCTGGCCGGAAATACACCGTGCGCACGCGACGTCGATCCCGTTCGAGAACCTCGACTCGCACCGCGGCTTGCCCGTGTCGCTCGAGCCGGAGGACCTCGAGCGCAAGATGGTCGGCGCGCGCCGCGGCGGCTATTGCTTCGAGCACAACCTGCTGCTGGCGTCGGCGCTCGAGCACGAGGGGCTGAAGGTCGAGCCGATGTTGGCCCGCGTGCGGCGCGGAGAGGAGCCTACCGGCGGGCGCGCGCCCGGCCATCTCGTCCTGCGGGTGACGGACAACGACGGCACCTCGTGGCAGGCCGACGTCGGCTTCGGCCTCGGCACGCTGCTCGACCCGATTCCGTTCGGCGCAGATCCGGACGCGGTGCACGAGCAATCCGGCTGGCGCTTCCGCGTGATCGAGGACGGCGACGAGCTGGTCCTGCAGACGCAGGGTCCCGGCGGCTGGTCGGACGTCTACGGCTTCCGCCCCGTTGCCGTGCCGCGCGCCGACATCGAGATGAGCAACTGGTGGATATGCACGCACCCGCGCTCGCCGTTCGTGTTCGGCTTGATCGCGTCGGTCAACCACGACGACGGAAGGCGTGAGGCGATGGTCGATTGGAGCGGGCCGCTGCAGGTGATGTCGATCTCACCGGCCGGGGTCGAGACATCGGAGGAGTCGCGGGCGGCGATTCCGGCGCTGCTCGCCGAGCGCTTCGATCTGCCGGGATTCGAGCTCGGGCCCGACGGCCGCGTCGTCTAACCGCCCGGACCGCAGAAGCCGGTAGCAACCGCCCGGACCGCAGAAGCCGATAGTAACCGTCCGGGTCGCAGAAGCCGGTAGGAACCGCCCGGACCGCAGAAGCCGGTAGGAACCGCGGGAGCCACGCGCCGGCAGACCGGCGTCGCTTTGAAAATGCTCTTAGGAAATCGGGTCTCGAGCGCTCGATGCGCCACGGTGATTGAAGGCACATTCGGGAAGTTCCGGGGGCAGATCGCTCGAAGGCGGTCTTCCTTACTCACGGAGCGCGCTCGACACGTGTCACCGCATGAGCGCGCTAATCGGAATCGTGTGCAACCGGCGCGACATGCGTGTGACCGACGCCGAGCTCGACGAGCTGTGCGCGACGTATGAGTCGCTGCGCGGGCCGTTTCCCCACACGACGATGGCGGCGGGTGGATTCGCGCGCGTGCGGCGGCTGGGCTCCGCCCCACATGAGCGCGCGGTGGCGGCAACGGCACCCTCGTGGACGCTCTACACCGGCACCGTCCACGCACCGAACGCGGGCGGCGCGACCGAGCTGCAGGACGCGGACGGGCAATTCGCCTGGTGCGCGTACGACGCCCCGCGGGACGAGCTCGTACTAGCCAGCGACCCGTTCGGGATGCAGGCGCTCTACATCGCCGAGCGCAACGACAAGACGTACTTCGCGACCTCTGCGCTGGCGCTCGCGAAGCACCTGCGCGCGCGGCCGAGCGCGCTCGGTCTCGAGGTGTTCCTGCGTGCCGGCTACCAATTCGGCGCGCGCACGATCTGGGAGGGGATCGAGCGACTCGACCCAGCGACCCGGATCGTGTTCGGCGGGCAGGGGACAAGGCGCGACACGTATTGGAGGCCGTCGGTCGACGAGGACATCACGCGACTCGACCTCGCCGAGACGGTCGATCGCTGTCGCACGGTCGCGCGGGAGACCTTCCGCTCGTACTACTCCCGCGCGGAGAGCCGCCCGTGGGCAGACCTCACGGGCGGATACGACTCGCGGATCTCGACGCTGCTGCTGTCGGACGCCGGCGTGGATTTCGTTACCAATACGATCGGTAGCGCGGAAAGCGAGGATGTAGCGATCGCCTCGGAGGTCGCGAGGACGGCAGGTTGGGACTGGCGCCGCTTTGACATCCCCGCGACGTGGAGCGAGCTGCTTCCACGCCTCGTACGCGACGCGGCTGCTTGGGGAGACTGCCACCTCGACGCCGTCCAGCTCGCCGAGGTGATGTGGGGCCACGCCGAGAAGGCGCGCACCAATTGCGCGCTTCTCAGCGGCGGCGGGGGCGAGCACCTTCGCAACTACGCGTGGCAGCAGGAGTTTCTGCGCGGCGGCCACTCGACGGTCGTCAACCTCGACAACTGGGTCGACATGCTGATGCTCAAGCCGATCTCGACGGCAGCATTCGCGAACGACCCCACGCCGACCGTGCGAGAGGATCTCCGGCAGCGGGTCGCCACGGCGGCCGCGCCCTATTCCTCACACCTGAACACCGTGCAGCTGGACATGATGTACGCGTACAAATCGACCGGCCATTTCGGTGCATACCTGTCCGCCGCGCGCGCGACGGTCGCCGTGGAGTTGCCGTATTACCTAAAGCGCGTCTTCAGCGTCGCCTTCTCGACGAGCTTCCGCCACCGCAACGCGCACCGCTTGATGCAGCATCTGATCGTCGCCCTCGACCCCAGGCTGGCGGCGATCACGACGACGAAGGGCGGTCCGGCCGAACCTCTCCGCGTCGGCAACATTCACCGTTTCGTTCCTTACTTCGCGCGGATCTCGCGCAAGGCGGTGACAAAGCTGAGCGAGAAGGCGATCTCCCGTCCCCTGCTCCTACCGGCTCCGAGACTTGACGCGACACGGTCGCGCGCCCGACGGGCGCTGGTCGACACGTTCGACGACGGGCGACCGTTACGCGCCGACACCATGCGCTGCGCTCGCCTTTTCAAGCGCGATGCGCTCGAGGGACTGCTCTCACGTGCAGGCGACGCGGACTTCAGCGACAGCGCTCTACTCGGGCGCATCCTCACGGCTGAGCTGGCGCTGAGGATGGTCGATGCGGGTTTGGACGGGTGACGCGCGCCGGAAGGGCATCGCTCGTCGGGCGGTCCGACTGGTAGTCAGCGGAGGCACTCGCCGAGCTCGTGAGCGCCGATCAGCTGCAGGGGCAGGCGCGCCGCGCGGGTACTGAGCAGAGCGCGTCGGCTCTACAGGGGTGGGACCTGGTTGTTGACCTGAGGTCCGTGGTAGAGGTGATCGTCGTTCCGACACGCCGCCGGAAAGAAGAACTGGACGCTGTCGCTACGCACTCCGTTGTAGCTGGCAAACGGCGTCGCGTGTCCGATGGTTCCGACTTTGCAGCTCGGATCGTTGCTCGCTCGTACACGGACGATGATCTTCATGATGTTCCCAGGGAAGCCCCACATGACGGCGAAGTGCGAGTGGTACACGAGGTGGTGTTGCACCGTCATGGTGATCGCGCGGGTTGGGTGGATCCGGGAGCGGATTTCCTGACACAGGATTCCGGAGACGGTGTTGGCTTCGAGGTCGATTTGGCCGTGCCCGCGAGGTAGCTGCCCGAGTCGCCGATCGGCGGACCGGTGTGGAACCCCCACGGCGGAATCCCGTAGACGATCGGAATCTGTCCGCACCCGGGCGAGTAGCCCGCAGCTTGGTCGGCCGTGCCGGCGAGTGCGATCAGCGTCGCCAGCAGCAGGAGCACGGACGCGCCGCGGCGCGAGAGGTGGACGTTCGCCATCGCGACGTGACTGTACTCACATGAGCTGGGCCGGATGTGTGCATTGGACGCACATCCGCCCTGCGCTCGAGGTCAACCCCGGTCGAGCGTTGATTGTCGCTGTGAGGACCCGCCGCCGGCGAACTCGCACTGCCCCGGTGTCACTCGCGCCGGTGCGCGGGACGGCGCGAGGCGGGAAAGCTCATCCGCTCCCAGGCGATCGCCCGTCGATGCTGACTTCGGACACGCGCTGCGCAGACGCGACGAGGGATTCGACGAGGGGATTGGCGATCGTCTCGCGCCAGGTTAGGGAGAGCATCGCCGGAGTCGCGTCGCGGAGGGGAATCACAGCCAACCCGGGAAGCGCGCGCTGGATGATCGCGGCATCGCAGGCGGGCAGCGTCGTGACGCCACGCGGAGACGCCATGATCGCGAGGATGTCGAGCGGCGTCACCACGTGGTCGGCGGTCGTGCGCGCGGGCGGCCCGCCGCGGTGGTCATCCAAACTGTGGAAACCGGCCCACGCCGGCTGAACGGTGGGGTGATAGCTGATGTAGGTCTCGTCAAGCACATCGGCAACACCCAGCTCGCTGCTGCGTGCGAGCGGATGATCGCTCGGCGCGAGGACGACGCGTGGCTCGGCCCGTACGAGCTGGTCGCGAACCGCCGGATCCGGTACCGGCGAGTGACTGAACGCAACGTCGACGTCCTTCAGCCACGACACCGTCGAACCGGTCGGGAAGGGCAGGCCGCGAAACGAGACTTCGGCCTCGGGATGGGCGTCGGCGAAGGAGACAAACAGCTCGGGAGCGTTGAGCATGGGTGGAGGGCCGATGAAGCCGATCTCGATCCTGCCCCTCGCGGCGCGTGCGAGCGACTGAGCCGTGCGCAGGACGTCGCTGCTGGCAGCGAGCGCGCGACGCGCCTTCTCCAGGAATGCCTCGCCCGCAGGCGTGGGAGTGACGCCGCGCGCGTGACGCTCGAACAACTCGACGCCGAGCTCGGACTCGACTTGGAGAATGATCCGCGAGAGAGCGGGCTGGGCGACGTGAAGCCTTCGCGCCGCGCGGGTCATCTGTTCCTCCTCGGCGACGGCCACGCAATATTGCAATTGTTTCAAGCCAATCGCCATTGTTGATCCGCGTTCGCCGAATCCTCACACTGGGACGCTTCTTACAACGCCAGGAATCGCGGGGACCGAGCGACTATTCCCATCGCCCCGGGGCTTGAAGGGCTTTGCCATCCGTGGAAAGGCACGTGCGCTCGGATCCTACCGCGGTAGGAAACGGGGCTAGGCCGATCTGGCGCGCGGGTGAATGCGTCCGGCGGGCGGCTCGCGGCGGCGCCGACGCATCGGGACCGCCGACTAAAACCCACGAGAGCGCCCGACGGCCGATGACCAAATCTGGTCGAAGGCGCGCTGGTCGTGAGGATGCACCCAGCACTCGGCGATCTTGCCACGGGCAACGCGAAAGACGCTCACGGTCCCCCACGCGAAGGTCTCGCCTCCATGCTCCACCTCGCCGCCGGCGAGGACGACCGCGCGCTCATCGTCGGCGAGCACCCCGCGAACATCGATACGGAACGTAGCGTCGCTCAGCTCGCGTCGTCGGGCGAAGTAGCGCAGCACGGCCTCGCGCCCGTGGTAGTCGCCTGCGATCGCGCTCTCGCCGGGCACATGCCAGGTCACGTCGTCGCTGAGCATCGCGCCGACGGGTCCCTGCTCTGCACCTGCGTAGAAGCGATTCTGGCGTTCGTGGAACTCGCGGACGAGTCGCGCGTGCGCATGCCGCTCGGACATCCAGACAGTATCTCGCCCGCGCACGCAACTGGCGACGACGTTGCCCATGCAGCTCCTACGCGTCGTCGTAGATCGGGGAAGGTTTGGGGTGATCCGGCGTCTTCCCAAACGTGACAACCGAACTGTTCGCGCCCGCCGACGAGCCGCAGAGGCGCTCGCGACCCGGACCTCGACTTCAGGAGCAAAGCCATGAAACGCAACCGCCTCGTTGTTTTTAGCCTCGCCGTGGGCACTGCAGGCTTGGTCGCCGTTACCCTCGCCGCGCCCGGCGGCGCTACCAAGCTCGGAGCGACAAGCGCCAGCGCGCGGAGCGCCTTGAGCGTGAAGCGCACCGCGCTTGGGAACATACTCGTCGATGGCCACGGCCGCACCCTCTATCTGTTTCGGGCCGACAAGCCGAACCACAGCACCCTCTCACGCGCCGGCTTCGCGGTTTGGCCCGCTTTTGCCTCTACCGGGACGCCGCAAGCCCGGGGCGTGAGCGCCGCGCATATCGCCACGATCCGCTCCGACGGTAAACGCCAGGTGACCTACTACGGCCACCCCCTCTACTACTTCGTCGGAGACAGGGGCTCGGGCGAAAGCAACGGACAGGGCGTGAGGGAGTTCGGTGCGCTGTGGTACGTGCTCTCACCAAACGGCCACGCCGTTACGAGGGCGCCCAGCACACCAGCGCCGGTGGCCACGGAACCGTCTGGCTACGGCTACTGATCCGGCCGCCAGAACCGCCGCGTCCGCGGGGCAGGCAACGGGTGAGCGCACGTCTGTCCCGCCTCGCGCGCTTGCGTAGTAAGCGAGGGCGCGGCGCTGCTGACGAGCATAAAGACGTCCCGGCGGCCTTTTGCCCGCGAGAGAAATATACTATGATCCGTAGTAGATGCTCCAGCCCTACCACACATACGACGCCCCCAGGAACGAGCCCCCCGGTCGCTACTACGACCTCGTCGTTCACGATGCGCAGCGGCAGTGGCAGCGGATTCGCTGGGCGCTGTTCGTCTTCCCAGACATCACGGACGTGGCGCCGACCGACGACCCGGACGTCGTCCGCGTGTTCTACGAGGGCAGTCGCCCCTACCCGCGCGTCTGGACGGTCGAGCTGCGCCAGCGGGGCTTTGACCCGTTGCCGGTCGACTAGTTGCGGCCGGGAGGAATGGGGTAGGCAGCCGGACTACTCCGACAGTCCCACGGCTTTGAGGGCGTCGGCGCGGTCCAGGTAGACATCCCAGCGGGCAATCTTCCCGTCGCGGATGGTGTAAACGCAGCCCAGCGTGAGCGTGATCTCTTGTGCTGCCCCCCAAAGCACTCCGAAGTCGCGCGTCAGATGAAGGACTCGCTCGCCGCAATCAACGGCGCGCTCTACCTCCGTGCGATACGCCTTCCAGGGCTTGTACCAGTCCCGAAACAAGCTCCGCACTCCAGCCAGACCCACACACGACATTTCACCAGCGGGGAACCCGTGATTGACGAACACGACGTTGGCGTGGAACAACGAGTGAACATCCTCAAGGTAGGCGGCATAGATTGCATCGTCGCGCGCCAGCTCAGCGAAGTTCAGGTCGGCGGAAGGGATCGTCCGCGCCACAAGCTCCACGTTCTCCTGCGACACCGGCTACTCCTGTCGCGCAGCCGGCATACGATCGCGACAGCCCGATGTTTCGAGCATCAGCGAAGTATCGCTGAGACGACGAGGCCGAGCTCAAACGGAGGGGGAGGGATTCGAACCCTCGTCGGAGGAAAACCCCCTGAAACGGTTTTCGAGTACGCCGCACGCGAGATGAATCGCCCGTGTCGATTGGGTTTTTCGACCTTGATGGCCTTCGTGGGGTAGGAAATGAGGTAGACAGCGGGGGTACTTCGTCGTGGATGGCGACGCTGCCCCGCGGTACCTTGGGCGCATGCGGGAGGTCATCAACACAGCGAACGCTCCTCGTTCGCCACTGTTCAGCCAGGCCGTGAAAGCGGGGCAACATGTCTACGTCTCGGGCGTCGTCGGCATCGATGTGAGCACCGGGAGCCTCGCCGGCTCGACGATCCAGCAACAAACACGAAAGGCGCTCGCCAACTGCGAGGCGATCCTGCACGACGCTGGCGCGACGTTGGAAGACGTCGTGGAGGTTGGCGTCCTGCTGACCAACCCAGCGGACTTCGCAGGCATGAACGATGAGTACGCGACTTGGTTTCCGGCTGAGCCGCCAGCTCGATACGTCGCCAAGCTCGGCGTCGAGATCCCCGACCTCCTCGTCTCGATCCGAATGACAGCGTTCGTCGGCTAGCACTCAAAACGGAGGGGGAGGGATTCGAACCCTCGTCGGAGGAAAACCCCCCGAAACGGTTTTCGAGACCGCCGCACGACACAGCGCCAATGGGGAAGACGCCCCGCGAAGCTTGACATTCCGGAGGTACGGATGTGAACCGCGGGCCCCGGGGGAATGCCTGGGGGAATGAACCGCCTGAGTGATGGGCTGCGAAACGGCCGACGTGGACGCGCACCGTGGCGCTGGTCCGCGAGCACGCGGGCCTGCTCGCCGCGCTCGGCACCGATGAGTGCCCGAGCGTCTACGCCTGCTATCGGTTCGCCGCCAAGCTGCGCGAGCACAAGCACCTGCTCGACGCGTGCATCGCCGCTGTGCTCGGCCGCCTGCGCGACCAGAACCCCGGCCTCGGATAGAACGTCGCCATCGACGCCTCCGACATGCCGTCTATGCGAACGGACAGCGGTTCGTCTCCAAGGGCGGTCGCGAACGCTCCGACGACGAGTTCTCCGACCCCTCCTGGGGCCACCGCTCGGCGGTATCGACCCGCAAGGGCGGCGGCTTCTACGGCTACCGGCTGCACATGGCTGTGGACACGGCGACTGACCTGCGGCTCGCGTGGCGTGTGGAGACGGCCCGCTCGCATGAAACCAACGCCGTCGCGCCGCTGCTGGACAAGCTCCACACGCTCGGGATCGACGCTGACACGTGCGCGCTCGACAAGGGGTATGACAACAACCCGGTCTACGCCGACTGTTCGGACCGGGGCATCATCCCGGTGATGCCGCTGCGCGAGAGCGCGAGTTCGGCAGGCTCAAGAACGAACGGGCGCTCGCCCCCCTGCGTGTGCGCGGGATCGAGCGCGTGCGGCTGCAAGCCAACCTGACAATTCTCGCCAAGCTGTCCTGTGCGCTCGCCCGAGCGCGAGCCGTGCCGCTCGCGGCGTAGCGGCAGCGGATCAGTTATTACGGCTGGTCGTTGCCGCCTTTCAGCGAATCCTGGAGCACAGATGCCAGCGCCTGCGCCTCGAATTGCTCATGGACACCACCAGCCGCGATTTCCTCAATAAAGAGCAGCGCCTGTTCCAGCGCTGACTCCAGGCGGATATTCGCTTCTCTCAGCTGTTCGACGTCCTGCTCCGACACTTGTGTCGTCCCCTCTCGGCATTGGCACGGTTCGGTGCCCACCGCGAACTCTAACGGCGAGTTTCGCTGGTCGTTTCTAGTAGTCGAGCCGCGCGCGGCATTCAAGCGTTTTGGCAGTGTGGCGGAGCTGGCGACGCCGCGACCACAGCTATCGCCTGTGTCGTCGCCGATCAGCCGCCGGTTCGTATGTCCTTCGCGACCGCGTCAGCGAGCCACGCGTCGAGCTGCTCTCGGGCTCGCTCGCTAGCGTCGGGGAGCAGATGCGTGTACCTGGCGAGTGTGATTGGCGCGGCGCCCGGCTGACGGTCTGGAGTCGCGTGCCCCATCAACACCGAGGCGACCTTCGGCGAGACGCCCGCGGCGTCGAGCCAGGTCGCTGCCGTGTGGCGGCACTCGTGCAGCCCGATCGGCTGCAGGCGCCTGACCGCCCACGCGTGGCTGGCTCTCGCTGCAAGCCCCTCGGTATGCAACAGCCCACCTGCCCGCTGGCGCCGGGGTGGGCACACGAGCTGATCACCAGGCGGGCGGCCCTGCTTGATCCACAGGCGCTTGAGCAGCGTCAGCAGAGGTCTCACCGTCGGCACGACGCGGCGAGCCGCGGGCGACTTGCGCGCATCTAGCTCCACCCCCCACTCGACCGCCCCGATGTGCAAGTCCACATCGCGCCAGCGCAGACGCTGGATCTGCGCGCGCCGGCCCATCGCGTAGGCGGCGAGCGCGTAGGGGATCGCGTCGTCGAGCTCGAGTGCCTGCAGGAGGGCGGCGAACTCCCTGGGCGTCGCGACGCGTTCGCGGCGCGTCGCGTTCATCGCCGGCAGCCGCACGCGCGCGGCGGGGTCGTAGCCGACGAGTTCGCGGTCCTGAGCCCACCGGTACAGCGAGCGGACCGCGTTGACCACCGAGCGCACGCGGCTGCCGCTCATCGCCGGCGTGAGCTCGTCGATGAGGCGCTGGACGTCGGAGCGACGGACGTCCGCCAGGCGACGGCCACCGAGCCGCGGCAGTACGTGCTTGCGCAGGCACTCGTCGATGTCCTCCCACGCCGACTGCTTGTAGCGGCGTCCGTGCTTGTTGAGCGCGCGCCCCTCCCGGGCCGCGTCGATGAACTTCGCGTGCGCGTCGCGCAGTCGCTGATGCGCGTCGAGGGGCAGCTCGCCGCGCTCGAGCGCGGCGAGCAGGTCGCGACGGGCGCCGCGCGCCGCCGCCGCCGAGGCGAAGCGCTTGGTGCCAACGTAGCGTCGCCGGCCGCGGTCGTACACCTTGCCGTAGTAGGAGGGCTCGCAGCTGCACGCCCGTGTGATCGGCCCCAACGATTCCCCTGGCGCCAGCCGCTCGACCGCACAACCCTGCTTGTGGCGAGCGAACACGCCCTGCCAGCGAGTGCGCGTGTCGCGTCCGGGCACAGCTCAGCGAACCCTGGCCCTCAGGCGACGCGGCCGGCGACCGTCGCTTCGTCTTCGGCCCAGCGTTCGAGCTCGCGCAGCAGAAACAGCGTCAGCTGCCCACTGCGTACGCAGCGCAGCCGCGCCTGCACGTGGCGCTCGAAGTGGCGCACGCTCATTCCGAGCGAAGCTGCGGCCTCCTGCTTGCTCAAAAGCAGGCGCGGCTGCGAGCGACAGCCCCTTGTCGCGACAGCGCGAGCATCGGCCATGAAGACGCCCGCCTACCGCCGCCCGGCCGCCTCGGCGTGAGCTCGACAGAACATTATGCCAAATTAGCAAAATAACCATATTAGAGCAAAGGCCCGCTGCTAAAACGTTCGCGTGTTCAGAGTTGGAGGAGCCGCTCGGACTGCAGCGCCGCGCGGCTCACCCAGGCGAACTCGGCGCAGCGGTGGACGAGGCCGGCGCCGCGCAGGCGCGCGAGGCTGTCCTCGACGTCGATCTGATCGCCGATCTCGAGCGCGAGCTCGTGTTGCGACCACGGCCGCTGCTGGTCGGCCTTGAGGAGGAGGTGGAGGATGGCCTGATCCACGACCTCCTCGGCGCGCTCGGGGCTAGGCTCTCGCTGCATGGAAGGACCATCCTTTCCGTGCCACGGCCCCGGGGCAGTTCGCGCTGTCGCCGGGGCCAAATGTCTGTTTCCTCCAGACGCTACGCCCCGCTTGGGATGAAATTCTCTGCTGAAAACGGTCCGAAGGTCGGCGGCTCGAAGCGACAGACAGCGCACGCGACGACGGTCGGCCAGCTACATCTGGCTGATGATGTGCGCGTTCGCCGCCGGCTCGTCGGCTGCAGGTGCGCGAGCAGGCGCTCGTCCCAGCCGCGAGGCGTGAGGCGGTCGATCACGAGCGTGCTCTCTGCCGCACCCGACCGCGCGCCATGATCTCCCGCTGCCGTCCGTGACTGTCGAGGTAGGAGCCGAGGCGCGCACTCGCCTGAGGAATCACAACAGCTCCGCGGCGGCGCGCACAGATCGAACAGGATCATCATGCACGGCCGGCGGATGTCGACAAGCACGGCCCGCCAACTGCCCGGCCCATTGGCTGACGGATCGGTGGTTGAGGGCTTCACGCATCGCGGCCTGTTTCTCTAGCTGCCTAGACGCAGTCCGCGCTGCTCATGAGACTCCTCCTGGCCGCCGACAAAAGACCTACGTGATGCGACCCCCGCTGACCGGCCTGATGAGGAGTGCTCGCCTTGGCCGAGTCGTCCTGCCCTGCGTCGCTCTTAGCGTCGCTCTTCTTGCCGGGGAGCTTCCAGCTTCAGCCGCTCCCGTCATCAGGCTCTCAGCACATCGGGCACGGTCCAGCTCGCATCGCCACACACAGCCTGTCCATAGAGGTCCGCGTGCCCTCGCCTCAATCATCGGCGGGGTCGAAGCAGCGAGCGGGACCTTCCCGTATCTCGCGTACGTGATCTACAAGAACGCAGAACGCTCTGAGCGATGCACGGGAACGGTCATCTCGGTCAATGTGATCCTGACCGCCGGACACTGTGGCGAGGACGCGGAAACCGGCGTGATCAACGAACCGTCCGGCTACACGATCATCACCGGGAACGTGGAATGGTCTTCCTCCGCGCGGCAGGTCTCGGGGGTCTCGAAAGTGATCATCTACCCCGGCTACTCGCGCAGCTACGCCGTCGGCGACGCGGCCCTCCTGGTCCTCTCAACGCCAACGAGCGCGCCCGCTATCGGCCTTGGGGCCTGGCCCTCGGACGCGAGCGATTTGGAAGCCGGAAGTCCTGGTGTCATTGCCGGGTGGGGCAAGACGTACTTCGCGCAAGAAGAACCCACGGAACGCTTGCAATGGGCTGAAACTGTCCTCCAAAGACCGTCCTACTGCGAAGCGAACGCCCCGACGTTCTTCTCCGGCGACGAGCTGTGCGTCATCAATCCGCCTGAATACGAAACCGGCGCCTGTCAAGGCGATAGCGGCGGGCCACTGATCTCGCTCAACCCTTCCGGGAGCGGCGTGATTGAGATTGGGGTTACGAGCCATATCTACGGCGAATGTCTGACCACACGCCCGACGGTCCTGACCCGAGCCGACCTGATCGCGTCGTGGGCGCACGAGTGGATTGAAGCCGTCAAACCGCCACCACCTCCGCCCGCCCCCACTCCGCCACCCGCGCCTGCTCCAGTCCCGGCACCCGCACCAGTGGTCACACCGGCGCGACCTCCTGCTTGGGTTCAGCCGAACACGCCGGGGTTGTACCTCACGCCACATAGCAAGGTGGGTCGCCGTATCACCGCTCGTGTTTCCGGCGACGGAGCACATCTCGTGGGGGTCGGGATCAAGACGACCGTTCAATGTCAGCACGGCTACACCGATGAAGTACAAAACTCGTGGCTCTCGTATTCCGACTACGTGCTGATTCGCAATCACGTCGCCGCCGCGACGCTCGAAACGGAAGCCGATCAATATATGAGGGCTGGTCACATCGGGATCTACTTGTTCTTCAATGGTGCGGGTTCTCTCGAAGGACGGTTGCGGATACGTATACGCGCAAAGAACCGGCGCGTTGGTCTGTGCTCGGGAGCTCTCAGCTTCAAGGCCAAAGTCTGATGCCGCGCAGGTGGGTGGTTTGCGCGACCTCAGACGCGCCCAGCCAGGCGCCGTCCTGAGTCGCGCGACCGTCCCCCGCAGACCGACCTACGCCGCCTACTGCTGCTACTAAAGGAACGCGGCGCCCTAGCCGATGGGAGCGCATGGCGACGCTACTCAAGCGTCTCAAAGAGTTGGAAGCCACGCTCGCGTCGTTCCAAGCTGAGACGCACCCGTCCTGGAACCAGGTCGGCCAGATTTTCAACACGCTTCTCGCCGAGGCAGCGTCGGACGGCGACGAGGTAGTCAAAGCCATCAAGCCTGTCGGAGAGAAGAAATGGTCCCGTGCCTCAGGAGTCACAGACGCGCCGGTTTGTGACACAGATGCCGGCTCGATGCGCACCGCAGTTAGGCAGCTCGTGCTTTCTGCCGGTGGGGCACGCCCTACCGCATCGTGAAGCCGATCGTGATCGCGATAGTCGTCGCGCTTGGCCTGGCTGGCTGTGGCAGTGGCGCCGCGACCAAGGCCGGGCCCAAGGAAAACTCAGAAGTCTTCACCGCCTGCTCGCTCGCGGGCGAAAAGGAATGCAGCAAGAAGGCCCAGGAAGCGGAAAAGCCGGCGACCCCGGCGGAGAAGGCCGCGAGCGAAGCGGGCTTTCGTGCCTACGCCGCGTGCAAGGCTGCCGAAGAAAGCGCTTGTATCCGCAAGGGCGCTGAAGCCGAAGCGAGCAAGCAAGCCGCTCAGCTAGAAGTTGCCAAGGAAGCCGGCGAAGCGGAAGCTGAAGCGGAAGCGAGACACCCCGAGCCGACCAGTAAGGCGATACAAGAGTCAGCAAGCACGGCTGCCGAACAAGCCAACGCGGCCCATCCGGAATGGTACGGCCGCAAGAGCGCCGTCGAAGAAGAGAACAACGCAACGCGGAAGTCGGCGGAAGAGCAGTGCGGGCAACATCTGAGTGACGGTCAGGTCGAACAGGTCGCCGACGGCGGCGGATGCCCACGCTAAGGCCAGGCACTCTTTACCCGGTCGCTATTACGCCGGACTTGCGGCGGCTGTGTGCGGCCGATCGCCGTTACGTGCTCGGCAGCCGCTCTCGCGTTTGCTCTGCTGAAAACGGAAAATGGCCCGGTGTCCTGCGGGCGTTCCGGGACGTCGCGTCAGAGGACTTCGACCTCGCGCGGCGAGACCCCCAGGCCCCGCCGTGCGATCAGCGCGAGCACGCTCGTGTGCACCCACGGCGTCGGGGCGCTCCTGCCGCTATCCGCGAGCACGCCGATGCGCCGGGCAAGCCAGCTCGTCTCGCCGCTCTCGCGCCCGTTCGGGTCGCGCTTGACGCGCCCGCAGCGGATCGCGATCTCGCTGAGCGTGAGCCCGTCGCGCTGGGTGGCCGCGAGCACCGCTTCGCGCAGGCCGCGGTTGAGCACGATCGGGCTCGCGAGCAGCCGCTTCAGTTCGCCGCCCAGCGTGACCACCGAGACTTCCGGGTCGCGACGTGCACGCGCGAGCGCCGCAGCGGTGACGCTGCGCACCGGCTCGTAGCTCTCGAGCGCCGCCACAACCGCGCGCAGCCTCACGACCTCGGCGCCGGCGCATCCGCACGCATGCCGCTGCCAGCGCAGCTCGAGAGCGCACGCGCCGAACGGGAATCGCCCGAGGCTGTAGAGCCTCCCGCGGCGGTCTGCGAGCACGGCCCCTGCGACTCCCGCGCGCGGTAGCGGTGGACCGCTGCTCGCGAGCTCGTCGGCCGCGGACGGTGCCCTCCGAAGGTCGGCGGCTCGAAGCGGCCGGCAGCGCACGCGCCGACGGTCTGCCAGGTACATCTGGCTGACGATGCGCGCGTTCGCCGCCGGCTCGTCGGCGGCGAGGTGCGCGAGCAGGCGCTCGTCCGAGCCGCGAGGCGCGAGGCGGTCGATCACGAGCGTGCTCCCGCCCGCTCCCGGCCGCGCCACGATCTCCCGCTGCCGTCCCTGACCGTCGAGGTAGGTGCCGAGGCGCTCGCTCGCCCGAAGGCCGCGGATCGTGCGCTTCGGATCTAGCGCCGGTGCTGCTGCAAGCTTCATCACTGCTCTCCTTCCGGGAGGGCCCGCCCGGTGCGGGGCCGATGTCCCGACCACCGGCACGCCCTGCGGGCGTGCCAAAATCGGGAGGGCGAGGCCCCGCGCCACCAGGCAACGGGCGAGTCGCGGGAGGCGGTGATGGCGCCGCTGCCCCTTCCGCGCTTGCGCTCCGCGCGCAGCGCCAATAGGCTCCCGTCAGCCTCCGAAGTGCTCTGGTGATTTGGACCCCCGGCGCCCTCGCACAAGCGGGGGCGCCGTCGCTTGCGGAATCAGCCGCGTCCGAGTTGCGCGCGCCGCTTACGTTCGCCGCGCGACGGGCTGGGACTCGCAACGTGCGCGATGCGCCCGCGCGCGGCGTCGCGACCCGCGGCTAGGATCAGCAAATGGCGCAAACGAGAGCGAGCCGTAGCGATGAGCGCGTGCTGCGCGACTTCCGCGCCGCGCTCGAGCACTGGAGCGCCGCGCTCGAAGCGCACCGCATCGCCCCGCCCGATCACAACTTCAGCGCTCGCGTGAGGGCGCTGTCAGAGGCCGCGGCCGAGCAGGCGCGCGCCTGCCGCGAGGCCGACGCCAGTGGATTCGACTGGACCCCGCACCGGGCCGCGGAGAGCAAGCCCCCGTATGAGCTTCAGCCGGGGACGGGCAGGCGCGGGCCAGAGAAGCTCTGGCGGCGCTTCGACGCCGCGGTCGCCGCGCTCAGCACGATCGCCACCGGGCGCGACATCCTCGCCGTCGCCGACGCCTACGAGGAGCTCGCAGACGCGGCGGCAGAGCTCGCGCAGGCGATCGCGCGCGAAGACCGCCCCGCGCGCGCCCGCCGAGCGGCGCGCGCGCGCTCGGCCTGACGCTACCGGCGCTCCACGCCGGCCAGCGGCCGAAGTTCAGGCCCGCTTTGACGGCAGCGCCGCGCTCACGTCGACGTCCCACACCGAGGCCGGGCGCTCGCCCTCGCGCCTGCGGTGGGGAAGCCCGAGCGTGTGCGGAGCCCACAGGTCGCGCCGGGTGGCCAAGGAGGCGCTGTCAGCGCGCGCGCGGGAAAGCAGCTCCTCGACGTCCTCGCGCCGCACGCGATAGGCGCGCCCGATCTTGGCCGCCGGCAGGGCTCCGCTCTCGATCCAGTTGCGGATCGTCTGCGAGGTCACCTGGAGCTCCTCGGCGACCTGGGGTGCGGTCAGAAGCTGATTGGAGGCCATGAGCAAATGAGCAAAACTACCGCTGCGCTCGCGTATGATAGGCCAACCCCACGGACGTCACGGATGGAAGGGACGATGGAGCCGCCACGGGACGGCGAGAGCGACGCACCCGCGGACGGGACGCTCGCGAAGATCATCCCGCTGCGCCGCCGTGGCCTGGGCGGCGAGGAGCTCGAAGCTGACGCGCACGAGCGCGACGTTGATGTCTTCGAGGCGCCGGCGGAGCCCCAGCCGCCCGAGGGCTACTCGGTGTGGGAGCGCCCGACCGCCGAGCTGATTCGCCGCCCGCTGCTCCCCGAGCCGAGCGCGCGAGGGCGGCTGCGAGCCCGCGCCTCCCTGCTGGCTCGCGAGCGCTGGCGCGTCGCCCTCGCGGCGCAGGTGGCGACCCTCGCCGCGCTCGCGCTGCTCGCGCTGGGGCGCGGCGCAGCGCACCATGCCTACGCCTCGCGAAACGGGCAGTCGGCGCTGCTCGGCCTCGGCGCGGCCGGACCAGCGGGCGAAGGCTCGCCGCCAAAGGCTTCACCGAAGGTCAAACGCAGCGGCTCGGCGGCGGCAACCCGCCGAACGCGCGCAGGCGCGCGGCATCCGCCGCGCTCCACGGCAGCGGCGCGAGCGCCCGGCGCGAGCTCCTCCTCCTCGGTCGCGCGAACGGGGCACGCAGATGCGGCGTCTTCCTCCGCCGCGACAGCGTCCCCACCTTCTCCGCGCACAAGCGAAACTGCACGCGCGCCCGTCGCGTCTGCCACCTCGCGCGAGTTCGGCTTTGAAAACTGAAAAAAGCGCTCCTACGCCTCGGGCGGGTCCCGGTCGAGCACGGCCTGCTCGATTCGCCGGGCCAAGGCGTCGATCGTCTCGGCGAACTGCGTCACCGCCTCGAGCGCTCCCTCCTCGCCCCAGCCGGCGACGTAGGGGACCGACTCGCCGTCGACGGCGAGTCCCGCGCCGGCGCAGACCACGAACGTGGCGGTGTCGACGATCACCTCGGCCTGAGCGCGTGAGTAATGCTGGTAGTCGACGCCGAGCGCGTGCGCGCACTCGTGGATCAGCGTGCGCACACGGGCGTTGGCGGGAGCATCGGCGTCGATCACGATCTGCTTCGCCTTCCGATCGCACCAGCCACCGGCCGATCCGGGAATCGAGCGCGACGAGACCGAGTAGCCGAGCGAGGCGGCGAAGCCGTTCAGCGGCTCGATCAGGTGCGCGTGGGAGTCGCCGCACAGCGGCTGTGACGGCGGCTCGAGCGGCGTGGGCTGCACCCCGGGCAGCGGCTCGGTCTGCGAGACGTCGAACACGAACGCCGCCCTGAAGAACACGCGCGTGTTTCCGCTCTCCTCGCCGCGCTCGTCGCGCTCCTTGACGCTCACCGGCGCGAGGATGCGAAGCGCCCGCTCCCCGCTTTTGACGCAGCGCCCCAGCGTGAGCCAGGTGCGAAAGCCGGCGACGTGGCGCGGCTCGATGCCGCGCTCGTGGCACTGCAAGGCGATCAGCATGCAGTTGCCGGCCGAGTAGCTGCGGAACATCGCGCGGGTTCTGACCCAGCGCGCCCAGCCCTCGGAGGAGAGGAGCTCCTGCGCGGCTTTGCGCAGGCGTTCGCGATCGGCGCAGCGGCGCTCGGCGCGTTCGCGATCGGTGAGGTGGCGGTGCTTGCGGGCCATCGCGGCCTCCTCGTGCTCGGTCCCGCCGGGCGCGGGACTGTGCCGCCGTCCACGCACCCGCAGGGTGCGAAACTGAGGCGGCTCAGGCCCGCGTGGCGGGCCCAGCGAGCTGCGCTGGGTTGGCCGTAGGCATGGAGTACTCAACGCTTGGCGAGGCATGCCGTGCGGCGTTAAGGGCCGCCACACGCCGCGCCGATCGATATCGAACGATGGCTGCGCACGCATATCCGCCTCGCGAGGTTCCGGGGACGATCTACCTGCTGCACTACTCGGCGAGGACCAGCGGGAACCGCCAGCACTACCTGGGCTGGACGAGGAACCTTGAACGTCGCTTTGCGCAGCACCGCTCGGGTTTCGGGTGCGATGAGACAGCCAAGGCTGTGGCGCAGGGCCTGACGATCACGGTGGCGCAGACTTGGAGAGGAACGCTGGCGCTCGAGACGCACCTGAAGGAATGGAGCAGAGAGGGCCGCAAGGGCTTCTCAGGCATCTGCCCGCTCTGCGACGGCAAGCGGAAGCTGCCCGCTGACCTTGCAAGCGAGCTGGGTCCGGCCTCGATGCGGGTGTATCGCGGTGGCTGACCTCAGCCAGCTGTCCGTGCGCGAGCTGCTCGATGTGTGGGCGAGCGCGCTGCGCGAGCTGCGCCGGCTCGGCATCGTGCGGACGTTCAACAGCCCGATCGGCGACATCGCCGAGGAGCTCGTCGTGCTGCATTTCGGCGGCCAGCGCGGCGCCTTCTCCCAGAAGACATGGGACGTCGCCGTCGGGGAGGAACGGCTGCAGGTTAAGGCGATCCGCCGCACCGGCCCGACCCTTGGCCACCTCTCGCCGGTGCGCTCGGACGACGGCTACGACGCGGTGATCGTCGTCGTGTTCAGCGAAGACCTCCGCGTCGAGCGAGCGATTCGCATCCCGCGCGAAGTCGTCAACAAGCTGTTCGCGCGCAACGGGCACGTCAACGGGCGCATCGTCCGCCTCACGAGGAGCCTGCTCGAGCACCCTGGCGTTGAGACCTTCTCGCTGTCGGAAGCGTGGCTCGATGCGTGAGACGGCATACCGAGACCCGCGTTAGGGGGCACGGCGGCGTAGGACGTCGCTCGCTGGAGCACGACCTCCTACTCGTCGCGCCCCGCTTCGTCAAGAGTTCGCTGAGCCTCGCCGATGCGTCGAGCGAGCGCGTCGCGATCTGGATGTTCTACATCAGCTTCAATGGCGAGGAACGTCGCAGTCTCTGCCGCGAGCGACGCGAACAGCACGAGTGACTGTCGTGCCGCGATCGTGTGCCTCGGGCCCCAGGTCACCTCGGCGGCGCCTGAGTCATCGCCCGCGGCGAGGAGCGAGCCGAGGATGCCCCCAACATCGGCGTGGGCGTCCTGCGACAAGCGGTGATACAGGTCGCCCATCAGCGAGGGGTCGATCTCGGGTGCGCTCGCCTTCAAGGCCGAGGTGATCGAGCGCTTCTCGTGCAGCCTCCTCTCGAGCCATAGCCTGCCCGTCTCGTCGGAGTCATCCTCTGCGACTTGGATCAGCCGCGCGCGGTTCTCGATCAGCAGGCGATCAAGGGCACGGCCCTCGACCTCCCAGCCCGCGGCGTGAACGGCCATGCCGGCGCGCGCGGCGCGCAGCACCCTGATGGCAAGGAGCACGATCGCGCGTCGCCGGAAATCCGCGGGCGAGCGGTTCGCCCAGCCCGAGTCGCCAGCTCGTTTGATTACCACGGCGAGCGTTTGCGTCGCCCAGTCCGCTGCCTCGTGCTCGGGGTAGCGGGAGAACGCTTCGCGCAGCTCGGCTTCGTCGTCGCGCAGCAGCACACCTCTCACGCCAGCTGCTCCCACCCCCCGCCGCGCGGTAGGCGCCACAACCGCTCCCAGAGCTCGCCCGGTCGCCTCCCGCGCGTGGCCGCCCACGCTACGTCGATGCCATCGGGCAGCTCTGGCGCGTGCGCTGGCGGCGGCCGCGTGAACATCGCAAGCTCCGGCGCCGAGGCGTCTACCCACGCAAACAGATGCCGCTCGTCGGCATCGGCCCTGCGGAGCTTCTCGACCTTTCGTTCAGCGCAGGCGATTACGACTGCGTTTACCTGTCCCGCGCTCGCGCTAAGACCGCGATGCTGCCCGAGCAGCAGCCGCGCAGGGTGGCCCGGAGTCGGAGGGTCCAACGCCACCGCGGAGTCGATCCCTCGGGCACATATTCGTTGCCGTTCTTCAGACACCACGGCCGGCACTCTAGGGTGACAGACAGTCCTGCGGCCTCGGTTTCGTGCTCGCGCTCTCAGCGTACCCTCACGCCGCGCCCGAACATTGGAAACGCGCGGCACAGCGCGGATATGCTCCGGCGCCGGTGGCGGTGCGCTGCCGAGTCGTGCAAGGCGACAAGATCAGGGTGCAGACGGCGGTGGCACGCGAGAACCTGTCCCGGATTGGAGTAGAAGGGCTCAAGCCGCAGCGGTTCGCACGCAACGCCGCGGCGTGGCCGGCGGTTCAAGCGGCCGGATCGGACTCCAGGCTCGCGCTCGCGCTCGTCAGCCGGCGGAGCGCGTTCGCGCCGTGGCCGACACTTGAGAAGCTCTTGGCCGAGGCGATCTTCGAGGAAGTTCGCCTGCGCGCCCTTCCCGCCGCCCCGAGCCGTCTCGATTGCGTCTACGCAGTGGAGATGGGCTACGACGCGTTCAAGATCCTCCCCGAGCTTGGATTTGACCTTGCGAGCATCAGGTTTGACGCCAGCGGAGAGCCTCTCGACGGGCCGGCGATCCTTGCCGGCTTCACCCGCGGCAGCTGGGTCGCGGCGGACATGCACCTCTTCAGCGCGAGGGAGTTACGCGCCGAGCGGAACCAGGTGGACCACTGGATCGCCGAAACAGAGCAAAGCGCGGCGCGCTACTGGGCTGGCGAAGCTTCGGCAAATCCAGTCACCGAGCTGCTCTGCGAGGGCGTCGACCGGCCCGGCGAAAGCGAGCCGCCGGTCGACTGCTGACGGCAGGGCACAAGCGTGAACTCCTCTCCCTCGCCTCAACTCGGCTTCTTAGCGAGCGGCGAGCTCGTTCCAACTCGCGCTGGGCGTCGCGGACGGCGAGGTGAACGCGGCCGGGCATCGTTTCGGTGGCACGTCGCCGGCCAGGGACTCGACGCGAGGAAAGCAACCCGCAATAAGCAACCGGCGATAGGAACTCGACCGATCGCACGCGCGCTGAGCACGGGTCGGCACAGCAAAACGGCGGACGGCCTTGGCCGCCCGCCGTTGCGGGCCGTTACGCCGCGACCTCCTCGGCTGGCTCGTCGGACGGCCCGGCGCCGTTGGAGCGCGGGGCCGCGAGGAACTCGACGTGCCCCACGACCTCGTAGTCGTGGCGGCGCGATCCGTCATCGCCCTCCCACTCGCGGTAGCAGAGGCGCCCGGAGACGGCGACGAGCCAGCCCCTGGAGAGCACGCGCGCGGCGGCCTCGCCGGGCTTGCCGAACGAGCTCACGTTGACGTAGCCCGTGTGTTCGCCCGAAGCGAGGCTCACGTCCGCGAGGCGAAGGCGGCAGACGCTCTCGCCGCTCTGCAGCGAGCGCAGCTCGGGGTCGGCGACGAGACGGCCGGTGATGTTGACGCTGTTCATCTGCAATACCTCCTTCGAGGTGGTCGTGTTGGTGTGAGTGAACGCAGCCCAACCTGCCGCCGACCGGCGGGGCGGAGCCGAAGCGAAAGCGAGGGAAGGCCCTTGCGGCCCGGAGCCTGCGCCGGCGGCGGCGAGAATCGGGCAAGGCAGGACACGCCACGCGCCCGCCTGGAGGGAGCGATGGCAGCGGAGCAACGGCGGCCGCTGACCGCCGGGGTGACCGCGCTCGCCCGAGCGCATCGGAGATCATCGCCGTCCGGCCGCGAGCGCGCGCAGAGCGCGGTCGCGAAACCACGGCCGCAGCCGGATCCACGCCGGCGCGAGGTTGCCGTACACGAGCAGGGCCTCCTCGGAGCGCGCCTGGCGCACGCGGTTGGGAGGCGCGAGCGCGCGCAGCTCGCTGGAAGTCGTGCGCGAGCCCGTCGCGAGCAGGCCCGAGCGCTGGCGCGAGATCCGCGTCACCTCCTGCTCGCCGAGCGTCGCGCGCAGGTGCTCGAGCGTCGCCTGATCGCCGATCCCCGAGCAGAACACCCGCGCGCGGTGGTTTGCGAGGATCGTCTGCGCGCGCTCGGAGCCCCAGCGGTCCGCGGCCTGGCTCAGGTTCTGAAGCACGGTCAAGAGCTGCACTCCCTGTCCCGGTCCGGTGGAGGCGATCTCGTCGAGGTTCGCAAGCGGGGCGATGTTCGCCGCCTCATCGAGGCACAGGAGCAGCGGCGGGGAGAGCGGCCCGCCGAGCTGCGCCGCGCGCGCGAAGGCCCCCGCGACGACGTCGGCGACGAGCGCGCAGAACATCCCCCGCAGCCGGCGCTGGTCCTCGGCGGGGGAGACGAGGAACAGCGTGTTGGCGTCGCGCAGCAGCCAGTGCGCAGTGATCGCACTTGCGTCGATCGTGGCCGCGGCGAGCTTCGGCTCCTGCCAGGGATCAAGCGCCGTGGCGAGCGTCTGCTCGAGGTTCGAGCGAAAGCGCAGATCAGCGCCGCACACCGAGCGCAGCGCCTCCAGCGCCGGCCTCGCGCCCGGCCTCGGGCAGTCTTCGAGCAGCGCCTGCGCTCGCAGCTCATCGACGCCCGCGACCCACGAGAGGACGTCGCCCATCGTGCGCTCGCCGTGCGCGGCGGCGAGCAGCAGCGGCGCCAGGTAGCGCGCCCCGGCGGGGCGCCAGAAGGCCTCGTCGGCTGAGCGCGCCGCGCCGTGCTCGCCGACGCCGAGCAGGCGCGCGGCAGTGCGCCGCGCGCCCTCCCACGTGCGCGAGGCGGCGAGCGGCGTCCACATCGCGTGCGGCAGCTGGGTCGCGCCCGTGGGGTCGAACACGCGCACCTCGCCCACCGCGGCTCGGGCGGCATGCGCGTCGAGCACCACGTCGGACTTGATCGAGGTCGCCAGCGCCGGCCCCGACCACTCGAGCAGCGCCGGCACGACCAGGCCGCTCGTCTTGCCCGACTGCGAGGGCCCGACGACCAGCACCGAGGCGCGCGCCTGCGCGGCGACGAGCGCGCGGCGATAGGCGCCGAGCGTCACGCGGCCGGCCTGCGGGCGGCGCACGCGCAGCGCGGCGAGCTCGCGCGCCGAGGCGAAGCGCGCGCCGCGGGCGCGCCTTGACCGCCCGCGCCTCCACCCCGATATAGCGACCGCGAGCGCGAGCACGGACATCAGCGCGAGCAGCGCCAGCTCAGCGCGCGAGGGACCGCTCAGCACGCGCGCGGCGAGCGTCACGCCACGCCCCCCGGCTCGCGCGAGGCCATCGCCGCGTCGGTCGCGGTGAGCTCGCGCTCGCGCGCGCAGCGCACGTGGCGCACCTCGAAGGCGCGGGCGCCGATGCGCCACAGCGCGACGCCTTGGGGGTAGTGGGCGACGCGCGCGGCGGCGGTGTCCGAGAGCCCGAGCGCGCAGGTGACGCGCTGGAGCTCGTCGGGGTGCTGGCGGTAGACGATCACCGTGCCCGTCTCGGCGAGCAGGCCCGTGGCCAGCGCCTGCCTTCGCGAGCCGGCGTCGCCGGCGGCGTCGAGGTCGGAAAGGCGGTGCAGCACGATCCAGTGCTGCACGCCCGTGGAGCGCGCGAGCTTGAACGCGGCCTGGTAGTACTCGCCGAGGCCCGCGACCGGCAGCGCGCGCCAGGCCTCGTCGTTGACGCGGATCGTCCTCTGCGGCTCTTCACCGCGCGCCTGCGCCTCGCCCGCGCTGCTCGCGCGCTGGGCATCGAGGAACGCTGTCGCGCACACCATCGTGATCGCGAGCGCGAGCTCCGAGCCCGAGCTGTGCGCGGCGACCTGCGAGACGTCGAGGCACACGACTGGCGAGCGCCAGCGAAGCTGCGTGCTCGAGGGACCGTCGAACATGCCCGCGAGCGGCCCCTGGCAGAGGCGCATCAGCGCCAGCGCGAGATCGCGCAGGCGCTCGCGCGCTGCCTCGCGCCCGAGGTCGAGCGCCGCGAGCGTGCGCGCGGAGGGGTCGCGCAGCTGCGCTAGCACGTGCGGGATGCAGACCTCGCCCGCCTCGTGCTCGTCGGCGGCGGCGAGCGCGGCGACGAGCCCCACGGCCTCGGCCTGCTCGAGCGGGCGCTCGAGCATCGCGTGCGCGACCGCCTCAAGCAGGCCCTCGCGCATCTCGCGCGTACCCAGGCGCGTGAGCGGGTTCAGGCTCACGCCACCGCCGGGAGCGAGGCGGATCACGCTTCCTCCGAGCGCCCGCACGAGCTGGGAGTACTCGCCCTTGGGGTCGATGATCTCACAGCGGCGGCCGAACACGCGCGAGCGATACAGCCAGCTCTTGGTCAGCGAGCTCTTGCCGAAGTCGGGCATCCCGAGCACGATCGTGTTCGCCACGCCGAGGACCCCGCGCGCGTACAGAAGCCACGGGTCGTACACGAACGAGCCCCCGTGCAGGTCTCCTCCGATGTACACGCCGCGGGGTCCGAGGCCGGCCTCGGCGACGGCGGGGTAGGCGGCCTGGAAGTGGGCGCTGGAGAGCTCGTGGCCACTTCGCTCGCCCGGACGCGTGAGCCGAGTCAGGCGCGGCGCCGGCGTTTGCGAGCGGTGGCGAGCCAGCGAGCGGCGGCGCACGGCGTTCTCGCGCGCGGCGGCGCGCTCCTCGCCCCGGCGCTCGCGCTCGGCGCGGCTGCGCCTCACCGCAAGCCCCGGCACAGCGGCAGGCCGTAGGTGAACGCCTCGGCCTGCTGGCCCCACATGCGCTGCAGCCGAAGCGGCGCGCGCTTGGCCTCGAGCTCGACGCGCGAGACGTCGGCCTCGAGCCGGTCGAGCGCGTCCGCCCCCGCCGCCACGCTCACGGTCACATACGCCGCGTAGCGCACGGCGGCGTGGCCTTCGGCGAGCTCGCGCTCGCGCTCGGAGGCCGCCTGATCGCGCTTGCGCTGGCGCTGGCTCGTGCGCTGGCCCACGCGCGAGCGCAGGCTCTGCTCGGTGGCGGTCTCGGTGGCGGCGCGCTCGGCGGCGCGGATCGCCTGGCTCGGGCCGACGAGCTCCATGCACATCGCGACCGTGCGCGTGGCCTGCGTGTCCATCAACAGCGGCTGCAAAAACAGCGCGCGCACGTCAAAGCGCGGCCACTCCGCCGCCCACAGCGTGCAGTGCAGCGCGCCGTCGGATGCGACGTGCGAGAAGTCCTCCTCGCGCGCCGCGGGGCCGGCGGTGTGCGGGGCGACGCCGTCGGCGGCAAGCGCGGGGTCGAGCCGGCGCGCCCGCGCGCGCCGCCCCCAGGGGTCATAGGCGTCTTTGATCTGAGCGGCGAGGCCGCGGCGCGTGAGCACGCCGCCGACGCGCATGCCGGCGCGGTCGAGCAGCTCGACGAGCTGGCCGAGTTCGCAGGCGAGCAGCTCCAGCGCGCCTGCGTCTCCCCCGCCCAGGCGCGCGACCTGGCGTCTTGCCGCCGGTCGCCTCGAGTCGAGCTGGAGCGCGAAGGTGAGCTCGTGCTCCTGCGCGACGTCGCCGGCGCGCCCGATCAGCTGTAGGTAGGAGACGAGCTCCTCGGGCGGATCGTCGAGACTCGCATCCGCGCGCTTGGCCTGGAGGAGGTGGTCGCCCAGCGCGTCGCCGTCGCCGGGCAGCGTGCGCTCGATCCAGGCGACCCTGCGCACCGCGCACTCGTCGCGCGCGAGCGCGCAGAGCACGGCGCCGTAGTCGGCAAGGCGCTCCGCGCGCTCGGCGCCCGAGAGCAGCGCGAAGGCCTCGCCCTGCACGCGCATCGCGGCGGTGAACGTGAGCGCGCGCGCGTCCTTGGCGACGCCGAAGCGCGCGCCTTCGTAGCGCGAAAGCTCGCCCTCGAGCAATTCGATCTCCGCGAGCTCGGCCGGCAGCGACCACGGCTCTGAGGGGCGCAGCGGCTCGAGCTCGCCGCCCGGCAGCGCTACGACGTGGCCGAGCTGGGCGGCTTCAGAGCGAAAGCGCGCACGGCCCGAATGGCGCTCGACGGCGAAGCGCGCGAGGATCGGCGCCCACTGCTCGAGCGTGTGGCCGCGCAGGGGCACGAGCAGGAGCGCGGAGGCGATCACCAAGATCGCGAGCGCCAGCGCGAGGCCGCCGAGACCGCCCAGGCGCAGGCTCGCGAGCGCGAGCCCGGCGGCGAGGACGAGCCCCGCGAGCTGGGGGATGCGAAGGCCGAGCAGCACCCCCCGCGCGGGGTGCGGAGCGAAGCGGTAGCCCTCCTCGTGCACCTACTCGCGCCCCTCGGGCGGCTCGCCTGTGGGCGCAGCCGGAGCGAGCGGCCTCGGCCTCGGACGCGGTTTCGCCTCCGGAGCGCTTGAGGGTCTGGGCGCGCCTTCATCCGCGCGTGGCTCCCTTGCGCCGGGCAGGGGGATGACGCGCGCGCCGGCTTCGCCGTCAGCCGCGTCTTCGGAGGAGTCGGCGCTGCGGTTCTCGCTTGAGCTTCTGGCCACGCTCGTCGTCGGTCGCGGGGCACCGCCCCCGGCCGCTCCCGCGGCGGCGCCGACGCTGCCGGCGCCGGTGACCGCGCCGCCGAGCGCGAGCGTGCCGTCCTCGGCGCCGCCGCCAGCGCCGCCGCCGCCTGGCGGCCGGCCGCCCGAGGGACCGTCGTTCCCGCCCGGGCTGCCTGGGCCCGACCCGCCGCCGCGCGGCCCGCGAGGGCCCCCCGCTCCCGCGCGGCCGTCCCCGCCGGCGCCGGCCAGGCCGCCCGCGTTTCGCAGCCAGCGGCCCTGCCTGCTGGTGAGCGCGGTGCCGGCGGCGCTGCGCACGCCCGCGAGCGCGTACGCGCTCTCGGCGTCGGCGGCGAGCAGGTACATGAGCGCCCAGGGCACGAACGCCGCCAGCGCGAAGATCACGGTCGCGGCGAGGATCGTCCCCACCGAGGCGGGCACCCCGCCGGCGAGCGACAGCCCGCCGGCCGCTGCCCCGCCGGCGAGCGAGAGCACCACGAGCGCGACCGGCTTGAGGATCACGAGCAACAGCAGGAGGCGCCCCAGGCGCCCCGGCCACGCCCCGAGCGCCGGCCAGATCGCGGCCGCGAGCGCGACTGGGAAGAGCAGCACGGCGACGTAGATCGCGCCCGCGCGCACGATCAGCTCGAGCCACACGCAGATCGCCGCGAACACCTCGACGAGCGCGATCAGCATCGCCAAGGCCGAGGAGCCGAAGCCGCCGAAGCCGTGCGCGCCCCACGCGTGCGCGACCGCGCTCCAGAAGGAGTGCGGGGAGGATCTGACGAGCGCTTGCGAGACCTGGTCGGCGAGCGAGAGGCCGATCGCGGTGAGCGCGACCACCAGTCCCGTGCCGATCCCGGCGCGCACGATCCCCTGGAGCGTCGCCGCGAGCGCCTCCGGCCTGCGCCCGACCGCCGCCGAGGCGAAGGCGACCATCGCCACCAACAGGGCCAGCGCCGCGCCGAGGTCGGCCATCGGTTCGAACTGGGCCTCGAACCAGCTCGATTCGAGCGCCGGCGTCGACGTGGCCGTGATCGCGCGCGAGACGAGGATCGTGATCTGCGTTGCCGCACCGATCATCCAGCTCGAGAGCTGATCGAGGATGGAATTGCCGACGGCGCTCACGGCTTCGCCGGCGAGGCCCGCCACCGCGCCGGCAGCGTCTTTGACGGCGGCGCACGGGGCGCCAGTGACTGCGCCCACGACCGACCCCACGACCGGGAGCTCCACACCGCAGGGAGCCGAGCTCGTGAGCCTTGGCGCCAGCGCCGCCACGCGCGCGACGCTCCCCGCGTGCAGCCCACTCGCCGGCGGGAGCGCGCTCGCGCGCGCCGGCGCGATCAGCGACACGCCCGCGACGAGGAGCAGCGAGCGCAAACGACGCACGCGCGCCTATTCCCCCGCGCCGTAGAAGGGGGTGCTCATGCCGGCCAGGCGCGCGAACGCGCCCGCGCGGTCATTCCCGGCTCGCACGTACACGATCGCCGGCACCGGCGCGGGCACGGCGTCCACCCGCGAGGAGGCGACGAGCCAGCGCCCCGCGCTCCAGTGGAGCGTCGTGTCGACGAGGTCCCAGCTCTGGCGCGGTGTCAGGTGCGGGCCCCATACGAGTCCGGCGAGCCAGCTCGTGACGGTGGCCGAGAAGGGGGTGTAGGAGTCAAGGCGCCGCGCCGCGACGAGCGCGAGGGCGCGCCCGCCGTGGGCGTAGTTGGCCGCGTTGGCCGGATCCGCTTCGCGCAGGCGCCGCGCCTCTGCGAGCGTCTGCGCGCGCACCGAGGGCGCATACACGCGCGCGACGAGCGCCGCGAACGCGGCCGGGTCCTGCTCGAGCGTCTGCGCCGCGAGCGCGAGGTAGTCATCAGCGGCCGCCAGCGCGCCCGCGGGCGTGCGGCGCACGCCGACGGGCACGCCTTCGACGAGCTCGACCGCGCTCTGCGGCGCAGCCTGCTCGCCGCCGCTGGAGGCGAGCTTCAGCCCGAGCACGACCAAGAGCGCGATCGCGCACAGCGCGATCAGCGAGAGCGTGGGAGCGCCCCGCGCGCGCATCAGCCGAGGCCGTAGGCGAACTGCAGGATCGCCGAGGCGGCGCCGACCAGGAAGGCCACGCCCACGCACACCGCCATGCCGATCTTGCCGCCCACGGCGGTGTGCTCGTTGCCGACGCGCCCGCCGATCGCCCACACCGCGCCGCCCAACAGGAAGCCCGCCAGGCACGAGAGCAGCGTGTACACGGCGACGACGTTGATCGCGCTCTGGATCCCGGCCGCACCGGGGGCGTGACCGGGTTCGGGGGTGACCTTGAACTGAAAGGCGCCGGCCGCGATCAGGGCCCTCATCGCTTCTACCTCCGATCTGAAAGAGGGGTACATAATCCGGCTACACTAGAGCAAATAAGCCAAAGAAGCAATATCTATTGCTAACCCTTCGCATTAGATACCGCGGTAGAGGCACGTGAAGGCGCTGCTCGCCTTCGTGGCAGCGCCCGCCCTGGCCACGTGCGGGCTGGGGGCGCTCGCGGTCCTGCTCGGCGCCCCGCAGGCGCGCGGCGCGTGCTCAGCTTCGGGCGCGCCGGGGCCCCCACCGGCGGCGTCGGGCTCCTTCACGGCCACCGCCTACGGTCCCCCCTGGGGCGGCATCGAGGGCGAGGGCATCACCGCCACGGGCGTAGACCTGAGGAGTGGCCCGGCGGCGCTGGAGGTCGCGGTCGACCCGCGCCTCATCCCGCTGGGCAGCTACGTGCACGTGTGGCCGAACCCGTTCGGGACGCGGCGCGCGTTCTACGCCGGCGACACCGGCGGCGCGATCGCCGGCAAGCACATCGACATCTACGACTGGCGCGGGCGCGCCGCGCAGCGGGCGTGGGGAGTCAGAGCGGTGTCGGTGACGCCGGCGTCTGGCCCGCAGGACGAAGGCTCGGGTGCGGAATGTGAGGCGCCGCTTGCGGGAGCTCGGCTCGAGCTCGTCGCCGGAGGGGCGGCGCGAGTGCTCGCGGACGGAACCGCGGCGGCACCCACGGATGCGCCGGAGGCGGTGAGGGCGGCGATCGCCGCGGGCAACCTCATCCACACAAAGCCCTACCCCACTCCCGACGTCCACTACGGCACGCTCGCGCGGCTGTGGCCGGCGTATGACTGCTCAGGAGCGGTGTCGTTCGTGCTCTACGGGGCGGGGCTGCTCGGGCCGGACGCGCTCGACTCAACCGGACTTCAGAGCTACGGGCTGCCCGGTCCGGGGCGGTGGATCACGATCTACGCCAACGCCGGGCACACGTGGATCGTCGTGACGGGGGTGGCGTTCGACACCGCGGAATACGGCGGGCCGGCGATCCCGGCCGGGTCGGGGCCGCGATGGAGAACGGAGCCATTCGCGAACCTCGGGGACGGGACGCTGTACATGGTGCGCCATCCTGGCGGGTTGTAACTCCGCACACGCTTCCCAGCGCACCGCAAACCCGCCTCGCGCATCACCTGCAGCGATCGTGTCGCGGCCCATACTCGCCGGGGGGCGCCGACGAGGAGGCGCGCCGAGCCAAGAGTCCGGCCTGTACTGGTTACGTCGGCCTGTGCGCGCGAACAAGAAAGGGCGACAGCCGCACTTCGCCACTACTGCGTCGCTGGCCAACCGAGCCGCTCATTCGCGGGAAGTGAGTAGTTAGCGCTCGGACTCCAGGCGCACCTGCGCGCCTTCTCGGTGCTCACCCTGCCGGAGCTCCTTTATCGCGACCTCGATCATTTCGAGCAACGACTGGGAGTGGCTCTTGGAACGCCAACCCCGGTGGTCATGTATCCAGACGACAACCCCGCAAAGCGTGCGCTCAAAGCCGTCGCCCCGCGGCGAGGAGGGGCCACCTCACACCGTACCGCGGAAAGCGTCGCGTCAGCAGCCGATAAGTACGCGTCAACATCGCTGCGGAGACTCGGCGCGCCGGCTTGCCCTCCTTCCACGAACCGACTGTATGGCATCTTCCATTGTTCAGGATTCCGGCGGTGCTCGCGGTATCGCTTTTGGCACAACCGCTGTTGTTCGGCGACACACAGGCGATTGTGCGGCGTGAGACGCTAACTTGGCTTCCGCTCACCTCCCCGACTGCCTCCGCATCAGATCGTCCCAAAGGCCTTGCACTCGCTGGCCGTCTTTCCCTTATACACGAAATGTATGCAAAAGCCCATGTGCTATCAAACCTGAGGGCTGCCTCGGTCTGTAGGAAGAAAGCACCGTTCGTTGATAGCCCACTTCCCGCATTACGATGCCCCTCGGTTACGTATCGCGCCCCGCCGTACCCCAACACTCGGGGGGTCCCGCCGTACAATAGGCATAGGACATCCCGAGGTTCCCACGGATTCGATTCGACTTCGTGATACAGCTTGCGATGTTCATTTTGTATTTCTTGGAATTCACGGAGGCAACGTGAGCATCAGCTTCGCTCGTGCGAGCGCCACCCTGCTCAGGCAGCTCCCGTGCCGCGAGACGTCAAATCAAAGCGTGTCGTGCGAACGATTTTCTTCCGAGGTAGTGCGAAGTACGATCGCGAAACATCACCCTGATCGGTACCATCAAGGATGGACAGATACTGCTCCACAATCGAAGCTGCAAGCGGAGATGACCGTAACTGATCTGTTTTCTCCGCTCGCAGGAGCATCTCGACAGCGCGCGATCTGTGTCTGGCCTTTTCGGTCGCCGATATTTCCGACCTCCCGCTAGCTTCCGCAGCTACTGCGAGCTCTAGTAATCCCGGCCAATGTTCTGCAAGCACGGCAAAGGCTGCCTCAAGCGGCGACCGTCCGAGCTTCTCTTCACGGCGGAATAGACCCTCACGCTCGCGCGCGATGGGTTGAACTGACTCGCCGGTAGCTGCGGCCTCAAGCAAGCGATATGCGCGGTCGGTATCGAATCGGTCACGCATTCCGGCATAATGCTTGAGCGCGCAACGGATGTCGTCCGGACTAACCTCCCGGCTAGCGCGGACTACGCCGACTGCCTCGTCATCCGACAGTTCCGAGTGCGCCGCCCGCAGGGCGGCGCGCATAGCAAATGCACCTGAAGGTACCTCTTGATGTCGTCGATGCCAAGCGCGGATCATTGCCCACTCGCGCACACGTAGTGATGGTGTCCGCCGAGCATCTTACCGAGTTGTCCCTAGTCCGAGTCTCAGAAGATCACGTGGAAGTGCCAGATGCCATGCAAGTACCCATTCGCGCGGATTTCGATTCCCGACGCATAGTCGCCCATTGCCTGTTCAGCGAGCACTACCCCGGCTGCCTCTTGTAGGTGATGCGCTGCTCCAAGCAATCCGCCTTCCAGTTTGGCCTCAAACGCCTCTGAGATCGCCGTGAACACTGCGCTTGGAAGGCCCTTGATCGCGGCGGTCGCGCCCGGTTGCCTTCCCGCGGCAAGTAGTTCGAATCCGTGCGCCAGCGAGAGCGCTTCGCCTGGCCCGATTCTCCGCGACCAATCGAAGTAGAGTCGACCGTTGATCCTCGCTTCGCAGGCGTTGTCCCCGCACGTGTCAAATTCTTCTTCAAGGTCAGCGGTGCGTACTACCACGCAGTTGACTTCGCAGTTCCCTTCGCCAGGCCCATCTATGTGGCACGTCGGATACACATCGACGAAATTGCATATGTTTTCGTTGTATGCCTTTTCTTCAGCTTCTCTACGGGCCGCGGCTTCAAGGGCGGCTTCGTGTTCGACCGCTATCGCTTTGAGCTGTTCGTTGAGTGCCTCTACGTAGTTAGCTTGGACGACACCAGCGCCGCCGGTGCCATCAGGAAATGCGCCTGGCGAGGCTATCGGTCCCGTTTGAAGCGCGCGACCGATCTCAGGGACATACGAGCTCGCTCCCGTCGTGACGACACCGGTCGAGGGGAGTTCGCTGCTGAGCCCACCCGCTCCGAGCCACGCGTACTTGGGCGCCGTACTCCCTGACTGAGGAACACCGAACTCTGTGCTGTTATAGCTCGAGAGGAGTTTGGTTTCGCTTTCGCTGAGCCCAGCTGTCGCCACTATGTTGCCTTGGAGGTCGTGTATCTGCAGTTCCAAGGGAGCGCCACTCGACTGTATTGCGCTCAGCGTTCCGTCGATCCCGGGGATATTCCGCGTCCACCGTTCTGCCCCTTCGGTGGACCAAACGAGCGCTTCACCGGACGCAGCATAGTGCGATATGACCGTCGGCTTGCCAGTTGCGAGAGTTTCGCGTCGCCGGCCGGATGGATCGTAGTTGTAGCTGAGCATCTTTGATTCCTGTTCCTGGCTCGCGACCTGACTATCGACGTAGTATGTGCTTTTCAGCGGTTCGTGAGCCCCAGCGTCCGTCGCCGGAAGGGTGATCACGTTACCGAACGCGTCGTATGCGATGCCGGCGTCATTCAGACGGCTCGCGCCGTCATACGCGTGTACTTCTGTGTCTCCGCCGGAAGCGAGACATTCTTTGGTCGCGGATTCCGAGCTGACCAGATTGGCTCGGTTTGCTTCTTCGTCGTACGCGTACGTCCGCGTCGTGCAGCCCTTGCCGGCTGGGATTTCCTGAACCTGCGTGAGCCTCCCCACCGCATCGTAGGTGTAGTTTGGCTCTTCGGCGAGCGTGCTCGCTTGCTTGAGCGTTTCCCCGTGAATCGAGGGTACGATGGCGTCGCTGAACCATGTGCAGCTTGCACCACAATTGGTAGCCTTGACGTATTCGAGCTTCGTCGTCCCTCCCGCTGGATCGCGCGAGTACGTCGCGGTCAGGCCGTCCGGGTACGTCTCGGTCGCGAGATTGCCTTCGACGTCGTATGTCGCCTTGAACGTCGCTTTAGCTCCGGTGTCGTACAGTTCGGTCAACAGCCCGGTCTTAGGGTCGTACGCGTAGATCTGCTTCGCTTCTTCGCCGTCCACTTTGCCGTAGTTGACTTCTTGCGTGCGTCCGTCGATGTCGTACGCATACGAAGTGGTGACGTTGTTTGCGTCGGTGTACTTTTCGAGCTGGCCGAGATTGTTGAACTGTTGCGTGATGGTGCCTGCGCTGCCTTCGCTTGAGCTCTGGCTTTCCAGCGCTCCCGTCGCTTCGTTGTAGCGGTTGGAGGCCGTCGGCAGCGCCTTGCCCGCGGATGAGGTCACTTCGCTCGTGAGCGCCCGTCCCGCGGCGTCATACGTCTGATGTTTGACGCGCGTCGTGGTACCGAATGTTTCGGTCGTCGTTTCGACCTCGCTCCAGATGTTGTAGACGACCGTGCTCACGGGCAGCGCAGGAAGGCCCACGGAGCTCGGCTGCGCCGCAGGTTCGGTTTGGCACGGCAGATCGGCCCACTCCGCGTGTTTGCCGCAGTTCGGGTGAGCCGAGTTGGCTTTGAGCGAGTAGTAGATCGTCCGAGCGGTGTGGGTTCCGGAGTACGCCGGTTCCCACGCCTCGACGCGCGCGTGCCCGCCGTCGACGACGTACAAGAAACCGGCGGCGCTCGTGGCGACGCCGAGCGGTTCCTTGAATTGCCCGTTGCCTGAGCCGGGCACCCCGACCCAGGCCACGAACTTGCCGAACTGGCCGCTCGTGGTGCTGAACTCCTCGATCTTTTCAGAGCCGAAGTCGGAGACGTAGAGGTCGCCGCTCTTGGGGTCGGCGGCGATGCCGACAGGGGCTTCGAGCTGGCCGTTGCCTTTGCCGGCCGTGCCGAACTGAGCCACGTATTTGCGCGCCGTCGTGAACTCCTGCACGCGATGGTTGCCGTAGTCATCAATGAAGATGTGCGTGCCGCTGACCGCGATGCCCGTGGGTCTGCGGAACTGCGCGTTTTCCGCGCCTTCGGTGCCGAAGCTCGCCTGATAGAGGCCTTCGGTGGAGAACTGCTCCACGCGGTTGTTTGCCGTGTCCGAGACCCACACGTGCGTGCCGCTGACGGCGATGCCCTCGAGCGGGCCGGCGAACTGGCCGACGAGCGTTCCTTTCGTTCCGAATTCGCGCACGTATTCCCATTTGCCTTCTTTTTCGGTGAACTCGTCGACGCGCTCGTTGCCTCCGTCCGCGACCCAGAGGTTCCCGCTGGCGTCGACGGCGAGCGCTTCGGGGTGCAGCAGCTGTCCTTTAGCGGGCAGCATCCCGGGTTCGCCGATCGTCCTGTATTTGCCGCTCGCTTCGCGCTCGACCACGTGGCCGGCCGCGTAGTCGCTCACGAATACTGCGCCGGATTTCGCGTTCACCGCGACGCCCCACGGCGCTTCGAACTGATCTTCGCCTTTCCCGAGGCTGCCGAAAGTGAAGGCGTAGCTCGGGATCGGGTTCTGCGTCGAGCCCGCCGGCGAGGTCGTTTCGAGCACGTTGCCGGTTGTTTCGTCATACACGGTCGTCGTCGTCAAGTTGAGCCCGCCCGGGTCGACCGTGACCGACGTCGGCTTGCGCAGCTTCCAGCCAAGGTTGGCCTGACCGCCGTAGGAGGTGGTCGTCGTGCGCACGTCGGCTTCTTTGCCTTCATATTCGGCTCCGTCCGTCGTCTTGGTGACGAGGCCCTCGCCTTCGAAACCCGTGGGCGCGTTTTCGTCGTAGAAGTACTTAGCGTGGTTGCGGGCGAGCACTTCTGCTCCACCTTCGGCCAGTTTGACCGTGTGCTGAGGTCCGCGGGTTTCCAGAAGCTCGGTGCCTGCAGCGTTGTAGACGCTTTTCGTATCCAGCAGTTCTGAGAGTTGGCGTGATTTGCCGCCTTCTTTGAGGGCCGCTGCACGGTCGTCGGCGCTTAGCGTCCGCACGACGTCGTTCGTGGCGTTGTATTCGCTCGTAGCGATGCCTCCCGTTGGCAGAGCGGTGTTGACCATGCGGCCCACTGCGTCCCAGTAATGGATCGTGGCGCGCTTGTAGCTAGAGGCGGGCCACCCCATCGGTTCGTCGGGCGGGATGAGCGCGACGCCTTCGACGGGGTCGTCGTGCTGGGCCCATGTTTCAGCGTTGGGCCCGAGTTCATACGGAGCGCCCGCGCCCGAGGCTCGGACGCCATACTCGATCGTCGTACCGGGGGCGGGCCCGTAGTGCTGGCCTTCTTCGTAACCCGCGGTGCCCATCGTGGCGATCTGCGGCTTTGCGGTTTGGTCCGCGAACCACAGTTTGCCGTCGGACCCCGCCGCGATACCCCCGGTCCCGTGTGTCGGTGAGACCGTGTACTGGGTGACTTCTCCCGACGTCGTGATCTTGCCCACCTTCGAGGATTCCTCCTCGGTGAACCACAGGTTGCCGTCGGGACCGGCGGTGATCGCCCATGGATTCCCGGGCACGGAGTATTCGGTGATCCCGCCGAGTGGCCCGATCTTGCCGACCTTGCCAGCATTTGGGTTCGTGAACCACATCGTGCTCCCGGACGGCGCGGCAGTGATCCAGTAGACATTTTCGCCCGAGCGCGGCGTGTATTCGGTGATTTCCCCGGAGGTCGTGATCTTGCCGATCTTGCCGGCGACAGGGTCGGTGAACCACAGGTTGCCGTCGCGCCCCGCCGCGATGCCGTAGGGATGGCCGCTCCCCGACCTCGAGTATTCGGTGACGCTGCCAGACGTCGTGACCTTGTCGATCTTGTTCGCGCGGTAGGCGGTCAGCCACAGGTTGCCGTCGGGGCCGGACGCGATCCCATAGCCGCCTTCACTCGGCAGCGTGTACTCGGTGACCGTCCCGGAGGTTGTGATCTTGCCAATCTGGCGTCCGCCCGCGTTGAACCACAGGTTGCCGTCGGGGCCGGTGGTGATGCCCCACGGGACTTGTTCAGCCGGCAACGCGTATTGCGTGATCGCGCCGGACGTTGTCAGCTTGTCGATCGCATGGCCGCCGGGGTTGGTGAACCAGAGGTTGCCGTCAGGTCCTGACGTGATCGCATACGGTTCGGCCCCCCCTGGCACCGGGTATCCACCTTCTCCCACGACGGCGGTGGCTCCGGTCGTGGCCGCTACCGATCCGCCACTATTAGTTGCGGTGACCCGGGCTTGGACCGCGTGACCGACGTCTTCGCTAGTCAGCTTGTAGTTGGGATTGGTGGCACCCGGAATAGCCGTGCAGTTTGCGCCCTGGCCGTCGCAGTCTTCCCACTGGTAGGCGACTGTCGCCGGACTTCCGCTCCAGGTCCCTTCTGAGACGCCGAGCGTAACTCCCACTACCAGGCTTCCCGAGAGTTTCGGGGCTTCGGTGTTCTGCACGCTTTCGCCTTTCCACAGAGGGGTCTGAGCGCTCGGGCGCATGACCTTGAGCAGACGGCCTGAACTGCTCGAGCCGGTAATCGTCCCGTACGTGAACACCCAGGGCTCCTGGCCGGGCGGCGTCAGTGCGGTTACGTGCCCTTCTGAGTCGTAGCCGTAAATGGTCTTCAGGGGTGGCGAGATGCGCGGGTCCCACTCGGCGCGCAGGCGTCCCTGCGCGTCGTATGCGTATTGCGCGACCGTGATCGGTTCGCTCATTTTGCCCGTCGCGGGGTTCCAGCCGGTGTAGTACACGCGCGTCAGGTGGCCCTTGTAGTCGCCCCATTCGCTTTCGGTCGCGGTCGTCGTTTTCGCGTAGTTGAAAGTGAGGACGCGGCAGCCCGCTTTGAGCGTCGGGGAGCACGAAACCCCGCCCGGCACCGGCGCGAGCGCCTTCGTCGGCTCGATCACGCTGCCGCCTTCGCCTTCGACGGCTTCGTAGGCGTAGGTCGTGGCACTGCCGGTCAGCGGTCCCCCGACTTCGGTCGGCACCCACGTGGCGCGTGCCCACTGGGAGATGGAGTTCGCGCCGTTGTCGACGGCGAACACGCTGCCGGATGAGCCGACGGCGACGCCGGTGGCGGTCACGAACTGGCCCGCTTCTTTGCCCGCTGACCCGAACTTCGTTATGAACGCGCCGCTCGGCGTGAGCTCCTGGACTCTCGCATTGCCGGAGTCGACGACGTAGAGGTTCCCGCTGTGAGGGTCGGTCGCGATGCCCCACGGGCCCTCGAACTTGCGGTTTTCGCTCCCCGCTTCACCGATCGCCGCGATGTGCGTCCCCGAAGTTGAGAACTCCTGGATGCGGTTATTGCGGAAGTCAGTGATGTAGAGGCTTCCTCCCGAGAGAGCGATGTTCAGGGGCCCTTCGAGCTGTTCTGGGCCTTTGCCCGCTGCACCGAACTTGCTGAGGAATTCTCCTTTTTCGTTGAACTCCTCGACGCGGTTGTTGCCGAAGTCCGCGACCCATACGTTGCCGCTCGAGTCGACGGTCACGCCGGCGACGTCGTTGAGCTGCCCCGCGCCCGAGCCGGGAAGGCCCGCTTTGCATTCTTTTTCGCAGATCTCGAGCTTGGCTTCGCCGTTGCTCACCCCCCAGCCGACGGTCTTGACGAACGCGCCCGCGGAGGACAGCTCCTCGATGCGGCTGTCGCCCTGGTCGCTCACGTACACGTTGCCGTTGCGGGGGTCGACAGCGATCCCCCACGGCCCGGTGAACTGGCCGCCACTCGAGCCCGTGACTCCGTATTTCGCGACCAGCGTGCCGTTCGGCGAGAACTTCTCGACCGCGTTGTCCTCGTAGTCGGTGACCCACGCGTCGCCGCTGGGATCGATCGCGTCGCTGACCGGCTGGCGCAGGCCGCCCTCTTCGGCTCCGAACGTCCCCGCCGGAGTTGGCGGTGCGTTCTGGGCGCCGGTCGGCTGTTCGAACTTCGTCGTCGTGCCGGCTTTTTCGTCCTTGAGCACGTATTCGCTGAGCCCCTTGCCGGGTTCCTTTTCCTTCGCTTCGAGCTTCAGGTTGGCGTCGCCGGTAGGCGCTACGAATTCGCCTTTTTCGTTTCTGGCGAACGCCGTGTTGGCGCCTCCGGACGCCGACAGCATGGCGTTGCCGCTCGGCTGGATCGTGAGCTTCTCATCGCCGCCGAGGTTTATCGCCCATTGCGGCCCAAGCGGCCCCTCGCTGCCCGCGGTGAGTTCGCGCGACTCGTAGGTGCGAGAGACACCGATTCCGCCGCCGAGCGTCACGTCTGCCGCGCTCAGGGTCAGCTGGCCCGTGCTGGGGTCGACCGACCCCGGCCCCACAGACACCGGGTTCGCGCCGTGCACGCGGAACGTGAATTCTTCTTCGTATACGTTGTTCGCGTTGTCTGTCGCCCGCACCACGAGCGTATGCAGTCCACTCGCGAAGTCGCGCGCGGCGAGCACGACTTCGCTCGTCGCGGTACAGGGCCCGAGCGGACACGAGGCAGCGGTCCCCGGCACGCTATTGCCGTCGACCTTGACCGTGATCGATTGGAGGCCCGAGCTCGGTATCCCTTCCGCCCCGTCTGTGGCTTCTATTTTCAGGCGCGATTCGCCGAGGGGGAGTTCGTCACCGTTGAGCAGCCCGGTGACCTTAATCCCGTGCGGCGGCGTGGCGTCGACTTTTACGATCTGGGGGTAGATGAACACGGGATTTTCGCCAGGCGGAGAGTATTTTTCTGGCAGGGGATCGCGGGTGAGGGCTTCGAGTTTGTCTTCGCCGTCGTACATTTCGCTGTTGTACTTGTCGTTGTACACGTACACTTGATTCTCTTCGCTCGGGCACTCCACTCCTTGGCACCCGGGCGGAGATCCATTAATGAAGGTCCGGTAGTCGAACATCCCGCCTCCCAGCACGCGGTATTCCGCTAAGCCGATTCCCGGATCTTTGGCTTCGACCTTGAAAGCCCCGTGGTGCGGTCCCAGCCAGCCGCTGGAGCCGTAGAGCACGTTTGGCACCTGTTCCTTCGTCTGTTCGTTTTCGAGCGTCGGGCTTGAGGTGTTGAATTTGATTTCTGGGCCCTTTTCCTGCGTGATGAGAACGTTGGCGTTGGACACGGTGTTCGTCCAGCCCACACCGTTGACTTCTTTCGTTGACTCCTGCTCATAGGCGGCGGTGTTTTCATCGTTTTCCGCTACCGCTGGTCCCGTGCACCCCTGCGGTGCGCAGACGGTCCCGCCTTCTTCGCGGGGCTGGGTCTTGACCGGAAGTTCTTTGGAGCTCTCGATGCGTTCTTTCGGTTTCGGAGCATCCAGGACCATGTAGTTCTGCAGCCCGGCGCCTTCGTCGTTCCAGCTGCCTTCGGAGCTCGCCCGGAGGATCTCCGATTGGCCCTTGGTCGTGTAGAACAGGCCGCCCCATTCGCTTGCCGTGTGCCTGCCGGCGATTTTCTCTGACCACGGTTCGTTGCTGACCGGACGTTCGGATGAGGCGGTGAACGCGGGGCACCTTTCGCCGGGTTTGATTTCGCATGTCATGAAGTACCAGCCAGAAGGGTTGTTTTTGGAGCGGGTGAGGAAGTCTTCGATCGTCGGATCGACGGCGATCGGATACGTGAATTCCTGGGAGTGGTGCTTGACCGCGAGCGCGAGCGTCGGCCCCGAGACCCTCATCGACACGGGCACCGCAGCCCCCGCCGCGTCGACCGCGCTCGGCGCCGGGATCCTCGCGACCGTCTGGCCGCCCGCAACCAGTTCGGCGGAGCCCGATCCGTCGCTCGCGGCGACCAGGCTCGTCCCCGACGGCAACCCGACCTTGAAGTACAGGACTTCGGGGCTTTCGGGCGAGCGCAACATCGTGTCCAGCTCGAAACCGAACGTGGTTGGCTTCGCGAGCGTGTCAGAGCTCGATTGGGTGCCCGCGTAAAAGACGGTCGCGCCGTCGATCGTGCCCAGCGCGCCGCCGAGCGCGACACCGTGTTCGTCGACTGCGGTCAGGGAAACTCCGAGCGACGGGATCTGGACGCCGCTTGCGAGCAGCCTCGGCATGGTGACGGGAACGAGCGGCGTGCGGGGTTCGAAGGCCGCGCCCGCTGCGGCCGGGCTGAGGTCGATCGGTACGTAGCTGCCGTGCGATCGTTCGAGGGCGATCGGATTCAGCGAATTCGAGACGGCGCCCTGCCCTTCGGGGAGTTCCAGCTGCTGGGCGGTGGTGGATGAGTAACCGCGAACCTTCTCGCCGGGTTCGAGCGGCGGCGGCCCGGCGAGGCGTTCCTTGATGACGTGGGGGAACGCTTCTTCGTCGGTCTTCTCGGCTTCTTCCGGCGTCAGCGCGGCGTAGGCGGTCTGGGACGCTAGGCGCACAGCCGAGGCCTGGGGCGTGAAGCGCTGAGCGACGGCTGCATCGGATTCTTGCTGCCCTTCGTCCAGGGGCTGCACGCTCGCGATGACGAGAGGGTTTCCCGCTAAGCGTTCGGCGGCGGCGATCTTCGACTTGGAGCGCCGGCGCGTCTTCGCGTGGACGGACAAGCTGCGTCGAGAGGACGGGTGGGCGCGCCGACGCGCCGCAGTCGCAGCGTCCGCGGGCATTAACAGTGAAACCAGAGCACCGCAAAGGCAGCACATGGCCCACGCGCGCAGCAGCAACCGCGTCATCGTCCCCCTCCTAGAGAAGCGCCGCCCTCTGGAATATTCCGCTACTGGACCGTAGCGACGAGATGCTTCTACTCGATCAGCGCGACGGATGTCAATAAGGCGAGCCGCCCCCTAACTTGAACATCAAGCTATTTGCGAACATCTGATTTGCACAGATGGTCAATTCGTTGAGCCTGGAACAGGTGTCCGGCGCTCGACGGCAGCAATAGGTGCCGCGGCTCGGGCGTAAGGCGCTGCCGAGCAGGAGCGATCGGGCGCGCGTGCTCGCGCCGTGTGCAGCCCGAGCACGACGACGTCAGTGGGGGCCGTAGCCAAATTCGGTCAAGATCTCGCGCATGCGCTTGGCGGCCGCGAGCTGGATCTGATGGACTCGCTGCGTGCTGAGCGCAAGCTCGGCGCCGATCTCGCCGAGCTTCTGTCGCTCCTTTCCGTCCAAGCCAAAGCGACGCGCGAGGATGTGGCGCTGTTCTGCGCTCAGCCCGAGCAGCGCCCGCACGGGGTCCTGCCCTCGCATCCCGTCGAGCACCTGTTGCTGCGCGTCCGCCGCTGTTTCGCTCCGCCGCTCCCCGATCGCCGCCTCGACTTCGCTTGAAAGCAAGGCGCCGAGTGAGATCGGGGGGTTTCCGAGCTCGTGCAGCCGCACCACTTGGGCCTCGCTCCAGTCGAAGCCTCGCGCTCACTCGCAGATGCTGGGCTCGCGGCCGCGCGGATTCGTTCGCTTCGGCCAAGCGCGCCACCGGTTCGTCCGTTCGGCGACGTCAAACGGCGAGCGCACGACGCGGCCTTGCTCTGCGAGCTCGTGTTGGATCGCGACTCGCGCGTGCCGGCGCGCGTAGGAGGCGAACCTGACGTCCTTGTCGGTTTCGTGGCGGCCGGGGGCTTTCATCAGCGCCAGCGTCCCGATCTGGAGGAGCTCCTGGACCCCGAGGCCGCGGCCGCGCATCCTGTGCGCGAGCTCGACCGCCGCGCGCATGTTGCGCGCGATCAGCCGACGCTGAGCGGCCTCGCCTCGGCACGTAGGTCGATCGAGCGCCGGCGCGGTCCCCTCCTCATCTGATCTCTCGGCCAGCCGCGCCGGTGCCCTTCGCCGTGCCTCGAGCGTGCGCCCGAGCGCGCGTTCTTCTGCGAGCCCCAGTCGCGCCAGTGACGCTCGGCTCCGCTCGACGGAATCCATCCGCGCGCGGCGCTCCCCGATCGCAGATCGCCGATGCAGCGCAGCTGCGAGCGAAGCCTCTTCGACGCGTTCGCAGCCGTGTTGCGAGCGGCCGCTGCTCGAGAACATTTGCCTCCGCAAAGTCTTACACCGGTCGAGTTCGCGAAACATCTCAAAACTGCGCGCGGAGTGCGAATTCCCGCGCGTATCAAAGTGAGCGCCGCACAACCCAGCCCAAGCTCGCAACCTTTGCGCGCTCGGCGAAGGGAGCTGAGCTGTAGCCGGTTAGGATCATCCGGCTCGGTGTCGGCGTTCGCCCTTCGCCGCCTCACCGACCGATCTCATGATCGATCGCCGTTGGCTGACGCATCGCCTGTTGTTGCTCGCTGCCGCCAGCGGCAGCGTCGCGCGCACGAGCCCGATCGCGATCACTGCGATGACGCATGCCAAGCGCAGATCGGCTGAGGTGAGTGGTCGCGGGCTCGGCGACCCGCCTCGGAGCCCATTGTGCGCGCGGCATGCGCACCAGCGCCAGGTCTTCGTCGTCGCGCTCGAGCATCCGCCGCGCGACGCGCTGCAGCAGCGGTTGCCTGCGGGAAGTGCGTGGCGCGAATGGCTCGCGCTCCTCGCTTGCGCCGTCGAGGATCAAGAGCTGGGTGCGCTCGCGCGCGCGAGATAGCGCGGTGTAGCTCCAGCCGCCGGTGAGGTCGTGGGGCGACGCAAGCACGATCGCGCGCTCGACTGTCGCGCCCTGCATCGCGTGGGCCGTCAGCGCATACGCGTGCTCGAGGTGCTCAGCCGCGTACTCATGCGGCAGCTCGCGTAGCTCATTGCGGTCGGTCTCGACCACGACTCGCTCCGGGTGAAGCTCTCGCACCGTCCCGCGCGTGCCGTTGTCGAGGTTCAGGCGCGCGTCGTTTCGCCGGCAGATCACGCGATCTCCGACCGCGATCGAGATCCGGGCGTAGTCGCGGCACTCACCCAGCAGCCCGAGAGCCCTTCGATTCTCTCGGGCTGCGGCGTTCAGCGCCGCGCGCGTGTCGTTGTCGCGCACGATCATCACGGCCTGCGCCGGAGCGCTCTCGCTCTGCGCCTCCTGCCAAAGCGCGAGCGCGCGCTGGGTTGCGCTCGAGCGCTCGCTGAACGTCTCGATGCGCCGCGCGCGACTCGCCCATTCCAAGTACCGATGCGAGCGCCCCGCTCGCAGCGCCGCGAGCGCGGCGCGCTCGGCGCCGTCGCGCTGGCGCACGACGTGGCTCAGGCGCACCGCGCCGCATGCGCGAGCGAGCGCACCGAGCCAACCGCCGGCCTGCACGGCTGGCAGCTGCCGCGGGTCCCCGATCGCGATCACCTTCGCCTGTGAGCGCTGCGCCGCCTGCAGCAAGCGGGCGGTCAGTCGCGTGGGCGCCATGCCAGCCTCGTCGAGGATCACGACGCAGCGCCTGGGGAGCTCGTCGCCGAAGTGCTCCACGTCCAGCAGCAGGCGATCGAGCGTACGCGAGGAAACCCTCGCCTGGTCTTGAAGCTCGCGCGCGGCACGCGCGGTGGGCGCGGTGCCGATCACCGCAAAGCCCTCCCGTTCATAGGTCTCCCGCACGACGCCGGCGATGAAGGTCTTGCCGGTGCCTGCGAGCGCTTCGATCACGCTGACAGCGTCACTCGAAGACGCGACCGCGGCGACCGCCGCGGCCTGCTCGTCGGTGAGAGTGTCCACGCGCCGGATCGCGTCGTTCGCGAGCTCGCCGTCGAGGATGTGGACTTCGTCCTCCCGGGCGAGCGCCGAGCCGATCAGCGCGCGCTCGCACGCGAGCAGCTCGCTCGTCGTCATCTCGCCTGCGCGGCTTTCGATCACATCGGCTCGGGCGACGAAGCGGCTCGCCATCGCGCGCAACTCGTCCACCGAGCTGCCGCTCTGGCTGGCGGCAGCGAACTCGCGCAGGACGTCGCGCTCGTCGAACGTGTTCGAACGCTCGGTCAGGCCTTTCGGTCCTGCGAGCCGGTCGCCCAGCGCCCGCTCGTCGAGCCGCACCGCGGGCACGCGCGGCTTGCCATGAAGCTCTCGCTCGAGCAGGAGCTTCACCTCCGCCTCCCCCAGCCCCATCTCCGCCGCCCGAGCGCGCACCTCCGCGCGCCAGGTGTGGGTCTCCACGCCGTAGCGCTTTCGCTCGCGGGTTGCGAGTGCCGCCTTCTCGGCCGCGGCCTTGGACGTCAACGAGATGCCGCCACGCTGCGCCTCGCGCAGCATCTCGTGCCTGCGCGTCGAGAACTCCTCGAGCACCGCGTCGGGAATGCCTTGAAGCTCCGCGGCCCCCTTGTTGAGCGCTCTCCACTGCAGGCGAAGGCGCTCTGAGACGAGCGCGCGTAGGTGCGATTGGTAGAGGTACCCGGCGGTCTTGGCGGCTCTATAGAGGGGGGTGCCGTGCAGCGCGGTGTAGCGGCCGTCGGGACCGCGTGTCATGTTCGCCACCACGACATGGGTGTGCAGTTGCGGGTCAAGCGCCCTGCTCATGCGATGGCGGTACGCGGCGGCGATCAGGCCGTCGCCTGGCTGTACCTGCTTGCCGTCGTGGCCCCGGCGCACCTGCACGCCCGTGTCCTCGAGGTAGGAGAGCGCCGCGCGCAGCGCCTGCTCGTGGGCGTGGATCAGCTCGGCAGTGATCAGCTCGGGCGCGACCGCCGCCAGCACGCTCACCGACTTGGGCGCGGAGAAGGTCAGGTCGAGCGCGGCGACCTTTGGCTCGCGCTCGCTCGAGCGCAGGCGCACCTGCGGCTGGCGCGGATCAAGCCCCGAGAGCAGCGCGGTGAACTGCTGGGCCGAGACGCGCCCGCAGAGCCCGAGCGCCTCTGCTCCGGTGCCAACCCATTCTCCCGGCGCCTCGCCGCGGCCTGAGTAGTAGTCGTCGTGACCCTGCGCGACCTGCTGCTCGTAGTAGCGGTGCTGACCGAGGGCGATCTTTCCGATCGAGAGTATCAAAGCAAAATAGCCAAACGAGCATCACTGATGCAACTGTGTGCCGCTCGAGGAGCGTAGCGACGAGGAGCGGCAGGGATGCCTTTGCTGTTGGCATGGATGGCCGGGTCGAGCATGGATGCTTGGGTGCTGCTGGAGGACTGTGGGCGCTCGAGGGGAGCGCTGGGCTAGCGGCGGAGCAGGCGCGTGAAGAGCTTGGCTGACAGCGGAGATGGCCAGCGGCCGCGGCGTCGGGTGTACCAGAGCGTTCCGCCGCCCCAGGCGAGGGTCCCGAGGAGGAGGAAAGCGGCGCAGTAGTCGTAGCCGCCCTGGCTGCCGCACGCCCATGCAACACACCAGGAGCACCAGCCGGTGATCCTGGTCAGCGTCGGGCCGAAGCGCCAGGCGAGCCATGCTGCCGCCGCGAGGACGCCGAGGACGCTGATGATCCCGGCGAGCGGACCGGTGGCGACGGGAACGGATAGGCGCACGTGGTCCGGTGTACCAGGCGCTTGGGATGGGATGCTCGAAATGGCGGAAAGCAGGCGCGACCGCGTGGTGGCGTCGCTCGGCTGCTCGCTTTCGTCCGCAGCGAGCACGTCGCGGTTGCCGGCGAGAAGCGCCGCATCCACGTGGAAGCACGAGTCTCAATGCGACGCTGGGGAGCCGCAACCGACTCCCGCTTTTCGCGCCGGCGCTTGCAGCCAACGGGATCCCCGTTAGCGATCGGCCGTGCCCTACTACCCGCCCGAAGCACAACCGGGCGGTTTCGAGCAGGAACGCGCTTGGACGGACTGGATCTGCCCCGCTACGCCCAGGCGTTGGCAATCGTTGTTGACAATAGGGCTCGCTGCGCCTCGCGCGTGGGGATGACGTGGTAGCCCTCGGGTATATCGCCGACTCCCGGCTTCGTGCCGGGCTGCAGCGGTGGGATGACCACGTCCTCGCGACCGATGCACTGAAGGGTCACATCGCCGCTCGGGTGCGTGAAGATCCGGACCTCCTCAAGCAGCATCTTCGCCTTCGCATTGATCGTGAGCTTGGGGTCGGTCGTGATGCCGCTGAACCGGCTTTGCACGTCAAGCAACGCGTCGGGCTTGGTCGGAAAGCCGTCGAGGCGCGCTTGGGTGTCGGTGACCCGGACCTCGGCATCCTCCACGAGCCGTCGGCACTCCACCAGCGCTTCCTCGGGTAGCGTCGCTCGGCTTGTCGATGCAGCGCTTTCGCATCTTGTCGCGGTCCTTCGTGCGCTGCGTGAGTTCCTGCTCGCGGCGTCGGTCAGTCACTTGATCCGACCATATCCCGCTGCCCGCCTCGGTTACGTCGTTGCTAGGAACCGCGCCTTCTGCTGCGCGAACTCATCCTCAGTCAGCACGCCCTTTTCGCGTAGGTCTCCAATGCGAGCTAGAGCCTCGGTCACATGGTCAGTACTCGGTGGCACCGAACTGGCGTCCGAGATTACACGCTTGGCTTGCGCCATAGTCGTGTCCGCGAGCTGCCTTGCGTCCTCTGCTCTTAGGGGTCCCATGCGTGAGATGCTCGCATTGCCGCCCGCCGTCGAGATTCTGACGTCCGCGATGCCTATCCACGAGCGATGAAACGAGGCGTCGTGAACGAAGTGAAGGGGGAGGGCCTGTTCGGTCTTGTTGAAGATGCCCTTCTTGGTTATGAGACGCCGGTCGGTTACGACGAACCACGCGACGTTCCACCAGAAGATGTAGAGCCCCAACGAAACGATCTTGTCGAGCGTCGCATTCCAGCTCGTTCGCCTGAGCGCCAGAATCACTTTCTCGCCCTCCTGAAGGCGAACGCCGGTCTGGTCATCGGGCCGGACCTGCTCCTGTATCGCACTGCCTGTGGTGTCCATACCTGCGCATCGACACTCAACGCGCAGACCTTTAGAGCGGCCCTTCTCGTGGCCCGAGCGACCTCCCCGCCGCCGCCGTAGCCGTCGATCTAGTTGGCCAGCTTGATCGCCTCAATCCGTGAGCCTGGCGTACACCGTCGCGCTCCCGCGGCGGCACGTCACTCCGACCCATTCGTTGTCGCTTTCCACCGCCGGGAAGGGGTATGACCGTGTAGGCGGCTGAGCAGGACCACCGTTCAGGCACGGCGGGGATGTGCCCGCAACCTCCTACGTACACGCCTGGAACCAGGCAGGGGTTCCAATGTACCGTGACCTGGAACCGCACCGCGGGGAACGTCGTTGGCTGATCGATTTCCCCACCCGACGCTCGCGCCACCGCCCGGCCGGTGATGGTAAAGGAGTTGATGCAGTCGAGGATCGTTTCGCAGTAAGGATTCGGTTCGCCCTGTACCTGGTCGTCGTGCGTGACGTGCCAGCAAGGGATCCCCGATGCGCGGACGAGCGCGAGGCTTGGTCGGTCGGCTGCCGGTTCCTTCCGCGCGTGGCACGTCGTAGCCGCGTTCGCGTCCCCGCAGCAGCCGAGGAGTAGAAGGACGATTGTTATGAGGCCGAGGCGCCTCATGACGCCGCTCGTCCGAACCTTCAGCCGTGCCGGACCGGTCATCATTCTTCCCACCCGCTTTCGTGGTACGTGCCCTAGCGTCCGCGGAACGTCGCGCAGTCCTCGAGAATCCACTGGTACGGCTGGCCAGCTTCGACGGTCCACAGGCGACTTACAGGACGCGCGGTACGACGCTCCGTGTCCGGTCGCTCGCGAACACGTGACTAGGACAACGCCGGGCACTCATTCGTACGTGTGAACCTTCCATCTTCTGCTTCATGAAGAGGTGCCAGCGGCCGGATGCGCTGTGTCTTCGATACGTTCGCCTTCGTGCACTTCCCGGCTGTATTCTTCGAGCAGCGGGTGTGTCGTGCGGGTCACCGTCACGCTTCGGTTGTCGGCGCGGGCTGTGGTAGTGGCGATGGGCAATGCAGCCACGGCCGCTGCGGCAACCAGCGCGAACTTCGTCGAGGCCATACGCGCGCATCGACACTCAACGCGCGACCTTTAGAGCAGCCCGTCTCGTCCATCGAGCGACATCCCGGCGTCGAGCGCGTGGTATCTAGCAGCTAGGCCACAATGACTGGCTCAGAGCCGTCGATCCATCGCAGGTGGCGCTCCGGCATCGGCACTACGGGCGCTGGCCGTGATAGCCGCCGGAGCACGTGCTCTCGCCGTATCTCGCGACGATCCGGGGCGAGCGTATCTGTCCCACTCACATCAATTCCGTAGCCGTGGTGGATGCTCTGGCGCTAGCTGCCACGGTTGTGCCGCCAGTTGCCTAGGTAAAACGTCGTTGGCTCGAGTTGGGGTTCGTGAACCTCGACGCAGCGCCAGTTCCGGTTGCGGAATGAGCGGCTGCGAAACGTGATTTCAAACCGTTTGCCGTTGAACGTGCCCGTGCTTTCGACATGGCCGGTGTAGCCGCGCAGGGTAGCTTCGCCCGCGACCCCGCCCCGTTCCGTCCCGCCTAATCCCCGTTCTTTCGGCTGGGCTTTGACGCTCGCTGCAAACTCGCTTGGGCCAGACAGAGACAAAGGACCTTCTTTGCATTTGGAGCCGATAGAGAAGCCTTCGCCGTACTTTTCGCCCCAGTAGCTCGGGTCCCAGACTTCGGCGGAAAACGTGATACTACCGAGACTCGCGTTGTACCGGATCACGACTTCCCGGTCATACTCGTGGGCTTGGTCAGCCGGAGGAGGCGGAAGGCCGATGCCGGGCGGGTTTCGCGGTTCTGGAAACACTACGCGGCCACTGTGAACGACAGCGGCAGCCACGCCCGGAGTCACGAGGCCAACAGTGAGAATCGCCATCGTGCAGACGAGCTTTTGCATGTCTGCCCCCTATCGGCGCTGCCGTCGAGAGCTTTAGGCTGCGGAGTCCGCCTGCGCGCGAAGCTTGATCGTGATTTCGGAGACGGCCGTCGCCCGTTGGCAAGCGCAAGCCTTAGATGCGCGGTATCCGCAGCTCCGGCCAATTTACAACAACGATTCGCTTTGCCCAGGTCTGGCAGGGCTCGAAACCCCAGCCGGGATACTTGGCGGATGGCTCGGCGAACCTGGACCTCGTGCGCTCGATCTACGCGGCGTGCGCTCGCTGTCAAGTAAAAACAGTCGGGGGCTCAGAGCGGACACCCGTCCTGTCCGTAGCCGCCTATCATCGAGCCCGTGGCAACGCACAACACAACGGTTGGCCCGCTCTCTGCAAAGGCGCGGATGACGGACGGTGCGGAAACAAAGCTCCTGATCGTCGCCTTCGCCTGGGACGATCAGAAGCCGCACGAGCCCACCGGCCTCTGGACCTTTGGTCCCGATGGGCTCCGCTTCCTGCCGATGAGCGACATCAGCACGTACTGGCCCAACTGAGCCGTAGCCCTCGATCTCACTGGGATCGACTGCGGCGCCGTACGCGAGTGGCTGCCGATCGTCGCGACCGAGCGCTTGCCACGGCCTCCGCGGGTCGCGACGCCGGGTCTTCAGAGCGCGAATCTGCGCGCTCGCCTCCGAGCGTGTAGCCGGGTTGGTGAAGGTCGTGCCGGTCCGGTCGGCCAGCGTGCGCAGGTGGCGAAGCTGGCGCGTCGTTGGAGGCTCAGGTGATGGCGAGCTCATGGCGATCTCCTCGTGTGTTGGGGGCGAGCACGCCCGGCCAATGCAGGACGAGCAGGTGTGTCAAGCCCTGTTCCGTCAGGAATCGCGGACCGCGACGCGAAGCGCGGGCTTGACGCGCCGAACGTCGGAGTGCTGGCCTTCAGGGGCGGGCTCACCCCCAACACGTGACGAATATCGCGATACGCGTCAATGCGCCCGAGGGAGTGCGGATCCCAGTGGGCGTGAATCTCGAGTGTGCCTGCGTGGATCGCTTGCTAGCCTCGGCCATCGTCAGGGATTCCGAGAGAAGGGACGCGAGTGGCTGACTTTTTAGATGACAAGCGCAAAGAGTTGACGCAGCGACTGGCGGAGTTGAAGCCAGCGGTCGACGAGTATCAGAGGCTCGAGGCCGCGGTCGCCGCGCTGGCGTCGATCGGGCCTGGCTCCTCGCGGGCGACACCGGCGAACGGCCGGCGCTCGCGCGTGCGCAAGCCAAAACGACCGGCTCGGCGGAAAGCCGCGACTGCGACTGCGCCGGCCGCAGCGCCTCGTGTCGGCCGACGGAAGGGAAGCGGAACTCGTGGTTCGGAAGCTCTTGCGTTGATAACCAAACAGCCCGGCATCACGATCCCTGAGCTAGGGACCGCGATGGGGATCAAGCAGAACTACTTGTACAGTGTGCTGCCGAACCTGCAGAAAGAAAACAAGGTCAAGAAGCAAGGTCGCGGCTGGCATCCTGCGTAGGCCTTGACGGTCGGTCGGTCGCTACGTCGCGTGATCTCCAAACGGTGCGCGCGCACGGCTGGCCTGGATGCTCGCGACCCTGGCCGCTGGTTCGCCGGGACACCGGGATGCTACGGAAAATCGGCGCTAGCCGGCGAGGAGTGGGTGATAGCGGGCCATCCGGTAAGTGGGCGATGCTTGCTGGATGGTGAGTGCGTTAGGCACGCTTTTCGACATCTCCAATGGCGCATGGGGCGCCATCGCCGCGTGGGTTGCTCTGCTGGGACTGGCCGCCGCGGCATTGGTCGCGTTCTTCCAACTTCGGGTCGCGTTCTTCCAACTTCGATTGGGGCAGCGGCTCCGCGAAGAACAGGGCGCAGCCTTCTGTCGTCACCTACGCGGAGCACAACGAGACGCACCCGCACTTCATCGACTTGATTGCCAAGAACCTCGGCGCGACCGCCGCGCATGACATCAGCATCACGATCGACCCGGCGTTGAAGCGTTCTGCTGGCGGAGGAATAGAAGACGTGACAGGGCCAGACCAGATCAGGACGCTAGTGCCCGGTCAGGAGTGGCGGACTTTCTGGGACTCAACGCTCCACCGCGAGGAGCTGAGTATGCCGTCGCGCTACACGGCGACGCTTACGTTCCGCGATTCGCGCGAGCGAAAACTCGGCCCCTACATCTTCGATCTCGACTGGGGCCAGCTCATGGGTCGCGGCTGGATTGAGACGTATGGGATGCATCAGCTCACCGACGCCGTCCGAGACATCCGCGAGGTGATGAAAAACCGGGGTGATACCCGTCACCACTACGTCCTGGCGTACGCCGGCGAGAAGCACGACAAGCGCCAGCGGGAGTTCTACGAGACCCGGCGCCAAGAACGCGAGCGCAAACAGCAGGACGGCGCGGGCGACGAGCCAGACTAGGGCGGGTCAGAGTCCTGAGGCTTATGAGCTGACGGCTTTCAGCTCGTGGAACCGGTGACGACCAGTCGTCCCCTCGCGGATGCCAGTCTCGTAGGTGACCCAGAAGCCGTCGCCCCCGATCTCCTTCGCCTCATCCGGGTTGAGCTGGGGGCCGAGGGTCACCAGCACGACACCTCCCCACCCGGTGTCCACCTGCGCTTTGTCGCCAGTCGCAAACATCAGCCGAGCGTAGCGTGTCGCTAGCTGACACCAGTGCCAGTTGGCGCAACCGCGCGGAACCCCCCAAAACCGCCCTACTCCGCCCAAAACCCGCCCTACGCCGCGTCCTCGGCACGTGCGCGTGGGGCTCGGGTGCCGTCTGTTTCCCTGCTCGCCGCGGCCGCTGGCCCTCGGCGATCTCTGCGAGCGCGTTCGCGGCCTGCGCCGCGAGCGCCTCGCCGTCGACGCTCCTCCTGGCCACGTCAACCTCGATTTGAAGCGGCGATGTTCGTTGTGTCTTTCCCGCAACGCAACAACTCGGTGAGCATGACCGTCAACGGCATGGCCAGATTCGTGCCTGCGTCAAGCGGGCCGATTCGTTACGTCGTCACCAATGCTGGAGGCTGGACTCGGTTGCAGTTGAGCCAGCTACCAAGCTGCGCATAGCGAGATCGGAGCACCATTCGTGCGCACCGTTCCGTCGAAAGTGGATCCGATCAAGCGGTATCGGGCACCGTTGCACCCTCATAATAAGGCCGCGCAAGAAACGGGATGCGTTTCGCGCGAAACGAGCGTACAAGGTCGCTGACGGTCGCCGTGGCAAGCATCTGCGCGAGCGGCACACGGCGGTCTGAGTCGAGGCGGAAGGGCGAGCGTGCTCGAAACCGCCCGGGCCGGCCGACGTGGTAGACGCCCGAGCGCTCGTTAGCGCACCAGCGCAGCGCTTCTGCCATTGCGATGTAGAGGCCCGGACGGCGGTAGAGCACCGTCCGCTGCTCGAGCAGACCACCGAGCACGAGCTTCGAGAGTCGTGCGTAGGCCCAGCGTCGGCCCATCGCAAAGCGCTCCGTGACGTGCTCGGCGCCGGCCGCGCCGAGGCGGCCGATCCAGTCGACGATCGCGAAGTCCTTCTCGGTGTGCATGACGCCTCCCTGGCTCAAGGTCAGCTTCTGCCCTTAAGTCGCGTCAAGGCGCGATTTGACCCCCCCTGAGTTTTTCGAGGGCGCGCGAGTCGCGCGCCCTCGGGACCGAATCGGGAAGGGTCAACCGGCGCGAACCGACGTCGGGCGCCGGCCCGAGCAATCAGGCGCCTACATCTTGGTACGCCTACTCAACGGCGAGGGTGGCGGGACGCGGAGCCTTCCCACATGGAGGCCGCTCGACGGCGCATACTGCCGCTTGGTCACGTCGCTGACTATCACGCGTTCGGGCGGCTGGGTTCCACCGCTTGCGGTTTGCCGCCGGTCTTCTGAGCGCACCGCTTGAGTGCATCTTGCGGCCCGCAAACGGTCTTGTGCCAAACGTGAGACAGCGGACCGCGCGTCAGTTACCTTTTAGCTCTTGTTCGGCTACCCACTGGCCGACCGATTCGAGTTCGCTATAGGTGTAGTAGGCGTGTGTGTAGAAAGTACTCGAGAACAGACCTGGGGCACAAACAAAGTCGCCTTTGTTGCAGAGCGAAATCGTTCGGCTCGTAAGTGGTTGTGGAATCGGATAAGGCTGAACGCCCGGATCGGAGCTATAGATCTTGGTGTAGAGTCCATCCGCGCTGTTGGCCGCGCTGCCGACCGTGAACTCCCCGCCATTCCCGAGTTTCGCAGGGTCCGCAACCAGCGCGACCCCCGCAATAAGCTTTGTCGATACCGTCGGGCTACCACCGAGTTCACCGAGTGCCTGATGCACGGCAAAGGCTCCCGACGAGAATCCCGCGAGAATGAACTTTGCGGTTTCGTTGCACCGCGACTCCTGACCGATGAGCGCCGTTTCCACCCCGCTTACGCCTTCCCAAAGGTTTTGAAAGAAGGTTTTGTTGGCAAAGCTTCCGAGGTGCATAGGCCCCGCTCCGAGCGCGGGGTATTCGACTGCCACGGGTTCGATTGTCTGGGGTGCGATTTCTCGCTTGACTGTCTGGTAGATAGCTCGGACCCTGCTTCCCATGTCGTATTCCTGGGTGCCTTCGTCGGTCGGATAGGGCTCACTGAGCTTTTCGAGTCCATCCTCGCCGGAACCGCGAGCACCGATAAACACGATGTTGGCACAGGGCTTACTCGGCGGTGTGTAAGGTGGCGGACTCGGCGGAGGCTTGGGTGGAGGCACGAAGCCGACCCAGGGCGTTGGCTGCACTCCTTCGCCTTCGATTGGCGTTCCGGTGCCGATGGGAGCCGGCCCACTCGGAGATCCCCAGTCGACTTCGGTCGCGTCGACGTACGTGTTCGACGAGACGCCTACTGTGTCGTTCACGATCCGGCCGTGAACGGCCGCTTCGGCGCCTTCCGCGACGCTCAGAGCGGTAGATCCGAAAGTAATCGTTGTTCCGAGCAGATCGACCGTCCCCCCGTCGTCCACGTGGATCCCACCCCAGTCGCCGACTCCCGGCGAGCCGCTGCCAGTCGCGCCCCCGACCGAGTTGTCGTTGATCGAGGTGAAGGTGGCGGGGTTGGAGGCCGTGCCGTTGGAAGCCAGGGTGCCCTCGACTGACATGTAGGCGGAGCCGGCGATGCGGGTGGAGAACTTCAATGACCCACCGGCCGGCACCGTCAGCGTGTCGCCTTCGGGCACATCCAGGTTCCCATCGACGATCACGGGCAGCGCACCCGCGCCAAAGCTCCAGGTCTCGCTCTGCGTCAGCTGTCCGTTGATGAGATCCACGTAGTTGCGCCCGTTCCCCGAGCCGCTGTTGTTCTGTAGGGCCGAGAATTTCAGCGCCAAGCCGTGGTTGTAGTCGTTGATGAAGATCGGGGTGTCTCCGGATCCCGTCACCGAGTCGCCAGAGATCGTCAGCGCCGCTGGTTTGGAGGCAGTCCAATCGCCCCCGCCCTGCACTTCGATCCCCCGGGATTGCGAGTTCGCGACGCTCGAGTTCGTGATCGAGGTGGAGGCGGCGTCGGAGGACGTGACCCCCGTGCTCGCATAGTCGATGACGGCGTGGTCCAGCGAGACGCTGGATGTCGCACTGTCCACGTGGATCCCACCCCAGTCGCCGACTCCCGGCGAGCCGCTGCCAGTCGCGCCCCCGACCGAGTTGTCGTTGATCGAGGTGAAGGTGGCGGGGTTGGAGGCCGTGCCGTTGGAAGCCAGGGTGCCTTGTACTGAGATGCCGTAGAACGCTTCGGCCTTGACGATCGTGCCCGGAGCGAGGCTCAGGGTGGCGCCTTTAGCGACCGTGACACTGCAAGTGATCGCGTAGACGAGCGCAGATTCGGGCGAGAGCGTCTCGCTGCTCTTGATTTCGCCGCAGAGGTTGATCCGGGCCGCGGCGCTCACGGTGAGCGTCTTTGCGCTCGAGGCCGACGCCGTGAGGTTGGAGTTGCCGGCGTAGCTCGCGATGACCGGGTAGCTGCCGGCTTTGAGCTTCGTCGCCGTGGGCGAGCAGGTGCCGTGTCCAGCGGAGAGTTTGACCGTGCACAGCGTGGTCGAGTCGGTCCTGACCGGAACGCTGCCCGTCGGCGTGACGCCTGGGGCCATAACTGAGGCCGTGAAGATCTCGGTCTGCTCGTTGCCATAGAGGACGGGCGAGGCCGAGAGCGATAGCGAGGTGCTCGTGGAGGCCTTGGCCACACTGAGGCTCTGGGGGTTCGAGCTCGAGGGAGCCAGCTGTGAGGTGCCGGCGTAGCTCGCAACGACGGAGTAGCTGCCGGCTTTGAGCTTCGTCGCTTTGGGCGAGCAGCTACCTTTGCCGCCCGAAAGAGTCGCCGTGCAGAGAGTCGATGAGCCGGCCTTGACCGAGACTTTTCCCGTCGGGGTGACGCTGGCGCTCGAAACCACGACCGAGAAGACCTCGACCTGCTCGTCGCCATAGGTGAGGGTCGGGGTCGAGAGCGAGAGGGTGGTGGTTGTTGGCTGCGCTGCGAGGGCTGCGGGGCTGGTCAGCAGGGCGAGGGCGAGCGTCGCGAGGGTTGCGCGTAGGAGGAGGCGACGCGAGGGGGCGTATGGGCGCGCCAGCGGTGTTGCCAGCCGATGGCGCACGGCGCGGAGTGCGATGCACTGCAGTCGTCCACGCTCGTGCCTCACTGCCGCTCTACGCGCCATCGCGAGCGAGAGCCGCGACGCGCCACGACGGACACCGGAGTCCTCCGTCTCAGCCCCCTTCTATGAACCGCTCTTCATCCAAGCGTCCCCCAAGCCGACCCAAGATCGCGCGATGTTAGCGGATTGGATTATTCCGCGGATAGCATGTCCACGATGGCAACGAGAGCGGCGCGGGTTCGACAAGCTCGAGCCATTGATTGCCGAGGGGTCCGTTCTGCGTCAGAGCGCACATAGCTCAAAGCTGCTACGGATGCCGGCCCGACGGAACACTCGCGAAGCGGGTCGCCACGGGCGGCCAGCCAAGTGTCAGCTTCACACATGAACTCTCGTCGCACGGACTTGCCTTTGGGCTTCGTCCTTTCGCCGGACCGCCCGAGTGGCTAGCGGCGCCCGAGCACGTAGACCACTAGCAGCAGGGCGAGGAGCATCCCGCCAGCAGCATGTGGGTCCTCCGTATCCTTCCCGAGCGCTGCCCCAGCCATGAGGACAGTCAAGACTTGAGCGAGACGTTCCAGCTCTTGGCGAGAATCCAAGCGGCGCGTCCCGGGCCTCGTCACGACTTCGCCCCGGACGTTACGCGTGCCGGCCCGGACGATTGAGTGTTCGAGAACGACGCTCTGCGGTTGACCCACGCTCAGCTCGACCGTTGCACGTGACCGAGCCAGCGCGGGCTGCAAGTTGAGCACCGCTGGAGTCGTGAGCGCCAGGCTGGCGCTCGACTTCGAGCTAGCCGGATTGAGGTTGATTACGGCGGGGCGCCGCGTGAGATCATCCATCTCCGGCAGCCTAGCTCGCGGTGCGGTCTTCTAGGCACCGAACCGGTCCCCCGGAGCGTCGACGGGCCAAGGACCTAAGGTCGACGGGAGGGCTCGAACCCCGGACCGCTGAATGCGAGTCATGGCGGCTCGCAGTTCTGAAGGTCGGGTCGATCGGCACCGCGCCATGCGAGCAATATGCGGCCACGACGCGTTGGAGACGTTGTGCGAGAGGCGTTAGGCGCGGCAGCGGCTGTTGGGGCTGTGTCTTCGTTTATTCAGCGTTCACGGCGTGAGACGGCGAGAAGTGGCGAGCAGATGAGCGCGCCCGGAGAGATTCGAACTCCCGACGTGCGGCTCCGTAGACCTCGGCTCGCTCGCGCTGCCTAGGTCCGCGCCGCAGGTGTTGTCCTTCGAGGGCGACACCCGCGACCAAGCCGGTGCCGCGACGCGATCGCCCGCGGTGAACTCGGGCTAACGCCTCAGCACGAACGTTCTGCTGACCGTCACGGGCGGCTCGCCAGCTGGCGTGAACGTACCCTTCGCGCTCAGGGTGAGTCTGTTGGTGCGCTTGAGCAGTCGCCTGCCGGCAGACGTCAGTGCGATCTTGAGCTTCTCGGTTCCTGCTGCGGAGAACGTCAGCGCTCCAGACGCCGCCAGGACCGGTTTTGCCCTAGCGGCCTTAGCGAGTTTTGCGCCTGGTGGGACCTCGTACCAGTCGATGACGGCCCGGCCCGCCTCCAGAGCCTTGAAGGCGATCGTGAATCCACCGCGCCTCAGCAGCGTCGCGATCTTGGCCGTCTTGCCCGTAGGCGTCAGCTCGTGCCCGAGCAGGGCCGCTACCTGAGCGGAGCTGACGTTCGCGACGTTTGTGCCGAGGAGGCCCGAGCTCGCCGTGCCCTTGGCCGCCGCTTCTTCTTCCTGTTTGCGTTTTTCGGCGGCGAGCGCTTCTTCGTGCTCCCGTCTGGCGGTTTCTTCCGCTTCGCGCCGTGCTTCAGCTTCTGCTCTTTCTTTCGCTTCTCGTTCGCGTCCTTCTTTGGCTTCCCGTTCAGCTTTTTCTTTGGCTTCCCGTTCAGCTCTTTCTTTGGCTTCCCGTTCAGCTTTTTCTTTGGCTTCCCGTTCAGCTTTTTCTTTGGCTTTCTGTTCTTCTTCGTGTTTTTTCGTCGCGGCAGCTTCTTCTACCGTGCCGGTGACGGTTTGCGTGACTCCGCTCTGGTGGTATGCGATCCGGAGTGTCTGCGACTTTGGCGTGCACGCTTTGGCGAATCTGATTGGAATTTCTTCGCCGTGTTCTGGCGCATTCGAGAAGGAACCGCTGAGCGTTCCCGTTGTCGAGACGAACGTGTACGTCGCGCCCGGTTCGAGCACGGGACAAGATGCGCCTTTGGATGGCGGACGCACAACGACTTCGACCCGGGCGCCGTTCAGTTCGATCGCACCCTGCGACACAAGCTCTGAGCTTCCGGTTGCCGGAGTGATTTCGGAGCTCACGATGTTGAATTCGACATAACTTTCAGGGTCGAGCTTGGCGCTCGCGGCTTCGAGGGTACGCACGGGATTTCCTACGCTGAGATCAGCGTCGCTGGTCGTCAGCTGGCCAAGTGCCCCGGTGCCCAAGAAGAACATGTGGCTCAGCTGCACCGCTTGCGCGTCTTCGGAGTTAAGCTGTCCGCCCAACAGCGCCACAGCTCCGTTTTTGACAACCGCGCTCGTGTTCGCGCCGTCGAGCGACACCGGCCCGGTCTCGGTCTTGTTCGCCAGAAACACGAGCGGCCCATTGCTCAGTTCAACGGTCAGCGCGTTGCCGGAACCGGTCACTTTGCCCGTCAGGAAGAGGCCGTTTTCGCCGAGCAGACCTTCGCTGCGGTCAGCGACGTGCCACGTCTGCGAGGAGGTGAGGGCGAGAGGAGCCCGATGATGTCGCCCGCTTCGCCGGTCGTGCCCGACGCCGGCGCCGCGGTCAGTCCTCCGCTTCCTATCGCGAGCTGGTCGCCGCCGATGAGGTAGTCGTTGCCGTCATCGAGAGCGACCGGCGGTCAGCCCGCTGAGGTCGTTGAAGCTGTCGTAGCAGGCGTGCGTGGGTGGTTCCGCGGTGCACGCCGCGCTCGTGAGCCGAGGGAAAGTCAGCGTCCCGACGCCGGTCGCGACCTTTGGCGCGATTTTGCCTTCCCAGTCGGATGCGACCGACCAGTCGGGCGAGGTTCCAGACCCGCCGGTCCAGGTGGCCGGCGGGGGCGCTTCGGCGTTCGCCTGCGCCGGCCAGGCCGCTCTCACCAGCGCCGGTGCAAGCATCAGGACGAGGCCGCTGACACCGACCCCCAAGGCGCGTGAACCCGCACGTGTCTGCATATCCCCCTACCCGTCCTAGCCGAGCGCGAAAGGCTACCAAATAGCGAGGTTCTGCGTCGTCCGCCGGTGAAATGATCCGTCGCGCGAAAATGCTCCCCCGTGGCCCGGGCTTCAGGCCGCCGGTATGCGCCGACGTCACATGACTCGCGCTTGAGTCCGCGATCCGAGATAGCACCGGAGAGAGCCGATGGTTAACCGTGGTGCCCGAGCGGCCTGTACGGCGTGCGAGTTCGCAGATGCCGGCGGCGCGTAGCGGGCGGCGTGGGTCGCGGAACGGTCGACGTGATAGTCACCGCGCCGGCGGGTACGAGCGCCACCAGCGCGGCCGATCGCCACACCTCCCGGCCGTCACCGGCGTGATCTATCGATCAGAAGCGCTTGGGTCCTCTGCGGTCGACCAGCATGGACGACGTGGGGGGCGACGTAGAGGCAGCAAGGACCCGGCTCGACTATCCGGGTCCCTGCCGCTCCACGCTTACCGTGACCGGGCGCTACCTGCTCGTGAACGCCACGCTCGCCGCGACGCGACGAGGGCAAGCGCTTCGCATTGTTGGCCGGCAACACCGGCCGAGCGACGCCTGAGAGTAGCGCCGCCTATGCGCCCTTTCCCGCTGTGGGTGAAGTCATGCATCCAGCTTTAGAACATTCTGGCTTCGGACGATGCTGCCGTATGGAGCGACGATGGGGCCGGATGGCCGCTCGAAAGCGGCGCGATCGAGGCGTTGAAAGAACGGACGACCGCGGGCCACGCGCAGAGAGGGACGTGCTGGCGCAGCTCGTTCGCGAGGACCGCGGGGCGCAGTGGCGCGCGAGCGAGCTGGTGGACGAGCTGGCGGACCGGCATTCGCCTGCGGCCGTTCACCGGGCCATGCGTCAGCTGGTCGAGGCCGGAGTCGCGTATCGGTCGGGGCCCTTCGTGTGGATCACGCCCGCGACGGGATACCTGCGGCAACTCGGGGTGATCGGCCTCCGTAAGCGCGGATGAGCCGTCGGGAGGACATCACGCGAGCCGGGCGGCCAGTCGTGCCGTCCTGGGGGGAATGGCTGGGGGAATGAAATGGTCGCAAACGGGACGTTCGTGGACGCCCGTTGACGCACCGAGACGACGCAGAACAGCGTAGGCGGACCCGCGAATTCCCCGCAGCCAAGCCAAATCGCGCGAAAAAACGGAGGGGGAGGGATTCGAACCCTCGTCGGAGGAAAACCCCCCGAAACGGTTTTCGAGACCGCCGCATTCAACCGCTCTGCCACCCCTCCGGGGTGCAGCACCGACAGGCTACCCGCATGACCGTGCGCTCCCAAGGCGCCTGCCGCCAGACCTAGCCTGCGGCGGCCTATCGCCGCGCGGCGAAGAACGCGCGAAGCAGATCACCGCACTCGTCCGCGAGCAGCCCGCTCGCGACAACCGGGCGGTGATTGAGCGCAGGCACGCTGAGGAGGTCGACGACGCTTCCGCACGCTCCCGCCTTTGCGTCGCTCGCACCGAAGACGACGCGCGGCACGCGCGCGAGCACAATCGCGCCCGCGCACATCGCGCACGGCTCGAGCGTCACGTACAGCACGGCGTCGAGCACGCGCCAGCCTCCCACCACGCGTGCCGCCTCGCGCAACGCGAGGATCTCCGCGTGCGCCGTCGGGTCCCCGCGCAGCTCGCGCTCGTTGTGCGCGCTCGCGAGAACCTCCCCCGCCCGCACGAGCACCGCGCCGATCGGCACGTCATCGTGTTCTAACGCACGCTCTGCTTCTCGCAGAGCGAGGCGCATGAAGTAGTCGTCACGGGGAAAGAAGCGTTCGCTCATCGCTCGCGCGCCGGGCTTTCTGCGACAGTCCCTGCCGGTCACCGCTGTGTGGCTCGGACGCCGTCTGCGACCACCATCATTACGAACCCGTATGAGTAGCTCGCGAATCTCAGGGAAGCGCGGCACGGTGTATCGCGCTCTTGCGCTGGCTGCGCTCGGGTCCCTCCTCGCAGCCGTCCTCGGCGGCGCGACCGCTGGTGCCCAAGCCGGAGCGTCGAACGCTGTGCGGGTGCGAAGACAATCCCCGGCCGGCGTGCGAGTGACGCGCGCGAGCCGTAACGTGAGGTACGCGCCGCAGCAGATCGTCGTCGCCTACGCCGGCTCCACCGGAGCCGGCGCTACCGCGGCCGCACACGTCGCCTCCGCAACAGCCGGCGGCGACACGGCCGAAAGCGATTCGCCGCGAACGGGCGTCGTCCGGTTGCCGCGCGGGGAGAACATCCACCCGGTGCTCGCGCGCCTGCGCAAAACGCGGGGCGTCCTTTGGGCTGTACCGGACTTCATCGCGCGCACTTCAGCCGCGCTCATTCCCAACGACACCGGCGACGGCGCCACTCCCGGCGGCTGGGAGACGCTGCAGTGGAACTTCGTCGGCGCGTTCGGCGTCAACGCGCCGGAAGCGTGGGCGAACGTCGCGGCCGATGGGCGGCCGGGAGGACGCGGTGTGATCGTCGCGGTCCTCGACACGGGCGTCGCATACGCGAACCACGGACGCTTCAGGCGCTCGCCCGATTTCTCTCGCTACACGTTCGTCAACGGGTACGACTTCATCAACCACAATCGCCTTCCCGAGGATCGCAATGGGCATGGGACGTTCGTCGCGGGCACGATCGCCGAGGCTACGGACAACCACTACGCGCTCACCGGGCTCGCGTTCGCCGCGCGGATCATGCCCATTCGCGTTCTCGACGACCAGGGCGAAGGCGAAGCCTCGACGATCGCCGAAGGCGTGCGCTATGCGGTGAAGCACGGTGCGCAGATCATCAACCTGAGCCTGGAGTTCTCGCCCGGGGTCACCGCGGCTGACATTCCCGAGCTCATCGACGCGCTGCGCTACGCGCGGCGGCACAACGTTCTCGTCGTCGCCGCCGCCGGCAATGAGGCCCACACCGCGATCGCCTACCCGGCGCGCGCGCCCGAGGTCGTCGCCGTCGGTGCGACCACCGAACACGGGTGTCTCGCCGCGTACTCCAACGACGGCAACGGGCTCACGCTCGTCGCACCCGGGGGCGGCGCGGACGCGAACCTCCCGGGCGACCCCAACTGCAAACCCGAAGCGCCGCCCGGCGCCGACATCTACCAGATGACTCTCACCGGATCCTCGCCGCGGCGCTTCGGGCTCCCGAGCGGCTATGAAGGCACCTCGATGGCCGCACCCCACGTCGCCGCTGCCGCCGCGCTCGTGATCGCGAGCGGCGTGCTCGGACGCCGCCCCACGCCGGCGCAGATCGTGGCGCGCCTGCGCGCCACTGCGCGCAAGCTTGGCGGCGCCGGCGACGAAGCTCTGTACGGCGCCGGCCTGCTCGATGCCGCAGCCGCCACCGCTCCCGGCGGCCCCGGCGCGATCGCCAAGTAAGCAGGCGCATGGACACCGAGCGCGCGTGGGCGGCAGGCGAGCAGCCCCCCGAGCACTGCGATCTAGCCGTCGTCGGCGCGGGCATCGTCGGACTCGCCGTCGCGCGCGAGCTCCTGCGGCGCCGCCCAGGGGCATCGTTGTGCGTCTTCGAGCGCGAGTCCGCAGTCGCAATGCACCAGACCGGCAGGAGCTCGGGGACCGTCCATGCCGGGATCTATTACGAGCCCGGCTCGCTGAAGGCACGCCTGTGCGTCGAGGGGGCGCGCGAGCTGCGGACCTACTGCCTCGAGCGCGCGATCGCGCTCGAGGAGAGCGGCAAGCTGATCGTTGCCACGGACCCCAGCGAACTGCCGCGGCTGCGGGAGCTCGAGCTCCAGGGAAACGCCAACGGCGTCGAGGGCCTGCGAATGCTCGGGCCGGACGACGCGCGCGAGATCGAGCCGCACGTGCGGGCGCTCGCGGCCCTTCACTCGCCGCGCACCGCCGTCGTGGACTTCTCTGCGGTAGCCCGCTCACTCGCCTCGGAGGTCCTCACCGCCGGTGCCACCGTTGCCACGAGCTGCCGCGTCAGCGGCGTCACGGTCGCCCGCGGCGCTCTGCGCGTGCAGCACGCGCGCGGCCAGACGATCGCGGCGCACGCGATCTTCTGCGCGGGCGCGTGGGCCGATCGCCTCGCGCGCGCCGCCGGTGCCGCCGGCGACCCGCGCATCGTTCCCTTCCGCGGCGCTTACCTGCGCCTTCGCCCGCGCAGCCGCGAGCTCGTGCGCTCGCTGATCTATCCCGTCCCGGATCCCTCTCTCCCGTTCCTCGGCGCGCACTTCACGCGCACGGTCGCCGGCGAGGTTCTGATCGGACCGACCGCGCTCCTGGCCGGCGCGCGCGACGCCTATTCACCATCGAACGTACGCGCTCGTGACGCTCTCGAAACGCTCACCTGGCCTGGCACCTGGCGGATGGCCGCGCGCCATTCACGCGCCGCGCTCGCAGAGCTCCACCGCGCGCTCGTGCCTCGTGCAGTCGTCTCCGCCGCCGCGCGACTCGTCCCCGAGCTGAACGCGTCCGACGTCGAGCCGGCGTTCGCCGGCGTGCGCGCGCAGGCGGTCAGCCGCCGAGGCGAGCTGCTATCCGATTTCGCGTTCTCGCGAACCGAGCGGGCGCTGCACGTCCGCAATGCGCCCTCGCCCGCCGCGACCGCGGCTCTCGCGATAGCGCGCTACGTCGCCGACGCCGCCGAGCGCGAGCTCGATCTCGCGTGAGCGCGTCCGTCTGAGAGACGCCTGCGAGGCGGGGCGCTACGCGGTCGCGAGCCGCCTGACCGCGTCCGCTATTCCCTCGCGCGCGGTCGGAAATCGAGGCCTCCAGGAGAGCTCGCGCTTGATCTTCGCGTTCGACGAGCGCGCGGAGCGAACGACGGCATCGACTGCGGCGCGACCGGCGATGATCCGCGCGAGCCACTCCGGCACGCGCCGTGGGCGGCCCAAGCCGAGCTCGCGCGCCGTCAGCGCCATGAAGTCGTAGAACGTGATCGGCTCGTCGTCCGCGACGTGGTAGACCGCGCCCGCGGGCGCCGTGCGGGCGGCGAGCACGAGCGCCTCGACGACGTCGTCGACGTGCACCACGTCCCAAAGGTTCTCGCCGCGTCCGATCACCGCGAGGCGGCCCGGGCTGCGCAGCTGCTTGATGAGCTCGTTCGCATACCAGCCACCGGGGCCGTACACGTGTGAGGGCCGGACGACCGCCGCGTGCAGGCCCGAACCGAGCACGAGCTGCTCGCCCTGCTGCTTGGAGCGTCCGTACGGAGTCGAGACGGGAAGCGGCTCGTCCTCGGTCAGCAGCCGCCCGCCCGCATCGCCCGTGACGACCGTCGAGGCGAACACGAGGCGCGTTGCCGAATCCGCAGGCGCGCCGGTCGCCGCCGCGAGCGCCTCGAGCAGGCGTTCGGTGCCGCGCACGTTGACCTCGAGCACCTTGCCCGCGTCCCGCTGTGAGGCGATCTCCGCCGCGAGGTGCATCACGCATGCCGGGCGCGCGGCTTCGACGGCTGCGCGCAGGCTCGCCTCGTCCGCGAGATCCCCGACGTGCGCCCGCACCCCGGCCGGCTCAGAGCCCGCGCGGCGTACCAGCGCGAAGACCTCCTCGCCGTCGGCCGCCAACCTGCGACAGAGCGCCGCGCCGATGAAGCCGCTCGCCCCCGTTACGAGAACCCGCATTGGCGTCCCTCCTTCGTGGCTCGACCCGAACGCCGCGACGCGCTGTCGGGACGCTCGGCGCGCCCCGAGCCGGCCGGCTCGCCGGCGTGCCGATGTTTGCGCAGGTATTAGCGCCTTTTGCTCCGCCGCGGTTCGCGCGGCTACTGCTTCATTAAGTACTCTCTTAGAACGGATGGGTGGGCTCGTGGGGATAGCGTCCAAGGACGGAGCGAGCCCGTGTTCGCGCGCGGAGCTCGAGGAGCTTGCGCGCGCGTACGAGCGGCTCCGACCAGGCACTGCGCGCGACTACGCGAGCGCCGGCGACTTCGCAGCGCTGGTCCGCTTCTCCGACACGCCCGACCCCGAGCCCGCGCGCTCGGAAAATGGCTCGTGGGTGGTTTGCTGCGGGACCGCGCACGACCCCGAGAGGACCGGCGGAACGCGCGTCGAGAAGCTCGACGGACAGTTCGTCTGGGCGCACCATGACGCGGAGCGCGGCGAGCTCCAGATCGCGAACGATCCGTTCGGGATGCGCTCGCTGTTCGTCGCCGAGCGCCGGGGAAGCATCTACTTCTCGACCTCCGCGCTCGCGCTCGCAGCGCACCTGCGCGCCCGTCCGAACCTGCTCGCCATAAAGGTATTCCTGCGCGCAGGCTTCCACTTCGGGACGCTCACCAATTGGGAGGGAATCGAACGTCTCGATCCGGGAACGCGCATCACGCTGGGTCCCAACGGCTGTCGGCGCGATACCTATTGGGCTCCACACGTCGATGAGAGCGTTACCGCGCTCGACCTCGACGATGCAGTCGAGCACTGCGTAAGCGTCGCGACAGAGACCTATCGCGCGACCTACGCTGCGGGAGCACCGCGCGCGTGGGCCGATCTGACGGGAGGCTGGGACTCGCGCCTCATGACGGCGCTGCTCGCGCACGCCGGCGTCGGGTTCGTCACAAATACAGCTGGCGACGAGCGCAGCGCGGATGTGCGCGTCGCCGCCCACGTCGCCAACGCAGTCGGCTGGGAGTGGCACCGCTTCGATGTTCCCGACGACTGGCGCGAGGTCATGCCCGGACTGGTCCCGCTCGCGCTCGCGTGGGGAGATTGCCACCTCGACGCGCTGCAACTGTGCGACGTTCTGTGGGGGCACGCTGAGAAGTCTCGCCGGCAGACGAGGCTCTTTACGGGCGGCGGCGGGGAGCACTTCCGCGATCGCGCGTGGCAGCAGGAGTTCCTCAACGGCGGACGCACACGTCGGGTGAATTTCGATAACTACGTCGACATGCGCCTGCTCAAGCCGCTCGACACGAGCGTTTTCACGCACGATCCGACGGACGAAGTCCGAGACGACATGCGCGCGCGTATGCGCGCTCGCGCGCAGCCGTATGGTCGGTACTTGAACACGACCCAGCTCGACGTGATGCACGCGTACAAAAACACCGGTCACTTCGGCGCATATCTCTCCGCGTCCGGCGCAACCATGGCGCCGGAGCTGCCCTATTACCTGAAGCCGGTCTTCACCGCCGCGTTTTCGACGAGTCATCGTCATCGCGGCTCGCACCGACTGATGCGCCGCATGCTCACCGCGCTCGACCCGCGACTCGCGGCCGCCGAAACCGAGGCGGGCGGTCCAGCGAGCCCGATGACCCCGCGCAACGCTCATCGCTTCATCCCCTATTACGCGACGCTCGCGCGACGCGCGACGAGGAAGCTCAGCCAGCGTGCGCCGTGGCCGCTGCTCACACCACAGCGGGCCGCGGATCCGACGCGCGCACAGGCGCGCGCCGCGCTCGTCGCGAGCCTCGACGACGGCCATCCGTTGCGCCACGAGAACATGAGGTCCGCTGCTCTATACGAGCGCGGCGTTTTGAACGCCCTCCTGGAGCGCGCCGGGGATCCGCGGCTGGGCAGCGCCGCTGGTCTGCTCGGACGCATCCTCACCGTCGAGCTCGCGCTCAGATCGGTGGACGCGGGCGTCGAGGCCTGGGTGCCTCGCTCCGCCGCGCGGACGTCAGCGCGCGTCCAGACGGCCGTCGAGCAGTCGCCGACCGCAACGCTCGGTTAGGCGCGCACGCGCGTCGCGACGCGAAGCGTTCGCGATCGACGATCGCTCGGCGACCTGCGCTCCGGAGCGACCCGGGCGTCGCCGCCCATTCAGACGTGCAGCACCAGCAGGCCGTCGTCGACTGCGACGTCGTAGGTCTCGACGCTCGGGTCCCGCGCGGAATCCGCGTCCTCGACCGTGACGCGGTAGCGGCGCACGCGCGTCCGGTGGGGGTTGAACACGCTCTCTCCCGTCGTCAGGTCGAATTCCCAGCCGTGCCACGGGCAGCGCAGGATCCTGCCCTCGCGGCCCCACACGTATTCGCCGGCTCGGCTGATCTCGGCGGTGCCCTTGATCGAGCCCAGGCAGAGCGGAGCGCCCTGGTGGGGGCAGACATTCCGCAGCGCGTAGAACGTTCCGTCGACGTTGAACACGCCGATCGAGCGGCCGGCGACGTCGACGATCTTGCGATCGCCGGGAGCGATCTCCGCGGCCCGCCCCACGATGTGGGCGGTCATGCTTCGAGTTTGTAGAACGCCCGTGCGTTGTCGCGGAAGATCGCCTGCCGGAGCGCGTCAGGCAGCTTGGGAAAGGCGCGCGTCGGTGAGTCGAAGTCCCAGTGGGGGTAGTCGCTGGAGAACATCAGCAGGTGCTCGGCGTCGACCATCTCGAGCAGCTGCATGAACTGGCGGTCGTCGTCGGGCCGCTCGAGCGGCTGCGAAGCAAGCCGGAGGTGGTCCTGCAGGTACTCCGACGGCGGCTTGCGCACCCACGGGATCTCCGAGCGCAGAGACTTCCAGTACGGATCCAGCCGCCACATCAGCGGCGCGAGCCACGCGATCCCGCCCTCCACGAGCACGATCCGCAGCCCCGGGAAGCGCTCGAAGATGCCCTCGGTCAGCAGGCTCACGAGGTGGGCCTGGAAGGAGAACGACATCGCGCAGTGCCACTCGACGTAGTGCGTCGGAAAGCCAGGCGTCGGCTGATGGTTGATGCCCATGCCCTCCGTCCCGGGATGGATCGCGAGAGGCAGTCCATGGCGCTCGCACGCCTCGTAGATCGGGTGGTAGAAGCGCTGCCCGAACGGCATGCGCGCGCCCGAGTCCATCGTCACCTGGATCATCTGCGGGTGTTCGGCCCAGCGCTCGATCTCTTCCGCCGCGCGCAGAGGGTCCTGCTGGGCGACGGTTATCGATCCCTTGAAGCAGCCGTCCTGGTTGTACTCCGTCAGCCACGTCTCCGCGAGCCACTCGTTGAAGGCCGCCGCGATCGCCGCCGCGTAGTCGGGGTCGGGGTGAATGTTGCAGAACGTGCGCGAGATCAGGATCGCGTGGGCGACGTTGTAGGTCTCGATCAGCTGTTCGCGCAGGAGCTCGGGCTCGGAGCCCGCGGGTCCCCCTCCGGCCGGCATGCTGTCCAGGCGCGAGCCGTGGACGGGATTCAAAAAGAAGGAGCGGCGTTCGCCCTTGAATCGGTCCCGCCACGGCATCGGCATCCGGGCGCGTATTTCATCCGGGCTGCGCGGAACGGGGTGCACATCGACATCGATGATGCCCGTGCGTCGCCGGTCGGCAGCCGACGCGCCTGCTGGCGCAGACTCGATCGTAGTGATTGGGGCTGCCTCCACATCCATGCTTGGCTCTGACCTCCGGATGCGCCATGGTACCACCGGGACGCCGTCCCATCGAGAGGGCGATTTCGTTGCCGCGAAGCCCCCAAAACAGACGCGCGCACGCGGTACTCGCGGGCGCACGGCTTTCGCCCGAGCCCGCCGTCAGCCCCCGCTAACATCTCCCCGCGCGCGATCCGCGCTCGCGGCGCGAGCAACGTTTGCCCGCCATTCGATCCATTGTCCGCCGATGTCGAATCCTCCTGCAGTCATCCTCGGCGGCACGCTCACAGCTCTCTCCGTCGCGCGTAGCCTGAGCGCTGCCGGCGTGTCCGTAACAGTCCTCGACCGGCGCGACTCGCCCGTGCGAGTCTCTCGCAGACGCGCTTGCTTCGTCGAGGTCAACGGCGAGGGGATGCCGGACCAGATGCTCGCGTGGCTGCGCTCGCGCCCCGGCGGCGCGGTCGTGCTCGCGTGCGCCGATGAGGGATTGGAGCTGATCTCACTTCACCGAAGCGAGCTGCTCGAGCTCGGCTATATCCCGATGGAGGCAAACGACGACGCGCTCCGCGCGATGCTCGACAAGCGACGCACCGAGGAAATCGCGCGGGAGCACGGGATCCCGGCTCCGCGCGTGCTCCCCTTGCGTGTACAGGCGGACGTCGAGCGCGTGATCAGCGAAATGAGGTTTCCGTGCGTGCTCAAGCCCGTGCACTCGCACACCTTCAGGGAGCGGACGAAAATGGGCGTCAAGGTGCTGATCGTCGACGGGCCCGACGAACTCCAGGCGGTGTTCGAGCGCACCGCCGCGCTCGGGCTCGAGATGCTCGTCATCGAGGTCATTTCCGGCATCGATGACGAATTCGTTTCCTACTTCGGCTACCTCGACGAGAGCGGCGCGCCGCTGCTCGAGTTCACCAAACGCAAGCTCCGGCAAGACCCGATTCACTTCGGCATCGCGACCTACCACGCGACCACCCACGACCGCGAGGTGGCCGAGCTCGGCCTGCGCTTCCTGCGCGGCGCGGGTGTGCGCGGAATCGGGAACATCGAGTTCAAGCGCGATCGCAACGACGGTCGGCTCAAGCTGATCGAGTGCAACCTGCGTTTCACGATGGCCAACGAGCTGGTTCGGATCGCCGGAATCGACCTCGCGCTATTCGCTTACAACCGCCTCATCGGACGCCCGACCCCGCCCGTCGACTCGTACCGCGAGGACGTGCGCATGTGGGACCCGCTCAAGGACGCCCGCGCTTTTCTCCAATACAGGCGCGCCGGCGAGCTCACGTTCCGGCGCTGGGTCGGAAGCCTGCTCTACCGTCAGCATTTCCCCGCCGCGCGTCTCGATGATCCGCTCCCCGCCCTCGTACGCGCGGTGCGCATGACGCGCCGCGGCGCCGCGCAGCGCGCGGGCGCGCGCACCGCGGTTCCGGCCCTAGAGCGTGTGCTCGCGGGGACACAATCCCTGCGCTGAGCGGCGGAGCGAGCACGTGAGCCGCCGCTTCGCACGCGTCCGATGCGATGGCATCGCGCGAGACCGCCGCTGCCGCGCGAGGCGGCGCCCATGCGAGCCGAGCAGGAATGACACGGCTCGCTTTGCCACTCCCGTCCCAAGGTCAAAGGGCGTCGCGGCGGACGTCGATCTGGTGGTGAGCGGGATGACCGTCGAAATCCTCTACGCAGGCATTGCCCTCGCCGACGCGCTCGGGCACGCGCCCGCCGGCCGGCGCTCGTGATGCCCGCCGGCGCTGACACGGTGCGCGTCGACCCCGCCAAGCTCGGTGCGCTTCTCGAGGCGTGTTTCCGAGGCGTGGGCGTCTCGCAGGAGGATGCCGCCGCGGTTGCCGAAGTCCTGCTCGACGCGAACCTCCGCGGAATCGACTCCCACGGCGTCGAGCGCGCACCCGTCTACATGCGGCGCATCCGCGCCAAGCTTGCGTTCGGCACCCAACATACGCGGGTGGTCGCAGAGGACGGACCCTTGGCTCGCCTCGACGCGGGCCGCGCCCTCGGCCCCGCCGTCGCGGTCAAGGCCACGGACCTCGCTATCGCCCTTGCGGGCCGTCACGGCGTCGGCGTCGTCGCCGTCGGCGGCTCGTCGCACTTCGGCCATGCCGGCTACTACGCGCGGCGTGCCGCTCAGAGCGAGCTCGTCGCGATCGTGACCTCCAACGCCGCGCACTCGATGGCGCCGCAGGGCAGCGCGGTCCAGTTCCTCGGCGCAAACCCCCTTGCTGTCGGAGTGCCGCTCGGCGAGCGCGGGAATTTCGTGCTCGACATGTCGACGAGCGTCATCGCGCGCGGGAGCGTTCGCCGCGCCCACGCCGCCGGCGAGACGCTCGCGCCGGGCCTCGCGATCGACGCTCGCGGCGAGCCGACCACCGACCCCGCGGCCGCGCTCGCGGGGAGCATGCTCCCGCTCGCGGGAGGCAAGGGCACGGGTATCGCGCTCGCGCTCTGCCTGCTCTCCGCGACGCTCGCGGGGGCGGATTTCGACGACGAGATCTCATCCATGTACGCGGCCTCCGACGCGACAGTCGCCCCGAGCATCGGCCATGTGTTCCTCGTCCTCGACCCCTGGCGCCTGTCCGATCGCGCGTCCACGCTCGCGCGGCTTGAAGCATTCGTCGACCGACTCCACGGTCTCCCGCCGATCGACCCGCGCGAGCCGGTCCGATACGCCGGCGAGCGGGGCGACACGGTCCTCGCTGAGAGCATGCGCGACGGCGTCGCAGTGCGAACTGCCGAGCTCGACGCGCTCGCGCGCGCGTGCGAGGAGTCCGACCTCGGCGCGCTTGCCGAGCGCACGCGCGCGCTCGCCGCCGACCCGCGAAGCGCACCTGCCGCAGACACGGCTTCGCCGTCGCCGCGAGAACGATGAGCGCGATCGACATCCCCGTTCCTCTCTCCGGCCCCGCGCACCAGGTCGCGGTCACGATCGATCTCATGCGATCGATCGGCCTTGCCGCGACCCTGCGCCGGCTGCGCCAGGAGCTCGAGCTCCGAGGCCGCAGAGCGCCGATCGGCGACGCCTATCCGCACATCTGGTGCGACGCGGCTGCTGCGCTCGGCGCAAGCGTCGCCGAGCTCGGCGACGGCGAGCTCGAGATTTCCCGGGGCGAGAAGAGGACTCGCGTGATGGGCCGCTTCACGCCGCTCGACGGCGAGCTCACGCGAGCGCGCGTGCGCGACAAGGCCCTCATCAACCGCCTGCTCGTGGACGCGGGAGTGCTGCTGCCCGAGTACGTCGAGCTCGAGCGCGACGACCTTGAGGGCGCACGGGCGTTCATGTCGCGCGTGCCCGCGCCGTGGGTCGTCAAGCCGGCAGGCGCATCCGGTGGCCAAGGGGTGACGACCGGACTGCGCAGCTGGGAGGAGTTCACGCTCGCGCGGCGCCGCGCGCTACTAGAGGGCCCCGGCTTGCTCCTCGAGCGCCACGTCGAGGGCGACGTCTACCGTGCACTGCTCCTCGACGGTGCGGTCCTCGACGTCGTCAGGCGGCTCCCTTCCCGCATCACCGGCGACGGCATCTGCACGATCAGCGAGCTAATCGAAAGTGAGAATCGCGCCCGCCTGAACACACCCGGCCCGGCGCTTTCGCTCATCTTCATCGACCTCGAGTGCGTGCTAACGCTGCGCGCGCAAAGCCTTTCGCTCGACTCCGTTCCCGCTCGCGGTCGCGTCGTCGCGCTAAAGACGGTGACCAACCAGAACGGCGCCCGCGACAACTTCACCGTGCGCGAACCGCTCAGCGAGGACCTCGTCGATCAGGCGCGCAAAGCCGCCGACGCCGCCGGTATCCGCCTCGCCGGCGTCGACGTCGTCACGAGCGACATCACGAAGCCGCTCCACGCAACGCGCGGCGCCGTGCTCGAGGTCAACGTCGCCCCCGGGCTGCACTACCACTACGCCGTCGCCGACGCCGCCGGAGCCACCCCGGTCGCCGTGCCCGTGCTCGAAGCGCTGCTTGCGTGACCACGGCATGGCGAGATTCATCCGCAACCGGCACCGCGCGCCCCGGCCGCGCGCGCCGGTTCAGGAGCCGGTGCGGCTGAGACCCTCGACCGGCACGCCGCTCGCGCTGAGCAGCGCGTCCACCCAATCGTTCGAGAAGTCTCCGCGCGCTACCGCAGCGACGTAGTCGGACTCCTTGGCCTTCGTCTCCTTCAGGCGCTCGAGCAGTTCGGCGGCGATCTCGCGCGGGATCACGACCACGCCGCTGAGATCTCCCGCGATGATGTCGCCGGGTTCCACCACGATGCCCCCGGCTGAGATCGGGTAGTTGATCTCGCCCGGCCCCCTGTGGAGCGGGCCGGTCGGGGTCACGCCTCTCGCGTACACGGGAAAGTCCCCGAGCGCTCGGATCGCGGGAAGATCGCGCACGAGTCCATCGACGATGAAGCCCGCGATGCCGCGGTGGCGCGCCTTGGTCGAGACGAGGTCGCCCAGCACCGCGGTCATCGTGGACGCGCTCGTGTCGACGACCACCACATCGCCGGGCTGAGCGATGTCGAGCGCCTTGTGGACCATCAGATTGTCGCCCGGATACACCTTCACCGTGCACGCGGGACCGAGGATCCGAAGCCGGTCGTCGGTCAGGTTGTGGATCCCGGGCGCCATCGTGTAGAGCCGGTTCATCCGATCCGAGATCCCCGGGACGTCGAACGCTTCGAACTCTGCGACGAGCTCCGGATCCGGACGCACTACGTCGCTGCGAACGCGGAACCCCGGGCCCGGGAACATCTCCGCCGACTGTGGCCTTGAAACCATCACCCACTCCTTGCTCGACACCCGAAACTGGAGCTCCGCGACCGCATGCGGACTCGCGAAACGCCGTTTTCACACAGTACTGAACGAGCCCGTCGCCCCTGCGCGCGGCCAGTGCGTGGTACCGCTGCGCAGCCTTCCTCGCGCCGCGAGTGGCTCGAGCCCTCCGTCCGCATCCGCCGCCTGCCGCGGACAGGTGATACGAAGCTCTTATGTGACTCCTCGGGCACGCCTGCCGATAACCTCCGTACGGTGGGCCCGTACGACGCCGACATTCGCGAGGCGGTGCGCGAGCACGGCCGAATTGCGCTCGAGGTGGCCACTCTGTCGCGCGATGCGGACCTCTACGACGCGGGCCTGACCTCGCACGCGAGCGTCGGCGTGATGCTCGCACTCGAGGACCGCTTCGGCATCGTATTCCCCGAGTACCTGCTCACGCGGAGCGTCTTCTCGAGCATTGCCGCGATCTCCGACGCGCTCGACGAGGTGCTCGCCCGGGGCGCCGCGTGAACGCGTGCTGCGCTCATCGCGCGTCAACGCGGGGCTCAGCTCCCTGCCCGCCTCGTCTGAGATATTCACTCCGTGCGCGTAGGGATCGATCTCGTGTCGGTGCAGCAGGTGCAGGAATCGATCGATACACACGGCGAGCGCTACACGGGCTTCGTGTACACCGAACGAGAGCTCGCCGATTGCACGACCGATCACGGCATCGATGCCGCGCGGCTCGCCGCGCGCTTCGCCGCCAAGGAGGCCGCGCTCAAGGCGCTGGCGCCAGCCGAGGAGGGCATTCAGTTCAGCTCGATCGAGGTCCAGCGCGGGGACGCAGGCGCCGTCACGCTCGCACTGAGCGGCAGCGCTGCCGAGGCGGCCGCGCGCGCCGGCGTCAGCGAGCTCGCGTTGAGCTTCACGCACGACGGCGGCTTCGCCTGCGCTGTGGTCGTCGCGACCTGACAGCCGCCGAACCAGCGCGACGCGCGGCAACGGTCGCCGCGTGGACACCGGCGAGCGGCCGCCCGCCCGCGGTCAAGAGTGCTTTCGCGGCAACCGATGCAAGCTGCATGGACGACGAGGGCAGCGGCCCAAGCGCCGCGCACGCGCGGCTGGCCAGCGGCGCGGAGGCTCCGGTAACGAACGCGCACCTCGACGCAGCTGCCATCGCGTCGCACACGAGCGCGGTGGAGACGTGATGGCCGAGTTCCGGCCCGGAACGCCCGAGCAGCAGGAGCTGCTCTCGGAGCTGCTTGGCCACGGCCTGCTCATCCGCACGCGGGTAGCCGGCTTGTACGGTCGCGGCGGCGACTTCGAGGCGGTTTGCATGGGCTTCGCCGAGATCGTGACGCGCGCAGGCGCGGCGGACGAGCCCGAGCGCATGAGCTTCCCGCCCGTCATCCCGCGCCGCGACCTCGAGGCGGTCGACTACCTCCAGTCGTTCCCTCATCTCAGCGGCTCGATCTTCGGCTTTCGCGGTGCCGAGCAGGAAGCGATCGAGCAGCAGCGCCGCGCGAGCCGCCACGAGGACTGGAGCGAGTTCCAGTCGATGACGGACCTCGTCCTCACGCCTGCGGCGTGCTACCCGGTGTACCCCGCGGTCGCCTCTCGCGGGCGCCTACCCCCCGGCGGCGTGACCGTCGACGTGGGCGGCGCGTACGTGTTTCGCAACGAGCCTTCGGGCGACCCCGCCCGCCTGCAGATGTTCCGCCAGCGCGAGATCGTGCGCATCGGCGAGCCGGAGCGCGTCGAGGCGTGGTGGGGCCGCTGGCGCGAGCGCGCGCCTGACCTGCTCTCCAGAGTCGGCGTTGCGGCGAAGCTCGAGGTCGCCAATGACCCGTTCTTCGGGCGCAGCGGACGCATGCTCGCGGCGAGCCAGCGCGAACAGGCGTTGAAGTTCGAGGTCTCCTGCGAGATCGCGGGCCCCGAGCCGACGGCGCTCGCGTCTTTCAACTACCACCGCGACCACTTCGCATCCGTCTTCGATATCGAGCTCTCGGACGGGGGTGTCGCACACACCGCGTGCCTCGGCTTCGGTCTCGAGCGGATCGCGCTCGCGCTGTTCCGCAGCCACGGCTTCGAGGTCGCGCGGTGGCCCGCGGCGGTCCGCGAGGAGCTGCTTCTCGGATGAGCTCGCGTACTCACAGTCTTCGCTTCGACATGCACCGGGCGCGAGCATGAGCAGCCCTCCACACACGGGCGCCCGGATGCGCGCGCGCTACCTGCACGTCGACGGGGCGGGCGCGATCCTAGCTCTACTGCACGAGCCGCCTGCCGAACACGCGCGCGCGAAGGCGGTGCTGTTCTGTCCGCCGTTCGGTTGGGAGGAGCTGTGCTCCTACCGCCGCCGCCGCGACTGGGCGCAGGCGCTTGCCAACGACGGCTATGCGACGCTGCGCCTGGACCTGCCGGGCACGGGCGACAGCGCGGGTTCGCCATTCGACGATGGCAGCCCGCTCGCGTGGCGCGATTCCATCTGCGCAGCGGCGGACTGGCTTCGCACGACGACCGGCGCGCACGCCGTCACCGGCGTCGGCATCGGGCTCGGCGGACTGCTTCTCTGTGACGCGATCGGCGCCGGCGCAGGCATCGACGAGCTGGTGCTTTGGGCGACGCCGGGGCGTGGGGCGTCCTTCGTGCGTGAGCTGCGCGCGTTCGGGCGTCTGGAGGCGGCGGGGGCGATCACGACGGGCAAGATTGCTCACGCGCGGCAGGAGGAGATCGCTGCGATTGCCGGAGGGTTCGTGCTCACGCGCGCAACGATGGCGGCCCTCGAAGGGCTCGACGCGACGGCGATCGACTTCCCGACGGGGCGCCCGCGACGCGTGCTGATGTTCGAGCGCGACGGCATTCCCGTCGACGAGCCGCTGCGCGAGCACCTGCTCGGGGGCGGCGCCGAGGTGGTCGTACGGCCGGGCAACGGCTACAGCGAGATGATCGCCCCGCCGCACGAAGGCCACCCGCCGCACGAGGTGATCGAGGCGACCCGCTCGTGGCTCGGAGGCGATGGCACAGCCGCTGCCGCCGGGCGCGATGAATCGGGGCCGAACCTCGCGTTCGTACGAAGCGTTTGCGAGAGCGACAGTCTCGAGCTCGCGCACGGGAACGCGGTCGTGCGCGAGAGCGAGATGCGCATAGCGCAACCGTTTGGGCAGCTCTTCGGTGTGCTCGCGCAGCCCGTTGATATCCCCGTGGCTCCTGTCAGCGCAATCCTGCTCAACGCCGGCGCGCACCGGCACATCGGCCAGGCCCGGATGTGGGTCGACGCCGCTCGCCGGTGGGCTGCGGCCGGCGTGCCGACCTTGCGCGTCGACCTCGAGGGGATCGGCGACTCCGACGGCGACGGCGCTCGCTTCACAGACAGCGGCGAGCTGTACGACGCACGCCTCGTGGAGCAGGCGCGGTCGGTGCTCGACGCGCTCGACGCGCGCGGATTCGGGCCACGTTATATCGCGGCGGGCCTGTGCTCCGGCGCCTACTGGTCGTTCCACATGGCGCTCCGCGACCCGCGCACGTCGGCCGCCGTAATGATCAACCCGCAGGCGATCTTCTGGGACCGCTCACTGCACACCGCGCGGATGCTCAGGCGGAGCTCGAAGCTCAAGGTCCTGCGCGGAGAAGTGAAGCTCGCGCGGCTCTGGTCGCTCGCGGCCGGGCTGCCCGGGCTGACGCTCGAGCGCGCACGCGCGCGCGTGCGCTCACGCGCGGGGGGGAGCGAGCTCGACAGGGCGCTCGACACGCTGCGCGCTGACGGCAAGCGCGTGCACTTCCTGTTCTCCGGCTGCGAGCCCCTGCGCGAGGAGCTCGAGGCGCAGGGCTGGCCAGACAGCGCGACCGCGCGCTGGCCGAACGTGTCCTTCGGGGTGATCCCAGGCGACGATCACATCCTGCGCCCGCTCCCCGCTCAGCAGTTCGTTCATGACGCGCTCGACCGCGCACTGGAGGTCGAGCTCGCGCTCGCTGCGATTCCGCCCGGCCGCGGCGACGACCGCTCCAAAGCGGAGGACACCGCCGCCGATCCGCACGCGGGGGGCGCGGCTCAGGTTGTGCGGATTATCAGCACCGAACAGGGAGCGTGATGGGAGACCTTGTTCGGAACGGAGCCGAGGAGGAAGCGTTTCGCGCCCGTCATGCCCTTGTTGCCGACGACGATGAGATCCGCCTTCTGCTCCTCGGCAACGTCGAGGATCGCGTCCGCGGGGTCACCCTCGCGCGCGTAGAGGCTGACGGGGACTGACGCGTCGCGCGCGATCTGCGCGGCGCCCTCGAGCGTCGCGTCGACGTCCTCGCGCGGGTTGATCGCCCATTGCATGTCCTCGGGTGTCTCACGGCGTTCCTGCGCGAGACGCTGCCCGGACACGGGCTCATACGCACTCACGAGCTCGATGCTCGCGCCGAGCGAGCTTGCGAGGTCGACCGCCTGGCGCACGGCCTCGCTGGCGGTCTCCGACCCGTCCGTGCCGACAACGATCGATCGAAACATCATCCTCCTCGTGCTTGCGCGCTGCGGTAGTGGCGCTCAACCGGCGCCTGCCGCGGCGCTCGGCCCGGCGCGATCATATACGCGTTCGACACTCGCGCGCACGGCTGCGATTGACCTAAGGTGGGCGCAGGTGATCGACCTCCACTGCCACCTGCTGCCGGGCGTCGACGACGGCCCGGCGACGGTCGAGGACGCGCTCGCGCTGGCGCAGGCGGCGGTGGGTTGCGGGACGCGCACGATCGTCGCCACACCGCATGTCAGCGCGCGCTATCCCAACGACGCGGCGCGGATCGCGGAAGCAGCGGGCGCGCTCGCTGAGCATCTCCGTGCTCACGGGATTTCCCTGGAGGTGCTGACGGGGTCGGAGATCGCGTTCAGCCACCTCATCGACGTCGACGCTGCCGAGCTCGCCCGGCTCGGACTCGGTGGCGGCAACTGGCTGCTCGTCGAGCCGCCGTTCTCGGCGACGGCCGCCGGCCTGGATGACCTCGTGCTCGAGCTCGTGCACGCCGGTCACGGCGTTATCCTCGCGCACCCCGAGCGCTGTCCCGCCTTCGAGCGCGAGCCGCGCCTGCTCCACTCCCTCGTCGACCAGGGCGTCCTCACCTCCCTGACCGCAGGCTCACTCGTGGGCCGCTTCGGGTCGAAGGTGCGCCGCTTCGCCTCGCAGCTCGTTGACGCCGGCGTCGTGCACAACGTCGCTTCCGACGCGCACGGCGCGCCGAGCCGCGGCCCGAGCATCGCCGCCGAGCTCGAGCAGGCGGGCCTCGGGTACCTGCGCGCGTGGCTCACCGACACCGTCCCGCGCGCGATCCTCGCGGGCGAGCGCACCGTGCCGCCGGCTCCGGAGCCACCAGAGGGCGCGACGGCCGACCCGCGGCACTGGTGGCGGCGAGGGCCGCTCAGGCGAGCTTCGTTATCGCGATGACCATGCCCGCGAGCACGAGCACGACGATCGCAATCTGCGTCCAAAACCAGACGGGCGGCACGAGCACGACGAAGGTTACGACGCGCGCACGTTCCGCCGCGCCGCCGGACGTTCGCTAGGCTTCCCGAGAATGAGGCCCCAGGTGCCACGGATGGCTGCGGCTCAGGTTTTCGCGCTGCTGATCGCGGTTTTCGCGATCTCGGCAGCTGCGCTCGCCGCTCGGCACTCGCCGAGCGCACGCAGCGGGTCGCCGGTGCCGCTTCTCGGCGTGAACGTTGAGAACGTCCTGCCCGTGTCGCTGAGCGGCGCGGACGCGGACATCGCCACCGCCGCGAGGCTGCACGCGACGGTCGTGCGCTCGGAGGTCGCGTGGTCGGCCATGCAGCCGACCGGGCCGACGGCCTACGACCCGCGGGCGCTTGCGTATCTGGACCGCCTCTTGGCCGACGCGGCCGCGCGCCACATCCGCGTGATCCTGCTCGTCGACAGCGCGCCCTGCTGGGACTCCTCCGCGCCGCCGGAAGTGTTGAAGAGCTGCGCGACCAGGAGCACTCGCGCGAACGGATACCCGCCGAAGGACCCCGCAGCCTACGCGGCATTCGTCGCCTTCCTCGCGCAGCGCTACGGTTCGACACTCGCGGCGATCGAGATTTGGAACGAGCCCGACCAGATCAATGAACACTTCTTCGCCGGGCCGGAAAAGGCGCGTCGCTACGCCGAACTGCTAAAGCTCGCCTACCCGGCGATCAAGCGCGCCAACCCCGCCGTGACGGTCATCGCGGGTTCGCTCGTGGGCTCCAACGGCGTCTTTCTGCGAGCGCTCTACGCGCAAGGCATCAAGGGCTACTACGACGGGCTCGCAGTCCACTACTACACGCTGACCCTCGCGTCGGTCCGCTCGATCCGTCGTGTACAGCTCGCCAACGGCGACGCGACGCCGCTGTGGCTCGACGAGTTCGGGTGGACCAGCTGCTGGCCGCACCAGCGCATCCAGGCCGAACAGGCGTGCGTCACCGCGGCCGTGCAGGCGGCAAACCTCCGCGACGTGCTGCGAGCGCTCGTGCGCAGCAGCTACATCGCCGCCGAGGTCGTCTACAGGCTGAGCGACGACCCCAACGAAGACTTCGGCGTCGAGTCGAAGTCCGGCGTAAGCAAGCCGGCGTTCCGCGCCGTCGCGAGCGCCTTCGCCTCGCCGTTCGGAGCGGTGAGCCGCGCAAAGCTCAAGCTGCACCTGCGCTCCGGCGCGATCTACGCCGCGGGCTCGGGCCCCGCGGGGGACATCATGGAGCTCGAAGCGTCTGCGGGCAACGGGTTGCTCTACCGCGCGACGTTTGTCCTCGACCGCTTCGACCGCTACTCGCTTCGGCTCCCACGCGCGCTCGGCAAGCACCACGTGAGCGTGCACGTGTGGCAGCTGTGGGCCGGTCGGCACGCCGGCGCTTCCGCGAGCATCTAAGCGGATCGCGCGCGTCGGCCCTCGTCGCCGACGCTACTCCGCCGCTCTGAAGAGCGCGATGAACGTGAGCATCGCGATCTTCAGGTCGAGCCCCAGCGACCAGTGGGCGATGTAGTAGTTGTCCCACTCGACGCGTTCGTCGAGCGAGGTCTGCCCGCGCAGGCCGTGTACCTGCGCCCAGCCGGTGATGCCCGACTTCACGCGGTGGCGGTCGCGATAGCGGACTACGTCCTCGCCGAACAGCTCGACGAACTCGGGCCGCTCGGGACGCGGGCCGATCAGGCTCATCTCGCCGCGCAGCACGTTCACGAGCTGCGGAAGCTCGTCGAGTGAGGTGCGCCGCAGTACGCGCCCGACGGCGGTGCGGCGATCCTCACCCTCGACGCCTCCGGGAGCTGTGTTCCGCTTGACGAGATGCTCGATCGGGCCCGCCTCGTCATCGCCGGGATCCGTCTGCCCGGGCTTCATGCGCATCGAGCGGAACTTGTACAGGTCGAACGGCTTGCCGTCGCGCCCGACGCGTCGCTGGCGGAAGACAACCGGCCCCCTGGAGCTGAGGCGCACGGCGATCGCGGTCAGGAGCAGGACCGGCAAGAGCGTGATGAGCAGCGCAAGCGCGAGTACGCGGTCGAGCGCGTGCTTGACCGCGAACTGAAGGCCGTGGGGATCGACCGTCGTGAACGACATCAGCGGAAGCCCGCCGACGGTGTCGTAGCCGACACGGTGGTTGATCGTGTCGAACATGCGCGGCACGACCGAGACCTCTACACCGAGCTCCTGGCAGCGCTGGATCAGTCTTGCGACGTGCGCGTCGGTGGCGGAGGAGAAGGCGACGATGACCTTCCTCGCACCTGTACGCCGCACCGTCTCCTCGAGGTCTTCATCGGTGCCCAGCACGGGCAGGTCGCGCCCGCCGACCTCGGCGACCGAGCGGGGCTCCGCGTCGAGGAAGCCGACGGGAGCGAGGCCGTACTCGGGGTGCGTTTCGAGCCGCCGCGCGAGCTGCGCCCCCACGACGCCCGCGCCAATGACCAGCACCGGGTTGCCGACGAGCCGCCTCGAGCGGGCCCAGCCCTGGACGGACGCGAGCGCGATCCGCCCCGCGCCGACGGCGACGAGCGCGAAGGCCCAGGTTTTCAGCTCCGTGTACTCGCCCGGCGCGGCGCCGTTCGCGAGATCGCCGGCCGTGACGGTGACCATCAGTCCGACGGACACGGTGCTCAAGACAGGGACGACGCCGTCGAGCAGGAGCGCACGCAGCCGCGTGCGGTAGAGCCCGCGCAGATGGAAGAGCAGCAGCACGACGAGCGGTAGCGCGAGCAGCGGCGCCTGGCGCGCCGTTACGTGCCCGGCCTCGATGGCCGAGCGCTGCGCGAACACCACCGCGGCCGAGACCGTAATCAGGTCGACCGCGGGACGCACAAATGCACAGCCGCGGCCCTCCAGGGCCCACTGCAACGCGCCGCGGAAGGCGGCCGTGGGGACCGCCTGCGGCTCCGGTGCCGCGCGCCCGAGTTCGGCGCTCAGCGGCAGCGCCGCCGAGGTCTGCTGCGTGAACGGAGCGTCTTTTATGTAGCGAGAAGCCAACGGCCTTCCTTGGTCGTGAGTCGTCGCGAGCGGTTCATTGCTCTAGGTACCCGCACCCTCTCGTCTCTCACTGCGCGTCAGGCGCGCCATCAAGAATCCCGTCGCAACGATCATTGCGAGCGCCGCGAAGACCAACGCGAGATCGCCGCCCGAGAGCCCGGCGGCGTCCGTGTGAACGCTGCTCCTGGGCACGAGCGGAACCGGAGGCGCGGCGCCAGGCCCACCCGAGGAGCTGCCGCTCCCCGCGCCGCTCACCGCGTGATGCGAGGAGCCGCGCGTGCGTGTCTTCGTGGTTTGCCCGGCCGCCCGCGCGCTGCGCGCGGCGCCAGAGCTGAGCGCCGGCTGTTCGATCGATCGCCCCGAGGAGCTCCCGAGGTTCGTGTCGCGGCTGCCACTCCCGCCGCCGGCGCGCGGCCCGCCGCCCGCGAGCGTCGAGCCGAGCAGCGCCTGGCTGCCGGCGCCGGGTGCGCCGTAGCCGCTCAACAGGGTATTCGCCGCCGCGAGCGAGGGCAGCGCGAGCGCACCTGCGGGCACCGCCAGCGCGACCGCAACTGCGAGCACGCAAGAGCGCCGGTCAATCTTCCGAGCGATTATCATGGTTCCCGACCTTGGGGACCCCCCAGCGCGAGCAGCGCAGTTCGACTCTCCTTGCCGCGCCCCGTTCACCCAGGGCAAAGCCGACCGACGCTAGCGACGGCTGCCCACAGGGGACGGGACGTGAACAACTGTACACAAGCCTTTTCCCGATGTCGAGCGGTCAAACGCCGGAGATCGACGAGTTTGCGCGTGTTTCGTGCGGGTTGCGTAGGTCTGCGCATCGCGTACGTTGAGTACTTCTGCGCAGCGTGCGGTTACCTAGGTCTGCGTAACCTGCGCGTTGGTCACGTCTGCGCAGGCGCAGCGAGCTCCGGCGCCCGCGCGGACGCGGGTTGCCGCGCGCGACGGAGAGGCCCCGGACGTGTCAATCGCCGCCAGCCGCGCGCGCCGCCGGGCTATCGCAGCGGCGCCGCCGCCCTCAGGATCGCGCTGTTGAGCGCCGCGACGTTGACACGGCGACCGCGCCGCGCGATCGCGAGCGCCGAGCGCGCGAGCGGTTCGTGCGGGTCCATGCGCACCGCCCGCGCAAGGTCGATCAGAGCGCGCGCGCGTTCGCCCCGCGCCGAGGCGATAGCTCCACGCTCGAGCGTGGCGTACGCGTCTTCCGAGTTGCGTTCGAGCGCGAGCGCAAACTCGCGATCGGCGCGCGCGAGGTCGCCGTAACGCACGGCTATGTCACCCGCGACCACGTACGGTTCGTCGGCCAGCGGGTTGAGGTTCGCAGCGTCGGTCAGCGCGCCGTACGCCGCGGCGGGCGCGCTCGGCCAGACGCGCGCCGCCTGCTCGACCTCGAGCTGGCTCAGCCACGGCAACGTCAGAGAGGCCGCCGCGGCGAGCACGGCGAGAGCTCCGATCGCAGCGGGCAAATAGCGGCGGACTCGCGCGATCGTCGCCGCGCGCTCGCGAGCTGCTAGCGGCGCGTCGCTCGCGACGGTGGCGGCCCGCTCCGCTCCGTCGCGCGTCCCCGCTGCGGTCCGGGGTGCGAGCGCGCAAGCGAGCCCGAGCAGTGCAAAAGCGGGCGCGCCGAGGCCCGCGAACTCCCAGAACCAGTCGAAGGAGCCATGGATCAGCCAGTAGCCGAAGCCGGCGAGCGAAGCCGCCGCGACCGCGCGCCGCAGCGGAGCGTCGGGCGTCCGCGCGCGCAGCGCCCTGATCACCAGGAGCAGCGCGGCGCCGAGACCGCCCAGAGCGAGCAGCGTCCCGGCGATACCCGTCTGCGCGAGCGTGCGGATCTCGATGCTGTGCGGGTAGTGCGGCGTGGCAACGCTGTGCGCGCGTGCGAGATACGGCGCTGCGAAGTTGTCGGCGCCGATGCCAACGAGGGGATGGTCGGCGAACTCGTCGATCGCGACGCGGTAGAAGTCGTAGCGGCTGCTCCCGAGCCCGCTGACCAGGCGGTTGCCGGATTTGTTTGCGCCGTAGCCCTTGCCGCTGGTGAACGTTTCCCAGGCGTGCGAGACGCGCGCGACGGGGTCTCCGGCCGCGACCCAGCCCCCCGCGAGCGCCGCCACCACGATCGCCGCGGCGGTCGCCGCGATCGCCCGGCGCACTGCTCTGGCGTGCCGCGGCGCGAGCTCGAGGCGGCTCTCGATCGCGGCGCCGAGGGCGACGATCACGCCCGCGGCGGCTGCGGCGATGAAGATCGCTGCGACCGCCGTGTGGAGCGCCCCGAGTCCGCTGTGGTGAGCTGCAAGCGAGTCTCCGACGTGCAGCACCGCCGGCGCGCTGGCGGCAATGCTCAGCGCGATCGGAAGCAGCACGGCGAACGTACGCAGGCGGCCGGGAAGAAACGCGAACACGAGCACGAGCACGAGCGGCGTGCTGAACAGCGCGCCGCGGCTCTGGCTGAGCAGCGCAAGGTCCGCGAGCAGCACGACGCCCCCCGCGAGCAGACCGCGCAGGGCCCACGGCAGCACTCGCGGCGCCGCGAGTAGCAGCGCCGGCCACATCGCCATCCCCCAGGTCGCCGCGCTCGCGTTTTCGTACCCGCCGGGGTACGCGAGGCGCTCGTCCTTGAAGAAGCCGGCGAGGCTCGAGCGGGTGTCGAGGTGGATCAGGACGAACCCGGCCAGCGTGATCATCGCGATCAGCCACAGCCCGAGTAGCAGCGCGGCACCGGCGCCGCGGCGGGGCCAGAGGCCGAACAGGGCGAACACGACGAAATACAGCAGCGTGCGGTTCGCGCCTTCCCATGCATCCGCGCGCACGCCCGCCCACGCGATCGAGAGGAAGCTCAGAAGCGTGAAGGCCGCGAGACATCCGAGCGCCACGAGCAGCGCGCGCGGCGCGCGCACGATGCGCGGCGGAACCACGACGACCGCCACCGCCAGCAGCGCCAGCAGGGCCAGGCCGCCGGGAGCCCAGTGCGTGAGCGGATATCCCGCCTGGTCCGCCGACCACGCGACACAGATCGCGAACGCGACCGCGGCGGCCAGCGTTGTCGGTTCCTCGCGCAGCCTCGCGACGAGCCGTGATGTCAGCGAGGTTCGCACCGCCACCGTGACGCGAGGGTACCTTTCGCGCTCGAGTGCGAACGCTGATCGACCACGACATCGCGCCGCGCGCCGGCGCGTGTGGCTCGAGGGGATGCAAAGAAGCTGGCCAAGAGCACGAGCCCGGTCGCGTAGCAGGCCCTGCGCCGAGTCCGCGCGCGGCTCTAGGAGGACGAGGCGAGGAACGCGCGCACGCGCGCCGTCGACGCCTCGAGGGTGCCGCCGCGCAGGCGTTCGCACCCCGCGCGAACGAGCCGCTCGCGCAGCTCCGCGTCGGCGACGACGAGCTCGAGCGCCCCCGCGGCAGCTGCGGCGTCGCGTGGCTGGATGAGCAGCGCCGCCCCGTCGGCCGCGGCGGCGACGCCGCCGACGGCCGTCGCGACGACCGGCAAACGGCTCGCGAAGGCCTCGTTGAGGACCTGCGGGAACCCCTCGGTGAGCGACACGTGCAGAAACACGTGGCTCTCCCGGTAGAGCTCGAGCAACCCGTCGTTGACCGGAACGTAGCCGCGCAGCTCGACCCGGTCGGTCAGGCCGAGCTGCGAGAGCCGCTCCTCGAGCGCGGGCCGCAGCGGCCCGTCGCCGCATACGACGAGGCGCCAGCTGCGCCCCGAGTCGAGCAGGCGCGCGAGGATCTCCGGCAGGAGCAGCGGGTTCTTCTCCGCATCGATCCTTCCGACCGTGAGGATCCTCAGCTCGTCGTCGTAGCTGCGCGCGGCGACGTCCTCGCTGCGGGCGATGTCGCGCTCGGAAACGAGCGCGATCTCGGTCTGCAGAAGCCGCCGCGAGCGCCCGTACTTGCGCTCGAGCTCGGGGCCGACGACGATCACCGGATAGCGGCGCGCGAGCGCCTTCCAGATCGCCTCGAGCACGTCCGCGGCGAGGTGCATCCAGCGCTTGCCGGGGCGGCGGGTGCGGATGTACGCGGGCGTGTCCTGGCGCACGCCGAGCACGAGCCGCCGGCGGCGGGCGATCGTGAGCAGCGCGAACGCGACCGAGTGCGGGTACGGGCCGAGTACCCAGACGGTGTCGACGTCGTCGAGCAGGCGCCAGAAGAGCTTGACGGAGACGAGCAGCGAGCGCGCGACCGCGAGCGGGTCGGCGAGGCTCTCGTAGTGCGGCAGGCCGAGCAGCTCGGTGTCCTCGTCGAGCGGGTAGTAGGAGCGTCCGGGGCGCGGGTCGAGGCGCCCGACGAGCACCATCCGCTCCACGTCGCGTCCGAGCGCCTGCAGGAACACGACGAAGGCGCGCTGTCCATAGCGGCGCGCGCCGTCGGAGCGGTACTCGTAGTCGGTGTAGACCGCGAGCCGCAAGCTTCAGCCTGCGGCGTCGTGCAGCGACGGCGCGTACACCGGCTCGGGATCGACCGAGGCGGACTCCACCTCGCGCCCGAGCGCGTACCGGATCGCATCGATCGGCGGGCCGAAGCGCGCGACTCCCGCGAGCGTCCCGAAGCCCCACCCGAGATGCATCGCCGGGAGCACCGCTAACAGCGCGACGCGCTCCGAAGGCCCTGCGTCACGCGCGTCCGCCGCGGACGCCGCGACCGCGGCGAGGTACACGCCGAGTCCCGCACGCGCGAGGGCGCGCAGCCGCCGCGGGCCGGACACGGCGCACACGAGCGCGAGCGCGAGCGTGGGCGCGAGCAGGTGCGAGACGCGCATGCTGCGCGGATGGCGGCGGAACGTGCGCGCGCGGTAGAAGCCATAGCGGAAGTACTGGCGCGCGAGCGAGCCGATCGAGTCGCGCGGGACGTAGTGGCCCGCCATCTCGGCGACGCACACCAGCCGCGCGCCGCCCTCGAGAAAGCGCGCGGCCAGCTCGGAGTCTTGGTTGATCGGCCAGCGCTCGTCCCAGCCGCCGGCGGCGAGCAGCGTCGAGCGGCGCCAGACGCCGCCGAACACGCCGGTGTCGAGCTCGCGTTCATCGGCCGTCGCTGCGTCTGCGCTCCACTTGCGCGAGCCGCCGCGGCCGAGCGGCGACGCGAGCGCGAGCGCGACCGCGCGCGAGACGCGGCCGACCGGCCGCGGCACCGCCGGACCGCTGACCCACTGCGTGTCGCCGCAGCGAAGCCGGCCGACGCCCGCGGCGAGGTACTCCGGTGCGTAGTACGTATGCGCGTCCATGCGCGCCACGTACTCGCCGCGCGCCTCGCGCAGGCCGACGTTGAGGCCGCTCGCGGTGCGCCGGCGCGGGTTCTCGAGAATCCGGATGCGGGGATCGGAAGCGGCGATCTCTTCGAGGATCTCGCGCGTGCGGTCCCCGGAGCCGCCATCGGCGAACAGCAGCTCGATCGAGCCGTCGAAACGCTGGGCCGCCATCGCCGCGACCGTGTCGCGAATGTGGCGCTCCTCGTTGAGCACGGGGATCAGCACGCTCACGTCCACCGGCGTCTCGGCGACTGGCGCCGAGGCCGGTGCGGAGTCATTGCGCATGCGGCGTGGGACCGACCGCGAGCGCCGGCGTGCGTGCGTACTCGACCGCAGCCGGCGATGCCGACGCCTCCCGGCGGGCGACGGCGAGCAGCGCCGGGGCGAGCGCGAGCAGGCCCCAGAGAATCTTGCCGTGCATCTGGGTTATGAAGAACACCGACGCGAGGATTCCGACGGTTGCGAGGAACAGCCCGCGCGCCTGCGCCTCGAGCGCAACATCGCCGCGCGCCGCCGCGATCCGCGCCGCGATCAGCGCGCAGCGCAAGCAGCCGATGATCACCGCGAGGAACAGGAGCAGCCCCGGTATTCCCATTTCGCCCGTCACCTGCAGATAGGTGTTGTGGGCCGGCTTCGGCTCTTGCGTGAAGATCAGTTCGCTGTGGTGCAGCACTCCCGGGGCGAGTACGAATTCCGGCGACTCGCGCACGTAGTTTCCGACGCCGACGCCGCCGACCGGATGCGCGCGGACGATTCGCAGGCCGACCTGCCAGAGTTCGGCGCGGCCCGTCCCGCCGTTCGTGGTGAGCACGCGTTCGCGTGCCGGCAGGGGCGCGAACTCGGTGAAGTAGAGCACGCCGCCGATGGCGGCGACGAGGAGCATCGCGACCGCGGCGAGCCGCCAGCGCCCAGCGGTGAATGCTGCCACGACGAAGACGGCCGTCAGCGCGACGAGCCCGCCGCGCGAGACGCTCACGAAGATGCCGAGGATGCACACCGGGATCGCGGCGAGGCCGAGTAGACGAAGCGAAGGCCGGGCTCCGCGCGAGAGCGCGAATCCGGTCGCGAGCGCGAGGCCGGCGATCAGGTCGGCCGCGAATTCGTTCGGGTCGCCGATCGTGCCCGTAGCGCGTGTGCTTTCGAGCACTTCGGCGTTCGGTGGCTGGACGATCCCGACCGCGCCGGCGAACATTGCTCCGAGGACGACGGCTATGAGCGCGATCTGAAGGTCACGCCTGCTGCGAACCGCCGTGTAGGCGATCGGGACCAGGATCAGCGTCAGGAAGTATTGCGAGAGCTCGCCCAGCGCCGCGCCCGTGGACGGGGCCCAGATCACCGACGCGGCCGCCCATCCCAGCAGACCGATCATGAGCCACGAGAGCAGCGGATGATCGCCCGCGAAGTCGCGGACGTCAGTGTTGAGCGTCGTATAGCGCGCGACCCATGCGAGCGCGAGCAGGAACCCGGCTCCCTTTGCCGGCGTCAGCGAGCCCGACGCGGGCAGCACCGTCAGGAAGCTCACGAACATGAGGATTCCGAAGCCCGTTGCGAGGTCGCTGAAGATGACGTACGCGATCACCGCCCCGCCGACCGCCGCAAGCGCGATCACGGGCTGCGTGGCGCTCAGCACCCCGAGCGCTATTGCAGCCGCGATGAGGCTCGCCCCAGCGAGCGGAAGCCGGCGCCCGCGTGCCGTCATCTCGAGCTAGGCTCCGGCGGCGGGGATCTGATCTCGAAGCCGGTTGACGAGCGTCGGCGAGCCCGGCGCCGACGACGCGTAGTAGCCTCGGCCCTGCCCCGGGTCCTCGCTCACGATGACCATCCCCGACGGGCGGACGCTCAGGCGGATGAGGATCTCGCCGAGCTTCACGAGCTGGTCGGTTCGGCTGTGACCGAGGCGCGCGACGATGACGACGGAATCGACGTGCTGCGTGAGCGGCAGCGCGTCGCTGACCTCCGTGACCGGTGGCGCGTCGAAGATCACGCAGTCGGCGAGCTCGACCGCCTGCTCGACCAGCGCCTCGCTCGCGGCGAGCAGCCCGTCGGCGAGAAACGGCGCAGATTGCTCTACGAGCAGGACCCACAGGTTCTCGCTGATGCCCTCGACGGGGACGATCGCGTCGGCGAGCGCGACCTCGCCCATGAGAACGCCCGCGGTGCCACGTTTGCCAGGTTTCAAGGCGAGATCGAGCGCGCGCGCAACCGAGGGGCGGCGCAGGTCGGCCTCGATCAGGATCACCTTCTGCCCCGCGAAGGCCATCGTCGCGGCGAGGTTGAGCGCGACCGTCGACTTGCCCTCGGACGCTGTCGACCCGGTGATCATCAACGAGCGCGGCCCGCCGGCGGATTCGCCCCGCACGCCCAGCGCGACCCTGAGCATGCGATAGCTCTCCTGTGCGGCGAGCGAAAGTTCGCTCGGCCGCATCGGGAGCGTTCGCGGGAAGCGACGTTCGCGCGGCACCCGCGCGAGCACCGGCAGGTGGAAAATCCGCCGAAGCGCCTCCTCGCGGCGCACACGCGGGTCGAGCCCCTCGAGCGCGAACGCGGCGGCGAGCCCGAGCACCAGCCCGACGAGCAGCCCGACGACGATCGTCAACTTCTTGCGCGGCCAGGAGGGCGCGGTCGGCCTCTGCGCGGTCGCCGCGACGGTGATCGTCGGGTCCGGCTGCGCGCGCAGCGCTTCGAGGGCAGCGAGGCGTTCGCCGAGCGTGCCCTGGCCCGTGCGCTCGGCCACGGGCAGAGATTTCAGCTCCGCGCGGAGCGCGGGGATGATGCCGTCGAGCTGGCGGTGCAGGATTTCGGTGCGCACCTGCACCGTCGCGAACGCGACTGCGTTCGCGAGCGCCTGCGCGCGCGCTGCGCTGGAGGCTTCGGCCGTGATCGCGACGACGTTGCTCTGCGCGACGGGCACCGCGCTGACCCCCTTGAGCGCCGTGCGCGGGTCGGGCGCGCCGGTACGCACGGCTACGAGTGCGCCGACTTCCGGCGTGTTGACGAGGCTCGCCGCGGTGGAGATCGCGCCACCGGGATTGCCGGTGTCGGTGATCAGCCCGAGGCCGACGAAATCGTTCTGGCCGGCGATCGGCGTGACGAGCAGGCGCGATTCGGCCTTGTACTTCGGCGATACCACGCTTGCGTAGAGCGCCGCGACGAGCGTCACGACGACGACGCAGGTGAAGATCAGGCGCACCCGGCTGCGCAGGACCTCCGCGTACCGGCTCAAGCCCTCCCGGGGTCCCTGGGGGGCAAGCCAGCTGGGCTTGCCGAAGTCGTCGAATGTGCTCATGAAGGGTGGCTGATCGCGCGAGGAGGCAGTTAAGGGTGAGCCTAGCGTCTATCGGCGTGCGCCGATCCTCCTTTAGCGGCGGCCTTGCCGAGCGCGCGAGGCTTGTGCTGAGTGTCCGCGCCAGACACAAGTTTCCCGCCGGGACGCGATCATAACGTTCGCTCGATCGTCAGCTTCGCGCGCGGTTTGAGCAGAATTCGGCGGCCGCTGGACGGACGTCGGTTCGGACGCCGGCTACCCGCCGCGACCCGCCGCACGAAGTGAGCGCAGGCGGCGGCCCGCCGGCGAGACCTTCAGTCGGTAGCGCAGGCCGTCGTCCACGTGGTAGATGCCGATGCGCGGCCAGCGCATCGCCGAGCGCCGGCCCAGCCACCGCCCCGGCAGGGCGCCGGCCGCTTGGTATCCGGCGCGCACCGCCGCGGCGACAACACGGTCGTCGAGATCGCCGTACGGATACGCGAGCGAGCTGCACGTGGTCTGCGCACCACGCTCGCACTGGGCCTTTGAGCGCTCGAGCTCGTCGGCGAGAGCGTCGTCGTCGAGCCTCGTGAGGCGGGGGTGCGAGCACGTGTGCGATCCGATCTCCCAGCCGGCGTCGGCGAGCAGCCGCAGCTCGTCCCACGTCATCGGCGTCAGCTCGCGCGCGTGCTCTCCGTCGAGCCAATGGTCGACCCCGGGCCAGCCGATCGGCGCCTCGGCACCGATGAAGTCGGTTGGCGCGAACACGGTCGCCGGCATCGCGAGCTCATCGAGGATCGGTCGTGCGTGCTCGATCACCGAGCGGTAGGCATCATCGAATGTGACTGAGAGGACGCGCCCTTGGGCGCGTCCGAGGACCGCGTCAGTGAACCTTGCGCCGCGGTAGCCACCGCGGCGCAGCTGCGTGAGCTGACGCTCGAAGCGCTCGGGCGTGGTCGACAGCGCAGCGTTCCACGTCGGGCTCAGCGCGTGGTAGCAGAGGACGAGCACGTCACGCGCCATTGCGGCGCCTCCGCGGCCGTGCGCCTACCGCGCGATTGTGCTCGAGGAGCTCCGCGTACAGCTGTTCGAGCCGGCCGACGAGCGTGGCGATGTCGAATTCCGAGCGGCGGCGCGCCTGCGCGCGCTCGCCGAGTGTGCGCGCACGCTCCGGATCGGCGAGCAGGGAGCCGACGGCCTCCGCCAGCGCGCCGCTGTCGCCCGGCGGCACGAGCAGCCCGTGGACGCCGTCGTCGATCAGGTCCGGAACGCCGCCGACTGCGGTCGCGACGATCGCGAGACCGGCATCCATGTACTCCATCACCGCGAGCGGGCTGCCCTCGAAGTTCGAGCACGAGACGGCGACGTCGAGCGCCCGGAGCAGGTCGCCGACGTCCTCGCGGAATCCGAGCAGGTGCACGCGGTCTGCGATATCGAGCTCACGCGCGAGCGCTTCGAGCGCGCCCTGCTCAGGTCCCTGCCCGGCGATCAGCACATTGACGCCGGGGTGCGTCGGCGAGAGCCGGCCGACCGCGCGCAGGAGCAGGTGATGCGCCTTCTGCGCGCGAAGTACGCCGACGCTGCCGACGACGGGCGCGTCGGGTGCGATCCCGATTTCGGCGCGGACGTCGCGTCCGCTCGGCGCCGGCGAGGCGGGGATGCCGTTCGGGATGAAGATCGTGCGCTCGGGCGCGATTCGCTCGACGTCGATCATCCGTCGCTGGTCCTCGCGCGAGACTGCGATGAAGCGGTCCGCCCGCCTTGCGATGAGCTCGCGGTCCAAAAAGCGCCGCAACGGCTGACCTTCATACGACCAGGTGTGCTCGTGCGCGAGCAGCACGGGGACGCGCGCCGCGCTTCCAGCGAGGACGCCGAAGACGTTGGAGCCGAACTTGTGCGCGTGCAGTACGTCGACGCGTTCGCGACTGAGAAAGCGCGCCAGCCGCGCCCATGGCGCGAGCTCGAGTTTCCGCCTGCGTCGCAAGGGCAGGAAGCGCGTACCGGTCGACTCGAGCTCGGCGAGTCCCGCCAGCTGCGCATCTCGGTCCACGCTCGTCGGGGGCGGCCAGCGGCTGACGCAGAAAATCGACTCGAACCGCTCGCGATCGAGGCGGGTCGCGGTCATCAGCGCGAGATGCTCGGCTCCGCCCTGCACGCTGAGCCGGTCCACGAGCGTCACCACGCGAATACGTCCCCGCACCCCGGCACGAGTTCTCGCGTGCTCGAGCGACGCGGCCTGCTCCATTGAAGACGGCATGCTAGCCGGGACAATGTCGTCCCAGGCATGGCCCAAGACATGAACGCAAACGGCGAGGGCGCGAGCCCGGGGGCGATCAGCGAGGGCGCCGGGGCGTTCGGCTCGGGCGACACGATCTCTCGCAACGCCGGCTTCTCGCTCGCGGCGCAGCTCGTGGGCGCCACCTTCACCGCGGCGATCCTCTTCTTTCTCGCGCGCAGGCTCGGGACGCACGGCTTCGGGGTCTACTCGCTCGCGCTCGGGATCGGGCTTCTGCTCCTGTTTCCGTCCGACTTCGGCGTCTCGACGGCGGTAGCGCGCTTCGTCGCCGAGCAGCGCCATGACCGGGCCGCGGTTGCGGCCGTGCTCTCGGACGGGCTGCGGCTGAAGGTGCTCGTGAGCGCCGTGATGTCAGTGCTTCTGTTCGCGCTCGCGGGGCCCGTCGCGTCGGCCTACGGAACGCACTCCCTGTTCTGGCCGCTGCGCGCGACCGCGATCGCGCTGTTCGGCCAGAGCCTGATGCAGATGGTCAAAGTCTTCGCCGCGATCGCGCGCGTGCGCTTGCAGCTGTGGACGGCGCTCGTCGAGAGCGCCGTCGAAACGGCGGCGACGTTCGCGCTCGTGATCGCCGGGGCCGGCGTCACGGGTGCGGCGTTCGGGCGGGCCATCGGCTATGTCGTCGGAGGGCTCTTGACCGTCGCGCTGCTCGTGCGCATCACGGGCTGGCGCGCGCTTCCGCGCACCTTCGGGTTGGGCGCGAACGCTCGCCGGATCGCTACCTATGGCGGCGTGATCCTCGTGACGGACGGCGCCTTCACGCTCTTCAACAACATCGACATCCTCATCATCGGCGCCTACCTGAGTACCTCCGCGGTGGGTCTTTTCAGTGCCCCGCTTCGCCTCACAGCGCTCCTCAGCTTTCCCGGTGGGGCAATCTCGAGCGGAGTCTCGCCGCGGCTGGCGCGCAGCGCCGCGATCGCGCCAAACGTGGGCGCGTTCCTCTCTGCGCTGCGCGTCCTGCTCCTGCTCCAGTCGGCGGCAACCGCCTTCGTGCTCGGCTGGGCGCCGCTGATCGTTCGCGTCGCCCTGGGGACGCACTACGGCGGAGCGGTCGAAGTGCTGCGCGCGCTCGCCCCGTTCATCTTCCTCGTCGGGTTTGGCTCGTTGGTGTCGAACTCGGTCAACTACCTCGGGCAGGCGCGCCGCCGCGTGCCCGTGGCAATCGCGACGACGGCGATCAACATGGGTCTCGACTTCGTGCTCGTCCCGCGCATCGGCGTCGTCGGCGGGAGCATCGGCACGGATGTCGCCTACGCCGTATACGCGCCCGCGCACCTCGCGATCTGCCAGCAGGCACTGCACCTCGACCTGCGCGGCACGGCGCGGACATTCGCGCGCACGTTCGTTGCGGGCGCGGCGACGACAGGCGTGTTGCTCCTGATCGGCGCCCCGCTCTCGCAGCCTTGGCGCATCGTGCTCGGCGGCGTCGCCGGGCTCACGGTGTACGCGTTGGTTCTGTTCGCAAGCGGCGAGCTGACACGCGAGGAGGTCGCCTCGCTGCTCGCCCGCGCGCGGCGCCCCCGCGGATCTGACCGCGCACCCGCCGCCGCCCCCGCATCGCCCGCACAGGCGTCGGCGATCGACCGCGAAGGCTGCTAGGCGCCGATGGACGACGCGAGCGGGCTGCAGTCGTTCTACGAGGAGGCGTACTCACGCGCCGGAGCAGCGGCCGATCGCTACGGGCGCTGGCGCGCACTCGGCGCGATCGGCAAGGCGGATCACGTGGTCGCTCTGTGTGCGCGCGCGGGCGTGCTCCCGGAGCGCACGCTGGAGGTCGGCTGCGGAGACGGATCGCTGCTCGATGAGCTCGCGCGGCGCGGGATCGGCGGACGGCTCGAGGGTCTCGAGATCAGCGCCGCGGCCGTCGAGATCGCGGCCGCGCGCGGCGGTGTCGACGGCGCCGCGCTGTACGACGGCGCGCATATTCCGGCGCCCGACCTCGCCTACGACCTCGGGATCGTCTCGCACGTCCTCGAGCACGTTCCCGACCCCGCCGCGCTGCTCGCCGAGACAGCCCGCGCGTGCGCGTGCGTCGTCGTCGAGGTGCCGCTCGAGGCGAACCTGTCCGCCGGCCGCGCGAGCAAGCGGGGGCTCTCCGGCGAGGTTGGCCACCTGCAGCGTCTCGATCGCGCGGGCATGCGCGCGATCGCGGTGGCGGCGGGCGTGCGGATCGAACACGAGCTCGAGGATGTGCTCTCGCTGCGCGCGCAGCTTTTCTGGGCGGCGACGCCCGCGGCGAGAGTCCGCGGCAGCGCGAAGTGGGCTCTGCGCACGGCGCTGCACCGGTGCGCGCCGGCGCTCGCGCGGCGGCTCTTCACGGTGCACTACGCGTTCCTCTGCCGGGCCGCGTAGACGGTCCCGGGACGACGATCGGCTCTCAGCACGCGCGGCGCGGCACGCACGGTGCTACCACCCGGAGTCGCGAGAGCGCGATCGGGACTCCCACGGTGGCGGAACCGAGCGACGAGACGAACTGCTGCATCTGTGGCGGGTAGCCGAAGCTCGTGAACGACTGGTCTTCTTCTTTGAGCAGGTCGATCGTGCCGGTCGACGCGCCCCCGGTGTCGACCACGTAGGCCCCGTAGCGGGCCATCGCCGTCATGATCGTCCGCTCCCAGCGAGGCGCGCCGCTGGCGGCGATTGCGGCTTGGCTCATGTTCAGCTGCAGCAGACTGCCGAAATGCGGCCCGGCGCCACCCGCGCTGCAGATCGTGTCGCCGTGACCCCAAGCCGGCGCCGGGTACACGTCCCGCACCTGGACGCACGGGGCGACCATCGCGAGCGCGTGTTCGATTTTCCCCGCCACGAGCTCGGGCGCGCGGATCAAGCCCCCGAGCAGGCCGAGGTGCGCAGCCTCCCCGTCGCCTCCCAAGCCAAAGCCGGCGTTGGCACCGATGGGAATGACGCTCGCCGCCGAAGTCGTCAACACGCCGCCGCTCGGAACTCCCGCCTGCCAGAAGTCGTACTCGCGCCGGGTCGCTTGTTCGACGATCGTCAAATGTCCGTCGGACTGGCTCTCGGCCAGCGCGCCCTTCGGGATGCGCACGCTGCCGACGTGACGGCAGGAGTGCTCTTCGCGGCAGCGCACGCGCACGAGCGGATCGCCGGGCTGCGCCCAGTAGACCGGCCGCGAGCCGCCGGCGTCGATGCTCGGCCTGCCGCCGGAGCCCTCTAACGACCACCTGTGCGCGAGCATGAAGGCGACGATCCGGCTCGAGTCCCCTGCCAGCCGGGGCTTGGCGGGGATCGGCGTGTTGAACGGCGAGCGCGGGCCGTATGGGCGCCAGCACGCGGGCGGCCAGTGGCCGACGGAGAACGAGCCGAACTGTTCGGGACATAGAGAGCTCGACGTCGCAATCACTTTCTGAAGAGTGAGGACGAGCGCCACCGGCACGAGCACGACCGCGGCGATCGTCGTCCGGGGATGCGTACTCAGCACGGCGCCACTAACACGTTCGCTGCGGCACGCAAGGATCGATGACGCGGAGCTTCGACGTTTCGATCGGGATGCCGACCAGCTGGCCGGTTCCGCCTTGCGATTTGACGAATCCAGCCATCTCTCCCGGATTTCCGAAACTCGTGAACGAGAGATCGTCTTCAGCGAGCAGCGCCATCACTTTGCTGTTCTGCGTATCGACGACGTAGACGCCGTAGCGCGCCAGAGCCCTCATGACTACCTGCTGCCACGGCGGAGCCCCTGTGGCGGATATTTCCGATTCGCTCATGTTGAGCTGAAGGAGGCTCGCGAAGTGGGGACCCAGCCCGGCGTTCGGGCAGATCGCGTCACCCGTTCCCGATGACGGCGACGGCCACACATCGTGCTGCTGGACGCATTTCACGGTCGTCACCAGGGCGTGTTCGATCTTTCCCGCAGCGAGTTCCGCACCGCGAATCAGCCCGCCGAGAAGACCCAGGTGAGCCGCCTCGCCATCGCCTCCTATCCCCGTTCCCGATTCAGCGCCGATCGGAATCGTGCTGCCCGCGCTCACCGTCATACGACCGTTTTCGGGTTTCGTCGCCTGCCAGAAGTCGTACTCGTGCCCGCCGCTCTGGTCGACGACCGTCAGATGCCCGTCCGACGCTTCCTGCGGCCGTGCGCCTGCCGGGATGAGGAGGCGCGCGGGGGCGTGGCAGCTAACGCGACACGTCACGCGCACGATCGGGTCGCCGCTCGTCGACCAGTACACCGGTCGGCTGCCCTCGCCCTCGAGCGTGAATTTGCCGGCTTCGTCGCCGTCGAAAGCCCAGGCGTGTCCTTTGATGTATCTGATGATCGCAGCGGATTCGCTCGAGACGCGCGGGCTTGCCGGGATCACGAAGTTAAAGGGCGAGCTTGGGCCGTACGGGTGCCAGCAGGCGGGCGGCCAGTTGCCGACGCGAAACGAGCCCCACGACGGCGTGCACGAGGTGCTCGTCGACGCGGCGCGTGCATCCGGCGCGGGCGGCGGTTCGGTGGGCACCGGCGCGAAGGCTTCAGCGGAGACGCCGAACCACGATCTGAGACCCCCGCCGGCAGCGGTTGACGACGCCGCGCCGGCCGCGGCACACGTGCACGCGAGCAGCGCGAGCGCGAGCAGCAGGGGGAGCGTGCCCCGCGCTGCGCGCGCGGCGATGCGCGCCGGCACGCGCGCGGGTCGCGCACCGCCGGGGGGCTGCCTTGCCGTCCGTTGGAGTCTCGCGGCCATCTATGACCTCTTTTCTCCCTCCACGCGGCCCGTACGAGCGATCGCGTCGCCGCCCAAGCTACGCCAGCGGCGAAGCGCCTGTCAAGCGCCTAGGGGTGAGACTTCGTTTACGCCCGCGAAGTCTTAGACGCCGCTCACGCGCTCGTGCCCGCGCTGCGGGTGGCGGCGCCGAGCAGCAGCGCGAGCACTCGGCCCATCAGATCCTCGGGGATCGCGCCGGGATCCGTAAGCCGCTGACGCGCGATGCCGTCAGCGAGCGCGTCGATCGCGAGCGCGAGCTCGTGCACCGGGATCACGAGCTCCAGGTCGAACTCGCGCACGCTCTCGGCGATCAGACGCGTGAGCATCTCGTGGACCCTTGCGAAGCGCGCGGCGATCTCCGGTCGCACCTGCGGCTCGCGCACGCCGTATGCCCAGAACTCGGTGAACAGCAGCACGAGCTCGGGCTCGCGCTCGATCATCGCCATCCACTGCTGCGCGCCTCCGGCGGCGCGCTCGGCGACCGACGCGCGCGCCGAGACGGCGTCGGCGATCTCGCGCGCGTGCTCGTCGATCTCGCGCTCCATGAGCGCGAGGAACAGGTCCTCCTTGCCCTCGAAGTTCGAGTACAGCGCACCGGTCGAGAAGCCTGCGGCGGCGGCGACCTCCTCGACCGAGGCGCCGTGGAATCCGCTCGCGGCGAAGACGCTGCGCGCCGCATCGAGCAGCCGCTCGCGCGTGGCCGCCTTGCTCTGCTCGCGAGTCATCCTCGCCGTCGCTTCCATGGCCGGGATCATAATTGACAGAGCGGTTGCTATTACGATAACGTTCGTTATCCGTTGGCGCCGCAGCGCACGGAACGGCGGCCGTAAGTGGTCGCGGCGAGTCTCTCCCGAGAACCAAGCGCCACCGCGCGCAGATCCGATCGGAGTACGTATGGCTATCGCGACATCGACCTCGACTACCCCCGATGCGAACTTCGCGAGCCTCCCCACGGACGCGATCACCTATAGCGACCTGTACGCGCGCTGGGAGCGCGGCAACTGGCGCGCGACCGAGCTCGACTTCACCGAGGACGCGCGCCAGTGGCACGAGGAGTTCACCGAGTTCGAGCGCCAGGCGGCGCTGTGGAACTACTGCCTGTTCTTCTGGGGCGAGGACGCCGTCGCCGACAACCTCTCGCCGTATATCGATGCCGCTCCACTCGAGGAGCAGAAGTACTTCCTGACCACGCAGCAGGTCGACGAGGCGCGCCACGCGGTCTTCTTCAAGCGCTTCATGCAGGAGGTCTGCGGGATCGGCGACGGCTCGATGGCGAGCGGCCTGAACGCGATCAAGCCCCAGCTCACCGTCGGCTTCCGCAAGGTCTTCGATCGCCTGGACACGATGGCCGACGAGCTGCGCAAGGACCGCTCGCGCGCGAAGCTCGCCGCCGCCGTGACGCTCTACCACATCATCATCGAGGCCTCACTCGCGCAGCCCGGACAGCACTTCATCTGCAGCTATCTCGAGGAACGCAACCAGCTGCCCGCATTCCGCAAGGGGATGGAGAACATCGCCGCCGACGAGCAGCGTCACATCGGCTTCGGCGTGAAGCTCCTCGCCGACCTCAACCGCGAAGACCCCGTCGGGGTGCCGAAAGCCGTCGCGCGCACCCTCGGCGAAGTCACCCGCTTCACCTCACAGGTCCTCATGCCGCCCGGGTGGGACGAGCGCTACATCACCGTCTTCAACGCGACCTTCGACAGCGTCGGAATCGAGGGCCTCACGTCGATGACGACGAAGATGCGCTCCGCGGGCATGCCGCTGGAGTCGCTCCCGGGGCCCCCGCTGCTGCCGCAGGGGCTCACGCCGCTCGAGATCTCCCAGCGCGGCCGCGCGCTCGCCAAAGCGGGTGTGCTGGGCGTGCGCGAGGGACCCTCCGCGCGCGACCCCGAGACCGTCGCGCTCGTGTTCGACACGATTCGCCGCCAGGTCAACCCCAATCACGGGCTGCGCCGCCCGACGACGTACCAGTGGGACTTCACCGACCCCGACGTCTCCAGCTGGCACCTCACCGTCGACAACGGCTCGAGCGCCGTCGGCGAGGGCGATGCGCCCGGCGCCGACCTGCATTTGCGCATCGCCTGGCAGGACTGGGCGGACGTGGTCGGCCAGCGGCTGGACCCGCTCCGCGCGGTCGCGACGGGGAAGCTGCGCCCGCGCGGCAACCCGCTCGCACTCGCGCGCCTGAGCAAGGTCTTCCCGCGCGCTTGAGCTGTAATAAGCGGGTCGGCGCGGTCGGTCAGGCCCCGCGCGCTGACGTCCGATAGATCGCGCCGTCACGCGTTTCGCCGATCCGCTGCAGCGACAGTTCGCTCACGAGCATCTGCTCGGACGGGAGGTATGAGCGTTTCAGCCCACGTACGAACACGACGACGCCGCCACGCGCGGCGAGCACCGTCCTGATCTCGGCCAGCTGCGCGTCATAGCGCCGGTTGCGCTTGAGGGTGGAGAAGTCCTTGCGCTCGGGGATGCTCGAGACCGCTCGCCCGTCAAGCAGGTAAATCGCGTCGGGGGCGTTCGAGTAGATGATCGTGCTCGGCGGCAGTGCGCGCACGGCCGCCATCACCGCGCTATGCGTCCACCGCGATTCGCGGTAGTCGCCCGGCATGTTCCTCGCGATTTCAACGCCGCCGCGCGCGACCGACGCGACGACCGCGAGGCCGATGACGAGGCGCATCGCAGACGTGCGTGAGACCGCACACGCGAGAGCCATGACGACCGCGACGAAACCAGGCAACAGCTCTCTCGAATCGAGGTTGACGAGCGCGTCGACGAACGTGATCGCCACCTCCAGCACGACGATTTGCACCACCACGAACAGCAACAGCAGCAGCGACGTGCTCTGCGGACGCCGACGCACGACCTCGAAAACCGCCACCACGACCGCGATTGCCGCGACGAGCGCGAGCGCGGTCGGCACGCTCGGGGGCAGAACCCAGTCCGCGATCGCGCGCGCGCCCGCGCGGAAGCTGCCGCCGACGATGTGAAAACCGAGGGCGTGCCCAGAGCCCCTGCCCGACGCGTGCTCGTAGATGAACCACGCCACCAGCGGCGCCGCGCTGAGAGCGAGAAACGCAGCCGCGTCGCGGCGCCGCTTGTGCATCGCGAGCAGCGCGAGCGTTCCCCAGACGATCAGGCCGCCGTCCGCGTAGCGCTCGAGCGTCGCGAGGCCGACCGCAACAGCTCCGAGTAACAGCCACTGCGGCCGCGGCCGTCGAATGAACGTGATCACCGACGCGAGTGCGAGCGCCGTCAAGAACAGCGAGACCGCGTTCGTCCCCACGTCTGCGAGCGGGACGACCAGCGCGCCTCCGACCACGACCTGCGCGGCCGCCGCGAGCCACAGCTCACGCGTCTCGGCGAGCACGAACAGTCCGACGACGAGGACCGTCAGCGCGAAGAAGAGCGCATCCTCGACGCGAGCCGCGTTCACCGGTTCGCCGCCGATCGACAGCAGCACCGGGGCACCGGGTGAATAGATGACAAGTGGCGTCGGCCGCGGCGCGGCGCGTCCGGGAGGAGGGGTCCCGATGCTCACGTTGCCAAGCGGGTAGTAGTGAATCGGCACGTTTAGGCCGTTGCCGCTCGCGACGCTGTGCGCCGTGCCGACGTAGACCGCCGAATCCGGGCCCGCCGTCACCGCATCGCGGGTCGCGAACAGCGACGCACTACCCGCGATCAGCGCGATCGCGCACACGACCGCTATGCGCGTCCACGCCAACGCGAACCTCGGTTGCCCCACCCTCATCGCATATCCATGCCCGCGCAAGGCTAAACGACCGCGGCGACGCCGTCGCACCTGCGGCGGCCGCGCTGGGGCACCGGCACCGGCCGCGGGAGTGTGGAATTAACCCGGTGAAAACTCGCGCGCGGCGCTCGCGCCCGCGCTCGGTTCGGGAGCCGGCGCGTGCGCGTTCGGCGTTGCGACGGGCGTGCCCAACTCGAATGATCCGACGGCCGAGGCCGTGTGCGCCGCGCGCGCGGGCTGGCGCGACGGCACCGCCCCTTCCGCGGGCGCGCGCGCGCCGCCGAGCTCCGGCCCGAACTCGCGAGGCGCGGGCTGCGATGCGTTCGTCGTCACAGTCGCCGCTGCGGGCTGTCCACCGGCGTATCGCGCGCGGACCGGCGGGCTCGCATCGGCGCCGATGACCCGCGGCGCGGGTGCCGCGCGCGCGTTTGCAGCCGCGCGTGCCGCGCGCCCGTGCCGGCCGCCGACCTCGCCGCGGTGGTCGCCGCGGTCGACTGCGACGCAGCCCGCGCCGACGCCGAGCGCGAGCAGGCAACCGATCGCGAGCTTCGTCGCGGCCGGCCCCCCGCCCGCGAGCAGCCACCCCCCACCGGCCGCGCCCGTCGTCGACGCTGCACCCACCGCGCCTGCGCTGGAAGCACTCGTGGCGGCGCCCGTCGCGCCTGCCCCGATGCCTCCCGCCCCCGCTCCCGCCGCGGCGCCGGATTTCGCGAGCAACGCCCAGCGCAGCAGCGTCGGCACCGGCGGGAGCACCGCCGCGAGGCCGCGCAGAGAGCGCACGTATGACCGGCACGCGGGACACTCGCGCTGGTGCAAGAGCGCGAGCCGGTGGCGCTCGCCGCGCGGGTCGAGGATTCCGTACGCGAGCCCGCGCATCAGCGAGCCCTGCTCTGCACACCACTCGCCCGAGTCGATCGCGCCGACGAGCGCGCCGAACTTCTGCGCGACTCCGGATCGCCCGCGACGGCCGTCCATCAGGCGGCGCATGGCCGCGTCGCTCACGCCCATCTGCGCGGCAGCCTGCGCCCGCGGCAGACCCTGCAGGTAGCACAGCGACGCAGCCTGGAGCTCGCGTGCCGACAGGCGCGAGCGCAGCGCCTCCATCAGCTGCCGCAGCCGGATACGGTCGTCGAGCGCCGTCGCCGGGTCCGGCTCGACACCGGCACGCGTACTCGCATCGACGCTTCGCTGCACGAGCCCCGCGCCGCGCTTGCGCGCCCGGTCCTCGTCGACGGCGCGCCGGTAGGTGACGAGCGCGAGCCAGCCGCCCGGGTTCGCGATCTCCTGGCCTTCGAGCACCGCCGCATAGAGGCCGTGCCACGCCAGCGCGTAGGCCGCATCGAGGTCACTGCGGTCGACGCAGATGCCGCGCGCGCGCAGGCGCCGGTCGGCCATCGCGATCACCGCGCCGCGCAGCCGCTCGAAGTGCGAACGCAGCAGACGCTCGGCGCGATAGCGGCGGATGCGGGGCGGGCTCACGCGTCGCCAAGATTATGGAAACCTGGCGCCCGCGAGGTCGTTCCGCGCGTCGCGCGGAGCAAATCGCGGTTCGATTGGGAGGAGCCGCGGCGAGAGCCGACGCTCAGGCGCCGGGCGCCGAGAAGTCCTGAATCTGCGCGACCGTGACCGCGCGCATGTCCGCCCCGCGGCGCTCGGCATCGTGCCATTCGACGAGCCGCTCGAGCGCGCTCGCGAGATCCCATCGCGGCGCCCAGCCGAGCGCCGCTTCCGCCGCGGAGGAGTCGAGGGCGAGGTGCCGCGCCTCGGAGGGGTGCGAGCGCTCGTCGAGCTCCCAGCGCAGCTCGCCGCGCCACCGCTCGGAAAGTCGCTCGAGGATCCAGCTCACCGGTCGCTCGTCGGACGCGCGCGGGCCGAAGTTCCAGGCGCGAGCCGCCGTCGTCGTGCGCACGCACTCCTGCGCGAGCAGCAGATAGCCGCTGAGCGGGTTCAGCACGTGCTGCCATGGCCGCACCGCGTCGGGATTGCGCACGCGCAGAGCGTCGCCCGCGCTCACCGCTCGCACGGCGTCCGCGAGCAGCCGGTCCTCCCCCCAGTCGCCGCCTCCGATCACGTTCCCCGCTCGCGCCGTCGCGACGCGCGCGTCGCGCGGGCCGGAGAAGTACGAGCTCCGGTACGCGGCGACGACGAGCTCCGCGCACGCCTTCGAACTCGAGTACGCGTCCTCCCCGCCCAGCCGGTCGCCCTCCACGAAGCGCCTGGGCGCCGTGCCTGCCGGGTTCGCGTAGCACTTGTCGGACGTGACGACGACGAGCGCGCGCACGCCGGGGCCGTCGCTGCGCACCGCGTCGAGCACGTTGACCGTGCCGAGAACGTTGATCAGATACGTGCTCGCGGGGTCCGCGATCGCGCGCCGGACCAGCGGCTGTGCTGCCAGATGGAAGACGACCTCGGGCGCCGACTCGCGCACCGCGTCGCGCACCGCCGCCCAGTCGCGGACGTCGAGGTCAAACTCGCGCACGCCCTCGCCCGCGCGCGCGAGCTCGTACAGCGAGGGGATCGTCGGGGGCGGGGGCGCGAGCCCGGAGACGTCTGCGCCGAGGAGCCGCAACCACAGCGTCAGCCACGCGCCCTTGAAACCGGTATGGCCGGTGACGAGGACGCGACGCCCGCGCCAGAAGTCCGAATCGATCGCCACCTGCCGCGCGTATCTTCTCCTAATCGCACCAGCGAGGACAGCCGACGACGGTGGCGCGCCGCCGGAGTTGCCGCCGACGGCGGAGGTCCTCGGCATTCCGCTCGCGATCTCCGACTACGAGCACGTGCTCGACTGGATGGACGCGCTGATCGCCGCCGGCCAGCGCGCGTACGTGACCGCCGCCGCGGTGAACCTCGTCATGTCCGCGCACGAGGATCCGGCGACGCGCGAGGCGGTTCTCGCCGCGACGCTCGCCGTGCCCGACGGACAGCCGCTCGTGTGGGCGCTGCGGGCGCTCGGCCATCGCGCTGCCACGCGCATCTACGGACCCGACCTGATGGCCGCGTTCTGCGCGCGCGCCGCAGCGAGTCGCACGCCGATGTATCTCTACGGCGGCCGCTCCGAGGAGGCGCTCGAGCTGCTCGAAGAGCGCCTGCGCGAGCGTTTCCCCGGGCTCGTGATCGCCGGCGGCTTCTCGCCGCCGTTTCGCGAGCTTGGCGAGGCCGAGAACGAGCGCGCGCTCGCCGCGATCAACTCGTCCGGCGCGAGCGTCGTGTGGGTCGGCACCGGTCAGCCCAAGCAGGAGCTGTGGATGCTCCGCGCGCGCCCGTACCTGACGGCGCCGCTGCTCGTCGGCGTCGGCGCCGCGTTCGACTTCCACGCCGGCCTCGTCTCGCAGGCGCCGCGCTGGATGCAGCGCACCGGTCTCGAGTGGAGCTACAGGCTCTCGCGCGAGCCGCGGCGGCTGTGGCGGCGCTACGCGCGCTACAACCCCATGTTCGTCGCCGCATTTGCGCGCCAGTACGCGCGCCATCTTCGCGACGGCCGTGTTTCAAGCCGAGCGTGAACACGCCGCTAACCTTCCAAGCCCGATGAGCACATCGCAGCGCAGCGCCGACGTCTCGGTCGTTGGCCTCGGTCGCGTGGGACTGCCGCTCGCGCTGTCGTTCGCCGATCGCGGTCTCGACGTGATCGGAATCGACAACGACCCCGTGCGCCTCGAGGCCGTGCGCGGCGGCAGGATGCCGTTTGCGGAGACGGGCGCCCAGGAGCTACTGGAGCGCGTCGTCGCGAGCGGCCGCCTTCAGCTCGCGGAACGCGTCACAAATGCCGCGCTTGCGCGGCACATCATCATCACTCTCGGCACGCCCTCGTTCTCGCATATCGAGATCGACATGCGCGACATCCGCAGCGCGCTCGACGAGCTGCTCGGCGTGCTCGAGCCCGGGCACTCGCTCGTTCTGCGATCGACGATCGCGCCGGGGACCACCGACTTCGTCGCCGGCTACCTCGCAAAGCATCGCGCGCTACGCATCGGCGAGGAGGTCTTCGTCGCGCACGCTCCCGAGCGGATCGCCGCCGGCAGGTTCATCGAGGAGATCGACACGCTCCCCTGCATCATCGGCGGCGTCGGCGAGCGCTCGGGCGACGTCGTCGCCGCGCTGTTCGGCGCCTTTCGCGCGCCGATCGTGCAGACGACGCCCGTGCAGGCCGAGCTCGCGAAGATCTGGGCGAACATCCTGCGCTACACCAACTTCGCGCTGCCGAACCTCCTCATGATGGACTGCGAGCGCTACGCCGCGAACGTCTTCGAGGTCATCGACCTGATCAACCGCGACTATCCCCGCGGTGGCATCGCGCAGCCGGGGCTCACCGCCGGCTCGTGCCTGCGCAAGGATTTCACCTTCTCCGAGGAGCGCTCCGCGGCGCCCGGCATGCTGCTCGCCGTCTCGCGCGTCAACGAGTCGGTTCCGCTGTTTCTGCTCGAAGGCGTCAAGCGGCGCCTCGGCTCGCTCGCCGACCGCAAGGTCGCTGTGCTCGGTCTCGCCTTCAAGGCCGACACCGACGACGAGCGCGACTCGCTCGCGCACAAGCTCATCCGCCTGCTCGAGCGCGAGCTCGCCGACGTCGCCATGCACGACCCGCATGTGCCGTCGCCGACCGCCTCGCTCGAGGACGCGCTCGCCGGCGCCGACGCCGTCATCGTCGCGACCAACCACCCCGAGTTCACCGAGCCGCGCGTCCTCGCCGCGATCGCCGAGCGCGCGAGCCGCGACTGCCTCGTCGTCGACCCCTGGAACTGCTGGGGCGCCGCGCAGGTGTTCGCCTACGCGTCCGAGATCGCGCTGCTCGCGAGCGCTCGGTGAACCGCGTTCTCGTCACCGGCGGCGCCGGCATGATCGGCGCCGCCGTCGTCAGGCGCCTGCTCTCCGATCCCTCCTACGAGGTCCGTGTCTCGGACCAGCGGCCCGCCCCCGTCTGGATGCGCGAGGGCTGCGAGGTGCACACCGGTGACCTGCGCGTGCTCGCGCAGGCACGCACCGCCACGAAGGGCTGCTCACACGTGATTCATCTCGCCGCCATCGTCGGCGGGATCGCCAACTTCCACCGGCTCCCCTACACCCTCACCGACGCCAACAACGCGCTCACCGGCGCCGTCGTGCGCGCCGCCCTCGAGCGCGATGTCAAGCGCTTCACATACGTCTCCTCCTCCATGGTCTTCGAGCGCGCCGAGCGCTTCCCCACGCCCGAGGATTACCTCCCCGATTGCCCCGTCCCCCGCTCCGCCTACGGCTTCTCGAAGCTCTCCGGCGAGGTGTACTGCAGGGCTGCACACGAAGAGCACGGGCTCTGCTACACCATCGCGCGGCCGTTCAACGCCTACGGGCCCGGCGAGCTGCCCGACGCCGAACCCGGGCTCGCGCACGCCGTTCCCGACCTCATCAACAAGGTTCTCGCCGGCCAGCGCCCGCTGCAGATCTTCGGCTCCGGTGAGCAGACTCGCACCCTCACCCACGTCGACGACATCGCCGAGGGCATCGTCACCGCCATGAGCTCCCCCGCCGGAGAGAACGAGGACTTCAACATCTCCGCCGCACGCGAGCTCACTGTCGCCGAGATCGCCCGAATCGTCTGGGACGCGTGCGGCCAGGATCCGCGCGCCTTCGCGCTCGAGCACCTCCCGAGCTTCACCGTCGACGTGCAGCGACGCTGGCCGTCCGTCGAGAAGGCCCGCGAGCTCCTCGGCTGGGAGGCGCGCATCGACGTCGACGACGGCATCGCCGCAACCGTGCAATGGCTGCGCCGGCAGGGTGGAGCGCCTGTCCCCGCCCGATGCGCGAGCGCCGACGTCGGCGCCGCCGCGCCCGAGCGCACTCTCGCCGGCAGCGGTTAGCCAGGTTATGCACGCCGTACCGGCGCAATCGGGTGGAAGTGCTGCGCGCGCGAGGGCTGGGTTACGGGCCGGTGCCGTCTCGCCGGATAGAAGTGCTGCGTGCGCGTACGCGCGCGCGAGGGTGGGGTTACGGCCGGTGCCGCCGTCGCAACGTCGGGTGGTGATGCTGCGCGCGCTCGCGCGAAGAGCTCGCTCAGGCGCCGGTGACCCGCCCTCCGGTGGCAGCGCTGCGCGCGCGCTCGCGCGCGAAAAGCTCTCGCTTGCGGCCGGTAGGCTACGCCGCCGATGGCCCGCCCGCGCTCCGCGCTCATAACCGGCATCACCGGGCAGGACGGCTCGTACCTCGCCGAGCTGCTGCTCGAGAGGGGCTACGACGTGCACGGCATGGTGCGGCGCGCGTCGACCGAGAAGTTCGACCGCATCGAGCACCTCCGCGAGCGCGTCACGCTGCACCAGGGCGACCTGCTCGACCAGCGCTCGCTCGTCGACGCGCTGCGCGCGTCGAAACCGGACGAGATCTACAACCTCGCCGCAATGTCCTTCGTCGCCGTCTCATGGATCCAGCCCACGCTCACCGCCGAGTTCACCGGCGTCGGCGTCACGCGCATGCTCGAGGCGATGCGCGAAGTCTGCCCCGAGGCGCGCTTCTACCAGGCGTCCTCGAGCGAGATGTTCGGCAAGGTGCGCGAGGTTCCGCAGACCGAGACGACGGCGTTTCACCCTCGCTCGCCGTACGGTGTCGCGAAGGTGTACGGGCACTTTATTACCGTTAATTATCGCGAGTCATACGGGCTGCACGCGACGTCGGGGATACTGTTTAACCATGAGTGCGTTTTGTCCAATACCCCACTTCTGATACGCAACGACGGCGTCGCCGCGGTAAAGACACCCGTCGATCTCGTACCATTCGCGCCCACTGGACCATCAACTCAGAGTTTCACCCCCCCTTCGATACTGGAAGTGTGGGACGGTGAACGATGGACCGGGGTCACGGCTGTGACGGCAACACGCCAGCGGAAGAGCGACGTCAATCACGCGCCTATCTCGATTCAGGCTCGAGGCGGAGTCGTGGATGTGACTTCGCATCACAATATGCTCGACGCCAGCTTCAACAAGATCACGGCAGCGGAGGTCGAGCCAGGACACGAACTGGCGCTCGCGTCCGACATGCCACCGCCGCAGGAATGGAGCGTTTGCACTCGGGAGATGGCCGAACTTCTTGGGCTTCTCGCTGCCGATGGGCATATCGGACGCGACGGGCACGGAATCGATTTCATCAATAACAACGATCTGCTTCGCGCGCACGTCGCCGGACTATGGTCAAAGCTGTTTCTTGGAGGCTCCCGCGAGCGTTCATGCAAGTCCGGCTGGGACGCGGACGTGGACGTTCGGCGCGTCAACCTCACCGGAGCGCCGGCCGTCGCTCCATGGCTCCGGGAACAGCTCTACACCAGCACCGGCGACAAGCAGGTCCCTCCGGTGATCCTCAACGCCAATGCGAAGACTCAGGAGGCGTTTCTCAACGGCTACTACGCAGGCGACGGGCTCAAGAAGGGCAACGGCGAGTCGATCAAGACGAACAGCGCGGTGCTCGCCCAGGGGCTGTGCTGGATGTATCACACAAACGGTCAGCCGGCATCTGTGTATGTCGAGCACCGAGGCAGCAAGACGTATTACCAGTTGAACATGTATTCGGCTGTGCCCGTCGGAGCCAAGGGCCGGCATCTGCGCAAGAACCCCGCCGAGGTCCGGCGGGTCGTTCCCGCCAACGTCCCCGACGACGAATGGACGTTCGACATCGAGACCGAGAGCGGGGTCTTCTGCGCGGGCGTCGGTCGCCTAGTCATCTCCAACTCCCCCCGGCGCGGACTCGAGTTCGTAACGCGCAAGATCACCTGGCACGCGGCTGCGATCAAGCTCGGGCTCGCCTATGAGCTGCGCCTCGGAAACCTTGAGGCAGAACGTGACTGGGGTTATGCGAAGGATTACGTCGAAGCGATGTGGCTGATGCTCCAGCGCGACGTCGCCGAGGATTACGTGATCGCGACGGGGGTCGGCCACTCGGTGCGGGAGTGCGCGCAGGTCGCATTTGACGAGGCGGGCTTGGGCGATTGGGAGAAGTACGTCGTCATCGACGAGCGCTTCGTGCGCCCTGCGGAGGTCGATCACCTGATCGGCGACGCGAGCAAGGCCGCGCGCGACCTCGGATGGAAGCCCGAGACCTCGTTCGAGGAGCTCATTCGACTGATGACTCGCTTCGACCTCGAGCTGCTCGGCTCGCGCTGACGCGGATCAGAGGATGCGCGTCCCAGATCAGAGAACCGCGCGACCTAGGTAATACCCGCCGGCTGCGGCGGCCAGACCAGCCATGACCGTCGCGAGCACCAGCACGAGCGCGCGCAGCGGCTCACCCGCCTCTACATCCAAGAACGCTTGGACGGAGAACGTGGAGAACGTCGTGAAGCCACCGAGAAAGCCTACGCCGAGGGTCGTTCGGAAGTCCGGCGAGGTGCCGTGCGCGACCACCAGCATCCCGAGCAGAAACGAGCCTGCGACGTTGATAGCCACCGTCACCCACGGCAGCGCGTCGCCGTGGACGGCAGACGACAGGCCGTAACGAAGCAGCACGCCGGCCGCTCCTGCGAGCGCGACGAGCAGCGCAATCATTGGATTCCCGCGGGGGCTACGGGTGCAACTACGACGTGCTCCATGCGCGACCTCCACGACTCGTGTTGAAATTCGTAGAGGCCATCAGCGGCAGCGCCGCGGTTATGGAGCGAGCCTCATCGCTCGGGCGTCGAGTGTACATGCCTACGCGGTTCGCGACCGCCTCGCGCCGGCGCTCTGGCAAACGGCCGCCGCGCTTCGCGACCGCCTAGCGCCAGCGCTCGAGCAGCTCGTTGTCGGGGACTTTGCGCACGACCCGCGCGGGCACGCCCATCACGACCGCGCGCGGCGGCACGTCGTGGGTGACGACCGCGCCCGCCGCCACGAACGCCTCCTCGCCGACCTCGACGCCCGGCGTCATCACGACGCCGCCGCCGACGCGGCACGCGCGCCGGAGCACCACCCCCGCGAGCGTTTCCTGCGGCGCATGGCGCGCGATCGTGTCGTCGTTCGTCGTCGTTGTCCCCGGCCCGACGAAGACGTCGTCCTCGATCACCGAGTGCGCCGTCACGTACACGTTCGTCTGGATCTTCACGCGCTCGCCGATGACGACGTCGTTGTCGACGACGCTGCCGCGCCCGATCACCGAGCCGCGCCCGATCGAACTGCGCTCACGCACGTACGACTGGTCGCCGAGGATCACGCCCTCGCCGAGACGCGCGCCCGCGAAGACGACCGCGCCAGCGCACACGCTCACCTCGTCGGCGACCTCGAGCGCGTCGACGTCGCCGTGCGCCACCGACGTGCGCGCGAGGCGCGGCGGCTTGCCGAGCACGACGTGATCCTCGATCGCGCAGAGCGCGCCGATGACCGTGCCCGAGTGAACTACGACATACGCGCCGAAGCGCGTGCCCGCGCCGACGCTCACGTCGTCGCCGAGCAGCAAGCCGAGCGCACGCTCGTCGGGGTGAAGCGCCGGCGCCGCAAGCGCCGGGTCGGCGTCTACGCCGTCCGCCGTCACAGGCGGATCACGTCCGCGATCCCCGACGCGCGCGTCACGCCGCGCAGATCGACGAGCAGGCGCGAGCGCTGGGCGAGGAGGTCGTGGTCGACTGTCGGGTGCGCCGTCACGATCAGCGTCAGGTCCGCGTCTGGGACGAGCCGCTCGAGCGGCTGGCTCTCGAGCCCGAGCTCCGGCAGCGAGACGACGTGCGGGTCGTGGTAGCTCAGATCGGCGCCGAGCTCTCGCAGCAGCTGAAGGATCTTCAGCGCCGGGGATTCGCGCGTGTCCCCCACGCCCGGCTTGTAGCTCACGCCGATCACCGCTATCCGCGCTCCTTTCACCGACAGCCCCGTGCCGTTGAGCGCGCGCTGGACCTTCGCGACACAGTGGTAGGGCATCTGCTGGTTGATCTTGCCCGCGAGCTCGATGAACTCCGTCACCATGTCGAACTCGCGCGCGCGCCAGCTGAGGTAGAAGGGATCGACCGGCAGGCAGTGGCCGCCCATGCCCGGCCCCGGCTCGAAGCGCATGAAGCCGTACGGCTTCGTCGCCGCCGCATCGACCACCTCCCAGATGTCGATGTCCATGCGGTCGGTGAGCATCGCGAGCTCGTTCACGAGTGCGATGTTCACCGAGCGGAAGACGTTCTCGAGGAGCTTCGTCAGCTCGGCTGCCTCCGGCGAGGACACCGCGACGATCTCCTCGCAGACGATCCCGTAGATCTCGCGTGCGCGATCGGTGCACGCCGGCGTGAGCCCGCCGAGCACCTTCGGCGTGGTGCGCAGGGTGAAGTCCGTCCGTCCCGGATCAACGCGCTCGGGCGAGAACGCGAGGTGGAAGTCGCGCCCCGCCTGAAGGCCCGACTCCTCGAGCAGGGGAGCGACTCGCTCGCGTGTCGTACCGGGGTACGTCGTCGACTCGAGCACCACGAGCTGGCCCGCCTGCAGGACCTCCGCGAGCGCGCCCACGCAATGCAGCAGCGGGCCCAGGTCCGGCTCGCGGTTGCTCGTGAGCGGCGTCGGCACGCAGATCAGCACCGCATCCGCGCGCTCGAGACGCGCATAACGCGTCGTCGCGTGGATCCGCCCGGAGACTGACGCGAGCTCCTCGCTCGAAACGTCCTCGATGTACGAGTCCCCCGCACCGATCGCGTCAGCCTTGCGCGCGTCGACGTCGACCGCAATCACCTCACATTCGGCCTGCGCGAACGCGACCGCCAGGGGCAGACCGACATAGCCGAGTCCGATGATCCCGATCGTGGGCGCCAAGGCCGCCAGTGTAGGGCCTCGGCTAGCTCGAAACGCCCTCGGCCTCCAGCAAGCGCAGGTCCGCCCGCACCATGCGCTCGACGAGCGCCTCGAAGGAGACCTTCGGCTCCCACCCGAGCCGCTCGCGCGCGAGCGAGGGATCGCCGACGTTGGGCGTGCTCTCGGCCGGGCGCACGAGCGCCTCGTCGACGCGCACGTAGCGGTCGGGGTCGAGTTCGACGCACGCAAACGCCGCGCGCACGAAGTCCGCGACCGTCCGCCCGACACCGCTTGCGAGCACGTAGTCGCCCGCCGCTTCCTGCTGGAGCATCAGCCAAGCGCCGCGAACGACGTCGCCCGCGAACGACCAATCCCGCACCGCGTCGAGGTCGCCGAGCGTCAGCTCGCTCTCGCGGCCGAGAGCGATCGCCGCTGCGCTGCCGGTGATCTTGCGCGTGACGAAGGACCGCGAGCGGCGCTCGGACTCGTGGTTATACGCGATGCCCGAGCTCGCGTGGACGCAGTCGTGCGAGCGCAGCGCGCCGACGAGCTCGTGCGCCGCGAGCTTCGCGATCGCGTACGGGGTCGCCGGCCGGCACGGCGTGTGCTCGTTCTGCGGGCTCTCGCGCGCATCGCCGAAGATCAACCCCGACGCGGCCACGAACACGCGCGCTGCGTCATCCAGCTCGCGCACCGCCTCGAGGATCGCCGCCGCCGAACCTGCGATCGCAGCGAGCGTCGCGCCGGGCCGCTCCCAGGACGCCGGCACGAACGACGGCGCTGCGAGGTGATAGATCTCGCGCGGGCGCACCTGCGCGACAGCCGCGCGCAGCGTCGCCGGCTCGAGCAGGTCGCCGCGCACGAGCGACAGCCTCTCGCGCAGGTGCTCCGAGCACCCGAGCGAAGCGGCCGGCAGGGCGCGCACGACGCCCGTCACGCGGTAGCCCTTCGCGAGCAGGAGCTCCGCAAGGAACGAGCCGTCCTGCCCGCTGATCCCCGTCACGAGCGCGCTCGGCGCGTCCGCGTTCGGCTCCTTTGGCGGCGTCGCCGAGCTCGCGCTCATCGCCGCAGCGTATGCGCCGGAGCGGGCGCGCCGGCCTGCTCGTACACCGCCGCGAGGCCGCTCGCGACGATCGTCGGCGCGCATACCGAAGCGACGCGCTCCCGCCCGCGCTCTGCCGCCGCGCGGTCGCCCGCGACCCTCGCGATCGCCGCCGCGAGAGCAGCCGCGTCGCCGGGGGGGACGAGCGCTTCGTCGTCGACTAGGTCGGCCAGCGCGCCGACGCGGCTCGCGACGACCGGCACACGCGCCGCAAGCGCCTCCGCGGCAGCGAGGCCGAACGTCTCAGCCGAGCGCGACGGCACGAGCGCGACCGCCGCACGCGCTCGAAGCCGCGCGAGCGCCGCGTCGTCCACGCGCCCGACGAACTCGACAGCCGCGCCGCGCGCACGCGCGCGCAGCGCCTCGAGCTGCGGTCCGTCGCCCGCGACGACGAGATCGATCCCCGCGATGCTGCACGCGTCGATCGCCACGTCGACTCCCTTCTCTGGAGCCAGGCGCGTCGCTACGAGCGCGTACGCGCCGCGCTCGGGCGCGCTGTCGCGGGCGGCGATGGGCGCGCCGTCCTCGCCGCCGTCCTCGTCGAGCGTTCGCAGCGGTGGCGCGAGCACGTGTACCCGCTCCGCGTCAAGAGGCGCGCCGAGAGCGCGCAGTCGCTCGAGCGCGAACTTGCTCGGCACGATCACCGCATCGGCGTGTTCGGCGATCCTTGTTTGCCAGAGAGCGAGCGCCGCGCCGTACGCGAGCGCCTCCGCGCGATCCGAGCGGCAGTTGTGCACGACGCCGGGCAGCGTGTTGCGCGCGTGACACCGCGTGCAGTCGGCACCGCCCGTGAAGCACACGCCATTCGCGCACACGAGTCGGTACTGATGCAGGTGCAGCACCACGCGCGCTCCCGCATCGCGCGCCGCGGCGAGCGCGCGCCAGCCGAACGTCGGGAGCAGGTTGTGCGCGTGCACGATGCGAGCACCGCTGAGCCGAACGGCGTCCGCGACCTCCGCGGGCCTCACCCCGCCGCGGAGCAGCCCCAGCGCGGCGGTCGCGCGAGTGGTCTCGCGTGAGGTCCGAGACAGAAGCTCCGCGTCCTCGTGCAGCCGCTCGCGCACGAGCCACTGCAGGTCCTCGACGGTGCGCTCCTCACCGCCCGTGACGCGGTAGCGATTGTGCAGGAAGAGCACCATCGGCGCTCCAGGGTAGATGCTGCGCCGCGGCCTGGCCGGGGCCCAGGGCAGCACAAACCTAGACTGTCCGGGCATGTCGCGACCGACCGTCTCGGTGGTGATCCCCACGCGTGAGCGCCCGGACTACCTGGAGGTCGCGCTCTCGTCGATCGCCGAGCAGGCGACGACGACCGGCGCCGAGGTGCTCGTTGTGGACGACGGCGGAGAAACGACGCAGGCACGCGCACTCGCGGAGCGCTTCGGCGCTCGGTACGCGCCGCATGCGCGCCCGAGCGGGCTCAACGCCGCACGCAACACCGGCGTCGCGTCCTCGAGTGGAGAGCTGATCGTGTTCGTCGACGACGACGTCCGCGCCGCGCCCGGCTGGCTCGACGCGCTCACGCGCGCCGCCGCCGAGCATCCGGACGTCGACGTCTTCACCGGCCCCATCAGCGCTCGCCTGGAGGGCCGCGAGCTGCGAAGCTGCGGACGCGAGCGCCCGCCGATCACGTCTCTGGACCTCGGCCCCGACGACTCGCGCACCGCGTACGCGTGGGGCGCGAACATGGCAATCAGGCGCACCGCCCTCGAGCGCATCGGACCGTTCGATATCTCCATCGAGCACGGGGGCGACGAGCAGGAGTGGCAGGAAAGGCTCGCCGCGAGCTCGGGCGCTGCGAACGGCGCGGCGCATGTCGCGATGTACGTCGCCGGCGCGCGGATCGAGCACCGCCGCGCGGGCGCTGACGCACGCCTGCGCGCGCTCGCCGGCGTCGCTCACGCGCGCGGGCGCGCAGCGCGGCGCTTCGACGTGCGCCGTCGCGAGGCGCCGTCGCTCCGCGCCGAGCTGCTGACCCTCGTCCGCTGCGCCGGACACGTCGTGCGCAGGCGTTGCCCTGCCGGGATGACGATGGTCGCGCACAGCGCCGGGCGCGTGCGCGAAGCGGCGCGCGAACGCGTGACGCACGCGAGCGCGCGTGCGAACGAGGCGCCTGCGCGCGCCGACGCGGGCGCGAGCGCGCGCGACGACTTCCTCTCCGGCGAAAGCGGCACGGTTGCGGGCTTCGACGCCCTTCGCCGTGAGCTGTTCGATGCGGGCATCGACGCGCTCGAGGTTGCGAGCGGGCGCAGGCGGCGGCTCGCCCGCGCCGCGCGCGAGGCACCGCCGCGCCGCGTGCTCGCGCTCGCCGTCGAGCGCCCGGCGAACGCCGTGCTCGTCGCCGCCGCCCGCGCGGAGCTCGCGCGCTCGCACCACGAGGTCGAGCTCGCGACGCGCGCGCCGGGCGAGGGGGGCAAGTTCGAGAATCTCAATCGACTGCTCGCAGAGCACCCGCTCGGCGAGCGAGATTGGCTTCTGATCGTCGACGACGACCTCGAGCTGCCGCGCGGATTCCTGGACAGCTTCCTGTTCCTCTGCGAGCGCTTCTCGCTACGCCTCGCGCAGCCCGCGCACCGTCTCGCTTCGCACGCCGCGTGGCGACACACGCGGCGCGAGCCTGCGAGCGTCGTGCGCGAGGTCGGAATGGTGGAGATCGGGCCGGTGACCGCGCTGCACCGCGAGACTTTCGACACGCTGACACCTTTCCCGAGCGTCCGCATGGGCTGGGGCGTGGACGCGTACTGGGGGGCGGTCGCTCGCGAGCACGCGTGGCGGTGCGGCGTCGTCGATGCGGTCGCGATCGCTCACCGCGCCGCGCCAGTTGCGCAGAGTTATTCGCGCGAGGCGGCGATCGCCGAGGCGCGCGAGTTTCTCGCCGGCCGCCCGCACCTCTCGGCGGACGAAGCGCGCGCGACGCTCGCGAGGCACCGCCGCTGGTGAAGGTCCTCGTCCTAGCGGAGTTCTATCCGAGCCGCCGCGACCCAGTGCTCGGCATCTGGTCTCACCGCCAGGCGCGCGCGGCGGTGGACGCGGGCGCGGAGGTGCGGGTGCTCGTGCTGCATCGGATCGTTCCACCCCGCGCCGCGTTCGCGCGCGGTCCAGTGGCTGTCAGGCGCGCGCTCGCGTCGCTCCTCGCCGAGCCCCGCGAGCAGGTGCGCGACGGCATCGCGGTCAGGTACGTCCCCTACGTCTCGCCACCGCGCGAGCGCGCATACGCGCGCTGGGGAGCGTGGGCGGCACCGGCGCTCGCGGCCACATTGCGGCGCGTGCGGCGGGAGTTCGCGTACCAGATCGTGCACGCCCACAACGCCGTTCCCGCCGGCGACGCGTGGCGGCGCGCGACCGCGCCGCTGCCCGCATACGGCGCGCCGCTGATCGTCTCGGTCCACGGCGGCGACGTCCTCTACACCGCGCTGCGCACGCGCGGCGGCGCGGCGGCCGTCGACCGGGCGCTGGGCGCAGCGAGACTGGTGCTCGCAAACAGCCACGGCATCGCCGACCTCGCACGCTCGTGCGGTGCGCATGAGACGGCGGTCGTGCACCTTGGTGCGGACCTGCCTCCGTCGAACTGGGCGGCGCGCCGCGATGGGCCGCCGGTGCTCGTCACCGTCGCCCACCTCGTCGCGCGCAAGCGGCACGCGGACGTCATGCGCGTGCTCGCCGTGCTCGCCTCGCGTCACCCGACCCTGCGCTACGCGATCGCCGGCGACGGCCCCGAGCGCGCGGCGCTCGAGGGGCTCGCGTCGCGCCTCGGTGTGTCCGAGCGCGTCGATTTCCTCGGCCAGCTCCCACCCGAGCGCGCCGTCGAACTCGCGTGGCGCAGCACGCTGTTCGTGATGCCCTCGACGGACGAGGCCTTCGGCGTCGCATACATCGAGGCGATGGCCGGAGGCGTCCCCGCGATCGGCTGCCGCGGCGAGCCCGGCCCCGAGGAGATCGCGGCCGCGGGCGACGGGCTCGTGCTCGTCCCGCCCGGTGACATCGAGCGCCTGTCGCAGCGCATCGACGAGCTCCTCTCGGACCCGCACCGCCTGCGCGAGGCCCGCCAGCGCGCGCGTGCGACCGTCGCTGCGCATTTCACGTGGGAGCAGTGCGGGCGCGAGACTCTCGCCGCGTACGAGCGCGCACGCTCGTGAAGCCCGTCCTGTTCGTCACCGGGCACGCGCCCGCGTATCGAGTCGGCGCGTTCGCGCGCCTGCACGAGCGCGAGAACATCGTCGTCGCGCTCTTCGGCGGGCGCGCCAAACACGGCGGTCCCGTGTTCGAGGGGGTGATGCCGTTCCCCCACCTGCAGATCCGCCCCGCCGAGCTCGCGCGCGTTGCCGCCTCGCGCCGCTACCGCGCCGTCGTCTGCCCGACCGGCGGGCGCGTCGCGCCCGCGGCCAGCTGGGCGGGTGCGCGTGTGGGGCGCGTGCCGCTGATCCTGTGGGCGTCGCTGTGGGCGCATCCGCGCACGCTCGCGCACGCCTTCACCTACCTCCCGCTGCGGCGGCTATACCGCCGCGCGGACGCCGTCGTCACATACGGCGAGCACGTGAGCGCCTACGTCCGAGCGCAGGGGGCGCGGAGGGTGTTCGTCGCGCCGCAGTCCGTCGACAACGACTTCTGGCGCGCGCCCGCCGGCGCGCCCGCCGGCGCCGGGCCAGGGGAGCCGTCGCACGCGCCGCCGTGGCCGCCCGACGCGACGTCGCGCTTTCTGTTCGTCGGGCGCGACGCGCGCGAGAAGGGACTCCAGGTGCTGGTCGACGCGTGGCGCGCGAGCGAGCTCGCGCGCACCCGCGCTGCGCTCGCGCTCGCCGGCGGCAGCGACCCGAGGGCGGCCGCGATCGACGAGCGCGAACAGCGAATCACGCGCATAGGCTCCTCGAGCGCCGCCGAGCTACGAGATCTGTACTCCGCGGCTGACGTCCTCGTGGTTCCGTCGATCCCGACGCGCACCTTCCGCGAGCCGTGGGGGCTGGTGGTCAACGAGGCCATGAACTGCCGCGCGGCGGTGATAGCGAGCGACGCGGTCGGCGCGGCGGCGGGCGGCCTCGTGCGGGACGGCGAGACGGGCCTCGTCGTGCGGGCGGGCGACAGCGCGGAACTGGCGCGCGCGATGCGGGTCCTCGCGCAGGACCGCGATCTGCGCTCGCGCTTCGCGAACGCCGGCGCGGACGCCGTGCTCGCGTACAGCCACGATGGGTGGGCGCGCGGCTTCAGCGAAGCGCTCGCCGCTGTTGGGCGCTCGCGCGGGGTATAGCGTTCTCTGAAGCCGGAGATGAAAATCGTGCCCTCTCACATCCGGCGCGGTCGCATACGCGGACGCGCGCGTGCGCGGCCCGCAGCGGTTGCGCTCGCGCTCGCCGCGTCGCTGACCTGGAGCGCCGCGCCCGCGCGCGCGGACATCGGCACAACGATCATCGAACGCTGCGCGCAGGGCAAGTCGGTCAGCGGTTACACCCAGCAGGACTACCGTCGCGCCCTCCAGGAGCTGCCGACCGAAGTCGAAGAGTATTCGTCGTGCGGGAACGAGATCCGCCGTGCGCAGCTCGCCGCGGCCGGCGCAGGCTCGACACTCCCCGGGGCCGTCGCGGCCACGCCGCTGACGCCGGCCGAGCAGCGTGCGCTAACCGCGATCGCGCACTCGCCCGCACCGCCGCTGCGCGTCGGCAACCAGGTGGTCCACCCGGGCGTCGTGCACGCGGGCATCTCCTCCGCATTCAGCTCCCTGCCCAACGCGCTGCTCGCGGTGCTCGCGCTGATGGCGACCGCGGCGGTCGCGCTCGCCGCAAGGACGATCAGAAACCGTGTCTGGAAGCGCTCCGCCCGCTGAGCGCAGATCGCTGCTCGATATCGCGCTCGGCGAGCAGTCCGCCACTTCGGAGGCGACGGCCGACGGGGGCGGAGAGCCGCCGCGCGATCGCCGGCGCGCCGCTCTAGCCCGCGCGCGGGGTCTCGCCGCGGCCGCCAGGCGAGAAGCTGCACGCGCGCCGTGGCTGTGGCCGACGCTCCTCGTCGCGGGGGTCCTGTGCTTCGTCGTCTTCGTCGCCGGGGGCGGGCTGAAGCTTTCGACGATGACGACCGTCGAGATCTCGCTCACGCTCGTCGGCGCGGCGCTCGTCGCGGCGGTGCTGCTGCTGATGCCACGGCAGGCGCAGCAGGGCGCGCCGGGATCCTGGGCGTTGGCGCTGCTGGCCGCGTTTACGGCGCTGACGGCGTTTTCGATCGTGTGGTCGGTCTCGCCGGACGCGAGCTACCGCGACACCGGCCGGATGCTCGCGTACACGGCCGTGTTCGGCGCGGCGATCGTGCTCGCGCGCGCGTTTCCGCGGCGCTTCGGCGCGATCATCGGCGGGGCGACGCTCGCGGCAGCGATCGTGTGCGGCTACGCGCTGCTGACGAAGGTGTTTCCCGATCAGCTCGACGCGAGCGACATCTACGCGCGCCTGCGCGCGCCCTACAGCTACTGGAATGCGACCGGGATGACCGCGGCGATGGGCGCCATCGGGTGTCTGTGGCTCGGGGCGCGACGCGACGGCCATGCGCTCCTGCGCGCGGCGGCCTACCCCGCGATGAGCCTCATGCTCGCCACGCTCCTGCTCGCCTACTCGCGCGGCGCGCTCGCGGCGCTGGTGATCGGGATGGCGGCGTGGTTCTGCATCGTCCCGCTGCGCCTGCGCGGCGCGAGCGTCCTGATCGTCGGCGCGCTCGGGGCAAGCGCGGTCGTCGGGTTCGCGTTCTCGACGCACGCGCTCTCGAGCGACAACGTCGCGCTGTCCGCGCGTACGAGCGCCGGGCACCAGCTCGGGGTGCTGCTGATCGTCGTACTCGTCGTGGTCGCCCTCGCCGGAGTGGCGATCGGCTTCGCGACGGGCAGGAAGGCCCCCTCGGCCGTGGTGCGCAGGCGCGCGGGCGCGACGATCCTCGCGACGCTCGTGCTCGCGCTCGCCGCGGCCGCGGGCGCGCTCGCGGTGAGCCACCGGGGACTGACGGGCAGCATCTCGCACGTCGTGCACACGCTCACCGATCCGAACGCCCCGGTGCCCGCGAACACGCCCGGCCGCCTGACGGCTGTTGCGAGCGTACGAGCGCGCTACTGGAACGAGGCGCTCGAGATCTTCAAGGCCCACCCCGGCGCGGGCGTGGGCGCGGAAGGGTACGCGACGGCGCGCCTGCGCTATCGCAAGGAGACGCTCGACGTTCGCCACGCGCACGGGTTCATCGTGCAGACGCTCGCCGACCTCGGAATCGTCGGTCTACTCGTGAGCCTCTGCCTGTTCGTCGCGTGGCTCCTCGCGGCGTCGCGATCGGCGCTGCCGCTCGACGGGCGGGCGGGCGTGCTCGCGGTGCGCTGGCGCGGACGCATCCTGCGCCGCGTGCGCGCGGCGCCGGCTGCTGCGAGCGCGGTCCCGGCGCGAGAAGGCACGCCGTACACGCCCGACCGCGTCGCGCTGCTGTCGATGTTCAGCGTCGTCGTGTGCTTTGGCGTGCACTCGCTCGTCGATTGGACGTGGTACGTACCCGGAACCGCGTCCGTCGCGCTGCTGTTTGCGGGCTGGCTCGCGGGGCGCGGCGCGCTCGCGCGAGGCGCGCCCGCACCGCCGTCGCAGCTCGCCGTCGCGCTCTCTCGTCGTGCGCCCGCACCGCCGTCGCCGCTCGCCGGCGGCCTCTCTCGGCGCGCGCCTGCGCCGCCCTTGCCGCTCGCCGCCAGGATCCGCCGCGACCCGCGCACGCTCGCGCTCGCCGGGGCGGTGGTGATCGCCGGCGTGCTCGCTGCGTGGGCGCAATGGCAGCCGCAGCGTTCGGAAGCCGCGCGCTCGCAGGCGCTCTCGCTGCTCGCGGCCGGCCGGCCGCTGCAGGCGCGCGCGCGCGCGGAACAAGCGGCGTCGATCGACCCGCTCTCGGTGCAGGCGCTGTTCGCGCTCTCGCGCGTGCAGCTCGTTCAGGGCTCGCCCGAACAGGCGCGCGCGACGCTCGCGCGCGCCGTGCGCATGCAGCCGTCGGACCCGCAGACGTGGCTCACGCTCGGCGAAAGCGACCTCGCGCGCCGGCCGCGCGCGGCCGCGTCCGAGCTCGCCGCCGTGATCTACCTCGACCCCGAGTCGATCGCGCCGGAACTGATCGCGCGCGCCGACCCCGAAGCGGTGAGGATCCAGAACGAGTACGTCCAGGCCGCGCGCGCGAGCGGCGGCCCGTAGCGCGCGCTGACGCCTAGCCGATGAAGCGCGCGCGCCGTGCGGATGCGAGCAGCACGGGATCGCGAGGCGGCAGCGATCGACGGCGCGTGCGCACGCGCACGTCTTCGAAGCCGAGGTCGGCGAGGAGCGAGTGCAGCGAGCGGCGCGAGTAGAAGCGCACGTGATCGCTGCGCGGGTCGAAGCGAGCGCCGACGGCGTCAGGTGATGGAGAGAGCGCGATCCCGAGCAGGGAGAGGCGCGAGAGCGCGGGCGTTGTGAGCGCGAGCGTTCCGCCCGAGCGCAGCACGCGCCTCACCTCGGAGAAGAAGGCGAGCGTGTCGCTGACGTGCTCGATCACCTCTCCGGCCCAAACGAGGTCGAATGAGCTGTCCTCGAGCTCCCACCCGCCATGCTCGGGGACGACGCGAAGGTCGAGCCGCGGATCGCGCGCGCGAGCGCGGCGAAGTGGCTCCAGCGCGACGTCGATCCCGACGACGCCGAAGCCCGCGTCGGCGAGCTCGCTCGCGAGCCGAGCTTCGCCGCAGCCGACGTCGAGCACGCGCAGGCGCTCGCCCTCGCGCGGCGTGAGCGATCGTGCCTGCGCGAACAGGAACCGGCGGCGCAATTCGAGCGCGGGAGGGGGCGCGAGTCCCTCGGGAATCGCCTCCCAGATGCGCTCGTGGTATGCGCCTGCGGGCATCGGGAGTGAAGGCTATGGCGCCGGCGTGATCGCAAGCCGGCGCTCGGCGCACGCTCACGGTAAGCCGAATGTATATTTTGGCGCGATGGCCCGGCGGGGACGCGGCGTAAACGGGGAGCGGTGAGGGTCGCGTTCGATACCCGGCCGCTCGCCTACCGGGGCGGGGTCGGACGTTATTCGCGCTGCCTGCTCGCAGCGCTGCGCAAGACTGCCTCGCGCGACGCGCAGATCATTGAGGCGCGCCGGCCGCGCTCGGCCGACGTGTTCCACTCGCCGTGGATGGCGGGCGCGCCGCTACGCAGCCAGTGTCCGCTGGTGGTGACGCTGCACGAGCTCGCGGCATCGAAGCGGCGCAGCGAGCATCTGCGCCCCGGAGTGCGCCCGCGCCTGCGCCAGCTCGCGGTGCAGCGAGCCGCGCGGGTGATCGTGCCGACGCACGCCCTCGCGGACGACGCGGTCGAGTGCCTGGGGCTCGAGCGCGACGCCGTCGTCGTGATCCCCGAGGCTCCCGATCCGCTCATGTATCCGCGCAGCGCGCCCGAGATCGCGAAGGCGCGCGCGCGGTTCAAATTGCCCGAGCGCTACCTGCTGTGGGTGGGCGAGCTCGAGCACCCGGACCCGGTCAAGAACGTTGCGGAGCTCGCGGCGACCCCGCGCACAATGCCGCTCGTGCTCGTCGGGGCAGCGTCGCGGTGGGCGCATGAGCTCCCGAATGTGATCCTCACGGGGCACGTCTGCGACGACGACCTCGCGGCGCTCTACAGCGGCGCGCACGCGCTCGTGACGCCCTCGCAGGAGGGGGGCTTCGGGCTGTCCGCGGTCGAGGCGCTCGCGTGCGGCACGCCCGTCGCCGCCTGCGAGGTGCGCGCGCTGCGCGAGGTGCTCGACGGGCGCGTGCGCTTCGTCCCCGCGGGCGACGTATGCGCCCTGATCGACGCCGCCGAAACGGCTACGCGCCCGGCGCCGCCGCCGCCGGCCTGGAGTTGGGAGGACGCGGCGCGTGCGACGTGGCGGGTCTACGAGGACGCGGCGGCGCAGCCCGTGGGGTTGCGCCCGGCCATCCGTGCAGTGCGCCGGCGCGCCCCCGCGCGCGGCAGCGCGATCGCACAGCCGCGGTTCGTTCCGCGGCCGCCTGCCGGCTAGTACGCGCCCCGCGGCGTCAGCGGGCTGGCGCCCCGCGGCGTGAGGGGGCTAGTACGCGCCCCGCCGCGTGAGCACGGCGGGAATCGTCTTCAGCAGGATCGTGAGGTCGAGCGCGAGCGACCAGTGCTCGAGGTAAATGAAGTCGAGGTTGACGAGGTCGTCGAAGTCGAGCTCGGATCGCCCGGAGACCTGCCACAGGCCGGTGATGCCGGGGAGGACGAGATAGCGCTTGCGGTGCCAGTCCTCGAGCATGTCGAAGTCGCGCTCGGGCAGCGGTCGCGGACCTACGAGCGACATCTCGCCGCGAAGCACGTTGACGAGCTGGGGCAGCTCGTCGAGCGAGAAGCGACGGAGCATGCGCCCGACGGGCGTCAGCCGCGGGTCGTCGCGGATCTTGAACAGGGCGCCGCTGGCCTCGTTGAGGTCTTCGATGTCCGCCTGGCGCTCCTCGGCGTCGGTGTGCATGGTGCGGAACTTCAAGCACTCGAACGGCCGCTGGCCGATGCCGCGCCGCAGCGAGCGGTAGACGATCGGGCCGCGCGAGGAGATGCGGACGGCGACCACGATCGCGAGCAGGAGCGGGCTCAAGACGGCGAGCAGCAGCGTCGCGCCGACGAGGTCGAAGGTGCGCTTGAGCGCGAAGTCGACGCCCTCGAAGACCGGCGGGCCGAGCTCGAACAGCGGGACTGACTCGCCGGGGACGAACTCGGCGCGGTTGATGAGGATCTCCATCGTCGACGGCGCCAAGCGGACGCGCACCCCGCGCTGATGACACTGGTCGACGAGCTCGACCGCATCCACCTGCGGGAACTCGGGGTCGGCGATGATGACCTCGTCCACGTGCTCTGCGCCGAGCACCCGGTCGAGGTCAGACAGCGATCCGAGCGCGCGCAGGCCGTTCGCCGGAAGCTCGTGCGGCGAGAGGAACCCGACGATCTCGACCGGCGCGTGGGCGGCGTCCGAAAGCGCGTTGGCGACGTCGCCGATGTGGTCGCCGGTGCCGACGAGGACCGCACGGCGGCGGTAGCCGGCGGCGCGCAGAAGCCTCCCGGTCACCCACTCATAAGCGGCACGCAACGAGGAGACGTAGAGCAGGGCAAATGCGAGCGAGCCGTAGAAGAGGTAGTAGCTGCGGAAGTGTTCGCCGTTGACGACCGCGAACACGAGCGCGACGGCGGCGACCTGGAAGAGCGAGCCGACAATCCGTGAGAGGCCGGGTCGCTGGGCGCGACCGGAGTACAGGCCGCTGCGCGCGAACAGAAGCGCCGTGAGGAGATACGCGAAGGCGAGAATGCGTTCGGTTTCGTGCACGGCGGCGCTGACGTTGACGTGGTCGAAAACAACCGCCTTGAGGATCAGCGCCGTGAAGATCGCGAGCGAGACGCCGGCGAAGTCGAGTACGAGCAGCGTGGCGACACGCGCGACGCGGCGTACGGTTGCCATGCGCAGGACGAACGACAGCGCCGGCGGGCGCTTGCGGCGCATGTCGTGCTCGCGGTGCCCGCGCCGCGCCGCGGCATCGGAGGCGACCGGCCAGGACGACGCCGAGGCGTGCGAACGCGGGAGACTCGCGGGCCGCGCGATCCGCGGGCGCCCCGACGCGGCTGTCGTCGGCGAAGGTGGTGGAACGGCTGGAGCGGACGTTCTCGGAGAACGCGGTTCCATCTCAGTGCTCACAAACCCTCAGACCTCCCGTTGTAGCGGTCGCGGCGGTCAAACCCGATCGAGCCCGGGCACTCGTGCGGCGATGCAAACGTCTCCTGGCGCTCAGGTCGAGCCCCCGACCAGCAGCGCCGCGCCGGCCTGCTCGATCGTTCGCCGCAGGCCCTCGCGCAGCGATACCTCCGGCGACCAGCCGAGGAGCTCCTGCGCGAGCGTTATGTCGGGCTTGCGCTGCTTGGGATCGTCGACGGGGAGTGCCTCGTAGACGATCTCGGAGCTCGATTCGGTGAGCTCTTTCACAGTTTCCGCGAGTTCGAGCAGCGTGAACTCGTCGGGATTGCCGATGTTGACGGGGTCGTGGTGCGGGGACTCTCCGAGCGCTATCAGCCCGCGGATGAGGTCGCTGACGTAGCAGAACGAGCGCGTCTGCCCGCCGTCGCCGAAAACGGTCATCGGCCGGTTCGCGAGCGCTTGCCGCAGGAAGGTCGGAATCGCACGCCCGTCGTAGGGCCTCATCCTGGCCCCGAAGGTGTTGAATATCCGCGCGATCGCCGTGTCGACGCCCTGCTGACGGTGGTAGGCCATCGTGAGCGCCTCGGCGTAGCGCTTGGCCTCGTCGTAGACGCCGCGCGGTCCGATCGGGTTGACGTGTCCCCAGTAGATCTCCGGCTGCGGGTGCACCTGCGGGTCGCCGTAGACCTCGCTCGTCGACGCGAGCAGAAACCGCGCCCGCTTGGCCTTCGCGAGGCCGAGGGTGTGGTGCGTTCCGTATGAGCCGACCTTGAGCGTGTGCAGCGGCAGCCGCAGGTAGTCGATCGGCGACGCGGGCGAGGCGAGGTGGTAGACGTAGTCGACCGACTCGTCGACGAAGTAGGGCTCGATGATGTCGACGCCCAGGTGCACGAAGCGCTCGCGGTCGCGAATGTGCTCGATGTTCGCGAGCGAGCCGGTCTCGAGGTTGTCGACGCAGATCACGCGGTTGGAGCGCGCGAGCAGCTCATCGCAGAGGTGCGAGCCGAGAAACCCCGCGCCTCCTGTCACCAGGCAGGTTGCCACGCGCGCAGAGGATACCCGAGCGCGCACGGGGGCCAGCGCCGAGTGGACGGCTGCACGTCGGCTGGCACACGCACGTTCCTATCGCGCTCGGCCGCGTGCGATCCATATCATCGTCTGAAAGGAATGGCGATCGCGGACAGGACAGGCGAGGACGCTAAAGAGCTGACGGTCGCGCCGATCGTCGGCCCCGACGACGAGCGCCGCTTCACCGACTCCGGGATCGAGGTCGCGAAGCTCTACACCGAGGCGGATCTGCCGGGCGACCTCGAGCTGGGGGTGCCTGGCGAGTTCCCGTACACGCGCGGCGTCCACCGCGAGATGTACCGCAAGCAGCCGTGGACGATGCGCCAGTACGCGGGCTACGCATCCGCGACGGAGTCCAACGAGCGCTACCGCTACCTCCTCTCGAAGGGCTCGACGGGGCTGTCGATGGCATTCGACCTGCCAACGCAGCTGGGGCTCGACTCCGACAACCCGCGCTCCGTCGGCGAGGTCGGGCGCACGGGCGTGGCGATCGACACGATCGACGACATGCGCACGGCCTTCGACGAGATCCCCCTCGACAAGGTGTCGACGTCGATGACGATCAACGCACCGGCGGCGTGCCTGCTGCTGCTGTACGAGCTCGTCGCGGAGGAGCAGGGCGTGCCGAGCGAGAAGTTGCGCGGGACGACGCAGAACGACGTCCTCAAGGAGTACATCGCGCGCGGCAACTACATCTATCCGCCGGCGCCGACGATGCGCCTGACGACCGACATCTTCCAGTACTGCCACGAGCGCGTCCCGCTGTGGAACACGATCTCGATCTCCGGCTATCACTTCCGCGAGAAGGGCTGCTCGGCGGTGCAGGAGGTCGCGTTCACGCTCTGCTCGGGGATCGCGTATGTGGGCGCGGCGATCGACGCGGGCCTATCCGTCGACGAGTTCGGGCCGAGGCTCGCGTTCTTCTTCAACGGCCACAACAACGTCTTCCAGGAGGTCGCGAAGTTCCGCGCCGCGCGGCGCATGTGGGCGCACATCATGCGCGAGCGCTACGGCGCGACGAACCCGAAGGCGATGATGCTGCGCTTCCACACGCAGACCGGCGGCGTGACGCTGACGGCGCAGCAGCCGGAGAACAACATCGTGCGCGTCGCGCTGCAGGGCTTCGCGGCCGTGTGCGGCGGGACGCAGTCGCTGCACACGAACGGCTTCGACGAGGCGCTCGCGCTGCCGACCGAGCGCGCCGCGAAAATCGCCCTGCGCACGCAGCAGATCCTCGCCCATGAGTCCGGCGCCGCGGACAGCGTCGATCCGTTCGCGGGCTCGTACTTCGTCGAGGCGCTCACGGACGAGATCGAACGGCGCGCGAACGAGCTGATCGCGAAGGTCGACGAGCTCGGCGGCTCGGTCAACGCGATCGAGTTCATCACGCACGAGATCGACGACTCGGCGTGGGGCTACGAGGAGCGCTACCGCATCGGCCAGGACATCGTCGTCGGCGTGAACAAGTACGAGGAGGAGGACGCCGAGGTTCCAGAGCTTCTGCGCGTCGACCCCGAGTCCGAGCGCCTGCAGGTCGAGCGCCTGCGCGCATTCAAGGCGGACCGCGACCAGGCGCTCGTCGAGCAGCGCCTCGCGCAGCTGCGCGAGGCCGCGCGCGGCACGGGCAATCTGCTGCCGCCGATCCGCGCCGCGCTCGGGGACCGCTGCTCCCTCGGCGAGGTGTGCGCGGCGATGGGCGACGTGTTCGGCAAGTACGCGCCGACGTTCTGACCGACGACCGCCGTTATGTAGGGTCCCGGGCGTGAGCCTGCCGGTCGCGTCCGCCTACGACGTCGTGCTCGGCGTCCACATCCTCGCCGTCGTGATCGCGTTCGGCGTGACGTTCGCGTACCCGATCATCTTCGTCGTCGGTGCGCGCCGGGATCCGCGCAGCCTGCCACTGCTGCACCGCATCGAGCTCGCGACCGAACGGATCCTCGTCAACGGCGGGCTCGTGCTCGTACTCGGCGCGGGGATCTTCCTCGCGAGCGACGGCCATCACTGGAGCGAGTTCTTCGTCCAGTGGGGGATCGGCGCGGTGGTCGTCATCGGCGCGGTGATCGGAGCGGTGATGATCCCCGCGACCAAGTGCGCGATCGAGGTCGCCGAACGCGATATCGCAGCGGCGGGCGAGGGCGAGGTCGTGATGAGCGCCGAGTACCAGGCGCTCGTGCGCCGCCTCAACGTGGTCGGGACGGCGCTGAGCGCACTCGTCGTCGCGACGATCTTCATCATGGCAATCAAGCCCTGACCGCGCCCCGTGAGGGGTGGCGGCGCGAGCCCGCAGACCGGGGTCCGCGCCCGCGGGGGCGCGCTGGCGATGGACTACGCTGACGCAATGGCAAACGCGCCCTACAGGGTCGCCGTCGTCGGCGCTACCGGGCAGGTCGGCACGCTGATGCGCGAGGTGCTGCGCGAGCGCGCCTTTCCGGCGCGCGAGGTCGTGCCGTTCGCCTCCGAGCGCTCGGTCGGACGCGAGCTCGACGACGGATCGATCGTACGCGGACTGAGCGAGGAGTCGATCGCGGGCTTCGACATCGCGCTCTTCTCGGCCGGGGGCTCGACGTCGGGCGAGTGGGCGCCGCGCTTTGCGCGCACGGGCGCGGTCGCGATCGACAATTCCTCGCGCTGGCGCATGAACGACGACGTCCCGCTCGTCGTCACGGAGGTCAACCCCGACGACCTCGAGTGGCACCGCGGCATCGTCGCGAACCCGAACTGCTCGACGATGCAGATGGTCGTCGCGCTCAAGCCGCTGCACGACGCCGCTGGAATCGAGCGGCTCGTCATCAGCACCTACCAGGCCGTCTCGGGCACCGGCGCGCGCGCGGTCACCGAGCTGCTCGACCAGTCGCACGCGCTGTTGCACGAGCGCGACATCGAGCCGCCCGGCGTGTACGCGCACCAGATCGCCTTCAACGCGCTCCCACACGCCGGCACGTTCCCCGCGGGCGACGACCACACCGACGAGGAGCGCAAGCTGATGAACGAGACGCGCAAGATCCTCGGCGATCCGGACATCGCGATCTCCGCGACGTGCGTGCGCGTGCCCGTGCTCGTCGGACACTCGGAGTCCGTCAACGTGCAGACGCGGTCGCCGCTCGCGCCCGAGCGCGCGCGCGAGCTGCTCGCCGCGGCCCCCGGCGTGATCCTCGTCGACGACCCCGCCGCCGCGGAATACCCGCAGGCGATCAACGCGGCGGGAAGAGACGAGGTATTCGTCGGGCGCGTCCGGCTCGATCCCTCGCATCCGCGCGCGCTCAACCTTTGGGTCGTCTCCGACAACCTGCGCAAGGGCGCCGCCACGAACGCCGTGCAGATCGCCGAGCAGCTGCACGAGCGCGAGCTCGTCAGCGTCGCTGCCGCAGGCACACCCTTGCCCGCGGCACGTTCCGCTGCGTAGACAAATTCGCTGAAGGAGTAGCGCGCAGGCGCGCGAAGTAGTGCGGGCGATGATCTCGTCCGAGGTCCAGCGCACCCTGGTCAAGTCCCCGCCCGAGCTGTGGTCCGAGCTCAGCGACGAGGCTGCCCTCGCGCGGCACCTGAGCGGGTTCCGCAGGGTCCGCATCACGCACCTCAGCGCCGAGGAGCGCATCGACTGGGCGGCCGACGGCGCGAGCGGAAGCATCCTCATCAGCCCCTCCGGCTGGGGGACGCGCGTGACCCTCACGCTCGAGCGCGAGAGCGCCCGCCCCGCCGCAACCGCCGCGCAGCCCCCGACCGCGACGCCCGACGCCGCACCGCCATCCGTCGCGCCGGAGGCCGTCTCGCCGCCCGACACCCCCGCAGCGCCGCCTGCCGCTCCCGCCGGCGCGAGCGCCGCGCCGGCGCCCGCCGCCGCCGCACCTGCCTCCAGCGCGTCGCAGCCCGCCGCAGCCCCCGCCGCGCAGCTGGCGCGCGACTCGACGCGCGAGCACCTCGCTTCATCCGAGGCGGCAGCCACGGCCGGCGGCGGGATCGAGTCGGCCGGCGAGCCCGTTGCGCAGGCCGCAGCCACGGACGGCGCCGCCATCGAGCCGGTCGGCGAGCCCGTCACGCAGGCGGCTCCCGAGCGCCCGGAGTCCCCCAACGAGCACGCGGCGGGGCCGGAGCCGGCCGACGCCACTCCTCGCCGCGGGTTCTTCGCGCGTCTGCTCCGCGGCTGGCACAGCGCGCTCGAGTGGGCCGAACGGCCGAGCGCCGAGGCGAAGCCGACGCCGGATCCCCCTGCAGCGGAAGCCGACTCCGCGGCCGCCGGCGAGGCCTCGCCCGAGGTCGCGGACGGCACCGCGGGCGAGGCGTCTCCGCCCGAGGTCGAGAACGGCACCGCGGGCGCCGCGCCCGACACGCCGTCACGGGCGCGTGCTGCGGACGGAGGCGACGCGATCGAGGGCCCACCCGCAGCGCCGACGGGGTCGCCCGCGGCCGCGGACCGCGACCACCGGGACCTCTCGGCCGAGCTGAGAGCTGCAGAGGAGTCTGCGAGCGAGGGCGAGGGCGACGCCGCCGTTCTGAGGTCGGTGCTCGACAGCCTCGGATCGGCTCACCACCGCCCGTTCTCGCGCTCCTGACCTCGGCGAGCAGCTCGGGCGGAATGCGCACCGCCGGCGGGCGCGCGCGGCGCGCGAGAGCAGCGCCGGCGGAGCGCCGCGCGCCCGGTCAAGCCAATACGCGCGGATAACATCCGCGCCAATGGCCGCTTCGCCTCACGACCGTCATGCGGACGCCGCGCTGCTCGCGGCGTCGCGCAGTGGTCATCGCAAACCTCCCCGGCAGAAGGCGCCGGAGACGTACGAGGAAAAGCTCGCGCAGCTGCACGAGCTGCGCGAGGCGGCGCTTCACTCGGCGCCGGAGGCGGAGGAGAAGCAGCACGCGCGGGGCAAGTACACCGCGCGGGAGCGCGTCGAGAAGCTGCTCGACCCGGGATCGTTCCAGGAGCTCGACACCTTCGTTCGACACCGCACGTACGACTTCGACATGCAGAAAAACAGGCCGTGGGGCGACGCCGTCGTGACGGGACACGGCACGATCGACGGCCGGCGCATGTGCGTGTTCAGCCAGGATTTCACCGTCTTCGGAGGCTCGCTCGGCGAGGTGATGGGCGAAAAGATGTGCAAGCTGATGGACCTCGCAGCGCGGATCGGCTGCCCCGTCATCGGCATCAACGACTCGGGTGGAGCGCGCATCCAGGAGGGCGTCGTCTCGCTGGGCGCGTACGGCGACGTGTTCGTGCGCAACGTCAGGTGCTCGGGCGTGATCCCGCAGATCAGCCTGATCATGGGCCCGTGCGCGGGCGGGGCGGTGTACTCGCCCGCGATCACCGACTTCGTCTTCATGGTCAAGGAGACCTCGCACATGTTCATCACGGGCCCCGACGTGATCAAGACGGTGACCGGCGAGGAGGTCGGCTTCGAGGAGCTCGGCGGCGCGATGACGCACAACACCAAGTCGGGCGTCGCGCACTTCGCGTCAGACGACGAGGACGCGTGTCTCGAAGACTGCCGCTACCTGATGTCGTTCCTGCCGCAGAACAACCTCCAGACGGCGCCGCGGGTGACGCCGAGCGACGACCCCCAGCGGATGGACGCGGAGCTCGACCACGTCGTCCCCGACAACCCGAACAAACCGTACGACATGCGCGACGCCGTGCGCAAGATCGTCGACGACGAAGAGTTCTTCGAGGTCCACGAGCACTACGCGAAGAACATCGTCTGCGGCTTCGCGCGCCTCGACGGCTTCTCGATCGGCGTCGTCGGCAACCAGCCCTCGCAGCTCGCGGGCGTGCTCGACATCGACGCCTCAACAAAGGCCGCGCGCTTCGTGCGCACCTGCGACGCGTTCAACATCCCGCTGCTGACGTTCGTGGACGTACCCGGCTTCCTGCCGGGCACGAGCCAGGAGTGGGGCGGGATCATCCGCCACGGCGCGAAGCTCTTGTACGCGTTCACCGAGGCGACCGTTCCCAAGCTGACGGTGATCACGCGCAAGGCGTACGGCGGCGCCTACGACGTCATGGCCTCGAAGCACATGCTCGCGGACTTCAACTTCGCGTGGCCGACCGCAGAGGTCGCTGTGATGGGCCCGGAGGGCGCCGTGAACATCATCTACAGGCGGGACATCGGCCAGAGCCCGACGCCGCAGGAGCGCCGCTCGAAGCTGATGCAGGACTACAAGGCGCGCTTCGCCAACCCGTACACCGCGGCCGAGCGCGGCTACATCGACGACGTCATCGTCCCGCACGAGACGCGCCCCAAGCTGATCGTCGCGCTGCACACGCTGGAGAGCAAGCGCGAAGCGGGCCCCAAGCGCAAGCACGGCAACATCCCGCTGTAGGGCCGCGCGTGAGCAGCAGGAGCAGCAGCAACGGCAGGCGTGGCGCGATCGCACCGGCGCCGACGCGCGAGGAGGCGGCCGCGATCATCGCGGCAGTCGAGCGCTTCATGCGCGCGACCGCGCCGCCCGCCGCCGCGCCGCCCGCCGCCGACGCCACCGACGCGTGGACGCGCGCGGCGTTCCTCGAGGGCGTCGAGCGCGACGCGCAGGAGGAGCTGCGCGACCCGTGGACGCGCGGCTGATCGCCGCCCTGAGAGCGGCGTCGCACGTACGTCGAATGCGCGCCCGGAGGCGCAACTCGACGCGTCCGAGCGTGTCGCACCGCACGATGAGGCGCCAGACCGCACGCATCGCGCGTGTTTCCGCGACGCTCGTGCTTCTCGCCGCAGGCGTCGCCGCCGGCGCCGTGCCGGCGTACGACCAGAGCAACGGCCTGCGCGGCACCGCGGCGTACGATCGCGGGCTGCAGGTTTCGTTCTGCCCATACCTGCCCCGCCGCGCGCGCACGAGCGCGTCGGCCGCGAACACGAGTGAGCGCGGCTGGCCGAAGAAGGAATGCCTGAAGATGGACAAGGGTCCGCCGGGACGAACGCACACGCTCGTCGGGCTCGACCGGGTGCACAACTGGCTGCTGGGCGGGTACGGCGACGACACGATCATCGGCGGCGACCACGGCGACGTGATCTGGGGCGACTATCACCCCGATCCAAGTCCGCCCACGCAGACAGTCACGATCCACGCCGGCAACGGACGCAACGTGATCTACGCGAACGACACCCACAACTACGTCTGGACCGGCACCAATCCCTACACCGTCGTTCACGCCTACGTGCGAGGGATCGGCGGCGTGATCCACTGCGAATCGCCCTACGTCGTCGTCTACATGAGCTCCGCCTCGGCACCGCACTTCAAGCTCGACGGCTGCCGCCGCATCAGCCATTACAGCGTCGGCTACTGACGCCGCCCGATTTCGGCAAACGGAAAGCGACCTGCCGCGCGCGCACGCGCAGGCGCACGCACGCGCGCGCGCAGCAGTCCGGGCCGGCAACCAGAATCCGACCTGCCCCACGCGCACGCACGCCTACGCACGCCCACGCACGCACGCGCGCGCCGCAGTCCCAGCGGCAAACACGACCCGGCACCCCCTACGCGACAGCGACGCCCTGAGACCTACACGCCGATTGCAAAGGCGCTCCACAATCAGGAGATGAGCGCGCTCCGCGACCCCCGGCGGGCGGCCCTGCGGCTGCTTGCGTGCCTGGCCGCGGGCTCCTGCGCGGCGCTAGCCGCGGCCGGCGTGCCTCGTGCCGCGGCAGGCGCGCCTCGCGCAGCGGCAGCGGCAGCCGGGCCTACGGCGCCGGCGTGCGCGCCGCGGACGCTGGAACAGTCGGCGCAGGTGGGCGGGGTCACGGTGAGCCCCGCGCCGGGCAGCGTGGACGCGTCGTATCGAACCCAGATCAGCTTCCTGGGCGCGCGGGGCGCGAGCATCGCGAACGTCGAGGTCGTTGGCTCGCGCAGCGGTTCACATGCGGGTCGCGTGGAGGCGTATTCGCAGGGCGACGGGGCGAGCTTCATACCGTCGGCGCCGTTCGCGGAAGGCGAGCTGGTGACGGTGCGGGCGGTCGTGCAGGGCGCGGGGGAAACACCGGTCGAATGGCAGTTCACGACGGCCGAGCGCGATACGGCGAGCCGCTCGCTGGAGACGCCGCCGCCCCCTCCTGCCCCTCCCAGGGCAAGCGAGTTCCAGCACTTCGTGACGCTCCCTGACGTGCGGCCGCCGGAGGTGGCGGTGACGACGAACTCGGGCCGGCAGGCGCCCGGCGAGCTGTTCCTGGCGCCGTACGCGGGACCCGGCGAGTACGGGCCGATGATCCTCGACGCGGGGGGCGGGCTCGTGTGGTTCAGGTCGCTGCCATCGAGCGCGCGAGCGGCGGACCTTCGCGTGCAGGAATACGAAGGTCAGCGGGTGTTGACGTGGTGGCAGGATCCACTGGTGGCGGGCGGCGGTCGCGGCGCGGGCGTGGTGATCGCAGACAGCTCCTACCGCGACATGGCGTTCGTCCGGGCGGGCAACGGCTACGAGCCGGACCTGCACGCGTTTCAGATCACGCCGCAGGGGACGGCGCTGTTCACGGTCTACGACGCGATCCGCTGCAACCTGAGCGCGTATGGCGGCCCGGCGGACGGTGCGATCGCGGACACGGTGATGCAGGAGATCGACCTGCGAACGGGGCTGGTGCGCTTCGAGTGGCACAGCCTCGACCACGTGGCGCTTTCGGAGTCCTATCTGCCGCTGCGCTCGGCGGGAACGCAGGGGCGACCGTGGGACTACTTCCACATCAACGTGGTCCACGAGGATCCCGACGGTGAACTGCTGGTCGACGCGCGCAACACGTGGGCGGCGTATGAGGTCAACTCGCGCACGGGACGGATCGTTTGGCGCCTGGGCGGCAAGCACTCGAGCTTCGCGCTGGCTCCGGGTGCGGCGACGGCGTGGCAGCACGACGCGCAACTGCAGGCCAACGGAACGGTGACGTTCTTCGACAACGGCGACGCGCCGCGCATCCACGCGCAGTCGCGCGGCGTGGTGCTGGCGGTGAACGCGCAGCAGATGACGGCGGCGCTCGTTTCGAGCTTCGTCCATCCCGCGCCGCTGCTCGCGGAAAGCCAGGGCGACTTCCAGGCGCTGCCGGACGGCGACTGGTTCGTGGGCTGGGGCCAGGAACCGTACTTCTCGGAGTTCGCGCCTAGCGGCCAGGTGCTCTTCGACGCGCACCTGCCCCGCGAATACCAGTCCTACACGGTGTTCAAGTACGCGTGGTCGGGACAGCCGGCGCAGCCGCCGCGGATCGCACTGGGATCCGGGCGCGGCGGGCGCGAGCGGGTGTATGTGAGCTGGAATGGCGCGACGGGCGTGGCCGCGTGGCAGGTGCTCGCGGGCCGCAGCGCGCGTCGGCTGTTCCCGATCGCGCGCGCGCCGCGGCTGCGATTTGAGACGGCGATCGCGCTGCCGGCGGCCCACCGCTACGTGGCGGTGCGGGCGCTCGGCGAGAACGGGCAGGTGCTCGCGACGTCGGCGGTCGCGAAAAGCTAGAGGAATCAGGGCTTTTTGCGGGCGCAGCCGCCCCGCGAGCCGCGTCGGGGACCGTCGACCCGACCCGTCCGGCGCCCCGCTAAAACTTTGCTCGGATAAACACCTAAAAGTCGCTAGGCTTTAGGACAATCTGCTATCCCGGTACGCGCTCGACGATGCGTCCCGCAACAAAAGCGGGACTAGGAGGACCTGAAGTGGAGCCAGTTTCGATTCCCGCCGCGCGCGGGACGCTAGAGGACCCAGAGGTGCTCCAGAACGTGCCGGGGCACGTGATCCCGATCCTGCAGCGCGAGTTCGACGACTTCAAGACGGAAGCGACGAAATTCCTCGAGGGCGAGATGCCCGAAGACGAGTTCATCAAGTTCCGCCTCAAGCAGGGCGTCTACGGGCAGCGCCAGCCGGACGTGCAGATGATTCGCGTGAAGCTGCCCTTCGGCGGGATCACGCCGGAGCAGATGGAGAGGTTCGCGGACGTGATCGAGAAGTACGTGCCGCTGCGCAAGGGCCACATCACGACACGGCAGAACGTGCAGATGCACCACGTTCCGCTGCTCGAGGCGGAGAGGCTGATCCGCGAGATCGCGGAGGTGGGGCTGTCGAGCCGCGAGGGCTGCGGCAACACGATGCGCAACGTGACGGGCGACCCGTGGGCGGGCGTGGCGAAGGACGAGCTCTTCGACCTGACGCCGTACGCGGGCGCGTACGTGCGCTACTTCGTGCGCCACCCGACGACGCAGGCGATGCCGCGCAAGGTCAAGACGGCGTTCGACGCGAGCGAGAGCGGCCGCGCGATCGCGGAGATCCACGACATCGCATTCCGCGCGCGCACCCGTGAGATCGACGGGCGCGGCGAGGTCCGCGGCGCGCAGATGCTGGTCGGCGGCGGGACGTCGATCATGCCGCGCAAGGCGCCGGTGCTGTACGAGTTCGTGGAGCTGGACAACGGCGACTACCTGAAGATCACGGAGGCGGTGATGCGCATCTTCGATCGCCAGGAGTGGCTGCGGGCGAACCGCGCGCGGGCGCGTATCAAGGTGTTCGTCGACAAGTACGGGATCGACGAGCTGCGCCGCCAGGTCGAGGAGGAGCTGGAAGGCGAGTGGGTGAACGAACGCGACTTCTCGGTCGAGCAGCGCGCGTTCCTCGACGACGAGCGCGAGTCGGCGCCGGCGCCGCGCGAGAGCTACGACTCGCCGAACGGCGACTCCTCGGAGTTCGAGCGCTTTCGCGCGGCGAACGTCGCCGAGCAGCGCCAGGAGGGCTTCGTGGCGGTCGAGGTGAAGATCACGCGCGGCGACCTGACGCCGGAGCAGCTGCGCGGCCTCGCGCGGATCACGCGCGAGTACGCGGGCGGCTACGCGCGCTCGACGGTGCAGCAGAACCTGGTCCTGCGCTGGGTGCGCGAGGAGAGCGTGTACGAGGTCTGGCGCGCGCTGTCAGAGCTCGGGCTCGGAGGCGCGGGCACGCGCGAGATCGCGGACGTCGTCTCGTGCCCGGGGACGGACTCGTGCAAGCTCGGGATCACGAGCTCGATGGGCCTCAACGAGGCGGTGCAGGAGCGGATCGAAGCGATGCAGATCGGCGACGAGCTCACGCGCCGGATCCACATCAAGATGAGCGGCTGCCCGAACGGCTGTGCGCAGCACCACGTCGCGAGCATCGGCTTCTACGGCGCGTCGATCAAAGTCGGCGAGCACACGATCCCGGCGTACATCCCACACGTCGGCGGCCGCTACGAAGGCGGGCCCGTCGAGTTCGGCGCGCGCCTGAAGCTGCGCCTACCGGCGAAGCGCGTGCCAGACGCGATCGAGCGCTGGATCCGCCATTACGAGGCGAACCGCAACGAGGGCGAGGAGTGGGACGCGTTCGCGAGCCGCGTCGGCACGGGCGAGCTGGAGGGGCTCGTAAAGGATCTGTCGATGCCTGCCGAGTTCAACCTGGAGACGATGAACGAGTTCATCGACTGGAAACGCAACGCGCCGTTCGCCGTCGAACGCGGCGAGGGCGAGTGCGCCGTGTAGGCGCGGCGAGATGCGACGATGAACGAAGGAGACGACCACACGAGATGCCGCCGCTAGACACCCAGTCGCCGATGACGACCTCCGCGCTCGACCCCGCCCTCAGCCTCACGCACACGCTGCGCGAGGCCGCGCGCCATGGCGCGCACGCAGTGCTGCTGTGCTCCTTTCAGAAGGAGGAGTCGGTGCTCCTCGACGAGCTCCTGCAGCTCGACCAGGGCACGGGCACGGCGGTGCGCGTCGTGACGATCGACACGGGTGTGCTGTTCAAGGAGACGCTCGATACGTGGCGCGCGTTCGAGGAGCGCTTCGACGTAAAGATCGAGGTGCAGGACGCGAGCAACCCGACGCGTCCGTGGACCGGCCCGGAGCACTGCTGCTCGGCGGCGAAGGTCGCGGCGCTCAACGCGGCGCTCGTCGGCGCAGAGGGCTGGATCACGGGCATCCGCCGCGAGCAAGGGCCGACGCGCGCGAACGTCCAGCCGATCGAACGCGACCCGGGGCGCGGGCTGTGGAAGTACAACCCGCTCGCGCACTGGACGGACAAGGACCTCTGGCGGCGGATCTCCGAGCGGGACCTCCCCTACAACCCGCTCCACGACCAGGGCTACGAGTCGATCGGGTGCGCTACGTGCACGCTGCCGGGCGCCGGCCGCGAGGGGCGCTGGGCGGGCACCGACAAGACCGAGTGCGGCCTGCACGTGGAGCCGCTCGGCTAAAGGCGCGAACGATGGCCACGGGGGCCCGTCCACAACTGAGTCACCTGCGCGCGCTCGAGTCGGAGGCGATCCACGTGATGCGCGAGGTCGCGGCGGAATTCGAGCGGCCGGTGCTGCTGTTCAGCGGCGGCAAGGACTCGATCGTGCTGCTGCGGCTCGCCGAGAAGGCGTTCCGGCCGGCGGGCTTTCCGTTCCCGATCATGCACGTCGACACGGGGCACAACTTCCCCGAGGTGATCGCCTTCCGCGACCGCCTCGTCGAGGAGCTGGGCGAGCGCCTGATCGTGGCGAGCGTGCAGGACTCGATCGACAAGGGCAGGGTCGTCGAGGAGACGGGGCCGCGCGCGTCGCGCAACCAGCTGCAGACGGTGACGCTGCTCGACGCGATCGCGGAGCACAAATTCGACGCGGCCTTCGGAGGCGCGCGCCGCGACGAGGAGCGCGCGCGCGCGAAGGAGCGCGTGCTCTCGTTCCGCGACGCATACGGGCAGTGGGACCCCAAGAGCCAGCGGCCCGAGCTGTGGAATCTCTACAACGGGCGCATAAACAAGGGCGAGCACGTGCGCGTGTTCCCGATCTCGAACTGGACGGAGCTCGACGTATGGGAGTACATCGACGCCGAGCGGCTCGAGGTGCCGTCCATCTACTTCGCGCACGAGCGCAGGGTCTTCAGCCGCGACGGCATGCTCTACGCGTGGCACGACGCCGCGCAGCTGATGAAGGGCGAGGAGGTCCTCACGGAGACCGTCCGGTACCGCACGGTCGGCGACATGAGCTGCACGGGCGGCGTGCGTTCGCAGGCGCGCACGCTCGAAGAGGTCGTGCTCGAGATCGCGGGCACGCGCGTCACCGAGCGCGGCGAGACGCGCGCCGACGACAAGGTGTCGGAGGCCGCGATGGAGGACCGCAAGAAGGCGGGATACTTCTAGGGGGCCGGCGAAGCCGGCCGGACGGGACGGCGACGCGGCAAGCCGGGGTGTCCGCTTCGACCGCCGAGCGCCCGCCTCGCCGGGAGCCCGAGCAAGCGGGCTCGCCTACCTTTCGCGGATGCCGGTTTCGGGGTTGACTACGGGTTCGTGGCGCGCTCGCGCGGACGAGTTGATCTGCGAGAGCACCCGCTGGGCTTCGTTGGGCTCGGCCAGACGCGCGTTCCGCGGCCATTCTGAGACGCGCCAGCGTCCGGCGACGCGGCGCGCTCGATCGGGTGCGGCGCCGTCGTAGACGACCGCTTCGGCGCCGCCGACGGCGATGCGCGTCTTCGCGGTGATCGTCGAGAGCTGCACGCCTTCGCGCCACTCGCGCGCGAGGTCCTTCGCGCAGCTTCCGCCGACGAGGCGATCGAGCTGGCGCAGGACGCCGCTCAGGTAGTCGTGGCAGATCGCGGCGAAGCGGTGTTCGCGGCCGGCGTGCGCGACGACGGCGAACAAGGCGCGGACTTCCGGCTCGGCGGCGCCCGAGGCGCCGCCGCACGCAGCTAGGGCGAGGACGCCCGTCGCGAGCGCGAGTGCATACGCCGTGCGGAGCACTTCGCCGGCGATCGTAGTGACACGGCGGCCGCCTCGATCGCTGCCGCGGCGGGCGCGGCGCGTATCCTTGGGCGCCCGATGTTCGAGAAGGTCCTGATCGCAAACCGCGGCGAGATCGCCGTGCGCGTCGTGCGCGCGCTCGAGGAGCTCGGCATCGCGAGCGTGGCTGTGTACTCCGAGCTCGACCGCGACGCCCCGCACGTGCACCGCGCGGGCGAGGCGTACAACCTCGGCGAGGGGCCGGCGAGCGAGAACTACCTGTCGATCGAGAAGATCCTCGACGCGGCGGCGCGCTCGGGCGCGCAGGCGATCCACCCCGGCTACGGGTTCCTGGCCGAGAACGCGCGCTTCGCGCAGGCGTGCGAGGACGCGGGGGTCGTCTTCATTGGCCCGCCGGCGAGCGCGATCGAGGCGATGGGCTCGAAGACGCGGGCGCGCGAGCTGATGAAGGCGGCGGGCGTGCCGATCGTGCCCGGCACGACGGAGGCGGTGGCGAGCGTCGAGGAGGCGCTCGAGATCGCGAACGCGGAGATCGGCTTCCCGCTCGCGGTCAAGGCGGCGGGCGGCGGGGGCGGCAAGGGCTTTCGCGTCGCGCTCGCCGAGGAGCAGCTGCAGGACGCTTTCGAGGGCGCGAGCCGCGAGGGCGAGAAGTTCTTCTCCGACGCGACGGTCTACCTCGAGCGCTACCTGCCCGACCCGCGCCACGTCGAGGTGCAGATCCTCGCCGACCGCCACGGCAACGTGGTTCACCTCGGTGAGCGCGACTGCTCGATCCAGCGCCGCCACCAGAAGCTCATCGAGGAGTCGCCGGCGCCCGAGTGGATCGTCTCGCCGGAGATGCGCGCGCACATCGGCGCGATCGGCGTCGAGGCGGCGAGGGCCGTCGCATACGTCGGCGCGGGCACGATCGAGGGGCTGCTCGCCGACGGCGAGTACTTCTTCCTCGAGATGAACACGCGCGTGCAGGTCGAGCACTGCGTCACCGAGATGACCACGGGCGTGGACATCGTCAAGGAGGGCATCCGCGCGGCGGCGGGCGAAGAGCTGTCGATCTCGCAGGACGACGTCGTGCTGCGCGGCCACGCGATCGAGTGCCGCGTCAACGCGGAGGACGCGTCGAAGAACTTCGCCCCGGCGCCCGGGAAGATCGGGTCCTACTCCGAGCCCACCGGCCCGGGCGTGCGCGTCGACTCGGGCGTGCGCGCGGGCAGCGAGGTCTCGCCGATGTACGACCCGATGGTCGCAAAGCTGATCGTCTGGGACGTCGACCGCGAGCAGGCTACGGCGCGCATGCTGCGCGCCCTGGCCGAATACGAGATCGAGGGCCTGAAGACGCTGATCCCGTTCCACAAGGCGCTGCTCGCGACCGAGCAATGGGCACGCGGCGAGACGTGCCGCGACCTGCTCGAAGACCGCAACTGGCTGAAGACGCTCGCCTTCGAGAAGCCCGCTCCCGAGGCGGCGGCGAGCGCCGACGGCGACGGCACGGCGACGGTCGAGCAGACGTACACGGTCGAGGTCTCGGGTAAGCGCTTCGACGTGCGCGTGCTCGGCCCGCCGTTCGCCGGCGGGAGCGTCAACGGCGCCGCCCCCGCGGGGCTCCCCCCCGCGCCGCGCCGCGCCGGCGCGAGGTCGGCGCGCGGCGGCGGCGCCGCGACGGCCACCGGCTCCGACACGCTGCTCTCACCGCTGCAGGGGAACGTGTGGAAGGTGCTCGTCAAGCTGGGCGACACCGTCGAGGAGGGGCAGCTCGTGTGCATCATCGAGGCGATGAAGATGGAGAACGAGATCACGGCGCACAAGTCGGGGACGATCGCCGACCTGCCGATCGCGGAGGGCGAGCCGATCCAGGCGGGCGCGCCGATCGCGACGATCACGAGCGCCGCGTAGGCGCTCGCGCCAGCCTCAGGTCGCGGCCTGCGGGGAGGCGGTGCTCTCGGCGACGACAATCGCGACGAGCGCCGCGTCGGCGACGCCGACCAGGCGCGCGCTCGCGGTTCCGTATGCGACGCTCCCGCCGGGCCGCTCGACGCTTACGCTCAGCTCCTCCAGCGAACCCTCGTTCGCGAGGCGCTTGACGAAGGTGGGGTGGCTCTCGCCGGCGAACGACAGGCCTGCGTCGACGAGCGGAGAGCCGATCATTCGCAGGCGCTCGCGCCCGACGAATGCGCAGAAGACGCCGTTCGCCTCTTCGATGCACGTGGTCGCGGCATCGCAGAACACGACTCCGTTCGAGGCCGCGGAGACGATGAACTCGAGCAGCCGTTCGGCGGTCGTGAGGCGAGCCTCGGGCCTCTGCGCCGCGCGCGTCGCGGTCGACGTGTGCCCGAGCAATTCGCGCAGCCGCGCGGAGCGGTCGCTCTCGTTGCGGATCGCGGCGAGGACCTCGAGCAGGATTTCGCGCTGATGGAAGATCGGCGGCGTCGCGGCGACGAGTTGCGCGCCGGCGTGCGTGAGCGTCACGCCGCTGCCCGCGCGGCGCAGCAGCGGGCGTCCGGCGAGCGCTTCGAGGTTGGCAATCCGCTTCGCTACCGCGGGGCGGCTGATCGAAAGGCTCGTCGCCGCCGACGCGAGGCTCCCCTCGGCGGCGCAGGTGACGAGCGTCTCGAGCTCGTCGAGGCTCGGAGCGCGAAGCGGCGCGGCCTCGAGCTTCGCGTGGGCCGCGCGCGGTGGTGGATCGTGAGATGTCGACATGCGCACCCGTCGCGGACTCATCTCGAGGCCGAGCCTCGCCTGTCCAACGAGTGGATTTCAACGGCTCCACGGGTGGGTGGAGCACCCCCGATGACGACAGGCTCGACCGCCTCAGAAAGTCGGCCGCGTCAGCGCGGCAGCTTACCTCTTTTGCCAGATATTCGACGGCTTGCGCGGCGCTGCGGAGGTTCGTGCGCGCGGCTTCTCGCCCATCGCGAACGCCCGCGAAACCGCAGGTTGCCGAAGCTGTCACCAAATGGGCCTAACGCTCGTCGTACCGGCATCCGATGTCTCTAGTGCAGAGGACGACGGCCATGAGTCGGGCAGGGGGTCCCGTGCGGTCAATCACAACCACCGAGATGTGCGCAACCGGCGCGGCTGAGCCGCTCGTGCTCGTGGCCGAGTACAACGAGATCAATTGGGCGGTTGCAAAGGCGCTGCTCGCGCGCCACGGCATTCGCAGCGTCCTCGCGCGCGACGGCGCGCAGGCGGTGCAGATGGTGAGAGAGCGCGAGTACGCGGCGGTGCTGATGGACTGCCAGATGCCCGCGCTCGACGGGTACGAGGCGACGGCGCGCATACGAGCCGCCGAGCGCGACCGGCGCGTGCCGATCGTCGCGATGACCGTGAGTACCGAGCCCGGAGACCGCGAGCGCTGCCTCGCGGCAGGCATGGATGACTACCTCCCCAAGCCGATCGACGTCGAGGATCTCGCGGCGGTGATCGCGCGCTGGATCTCGCGAGCCGAGCCCACGCGCGCGCACGGCGCGCACGGCGCGCGCAACGGGAGCCAAGCGTGAACGAGGCGACGGACGCGGGCGAGACGTACCCGGCGGGCGGCGGCGGCTTCGACACGCTGCGCTTCAGCCGGCTCGAGGCGCTGATCGTCGCGATCGTGCTCGCGGCGGGCGGCGTGTTCGCATCGGTGCTGGGGGCGCGCGCGCTGGCGAGCTCGGAAGCGGAACAGAACACGCTCGCCTTCCACCTCGCGTCGACGGGCGTGGCGTCGTCGCTGAAGCTCGCGATCTTGCACGAGGAAGACCTGATCGTCAGCGCGAGCGCGTTCGTACAGGCCAACCCGTCCGCCTCGCCCGCGCGGTTCGACCGCTGGGCCGGCTCCGTGGGGGCGATGCAGCGCTACCCCGAGCTGGAGAACATCGGCCTGGTCAAGCTCGTGCCAGCCTCGCGCCTGCACGCCTTCGCGGCGCGCGTCGCCGCCGACCCCCTGCGCCCGTTCGGCCCCAGCTCGTCGGCGCCGCGGGGGTCGTTCTCGGTCTTCCCGTCTGGCCGCCGGCCGGCGTACTGCTTCGCCGTCGCAGGGCTCGCGCGGAACGCCACGACGTTCCTGCCGCAGTCGCTCGACTACTGCGCGGTCGCGCCGACGCTGCGCGCGGCGCGGGACAGCGCCGAAGCGCTGTACGCGCCCTTCCTGCTCGGCAGCTCGCGCATGCTCGGCGTGGAGACGCCGGTGTATCGCGGTGGCATCGTGCCCAGGGCGGTCGCGGCACGCCGGCGCACGTTCCTCGGCTGGCTCGGCGTGCTCGTCGCGCCGGAAGAGGTGCTCGCTCGCGCTCGCGACGGGCACCCGAACCTGGCGCTGCGCCTGACGTACAACCGCGGCGGTCTCGACGCGTCGTTCGAGAACGGGAGCATTCCCCGCCATCCGCAAACGACAAACATCGACCTGCACAACGGCTGGACCGTCGAGAGCCTCACCGCTCCCCCGCCGAGCGGCGTGATCGGGAACTGGCACGCCCGCCTGCTGCTCGCCGGAGGAACGCTCATGAGCGTGCTGATCGGCCTGCTCGTGTTCACCCTCTCGAGCGGTCGCAGGCGCGCGCTCGAGCTCGTGCGCGAGAAGACGCGCGAGCTCCAGCACCAGGCGCTGCACGACCCGCTGACGGGGCTCGCGAACCGCGCGCTGGTGCTCGAGGTCGCCGAGCGACTGCTCGCGCGCACGCGCCGCACGCCGGGCCTCGCGACGGCGGCGCTGTTTGTCGACGTGGACGGCTTCAAGGAGATCAACGACACCCTCGGCCACGCTGCGGGTGACGAGCTCCTGCAGGTCTACGCCGCGCGGCTGCAGGCGACGATCCGCGGCTCGGACATGGCCGGCCGGCTCGGCGGCGATGAGTTCGTCGTGCTGGCCGAAACGGATGCGGCATCGCCGCCCGGCGCGCTCGCCGAGCGGCTCGTCGCGATGCTGCGGTTGCCGATCGAGCTCGACGAAGGGCGCAAACTCGTCTACATGACGGCGAGCGTGGGCGTCGCGGTCGGCCAGTTCGAGCGCCCGTCGGAGCTCCTGCGCCTCGCCGACCTCGCGCTGTATGAGGCTAAGGCGGAGGGCAAGGACGGGTTCGTCGTCTTCGACGCGGCCGTCCAGCGCGATCTGCACGCGCTGGCCGAGAAAGCCGCCCGCAGGGCGGAGCGCTCTTCCTCTCTCCCGGCGACGAGCGCGAAGCCAATCGCGGAGACGAGCTGAAGCTGCCCGGCTAGGTCGCGCCGAGCAGCTTCGCGGTCTCTTTCAGGTTCGGCACTTCCACCGTCGGCTTTTTTTGCGAGGCGTCGAGCGTTTCTTTGGAGCGGTTGACCCAAACCACGGGTACGCGCTGCTTCAAGCAGGGGACGACGTCGTGGTAGTAGCTCGCGCTCACGTGCACCCACCCGCGCTTGCCGCCGATGCGCCGCGCGCACTCGGTGAAATGCGCGGGCTCGGGCTTGTAGGAGCGGACCTGCTGTGCGGTGACGACGAGGTCGAAGTCGATCGGGATGTGGCGCCGCGTCTGCCCGAGGAGCTTGTCGTCGATGTTCGATAGCAGCCCGAGGCGGTATTTCTTGGCGAGCTTCGCGAGCTGCGCGTTCGTCTCCCTGAACGGCGCCCAACGCTGCACGGAGTCGGGAAGAAAGCCCGAGCGCGACGGCTCGAGCGCCCACCCGATGCGTTTCGCGATCTCGATCGCGGTGCGGCGCAGGACCTCCGCGTACAGCTCATAGGAGCCGCCCTCGATTTCGCGCGAGATTTCGTGGAACAGCGGCATCAGCGTCGCGCGATCGATCTCGAAGTCGTCGCGGGCGGCCTCCGCCGCGAACGCATCGTAGATACCGGTTTCCCAGTCGATCAGCGTTCCGTATACGTCGAAGGTGACGAATGACACGTGCTTCGGGATCGGCATCGGCGCGCATTATGACCTCCGCGCTCGCGTCGCGCCCCGCTGACTCCACGCGCGTGGGCGCTCGGAGAGTCCGCTAGAGTCACGCGCCGCGATGGACCTGTTGGAGTACCAGGGCAAGCAGCTCTTCGCTCGCCACGGCCTGAACGTCTCGCCCGGCCACGCGGCGCGCACTGTAGAGGAGGCGGTCGCGGCTTCCGAGGAGCTCGGCTATCCCGTCGTCGTCAAGGCGCAGGTCCTGATCGGCGGCAGGGGCAAGGCGGGCGGGGTACAGCTCGCGGCGGACTCCGCGCAGGTGCGCGAGCACGCCCAGAACATCCTCGGCATGGACATCCGCGGGCACACCGTGCACACGCTGTGGATCGAGCGCGCGTCGGACATCGCCGCGGAGTACTACGCGGCGGTTCTGCTCGATCGCTCGGCGAAGAAGCCGCTGTTGATGTTCAGCGTCGAAGGCGGCGTCGAGATCGAGCAGGTCGCGCGCGAGAGCCCGCAGAAGCTCGTCAGGCACCACATCGACGCGCTCGACGGCCTCTCGCGCGAGGAGGCGTTGGAGGTCGCGAGGCAGGGAGGCGCCGACGCGGACGTCGTCGAGGGCGTCGCAGGGGCGTTCACGGCGCTGTACGAGGTGTGGCAGGACGAGGACGCGACGCTCGCGGAGATCAACCCGCTGATCGTGACCCCCGAGCGCGAGGTACGCGCGCTCGACGCGAAGGTCTCGCTCGACGGGAACGCGCTCTATCGCCACCCGGAGAACGCGGCGCTGTCAGACGCCGAGAACGAGGATCCGATCGAGCGCCGCGCGAGCGAGCAGGGCATCCAGTACGTGAAGCTCGACGGCGACATCGGCATCCTCGGCAACGGCGCGGGGCTCGTGATGTCGACGCTCGACGTTGTCGCGCAGGCGGGCGGCGCGCCGGCGAACTTCCTCGACGCGGGCGGCGGCGCGGACGCGGAGAAGATCAAGCAGGCGGTCGAGCTGATCCTCGCGAACGACGCGGTCAAGGCGGTCCTGTTCAACATCTTCGGCGGCATCACGCGCGGCGACGAGGTCGCGCGCGGGCTGATCGCGGCCTTCACGGACGCCCCGCCGCCGGTCCCCTTCGTGGTGCGCCTCGACGGGACCAACGACGTCGAGGGCCGCCGGCTGCTCACCGAGGCGGCGCTCCCGAACGTGTACCCGGCGGCGACGATGAACGAAGCGGCCGAGAAGGTCGTCGCGCTGGCGGCGGGAGCGCGCGTCTAGATGGCGATCCTCGTCGACGAGCGCACGCGGCTCGCGGTCGCCGGCATGACCGGGCGCGAGGGCTCCTTCCACACGCTCAACGACCGCCGCTACGGCACGAACGTCGTCGGCGGGGTGACCCCGGGGAAGGGCGGCCAGGAGCTCGAGGGGATCCCCGTGTTCGACAGCTGGGCGCAAGCGGTCGCGGAGGCGCAGCCGAACACGGCGATGATCTTCGTCCCGCCGCGCTTCGCCGCGGAATCGATAGTCGAGGCGGCTGAGGCGGGGGTCGAGCTGATCGTCGCGATCACCGAGGGCATCCCCGCGCACGACGAGCTGCGCGTCTACAACCTGCTGGCGCGAGATCACCCGAACGCTCGCCTCGTCGGCCCCAACTGCCCCGGCATCCTTTCGCCGGGAAAGGCGAACGTCGGCATCATCCCGGCGGCGTTCTTCAAGGAGGGCAACGTCGGCGTGGTTTCGCGCTCGGGCACGCTGACGTACCAGATCGGCAACGAGATCGCGCTCGCGGGCTTCGGCTGCAGCACGATCGTCGGCATCGGCGGCGATCCCGTGCCGGGGTCCTCGTTCGTCGACGTGCTCGAGCTGTTCGAGAACGACGAGCAGACCGAGCTCGTCGTGCTCGCGGGCGAGATCGGCGGCTCCGCGGAGGAGGAGGCGGCCGAGTACATCGCCACGGCGGTCAGCAAGCCGGTGGTCGCGTACATCGCGGGCTTCACCGCGCCGCCCGGAAAGCAGATGGGCCACGCCGGCGCGATCATCTCGGGGAGCGAGGGGACCGCGGCGGCTAAGGCGCAGGCGTTCGAAGCGAAGGGCGTGCGCGTCGGCCGCACGCCGACCGAAGTCGCTCAGATCGCCGTCGAGGTTCTTGGGAAAGCCGCCGTCTCCGCCGGCTAGCGACCGCTACGCTTCGCCGTGATGGACCCGGAAATCCTAGGCACCCTCGGCGAGCTCGAGCGAAAGCTCGCTGAGCTAGAACGCACGATCGCGACGTTGGAGCGCGTGGAAGGCGCGAGCGAGCAGCCCGAGCCGCCCGCCGGCGACGGCGCGACCGAGCGCGCGAGCGCGAGCGGCAGCCGTCTGGTGGACGAGTCGGTGACCGGCGCGCCCGCCCCCCCGGTCGCCGAGCCAGCGCAGGCGCAGACGTACGCCGCCCCCGCGGCGCCCGACCCGGCGACGCCTGCCGCGACGCGCGCAGGAGCGACGCCCGAACCGGCGTACACCACCACGCCCGGGCCGGCGTACACAGCGACGCACGGACCGGCCTACGCCACGCTGCCGGCGCGCCCCGCGCCCCCGGCCGCGCCACCCGCACCCGCGGCGATCGTCGTGCCGGCGACGATCGCGGAACCGGACGAGCTGATCCGCTTTCGCGACCGGCTCGAGCGCACGGCTCGCGAGCTGACGAACGACTACAACGAGCTGCTCGGACGCATCAGCCAGCCGTCCGCAGCGGCCTCGCCGGCGGCCGCCACGATCTCCTTCGCGCGCGGCGCGCCGTCGCTCGACATCATCGACGTGCAGGGGCTTCGCGACGCGGCGGTGCGGGCGCTCGAGAGCGACCCGGCTGGCGCGACCGCGTACGGCACCTCCGTCGGGTATCCGCGCCTGCGCTCGTGGATCGCCGACCGCCACGGCGTCGAGCCCGAGCGCGTGCTCGTGACGAACGGCTCGATGCAGGCCGACGCGTTCCTCTTCCAGCACCTCGTGCACCCGGGTGAGGACGTCGTCGTCGAGAGCCCGACGTACGACCGCACGCTGCTTTCGCTGCGCGAGCGCGGCGCGCGCGTGCACGCGATCGTGCTCGAGGAGGACGGCATCGACACGCGCGTGCTCGCGCGCCAGCTGAGCGCCGGGCGCATCCTCCCGCGCCTCGCGCACATTATCCCCAACTTCCAGAATCCGGCCGGCTACACGCTCTCGCTGGCAAAGCGCGAGGAGCTGCTCGCGCTCGCCGCCGACTACCAGTTCGTCGTCTTCGAGGACGACCCGTACGTCGCGCTGCGCTACCGCGGCGAGTCGTTGCCGACGATGCTCTCGATGGACCCCGAGCGCGTCGTCTACGCGTCGTCGTTCTCGAAGACCGTGTGCCCCGGCGTGCGCGTCGGCTACCTCGTCGGGCCGACCGCGCTGATCGAGGCCGTGGCGAACCTCGCCCGCGACACGTACATCTCACCGAACATGATCTCGCAGGCGATCGTGTACGAGTTCTGCGCCTCGGGCGCGATCGAACGCTCGATCGAAACCGTCCGCCGCGCGCTGGCGGAGCGCGCGGACACGCTCGCACACGCGCTTCGCCGCGAGCTGCCGGAGGCGCGCTACCTCACCCCGGACGGCGGCTACTTCATGTGGGTCACGCTCCCGCAAGGAACCGACGTGAACGCGCTGTCGCACGCGGCGAGCGAACTCGGCGTGTCGTTCGTGAAGGGCACCGACTTCCTCATCGAGGGCGGCGAGAACACGCTCCGGCTCGCGTTCGCGGGCGTGACGCCGAAGCAGATCGACGAGGGCATCATGCGCCTCGCCGCGGCATACCGCTCGATTCAGCGGCCGTAGCGCTCGCCGAGCACTAGCCGCTCGGGCAGCGCGGTGCGCGACGGCGGCGAGGGGTCCGCACGCACGGAGACGGTCTCCGCGACGCTGGCCGTGAGCACGCAGCGCCGCCCGTCGGACCCCTCGACTACGACCTCGTCGCCGTCGCGGCCGGAGAGCGTCCCCTCGAGTCCGGGCTCGAGCCCCGCGTCCCTGAGGTAGTGCAGCACGCTCTCGCCCTCGTTCTCGAAGCGCAGCACCTGCACCGCCGCACCTATCTCGACGTCGGCGAGCGGCACGCCGTCAAGTCGCGCGCCCGCGACCAGCGGATGCCCGTGCGGGCACGTATTCGCGCCTCCGATCGCCGCGAGCATGCGCTCTTCGAGGTTCGGCGACATCGCGTGCTCGAGCCGCTCGGCCTCCTCGTGGACCTCGTCCCAGGGAACGCCGAGGACGTCCGTGAGGAAGCGCTCGATGAGGCGATGGCGGCGAACGATCTGCGCCGCGTGCTCGGCGCCCGAGGCCGTGAACGCGATCGTGCGCTCGCGGTCGCGCGTGATGTAGCCGTCGCGCTCGAGCCGTCCGACCATCTCGTGCACCGTCGGCGCCGACAGCTGCATCGCCCGCGCGACGTTCGCGCCGGTCATCGGCAGGCCCGCCTCCTGCAGCCAGAAGAGGCTCTGCAGGTACTCCTCCTCGGCTACCGTCGCGCCGGCGCTGGCGTTAGTGCTCCCCACTGTGAGCTGATCGTAGACGACCCCCTCAGGTGAGCTGATCGACCGTGCATTCGCGCGGCTGCTTGTCATCGCGCCAGCGGCGCAGCTTCGCGCCGTGGCGAATGCGCCCGGCGGAGGTGTGGTCGAAGTCGATCTCGACGACCAGCTCGGGGCGCAGAGCGACCCACTCCAGCTCGCGCCCCGATGACCAGCGGCTGGGATCCGCGGTGCCGCGCTCGCCGGTCTCGTACGGCTTCAGGAACGAGACCAGGCGCCGCTTCTCCGCGGCGTTGAAGCCCGAGCAGTGTCCGACGACGCGCAGCTCGCCGCCGGGCTCGTACAGCGCGAGGATCAGCGCGCCGACGGTCCCCTCCTCCTTGCCCGGACGCCAGCCCGCGACGACCGCATCGATCGTGCGCACGCGCTTGACCTTCACCATCCCCTTGCGCTCGCCCGGGCGGTACGGCGCCGAGAGCTCCTTCGCGATCGCCCCCTCGGCGCTCAAAAGCCAGCCGTGCGCATCCTCGGGCGAGCTGCTCACGGGCATCAGCTCGACTGCCGCTGCCGAGAACTCGCGCCCCGCGAGCAGCCCCTCGAGCGCGGCGCGGCGCTCGCGCAGAGGCTGGGAGATCAACGACTCGTCCTCCCGCGCGAGCAGGTCGAAGACGACGTAGCTCGCGGGCGTCTCCGCGGCGAGGCGTTCGACGCGAGACGCCGCCGGGTGGATGCGCTGCCCGAGCGCGTCGAAGTCCTCGCGCCCACTCACGTCGCGCACGAGCAGCTCGCCGTCGAGCACGTAGCGCCCAGGCGGCGGGCGCATCTCGGGGAAGTAGCGCCCGAGCGGCTTGCCGCTGCGCGACTGCAGGAACACGTCTTCGCCGTCCACGAACGCGATGCAGCGGAAGCCGTCGAGCTTGACCTCATACGAGTAGTCCTCGCCGAGCGGGAGCTCCTTGCGCGAGAGTGCGAGCTGCGGCGCGAGCGGTGGAGACAGCGGCAGGCTCATCGCTGGAAGGATGCCCGATCGTGAGTCCGCGGACCAGAACGCCCCCGCTCATCCCCAGCCGCGCGCTGCTCGTCAGCGGCCGCTTCTCCGCTCGCCTCAGCGCCGAGGCCGTCGCCGCGGCGCTCGCGCGCGGCCTGCGTGCCGGGGGCGCGCCACTTCCCGACATCGCGCCGCTCGCGCGCGAGGACGACGCGCGGGAGCTCGCGGAGCTCGATTTCGACCGCCGCATGCTCGAGGCGCGTGCGGTGATCATCGCGGTCGCCGCGCTCGACATGCACACGATCGCGCGCGGCATCGCGTTCGAGGTCGCCACCCGCGCGCGCCAGGCGGGCGTGCCCGCGTACGCGGTCGCGCGCGAAAGCCGGCTCGGCAGCTTCGACGCGCGCCTGCTCGACCTGCAGCTCGTGCTGCAGGCGCGTACACCGCGCGCTCTCAGCGCCGCCGGGCGCCGGCTCGCTCAGGTCCTCTAGCGCCGCGCGGCCGCTCGCGCAGGTCCTGTAGCGCCGGCGGGCGCCGGCTCGCTCAGGTCCTTTAGCGAGGCGCTGCGCGCGTCTGTGCGATGCGCCGGCCGAGCGCGAACGTCAGGCGCGTGGCGTCGTCGACGGTCGCGTAGACGACGTTCTCGGGGATGTCGCTGGGAAGGTGGTAGTTCGCGGGCGGGCCCCAGTCGCTCATCGAGACGAGCGTCACGATCGGATAGCCCGCGCGGCTGGGGATGATGCTGTCCGTCGACGCCCGCGCGCGGTACCCGCGGCGCAGCTCGATCCCGAGCTCCTGAGCCTCCGCCTCCGCCTCGTCGCGCAGCCACGGCCCGCTGTAGCTCTCCATCCACACCGGCCCCTCGGCCTCGAGCATCACGAGGTGCTGCGAGCCGACGGTGTCGATGTTGACGAAGCACGTCGTCTGCGGGTCGAGCTCGTCGCGGTGGCGCGCGACGAACGCGCGGATGCCGTCCTGGAGGGTCTCCTCGGCGCCGCACGAGACGAGCAGCACGCGCAGCCCATCGACGGATCGCTCGTCGAACAGCTCCGCGAGGCCGACCAGCGCGGCGACGCCCGAGAGGTTGTCGCTGGCGCCGGGCACCGTCTCGTGGCGCCACACGTCGCCGACGAGCGCCGTCGCGAGCGCGCCGAGGGCGAGCGCGGAGCGAGCGAACGCCGGACGCCGCGTGAGCGCGGCCGCGACCGTGCCGGCCGGCCCGGCGAGGCCGAGCCACCACTGCGGCGGCGGCGTCCTGCCCCGTTCGATCACCTGCGGCGCCAGCTCGTAGATCCGTTTGAAGAGCGACTGGTCGAAGATCACGCCCGTCTGCGGCGCGTCGTGGTGCGCGATCACGACCAGCGTCGCCTCGCCCGCGCCGGCGCGGGCGACGACATTCACCGTCGTGCGCCGCCTGCGGATCAGCCGGCGGAGGATGCGCGGGCCGTTCTGCGCCTCATCGACGATGCCCGCGAAGGACAGCGCCGCGAGCAGGGCGCCCATCCGCCGGCGTCCGCGCAGCGACAGCGCCGCCGCAAGCACGCCCAGCGAGCCGAGCGCGAACGACGTCGGCGGGAACGTGCCCCACGAGGGCTCGTCCTCGAGCTCGACCTCGAACCCCGAGACCGCGCGCAGGCGCCGCGCGAGCCACTCCGCGGCCTCCCGCTCCCCCGCCGAGCACGGCGTGCGGTCGATCGGCGCGAGGCGCTCGATGACCTCGCGCAGCACAGCGCCGAGGGGCTGCGACTCCACCGTGGAGCCGCTCACAGAAAGCAGCGGCCCTCGCCGCGGTAGGTCGGCACCTCCTCCGCGATGCGCTCGCCCTCGAGCAGGTGCAGGCTCGCGAAGCGCTCGCACAGCTCGCCCGCCTTCGCGTGTCGCATGTACACACGATCGCCGATCTCGAGCGCGTCCGCGACGGTACCGACGAGCGGCGTCTGAACCTCGCCCGCGCCCTCGAGCCGGTCGAGGCGCAGGCCGGCGGGCAGGTACGGGCTCGGCAGGCGCGCCGCGTCGGCCGGCCCCGAGGCGAGATAGCCGCCGCCGAGCGCAGTAACGACGCCGCGTCCGGGCCGGCGCACGACGGGCAGCGCGAAGAGCGCGGCCGGGCGCGGGGTGAACGCGCGGTAGGCGTCGAACAGCGTCGGCCCGTACAGCCCCGAACCCGCCGTCACCTCCGTGACCGCCGCCTCCGCGCTCGTGCCCTCGAGGCTGCCCGTGCCGCCGCCGTTGACGAGCTCCAGCGGCGTGCCCGCATCGCGCGCCACGGCGGCGACCGCGTCGACGACCGCAGCGCGCCGGCCCGCGAGCTCGCGCGCGGAGCGCCGCTGCATCGCGCGCACGAGGGCCCCGCGCAGCGGCCGCCCCGGCGGCGCGTCGCCGACGCCCGCGATCTGCGCCTCGTAAGCCATGATCCCGACGAGCCGCACGCGCTCGCTCGCGACGATCGCGCGCGCGAGCTCCGCCGCCTGCTCGGGAGTTCGCACGGGCGAGCGTTTGACTCCGACGTGCGCGCGCCCGCCGAGCACCGGCCAGCTCGCGTCGACGTCGATGCACACGCGCACCCTGCCCGCGGCGCCCGCCGCGCGCTCGATCATGCGCAGCTGCTCGGCCGAGTCGACCATCACCGCGATGCCGGCCGCGCCATCGCCCGGTGCGCCTGCGCGGTCACTCTCAGCGCCGGCGCGCGCGAGCGCGCCGAGCGCTGTCTCGTCGGCTGTCGGGTACGCGACGACGATGTCGTCGAAGCCGTTCTCGGCGAGCCACAGCGCCTCGGGCAGCGTGAACGCGAGCGTGCCCCGGAACCCCTCGCGGGCGAGCGCGCGGCGCTGCAGCGCGCGGCAGCGCACCGACTTGCTTGCGAGCCGGATCGGCTTGCCGCGCGCGCGCGCGACGAGCGCGTCCGCGTTCGCCCACAGGGCGTCGAGGTCGACCAGCGCGAACGGCGCCTGCAGGCCGGCCGTCGCGCGCTCGAGGCGCTCGTACGCGGGCTCAGGCATCGACCGGGCCGAGGACGCGGTCGGTGTACGCGTTCGCGAAGCACCCGTCGGGATCGAGGCGCCGGCGCACCGCGAGGAAGCGGTCCCAGTCGGGGTACCTCGTACGCAGTGTCGCCGCCGTCTGGAAGTGGCGCTTGCCCCAGTGCGGACGGCCGTCGAGCTCGTCCATGATCTGCTCGACCGCGCGGAAGTACGGCTCCCACTCCATCTGCTCGAACATGTGCACGGCGACGAAGCCGCTCTCGCGCCCCGCGGCTGTGCTGATGAAGGCGTCGTCCGGCGCGACCGCGCGCGCCTCGATCGGGAACGGGACGCGAAAGCCGCGCTCGACGATCACGTCCAGCACGCGCCTGACGGCCTCCGGCAGGCGCTCGCGCGGGAGCGCGTACTCCATCTCGGTGAAGCGCACGAGGCGCGGGCTCGAGAAGATCGCCGACGAGGGCTCGACGCGCTCGGAGGAGCCCGCGAGCCCCGTCACGAGGCGGTTGATGCGCGGAATCGCGCGCGGAAACCGGCGTCCCGCGCGGCAGAAGAGGCCGAACGCGTGGTTGGTGAGGAGCACGTCGTTGACGTACGCGGAGCGCGGCGAGCGGCGCTTGGGCGGATCTTCGGTGCGGTTGTTCGTGCGCGTGAGCGCCGTGCGCGCGTGGGGAAAGACGAAGAACTCGAAGTGGTCGTTGGCGCGCACGCGCTCCTCGAAGCTCTCCAGCACCTCGTCCAGGGGGGCGGGCGCGTCGACGCCGCGGAGCGTGAACGCGGGCACCGCTTGCAGCGTCACCTCCGCGATCACGCCCAGCGCTCCCAGGCTCACGCGCGCCGCGCGGAACGCCTCGGAGTCGCTCTCGGCCGAGCACTCGAACAGCGATCCGTCCGCGAGCACGAGCTTCAGCGCCCGCACCTGCGAGGGGATGTTCCGAAGGCGTCCGCCGGTGCCGTGGGTCGCGGTCGCGATCGCGCCGGCGATGCTCTGGACGTCGATGTCGCCGAGGTTCTCCAGCGCGAGCCCGTGCTCGAGCAGGCGGCGGCTGAGCTCGTGAATCGTGATCCCCGCCTGCACGCGCACGAGCGCGCGCTCGGCGTCGAGCTCGAGCACTCCGTCGAGGCGCTCGAGCGAGACCATCACCCCATCGGTGCACGCGATGTCGCTGAACGAGTGCCCGCTGCCCACCGCGCGCACGCGCAGCCCGCGCTCGCGCGCGCCGGCGACGGCAGCGTGTAGCTCCTCGAGCGAACGTGGCCGGCACAGCTGCGCGGGCGAGCAGCGTTGATCGCGCGCCCAGTTCCTCCAGGCGGTGGCAGAAGTGCGGTGGTCGCTAGGCTCGCCCATCACATGCCGGACCCCGAGCCTACTGCGAGCGAGCCCGCCGGTCGCAGACCGGCAGGCGGCCCGCCGGAGACGGGCGCGCGCGCACGCAGCCGTCCGCTGGCCGATCTCCGACCCGCATCGGCAAGGCGCGCGACGGTGATCGGAGCGGGCTCGTTCGGGACCGCGCTCGCGGTCCTGCTCGCGCGCGCCGGCCTGCGCACCACGCTTCAGACCCGCACCGAGGAGCAGGCGTGGGCGCTCGCGGAGAAGAGCGAGAACGACGTCTACCTGCCCGGCGTCGAGCTGCCCTCGGCTCTGCGAATCGAGCCCGCGTCCGCGGGCGTGGCGCGCGCGGAATACGTCTTCCTCGCCGTCCCGTCGCAGGGTCTTCGCGAGGTCATCGACGCGCTCGGCGGCGCAGGCCTCTCGCGGCGCGCGGCGGTGGTCTCCGTCGCAAAGGGCCTCGTTCCGCCCGATGGCCACCCTCCGACCGCGCTCCTCGAAGCGACGTTCGGCGCTGCGCGCGTCGCCTGCGTCGGCGGCCCCGCGCACGCGCGTGAGATGGTTCACGAGGGCGCGGGGCTCGTCGCGGCCTCCACCGACGAGGCGCTCGCGGGCTCGCTCGCGCAGCTCTTCGAACGCGCCGGCGTCGTCTGCGAGCGGTCCAACGACCCGCTCGGAGTCGAGCTCGCGGGCGCCGCCAAGAACGCCGCCGCGCTCGCCGCCGGCGCGACGGAGGCGCAGGGTCTGAACGCCGCCGGCGCCGCCGCCGGTCACATCTTCGCGGAGGTCTGGCGCTACGCCGAGGGCCTCGGCGCGCGGCCCGAGTCGATGATCGGGCTCGCCGGCACGGGCGACCTCGTCGCGACGGCGCTCGCGCGCACGAGCCGCAACCGCCGCGCCGGCGAGCTGCTCGCCTCCGGCGCGCGCGCCGCCGAGATCCCGAGCCTGGTCGGCCAGGCGGTGGAGGCGCTCGAGTCGGTGCCCCTGCTCGCGCTCGCGCTCGCGCGCGCGGAGGTCCACGCGCCGGTGACCGCGGCGCTCGCGCGACTGATCGCCGGCGAGCTGCCGCTCGACGACTGGGTCGCGCTCGTGCGCGCGACCGTGCCTCCGCCCGCTCGCTGGGGGCGCCGGCGCGAACGCGGCGCGTTCATGCGCGCGCTGCGCCGCCTGCTGCGCGGCTGATCAGCCGTCGCGCATGAGCGCGCTCACGACGGCCTCGTAGACGCCCGCGCCGTACGACGCTTCGGCGATGCGCACGTTCGCGCGCGCGGCGGCATCCTCGCGGATCGACGGATCGCGCTCGACGGCGTTCGCGACGAGCCAGAAGGTGCCGACGGCGGCGGCGCAGGCGAGGTCCTCGCGCGAGTCGCCGACCGCGAACACCTCCTCGCGCGCATACCCCCGGGCGCGCATGTGCAGGGCGACGGCGCCGGCCTTCGACGCGCCGCTCGGCACGAGGTGGTAGCCGCGCACGCAGGACAGGCTCGCGAGCGCGTCCGAGCGCCGGCTGACGACGCCGTTGTCGACGAGCCGCAGGCCCTCGTGCCCGTGCTCGGCGAGCAGCGCGTCGGCCTCCGCCGCGTCGACCAGGCCGCGGAACAGGTGCGAGACTTCGCGGTTGGTGTGCCACGGCTCGTGGTACTCGAGGCGGCCGGCGTACTGCTCGAGCAGCAGCGCCGGCGCACCCGCGCGCTCGATCTGCTCGGCGATCGAGACCTCGCCGGGGAGCCACTCGCCGGTGAGCCAGCTCTCCTCGCCGTCGACCACGACGCACGAGCCCGCCTCGAAGATGTACGAGCTGCCCCCGAGCAGCCGCGCGTCCTCGAACACCTGCGTGCGCCGCCGGCCGGACATCAGCACGACCTCCACGCCCGCGCGCAGGCACGCCTGCACCGCGCGCGGTCCCGCGATCGAGACCGCGCCGTCCCCGTCGTGCATCAGCGAAGCTCCACGACCGAGGAGCGTCCCGTCGAGGTCGATGTAGACGGCGCGCGGCGCGGCCTCGGCGCTCATGCGCCGACGCGCTCGCGCGCTTGGCGATCAGGCGCGGCTCGCAGGGGCGGGCGCTCGACCGGTGCGAGATCGGCGCGCACGCCGCCGGTGTGCGCCGGAGCGAGGCGCCCGTCTCCCTCCAGGCGCCGCGCGATCGTCGCGAGCACCGTCAGCGCCATCGGCGCGAGCGCCGCGAGCGGTTGGTGGCGGTTGCGGTGCTCCTCGAGGTCGACCTGTGCGATCCCCTCGAGGCCGACCTCGCGCCACACGTCGATGAGCATCGCGACCTCGACGCCGTAGCCGGTCGCGAACGGGATGCACTCGAGCAGCGAGCGCCGCGCGGCGACCTCGCCCGCGAGCGGCTGGCGCACGGCGGCGAGCTCGGGGTAGAAGACCGCGAGCGCCGGGCGCGCGGTCAGGTGGTTCACGCGCCCGCCCCCATCGGCGTGCAGCGCGCCCTCGTACTCGATCGGGCGGCGGTAGTGGCCCTTGACGAACGACACGCCGGGCTCGCACAAGAGCGGCCCGAGCAGACCGCACGCGAAGTGCGGCGAGAAGCCCTCGCTGTCGGCGTCGAGAAAGCACACGAGATCGCCGCGCAGGCTCCAGAGCGCGCGCCACATCGCGTCGCCCTTGCCGAGCGCCGGGCCGAGCTCGCCCACCAGCTCGTCCTCCTGCCACACCTCCGCGCCCGCGCGCGCGGCAACCTCGGCGGTGCCGTCGGCCGACGCCGCGTCGACGACCACGAGCTCGTCGATCGCGCCCAGCGCCTTGAGCTCCAGGAGCGCTTCGACGATCGCGCCCACCGTCCCCGCGCACTCGCGCGCGGGCAGGCACACGGACACGCTCAGCTGAAGTTCGGAACGTGCGGCCGCGATGCGGCTCGGGGGGTACTCGGAGTGGTGGAACGACCGCAGCGCGGCGGACATCGGCTCTACTATCGCAACTCGTGGTCGTAGAGCGGGTGACCGAGCCGTGGAGCGCGCTGCTCGAAGAGGGACGCGCGGACGGGCGCCTAGTACACGAGGCGCGCGAAGGCCCGGGCCCGGCGACGCTCGCGCCCGCACCGTCCGAGCTCCACCCCGACGTGCTCGCGGCGCTCGATCGGCTGGGCATACGCGAGCTCTACTCGCACCAGCTACAGGCGCTGCGCTGTGCGCTCGAGCAGCCGACGATCGTGACCAGCGGCACCGCATCGGGAAAGTCGCTGTGCTTCAACCTGCTCGCGCTCGACGTGCTCTGCCGCGACCCGCGAGCGCGAGCCCTGTACATCTATCCGACGAAGGCGCTCGCGCAGGACCAGGCGCGAGCGCTGAGCACGCTTGGGATCGGCAAGGCGGTACGGCCGGCGATCTACGACGGCGACACGCCGCGCGAGGCGCGCGCGGACATCCGCGCGCGCGCGAACGTCGTGCTCACCAACCCGGACATGCTCCACGTGGGCATCCTCCCCAACCACCCCGCGTGGGCCGAGCTGTTCGCGAACCTCGCGGTCGTCGTGATCGACGAGGCGCACTGCTACCGGGGCGTGTTCGGCTCGCACGTCGCGAACGTGCTGCGGCGCCTGCGCAGGATCGCAGCCGCATACGGCACCGAGCCGCGCTTCATCCTCACCTCGGCGACGATCGCCAACCCGCTCGAGCTGGCCGAGCGGCTTACCGGCCTCGAGGGAGTGCGGCTGGTGGACGCGGATGGCTCGCCGACTCCGGCGCGCAGGATCGCGATCTGGAACCCGCCGCCGAGCGAGGATGACCCGGAAACCCGGCGCTCGGCGCTCAGCGAGGCGGCGGACGTGCTCGCGCGGCTGGTGCGCGAAGGCGCGCGCACGATCTGCTTCATCAACTCGCGCAAGGCCGTCGAGCTGCTGAGCCGGCTCGTGCGCGAGGCGCTCGCTAAAGACGACGAGGCGCTCGCGCAGCTCGTCGTGCCGTACCGCGCCGGCTACACGCCGCAGCAGCGCCACGAGCTCGAGGAGCGGCTCGCGCGCGGCGAGCTGCGGGCGGTGATAACGACGGACGCGCTCGAGCTCGGCATCGACATCGGCACGCTCGACGCGTCCGTCGTCGTGACGTTCCCGGGGACCGTCGCGTCGCTGCGCCAGATGTGGGGTCGCGCGGGGCGCTCCTCGGTGCGCGGCGCGGGTCGCGGCCTCGCGCTCTTCCTCGCGGGGGACGACGCGCTCGACCAGTTCTTCGCGCGCCATCCGGAAGAGTTCCTCGACCGCTCGGTCGAGATGGCGATCCTCGACCACGAGAACCCGCTGATCTTCCGCCGCCACCTGCTGTGCGCGGCCCACGAGGGCCCACTGTCGCGCGGCGAGGAGGAGTTCTTCGGGCCGCGCTGGGAGGCGCACGCCGATGTGCTCGTGAGCGCGGGCGAGCTGCGGCGGCGTCCGGCCGGCCCTCCCTCGGCGGCGTCCGCGCAGACGCCGGGCGGCGGCGTCGCATACGTCCCGCGCCGGCCGGGCTCCTACCCCGCGGCGGAGGTGTCGCTGCGTTCGGCCTCCGGGGAGATCGTTTCGATCATCGATGCGAGCACCGGCGAGCTGCTGGGGACGACGGAGTCCGCGCGCGCGCCCGCGACGGTGCACGAGGGCGCGGTGTACCTGCACCTGGGGCGCTCGTTCGAGGTCTGCGAGCTCGACCTGCCCCGCGGGCGCGCGCTCGTCACCCCGTTCAGCGGCGACTGGTACACGCGTCCGAAGGTGCACACGGACACGGCGATCGAGACGCTGCTCGACCGCCGCGAGACACTCGGGGTGACGCTCTCCTTCGGCGAGGTCAGCGTGACCGACGAGGTCGTCGCCTACCAGCGCACCCGCAGCGGCGATCGGACGCCGTTCGAGCTCGTCGGACTCGAGCTCCCGCCGACGAGCTTCCGCACGCAGGCGCTGTGGTACGAGCTCGACGAGCGCGCACTGCAGCGCGAGCTCCCGCTGCACGCGCTGCTGGGCGCGCTGCACGCGACGGAGCACGCGCAGATCGCGGTGCTGCCGCTGCTCGCGATGTGCGACCGCTGGGACATCGGCGGCCTGTCGACGAACCTCCACGACCAGACGAACGCACCGACGATCTTCATCTACGACGGCCACCCGGGCGGGATCGGCATCTCGCGCACCGCGTTCACGCGCTTCGAGCAGCTGTGCGCGGACGCGTGCGCGCTGATCGGCGAGTGCGCGTGCGCCGACGGCTGCCCCTCGTGCGTGCAATCGCCGAAGTGCGGCAACCTCAACGAACGGCTGTCGAAGCCGGGGGCGCTGCTGTTGCTCGAGTCGATGCTCGAGCGCGACCGAGAGATCGCGCGCGCAGCGCTCTGACGGCGGCTGTGCACTGTTGAGGGCAAGGGAGAGGATGCGCGCTGCCTTCAAACGGACGCTGCTCGCGCTCGCCGCCGCGGCGGTGCTCGGCACGGCGATCGCGACGCTCGCAACCGCGCCGGCCGTCCAGAGCGCGCCGGCGGGCGCAATCGCGCTGGCCGGCGTCAGCGCGCCGGGGGCCCGCGCGGCCGCCGCCGTCAGCGGGCCGGCGAGCGCCGAGCTGCTCGGCGAAGGGCCCGGCGGGCGAACGGCGCTGACGAGCTGGACGCTCGCGCGCGACCCCTCCGATCGGGGGCTCGCGCGGGGCTGGCAGCGCGGCGGCTTCGCGGGGCGCGCGGTGAGCGTGCCGAACGTGGTCGACGCGACGGACATCAAAGGCGCGGCGGGCTGGCGCAACTACGACGGCTCGGTCGCGTGGTACCGCACGACGTTCGACGCGCCGCAGGCGGGCGCCTACGCGTTGCGCTTCGCGTCGGCGAACTTCCGCGCGAGGGTGTTCGTCGACGGGCACGCGCTCCTCACACACGTCGGCTCGTATCTGCCCTTCGAAGCGCGCGCGGCGCTCACGGCGGGGACGCACACGGTCGTCGTGCGCGTCGACTGGCGCAATCCGACCGCGCAGGTGAGCGAAGGCTTCCACCGCACGTGGTTCAACTGGGGCGGACTCGACGGACCGGTGAGCGTGCGCGCGATCGGCGCGAGCGAGCTGTCCGAACCGACGATCGCGGTGCGGCTGGCGCCCGACTCACCGAGCGCGAGCGAGGCGCTCGTGCGCATCGCGGTGCGCGTCACGAACAACGGTCCGTCGCGGACGCTCGCGCCGCAGGGGACGCTCACACGCGAAGGCGCCTCGACGACCTTCGGCTTCGCGCCGCGCGCCTTCGCGCGCGGCGAATCGGCGACGCTCGCGACGACAGTCACGCTCCGCAAGCCCGCGCTGTGGGCGCCGGGACACCCCGACCTGTACGCGCTGGAGCTGGAAGAGGGCGGCGAGAGCAGCTACACCGCGCGCGTCGGCCTGCGCGAGATCTCCCGGGACGGCGGACGCGTGTATCTCAACGGCGAGCGCCTGCTCCTGCACGGAGCGTCGCTGATCGAAGACGCGCGCGGGCACGGCGACGCGCTGACGCCCGCCGACGACGACCGGCTCGTCTCCGAGCTGGAGGCGGTGGGCGCGAACGCGGTCCGCTCCCAGCACCCGCTGTCGCCCGCGCTCGTCGAACGGCTGGACGCGGCGGGCATCCTCGTGTGGCAGGGAATCGGCCCCGTCGAAGGCGCGGGCAACTGGCACGAGACGACGCCCGCGCTGCTGCGCGCGGCCGAAGGCGACGCGCTGAGCACCGTGCACGAGCTCGCGCTGCACCCGTCGATCCTCGCCTGGAACCTCGTCGACGAGCTCGCCGAGAACGGTCACTCCTCCTACGAGCTGCGCTACGTGCGCTCGCTGAGCGCGTGGCTGCACCGCAACGACCCCGAACGTCTCGTCGCGATCGAGGTCTGGGGCACGCACCCGCCGGCGGTCGCGGGGCCGATCTACGGCGCCACGGACGCCGTCTCGGAGACCGACTATACGGGCTGGTACGACGCCGCCACCGCGAGCGCGTCGCATCAGCGCGCGCTGATGCGCGCGCGCCTTTTGGCGATGGAGCGCACCTTCCCCGGCAAGGTGCTCGTGATCAGCGAGTTCGGCGCGGAAGCGAACACGCTCAACGCGCCCGGCAGGCCCGGCAGCTACTCCTTCCAGTCGCAGCTCTTGGAGCGCCACATCTCGGTCTACGAGGGCGACCCGAAGCTCTCGGGCATGCTCATCTGGAACCTGCGCGACTACCCGCTGATCCCCGCCTTCCGCGGCGGGTCGATCCTCGCGCAGCAGCCGGGCGTGCGCCTCACCGAAGGGATGCTGCAGAAGGGCCTCTTCACCTACGCCGGAGCCGCCAAGCCGGCGGCGACGGCGGTCGCGAGGCTGTTCAGGGCGCTGCCGGCTGTGTGAGGGGGGACCGTGCATGCACGGTCCCCGGGAGCGGCGCATGCGCCGCTCCCCAAGGGCCGGCGCATGCGCCGGCCCAGCACCCGGCGCATGCGCCGGGTGCGCCGACCGGCACATGTGCCGGTCGGGAAGTCAGGATTTGTTGCCGCGTGCGATCTTGCGCAGGTCGATCGTCGCGTCGTAGAGCTTCGCGTCGACGCCCTCTTCGATCGCGACCTCGCGCAGCGGGCGCCCGGAGGCGGTCGCCTTGCTGACGATCACCGCGCCCTTGTCGTAGCCGATCGCGCTGTTGAGCGCCGTCGCGACCGCGAGCGTCGCGCCGGCCGAGGCGTCTGTCCCGCGCCGGTTGGCGCGGATCCCGTCGACGCACTTCTCGGCGAACACGCGCGAGGTCGCGGCGAGCAGATGCAGCGAGGAGAGCAGGTTGCGCGCGATCAGCGGGATGCGCACGTTCAGCTCGAGCTGGCCCTGCATCCCGCCGATCGTGATCGCGGTGTCGTTGCCGATCACCTGCGCGCAGACCTGGAGCACGACCTCCGGGATCACCGGGTTGACCTTGCCGGGCATGATCGAGGAGCCCTTCTGCAGCTCGGGCAGAAAGATCTCGCCGATCCCCGCGCGCGGGCCCGAGCCCATCAGCGCGAGGTCGTTCGCGATCTTCGTCAGCGAGACCGCGAGCACGCGCAGCGCGCCCGAGAGCTCGACGAGCGCATCGCGGCTAGCCTGCGCCTCGAACGGGTCGCGCGGCGGGGCGATCTGGCGCAGCCCCGATTCCCGTCGCAGCCGCGCGCGCACCTTCTCGGCGAAGCGCGGGTGCGTGTTCAGGCCGGTCCCCGTCGCGGTCCCGCCGAGCGGGATCTGGCCGACGTGCACGAGCGCCGCGCGCACGCGCTCGCCGCCGAGCCTGACCTGCGCGGCGTAGCCGCCGAACTCCTGGCCGAGCGTCACGGGCACGGCGTCCATGAGGTGCGTACGCCCCGCCTTGACGATGTTCTGGAAGCTCCGCGCCTTGCGCGCGAGCGCGCGCTCGAGCTGCGCGAGCGCGGGCAAGAGCTCACGCTCGGCGACCTCGAGCGCGGCGAGATGCACGGCCGAGGGGAACACGTCGTTGGAGGACTGCCCCATGTTGACGTCGTCGTTCGCGTGCGTGCCCGGGCCGGCGAGCCGCGCGATCACCTCGTTCGCGTTCATGTTGCTCGAGGTGCCCGAGCCCGTCTGGAAGACGTCGATCGGGAACTGGTCGTCGTGCTTGCCTTCCGCGACCCCGCGCGCGGCGCGCTCGATGCGCGCGGCCTTGCCCTTCGCCAGCAGCCCGAGCTCGGCGTTGACCGCCGCGGCCGCGCCCTTGATGCGCGCGAGCCAGCGCACGACGTCGACGGGGACGGTCTCGCCGGAGATGGGGAAGTTCTCGACGGCCTTCGACGTCTCGCTTCCCCACAGCTGCTTGCGCGCTGGCATGCTCGCGCAGAACCCTAGCCGTCCAGCGCCGCAAGCTCCCGCGCGGGCTCGCTCGCCGCATGGACCACCTCGCTCGCCGCCGCGCTCGCTGCGCGGCCGATCGGCGCTCCTGGCCGCGCCTAGAATGGGCCGCCCCTTTGAGCGAGCGACAGCGACATCCACTGATCCCCGCGCGCGAGGTCGATCCACGTCAGGAGCTGCCCGCGCTCGAGCTGGACGTGCTCGAGCGCTGGCGCGCGCGAGACGTGTTCGCGCAGTCGCTGCGCGCGCGCGAGGGGGCGCCGCGGTGGGTCTTCTACGAGGGCCCGCCGACAGCCAACGGGCCGCCCGGGTCGCACCACGTGCTCTCGCGCGTGTTCAAGGACATCTACCCGCGCTTTCAGACGATGCGCGGGTACTCGGTCGAGCGCAAGGGCGGCTGGGACTGCCACGGGCTGCCGGTCGAGATCGCGGTCGAAAAGGAGCTCGGCATCAAGAGCAAGGCCGAGGTCGAGGCATACGGCATCGGCCGCTTCAACGACCGCTGCCGCGAATCGGTGTTCGCGTACCTCAAGGAGTGGGACCGGCTGACCGAACGGATCGGCTTCTGGGTCGACCTCGACGACGCGTACCGCACGATGGACGAGACGTACATCGAGTCGGTGTGGTGGGCGCTCGCGGAGATCGATGCGCGCGGCCTCTTGTACGAAGGCCACAAGGTCGCGCCGTACTGCCCGCGCTGCGAGACGACGCTGTCCTCGCACGAGGTCGCGCAGGGCTACGAGGACATCGTCGACGACAGCGTCTACCTCGAGCTCCCGGTCACGGGCGGCGGGGAGAAACTGCTCGTCTGGACGACGACGCCGTGGACGCTCCCGGGAAACGTCGCCGTCGCCGTCTCCCCCACGGCCAGCTACGCGCGCGTGCTCGCGGACGGCGAGCCGTTCCTGCTCGCCGAGGCACGCGTGAGCGCGGTGCTGGGCGAGCGCGCGGAGGTGCTCGAGCTGATGACCGGCGAGGAGCTCGCCGCTCGCTTTCGCTCGTATGAGGGCCCGATCTTCGCCGCGAGCGACCGCGAGCCCGGACCACTCCCGATCCTCGTCGACGGCTTCGTGACGACCGATGACGGCACCGGCATCGTGCACCTCGCGCCGGCGTTCGGCGAGGACGACTACCGCGTCGCGGGCGCCGCGGGGATCTTCAGGGCCGATGATCCGGGCACGCTGTACAACCCGGTGCGCGCGGACGGGACGTTCGACGAGCGCCCGCGCGCCCGCGACGGCTCGTCGTTCGCGGGCCGGTTCGTGAAGGACGCGGCGCTCACGGCCGCGCTGATCGACGACCTGCGCGAGCGCGGGCTGCTGCTGCGCGCGGAGAAGTTCGAGCACTCCTATCCCCACTGCTGGCGGTGCGGCACGCCGCTCCTCTACTACGCGAAACCCTCCTGGTACATCGCGACGACGCGCTTGCGCGAGGTGCTGCTCGACGCGAACGAGACGGTCGCGTGGCACCCGCCGTACGTCAAGCACGGGCGCTTCGGCGACTGGCTCGCGAACAACGTCGACTGGGCGCTCTCGCGCGAGCGCTACTGGGGCACGCCGCTCCCGGTGTGGCGCTGCGCGGACGGCCACACGGAGCTGATCGGGTCGTTCTCCGAGCTCGCGCGGCGCAGCGGACGCGAGCTCGCCGACCACCACCGGCCGTTCGTCGACGAGCTGACGTTCCCGTGCGCCCACGCCGAGGGCGATGGCGGCGAGTGCGGCCAGCCGGCCTCGCGCGTGCCCGAGGTCATCGACGTGTGGTTCGACTCCGGCGCGATGCCCTTCGCGCAGCACCACTTCCCGTTCGAGAACGCGGAGCGCTTCGAGGCGCTGTACCCCGCGGACTTCATCTGCGAGGCGCAGGACCAGACGCGCGGCTGGTTCTATTCGCTGCTCGCCGTCGCGACGCTGATCGCGCGCGACGCGCCGTACCGCAACGTCGTCTGTCTCGGCCTGATCGTCGACGAGGCGGGGCAGAAGATGTCGAAGTCGAAGGGCAACACCGTCGAGCCGCAGCGGATCCTCGACCTCTATGGCGCAGACGCGTTCCGCTGGTACTTCTTCACGTCCAAGCAGCCGTGGGACGGCTACCGCTTCTCCGAAGCGGCGATCGGCGAGGGCGTGCGTCTGTTCCTCAAGCAGCTCTGGAGCACGTACTTCTTCTACGTGCTGTACGCGAACGCGAGCGTCGAAGAGCTCGCCTCGGCCCCTGTGACGGGGCCGGCGAGCGAGAACGACCTCGACCGCTGGGCGCGATCGCGCACCGCGGCGACCGCCGAGACGGTCGCCGAGCGCCTGGACTCCTACGACGCGACGTCCGCCGGGCGCGCGATCGCGGAGCTCGTCGAGGACCTCTCGAACTGGTACGTGCGGCGCTCGCGGCGCCGCTTCTGGGACGGCGAGCCGGCCGCGTTCGCGACGCTCCGCGAGTGCCTGCTCGCGGTCGCGAAGATGCTCGCGCCGCTGTGCCCGTTCATCGCGGACGAGATCTACGACAACCTCGATGGCTCGCTGCCGAGCGTGCACCTGTGCGACTTCCCCGCGAGCGGAGGCGTGGCGGGCGCGCAGGCGGCCTCGCGCGAGGAGGAGCTCGAGTCCGCGATGGCGCTCGCGCGGGAGACGGTGCGCCTCGGCCTCGGCGCGCGCGCGAAGGCGAAGGTGAAGGTGCGCCAGCCGCTCGGCGAGGCGGTGGTCGTCGCGGACGGGCGCGAGCGCGCGGCGATCGAACGGCTCGCGGACGTCGTCAAGGACGAGCTGAACGTGCGCAGCGTGCGCTTCGTCGCTGCCGCCGACGAGGTCTCGAACTACGAGGTCAAGCCCAACTACCGCACGCTCGGCCCGCAGTTCGGCAAGGACATGCCGCTCGTCGCCGACGCGATCGCGGCGCTCGATCCCGCGCACGTGGCGGCCGCGGTACGCGGCGCTAACGGCGCGCTCGGGATCACGATCAACGGCCGCGAGCACACGCTGAGCGCGGACGAGGTGATCCTCACGATGCGCGCGCCCGAGGGCTACAGCGTCGAGCGCGAGGGCGCGCACGCCGTCGCGCTCGACCTCGCGATCGACGCCGAGCTGCTCGCCGAGGGCTACGCGCGCGAGATCGTCCACGCGGTGCAGAACGCGCGCCGCGACGCGGGCCTCGCGGTCGAGGACCGCATCGAGCTGTCGCTGTCAGGAGACGGCGCGCTGCTCGACGCCGCGAGCTCGCACCGCGACTACGTCGCCGGCGAGACGCTCGCGCTCGACGTCGACCTCGGGCTCGCCGCGCCGGCGGACTCGCGCGAGCAGTGGTACGTGCAGGAGACGACCGTCGACGCCCTCGCGCTGACGATCGCGCTGCGCCGCACCGGCCCCGGCCGCGGCTGAAGCCCGCGGCCGTCTACGCCCCGGGAGGGCCGCCCGCAGCGACCATATGACCGCGGCCTAGCCTAAGCGGCGGTCAGCGCCGGCTCGAGCTCCTGCTCCAGCTTCTTCTTGGGGTACGCGCCGATGACCGTCTTGACCGGCTGGCCGGCCTTGAAGAGGATCAACGTGGGAATCGACAGGACCTGGTAGCTCGCCGCCGTCTGCTGATTCTCATCGACGTTGAGCTTTACGACGCGCAGATCGGGCCGCTCGGCGGCGATCTCTTCGAGCACCGGCGCAACGACGCGGCACGGCCCGCACCACGGCGCCCAGAAGTCGACGAGGACGGGGCTTTCGGCCTCGATTACCTCGGCCTGGAAGTTGGTGTCGGTGACTTCTGTGAGGGTGCCTGCCATTGGGGGTCTCCTTGATCGCTTATACACCACTATACAAAGTAAAGGGGCTCAACCGGCTCACCGCACCTCCACGAGCCACCCTTCGGAGTAGCGCACGATCGGCGGGTGGATGTGCGTGAGCGCGGTGAACAGGTGCGGCGAGACGTACACCTCGACGAGTGCGGAGACGATCAGCACGGGGACGGCGATCGCGACGGTTACGAAGGTCGCCGCGAGCAGCTGCTCCCACTCGCCGCGGCGACTCGCGATGATCCAAGCGGCGAGCGGTAGGAACAGCGCGATCAGCTCCGGGATGGCGTGCGGCAGCACGCCGAGCAGGAGCGTCGCGGGCGACACCCGCAGGAAGCCCGCGACGCCGCCGAGCGTGCGGCCGAGCAGATAGGCCTGCGCGCTCAGCGAGAAGGTGGTCGCGGCGGCGACGAAGCAGATCGCGATGCGCCCGCCGTGTTCGTGCACCCAGCGCGAGAGTCCCGTGCGGTACTGCGCCTGCAGCGGCAGCGCGGACCCCGCGATGAACCCCGCCACGCACGCCATCGCGTGCAGCGCGAGCACCAGCCCGTTGCGCCGCAGGACGCCGAGCACGTCGCCGCCGTCCCCGGCCGCGAACGGCGGCCGCAGCGTGAGGATCGTCTGGTGCGCGGGGTCGACGTAGGAGATCGCGAGGACCGCGAGCAGCAGACCGGTCGCCGCGGCAGCGCTGCCGAGCGTCCAGCGACCGAGGACCGTGAGCGGGTTGCGATGCCACTCGCGCAGGGTCGCCCGCGTGTGGCGCACGCCGTGCGCGAACGCGTATTGGGAAGCGTCCACCACCTATCGATCGGCGCCGCGGCGGTTTATCTGAAGCGCAGGAGCGGCACCAGCCACATCGCCTCGGCGGCGATGCGCCACGACATCTTGCTCGTCCCGTGCTCGCGGTCGCGAAAGATGATCGGCACCTCGACCACGCGAAAGCCCGCGCGCACGGCGCGGTAGGTGAGCTCGACCTGAAAGGCATAGCCGCGCGAGCGAACACCGTCGAAGTGAATCGCTTCGAGCACCTCGCGGCGGAAGCACTTGAAGCCTCCCGTCAGGTCCTTGATCTTCAGGCCGAGGACCCAGCGCGCGTACGTCGACCCGCCCTCACTGACCAGGCGGCGCAGCAGCCCCCAGTCGCTGACGCCGCCGCCGGGCACGTAGCGCGAGCCGAGCGCGAGGTCTGCGCCCTCGTGCACCGCCGCGAGCAGCCGCGCGAGGTCCGCGGGATCGTGCGAGAAGTCGGAGTCCATCTCCATCACAAAGCCCGCGCCCTCGTCGAGCGCGCGGCGGAAGCCGGCGAGGTACGCCGGGCCGATGCCGTTCTTCTCCGCGCGATGGAGCACCGACACCCACGCGTGCCGCGCGGCGAGCCGGTCTGCGATCTCGCCCGTGCCGTCGGGCGAGCCGTCGTCGACGATCAGCACGTGATGGCCGTCGGGCGAGGCGCGCGCGAGCACCGTGCCGGCGACTTCGACGATCGCCTCGAGGTTCTCCGCCTCGTTGTAGGTCGGAAGTATCAGCCAAGCCGCGCCGGACATCTCGGCCGCGTACCCTAACCAGGCGGCACGCGCGCCGATCGCCGCGGGCGCGGCGGCACTGCGCATACGCTCTCGGGCGGGTATGCCTGCTGCGGAGCTCTCGAATGCCGCGATCGCCGATGCGCTCGAAGAACTCGGCGACCTGTACGAGCTCGACGGCGCGATCGTTCACCGCGTGCTCGCCTACCGCACGGGCGCGAAATCGGTGCGCGCGGCGACGCTGCCGGTCGCCGCGCTCGCGCGCGCGGGGCGCGCGACCGAGCTGCCGGGGATCGGCGCGACGCTGCAGGAGAAGATCGTCGCGCTCGCGGACACCGGCACGATCCCCGCCGCCGAGAAGCTGCGCAAGAAGTTCCCCGCGGGCCTGTTGCAGATCACGCGCCTGCCCGGAATCGGTCCGAAGCGCGCGCGCCTGTTGCACTCCGAGCTCGGCATCGACTCGGTGCAGGCGCTGCGCGAGGCGACGCTCGCGCAGCGCGTTCGCACGGTGCGCGGGCTCGGGCCAAAGTTCGAGGAACGGGTCGCTCAGGCACTCGCCGAAGGCGTCGCCGAGCGCGATCGCAGCCCGCGCATGCTCCTGCCGCAGGCGCTCGAGCTCGGGGAGGAAATCGCAGCCTCCCTGCGCGACCGCGCCGCCGAGGGGACGACCGTGATGCTCGCGGGGTCGGCGCGCCGCCAGGCCGACAGCGTCAAGGACCTCGACCTGATCGCGACGACGACGCGCCCGACCGCGCTCGCGAAGGGCCTCGCGGCGGTGGGGCACGTGCAGGAGGTGAGCTCGGCCGGCCGCGCGGGCGCACGCGGCGTGACGTACTCGGGCATGGCGGTCGACCTGCGCATCGCCAAGCCCGCCGCGCTCGGCAACCTGCTCGCGCACATGACGGGCTCGGGCGAGCACAACGCGGCGCTGCGCGAGCGCGCGCTGCGCTCGGGCCTATCGGTCTCGGAGTACGGCGTGCTCGACCAGGCGATCGGCCGCACGCGCACGTGCGCGAGCGAGGCCGAGCTGTACGAGCTGCTGGGCCTCGCCTACATCGAGCCGGAGCTGCGCGAGAACCGCGGCGAGCTCGACGCCGCGCGGCTCGACGGCGGCAGCGGCCTGCCGCAGCTGATCGAACTCGCGGACATCCGCGGCGACCTGCATGCGCACACGGTGGCCTCGGACGGCCACAACACGATCGACGAGATGGCCGCCGCGGCGCTCGCGCGCGGCTACGAGTTCCTCGCGATCACCGACCACTCCGCGACGCACGGCTTCGGCAACGACGTCTCGCCCGCGCAGCTGCGCCGCCAGATCGAGCTCGTGCGCGAGGCGAACGCGCGCGTCGACGGCATCGAGCTGCTCGCGGGCAGCGAGGTGAACGTGCTGCCCGACGGCTCGCTCGACTACGACGACGCGCTCCTGCGCGAGCTCGACTGGGTGATCGCGAGCGTCCACACGTCGTTCCGGATCGGCACGCAGGCGATGACGGAGCGGATGCTCGCGGCGATCGAGCACCCGCTCGTGGACGCGATCGGACACCCGACGGGGCGGCTGATCGAGCGTCGCGAGCCGTACGAGCTCGATCTCGCGGCCGTCTTCGACGCGGCCGCGCGCACGGGCACGCTACTCGAGATCAACGCGAACCCCGCGCGACGCGACCTCAGCGCCGTGCACGCACGAGCCGCGCGCGCGGCGGGGGTGCGCCTGGTGATCAACTCCGACGCGCACCGCGTGCGCACGCTCGAGAACATGCGCTGGGGGGTCGCGACGGCGCGCCGCGCGTGGCTCACGCGCGACGACGTCTTCAACACGCGCTCCTGGCGCGAGCTGCAGGAGCTACGCAAGCCCACCGCCGCGCGCGAGGCGCGGCAGTAGCTCGCGCGCGACGACGGCGTCGACCGCCGTGCGCGTGAACGGCGCGAGCGCCTCCAGCGCGCGCGGGCCGTAGTCGCTCGCGGGCTGCTCGAGGGCCGCGCGCAGGCTCGACGCGAGCTCGTCGGCGACGAGGCGCGGGTCGAGCGCGCGTGCGAGCGGAAGCGCGGCGTACGGCCCTGGCGCGGGCGTCGTCACGAGCATGCAGCCGTCGGCGAGCGCCTCGAGCTGCGCGATGCCGTAGTCCTCGCGCCGCGGCGCGCACACGAACACGCGCGCGCGCCGCAGCAGCGCGCGGTACTCATCCGGGGCGAGCGTGCCGACGACGCGCACCCCATCCTCTCCCCCCTCCAACCAACCCGCGTCGCGCAGCTCGCGCTCGGAGGCACCCGCGATCACGAGCTCCTGGCCGTCGAGCGAGCGCAGCTCCGCGCGCACGCGGCGCCACGCGTCGAGCACGCGGTCGAGCCCCTTCTTGCGCGGGTTCGCCGCGTACGTGAGCGCGGCGATGTCGCGCGTTGCCGCCGTGTCCGGCGCTCCCGGAGCCGGCGCCCCCTCCGGCGCTCGCGGAGCGGACGCCTCGACCGGCACCGGGACGACGAGCGCGCGACCGTCGCGCGCGAGCTCGGCGGGCAGGCCGCGCATGCTCCCCTCGCTCCACGGCAGCAGCAGCGACGCCTCGCGCACGCGTTTGCGCTCGAGCGGGCGCTGCCAGAGGCCGTCCCACCCGGGCCGGTTGGCGGCGGCCGGCGCGTCGAAGCGGATCGCGCCGCGAACCGGCCAGAAGAGCGCCGCGGTGGTCGTCGAGTAGATCACGCTGTGCGGGCGCGCGCGCACACCGAGCGCGCCCTTCGCGCCCACCCGCGCGGCGCGCGCCCACGCGAGGTCCGTGAGCATCAGCGTGCGCACCGGCGGCGGCGCGTGCGCGCTCACGACCGTCGCGGCTGCGCCCGCGCGCTGCAGCGAGGCGCACAGCTCGGCGTCGGCGGCGCGCAGGCCGGCGGTCGAGCCGAGCGAGACGATCGTCACCTCGTGGTCGGCGGCGCCGTGCACGCCCTCACCTCACCTCACGGCGCCGTTGCCCTCGGGGCGCATCGCCTTGAAGCCGGGCGTGCGTTCGAGCGACATCGGGCGCAGCGGCGAGGTCCGCTGCACGAAGAAGGCCGCGCCGTCGCGCTCCTCGATCGCCCTCACCGCCGCGTCCTGGCGGCGCCAGGAGAACGCCCAGATGATCGCGAAGCCGGCGCCGATCGCCGGCACCTGCGGGGCGAGGAACGCGACGGCGCCTGCGAGGAGCGTGAACACGAGCAGCGGCCAGAGACGATTGATCAGCACCGCCGCGGGGTTCAGCTCGGGGAGCATCGTGCTCGCCCGCGCGCTCGCGAGCAGGCGCGAGATCGGCGGGTTGGTCTCGGCGCGCCGCGACATGCGCAGCCCGATCACGGTCGCGACCACCCACCAGCCGATCGCGACGTACAGCACGTTCGTTTCCGAGCCTTTGGCGATCGCGAGCGCGGTCACCGCGCCGAGGGCGGTCGCGGCGGCGGCGCTGAGGAGCACGGTCGCGCGCAGGAAGTCGGCGAAGCGCACGCGCCTAGGAGAGCAGGGCTGCGAGCAAGTCGCGCACGCCGCTCGTGCCCTCGACCGTCAGGTCGGCCGCGAGCGCGAGCTCTTCGGGCGTCTCCTCGGAGCTGACGGCAACGCACAGCGAATGCGCGAGCGAGCCCGTCTCCACGAGCGCGCGCAGGCCGCGAAACGCGTCGAGGTCGGTGCTGTCGTCGCCCACGTACAGCGCGGCGCCGACGTCGGCTCCGCGCAGCAGCGCGGACACGCCGAGCGCCTTGTCGAGGACGATCGGAGCGCGGACCTCGAGCACCTTCCGGCCCCAGTGGACCGCGAAGCCCTCCTCGACCGCGCGCCCGGCGATCTCGGCGACGGCCGCGGCGGCGGCGTCTTCGTCGGGCGCGCCGCGCCAGTGAAACGCGGCGATCGCGCCCTTGTCCTCGCCGCGAACGCGCAGGCGGTCGCGCTCGCTCGTGAGTGCGCGCTCGGCGAAGGCGCGCACGCGGGGAGCCCACTGCTCGAACTCGGGCGCCATCTCGGGCGTGCTCGCCCCCGGGCGCAGCAGTTCTCCGCCGTGGTTGCCGATGTAGGCGATCGTCCCGATCGCGACGATCTGGCGCGCGGTGTTCGCCTGGCGCCCGCTCACGCATCCCACGAGCCCGTAGCGCCGCGCGACTTCGATCAGCAGCGCACGCGTGGCCTCGGGTACGTGCGCGTCGGCGGCGTGGCGCACGATCGGAGCGAGCGTCCCGTCGATGTCGAGCAGCACGGCGGCTCTCGCAGGGTCCGCGCGGAGCGGCTCGAGCGCCGGGGCCAACGTTGTGCCTGCAGACACGCGGTCTAGTATGGCGCGCATCATCGCCCCCGCCGCTGCCCGCCCGCGTGAGCGCCCAGGCGCGCGCTGAGCGCTCGCTCGAGCGCGCGCTCAAGCTCGCGTTGATCGGCACCGCGGCCGGCGTCTTCAGCGGCCTGTTCGGCGTCGGCGGCGGCACCGTGATCGTCCCCCTGCTGATGCTGTGGCTGGGGTACGACGAGCGCACGGCGACCGGGACGTCGCTCGGTGCGATCGTCTTCATCGCCGCGTTCGCCGCGGGGACGCAGGGCCTGTACGGCAACGTGCACGTGCTCGACGGGATCCTGATCGGGATTCCGGCGATCGCGGGCGTGATGCTCGGCGCGCGTCTGCAGCAGCGCGTCTCCGGACCGGCGATCTCGCTGCTGTTCGCCGTAGTGCTCGTCGGCAGCGCGGTCGATCTGGTGCTGCGTTGATCGGCGCGATCGGCATCGGGCTCGCCGGGGGCGTGATAGCCGGGATGCTCGGCGTCGGCGGCGGCGTGCTGTTCGTGCCCGGGCTCGTCGCCTTCCTCAGCCTCAGCCAGCACCAGGCGGAGGCGACGTCTCTGCTCGCGATCGTCCCCGTCGCGATCGTCCGCACGTACACGCAGGACCGGTTCGGGAACGTCCGCCGCGGAGACGCGCTACTGCTCGGCCTGCTGTCGATCGGCGGCGCGGCCGCGGGCGTCGCGCTCGCGAATACGCTCAGCGGGCGCGCGCTGCGCGACTCGTTCGCCGCGCTGCTCGTGCTAGTCGCCGCGCAGCTCGTGCTCAAGGTTCGGGCGCCGGCGAAGGCGAGCACGCCGCGGGACGGCAACGGCGCCAACGGGATGCACTAGACTCGGGCGAGTATGGGTCTTGACAACCCGCTGCACATCGCGTTCCTCGTCGTGATCCTGCTGCTCCTGTTCGGAGCGAAACGGCTGCCCGAAATCGGGCGCCAGCTAGGGAGCGGGATGCGCGAGTTCAAGCATTCGGTCACCGGGCAGGGCGAGCCCGAGCGCCCGGCGCTCGCGCAGGGGCAGCAGCCTCAGGCCGCGCCCGAGCAGCCCGTGGCGTCCGTCGCGGGCGCGACGGTCGCGCCCGCTGCGCCGCAGCAGCCCGCGCCCGAACCGACGCAGCAGGCCTGAACACGCGCAGGCCGACCGTCCGCGCCGCGGCTGCCTAGAGCAGGCTGGTGGTCATGCGCTCGATCTCGGCGATCGAGGTGGTGCCGTCGCGGACCTTGTCGAGGCCGTTCTCCCGCAGGCGGCGCATGCCTTCGCGTTCGGCGACCTCGACCATCGCGTCGACGGACGCGCGCTCGAGGATCAGCGCGCGGATCGGCTCGCTGACGGCCATCACCTCGTACACGCCGATGCGCCCGCGGTAGCCCGAGCCGCCGCAGCGCTTGCACCCGACGGACTCGAACGGCGTCACCCCTGAGAGCCCGTGCTCGGCGAGCACGGCGTCGGAGACTTTCTGCTCGCGCATGCAGTAGCGGCATAGGATGCGCACGAGGCGCTGGGCGACGATGCAGTCGATCGCGGACGAGACGAGGAATGGCTCGATCCCCATGTCGATGAGGCGCCCGAGGCCGCTGGGCGCGTCGCGTGTGTGCAGCGTCGAGAGCACGAGATGTCCGGTGAGCGCGGCCTCGACGGCGATGTGCGCGGTCTCGCGATCGCGGATCTCGCCGACCATGATCACGTCCGGGTCGGCGCGCAGGATCGAGCGCAGACCGACGTCGAAGGTGACGCCGGCCTTGGGGTGGATCTGCATCTGCTTGACGCCCGCGATCTGCTGCTCGACCGGATCCTCGATCGTGATGATGCTGCGCTCGCCGTCGTTGAGCGCGCTCAACGCGCCATACAGCGTCGTCGACTTGCCGGAGCCGGTCGGTCCGGTGACGAGCACCGCGCCGTTGGGCCGATGGATCGCGCTCGTGATGAGCTCGAGCTCGCGCTGCGGGATGCCGAGCGCGTCGAGGCCTTGGATCGTGGCGCCCTTGTCGAGGATGCGCATGACAACCGCCTCCCCGCCCGCGAGCGGGAGCGTGACGACGCGGACGTCAACGCGCCGACCTTCGATCGTGAGCGCGAAACGGCCGTCCTGCGGTACGCGTTTCACGCTGATGTCGATGTCGGCCATGATCTTTATGCGCGAGACGACGCCTTTGGCCATCTTGCGCTTGATCGTCGCCGCCTGCGTGAGCACACCGTCGACGCGGAAGACGACGCGCCAGTCGCCCTCCTCGGGGTTCACGTGGATGTCGGAAGCGCCGCGCTGGATCGCCTGCGCGACGATCGAGTGCACGAGCTTGATGATCGGGGCGTCGCCCTCGGCCTCGTCGAGCGCGAGCTGATCGCCCTCCTCTTCGCCGGCGTCTTCATCGATGCCCTCGATCGTCTCGTCGATCCCCGTGAGGCGCGCGAGCAGGAGGTTCAGGTCCTCGAGCGATGCGGCGACCGGCCTGACCCGGCGGCCGGTCATCATCGCGACGTCGTCGACCGTGAGCACGTTCGTCGGATCGGCCATCGCGAGCAGCACCGAGCCGTCCTCGCTGAAGCCGATCGGCACTGCGCGGTATCGCTGGGCGACCTGCGCGCTGATCAGGCTCGTTGCGCCGACGTCGACCTCGTAGAGGCCCAGGTCGACGTACTCGAGCCCGAACCGCTCGGCGACGACGCGCGCGAGCTCGTCGTGGCGCAGCACGCCCTGTTCGACGAGCACGAGGCCCGTCGGGCGGCCTTGGCTGCGCGCGAGCTCGACGCACTCCTCGACCGTCTTCTTGTCCGCGAGGCCGAGGTCGACGACGACTTCGCCGATCATCCGCACGGAGCGCCCGGTGTGCTGCGGCGGATACAGGCCGACGAGTTCCGGCTCGCGCCGTCCGGCATCGCGGCGGTCGGGGCGCTCGGGTGCGTCCTCGGACGACGCCGCCGTGCGGCCGGCTGGCGCTGCGGCGATATCGCTCATCAGCGCTCATATCGGCACATCGTGGAGCGCCCTTGATCGATCTGGCGGATTCGGTTCTTTTGCCGCTGCGCGCAGCTTTTTCGCCCAGCGTGGGCCCGGCCGGCCCAGCCCCGGGCCTACCGGTCCGCGCGCCCCGCGAGGTGGTGCTCGAACGCGCCCTTGACGGCGGCGTCGAGCGAGTTGAGCCGGAACAGCGCGACGGCCTCCGCGCTGGCAAAGCCCGCGCCCGCGCCCTCGCGCGGGCCGTGGTGGAGCATCACGCAATGCTCGAGCGCGAGCCGCCGTCGCCCGTCGAGCCGCGCGGGCGCATGCGCGTCGATCACGCGCAGCCCGAGCGCGAGGTGCCCGAGCAGCGCGCCCTCCTCCGTTCGCGTGACCTCGGCGCCGTAGGCGAACTCGCGCGTCCTGCCGAGATCGTGCACGAGCGCCGCGGTGAGCAGGAGGTCGCGATCGAGCCGCGGATGCACCGCGCACAGCTCGACGGCCATCGTCGCGACGGCGACGCTGTGCTCGAGCAGCCCGCCGAGGTACGCGTGGTGCGCCCCCGGGGTGCGCGCTCGCGGGATGAAGCAGGGCGCGCGGCGCAGCTCCTCGCGCAGCGCGCGGTCGCCGAGCAGGTTCGCGAGCAGCGTCGCGAGCTGCGCGTCGTATACCTCGCGCGCGAGGTGCTCGAAGAAGCCTTCGAGCTCGTCGAGATCGCGCATCGCGGTCGGCAAGAAGCGCGACGGATCCGCCTCGGCGCCGGCGGCGCTCGCGATCGTCGCAACATCGATCTGGAGCTCGTCGCGAAAGCGTGTCGCGCGACCCCTCACGCGCACCAGCTGGCCGCGCTCGAAGCGCCCCGCGAGCAGATCCGCGTCGCGGAACGCGCGCGCGGCGATGCTGCCGCTCGCGTCGCTCAGCTCGAGCGCGAGGTAGGGCGAGCCGACGCGCGAGCGCAGGCGCTCCTTGCGCGTGCACGCGAACACGCCGTCGACCTCGTCCTCGTCGCGCAGCGTCGCGACGGTGGCCGTTGCTCGAATCTCGCTGCCGGCGGCGCTCATCGGCCCATCATGTACGGTGAACCGGATGCAGCCGCTCGTGTGGGACCGTCGCCCGGATGGCCTCAGGGCCCCGGCGATGGTGTGCGCGTTCAAGGGCTGGAACGACGCGGGCGAGGCGGCCTCGACGGCGGTGTCGTTCCTGGCCGGCGCGCTCGACGCGCGCCGCTTCGCGCGGATCGACTCCGAGGAGTTCTTCGACTACCAGGCGAACCGCCCGTGCATCCGCATCGGCGACGGCGGCGTGCGCGAGATCACGTGGCCGAGCGTCGAGGTCTTCGAGGCGCTTGCGCCGCGCGCCCCGCGCGATCTGGTGCTCGTGCGCGGCGTCGAGCCATCGATGCGCTGGCGCACCTTCAGCGAGCAGATGATCGAGCTCGCGGAGGCGCTCGGCGTCCAGCTCGTCGTCTCCCTCGGTGCGCTCCTGGGCGACGTCCCGCACACGCGTCCCGTCGCGATGACCGGCCACGCGTCGGACCCCGCGCTGAGCGAGCGCCTCGGAATCACGGCCTCGAGCTACGAGGGTCCGACGGGGATCGTCGGCGTGCTGCACGCGGCTTGCCTCGCCACCGCGCTGCCCTCGGCGAGCCTGTGGGCGGCCGTGCCCCACTACGTCGCGGCGGCAGCGAACCCGAAGGCCGCGCTCGCGCTCCTGCGCAGGCTCGAAGGCCTGACGGGCGTTTCGGTCGACGTGTCCGAGCTCGAAGCCGCGGCGGCGGACTACGAGCGCCAGGTGGGGCTCGCGGTCGCGAGCGACCCCGACATCCAGGCGTTCGTCGACCGCCTCGAGCAGGCGGCGGAGGGTGACGAGCGCGAGGACGCGCAGGACGTGCCCTCGGGCGACATCCTCGCGCGCGAATTCCAGCGCTTCCTGCGCCAGCGCGGCCCGGAGGCCTGAGCGCGCTGCGCTAGACCTCGGCGACGGGGCAGGTTATGCGGTAGTCGCACAGCGCGCACGTCGCGCGCGAGGGCGTCGCCTCGAAGCGCTGCGCGAGGATGCCCTCGCCGACCTCGAGCACCGTCTCGCGCACCGCGTCGGCTCCCTCGGGCCCGCACGGAACCTCCACCTTGCGGTCGTCGAGCACGTAGTGGTAGGCGAGGCGCACGGACTGTAGCCCCCAGTCCTCGCGCGCGGCGAGCGCGTACAACGACAGCTGGGTGTCCTCGCGCAACTCGGCGGCCGGCTTCGCGCGCGAGGTCTTGTAGTCGATCAGCTCGAAGCTGTCCGCCGAGCCGTCGCCCGCATCGCCGCTGCCGCCCCCCGCGTCGGTGTGCACGCCGACGCGGTCGACGCGGTCGACGCGCCCGCGGACGTGATGTGGCCCCAGGCGGAAGTTGAACGAGCGCTCGAACCACACGGGCGTGCCGGGTTCGCGCTCGAGCCGCGCGTAATAGCGGCGCAGTGCGTCGTATCCCTTCTCGCGCAGCGCCTGCTCGACGGAGTCCTCGCCGAGTCCCGCGCGGCGCCAGCCGGCGTCGAAGAGCGCGAACAGGTCCTCTAGCTCGGAGAGCGCGGCAGCGTGGTAGCGCTCGAGCACCTGGTGGACGACGATGCCGAAGCGCTGGTGAAGCGTCTGCTCGGTTGGAATACGAAGGACGCGCGCAAACTTGTAGCGCAGCGGACAGCTCCGATAGATCGCCACATCGGACGCGGACAGCGCGAGCCCGTGCCCCTTGCGCGGCAGAAACGGCCCGAGCGAGAGCTCTTCGGCGGCGCCGAGACCGAGCGCTCCGAGACCCGAGCGCCGCTCGGCGGCGGGGCTCGCGCTCAGGCGCCCAGCGCGCGGGTCTCCCTCGGGCGTCTGCGCCTCGATCAGCAGCTCGTCAAGGACGGACGTCTGGAAGATCTCGCGCTCGAGCGCGGTCGCCGAGGCGAGCAGCCGCGCGTTGAGGTCGTCGATGGCCGCGCGCAGGTCGTACTCAGGGTCGCGCTGCAGCACCGCCGCGAGCTTGATCAGCTCGAGATAGCGGACGACGCCGTGCGCGACATCGAGCTCGGTGTCCAGGCGCAGCTCCGAGAGGCGGCCGCCGATGCGGACGGCGCTCTCGAGCACCTCCTCGCGCAGCAGCTCGAACATCGCCTGCAGACGCTCGCCGGCGCCGGCTTCGGCAGTCCCGCCCGGCTCCTCGGCCGCGGGCGTCGCCTCGATCGCGATCGCCGCGAGGTGACGCGCGAGCTGGCCCGCGCTCGCGTGCGGATCGTCGCGCACGAATTCGCTGGTGAGGCTCTCGAGCCGGCGCAGGCCCGCGCGCTGGCGCTCGGCCTGCGCGGGCGCAAGCAGCGGCTTGCGCGGCGTGCTCAGGGACTCGATCAGGCTGCGCATGAAGCCCTCGGCCCCGCTGCTCGCGAGCGCGGCCTCGGCATGCGCGTGCAGCGCGATGAAGCGCTCGATCCGCTCTCGCGCCTCGGGCGGGATCTGCGGCGACTCGAGCGCGGCGGCGCAACCCGCGACGAGGTCGAGCTTGCGACGCCGCGCGAGCGCGATCACGCGAGCGAGGTGCGCCTGGCGCAATTCGATCGGCGCGCGCGCGAGCGCACGTACGACCGCGGCGGCGTCCTGCGGATCCACGAGCAGGCGCACCCACGCGAGCACGTCGCGAACCTCGGCGCGGTGCAGCAGGCGCTCGCGGGAGAGCGGCTCGCCCGCTCGATCGGCAAACGGCTTGCGCGCGATCCTCGAAGCGGGCATGCGCCAAGAATACGGGGGTGCTGGGGCGGCTTCGCGGGCTACGCTCTTCTCATGGACGTGATCGACTGGGTAACGGCTCAGCGGGTCGGCGAGAAGATCGCGGGTACGCCGCCCGCAGGAAACGTGAGCGCCGCGCTCGTGCAACCGCGCGCGCACGACTTCGCGCGCCGCGTGAGCGAATACAGCGGCCTGCCGACGCCGGCGAACCTGCCCCCCGTCGAGACGATCGACCGCGCCGCGTGGATCGCCGCGAACCTGCGCACGATGCGGCCGATGATGGCGCCCCTGACCGAGCGCCTCGACCAGGGCGCGGGATTGCTCACCGGCCCGCTTCGGTCGGCCTCGGGGCTGCTGCTGGGAGCGCAGATCGGCGCGCTCACGGGGGCGCTCTCGCAGCGCGTCCTCGGCCAGTACGACCTCGCGCTGCTGGACCGCACGGTCGAGCCGCGACTCCTGCTGCTCGCGCCGAACCTCACGATCGCGGCACGGAGCTTGAGCGTCGACTCGGAGGACCTCGTGCTGTGGGTCGCGATCCACGAGATAACCCACGCGGTCCAGTTCACCGCGGTGCCCTGGCTGCGAGACCACCTCGGCGCGATGATCAAGGAGCTGCTCGCGAGCGTGCAGATCGCATTCGGCGGCAGCGGCGAGGAGGACACGCCGCGCGATGAGAACGGCGCCCGCGGCGGGCGCGGCTCGAACGCCGGATCTCGGCTGCGCACGCCGGACCCGCAGCACCTGCTCGAGCTGATCGCCCGCCTGCGCCGCGGCGACGCGCTGCGCTGGACGCTCGGCGAGGACCGCTGGCAGAAGATCGAGAGCATCCAGGCGGTGATGTCGGTGATCGAGGGTCACGCCGAGCACACGATGGACGCGATCGGAACCGAGGAGCTGCCATCGCTACCCAAGCTGCGCGCGGCGATGACGCGCAGACGCACGCAGCGGCCGCTCTACTGGCGCATCATCGAGCGCCTGCTCGGTCTGGAGCTGAAGATGCGCCAGTACGAGGTCGGGCGGCGGTTCTGCGACGAGGTCGTCGCACGGGCCGGCGCGGGAGCGCTCGCGCGCGTTTGGGAGCGCCCCGAGTCGATGCCGACGCTGGCGGAGCTCGAGCGCCCCGACAGCTGGCTCGCGCGAACGCACGCGCCAGCCTCGTAGCAAGCGAACACACGTTCCTGGAGTCACAAACTCTTGCGCAGATTGCCACTTTCTGCGGGCATTTTCTGACGCCTGCGCGCCGATGTGTAACAATCTTGCGGTGACGGGTTACAAACAGGTGTTCGCTGCTAGCCTCAGCGTCTAATCGAAGAAGACACCCACGTTTCCCTCGCCGTGACGAGGAAGAAGAGGAGATCGCTCCAATATGCCAACCGCAAACACAACTTCCACGACGCGCGCGAAAGCGCGCGCAACGAGGCGCAAACCCGCTCGCCGCAAACCGGCGACGGCACGCGCGCGGGCCGCGACTCGCACGCTCAACGGCACCGCGCCGGCAGCTTCGCGCCGGTTGACCTCGGACCGCCCGGTCGCGGCACTCGGCGACTACGCCGAGCGCGCCGTGCTGATTCCCGTCGGCGCGACGCTGATCGCTCGCGACCGCGTTGTCTCGAGCGTGACGGACACGTTCTCGATCTACTCGAGCCCGAGCAGGACGCAGGCGCAGCTCCGCCGTTTCGAGCGCCGCGGCGTGACCGCGCGCAAGCGCCTCGAGCGCGAGGTTCGCAAAACCCGCACCCGCGTCGAGCGCGAACTGCGCCAGCGACGCCGCAGAGTCGAGAAGGCCGTGTCGACCCTCGACAACCGCCGCGAGACGCTCGCGAAGAACGGTGCCGACATCGCGAACCGCATACCCGAGCTCGCCAACCGCGTCCAGGAGCGCGTGCTCAACCTCGTCTGACCAGCACGACCTTCCCCCGCGCCGTCAGGAGAGACGGGTCGCGGGTAAGTCTGTCGGCCTCATATCCCGCCGGCAGTGGTAGCACCCTCTCCTCCCCCGACTCGCGGGGCGGTCCGCCGCCCCGCGAGTCACTTAATCCCCCTCTGTCTCGGCCGACTAATTCCCCTCCGCCTCGGGGGACCGCGGGCCGCGGTCGCTGGGGTGGAGCGCCGCGTCCGCCGACCGTGAGCGCCGTGCACGCCGCGTAGGCGCGCGTCTCGGTGCCGCCGGCCAGCGCGGGTTTGTCACAATGACGGTGGTGAGCGACGCACACGAGAGCCTCCCGTCCCGGGACGACATTTTCGCGTCGCTGCGGGCGGTCATCGACCCCGAGCTGAATCGCTCGATCGTCGAGCTCGACATGGTGCGCTCGGTCGATCTCAGTGCGAACGGCGTCGTCGACGTGACAGTCTCGCTGACGACTCCCGGCTGCCCGATCAAGGGCCACTTCCAGGGTGCCGTCGCGCGAGCGGTCGGCGAGCTCCCGGGCGTCGCGCACGTGAACGTGTACTTCGACGTGCTGAGCGACGCGCAGAAGGCGGCGCTGCAGCAGAAGCTCGGCCGTGGCTCGCTTCCGGACGGAGCGCTCGCGCTCGTGCAGAACATCCTCTGCATCGGCTCCGGAAAGGGAGGGGTGGGAAAGTCGACGCTGACCGCGAACCTCGCGGCGTCCCTGGCCGGCGAGGGCAAGCGCGTGGGCGTGCTCGACGCGGACGTCTGGGGCTACTCGATCCCGCGCATGTACTCGCTGGGGGCGACACGGCCGGCGGTGTCGGCCGAGCGCAAGATCATCCCCCTGCAAGCGCACGGAGTGAAGGTGATGTCGATCGGCTTCTTCGTCGAGGAGGACGCCGCGGTCGTTTGGCGCGGGCCGATGCTGCACAAGGCGCTCACGCAGTTCCTGCAGGACGTCGACTGGGGCGCGCTCGACTTCCTGCTCATCGACCTTCCGCCGGGAACGGGCGACGTGTCGATGACCCTCGCGCAGCTGCTTCCGAGCGCGCGCTTCGTGATCGTGACGACGCCCCAGCCGACCGCGCAGAAGGTCGCGCGGCGCGCGGCGCAGATGGCGGACAAGGTCTCGCTCGAGATCGCTGGAGTGATCGAGAACATGTCGGGCTTTCAGACGCCCACGGGCGAGCGCTACGCGATCTTCGGAGAGGGCGGGGGCCGAGAGCTCGCCGACGAGCTCGACGTGCCGCTGCTCGCGAGCGTGCCGTTGACGATGCCCTTGCGCGAGCACGCCGACGGCGGCGTGCCGCTCGTCATCGAACACCCGGACGACCCCGCCGCGATCGCCATCCGGCAGGCCGCGCGCGGCTTGATCGCGAGCGCCCCGCTGGCGAGCGCGTCGCTTCCGGTCCTCGAGGTCACCCCTGCGGGCTCCCCCGCTCCCGGCAACGGCAGCGAGGCGGAGCGAAAACCCGCGGGCATGTCGCTGCCAATGGCCTAGCCGCGCGGTTTCTTCGCCGCGCGCGAGCAGGACACCCGAGCGCTTGACAAGCGCGACCGACTGAGAGGATCGTCTGCAGATATGCCCGCCGAGGGAACCAACGAGAACCACGAGAGCGACGACGGCACCGCCGTCGCGGAGCTCGAGGAGACGACCGCCGAGGAGACGACCGACGGCGCGGTCGAATACGACGAACGGCGCGCGAAGATGGAACGTCTCCGCGCCGAGGGCGTCGACCCCTACCCGGCGGTCACGCTATGGGGCCGCCGAGCGCGGATTGCCGACGTCCGCCTCGCGCACGACCCATCGGTGCTCGACGCGGGCGAGCACACCGACATGCGCTACCTCGTCGCGGGCAGGCTGATATCGCGCCGCGGTCACGGCAAGACGGCGTTCCTCGACCTCCGCGACCTCTCGGGCTCGATCCAGATCGTGCTGCGCGTGGATTTGCTAGGCCAGGAGAAGTACGACCGCATCCTGGGCCTCGACATCGGCGACATCGTCTCCGTCGACGGCTACGTATACGTGACCCAGCGCGGACAGCTCGCGCTCGCGGCGCAGGAGTGCACGCTGTTGACGAAGTCGCTGCGCCCGCCGCCGGACAAGCACCACGGCCTGGGCGACACGGGCACGCGCTACCGCTATCGCGAGCTCGACCTGATCGCGAACCAGGAGACGCGCGAGCTGTTCATCACGCGCAACAAGATCGTCCTCGCGATCCGCGAATGGCTCGCGGATCGCGACTTCGTCGAGATCGAAACCCCCGCGCTCCAGTCGCTCGCCGGCGGCGCGGGCTCGCGCCCGTTCACGACGCACCACAACGCGCTGGACCGAGACCTGTATTTGCGCATCTCCGTCGAGCTATTCCTCAACCGCTGCATCGTCGGCGGGATGGAGAACGTGTACGACATGGGCAAGGTGTTCCGCAACGAGGGCATCTCGCCGAAGCACAGCCCGGAGTTCACGATCATCGAGTTCATGTGCGCGTACTCCGATTACAACGACGTCGCGACGGTGACCGAAGAAATGTTCCGCGACGTCGCCCAGAAGGCGCTCGGGCGGACCGTGATCAGGCGCAACGGCGAAGACATCGACCTCTCAAAGCCGTGGCGCCGGGTGACGATGCGTGACTTGATCATGGAGCGCTTCGGCGTCGATTTCATGGAGTCCACGCGCGAGCAGCTCGCGGAGCTGCTCGACGAGCCGATGGATCCCGACGCGACCTGGGCAGAGGTGGTCGCGGACATCTACGCGGAGAAAATCGAGTCGACGATCAACCAGCCGACGCACGTGTTCGACTTCCCGCTCGAGCCGTTCCCGATCACGCGGCGCCACCCCGTGCATCCCGAGCTGGCGGAACACTTCGACGCGGTCATCGGGGGGATCGAGCTCGTGAGCGGGGACACCGAGCTCAACGATCCCGTCGACCAGTGGCAGCGCTTCGTCGACCAGCGCAAGCGACGGATGGTCGACGACGCCGACGTGCCTCACCCCAACGACGAGGAGTACGCGCGCGCGATCGAGTACGGCTACTCGCCCACCGCGGGCGGCGGCATGGGCGTGGACCGGCTCGTGATGATCCTCACCGAACGCGACACGCTGCGCGAGGTGATCCCGTTCCCGATCGTGAGGGAGCTGCGATGACGAAGCTCGATCTGAACCAGGGCGTGATCGACGCCTGCCACGCGGCCGCGGCGAGGATCGCGGCGGGCGTGTCGGAGGAGATCGCGGGCAAGACGACCGTCTCGGTCGAGCGGACGATCGCGCGCCTGCTCGGCGTCGATGGCGCCAACGAGCTCGAAGCGCCGCTGCCGAACGTGCTCGTTGACCACGTGCGCGACCAGCACGAGCTCGGGCGCGGGATCGCGTACTGGATCGGCAACGCGATGCTCGCGGACGGGACGCGCGGCGCGCAGGAGATCGCGCAGGCGGTCGATGCGGGCCAGCTCGACCTCTGCTCGCTCCCGCGCGCCGACGAGGCGGCGATTCGCGAGCGGGTGATGCTCGAGTGCGAGGAGCGCCTGTGTGGGATCTCCGCGCGCATGGCCGAGCGGCGGTCATTGCGCGAGCAGCTCGGCGAGAGCCCGCCGCCGCTTCGCTACGTGCTGACGGCGACCGGGAACGTGTACGAGGACGTCGTCCACGGCCTCGCTGTCGCGGAGGCGGGTGGAGACATCGTCGCGGTGATTCGCTCGACCGCCCAGAGCCTCCTCGACTACGTCCCCTACGGCCCGACGACGGAGGGCTACGGCGGCACGTTCGCGACGCAGGCGAACTTCCGCATCATGCGCAAGGCGCTCGACGACTGGTCGAGCACGAACGGGCGCTACGTGCGCCTGTCGAGCTTCTGCTCTGGGCTGTGCATGTCGGAGATCGCGACGATGGGCGCGATCGAGGGCTTCGACAACATGGTCAACGACGCGCTCTACGGGATCCTCTACCGCGACATCAACCCGATGCGCGGGCTGATCGACCAGCGCGTCTCGCGAATGATCAATGGCTACTTCCGCGTCGTCATCAACACCGGGGAGGACAACTACCTGCGCACCGCCGACGCGCTCACGGCCGCTCCCTCGGTGACCGCCTCGCAGTTCATCAACCGCCAGCTCGCGCGCGACTCGGGCGTGCCCGATGAGCAGATCGCGCTGGGCGACGCGTTCGAGATCGAACCCGCGGTAACGAACGGGCTGCTCTACCACTGGGCGCAGGCGCAGCTCACGCGCGAGCTGTTTCCGGAGTGCCCCGTGAAGTACATGCCGCCGACGCGCTTCATGGACGGCAACCTCTTCCGCACGCACGCGACCGACTCGATGTTCAACCTCGTGACGATCGCTACCGCGCAGGGGATCCAGACGATCGGCGTGCCGACCGAGGGAATCTTCACGCCGCACGTCCACGACCGAGTGCTCGGGCTGCAGAACACCAACTACGTGTTCGACTCCGCGCGCGACCTCGGCGACGAGATCGAGTTCAAGACCGGAGGGATCATCCAGACGCACGCCCAGAGCGTGCTCGCGGGGGCGCACGAGCTGCTCGAGCACATCGCCGAGGTGGGCCTGTTCGCGGCGCTCGGCGAGGGCGTCTTCGGCGACGTGCAGCGCCACGTGCACGAGGGGCGCGGCGCCGAGGGGATCGTCGACGTCGGCGAGGGCTACTTCAATCCGGCGAGCGAGATCATGCGCGGAGCGCCGAGCGGTGTCTGAGCGGCGCGAGGCAGACCTCTCGCGGGTGAAGCCGTACGCGGACCGTCTCGACGACGGCCTCGTGCAGCTGAGCTTCACGCTGCCGGTCCCCTACGGGAAGGCCGCGCGGCGGGCGGCGATGCAGCTGGCGTCGAAGATGGGGCTCGAACACCCAGAGGTCGTGCACTTCCAGGCGCTGACCGACGGCTACACGTACTTCGTGATCTTCGGGGAGTGCGTGCACACGGTCGACTTCACCGCGCTCAGCGACGACGGCTTCGAGGTCGAGTACATGACCGAGGCGCAGATCGAAGCGTACGCGCGCGATCGCATCGGCAGGCCGATCGTCGTCGTCGGCGCGGCGACGGGCACGGACACGCACAGCGTGGGAATCGACGCGATGCTCAACCTCAAGGGCTTCCACGGCCACCATGGGCTCGAGGGCTACAAGGCGTTTCGCACGTACAACCTCGGCAGCCAGGTGCCCAACAGCGTGCTCGTCGCGCGCGCGATCGACCTCGGCGCCGACGCGATCCTCGTCTCGCAGACGGTCACGCAGCAGAACCTCCACATCTCGAACCTGACGGAGCTGGTCGAGATCGTGGAGGCCGAGGGGCAGCGCAAGAACGTGATCCTCACGTGCGGTGGCCCGCGCTTGTCAGATGAGCTCGCGAAGGAGCTCGGGTACGACGCGGGCTTCTCCAAGGGCACCTACCCGCACCACGTCGCGAGCTTCATCGTGCGCGAGCTCGCGGCCCGCATCGAGCAGAACGGCGACCGCGAGCGCGAGCGCGACGCGCCCGCCGAGGAGGTCTCGCGCGTGCCGGGCGCCGATGGCTAGCGCCGCGGGGGCGCGGCTCGCCGAGCTCATAGCGGGGGTGCAGCGGCTGGCGCTGGTCGGCCTCGCGAAGAACACCGGCAAGACGGAAACGCTCGCGACGATCCTCGCCGAGCACGCCGCCGCCGGCGTCGCCGTCGGCGTGACCTCGATCGGGCGCGACGGCGAGGAGCGCGACGTGATCGACGCGCGAATCGCAAAGCCGCGCGTGCACCTGCGCGAGGGCAGCCTCGTGGCGAGCACCGGCGAGCTCGTCAGCGCGAGCGGGCTCGCACACGAACGCCTCGCTCGGACTGGCGTGCGAACGTCGCTCGGAGAAGTCGTGATCGCCCGCCTCGCCGAGCCGGGCGCGATCGAAATCGCCGGCCCGAGCGCCGCGAGCGACGTGCGCGCGGTCAGCGAGGCGATGCGCGAGCTCGGCGCCGAGCAGGTGCTGATCGACGGCGCGATCGACCGCCGGGCGGCCTCCTCGCCCGCGGTCGCCGAGGCGCTCGTGGTGGCGACGGGAGCGGTGCTGGCGAGGGAGCTCGAGAACGTGGTGGCGGCGACGGCTCAGGCGGTCGACGTCATCCGCCTGCCGCGCTCTCAGGCCGCGCGCGACGGAGGCGACGAGCGCGTCGTCGCGGTCGGACGCGAGCTCGTCCTGCGCGGCGAGCCGCCGCAGGTCGCGGCGCTTCTGCGCGCCCACCCGCAGGCGAGCACGCTGCGGATCCAGGGAGCGCTCGGCGAAGGCTTTCTCGAAGCGCTGCTCGCGGCGCGGCGCGAGCGTGCGGGCCGCGAGCTCGAGGTCGTGATCGCTGACCCCACGCGCGCGTTCCTCACCCGTCGCGGGCCGCGCTGGTACGCCAGGGCGGGCCTCTCGCTCACAGTCCTCGAGACGATCGACCTGAGGGCGATAACCGTCAACCCCGTCGCGCCGATGTCACACGACTTCGATTCTCGCGAGCTGCGCGAGCGGATCGCGCAGGCGGTGGGCGACGACGTGCCGGTGATCGACGTGCGCGAGCCAGCGTGAGCGCGCGCGCCGACGGCGCGAGAGCTCGATCCCCCGGCGGACGCCCGTCCCGCACGTCCGGGCGGCTTGCCCGCGCGGCTTACTGCGCCGCCGCCGCCGCGCCGCCGCCGCTCGAGTAGTAGTCGGCGTTGATCTGGGTGTACTTCTGCCACTCCTCGGGGAGCTGGTCCTCGGCGAAGCACGCGTCCACGGGGCACGCCTCGACGCACGCGTCGCAGTCGATGCACTCCTCGGGGTCGATGTAGAGCATCTCGACGCCGTCGTACCCGGGCTCGTCGGGCGTCGGGTGGATGCAGTCCACGGGGCACACCTCGACGCACGAGTTGTCCTTGGTGCCAATGCACGGCTCGGCGATTACGTAGGCCAATTCGATCTTTCCTGGTTGCTTTTAGGGGTCGCTTGGGGCGATCCGTCCGCGGTCGCTCGCGGCGAGCCATTCTAGAGGTGCGCGATTCCCCGAACGGTCCCGATTGATGATAGATGCTTGCATGAGCAATCATCTGCGCGGAGGGTGCTCCGCTACGTTTGACGCGATGCTCCTGCTGACCGGCGCGACCGGTGTCGTGGGCTCGGCGCTCCTGCGCCGGCTGGTGGCCGGCGGCGCGGACGTGCGCTGTCTGGTGCGGGACCCTCGGCGGCTCGGCGCGCAGCGCGTGCGCGTGCAGATCGCCCTCGGCGACCTCGCCGATCCGCCGTCGTTCAGGAACGCGATGCGGGGCGTTCGCACGGTCGTGCATCTCGCGAGCTCGAAGCGCGACCAGCCGCGCGGCTCGATCGAGGAGCTCGACGGAATCGCGACCTGGCGGATGGTCTCGGCGGCCGAGCGCGCGGGCGTCGAGCGGTTCGTGTTCTTCACCGCGCTCGATGCCTCGACGCACCACCGCGCGCGCTTCTTTCGCGCGAAGGCGCTCGCGGAGCAGGCGGTCAGAGAGGCGCAGCTGCACTCGATCGTGTTCGCGCCTTCGCTCATCTACGCGCCCGGGGACCGCATGCTGCGGCTGTTCGAGCGCCTCGCACTGCTGCCCGCGATGCCGGTGTCGGGAAACGGGCGCGCGCTCTGCCAGCCGATCTGGGCAGAGGACGTCGCCGACTGCGTGATGGCGGCGCTCGCGCGCTCGGAACAGGAGAGCGACGGCGCGGGCAGGCGCGAGCGCTACGAGCTCGCCGGGCCGGAGACGCTCTCGCACAGCGAGATCGCGCGCTCGGTGCAGCGCGCGCTCGACCGCCGGCGCCCGCTGGTCCACATTCCCACACCGATCGTCTCGCGCTCGCTGCGCGCGCTCGAGGCGGTGGCCGGCTCGCGCGCGTTCGCGACGTGGGACGAGGCCGAGCTGATGGAGGTGCCGATGGTCTCGGTCCGCGGCACTGCCGACGCTGAGCGCCTCGGCGTCGCGCCGCAGCGCATCGGCGCGGTCCTCGGCACGTCCTAGCGCGGAGCCGGTCGCTGACGCGGGGTCAGTCGGGCGCGGTCCTCGGCACGTCGTAGCGCGGAGCCGGTCGCTGACGCCGGGTCAGTCGCCGACGCCGAGCGCGGCGCGCGGACGGCGCTGCGCCCACGGCGCGGCGTTCTCGAGCTGCGCGGCGAGCGCGAGCAGCTCCCCCTCGGCGGTGGGCCGGCCGGCGAGCTGGATCCCGAGCGGCAGCCCGTCCTCGCCCTCGTAGAGCGGCACCGAGATGCCGGGCTGGCCGCTCGCGTTGAACACGGGGGTGAACGGCGTGAACAGCCCCGAGCGCGTGAACGTGTCCATCGGCTGCGGCGCGGCGGTGTCGAGCGACCCGAGCGGCAGGGGGCGCTCGGCGAGCGCGGGGGTGAGCAGCGCGTCGTAGGACTCGAGGAACGCGACCAGCGAGCGCGAGAAGGCCTGCAGCTGGACCGCCGCGGCCATTCCTTCGATCGCGCCGAGTTTCTGGATCATCGAGTAGATCGCCCAGCTCATCGGCTCCATGTCCTGGGCCGCGGGCTCGCGTCCGGCGACGCTCCCCGAGTACGCGATCGAGAGCGCGATGTGGTTCGAGAAGACCGCGCCGAAGAGCTCGCGCAGACCCTCCACCTGCCAGGGCGGGTCGACCTCCTCGACCTCGTGCCCGAGCGAGCGCAGCAGCTCGCTCGCGTCGGCGACCGCCTGGGCACACACCGGATCGACGATCGCATCGGGAACCGGAGGCAGCGTCGTCGCGGCGATCCGCAGGCGCTGTGGCTCGCGGGCGGCCATCAGGGCGAATGGCTCGGCGGGCGCGGGCGCCCAGGTCGCGTCGCCGGGCTCGTAGCCCGCGAGCACGTCGAGCAGCGCCGCCGAGTCGGCGACGGTGCGAGTGAGCATGCCGTCTGTGGTCAGCGACGAGTCGCCGAGCTCGGGCGCGACCGAGATCCGCCCGCGCGAGGGCTTCAGCCCGACGAGACCGCAGCACGCGGCGGGTATGCGGATCGAGCCACCGCCGTCATTGCCGTGCGCGACCGGGAGGATGCCCGCCGCGACGGCCGCGGCGGCGCCGCCGGAGGAGCCGCCGGTCGTGCGGTCGAGGTCCCACGGGTTGCGCGTCGGCCCGAACAGGCGTGCCTCGGTCGTCGGCAGGATGCCGTACTCGGGCAGCGTCGTCGTGCCGACGATGATGAACCCCGCGTCACGGAGCCGGCGGGTGACATTGTGGTCGTAGTCGGGGACGTAATCGGCCATCAGCGAGCAGCCGTACGTGAGCCGTTTCCCGGCGACGGGACGGTTGTTCTTGATCGCCGTCGGCACGCCGGCAAACGGACGCTCGTCGCCTGCCGAGACCGCGTCGGCCGCGCGCAGGGCCGCGTCGGCGTCGACGTCGACGAACGCGTTGAGTGCCGGGTTGAGCTCCTCGATGCGGTCCAGCGAGCACTGCACGAGCTCGCGTGAGGAGACCTCTCCGGAGCGCACCATCTGCGAGAGCTCGAGCGCTCCGCGGAACATCAACTCGGCGTCGGACACGGCTTCCTCCTGCTCGCTCGTCGTGGCCCGGGACGGTACCGGGGGCGCCGACAGCGTAGCCGCAAACGCGATACCTGCGACGATATGGGTCTGCCCACAAGGCAGCCGCCCCGTCAAGCCGCGAGCTCAGAAAGCGAGTGCCATGAGCGAGGTACCGTCAGCCACCGTCACCCCCTCCGCGAAACCCAACCCCGCCGACACGAGCGAGGTCCAGTCCGGCCTCGAGGGCGTCGTCGCGTTTGCGACCGAGATCGCCGAGCCCGATAAAGCCGGCGGCGCGCTGCGCTATCGCGGCGTGGACATCGAGGACCTGGTCGGCGTGGTCCCCTACGAGCACGTCTGGGGACTGCTGGTCGACGGGCGCTTCCGGCCGGGCCTCCCGCCGGCGGAACCCCACACGCTCACCGTTCGCTCGGCCGACCATCGCGTCGACGTCCAGTCGGCGCTCGCGATGCTCGCTCCCGAGTGGGGCTTCGGGCAGCTGATCGACATCTCCGACGAAAATGCGCGCGATGACCTCGCGCGCGCTTCGGTGATGGCGCTGTCGTTCGTCGCGCAGTCCGCGCGCGGCGTCGGTCGCCCTCCGGTGCCGCAGCGCGAGGTGGACAAGGGGCGCTCGATTCCCGAGCGCTTTCTCATCCGCTGGCGCGGAGAGGCGAACCCCGACCACGTGAAGGCGATCGACGCGTATTGGATCTGCGCCGCCGAGCACGGCATCAACGCGTCGACCTTCGTCGCGCGCATCGTCGCGTCGACCGGCGCGGATGTCGCCGCTGCGCTGTCCGCGGCCGTCGGTGCGCTCTCGGGCCCGCTCCACGGCGGCGCACCCTCGCGAGTGCTGAAGATGCTCGACGAAGTCGAGCGGTCGGGGAACGCCGAGCGCTGGGTGTCCGCGGCGCTCGACCGCGGCGACCGGCTGATGGGGTTCGGTCACCGCATCTACCGCGCCGAAGACCCGCGCGCGCGAGTGCTGCGCAGGACCTCGCGCGAACTCGGCTCCCCTCGCGTCGAGGTCGCCGAAGCGCTCGAGAAGGCCGCGTTGGCGGAGCTTCACGCGCGAAAGCCAGACCGCGTGCTCGCGACGAACGTCGAGTTCTGGTCGGCGGTGGTGCTCGACGATGCCGAAGTCGAACCGGACCTGTTCACGCCGATGTTCACCTGTGCGCGCGTCGCGGGATGGTCGGCGCACATCCTCGAGCAGAAGCGCGAGGGCAAGCTGATCCGCCCGACGGCGAAGTACATCGGCGAGGGCCCGCGCTCGGTCGCGGAAGTCGAATAGGCGCCGCGCACGCGCGGCGCGGGCTGAGGGCAGCGCGGCCGCCCCGGGCCGCGCCATCCGCGCCTTCGGCGGCGCACCCAGACGGACGCCGCGGGGTCTACGACTCAGGCGTCAGGACGATCACCGGGATCGTGCGCCCGGCGGCTTTCTGCACGTAATCGTCGAACTGCGGGAAACGGTCGGCCTGCGCACGAAACAGCCGCTCGCGCTCCTCGCCCGTGGCCTCGCTCGCGCTCGCCCCGAGCGTCTCGCTCCCGACCTCGATCTTCACCCGCGGATGCGCCCTGAGGTTGTGGTACCAGGCGGGATTCTTGGGCGCACCGCCCTTGGATGCGATGACGACATACCGGCCATCGTCGGCGAGGTACGCGAGCGGGTTGACGCGTTCGGTACCAGACTTCGCTCCGGTGTGATGGAGCAGCAGGATCGGCAGCCCCTCGAACATCCCTCCGACGCGCCCTCCCTTGGCGCGGAACTCCTCGATGACCTGCGCGTTGAAGTCAGCCGGCGATGACACGATGCTCCTTTCGGTGTCGGGATGGGCTCACGCGGCGGGGGCCGCTTCGGCGTCGCTTGCTCCTGACGATAGCCCGCGAGAGCCGTCGCGGGGTCCTTTTAAACGCCGAGGACCCGGCACCACGCCGGGTCCTCGCGATATCCCTTATCGGCGGCTGCTCGCCGCTACCAAAGCGATCGAGCGTCGACTACATCATCCCGCCCATGTCCGGCATGCCGCCGCCGCCGCCGGATTCCTTCTCGGGCACCTCGGCGACGATTGCCTCCGTGGTGAGGATGTTCTTGGCGATCGACGCGGCATTCTGCAGCGCCGAGCGCGTGACCATGGCGGGGTCGATGATGCCCGCGGCAACGAGGTCGACGATCTCGTTCTTCGACGCGTCGAGGCCGTGGCCCTTCTTCGCCCGGCGGACGTCGTTGACGACGACGGAGCCCTCGAGCCCCGCGTTCTCCGCGAGCTGACGCAGCGGCTCCTCGAGCGCGCGGAGCACGATCCGTGCGCCGGTCTGCTCGTCCTCGTCGGCGGTCCCGTCGGCGGCCCCGCCGTTGAGGCTGACGGCTGAGGAAGCCTGCAGCAGCGCGACGCCGCCACCGGGGACGATGCCCTCCTCGAGCGCCGCGCGCGTCGCCTGGAGCGCGTCCTCGACGCGGTGCTTCTTCTCCTTCATCTCGGTCTCCGTGGCGGCACCGACCTTGACGACGGCGACACCGCCCGACAGCTTCGCGAGGCGCTCCTGGAGCTTCTCGCGGTCGAAGTCGGAGTCGGTGTTCTCGATTTCGGTTTTGATCTGGTTGATACGGCCTTTGATCGCGGCCGCATCACCCGCGCCGTCGACGATCGTCGTCGTGTCCTTGCCGACGACCACGCGACGCGCGCGGCCGAGCTGCGAGACCTGCGTGTTCTCGAGCTTGAGGCCCATCTCCTCGGTGATCACCTCACCCTTGGTGAGGATTCCGATGTCCTCGAGCATGCGCTTGCGGCGGTCGCCGAAGCCGGGCGCCTTGACGGCGACGCCGGTGAAGGTGCCGCGCAGCTTGTTGACGACGAGCGTCGCGAGCGACTCGCCCTCGACGTCCTCGGCGATGACGAGCAGCGGCTTGCCGCTCTGGATGACCTGCTCGAGCACGGGCAGGACGTCCCGCACGGAGCCGATCTTCTGGTTGGCAATGAGGATGTAGGGGTCCTCGAGCACCGCCTCCATGCGGTCCTGGTCGGTGACCATGTAGGGGGAGATGTAGCCCTTGTCGAACTGCATGCCCTCGGTGAACTCGAGGTCCATGCCGAACGTCTGGCCCTCCTCGACGTTGACGACGCCGTCCTTGCCGACCTTCTCGATCGCGTCGGCGATCACGTCGCCGATCTCCTCGTCGCCGGCGGAGATCGTCGCGACGCGCGCGATCTGGTCCTTGCCGGAGACCTCCTTGGACTGGCTGGCGATGTTCCCCACGACCTCGTCCACGGCTTTCTCGATGCCGCGCTTGAGCGCCAGCGGGTTGGCGCCCGCGGCGACGTTCTTGAGACCCTGGCGGACGATCGCCTGCGCGAGCACGGTCGCGGTCGTCGTGCCGTCGCCGGCGACGTCGTTGGTCGCGGTCGCGACCTCGCGCACGAGCTGTGCGCCCTGGTTCTCGAACACGTCCTCGACCTCGATCTCGCGCGCGATCGTGACACCGTCGTTGGTGATCGTCGGAGCGCCGAACTTCTTGTCGAGGACGACGTAGCGCCCCTTCGGGCCGAGCGTCACCTTGACGGCGTTCGCCACCGCGTCGACGCCCGCCTCGAGGGCTTTACGCGCCTCTGAGTTGAACTTCAGTTCCTTGTGAGCCATGTATCTCGTGTCTCCTTATGACTCGACGCGGGCCAGGACGTCAGACTCGCGCAACACGAGCAGATCCTCCCCGTCGACCTTGATCTCGGTCCCGCCGTACTTTGAGTACAGGACCTCGTCGCCCTTCTTTACGTCCAGCGGGATGCGCTTGCCGTCGTCGTCGAGACGGCCATCGCCCGCCGCGAGGACCTCGCCCTTCTGCGGCTTCTCCTTCGCGGTGTCGGGGAGCACGAGCCCACTCGCCGTGGTCTCCTCCTCCTCGATCGCCCGTACGATCAGACGATCGCCCAGGGGCTTGAGCTTCATATTCGAAAACCTCCGTCTAGAGAGTGCTTCTGCGGTTCCGATCCCGTCGTCGGGACCGTCACGCCGTCTGGCACTCTCGCTGGAGAGTGCCAACTGGAGGCTTAATATATAGAAGATTACGGGGAAACCGAACCCCCGTTGGCAGTCCTGCAGGGAGAGTGCCAGCGGCCGGATGACGTCCGACGCCGCCGGAACCTCAGTTCTGGGCGCCTCCGAAGCCCTTCATCGCCTCGGTCATGCCGGTCGGATTGTCGATGATCTGCGAGAAGCGCACGACGGTGACGATGTCGTCCGCGGAGACGGTGCGCCCGTAGATCTGTTCGAGGAAGTTGATCAGCTCCTCGTGGCGGCGGAACTCGGGGTTGTCGTGCTTGATGTCGCGCGGGGAGAGGTCGGCGACGCGCATAACCTCGACTTGGTCGATGACGGCCTCGAAGATTCGTTCGCGGGGCGAGTGCTGGTAGCCGATCGTGACGAGCACGGCCTGGTTCTTCTTGTACTTCGCGGACTTGTCGCCGAGCCGGATCGTCGCTGTCTTGCGCCCGCGCTTGAGCTCGTCGGCGAAGATCGTCGAGTAGAAGTTGAGCACCTGCACGAGAGGGCAGGCTACCGGTCTTTGTGCGCTTCCTCCAGATACGCGAGGGCTAGTGCAACCATTTCGCGCTCGGCGGCGTGGCTGAGCGTGAGCTGCGCCTCGGCGAGGTCGATCCAGCGCACCTCTTCGACCTCCTCGTCGTGATCGGCGATGTCGCCCGACTTGTAGGAGAAGAGAAAGAACGACACGGCCTTGGGCACCGTCCGCCCGTCGCGGCGGTACCAGTAGCGCGCCTCGCCGAGCTCGCACAGCGGGTCGGCGACGATTCCGGTCTCCTCGCGGACCTCGCGCTGGGCGGCATCGATGGGCGTCTCGCCGGGATCGATGTGGCCCTTGGGCAGCGCGAGCACGCGGCTGCCGTCGGCGGCGCGCCGGGTCGGCACTATCGCCACCATCTCGCTGCCGCGCACGACGACGCCGCCGGCGGATCGCTCCAGCGCTCGCGGCGGCGGCACTCTGTGAACCTCAGAAGACATATTGCTCGAGCGCCGCGGGATCGTGCACGACGAGGCGCCCTCGGCCCTGCGAGATCACGCCGGCGCGCTCGAGCACGGCGAGAAACCGGCTGGCGGACTCGCGCGAGGAGCCGGCGAGCTGGGCGAGCTCGGCTTGCGTCGCGCGCACGAGCACGTCCTTCCCGCGGCCGTCGTCGCCCTCCTGCGCGACGAGCTGGCTCAACACGACGGCGACGCGGCTCTGCACGGTCTGAAACGACTGGCGCGAGAGGCGCTCGTTTGACTCGCGCAGGCGCCTGCCGAGGGCGATGACGAGGCGCGAGGAGATCTCCGCATGTTCGGTCATCAGCCGGCGCATGTCCGGCCCGAGTACGCCCACGACGCTCGTGCGTTGAACCGCCTCGACGGTCGCCGAGCGGCGCTCGTCCTCGAACAGCGCTAGCTCTCCGAAAATGTCGCCGGGCCCGAAGGTCGCGAGCGTGATCGTGCGCCCCGCGCGCGAGGTGCGCACGGCGCGCGCGCGGCCGTCGCGCACGACGTAACAGGTGTCGCTGGAATCGCCCTCGCGAAAGACGACCTCGCCCGGATCGAACTCGCGCGGGACGGCGAGCTGCGCTATGCGTTCGAGATCGCCGCGCTCGAGCGTCGAGAAGACGGGCACGCCGCTGAGCAGCTCGACGACCTCCGCTGAGCGCATGGGGGCCATGGTGCAGGCATATCACACCCCACGAGCGCGCTTCTGCCAGGCGCGGGAAGGCCGTCGGGCAATTGGCCCAGCGGCGCTATCTTCAAGACGATGGCGATGAGGAAGGCCTTCGCGGCGCTTGCGGTCCTCGCCGTTCTCGGCGCCGCCTCGGGCGCGCAGGCCGCGCCGCGCGCTCGTGCGGCGGCGCCGGCGGCGCTGCGCCGCTCGCCGAACCTGTGGGCGACGATCGACGTGTGCAACGCGAGCGATCAGCCGGACACGGTCGGAATACGCGGGTCGATGCCCGGCGACAAGCTCGCGGGCGACGAGATCTACATGCGCTTTCGCCTGCAGTACGTCGGCGCGACTGGGACGTGGGCGGACCTGAACTCCGGCGCAAGCCCGTTCATCCGCGTCGGGACCGCGAAGGCCGCGCGCCAGGACGGGTGGAGCTTCCGGCTGCTTCCGGGCCCGCACAAGCTCGCGACGACGCTGCGCGGCGTCGTGACGTTCCAGTGGCGGCGCGGCACAACGGTGCTGGCGTCGTTATCGCGACCGACGACCGCGGGTCACGAAAGCCTCGCGGGGGCGGATCCGCCGAACCACACCGCCGCGACCTGCGCAATCGGATGACGGCCCGCGCGCGCGCGCTCGGGCGGGCTCGGGCGACCCTCGCCAAAAGGAAGCTCTCGTCACGTCACACAAGGACGATTTCGTCGTAACGCGCGCGCAGCATCAACTTTGGATATAGCCATCGCCGCCGCGGCGCGTCACGAACGGGCGCTCTGGTCGTAACGCGCGCGCGCACGCGCGCGCAGCACCTGCGTTCAGAGCATCGCTGCCCGCGCCTCGAGCGCGCATACGAAGCGCGCCGCGAGGGCGCCTCCGAGCGCGCCGCGAAGGCGCCTCCGAGCGCGCCGCGAGCGCGCCGCGAAGGCGCGCCGCCCCTAAAACAACCGTGGATCGTTGGTGATGATCCCGTCAACGTCCATGCCGGTGAGGCGGGCGATGCGGGCGGCGTCGTCGACGGTCCAGACATAGATTTCGCCGCCGGCTTGACGGACGGCGCGGACGAGCCGCGGCGTGACGACGCGCCAGTGGGCCATGATGGCGTCGACGCGCCCCTCGCGCAGCGCGGCGCGGGCGCGGGCGGGCAGGGTGGCGCGATAGCCGCTGAGGATGGCGAGGGCGGGGATGGCGGTGAGCATGTCGGTGGTGTAGTCGCGGCGGACGCGCGGGACGGACCATCCGAGGCGCAGGCGGGGTTCGGCGGCGCGGACGACGGCGAGCGAGGCGGGGAACATGCCGGAGAGCAGAGAGCGCTCGATGAGGCGGTACTCCCGCAGCGCGTCGAGCACGCGCAGCTCGTAGTCGGGGAGCTTGACGTCGACGTCGAACTCGAGGGCGGCGAAGCGCTCACCGGTGAGATGCTCGAGGGCTTCATGAAGGGGCACGCGCGGGCGCGAGCGCATGTCCTCGTAGTCGTGCGCGACGAGCAGCTCTCCGCTGCCGTCATGGTGCTCTGAGAGCACATCGAGCTCGATCATGTCGACGCCGTGGGCGAGGGCGGCGTCGAAGCTCGCGAGGGTGTTGCCGGGCTCGATGTGGGCGGCGCCCTTGTGCCCCACGCGGCGGGGGCGTGTGAGGGAGCGCTCGACCATGCGGGTCACAATCGCAGAGCGGGGGCGGAAAAGGGCGTCCGGCCGAGGGCGGGCGAGGCGCTCATTTATGGAGCAGCACTTTGAGCGCGACGATGGCGCCTCCCATGGCGACGCCGACGAGCAGCTCGAGCGCGAGTTCGCCGCGCCTGGCTCCGGCGCGGATGCCGGCGGCGAGGTTGAAGCCGGCGACGGTCGCGACGGAGCACCACAACGCGATGGTGACGGCGGTTTCAGAAGCAGCGCCGGCGCCCCAGGCGATGAGCACGGCGAGCAGCGGGATCGCGGCGCCCCTGACGATGGCGACGTCGTGGGCGAGCGCGCGCCCGAGCGCGCGCGCTGTGAGATGCTCGCGGACGGCAAACAGCTGTCCGAGGAGGGTGGCGTAGGCGTGGGCGAGCCAATACAGGCACGCGGCGACGAGCCCGGACTCGAGGACGCCGGCATAGCCGTCGTGGCTGCCGCTCTCGGCGGCGAGCAGGGCGCCGATGACGATCGCGCCATAGACGACGCCGCCAGCGTCGGCGGGCGCGACGGCCTTGCCCGCGATCGCGCTGAGGGCGCGCCCCAGAGCGGCGGCGCGTGACCTCGGCTGGGAGGCGGCGGTCACGCGTCAGGAGGCGAGCGCCTGCGCCGGCTCCTGGCCGCCTGAGCGGCGCACGCGGGCGAGCAGCCGCATGGCGTCCTCGTCGGCGAACTGCTCGCCGGTGACGCCGGCGACGAAGTGGCCGCCGCGGATGAGCGCGCGCGCCTCGAGGCGGCGCAGCGCCCAGAGGACATCGCGCCAGGGGACGGCAAGGCGCTCGCGCAGGTAGACCTCGCGGCAGACGACGCCCCAGCGCAGCAGCAGCTGCCAGGCGACGGCCTCGGCGAGCTCGTCGGAGTCGCCGACGGCGTCGGCGGCGGGCAGCAGCGTCCAGCGGCCCTCGACGCCCTGGCGCCAGCTGCCGCGGCGCCCGCGAGAGCCGCCGCGCGTCTGGCGCCGCTGGCGGCGGGCGAAGCGCGTGCGCGCGTGCAGGAGCGAGCGCACGGCGTTGAAGCCGTCGGCGGCGATGAGCCCGCGCGCGACGCCGTCCCAGAGGCCTTCCTCGATTTCGGTGGGCAGCCGGCGGGTGAGCGACTGGAGCTCGGGGTGGAACTGCGCGCCGTGCTGGCGCAGCGCGTCGAGCACGGCGCGGGCGGGGCCACCGGTGGGCTCGGCGGGCACGGCGGCGCCGCGGTGAGCCTGCAGCAGCCAGCGCAGGTCCTCGCGCAGCATGAAGGTGATGGGCGTGCGGCGCGAGGGCGAGCGCCCGGCGCGCCGCGGCTCGCCGGCGGCGGGGTCCTGGCCCTCGGCGACGGGCTGCACGAGCGACAGCCTTGCCCAGGCGACCTCGCCGGAGAGGCAGAGGTCGTCGAGCCACTCGGGGCGGTAGGACTCGACGCGCTCGGCGAACAGGCGCTCCCAGTCGCCGGCGGGCCACTCGAAGCCCTGGAACTGCTCGATCACCTCGGCGAGCCCGGCGCGGCCGTGAAGGCGGGCGGCGGGGGTGGAGTGCCACCACGCGGCGAGGAAGTGAAGCCATTGCTCGCGGGTGATCGGGCGTATCTGCGCGCGGCGGCTGTCGCGGGTGTAGGCGTGGATGCGGGCGAGCAGGCGCCGCGCGCACCACTGCTCGCCGCAGCCGTCCTCGAACTGGCCGGCGATGGCGAACCCGCGCGTTCGCAGCGTCTCCAGCGCGAAGGTGACGAGCGACGCGCTGAGAGCGCTCGCGCGAGCGAGCTCCTCGACGGTGACGGGGCCGGAGATCTCGAGGTGGCCCTGGACGGCGCCGACGGCGAGCTCTTCGGCGCAGTCGCCGGCGCGCGCGGCGGCGTCGGCAACGCGCGCGGGCAGCGCGTGGTCGGGCTCGGCGCGGGCACCGGGGAAGAGTGCTTCGACGTCGGCGCGGCGCTCGGTGGCGGACCACATGGCGCCGGCGCCTTCGGGGAGGACGAGCTCGAAGGCGCGGCCGGCGCGGACGAGCTCGGTGAACAGCGTGCGCCACTGCTCGCGCGGGCGGAGGATCGCGAGCGTGCAGAGGACGTCGTGCAGCTCGTCGGGATCGCGGACGTCGGGAGTCGACTCGGCGCGGACGCGCTCGATGGCGGCGGGGTCGAGCCGCCCGAGCTCGCGCGGCTCGACGGGCAGGCCGCGGCGCAGGGGGACGGAGCGCGAGCGGCGCTCGCCGATCTCGGTGTCCTCGTCGAGATAGGTGTAGGGAGCGCCACCGAGGATCTCGTGCGCGAGCACGCTCGGCTCGACGGTGTCGATGAAGTGCAGGCGCACGGCGCGCTCTTCGAAGCGGCGCACGAGCCGCTCGAGGCCGTCGATGTCCATGGCCTCGTGCAGGCAGTCGCCCATGGTCTCGCGCACGAGCAGGTGATCGGGGATCTCGATCGGGCCGGCGGGCGCGTTGTCCTGACAGGCGGCGAGCGAGGGGAAGACGGCGGCCATGAGGTCGTCTGACTCCATGCGCTGGATGTTGAACGGGTTGATGCGACCGCCCTTGCGACGGAGGACGGCGAGCGAGCGGTTGAGGTTCCAGCGCCAGCGGGCGGTGAACATGGGGCTGCGCAGGACGGCCTGGCAGACAGCGTCGCGGACGGTCGCCGAGCGCAGGAACGCGGGGACGTCCTCGAGCGGGAAGGAGTGCTGGGGTCCGAGCGAGAGCAGCACGGCGTCGTTGCTAGCGGCGGCCTGCAGCTCGAAGTCGAAGTTGAGGCAGAACTTCTTGCGCAGGGCGAGGCCGAGCGCGCGGTTGACGCGCGCGCCGAGGGGCGCGTGGACGATCAGCTGCATGCCGCCGGTTTCGTCGAAGAAGCGCTCGAAGACGATGTCCTCGTGCGTCGGCACGACGCCGCCGAGGGCGACGCGTCCGGCGTGTAGGTAGTCGACGACGAGCGCGGCGGCGTCCTCGCCGACGCGGCTCTGCTCGCGCACGTACGCGACGGCGGCCTCGCGCCCGTCGGTCTCGAGCAGCTCGGCGACGGCGGCGCGCAGGCGCGAGACCTCCTCGGAGAGCTCGTCGGTGCGCCCGGGGGCCTCGCCGAGCCAGAAGGGGATCGTGGGGTGCCGGCCGGCGGCGTCGCGCACGCGCATGACGCCGTTGGTGACCTGGACGATCTGCCAGGGGTGCGTCCCGAGCAGGAAGACGTCGCCCTGCATGGACTCGATGGCGAAGTCCTCGTTGACGGTGCCGATGAAGACGTCGCCGGGCTCCATGAGCACGCGGTAATCGCCGGTCTCGGGGATGGCGCCGCCAGAGGTGAGCGCGGCGAGGCGCGCGCCGCGGCGGGCGCGCAGGCGGGCGCCGACGCGGTCGCGGTGCAGGTACGCCATGCGCCGGCCACGCCCGGTGTGGATACCGGAGGAGACGAGCTCGACGACCTCGTCGAACTCGTGGCGCTGCAGGCGCGCGTACGGAGCGGCGCGGCGCACGAGCTCATACAGCTCGTCTTCGCCGACGCCCTCCTCCCCGCGCGCGGCGGCCTCGGCGACGACCTGCTGGGCGAGCACGTCGAGCGGCTTCTCGGGAGGTTCGAGGGCGTCGAGGCGCGCGCGCGCGACGGCGGCGAGCAGGGCGGTGCATTCGACGAGCCCGTCGCGGGTGGTGGGGAAGATGATCCCGCGCGGGACGCCGGCGCGGTGGTGGTTGGCGCGCCCGACGCGCTGCAGGAAGGTGGCGATGCTGCGCGGCGAGTCGAGCTGGCAGACGAGCTCGACGGGGCCGACGTCGATGCCGAGCTCGAGCGAGGCGGTGGCGACGAGCGCGCGCAGCTCGCCGGCGCGCAGGCGGCTCTCGACGCGCTGGCGGCGCTCGCGCGAGAGCGAGCCGTGGTGCGCGGCGACGTCGTCGGCGCCGAGACGCTCGCCGAGCTCGTGGGCGACGCGCTCGGAGAGCTTGCGCGTGTTGACGAAGACGAGCGTCGTGCGGTGCTGGGCGACGTGCGCGGCGATGCGATCGAGGATCTCGCTCATCTGCTCGGCGGAGAGCGCGGCCTCGAGCTCGCCGTCGGGGAGCTCGAGCGACAGCTCGCGCGCTCGCAGGTGGCCGGAGTCGACGACGGCGGGCTGCGGGCGCTCGGAGCCGACGAGCAGGCTGCCGGCGCGCTCGACGGGCGTGACGGTGGCGGACAGGCCGATGCGCACGGGCGGCTGCGCGGCGACGGCCTCGAGGCGCTCGAGCGAGAGGCAGAGGTGCGAGCCGCGCTTGTCGCGCGCGAGCGCGTGGATCTCGTCGACGATGACGGTGTCGACGTCGCGCAGCGTCGCGCGCGGGCGCTCGGCTGTGAGGTACAGGTAGAAGGACTCGGGCGTGGTGACGAGCAGGTTGGGCGGCTGGCGGACCATCGTCTGACGCTCGTGCGAGGTCGAGTCGCCGGTGCGCACGGCGACGGTGACGGGCGCGGGCTCGAGCCCGAGCTCGCGGGCGACGGCGGCGATCTCCTCGAGCGGGGCGACGAGATTGGTGTGGACGTCGACGGCGAGCGCCTTGAGCGGGCTCAGGTAGACGACGCGCGTCGAGCCCTCGATGGGCTCGCCGCGCTCGTGCGCTTGGTACAGCTCGTCGATCGCGGCGAGAAAGCCGGCGAGCGTCTTGCCGGAGCCGGTGGGAGCGCAGATGAGGGTGTGCGAGCGCGCGCGGATCGCGGGCCAGCCGCCGGCCTGGGCGTCGGTGGGACCGTCGGGAAACCGGCGCTCGAACCAGGTGCGGACGGCGGGGTGAAAGCCCTCGAGAACGGCCGGCTCGTGGTCTTCGCGGGGGAGCTGCGGAGCGTGTGCGGACACCTACTCGTGACCTTAGCCAAGCGGGGCGGACATAGACTCTGTCTTTCAGAACGATGGAGAGCGGCGTCCTGCCATACCAGAGCCTGCGCGAGGCGACGGCGAACGAGTGGATCGTGGCGGGCGACTGGCGGATCCCGATCGAGTCGATCCAGCCGGCGAGCGTCGACCTGCGCCTGGGCGAGTACGCGTGGGCGCTGCGCTGCAGCTTCCTGCCGGACAGCTCCTCGACGGTGGAGGAGAAGGTGTCGGGGCTGGCGTTCGAACGCATCGACCTGCGCGACGGCGCGACGCTCGAGCGCGACCGGCCGTACCTGGTGCCGCTGATCGAGCAGCTGCGGCTGCCTGAGGGCGTGCGCGCGAAGGCGAACCCGAAGAGCTCGACGGGGCGCCTGGACGTGTTCACGCGCGTGCTGACGGACCGCAGCAGCCGCTTCGACGAGATCGCGGCGGGCTACGAGGGGCTGCTGTACCTCGAGGTGGTGCCGCGGACGTTCGCGATCCGCGTGAAGACGGGACTGGCGCTCAACCAGGTGCGCCTGATCGCGGGCGACGCGCGGCTGGCGGACGCGGAGATCCTCGAGCTGCACGAGCGGATGCCGCTGCTGTACCGCGACGGCGAGCCGCTGCCGGCGGGCGAGCTGTCGCTGGGCGACGGCCTGTTCCTGTCGCTGGACGTGTCCGAGGACGCGCAGACGGTGGGCTATCGGGCGAAGAAGAACAGCCTGCCGATCGACCTGACGCTGGCGGGGCAGCTGCGCTGGCAGGACTACTGGGAGCCGGTGCACGCGGAGAGCGGCGGGCGGATCGTGCTCGAGCCGGAGGTCTTCTACCTGCTGCTGTCGGCGGAGGGCGTGAGCATCCCGCCGTTCCTCGCGGCGGAGATGATGGCGTACGACCCGACGGCGGGTGAGCTGCGCACGCACTACGCGGGCTTCTTCGACCCGGGCTTCGGCTACACGCCGGACGGCGCGGGCCAGGGCAGCCGCGCGGCGCTCGAGGTGCGCGCGCGCGACGTGTCGTTCATGGTCGAGCACGGCCAGCCGGTGTGCAAGCTGGCGTTCGAGCGCATGGCGGCGGAGCCGGAGGTGCTCTACGGCGAGCAGCTGGGATCGAGCTACCAGGGCCAGCAGACGATGCTCTCAAAGCACTTCGCCCCGCGAGCGGCGGCGGCGGCGTAGCGATCGCGTAGCCTCACCAGTCGATGCACGTCCCCTCGATCAGCCGCGCGCCGCTCGCTGCGACGGCATGCGCGACGGCGCTCGCGCTCGTAGGCTGCGCGAGCAGCGTGTCGACGTCGGGCTTCAAGGGCGAAGAACACGAAGTGGCGCAGGTGGTGGCGAACCTGCAGACGGACACGAACGCGGCGGACCAGGCGAAGGTGTGCGCGAACGACCTCTCACGCGCGCTCGTCGAACGCCTGGGCGGGACGAGCGGATGCGAAAAAGCGATCAAAAACCAGCAGGCGGAGATCGACCCGGGCCTCGAAGTGACGGTCGAATCGGTTCACATCACGGGCCCGAGCTCGGCGCGCTTGGCGGCGGCGAGCGCGAAGAGCACGTTCGAAGGCAAAAAGCGGATCTCGACGTTGCTGCTCACGAAGGAAGGCGGCAAGTGGAAGATCTCGGGGATTCAGTGAGGGAGGGCCGGCCCTGGGGGGCCGGCGAGGTGACGCGCGCGCGAGGCGGCGCGTAGCGGCTCGAACGAGGCGGCGCGCAGCGGCTTGAAAGTCAGCGCAGGGCGCGCCCGTACTGGCGCTCGTAGTAGGCGCGATAGCTGCCGGAGCGGATCGGCTCCCACCACCAGGCGTTGTCGCGATACCAGGCGACGGTCTGCTCGAGGCCGTCGTCGAAGCGGACGGCGGGACTCCAGCCGAGCGCGCGCACCTTGTGCGAGGAGAGCGAGTAGCGACGGTCGTGGCCGGGGCGGTCGCGCACGTGCTCGATCTGCGCGGGATCGGCGCCGGCGAGCTCGACGATGCGCTGCACGACGTCGATGTTGGCGACCTCGTCGGGGCCGCCGGCGTTGTAGACCTCGCCGGCGAGGCCGTGCTCGAGCACGTGTCCGATGGCGCTGGCGAAGTCGGTGGAGTGGATCCAGTTGCGGACCTGGAGGCCGTCGCCGTACACGGGCAGCGCGTCGCGATGGAGCGCGTTGAGGACCATCAGCGGGATGAGCTTCTCGGGATACTGGTAGGGGCCGTAGTTGTTCGATCCGCGGCAGATGGCGACGGGCAGGCGGTAGGTGTGGAAGTAGCTCGCGACGAGCAGGTCGGCGCCGGCCTTGGTGGCGGAGTAGGGCGACGAGGGATGCAGCGGTGAGTCCTCGGTGAAGGAGCCGGACTCGATCGAGCCGTAGACCTCGTCGGTGGAGACCTGCAGGTAGCGCAGGCCTTGCTCGCCGGTGCCCTCGAGCGCGCGCGCGGCGTCGAGCAGCACGTAGGTGCCGAGCGCGTGCGTCTTGACGAACGCGTCGGGCTCGGCGATCGAGCGGTCGACGTGGGTCTCGGCGGCGAAGTTGACGATCGCGGCTGGGGCGCTCTGCTCGACGGCGGCGGCGACGGCGTCGGCGTCCTCGATCGCGCCGCGGATGAAGCGGAAGCGCTCGTGCGCGGAGAAGTCGTGGAAGTTCTCCTCGCGCCCGGCGTAGGTGAGCTTGTCGAGCACGGTGACGTGATCGCCGTGCTCGAGCAGGCGCTGGCGCGCGAACGTCGAGCCGATGAAGCCCGCGCCCCCGCATACGAGCAGCCTCACGCGCGGACCTCCGGCTCGAGCGCAACGTGGTCGTTCACGATCTCATCATCCCAGCACGCGCAGCGAGGTAGCCGGCGAGCCCGTCGCGCCAGTCGGGCATCGGCAGCACGTCGTCGCGCTCGCTGGCGAGCGCGGACCAGGCGGGCCGCGGCGCGGGCCTCGCGATGTCGGCGCTCGTAGCGGCGTCGACGACGCACGCGACGTCTGCCTGGCGGAAGATCTCGACGGCGAAGTCGTGCCAGGAGACGGCGCCGGCGCCGGCCTGGTGCACGAGCCCGGCGACGCCGCGCTCGAGCAGCCCGATGAGCGCGGGCGCGAGCTGCCCGGTCCAGGTGGGCGAGCCGACCTGGTCGGTGACGACGCGGACGCTCGCGTCGCGGGCCTCCTGCTCGGCGGCGAGCCGCAGCATGGTGGCGACGAAGTTGCGCCCGCCGACGCCGAACAGCCACGCGCTGCGCACGACGGCGTGGCGCGGCGAGGCGTCGAGCACGTGCTGCTCGCCTTCGAGCTTGGTGAGCCCGTAGACGGACCGCGGGCCAGTGCGGTCGGACTCGACGTACGGCCGCGGGCGCCCGGCGGGATCGAGCGGAGCGGCACCGGGGAAGACGTAGTCGGTGGAGACGTGCACGAGCGCGGCACCGGCGGCGGCGGCGGCGGCGGCGAGATTGCGGGCGCCGTCGGCGTTGACGCGCCGCGCGAGCTCGCGCTGCTCCTGCGCGCCGTCGACGTCGGTCCAGGCGGCGCAGTTGATGGCGGCGTCGGGCGCGTGGCGCTCGAAGGCGGCGCGCACGGCGTCGGCGTCTGTGACGTCGAGCTCGGCGTGCGAGAGGCCGACGAGCGCGTGCCGCGAGCGCTCGCCGGCGCGCATGACGTCGGCGCCGAGCATGCCCGCGGCGCCGGTCACGAGTAGCCGCATCGAGCCGGGAGCAGTCAGGGGATGGAGATGTCGGAGTTGTCGCCGACGACGAACCCGTACGCGCGCGGCTGGCGCTCGGCGCGGCGCACGGTGACGTTGCGCCCGAGCAGCGAGGACTCCATGCGCCCGTCGAGGTCGGAGACGGTGCAGCCGGCGAGGAGGATGGAGTGCTCGACCTCCGAGCGCGCGATCTGGCAGCGCTCGCCGATGGCGGTGTACGGGCCGACGTAGCAATCGACGAGCCGGGCGTGCGCGCCGATGATGGCGGGCCCGCGCACGGTCGTTCGCTCGAGCAGCGCGCCGGACTCGATGACGACGCGCCCGTCGACGCGCGAGTCGACGAGCTCGCCCTCGACGCGCGAGACGAGGCTGTCGAGGATGAGGCGGTTGGCCTCGAGCATGTCCTCGAGCCTGCCGGTGTCCTTCCACCAGCCGCGGACGACGTGCGGCTCGACGCGCAGCCCGGCGTCGACAAGGTGCTGGATGGCGTCGGTGATCTCGAGCTCGCCGCGCGCGGAGGGCGAGATCGCGCGCGCGGCGTCGTGGATCTGCGCGGTGAACATGTACACGCCGACGAGCGCGAGGTCGGTCTGCGGCTCCTCGGGCTTCTCGACGAGGCGAATGACGCGGCCGGGCTCGGAGTCGGGCGAGGGCGAGAGCTCGGCGACGCCGTAGTTCTGCGGGTCGGGCACGGGCGTGAGCAGGATGAGCGCGTCGGGGGAGCCCTCGCGGAAGGCGCTGACGAGCTCGCTGATGCCTCCCTGCAGGAGGTTGTCGCCCAGGTACATGACGAACGGGCTCGCGCCGAGGAACGGCTCGGCGGTGAGCACGGCGTGCGCGAGGCCGAGCGGCTCGTCCTGGACGATGTAGCTGACGCGCAGGCCGAAGCGCGAGCCGTCTCCGACGGCGCGTTCGATCTCCGGCCCGGTGTCGGGCGCGATGACGATCCCGACCTCGGCGATACCGGCGGCGGCCATGGCCTCGATGCCGTAGAAGAGCACGGGCTTGTTGGCGACGGGCACGAGCTGCTTGGCGCTCGTGTGCGTGATGGGGCGCAGGCGCGTGCCCTTGCCTCCGGAGAGGATCAGTCCCTTCAGCGGCTCCATGGCGCGCAAGAGCCTATCTTCGGGCGCGCGGCGCGTGAGCAGCGCGCGGTGGGAGCGTCAGTAGACGCCGCCGAGCTTGCGGTGGTCCCAGGTGGCGCGGCGGCGCTCGATGAACTCGAGCGCGACGCGCTTTGCGGCCTGCGCGTCGACGAGAGCGCGCCCCTCGCGCGGCAGCTCGGCAAGCGGGGCGGCGTCGCGGGGAGTGGCGTTGCGCAGCATGATCTCGGCGCCGAGCCGCGCGACGGTGTCGAGGTCGCGGTGGACGACGACGTCGCACTCGAGCATCACGCCGCGCAGGTCGGCATACTGCTCGCCGGCCTCGACGAGCAGGGTCGCGCGCGGCTCGCGCTCGAGGTTTCGGACCTTCTGCGAGGCGGCGTATGTCCACGCCCATATGCGTGGCCCGGGCTCCTCGGCGGAATGCCCGCGCAGCACGTACCACAGCGGCATCAGGTGCGGCCAGCCGCGGGGCCCGGCGCTGGCGCAGGTGACGGTGCGCTCTTCGGCGAGGAAAGCGGCGACCTCGGAGGCCGACATCCTGATCTGCTCGCGCCTGCTCACACGCTCTGCCCCACCCCGCCTGACACGAGCGCTAGCGGGTGCTGAGGACCTTCGCGCGCGAACGTTTCGCGGGCCCGCCGGGCGCCGACTCGGCGGCACGCTCGCGCAGGCGCACGGCGGCGGCGCGGACGGCGTCGCGCGCGTCCTTGGGCTCGAGCACGGCGGCGTCGCCGGCTTCCTTGAGGATCTCGCGCACGAGCCAGTCGATGCCGGCGAAGCTCAGCTCGACGACGACGGAGCCGTCGCTGCGCTCCTCGACGACGCGCCGGGCCTCGCGCGCCCAGCGAGCGCGCTCGGGCGAGACCCACACGCGCGCGGAGCGCGACGCCTTGACCTCGCCGGTGCGCAGCCAGCCGTCGACCTCGGCGGCGGGGTCGACGTCGGGGCGCGGCTCGAACTCCTCGTCGGTGACGGTGACGTGCTTGATGCGATCGAGGCGGAAGTGGCGCACGCCGCGGCGCTCGGGGTCGAACGCGGCGACGTACCAGCCCTCGCGGCCGTTGGTGAGCGCGTACGGCTCGATGCGCCGGCGCGTGAGCTCGTCCTCGTTCTCCTTGTAGTACTCGAGCTCGATCAGGCGGTGCGCGACGATGGCGTTCGAGACCTCGCGCGCGACGCCTGCATCGTCGCCGCCGGCGCGCGCGACCTGAAGCCCCTGCTCCATCGGGTCCTCGCCGAGCGCGGCGACGATCTTCTCGCGCGCGGACGTGAGCGAGCCCTCGGGGATGTGCTCGCCGATGAGGTCGATGGCGGCGACGAGCGCCTTCGCCTCGACGGGCAGCAGGCGCGCGGGGCGGTCGAAGTTGTCGCTGTAGGGCTCTGGATCGACCTCGATCTCGCGGGTGTCGTCGTTGACTTCGGCGTACAGGACGTAGGAGCCGCCGCCGAAGTTGACGACGTTGAGGACGTTGATGTCTTCGCGCAGCTCCTCCTCGCTGAGCTGCAGCCGCTCGCAGACATCGTCGATCGCGAGCGCCTCGCCCGCGCGCCCGGCCGCGATGAGGATGCTCGCGAGGGTGACGAGGCGCGCGAAGCGCTCGGGGCGGATGGCGACGTCGGCGCGCGAGGAGATCTCGCCGTGCGCGCGCTCGGGCGCGGCGTCGCGCTCGGCGTCCCCTTGTCCGACGGGCGCAGCGGCCGAGGCAGCGCCGTTGGTGCGCGCGCCGGAGGCCTTCGCACGCGTTGCCGACGGGGCCTTGGCGTGCAGATCGGCGAGCAGCCGCACGCGCCGGCGGTACTCGCGCGTGAGCTCGGCGGGACCGATGAGGCGAGCGTTCACGCCGAGGCCGAGGACCCAGCTGATGATCGTGCGCTCGCTCGAGTAGCGGGTGCGGAAGACGACGTCGCCGCCGCCGGAGCCGTCCTCGCCCGCGCGCGCGCCGCCCTCGCCCGCGCCGTTCTTGCCGGCGCGCGTGACGTGCTTGCCGGCGCGCGTGCCGTCCTTGGCCTCGCGTGTGCGGTTCTTGCCGGCGTCGCGCTCGCGGGCGTCGTCGCCGAGCGGCGTGATCTCGCCGAAGCGGCCGAAGTGGCGCTCGATGAGCCAGGCGATGCGCTCGGAGACGAGCACCTCGGCGACGCCGCACTCCTCGCCGAGCTGCCAGTCGGCACGGTTGGCGTAGGCGCGCGGGTCGAAGTCGTCGGCGCGGCGGAAGTCGTGCTCGGCCTTGGTCGCGTAGGAGACCTTGCCGCGAATCCGCGACAGGCGAAAGACGCGGACGGCGTCGCGCTCGTGCGAGTAGCCGAGCAGGTAGAACTGGCCGCCCTGGAAGAGCAGGTGGTAGGGATCGACGCGGCGTGCGGAGACCTGGTCGCGCTCCATGGTGTAGTACTCGAAGAGGATCGTCTTGTGGCGGAAGATCGCGGTCTCGATCTTGGCGAGCCGAGCAGAGAGCTCGGCGCCTCCCGCGGAGGCGGTGATGGCGAGCGCGACGGAGCTCTGCTCGGGAGCGCGCAGCGGGCTCGGCCGGCCCCAGGTGATCTGCTGCAGCGCGAGCCGTAGCGGCTCGGCGTAGGCGAATTCGCCGTCGAGCAGTGTCAGGGCGGTCTGCAGCGCGGCGAGCTCCTTGTCGGTGAACGCGATCGGCGGCAGATGAAAGTTCTCCGGCCGCAGCGAGTAGTTCTCCTGCTCGGCGGCGCCGTCGGCGGGGCGCTCGACGGTGAGCTGGATGCGCAGCGACTCGAGCTCGGAGCGGTCGGCGTAGAAGCGGCGCGCGAACGCGTCCTCGTTCATGCCGCTGTAGCCCTCGACGTCGCGCCGGATCTCGAGCGCGGTCACGGGCCGGCGCTCGGCCATCAGGTACGAGATCAGCGAGAGCTGGCGGATCAGCTTCTCGGTGTCCTTTGCCATCAGGCAGGAACCATAGAACCCACTCGCGAGACGGCTAGAGCCGCCACCGCGGACGCGGCGCTATTTGCGGGCTTTCAGGCGGCTTTGCGGGCGTCCGCGAAAAGCGTCGCGCCACCGTCGCCCACTTGGGGCTCGACGACGGCAACGCGCTCGGCATCGCCGCCGCGCTCGGCGAAGAACGCGCCGGCGCCGATCGCGCGGTCGAAGCCGGACCAGCGCCTGCCGGGTGCCAGCTCTTTCTCGAGACGGTCGAAGCTGCCGAGGCGACCGCCGAGGTTGTCGATCATGTGCACGAGCGTGGCCTCGCGCGTGCAGGGCACGACGGGGCTGCCGTGCTCGAGCGCGCCGTGGTGGGAGAGGATGATGTGCGCGAGCGCGCGCTCGACCTCGACGGGAAAGCCCTCGATCTCCTCGATCGCTCGGCGGACGAGGTAGTAGCCGAGCGCGATCTCGCCGTGCAGGCGGCCGGCGTCGGTCATCTCGATCGCGCCGCCGCTCTCGGCGTACGCCTCGATCTTGCCGATGTCGTGCAGGAGCGCGCCGGCGACGGCGATATCGCGATCGACGCCTCCGAACGTCGCGCTGATGGCGCTCACCGCCTGGGCGACGCCGAGCGAGTGCTCGAGCAGGCCGTGGGGATAGGCCTGGTGGTAGTGCTTGGCGGCGGGCGCGAGGCGGAAGCGGGCCCAGATCTCCGAGCGCTCGCCGAACAGGCGCGCGAGCAGCATGCCCAGGTGCGGCTGCTGGATCGTCGAGAGCAGCTCGCGGATCTCGTGTTCCATCTGCGCGACGGCGCGCGCGGGGCCGTCGACGAGATCGCGCTCGTCGTAGGACCCCGCGGCGGGCGCCTCGAGCTCGCGCAGGTTGATCTGCGGGCCGAAGCGCGGGTGCACGGCGTAGCGCCCGCGGACCCGCACAGGGGCGCCGGACGGAGCGAGCTCTTCGACCTCGGGAAGCTCGTCCCAGACCATGCATACGACGGCTCCGGTGCGGTCGCCGAGCGACAGGCGCAGGTAGTCGCCGCCGTCGCGCCGTTGGCGGCGCTCGGCCTCGCGCACGACCAAGACCTCGTCGATCTCCATGCCGTCCGTGAACTCGTTCAGGAGCACGGATTTGAAGTTAGAGGCGCCTGCGGACGGGACGCGAGCGACGCGACGCTAGGGCGTGAGTCGGTGCGGCCCGCGGTACAGGAACGTGACCTCGCGGACGTTCTCCTGCGCGAGCATCTGCATCAGCAGGCGCGTGAGGCCGAATCCGAAGCCTCCGTGCGGCGGCGCTCCGTAGCGGAAGAAGTCGAGGTAGTAGGAGATCGGCCCCACGTCCACGCCCTTCTCTCGCGCCTGCTCGAGCAGGCGCTCGTGGCGATGCTCGCGCTGCGCGCCGGTGGTGAGCTCGATGCCGCGCCAGAGCAGGTCGAAGCTCTTCGTGAGCCCCGGGTCGTGCTCGTGGCGCATGTGGTAGAAGGGCCGCACGGTCGTCGGATAGTCGGTCACGAACGTGAACTCGTGGCCCTCGCGCTCGAGCACGAGCGCGGACAGCGCACGCTCGCTCGCGGGATCGAGGTCGCTGCCGGCGCCGGGCGCCTCCTGGCCGCTGGCGCGCAGCTGCGCCTTGGCGTCGGCGAGCGTTATGCGCGGGAACGGGAGCGTCGGCACGACGAGCTCGGTCCCGAACGTCGCTTCGATCGCCTCGCCGTGGCTCTCCTTGACCGACGCGAGGACGTGCGTGAGCCAGCGCTCCTCGAACGACATGACGTCGTCGTGGGAGTCGATCCAGGCGATCTCGACGTCGACGCTGGTGAACTCGGTGTCGTGGCGAGAGGTGAACGAGGGGTTGGCACGGAACACGGGCCCGATCTCGAACACGCGCCCGAAGCCGGCGGCGATCGCCATCTGCTTGTAGAACTGCGGCGACTGCGCGAGGTATGCGGTGCGGTCGAAGTACTCGACCTTGAACAGCTCGGCGCCGGACTCGCTCGCCGAGCCCATGAACTTGGGCGTGTGGATCTCGACGAAGCCGTCGGCGACCCAGAACTCGCGCATCGCGTGCTCGATCGCCGTCTGGACCTCAAAAATCAGCCGCCGGTCGGGGCGGCGCAGGTCGAGGTAGCGCCAGTCCATGCGCTTGTCGAGCGCGGAGTCAGCGGCGATCGGAAGCTCGGGGTCGGCGGCGGAGTCGACTTCGAGCGCTTCCATGCGCAACTCGAGACCGCCGAGCTTGACGCGCTCGTCGGCGGTGACGGTGCCGGTGATCGTCACGGCGGACTCGGCCGTCAGCGACGACACCGCCTCGTTGAGCTCGCTCGCGGGGTCATCCTTTGCGAACGCGACCTGCGCAAGGCCGGTTTCGTCGCGCACGATCACGAACTGCATTCGCTTCTGGTCGCGCAACGCGTGCACCCAGCCGCGGACGGTGACGCGCTCGCCAATGTGCTCGGGCAGGTCCGCGACGAGTGTTCGGCTCACCGCGGGCACACTATCCGAGGATCTGACGGCCGGATCCGCGGCTCTAGGCGGCAGCGAGCACGACCTCGACCGCGAACTCGGGCGCCTCGGCGACCTCGAGCAGCGCGATCGCGCCGGCGCTGCGCAGGTCATCGGAGCCGAGCTCGAGCGCGCGCAGTCGCTCGGCGGTGTCGCGCACCTGCACGCGCTCTACGCCGGCGCGCATGGGCACGCCGGCGCCGGACTTGGCCTTGCGCACCTCGTGCAGGACGTCAGCGGTGACATCGAGCGCGAGCGCCTCGCCGTTCTCCTCCCCCGCTCCGGCGGCGAGCAGCCGCAGCTCGGAGGCGTCGGGCCAGGCGGCGCGGTGCACGGAGCCCTCCTGCCACCACGACCACACCTCCTCGCAGACGAACGGCAGGAACGGCGCGAACAGGCGCTGGAAAGCCGACAGCGACGTCTGCAGCGCGAGGCTCGCAGAGCCGCGGCCGGCGCGCGCCTGCGATGAGGTGCCGGCGTCGTAGCGACGACCCTTGACGAGCTCGAGGTAGTTGTCGCAGTACCACCAGAAGAAGCGCTCGGTCCGCTCGAGCGCGCGCGCGTAGTCGTAGCCCTCGAAGCTCTCGGTAGCCGCGGCGGCGACGTCGGCGAGGCGCGCGATGAGCGCGCGGTCGAGGGGATGGGACAGCGCCGGCGCCGGCTCGGGCAGGTCGGCGAGCGCGAACTTCGAGGCGTTGAGCAGCTTGACGGCGAGGCGGCGGCCGACCTTCATCTGCTGCGGGTCGAACGCGGTGTCGACGCCGGGACGGCCGTTCGCGGTCCAGTAGCGAACGGCGTCGGCGCCGTGCTCCTCGAGCAGGTGCATGGGCGTGAGCACGTTGCCCTTGGACTTCGACATCTTCTTGCGATCGGGGTCGAGCACCCAGCCCGAGATCGCGGCCTCGCTCCACGGCAGCGCGTCGTAGTCGAGATGCGAGCGCAGGATCGTCGTGAACAGCCACGTGCGGATGATGTCGTGCGCCTGCGGGCGCATATCCATGGGGAACACTTTCGCGAACAGCTCCGGATCCTCGCCGGCGAGCGAGACGAGCTGCGGCGACAGCGAGGAGGTCGCCCAGGTGTCCATCACGTCGGGGTCGCCGACGAACCCCCCGGGTTGCCCGCGCTGCTCCTCGGTGTAGCCGTCGGGAAGGTCGCTCGAAGGGTCGACCGGGAGCTGCTCCTCGTGCGCGAGGAGCAGCGCGTCGTGGCGCACGGCGCCCTGCTCGTCGAGCTCATACCAGACGGGGAAGGGCACGCCGAAGAAGCGCTGGCGGCTTACGGCCCAGTCGCCGGTGAGGCCGTTGACCCAGTCCTCGTAGCGGGCGCGCATGTACGGCGGGTGCCAATGCAGCTCGCGCCCGCGCGCGATCAGCGCGTCGCGATGCTCGATCGTGCGTATGAACCACTGGCGCGAGGTGATGATCTCGACCGGCCGGTCACCCTTCTCGTAGAACTTGACCGCGCGGCTGACGCTCTCGGGCCGGCCGACGAGGTCTCCGCTCTGCTCGAGCAGCTCGACGATGCGAGCACGCGCGCGGTTGATCGGCGCTCCCTCGAGCTCGCCGTAGGCGGCGTTCGCGCGCTGCGCGTCGACGCTCTCCCACCCGGGCGTCCCCCACTCGACGCCCGTCATGCGCCCGTCCGGGCCGAGCACCGAGCGCACGGGCAGCGACAGCTCGCGCCACCACATCACATCGGTGAGGTCGCCGAAGGTGCACACCATCACGAGGCCGCTGCCCTTGTCGCGCTCGACGGCCTCGTGCGTCATGACGGGCACGCGCGCGCCGAACAGCGGCGTCAGTACCTCACCTCCGACGAGCGCGCGGTGACGCTCGTCGTCGGGGTGGGCGAGAACGGCGACGCACGCGGGGATGAGCTCCGGGCGCGTGGTCTCGATCAGCGCCTGCGGTCCGCCGTCGACGGCGGGAAAGCGCACCTTGTGCATCGCGCCGGGGCGCTCGCGGTCCTCGAGCTCGGCCTGCGCGACGGCGGTCTGGAAGTCGATGTCCCACAGCGTGGGGGCCTCGAGCTGGTAGGCGGCGCCGCGCGCGAGCAGCCCGAGGAACGAACGCTGGGAGATCCGCTGCGCGAGCTGCCCGATCGTGGTGTAGGTCATGGTCCAATCCACGGACAGGCCGAGCGCGCGCCACAGCGCTTCGAACGCCTGCTCGTCGCGCTCGGTCAGCACGAGGCACAGCTCGACGAAGTTCGGCCTGGAGATCGAGACGGGCTCCTTCTCGGAGGGCTCCTGCGGTGGCTCGAAGTCGGGGTCGTAGGCGACCGACGGGTCGCAGCGGACGCCGTAGTAGTTCTGCACGCGGCGCTCGGTCGGCAGGCCGTTGTCGTCCCACCCCATCGGGTAGAACACCTCCCGGCCGCGCATGCGCTGAAACCGCGCGACGAGGTCCGTGTGCGTGTAGGAGAAGACGTGCCCGACGTGCAGCGACCCGCTGACGGTCGGCGGCGGGGTGTCGATCGAGAAGATCCGCTCGCGTGCAGCGCCGCGATCGAAGCGATACGTGCCGTCACGCTCCCACGCCGCGCTCCACTTGGCCTCGAGGCCATCGAGCGTCGGGCGCTCGGGGACTGGCATTGAAAGGAGACTAGCTCTAACCGACGGGCTGCGGAACGCGAGCGCCGGCGAGCGCGGTGGACGCGCGCTGGTCTCGATCGGCTGCGTGCTCGGGGCAATAAACGCCGCGCACGCCGCCGTCGAAGTGCCCGAATGCGAGCCACATCCCCTCGCGCCACATGAACCTGAAAAAGCCTTCGCTCGCGGCGTGCTGCTCGCGCTGGCGCTGCCACGCGGCGACGACGACCTGTTCGGGAATGCAGCACTTGCAGCGGCCGTCCTCGCCGAGGTAGCCGCTGGAGAGGCACTGCAGCGCGTCGCGCGCGCCGGCGACGTCGGCGGAGCCTGCGGTGGAGAGCGGTGAGCCGGGCTTTTCGGGCAACATCACGTCGTCCTTTTCGGGCACGCAGGCGCGAAAGTTAAGATTTGCAGGGGCTTTTGGACGCGCTTCTAAGGGCGCCGGCTAGTCGTTCGCGGTGAGCGCGCCGAGCACGTGCGCGAAGCGCTCGCGCGCGGCCTCGCGCCGGGTGGGCAGGTGCTCGCTCGGGATCCCGTCCGGCGGCGGCGAGTAGCTCTGCAGGATCCGCCGCGCGACGGTCTGGCGGTGCACCTCGTCGGGGCCGTCGTAGAAGCGCGCGCCGCGCGCGAAGCGGTACATCTGCTCGAGCGGCATGTCGGTGGAGTAGCCGAGCGAGCCGTGGACCTGCAGCGCGCGGTCGATCACGTCGTGCAGGACCTTCGCGCCGAAGAACTTGATCAGCGCGATGTCGATGCGCGCGTCGCTCGCGCCGCGCGTGTCCATCACCCACGCCGCGTGCAGCGTCATCAGCCGCGCGGCCTGCATCTCGGCGGCGCTGTCCGCGATCCAGTTCTGGACCGTCTCCTTCTCGGCCAGCAGCGACCCATGCGCCGAGCGGTAGGTGGCGCGCTCGCACATCATGTCGAACGCCCGCCGCGCGACGCCGAGCCAGCGCATGCAGTGATGGATGCGGCCGGGGCCGAGGCGCTGCTGGGCGAGCACGAACCCGGCGCCGACTGCGCCGAGCAGCGCGCCGCTTGGCACGCGCACTTCGTTGTACTCGATTTCCGCATGGCCGCCGTAGGCGCCGAACTGCTCCCACGGGTGCTCCATCGTGGGGACGTCGCGCAGGACCTCGACGCCGGGGGTGTCGCGCGGGACGACGAACATCGACGCGCGCTGCGCGGGTCGCGCGTCGGGGTCGGTGACTGCCATGACGATGAGGAAGTCGGCGATCGAGCCGTTGGACGAGAACCACTTCTTGCCGTCGATGACCCACTCGTCTCCCTCGCGCACGGCGCGCGTGCGCAGCTGCGTGGGGTCGGATCCGGGCGTATCCGGCTCGGTCATGCTGAACGCGCTGCGCAGGTCGCCGGCGAGCAGCGGGTGCAGGAAGCGGTCCTTCTGCTCGGGCGTGCCGGCGAGCGCGAGGATCTCCGAGTTGCCGGAGTCGGGTGCGGCGTTTCCGAAGGCGAGCGGCGCGATCGGAGAGGTGCCGAGAATCTCGTGCATCAGCCCGAGCCGCACCTGGCCCATGCCCTGCCCGCCGAGCTCAGGCGGCAGGTGGGCGGCCCACAGGCCGTGCTCCTTGACCTGCTCGGCGAGCGGCTCGATCGCCTCGCGCAGGCCGTCGATGCCGAGCTCGCGCCAGATCGTCTCGAGCGGCCAGATCTCTCTCCGCACGAACTCCGACATCCAGTCGAGCTGCTCTTGAAACTCGGGGTCGGTCGAGAAGTCCCAGCTCATCGCGCGGCATCCTTTCGGTCGTTCTGCAGGCAGCAAAGCCTACGCCGAGGCGGGCTTGATGGCGCGCGGACTACGCGGGCGTCATCACAGCGACCGGCACGGCGAGCCCGGCGGAGCGGCGCACGGTCGCTATCCGCCGGCCGTCCTGGACGGCGTCGTGCGGCGCGCCGGAGTGAGGCGCGAGCGCGGCGACCGTCGCGTCGATGTCGGCGCTGATCAGCGCGAGCCCCCACAGGCGCGCAGGGGCGTCGCTTCCGCCGGCGAGATCGAGCCGGTCGTCGGGCAGCTGGATCACCTCGAGGATCTCGTCGCCGAGGCGGAAGAAGGCCTGCCTTGGCGCGCCCGCGGGCGTCGGCTCCTCACGGATCCGGCGCAGGTCGAGTCCCGCCGCCTGCAGCGCGGCGATCGTGCGCTCGAGCGCAGGCGAGAAGACGACGACGTGGTCGATTGCGACCACGCCGTTGGGGTGCGCCGCGGCGGTCGGCGGGACCTCCGAGCGGGAGAGCGTGGTGGCGATGCCGTCGAGCTCGGTCGTGCGCGCGCCACGCAGCGACCAGCCGAGCAGGCCGCTGGCCGATCTTCGACCGGTGGCGTCGCGTCCGGCGAAGCGAATGCGCACGGCGCCGATCGCGGCGTGCTCGCCCTCGACCGCGAAGCCGAGGTCTGCCCAGCGCTGCGCGTCGTCGGCAATCGCGAGCTCGTCGATTGTGACGGCGGCGGGGCGCGGGCGCTCAGCCTCGGTTGCGCTCACGCGAGGCAGCATGACCGGTGCGCGAGCGCGACGCTGGCTCCCGGACGCGACGCTTGCTCAGCCGACGCGGATGCTCTGCCCGCCGTCGACGGCGAGCAGTACGCCGGTGATGAAGCGCGCTTCATCGGAGGCGAGAAAGACGGCAGCGGCGGCGACGTCCCATGCGCTGCCCATGCCGCCGGCCAGCGGCACGGCCTCGTCGCGGCGCTGCGCGTAGTGCTCGCGCGTGATGCCGAGAACATGGGCGACCTCGTCTACGGCCATCGGGGTGTCGATGAGGCCGGGCAGAATCGCGTTGACGCGCACGCCATGCTGCGCGTATGCCGCGGCGAGCGACAGTGTGAGCGCGTCGAGCGCGGCCTTGGACATCTTGTACGCGAGCGGCGGGTTCTGGCGCGGAGCGGAGCCGGCGACGCGCGAGGCGATCGAGGAGACGTTGGTGATCGCGCCGTGGCCCTGCTCGCGCAGGATCGGCAGGGCGGCCTTGGCGACGATCATCGCGCCGCCGGCGTTGATCCGCATGATTCGCTCCCAGGCGTCGAGCTCGATCCCCTCGGCCCAGCCGTCGCCCGCGGCGACGCCGACGTTGTGGTGGACGATGTCGAGGCCGCCGTGCTCGCTGACGCAAGCGGCGAGGGCGGCGGCGCAGTCGGCCTCGACGCTGACGTCCGCCTCGAGCACGCTCGCGGTGCCGCCGTCGTTCTCGATCTCGCGGGCCGTTTCCTCTGCCGCGGCGGCGTCGCGGTCGAGCAGCGCGACGCGGGCGCCTTCGCGCGCGAACGCGATCGCAGTGGCGCGCCCGTTGCCGATGCGGGGCCCCGGCGTCTGGCCCGCGCCGGTGACGAGCGCGACCTTGCCCGCAAGCCGCCCGCGGCCGCCCGGCTCGGGCGCGCGTGGGCGCTCGCCTCGGGACGTGCTCAAGTCGTGATGCCGGGTATCGGCCCGTGCTCGAGAATCGGTGTCTGCGGCTCGAGCCCGGTGCTCGCAATGAAGCGCGCAATCGCGATGTAGTGGCCGAGCACAATCAGCAGCTCGATGACGCCGCGCACGCCGATGCGCTCTGCGACCTCGGCCACGATCTGCTCGCTGGCGGCCCCGTCGAGGATGAACTCGCGCGCGAGGCGCAGCACCGCTGCCTCGTCCTCGGCGAAGTTCGCGCCGTAGTCGTCGTCGCGTTCGAGCGCGGCGATCTGCGCGGCGCTGACGCCGAGGGCCTGCCCGATCGCGACGTGCTGCACCCACTCGTACTGCGAGCGTTCGAGGTGCGCCACCTGGAGGATCGCAAGCTCGCGCAGAGCGGGGTCGAGCTCGAGGACGGTGAGCAGCGAGTTGCTCAGCGCGAGCCAGTCCTCGAACGCGCTTTCCGCGTGGGCGACCATCCGCAACAGCGTGAGCGGCGTGCGCGAGAGGACGTTTGCAACCGACTCCGGCGCGTCCGTGGGATCGAAATAGGGCAGGCGAGGCATCGCGCTCCTGACGCGAGCTTATGCGAGAGGGAGCCTACGGAGCAACCCGCCCCGCAGGATCGATCCGCGGCGGGCGCACGAACAACGCGGTCAGCCGGCCGCTCAGCGGGTTCGCGGCGCCGCCGAGCGGCGGGAGCGCGAAAGCTTCCTCGATCGTGCCGAGCACGCCGTAGTGGTCCACGGGCACGCGCGAACGTCCACCGCGGCGCACTTCTGGGCCCGCGACGATCGTCGCGACGGCACCTCCGCGTGCGGCGCCGCCGCAGCATCCGCGGTCGCTCGTGCCCTCGTCCCACGTGAGCAGGAGGAACCCATGCGGCCCGAGCTCGCGCAGGAGGAGCGGCACTGTCCGCTTGAGGAACGCGTCGGCACCTGCGACTCCGCAGTCGTGCCCGTCGTCGCAGAGGTTGGGCGTGATCCACACGAAGCTCGGCAGTCGCCCGTGATGCAGGTCGCGCGCGAGCGCGGCGAATCCGACGAGCTTCTGACAGTGCGAGCGCAGCCGGGCGACGTCGTCGAAGTAGATGAAGGGGTTGTGCTTCTTTGCGTATCCGCCGGCGCCGGCGCCGGAGTAGCACGGCGAGGGTGCGTCCTCGAGATACGCCTTCCAGGAGATGCCGGCGGCTTCGAGCTGATCGACGAGATTGCGCGCGCCGACGTGGCATTCGGTGCAGTCCGATTCGATCCCGTGGGTCGAGCCGCTGACGAGGGCGAGGTAGTTCGGCAGCGAGGGGTGCGTGATCGCGTAGCTGCGCTCGGCAAGCGCGAAGCGGGCGATGAGCGAGTTCGTGTACGGCGCAGCGCTGCTGCCGACGACTTCGTCGCGCTCGGCATTCTCGAGCACGACCTCGATGACGCGCGAGCTCGACGGGAGAGGCTGCGCGCGCGGCGGCCCGATTTCGAGCGGTCTCCCGGGCGCCGCCGAGCCGCAGCCGCCGAGGCACGCAAGCGCGAGTGCGAGCGCCGCCCAACGCGCGCATGCGCTTGCGCGCACGCGCACGCGCACGCGCACGCGCACGCGTGCAGCACCTCCCGCGCGAGCGCTCTCCCCCGCGACCCGCCCTCGGCCGATCCCACTCACGACGGGCGAGCGATCGCGCTCACGACCCGCCCTCGGCCGATTTCCGCTGACGCAGCGCCGCGCGCCTTCCCGCTCACGCGGTCACATCAATCCTCTCACTCACGACGCGGTGGCGCCCGCGCCGAGCTCGAACGTGACGCCGGTGAGCTCCTCGCAGACGCTCCACAGGCGCGCGGCGACGTCCTCGTCGCGCGCGGCGCGGCTGGTGCGGACGATCTTGGGGTGGCCGCGGAATTCGCCGACGCCGTCGGGGCCGACGTAGACCCCGCCTTCCAGGCCGGGCTCGGAGGCGGCGTAGAGGATGGGCAGCGCGCCCATGTCGGCGCTCTGCGCGACGACGAGGTTGGTGACGATCATCACCGCGCGGTCGAGCAGAGGCGGCGCGGCGGTCTGGAGGTTCGTGGCCGCGTAGCCGGGGTGCGCGGCGAGGCTCTTGACCGTGGAGCCCGACGCGCGCAGGCGGCGGTCGAGCTCGAGCGCGAACATGAGGTCGCCGAGCTTCGACTGGCCGTACGCGGCCCAGCGCATGTAGCGGCGCGTTGACTGCAGGTCGTCGAAGTTGATTTTGCCCATCTTGTGCGCGTTGCTCGAGACGGTGACGACGCGAGCATCCTCGCGCCCCTGCATGAGCGCGAGCAACAGCCCGGTGAGCGCGAAGTGGCCGAGGACGTTGGTGCCGAACTGGAGCTCGAAGCCGTCGGCCGTCTCGCGCCGCGGCGGCGCCATGACGCCGGCGTTGTTCACGAGCAGGTCGAGGCGATCATGCGCCGAGGCGAACTCGCTCGCGAACGTGCGCACGGACGCGAGGCTCGCGAGATCGAGCGCGAGGAGCTCGAGCGAGGCACCGGCGGAGGCAGCGCGCTCGACGTCGTGCAGCGCCTTCTCGCCCTTGACGGTGTCACGGCAGGCGAGCACGACATTCGCTCCGTGGCGCGCGAGCTCGCGCGCGGTCGAGAGCCCGAGGCCGCTGTTGGCGCCCGTGACGACCGCGGTGCGCCCGCTCTGGTCGGGGATCTGATCACTCGTCCACTTGCTCATCTCGGTCTCCTTCGCTTCGACTGGACGCGCGGCCGACGAGGCGGCGTGCGCGACTTCATGGCACGAGCACGATCTTGCGGTGCGCTCCTTCGGCGAGCCGCTCCCACGCGGCGCGGACGTCGGCGAGCGGCATACGCTCGACCTCGACGCGCAGGCGGCCGGCGATCGCGAGCTCGGCCATGCGCAGATACGCGGCCCGCTTCACCTCGGGCGGCGCGGCGAAGTTAGCGTGGCCCATGATCTGGAGCATCTTCCCGCGAATCGGCGCCGAGAGGATCGTCGCGCTCGCCCCCGCGGACGCGCCGAGCGTGACGAGTCGCGCGCCGAAGCTCGCGGCCTCGATCGCGGCGGCGAACGGCTCACCGAAGAGCGGGTCGACGACGACGTCGATGCGCTGCTGCGCCGCCTCGCTGAGCGCGCCTGCGAGCTCGGCCTCGCCGAGGCGCACGACGGCGTCGGCACCGAGCTCGCGCGCGCGCTCGAGCCCGTCGGTCGAGCGAGCCGCGGCCACGACGCGCGCGGCGCCGAGGTGCTTGGCGGCTTGCACTGCGATCTGACCGAGCACGCCGCTCGCGCCGAGCACGAGCACGTGCTCGCCCTCCTCCAGGTGCGCGCGCCAGTCGAGCGCGAGCCAGGCGGCGAGCCCGGAGATCCCGAGCGCCACGGCGACGCCGTCGTCGAGCGCGTCGGGCAGCGGGTACGTGCCGGCAGGATCGATGAGCGCGCGCTCGGCCATCGATCCGTACGGAGCGACCGGAGTGTCGAAATAAACGCGCGTGTCGCCAAGCATGCCGACGCCCTCGCGGCCGGCGACGCAGGGAAGCGCAGGCGCGCCGGCGTAGAAACGGCCGGCGGAGATCGAGACGTCGACGGGGTTCAGCCCGGCGGCGCGCACCTCGACGATCTCATGTCCTCCACCGGCGGAGGGCGCGGGGAACTCGCCGTATTCGGGCACGCCCAGCTCGTGCAGGACGGCGGCCTTGATCGGCGGGGACGCGTCCTCCCCCTCGATGTTCGGCTCGGTCACGGTCGCGTTCGTCTCGGGCCTGCTGCGTCAGGCGAACTTCGTGACGGGACGCTCGGCGAGCTCGCCGTCTATGTAGAGGTCGACCTTCTCGTTGTAGAACGCGATCAGACCCCCGACGCGCTCGCTCTCTGGAAGCGGTGCGGGATAGCTCCAGGCGATGTTCGCGTGCAGCTGCCCACCGACGCGTGCGCCGAACGAAACGGCGCGCCCCTTGTATGGACAGTGCGTGACGAGCTCGCCGAGCTCGAGCAGGTCCATTCGCACGTGCGTCTTCGGGATGTACCAGCGGGTCGGCAGTCCCGTCTCGAACAGCAGGCGCGGGCTCGGGGAATCGGCGAGCGTCTCGCCGCCGAGCTCGACGCGGATGTGTCGCGAGCTGGGGAGGATGTCGACGCGCGTGTACGGGTCGCGTGCGTGCGTGAACACCTCCTCGTCCTCCTCGAACCAGGAGTCCATCGCGCTCCAGTCGAGGCGGAAGGCGTCGCGCAGCTCCTCGATCGGCGAGTCGGCATACCGCAGCGCGGCGCCCGCAGCGGTTCTTCCGCCGGCGCTGACGGTGAACAGCTCGCCGTCGCCGCGGCTCGGGGAGTGCTCGCTCGACCCGTCCGGCGAGAGCAGCTCCGCGCGCACGTCGCCTGCTGGGAAGTAATACGTGGGGTAGTAGGGCGCCTCCCAGACGAGCAGGGGTCGCACGGTGTCGGCGACGACGTGTCCACCGAGGTACGCGCGGATCCGCTTGGCGCCATGCTCGACGCGGACGCGGCCCCGGGTGCTGGAGCGCTCGCTGGTCGTGCTCACCCGGCTAACGGTACGACGTCTCGGCCTCGTGCGCCGCGCTGGGAGCGCGCGGTGCCCGCGCCGCATGGTGCACAACGCGGCGCGGGCACTGGCCGACCCCCGCTTCGGCGGCCCCTCAGGCTCGACGGGGATCGAGCTTGAGCAGGAGGAGTCCGTGTCCTCGTTGAGCGACTACGCACGAGGGCGCGCGTTGGATCACTCGCTGGCGAAAAAATCTCTCGCGCACGTCCACCGGCCGAGTCGCGGCTCGCGCTCGCATGGCGCCGCTCGGCGCGATCGCGTGGCGCCGGCGGCTTGCTAGGAGACGATGCGCGCGACGCGCATGTCGACGCGCGCGCCCTTGAAGGGGACGCCCTCGGCCTCCAGCAACGCGCGCTGACGCGCGCCCTTCGCGAGCGAGCCGTCGGCGCGCACGACGCGGTGCCACGGAGCGGCATCGTCGGCGGTGACCGCGAGCACGGCGCCGGCACGGCGGGGCGCTCCCGGAGAGCAGTCGCCGTAGGTGCGCACGAAGCCGGGTGGGATCTCACGCACGCGCTCGAGCACGAGCTCGTCGCGGCTGCTCATCGGCGTGGCGGTCGCATGACGGCGGCAGTATCGCGCAGCGACGCCGGTGGCGGCGGGCGGCGGGCGGCCGAGCGGTGAGCGGCCGAGCGGTGAGCGGCGGGCGGTGAGCGGCGGGCGGCGGGCGCGGAATGCGCGGGGCGCGCTTTGAAGATCTAGGCTCACGCGGTGGCGAAGGGCGAGGGCGGGCGCAGCTGGGAAAACACGATCGCGGCGGCGCGAGCGCTGAACCACGACCCGCGCCTCGTGCGGGCGGCTCGTCGCACGCGCGAGTGGGCGCTCGGGAGCGAGGCGGTGGGCGACCGCCTGTCGACGGCGCGCGGGCGCCCGAGCGACCTCGCGGTGCGGCACGTGGCGGCGCTCGCGGGCGCCGAACCCGGCGTCTTCGGCGAGCTCGGCCTGTCCGCTGTGCAGGCTTGGCAGCGGCTTTCGGAGGCACAGGGGCGCGGTCGCGGAGAGGTCGACGTCGCGGTGCTGTTCACGGACATCGTGGGATTCTCGACGTGGGCGCTCGAGGCGGGCGACGAGCGCGCGATCCACCTGTTGCGGTCGGTGTCGGACGCGATCGAGGCGCCGATCGTCGCGCGGCGGGGTGAGATCGTGAAGCGTCTCGGGGACGGGCTGATGGGAGCGTTCGCAGATGCGCGCAGCGCGATCGAGGCGGCGCTCGAGGCGTGCGCGCGAACGGAGGCGATCGACCTCGACGGCTACCGCCCGCGCCTTCGCGGCGGCGTGCACCTGGGGCGCCCGCGCAAGATCGGCGGCGACTACTTCGGCGTGGACGTGAACATCGCCGCGCGCCTGGCGCAGGCGGCGCAGCCCGGGGAGGTGCTGTTCTCTGACCGCACGCTGCGGGCGCTCGACGAGGAGACGATCGCGCGCAGCGAGGAGCGCGCGTTCAGCGCAAAGGGCGCACCGGACGATCTCGTTGCGCACGCGGTTCGGCCTGCGCGCTGAGCGGCTCCTCATCGCGCAGCGGCGCGAACAGCTCGACGGGCTCGGACTTGCCCTTGAGCGCGATCGTCCCGCGCGAGGCGACGAGCGCGGAGCGCAGCAGGGCATCGCGCGTGGCGCGCGTGAGCAGCAGCGAATCGCCGCTTTCGCGCGTGGCGGCCTCGACGCGCGCGGCGACGTTGACGGCGTCGCCGAGGCCGCGCAAGCCGGTCGATCACGGCGACAATTGTGCTACTAAGCTCGACGTATGCATGTGGAGCTGCTGTTTTGGGCGGGCTGCCCGTCGCACGAGAAGGCGCTGGCGGAGCTGCGCGAGGTCCTCGCCGAGGAGGGCTTCGACCCGGGCGAGGTGGTGGTTCGCAAGGTAGAGACAGAGGGCGATGCGGCGACGGAGCGGTTCATCGGCTCGCCGACGATCCGCTTCGACGGCGTGGACGTGCAGCCGGAGCCGAACGAGCCCGCCGGACTCACTTGCCGCGTGTACAGGCGCCGCGACGGGCGCTTCTCGCCGACGCCGGACCCGGAGGACGTCCGCGACGCGCTGCGCCGTGCGCACGCGCGCACGGCAGCATCGGGCGAACACTCTGCGCCGGCGGCGGCGGCGACCGCGACGGCGGAAGAGCGACGATGACGGCCGTCGGGGCGCGCGCGCCCTCGTTCACGCTCCCGGATACCTCGGGGGAGCTCCAAGGGCTCGACGGAGGTGCGGCGACGGTCGTGGTGTTCACGTGCAACCACTGCCCGTACGCGCTCGCGTGGCACGAGCGGCTGATCGATGTCGCGCGCGACTTCGCCTCGCGCGGCGCGCGGATGCTCGCGATCAACCCGAACGACGCGGAGCGCTACCCGCGCGACTCGCCGGAGCAGATGCGCGTCCGCGTGGAGCGGGGCGAGTTCGACGGCGTGCCGTACCTGCGCGACGAGACGCAGGAGGTGGCGCGCGCGTATGACGCGAAGACGACGCCGGACGTGTTCGTCCTCGACGCGGACGGCGCGGTGCGCTACCGGGGCGCTCCCGACGCGGACTACGAAGACCCGGCGCAGAAGGCGGCGTGGCTTCGCGCGGCGCTCGAGGCGGTGCTCTCGGGCGGCTCGCCGGAGCCGGCGGAAACGAAGCCGGTCGGCTGCTCGATCAAGTGGAAGCCGTAGCGCCGACGCGCGGGCCGCGCGCGGTGACGGCGCCGGCGTCGATCTCGCCGATCGACGTGTAGCCGCTCAGCGCGAGCGTGAGGTCCAGCTCGGCGAGCAGGCAGCGAAGCACGTGTTCGACGCCAACCTGGCCCTGGATCGCGAGGCCCCACACGAATGGCCGCCCGACACAGACGGCATCGGCGCCGAGGGCGAGCGCGACGAATACGTCGGCGCCGGTCCTGATGCCACTGTCGAACAGCACGACGAGCTCGTCGCCGACGGCGGCGCGCACGCCGGGCAGCGCGTCGAGGGCGGCGATCGAGTTGTCTACCTGGCGTCCGCCATGGTTTGAAACGAGCACCGCGTCGATGCCGAGCTCTCGCGCGCGGCGCGCGTCATCCGGATGCAGGATCCCCTTGAGCACGAGCGGCAGGCGTGTCTGCTCGCGCAGCCACGCGAGGTCGTCCCAAGTGACGCTGGGATTGGCGAACTGGTAGGCCCACTGACGGATCGCCGCGCGCATGTCCTCCTCCGGCGGCGCGTCGAGCGCGCCGCGGAAGACGGGGTCGGAGAGGTAGTTCGCGATCCCCTCGCCTTCGAGGAACGGCAGGTACGCGTTCGTGAGATCGCGCGGGCGCCAGCCGAGAAGCCACGTGTCGAGCGTGACGACGAGCGCTTCGTAACCCGCGGCGCCGGCGCGCGCGACGAAGCTCGCGGCAAGCTCGCGGTCGCGCGGCCAGTACAGCTGGTACCAGCGCGCGCTGTCGCCCATCGCTGCGGAGACGTCCTCGATCGAATGCGAAGAGGCGGTACTGAGGATGAACGGCAAGCCGATCTCGGCGGCGGCGCGCGCGGCGGCGAGCTCGCCGTCGCGATGGACTATCGACTGCACGCCGACCGGCGCGAGCATGATGGGCGCGAGCATCTCGGTGCCGAGCACGTTGGTCGCGGTGACGCGCGCGGAGACGTCGCGCAACATCCGCGGGACGATCTGCCAGCGGTCGAATGCGCGTACGTTCGCCTCGAGCGTGCGCTCGAGCCCGGCGGCACCCGCGACGTATCCGTACGCCTGCGGCGTGAGCACCGCGCGCGCGCGCTCGCGCAGCTCCTCGACGGCGATCGGCACGGCGGGCACCTCACCGCCGACGCCGCGCTCGTAGATGTCGAACTGGAAGTCCGCGAGCTGCCGAGCGCGCGCTTCGGCGTCGGTTTTCAGATCGGCCATTTCGCTCAATACCCTACGCGCCCCTCGCGCGCGTGCGCGCGCGCCCGCGCCCGCGCCCGCGCCCGCGCCCGCGCGGCACCTTCATTGCGAAACAGAACTCGCGCTCGCCATCGCGAAACAGGCCTCGCCCCGCGATCGCGCCACAGGCCTCGCCTGGCGCCGCGCCATCCCGACGGAGCTCACCGCCTGTGCTCAGCCGTCGCCCACGCGCAGGACGAGCTTGCCGGTGTTCTCGCCGTTGAAGAGGCGCATGAGCGTCTCGGGGAAGGCGTCGACGCCGCCGCGGATGACTTCCTCGCGAGAGACCAGGCGCCCTTCGGTCATCCAGCCGGCGAGCTCGGCGGCGGCGTCGCGGTAGCGGTCTGCGAAGTCGAAGACGACGAAGCCGGTCATGGAGGCGCGGGCGACGAGCAGCGCCAGGTAGTTGGACGGACCGCGGACGCGCTCGCTGGCGTTGTACTGGGAGATGGCGCCGCAGATGGCGATGCGGGCACCGCGCGCGAGGCGGGTGAGGACGTCGTCGAGGATCTCGCCGCCGACGTTGTCGAAGAACACGTCGACGCCCTCGGGCGCGTGCTTGCGCAGAGCGGCGCGGACGTCTTCGTTCTTGTAGTCGATGGCGGCGTCGAAGCCGAGCTCGTCGACGATCCAGCGGCACTTGTCGGGGCCGCCGGCTATGCCGACGGCGCGCGCGCCCTTGATCTTGGCGATCTGGCCGGCGACGCTACCGACGGCGCCTGCGGCGCCGGAGATGACGGCGGTCTCGCCGGCCTGGACCTTGGCGACGTCGAGCATGCCGAAGTACGCGGTGAGGCCGGTCATGCCGAGGGTGCCGAGGTAGGTCTCGATGGCGGCGAAGGAGGGATCGATCTTGATCACGCCGCGCCCGTCGGAGAGCGCGTGCTCCTGGACGCCGAAGATGCCGTAGACGTAGTCGCCGACGGCGAAGCCGGGGTGCTCGGAGGCGCTGACGCGCCCTATGCCGCCGGCGCGCATGACGTCGCCGATTTCGACGGGGTCGATGTAGGAGGCGCCGGCGTTCATCCAGCCGCGCATGGCGGGATCGAGCGATACGTGCGAGACGGTGACGACGCACTGCCCGTCGCCGGGCTTGGGTATGGGCTCCTCGGTGAACTGGAAGTCGGAGCGGGTGAGCATCCCGCTGGGCCGCGCGCCAAGGCGCACCTGGCGGTTCATGGCGGCGGCGCAGCCGGCTGCTCCGGCGGACGTGCCTTCGGTGGTTGGTGCATCGGCTGCCATCTCTCCTCCTAATCGCTGGGGGTGCCGGCTGTGGCGCTCACGGTCATCTCGCTAGATCGCGCGTTCACGCCCGCGCCAGTAGGGCTCGCGCAGGCGGCGCTTGAAGATCTTGCCGGAGTCCTCGCGGGGAAGCTCGCCGGTGAGCTCGACGACGCGCGGAGTCTTGTAGGAGGCGAGCTTGGAGCGCACGTGGGAGCGCACCTCCTCGGGCGTGAGCGCGTGGCCGTCGAGCGGTTCGACGTGCGCGGCGAGGGCCTCGCCGAACTCGTCGTCGGGAATGCCGAAAACGGCGCAGTCGCGGACTCCGGGCAGCGACATGAGGCAGGCCTCGATCTCGGCGGGATAGATGTTGACGCCGCCGGAGATGACCATGTCGCTGCGGCGATCGTTGAGGTACAGGTAGCCGTCGCCGTCGAGGTAGCCGACGTCGCCGCAGCTGACGAGCCCGTGGCGCTCGACGGAGCGGCGCTTGTCGGGGTCGTTCTCGTAGGTGAAGTCGGGCCACACGTCGAGCCACATGAAGACCTCGCCGGACTGGCCGCGCGGGAGCTCGTTGCCGTCCTCGTCGAGGATCTCGATGGAGGCGTTGTTGATCGCGCGGCCGACGGTGCCGGGATGCGCGAGCCACTCCTCGCTCGTACAGAAGACGACGGGCCCGGTCTCGGTGCCGCCGTAGTACTCGTCGATGATCGGTCCGAGCCAGTCGATCATCGCGCGCTTGACGTCGGGCGGGCACGGCGCGGCGGCATGCACGACGCGGCGCAGCGACGAGAGGTCGTAGCGCGCGCGCACGTCATCGGGGAGGGCGAGCATGCGCACGAACATCGTGGGGACCATCTGCACGACGGTGGGCCGGTAACGCTCGACGAGGCGCAGAAACTCCTCGGCGTCGAAGCGCGGCATGATCGTCATGTCCATGCCGCGCACGGCGGAGGAGAGCGCGTAGACGTTGGGCGCGGTGTGGTACATGGGCGCGGGGATGATCGTGCGCTCGCTCTCGGCGAGGCCGAAGAGCTCGCCGAGGAGGTCCTGCACGGCGGCGCGCTGCTCGTCGGTGGCCTGCTCGCGCACGACGCCCTTGGGACGACCGGTGGTGCCGGAGGTGTAGATGATGCTCGTGGGCGAGCCCTCGGCGGGCTGCGCAAGCGGCTGGCTGTCCTCGATCAGGCGCTCGAAGCGCAGCGCGCGCTCCGGCATCGCGACGGCGCGCGCGCGCGGAGCGTCCTCGACGGCGATCAGGACGACGTCGTTGCGGACGCGCTCGGCGATCGCGGGCCAGAGGTCGGCGTGCAGGATGAGCGCCTTGGCGCGGCTGTCGCGCAGGACGTGCGCGATCTCATCGCCGCGCCAGTGCCAGTTGATGGGGACGGCGCTCGCGCCGAGCGGGACGGTTGCGATCGAGGACTCGAGGAACTCGAGCGAGTTGCGCAGCAGCAGCGCGACGCGGTCGCCGGCGCCGACGCCGAGCTCGGCGAGACCGGCGCCGAGGCGCAGCGCGCGGGCGAACAGCTCGGGGTAGCCGCGCGAGCTCTCGCCGCAACGCACGCCGATCTCCTCCGCGGCGGACATCAGGCGCAGATGCTAGCCACTGCGCGATACTGGGCCTCTTATGAGCGCGCCTGTAGGGGAGCGATGGGTCGTCGACTTCTCGGAAGGCTCGCGCGAGCAGCGCGACCTGCTCGGCGGCAAGGGCGCGAACGTGGCGGAGATGACGCGCGTGCTCGGCGCGGAGCTGGTGCCGGCGGGCTTCACGGTGACGACGGCGGCGTGCGTGCAGTTCCTGGCGAGCGGAGGCGTCTTCCCAGACGGTCTGGAGGATGAGATAGAGGAGGCGCTGACGCGCCTCGAGGGTCGCGCGTCGGCACGCCTGGGCGACGGCGAGCGGCCGCTGCTGGTGGCCGTGCGGTCGGGCGCGCGCGAGTCGATGCCGGGGATGCTCGACACGGTCCTGAACCTCGGCCTGAACGACGCGACGGTCGCGGCGCTCGCGCGCGCGTCGGGCGACGAGCGCTTCGCGTGGGACTCCTACAGGCGCTTCGCGCAGATGTTCGGAAACGTCGTGCGCGGGATCCCGGGCGAGCGCTTCGAGGAGGCGATTGCGCGCGTCAAGCAGGCGCGCGGGGCGGAGCTCGACACAGAGCTCGGCGTGGACGACCTGCGCGAGCTGACGGAGGAGTTCCGCTCGCTGTACGAGTTGCCTGCGGATCCGCGCGCGCAGCTGTACGAGGCGATCCGGGCGGTGTTCGATTCCTGGAACGGCGAGCGGGCGGTGACGTACCGTCGCATCAACCACATCCCGGACGAGTGGGGCACGGCGGTGAACGTGCAGCAGATGGTGTTCGGCAACATGGGCGAGCGCAGCTGCAGCGGCGTGGCGTTCTCGCGCGACGAGCTGACGGGCGCGCCGGAGCCCTCCGGCGACTTCCTCGTCAACGCGCAGGGCGAGGACGTCGTCTCGGGCGTGCGCACGCCGCGGGACTTGCACGAGCTGCGCGAATGGGACGCGCGCGTGCACGAGCAGCTGATGGGGATCCTGACGAGCCTCGAGCGCCACTACGGCGACATGCAGGACACCGAGTTCACGGTGCAGGAGGGGCGCCTGTACATGCTGCAGACGCGCAGCGCGAAGCGGCCGGCGCAGGCGGCTGTGCGCTTCGCGGTCGACGCGGTCGCGGAGGGCCTGCTCGACCGCGCGCGCGCGATCGCGACGATCGACGCGGCGGCGCTCGACGCGCTGCTTCATCCGACGTTCGACCCGGCGGCGTCCTACGAGGTCGTGGCGAGCGGCGTGGCGGCGTCTCCCGGGGCGGCGAAGGGCGAGATCGTGCTGAGCGCGCGCGACGCGGTCGCGGCGGCGGAGGCGGGGCGCGACGTGATCCTCGTGCGCGCGTTCACGGAGGCGGACGACGTCGCGGGCTTTCACGCGGCGCGCGGGATCCTCACGAGCGAGGGCGGCAAGGCGAGCCATGCGGCGCTGGTCGCGCGCGGGATGGGGCGCCCGGCGGTGACGGGCGCGGGCGCGGTGCAGGTCGACGCGGCGGAGGGGACGGTGCGCATCAACGGGCGCGTGCTGCACGCGGGCGAGCGGATTGCGATCGACGGAAGCCTCGGGCGGATCACGCTCGAGGACGTGCCGCTGATCGCGCCGCGCGTGACGGACGAGTTCCGGACCGTGCTCGCGTGGTGCGACGAGCTGCGCACGCTGGGCGTGCGCGCGAACGCGGACACCCCGGAGGACGCTCGCCGCGCGATCGAGCTGGGCGCGGAGGGAATCGGCCTGTGCCGCACGGAGCACATGTTCCTCGGCGAGCGCCAGCCGCTGATGGCGGCGGTGATCATGGCCGCGGACGCGAAGGCGCGCGCGGTGGCGATCGAGCGCCTGCGCCCGCTGCAGGAGTCGGACTTCGAGCAGATCCTGCGCGCGGTGGACGGCCGGCCGGTAACCGTGCGGCTGCTCGACCCGCCGCTGCACGAGTTCCTCCCCCACCCGTCCGAGCTCCCGGAGGGCTCGCCAGAGCGCCGGCGCGTGGAGCAGCTGCAGGAGGCGAACCCGATGCTCGGCACGCGCGGCGTGCGCCTGGGGATCCTGTTCCCGGAGCTGTACGAGATGCAGGTGCGCGCGCTGTTCGCGGCGGCGTCGCGCGTGGAGGGCTCGCGGATCGAGGTGATGGTGCCGCTGGTCGCATACGAGCGCGAGCTCGAGCTGATGCGCGGGCTGATCGAGCGCGTCGCGGGCGAGCACGCCCACGCCGACTACATGATCGGGACGATGATCGAGCTCCCGCGCGCGTGCCTGGTGGCGGACGAAATCGCGGGCGACGCGGACTTCTTCTCCTTCGGCACGAACGACCTCACGCAGACGGCGCTGGGCTTCAGCCGCGACGACATCGAGGGGCGGCTGCTCGCGCGCTACATCGACGTGAAGGTCCTCGACCGCTCGCCGTTCGAGACGCTCGACACGCCGGGCGTGGGCGAGCTGGTGCGCATGGGCGCGTGGCTCGGGCGCAAGCGCAAGCGCGAGCTGAAGCTGGGAGTGTGCGGCGAGCACGGCGGCGACCCGGACTCGATCGCGTTCTTCAACGCATCGGGCATCGACTACGTGTCGTGCTCGCCCTACCGCGTGCCGATCGCGCGCGTCGCGGCGGCGCAGGCGGCAACCGATCAGAGATCGGCCAGCGCGCGCTAACGCTGAGCTCCGCGGGCGCCCATCGCAGCGAGCAGGCTAGGCGCGGTAGCGCAGGCCGTCGAGCGCGATGCGCACGATGTGCTCCATCTGGCCGCGATCGATCGCGGGCATGCGCGTGATGCCACCGACCATATGCAGCACGTCGGAGAAGACGACGTCCGTGCGCACGGCGCCAGCGTCCTGGGCACGCTTCAGCAGCGGTTCGCCCGCGGCGAACAGCCAAGCGCGGCACTCGCGAAACAGCGCGGCGTCCTCGTCGAGGTAGTTCAGGAGCTCGTTGGCGAGCGCGCGCTTCGTGCCGAGGTAGCCGACGAGGCCTTCGCACCACGCGCTGAGCGCCGTCCACGGATCGTCGTCGAGCTCGGCGGTGGACCGGCAGACCTCCTCCAGCTCGTTCACATACACGGCCTCGAGCAACGCCTGCCTGCTCGGGAAGTGGCGGTACAGCGTGCCGATGCCGACGCCGGCCCGGCGCGCGATCTCCTCGAGCGCGGTCGATTCTCCACCCTCGGCGAACGCCTCCCACGCGGCCCTGAGGATCTCCTCGTAGTTGCGCCTCGCGTCGGCGCGCATCGGACGCTCGGGCGCGATCGGAATCGAGGCTTGAGTGGAGCTCATCGTCTTTTCCTTGACAAACGGAGGCACCCTCCGTATAGTTCCGGAGGCGACCTCCAAATGTCCGGAGGTTGCCTCCACTTTAGCCTTGATCCTCGATAAACACAAGAGAGACCGCTGATGCGCCAGGGTTTGTTGGCCGGCCGCTATCCCGCCGCCGCGGCGATGGTGATCTTCGCGCTCGTGCCGTACCTCGGGCTCTCGGCGGCGCTGCAGCCGCTGACGCCGATCATCGGCGGGCAGCTGCACATGAGCATGCAGACGATGAGCCTCGGGTTGGGCATGGCGAACGCCGGATATGCAGTGGGGACGGTGCTCGCCGTGCAGTTCGCGCAGCTCCTGCCGCAGCGGCGGATGATGGTGCTGTACGCGGGGCTGCTCGTGATCGGGTCGATCCTCGCGGCGGCGGCGCAGACCCCGGCGATGTTCATCGTGGGGCACGTCATCCAGGGTCTGTGCACGAGTCTGCTGCTGATCGCCGCCGTGCCGCCGCTGGCGCTCGGCTTCGGCCTCGAGAAGTTCCGCTGGACGGCGATGATCATGAACGTCTGCATCTTCGGCGCGGTCGCGCTCGGGCCGGCCATCGGCGGCATCCAGGCGGGGGCGCACGCGTGGCGTCCGCTGTTCTGGGCCGTGGCCGGGATCTCCGTGCTGGCGCTGACGCTGTCGCTGCTGACGTTCGAGGACACGCCGCCCGCCGACCGGGACGCCCCGCGCGACCCGCTCGCGATCGCGCTGGCGGCCTTGGGCTGCGGGGCCGCGTTCTACGGCGCCTCCGAGCTGCTGAGCCACGCCTTCGTGGGCGCGCAGACGCTCCTTCCCCTCGCCTCTGGACTCGCGCTGATCGTCGTGCTCGTGGTCAACCAGTACCGCAGCCGCCGTCCACTGCTGACGATCCGCTCGATGCTGACGAGCGCGGTGCCGGTCGCGGGGATCACCGTCGCATTGGCCGCGGCGGCCGCGTCGGTCTCGGCGACCGTGCTGACGGCGAGCGAGCTGGCGCCCCACTACACCCCCGTGCACCTGGGGATGCTCTACCTGCCCGAGCTCGGCGGCGCGCTGATCACGGCCGTTGCGCTCGGCGTCGTCCTGAACAAACGCCAGATGCACTATCTGCCGCTCGTCGGCATGGCGTTCCTCGCAGCGGGGATCGCGGTGTTCCGTGTGCACGTGCCGTCCACCGAAGCGCTCACCCTGGTCGGCTCGGGCCTCACGGGGATCGGCCTCGGAGCGGCGGTCGCCCCGGCGCTGTTCGTCGCAGGGTTCTCGCTCGCGGCCGCGAGCCTGCAGCGGGTGTTCGCGATCGTCGAGCTGTTCCGCGCCGTCGCGGCGTTCATGATCGCCCCCGTGTTCGTGCACTTCGCGGCGACCGTCGGCGGCTCGCGCAGCGCGGGTACGGGCATCGCGCTGTGGATCGGCTTCGGGCTGGCTGTCGGTGGCGCGCTCGCGGCCGTCGGTCTGTACGCGCTCAGCGGCGCGCGCGCGCGGACGCCCGACCTGAGGCGCTTCATGGACGGCGAGGGCCCGGCATGGTACTCGCCGCCGCTGCTCGCAGCCGTACGTCGCCAGCGCCCCCAGGGGAAGCTCGCGGAGGGGACGGCGCGGACGTGAGCGAGCGCTCCGGCGAAGGGCGCGGCGAGGAGCGCTCACGCGGCCCGGTCCTGTTCGCCTACGACGGATCCGAGCTCTCGAAGCTCGCGATCGACGAGGCCGGGCGCCAGCTCGCCCCGGGGCGCGACGCGCTCGTGCTCACCGTGTGGCAGCCGTTCGACGTGGGGTTCGTACCGGCGGTGGCGCTGCATTTCAACGCCGCCGAGATCGCGGAGGTCAGGCGGGCCGCGCAGGAGACCGCGGCCGCGGGAGCCGAGCTGGCGACGGCGGCCGGCTTCCAAGCGCGCGGGCGCGATTCCCAGGCCGCCCCCACCTGGAGGGGCATCGTCGGCGCGGCCGACGAGAACGACGCGAGCCTGATCGTGCTCGGCTCCCACGGCCGGACCGGGCTCGGAGGCGTGCTGCTCGGGAGCGTCGCCGAGGCGGTCGCCGCGCACTCGCGCCGCGCCGTGCTGATCGTCCATCGCCGCTGACTTCGACGCCGGCGCCGCCGGGGCACCGGCTGACGCGCTCGCGCGCACAACCTGCTCTAGACTCCGCCGCGCTGTCGCCTGATCCTGAGATCCGCTTCCCGGGCGAGTCGGACGAGTACCGTGCCGAGCGCAACCGCCTGCTCGAGGCGGAGATCGTGCTGCGGCGCGCGATCGAGCGCGTCGCCGCCCAGCGGCGTGCGCTACCGCGCGGCGGCGCGGTGCCCGAGGACTACCGCTTCGAGGACGCCGCGAGCGGGGACGAGGTGCCGTTCTCCGATCTGTTTCCCCCCGGCAAGGACACGCTCGTGATCTACAGCTTCATGTTCCCGCGCTCGCCGCGCGACACGCGCCCGGACCCAGGCGGCGAGACCGGCAAGCTGCCGCTCGCGCAGACGCCGTGCGCCTCGTGCACATCGATCCTCGACTCGCTCGACGGCGCCGCGCTGCACCTCGAGCGCGGGCTGGGGCTCGTCGTCGTCGCAAAGTCCGACCCCGAGCGCATTCGCACCTTCGCGCGCGAGCGCGGGTGGCGCAACCTGCGGCTGCTGTCCTCGCGGAACAACTCCTACAACCGCGACTACCACGCCGAGGACGACGCCGGCGACCAGCTGCCGATCGCGAACGTGTTCGTCCGCGAGGGCGATGAGATCCGCCACGCGTGGGCGACCGAGCTGCTGTTCGCCCCCCGCGATGAGGGCATGGACGCTCGCCACGTCGACTCGATCTGGCCGCTCTGGAGCGTGCTCGACATGACTCCCGCCGGACGCGCGATCGCGACGAACTTCCCCGCGCTCGACTACGCGCCCCGCCAGCCGCCCGACGCGTAGTCGTCGAGCCCGCCCATCATCTCTCCCGTCGCGAGCGCCGCCATCCCGTGGCGGTACTCGTTCGCGAGCGCCTCCGCGAGCGCCAGCGGGAACTGCTCGTAGGAGGAGAGGCGGTCGCTGCGCACCGCCGCCTGCGGCTTGGACGCGATCTCGCGCGCGAGCTCGAGCGCCGCAGCGAGCGCCTCGCCGGGCGGCACGAGCCGGTTCGCGAGCCCCATCCGCAGCGCCTCCTCGCCGCTCACCCCGCGGCCCGTGAGGATCAGGTCGAGCGCGTGGCTGTGGCCGAGCAGGCGCGCGAGGCGGATCGTGCCGCCGTCCATCAGCGGTATGCCCCAGCGGCGGCAGTACACGCCGAAGACCGCGTCGTGCGAGGCCACGCGCAAGTCGCACCACGCCGCCAGCTCGAGGCCGCCCGCGACCGCGTGGCCTTCGACCGCCGCGATCACCGGCTTTGAGAGCAGCATCCGCGTCGGCCCGACCGGGCCGTCGCCATCGGGATCCAGCCGCGTCACGCGCGCCGCGTCCCCCGACCGCATCGCCTTGAGGTCCGCGCCCGCGCAGAACGTTCCGTTCGCTCCCGTCAGCACCGCCACGTGCGCGCTCTCGTCGGCGTCGAAGCGCCTGAACGCGTCCGCGAGCGCGAGCGCTGTCGGAGCGTCGATCGCGTTTGCGACCTCGACGCGGTCAATCGTCACGACGGCCACCTGGCCGTCCCTCTCATAGCTCACAGCCGTCTTCACGCGAACTCCCCTCGCAGCCTCGAGCGGACGCTATCAAAACCAATCAATCGAATGATTTGTTTGCTAGGGTCCCGCGCATGAGCGATCAACGCAGTCGAAACAGAGTCTTTGTCATCGGCGTCGGGATGACCAAGTTCGAGAAGCCCGGCCGGCGCGAGTGGGACTACCCGGACATGGCGCGCGAGTCCGGCAGCGCCGCGCTCGCCGACGCCGGCATCGCCTTCGACGACGTGCAGGAGGCGTTCGCCGGCTACGTCTACGGCGACTCGTGCGCGGGCGAGCGCGCCGTCTACGAGCTCGGCACCACCGGGATCCCGATCTACAACGTCAACAACAACTGCTCCACCGGCTCCACCGCCCTGTACGGCGCCGCGCGCTCGATCCGCGGCGGGCTCGCCGACTGCGCGCTCGCGATCGGCTTCGAGAAGATGGAGAAGGGCTCGCTCCCCGGCGGCAAGTTCACCGACCGCGCGATGCCGACCGCGCGCCACTTCGAAAAGCTCGGCGAGCTGTTCGAGTTCGAGGCCGCCCCGCCCGCGCCGATGATGTTCGGCATGGCCGGGCGCGAGCACATGCAGAAGTACGGCTCCAAGCCCGAGCACTACGTGTGGATCGGCTACAAGAACCACCGCCACTCCGTCAACAATCCCTACGCGCAGTTCCAGACCGAGTACACGCTCGAGGAAGTCAGCGACGCGCCCATGATCTACGCGCCGCTCACCAAGCTCCAGTGCTCCCCAACCTCCGACGGCTCTGCCGCCGTCATTCTCGCGTCCGAGCGCTTCGTCGACGCGCACGACCTGTGGGACCGCGCCGTCGAGATCGTCGGCCAGTCCATGGTCACCGACATGAGCTCGAGCTTCGAGGACCGCTCCGCGATCAGCGTCGTCGGCGGCAAGATGACCGCCCGCGCCGCCGACGAGGTCTACGAGCAGGCCGGCGTCGCGCCGCACGAGGTCGACGTAATCGAGCTGCACGACTGCTTCAGCGCCAACGAGCTCATCACCTACGAGGCGCTCGCGCTCTGCGGCGAGGGCGAGGCGCACGAGCTCGTCGACGCGCACGCGACGACCTACGGCGGCGCCGGACCCGTCGTCAACCCCTCGGGCGGGCTCATCTCCAAGGGCCACCCGCTCGGCGCGACCGGGCTCGCGCAGTGCTCGGAGCTCACATGGCAGCTGCGCGGCGACGCCGACGCGCGCCAGGTCGACGGGGCGAAGGTCGCGCTGCAGCACAACATCGGCATCGGCGGCGCCGCCGTCGTCACGATGTACCGTCCCGCGCGCGACACCGTCTAGCCGCGGCGAGCGATCTGGCCGTGACCTCTCTCGATCCGCGTCGGGTCGTGGACTCTCGCGATACCGGCCGCGGCGTCGACCCTCGCGATGGGGGCCGGGGCGTCGACTCTCGCAATGGGGGCCGAGGCGTCGACTCTCGCGAGGGGGGTGCTGCGCGCGCGCGTACGCGCGCGCGACGCACGCAGGCGGAGCGACGGGAGGCCTCGCGCGCGGCGCTGCTCGACGCGGCAGTCGACTGCCTCATCGAAGACGGCTATACGCGCCTCACCACCCGACGCGTCGCTGAGCGTGCGGGCGTCTCGCAGGGAACGCAGATGCATTACTTCCCGACGAAGACGAGCTTCCTCGCCGAGGCCATCCGCCACGTCTCGCGCCGTCTCGCCGACGAGGCGCTCGCACGCACGGTCGTGCCGAGCCTCGACGAGGCCGCGCGACGCGAGGCCATCCTCGACGAGCTGTGGCGCGTGCACAACGAACCCGTCTTCCACGCGATGCTCGAGCTGTGGATCGCCGCGCGCACCGACGAGGAGCTGCGGGAGGAGATGCGCCGGCTCGACCGCGACCTCTCGCGACTCCTGCTCGAGAGCACCGCGGAGGTCTTCCCCGACCGCGCGCGCGACGCCGACTTCCGCGTGCGGCTGGAGATGGCGCTGGCGTTGATACGAGGGCTTGCGATGACGCGAGCAGTACTCGGCGCGCGAGCGGTGCAGAGCCGCTGGCGCGCGATGCGCGCGCACCTCGCTGCACTGCTCGCGGAGTAAACGCACGCGCGTGATTGCGCCGCGCTGGAGGCGCGGGCGCCAAGTTTGCCAGCGGGATAGCCGCGCGTAGGCCAGAGGGGTATCGTGGGCCTGCACGGCGGCTGCCGTGTGCGCGCGTCCGCGCTGACGCTCGCGGTTTGTGGGAAGGAGGCGCGCATGGCGATCGTTCAAATCTCACCCACCGACGCCGCGTGGCTGCTGCTCGAGTCGCGTGACACGCCGATGCACGTCGGAGGGCTGCTCGAATTTACGCGCCCGCACGACGCCCCCGCCGACTATCTCAAGCAGGAACTCGAGCGCATGCGCTCCAAGCGCGCGCTGCCCGAGCCGTGGAACCTCAAGCCGCTCGCGCTTCCGCTCGTCGGCGCGCGCATCCCACTGATGCAGACCGTCCGCGACGTCGACCTCGACTACCACGTGCGCCACTCCGCGCTTCCCGCGCCCGGAGGCCAGCGCGAGCTCGGGGTGCTCGTCTCGCGCCTTCACAGCCACCAGCTCGACCTGCACCGGCCGCTGTGGGAGGTCCATCTCATCGAGGGTCTCGAAAACGACCGCTTCGCCGTCTACACGAAGATCCATCACAGCCTCATCGACGGCGTGAGCGGCATGCGCATGCTCCTGCGCGCGCTCTCGAGCGACCCCAACGAGCGCGAGACGCCGGCGTTCTGGGCCGTCGGCCCGGGCGCGGGCTCGAGACCCAAGCAGGCTGACGACGCCGGGGGCTTGCGCGGACTACTCGGAGGACTCTCCACGAGCACCAACGACCTCGTCGGGCTCGCGCGATCCGCGCTCGAGCTCGCCGGCGCCGCGGTCAGCGACGGTCCCCTGCAAGCGCCGTTCACCGCCCCCTCCTCCGCGCTCAGCGGCCCGATCGAGGGGCAGCGCCGCTTCGCCACGCAGCACTACCCGCTCGAGCTCATCAAATCGCTCGCCAAGGCCGCCGAGTGCACGCTCAACGACGTCGTCCTCTACCTCTGCGGGACCGCGCTGCGCCGCTACCTCCTCGAGCACGCGCGCTTGCCGCCGCGGTCGCTGACCGCGGGCATACCCGTCAACATTCGCGACCCCGACGACAATCGCACCGGCACCGCGATCGGGATGATCGTCGCGAACCTCGGCACGAATGTCAGCGATCCGCTGACACGGCTCGACGCGATCAAGCGCTCGACCGCCGCCGCCAAGCGACAGCTCGGGACGCTCCCGCGCAGCGCGCTCGGCACCCAGGCCGTCGTCATCAACGGTCCGTACATCGTCGCGCTCCTCGCCGGCCTCGGCGGTCGCACCCCCGTCCCCTTCAGCCTCGGCATATCCAACGTGCCCGGACCGAGCGAGCCCGTGTACTTCAGCCGCTCCCGCCTGGAGGCGATCTTCCCTGTCTCGCTGCTCACGCACGGCAACGCGCTCAACATCACCTGCGTGAGCTACGCCGGCACGCTCAACTTCGGACTGATCGGCGCGCGCGACACGCTGCCCCACCTGCAGCGCCTCGCGATCTACCTCGGCGAGGCTCTCACCGAGATCTCCGAGCTGCTTCTCGGCGACGCCAGCGCGGAGCGCCCGGCGAGCGATGTGAGCACGGCGAGCGACGTGAGCACGACAAGCGATGTGAGCACGACAAGCGATGTGAGCACGACAAGCGATGTGAGCACGGCGAGCGAGGCGGCCGCGAGCGAGACCCCGCCGTCCACCGGCGCTGCGGACGACACAGTCGCGAGCGAGAGCGCGATCGCAACCGATAGCGAGAGCGAGACAGTCGCGAGCGAGAGCGCAACCGCCACCGACGCCGGCGCGAACGGCCACGTCGCGCAGAGCTCGGCGGGAGACGGCGCCGCGCCCACCAACGGCACGAGTCCCGAGCGGGACGTCGAGAGCTCGGGGCAGGGCACCGCCGGCGAGAGCGGCGATCCTTCGGCCGCCGCCGAGACGCGCCCGCGCTGAGCGCTCGAGCCAACGCGCGCGGTTACCGGTCGAGCCGACTGGGTGTGCCCCCTCGTGCGCGTGCGCTGTGTGTCAGGCTAATGGTCGTGAGCGTGCGCGCATGAGCACCGGAGGAGTCGTCGGGGAGGCTCCCAGCGAGACGCTCGCGCCGGTCGCCAACGGCGCGACCGCCAAACGCGACCGTTCGCTGCCGCCCGGGCCGCGCGAACCGCCGGTCGTTCAAATGCTGCGCTGGATCCTGCGCCCGATCGCCTTCATGGAATCCGCGCACGCGCGCTACGGCGACGTCTTCAGCGTGCGCTTCCTCGGCTTCGAGCGCCCGATGATCATGCTCTCGGACCCCGACGCCCTGCGCGCGCTCTACACCGAGCATCAGCACGGCCTGCCGCCCGGCCGCACGCTAACGCTCAGGCCCGTGCTCGGCCCGAGCTCCGTGCTCCTGCTGGAGGGCCAGGACCACCTCGCGCGCAGGAAGCTCATGCTGCCGCCCTTCCACGGCGAGCGCATGCGCTCGTACGAGTCGACCATGCGCGAGATCGCTGAGCGCGAGCTCGCGAGCTGGCCGCTGGACGAGCCCTTCGCGCTGCAGCCGAGGATGCAGGCGCTGACGCTCGAGGTGATCCTGCGCGCGGTCTTCGGCGTGAGCGGCTCCGAGCGAGCCGCACGGCTGCGCGAACTGCTCCCGCGACTCGTCGGACAGACGGCTTCGGGCGCGCTCCAGCTTCGCGTGATCATCGCCTCGCGGCTGCGCCGCGGCGAACCGCTCGAGGGCGTGCACACGCTCATGAGCGCGATCGACGAGCTGCTCCTCGCCGAGATCGCCGAGCGCCGCCGTGACCCCGAGCTTGGCGACCGCCAGGACATCCTCTCGCTGCTCATCGGCGCGCGCTTCGCCGACGGCGGAGCGATGGACGATCGCGAGCTGCGCGACCAGCTTCTCACGCTGCTGCTCGCGGGCCACGAGACGACCGCGACCGCGCTCGCGTGGACGTTCGACCTGCTGCTGCGCAATCCGCCCGTGCTCGCACGCCTGCTCAGCGAGCTCGATCAGAGCGACGGCGACGTCGACGGCGAGTACCTTCGCGCGGTCGTCGCCGAGTCCTTGCGGCTGCGCCCCGTCGTGCCGCTCGCCGGCCGCAGGCTCGGTGCCGAGCTGCGCGCCGGCCGGTGGACGCTTCCCCCCGGCACCGACGTCACGCCCGCGATCTGGCTCACGCACATGCGCGCCGACCTCTATCCCGAGCCGAAGGCCTTCCGCCCCGAGCGCTTCCTCTCCGATCCGCCGTCGACGTACGCCTGGATCCCGTTCGGGGGCGGCGTCCGCCGTTGCCTCGGCGCCGCGTTCGCCGAATTCGAGATGCGTGTCGTGCTCGCGACGGTCCTGCGCCGCCTCCGGCTCGAGCCCGTGGGCGCCGCACCGGAGCGGATCGCTCGGCGCAACGTCACCTTTTCGCCGCGGACAGGCACACGCGTGCGCGTGCGCGCGCCGAGCGCCGTCGCCGCATAGCATCCAGCAGCGCACGAGGCAGTTCGAGAAAGGAGAAAACGATGAAGCTCAGCGCGAGCATTCCCAAGGCGGTCGCCAACGGCATCGACGAGGTCGGCGCGCTGAAGGGTCAGCTCGTCGGGCCGAGCCGCTGGCGCGAGGTCACGCAGCAGATGATCAACCAGTTCGCCGAGCTCAGCGGCGACGACCAGTGGATCCACGTCGACGTCGAGCGTGCGAAGACCGAGAGCCCGTTCGGCACGACCATCGCGCACGGCAACCTCACGCTCTCGCTCATCGACGGACTGCGCCGCGACCTCGCCGAATGGAGCGGCTTCAGGCTGGGCGTCAACTACGGCTGGAACAAGGTCCGCTTTCCCGCCCCCGTCGTCTCCGGCGCGCGCGTGCGCTGCTACCTCGAGCTCGTCGAGATCTCCGAGATCGGCGGTGGCTGGTACCAGCTCGTCACGCGCTTCACCGTCGAGGCCGAGGGCACCGAGAAGCCCGTCTGCGTCGCCGATGGCGTCGGGCGCGTGCTCGTCGCCGAGTAGCGCTCACCACGGCGCGAGCGCGCTCACTGCCCGAGCAGCGCCTTCGCGCCCGCGTACACGTCTATGAGCAGCGGCCTGCCGGTGCTCGTGATCACGCCCGCCGTCCGCACCGAGTACGCGAGCGACGTCCCCGCCGTGCCCGGGTCGGGCAGCCCGTCGAACGTCGCCCAGCCGCTCGCGCCGCCGCCGATCAGGACCTTGCGCGGTTTCGTCCTCGTCGGTTCGAGTGTCTCGACGCCGACCGCGCCGGTGAACGACCCCGCCGCGAAGGGGCTGTCGGAGAGGTGGCCCGCCGAGTCGACGAAAAGGCCCGGGAGCACGCGCAGGCCGCGCCCGTCCGCGGCGAGCAGTTTCTGCAGCGCGTCCGCCACGCCGAGGCCGGCGTACGGGCCGACGCTCTCGGCGTCGTCGGCGTGCCCGTGGCCGAAGCGGTCGTGGCCCGTTTTCTTCGCCGCCTGGTAGCTCGACCACGGTTCGGAGAGCACCTCGCCTTCGCTGCCGACGAAGTTCCCCGGCGGGAACAGGTAACCGATCATGTCTTCGCCGAGGCCGACGAGGAAGCGGTACTTGCGTGTCATCTCCGCCGAGATCCACGGCGTCATCGGCAGCGGCGTCCCGCAGTAATAGTTTTCGCTCGACGGTTCGAAGCAGTTCGTCGGGAAAGGCATCTGTGCTTCGTCGATCGCGCCGCGCACCTCCGTGAAGGGGAACACCTCCCCCGGCGAGTACGCCAGCTGCACCGGGCCCGCGGTCAGCACGCCGACGCCCGACTTCAGGTACACCGGAGCTTCTTCGGAGGACGTGCTCGACGAGGACGCGCCGCTCGAGGCGCGCGCGCTCGCCGGGCGTTTGGCTTCGATCGTGCATTCCGAGTCCGAGTACTCGGGGCGATCGGGGAACAGTCCCGCAGCGAACGCCGCCTTGAAGAAGGTGTTTTCCAGCTCGACGCAAATCGGCTGCTGCTGGCTCGTCAGAGACGAGACGCCAATCGCCGGCGCGCCTTGCAGCGCGCTCGCGGCCGCGTCGGCGACGCTGCGCCCGTACGCGCCGATGAATTCGCGCGCGTCGCTGACCGGGGTTGCGGACGAGGGCTGCGGGTACACGCTCGAGCATCCGTCCGGGTTGCCGGGGACGCCGTGGTTCGCGCCCGGCACCCGCAGGACCTGCGTCGACTCGGGTTCATATACGGTCGGCGTCTCGACGCTCCCGACCATGCCCGCGACCTCCACGCCGACGCTTCCCGGCCAGCGCGTTTCGAGGTCCGTGCGCATCGCGCCTGGCCAGTCTGCAGAGAGCGTCGTGATGTACGACGGAACGCCCGAGAACGAGAGCGTCTCGGCGTGCGTGCCCACATCGGCGAGCGTGAAGATGACGTCGCCGCTGGAATCGCGCGCCTGCATCACCGGCATGTTCTGGTCGTCGAGGTAGGGGTAGGAGGACCAGCACGACTGCGTGTTCGACGGCATCGCTCCGACCGCCGCCGAGAGCGTCGCCCTGCGCCGCGCGTGATCCGCTGCGACGACCGCCTTCGCGACGCGTTCTACGAGGAACGCCATGTAGTACTCGTCTACGCCCGAGCTCACCGCGGTCGGCGATTCGGGGTGTTCGGGCAGTTCGCTCGCGTCCGGTCCCCACAGCCCGATCGGGTCCGGCGCCGACTCGTCGTGCGTGCTCGAGACGAATATCTGTGTCAGTGCCGGGTCGAGGCGCTTGACTTCTTCGCGGATCCTTTCGGCCGTCACGTCGAAGATGCCGATCGAGTCGACCGAGACTATCGCCGCGCGCGTCTTGCTCGTCGCGAGCACGATCGCTCGCGCGGCCGGCCCGTTGCCCGCTTCGACGGTCTTCGGCCAGTGGTTCTGGCCGCTGCCGCCCGCGATGTAGGGCGCCTCGTAGCGACCCGTCCCGTCAGCGTCGCAGTAGGGGTCGCCGGGCGCGTACTTGCCGAGGCCGTAGATGTCGCGGTACGGCTTCTCGAATGCGAACGGGCGCGGGCCCGGCCACAGTTCTTCGATCTGCGCGTCGCTCGTCCCGCACGCCGGAATGAACGCCGCATCCGTTTCCGCGCTGCGGACCGGCGGCGTGATATCGCCACTCGCCGCCCCCGCTTCGAGCGCGCTCGCGCTCGCCGCCGATGCCCCACACACAATTGCCGCGGCCGCACCCGCGAGCAGCGCCCTGCACCTCATCGATCCCACCTCACCCCTTGTAGCTGGTCGCGCAATCGTACACCGCCGCGCGCGCGAGGTGCGTCCGCCGGCTTCCGATCTCGCGCGTCCTCGAAGACGTTCGCTCGCTGTTAGGACGAGAACGCCGCGAGCACCGCGCGCGGAGTTCTCAAACGCTTGCGTTCACGCGGCGGCGACTACGGCAGTACCGCCTCGATCAGCGAGGTGAAGTCTTGCTGGCCTTTGACGTTCGGGTGGTAGCTTTCTTCGAGCGGCAGCGACTGGCCGTTGAGCCACTCGACCGACGAGCACACCTCGTGCGGCAGGAAGGCGTTGCGCGGGTCGACGAACGTTAAGCCGTGCGCCGCCGCGCGCACCGAGAGCACGCCCGCGAGCAGGTCCGCGGTGTGGTTGAGCTCCTTCTCGTGTCCGGAGGTCAGGAAGTTGACGTTGCACGTCTTGCCTTCGGATGTGAACAGGTGCGGGTAGCCGAGCACGACGACGTGCGCGTTCGGCGCCTTCGAGCGGATGTCGCCGTAGGTCGTGTCGAGCAATCCCGGCAGTTTGTTCTGGATGAAGCTGTCCGCCGATTCGATCGATCCCTGACAGGTGAAGTAGTAGAGCGCGCAGCTGATCAGCACTTCGCTGAAGCCCGCGTCGTTGCCGCCGATCGTGATCGTCACGAGCGCCGTCGAGGAGCTCCGCGTTCCGAGCTGTTTGCTGTTGACGTCGGTCGTCTTCGCGCCGCTGCACGCCTGGAAGCTCAGTGCGTAGCCGCGCGCCGCCGCGACCTTCGGCGCGTAGGCGTCCGGGCTTCGCTTGCAGCTCCCGCTTTCTTCGTAGAACACGCGCGTCCCGACCCCCGATGAGTAGGAGTCGCCGAGCGCGACGTACTGCGGTGCCGCCGCGGCGCTCGCCGCGGGCACGAGCACGCACGCGCACAGCGCCGACAGGCCAATGATCCGGCGCAAGCTTCGCATCGCTCTCCCCGTGTTGCGGTTGTAAGACCGCACGACCCGCACGACCTCACCCCTATGGGTCATGCGGCGATTGTTCGCGCACGCTATTCGCGCCGGCCGCCGCGCGTCAAGACGGCGCGGCCCGTCCAAATCCGCTCGCACCGGGCTTGACTTCCAGTGGAGCGTAAGTGTAGGCTTACGGTTAGTGTCTACTTACGTAACTCCGGGATTCGCCGCGCTGGGAGACCCGACGCGGCGCGCGATCTTCGAGCGCGTCGCCGATCGCCCGTCGGCCGTCGGCGAGCTCGCGCTCGGACTGCCGGTCAGCCGGCCCGCCGTGTCGCAGCACCTCAAGGTGCTCAAGCAGGCGGGACTCGTTGTCGACCGCCGCGCCGGCAATCAACGCATCTACCAACTCAATCCGGACGGCGTCGGTGCGCTGCGCGCGTATCTCGATGGCTTCTGGGACAGGTCGATGGCGGCGTTCAAGGCCGCGGTCGAGAAAGGAGACGAGGCGTCATGAGCACCCAAGCCGAGGAGACCGCCGTGCGCGCGTCGGTCGAGGTCGAGGCACCGATCGAGCGCGCCTTCTCTGTGTTCACCGACGACATCGGAAGCTGGTGGAATCCCGACCACCACATCATCGACGCGGAGCTCGCGGAGATGGTCTTCGAGCCACGCGTCGGCGGCTACGTCTACGACCGCGGCGTCGACGGCAGTGAGTGCCGCTGGGCGCGCGTGCTCGTATACGAGCCGCCGACGCGCGTCGTCTTCAGCTGGGACATCAACCTCCAGTGGCAGCTCGAGACCGACCACGAGCGCGCGAGCGAGGTCGAGGTCGTCTTCACCGCCGAGAGCCCGACGCGCACGCGCGTCGAGCTCCAGCACCGCGGCATCGAGCGCCACGGCGACGGCTGGGAGAGCATGCGCGACGCCGTCGGCTCGCCCGAGGGATGGCGGTCTGGCATGCGAAGGTTGGCCGAGCGGATGCAGCGCGGGCGCTAGGGCCGGCGCGCCGCCGCCGCACGGCTCGCCGCGCCGCTTCTCGCTGCCGCCCGGCGCGCGATCATGCCGCTGTGAGCGCAGCGCGCTTTAGACGCTTCATCTCCGCGCCGCTCGCTGCGGGCGCGCTCGCCGCGTGCCTGCTCGCCGCCGCGCCCGCGGCGCGCGCGGAAACGTGGGTGAGCTTCCCCACGCTGCTGCACGAGGTGCGCAGCGGCGACCTCATCCGCGCGATCATCAACCCCGCGCGCCACGACATCGAGATCAAGTTCCGCAACCTCTCCGAGTGGCACGCCTACTACCCCGCGGGCGAGCAGAGTGAACTGCAGCGCCTGCTGGACGCGCGGCACGTCCGCGTGCTGTTCGTGCCCCGCCACCGTGCCGCTCAGGCAAAGCACACGATCGTGCACCACCACCTGCGCTACATCGCCGCGGCGGTGCTCGGCGCATGCCTGCTCGCCGCGGGCGCGATCCTGCTGCTGCGCCGCCGCAGGGCGCGACGCGCCTCACGAGGAGACTGACGTCCGGCGCCGCGCGGCCCGGGTTTCCAAGCGCGTGTGGGCGCGTGGTGCACTCTCGCGTCGGGAAGGTTCGCGGCGGTCGGGAGTCCATACGGTCGACAACGATCGGAGGGAACACGATGCACCGCTCGACGCACAAACACAGTCGCGACGTCGCACGCAGGCAACGGCGCGGGAGATCGGAGTTCGCGGTCGCCATTGTCGCAATCGCGGTCGTCGCCATCGCCGCGAGCGCCGCGCTGGCGGTGACCGGGGGGCGCGCCCGCGCGAGCGCGTCCACGCGCGTCGTCAACGCCAGCAACAACGCGTCGCTCGCCAAGAAGATCGTCGTAGACACGCACGGGCGCACTCTCTACGCGCTGAGCCCAGAGACGGCTCATCACCTTCTGTGCAAGACCCGTGCGTGCTTCGAATTCTGGCCGCCGCTGCTCGTCCGCTCGGGGAACGTCAAGCTCACCGCGGGTCCCGGCGTGAGCGGGCACCTCGGCGTCCTTCGCCGCAGCAGCGGCAAGTTTCAGGTGACGCTGCGCGGGATGCCGCTGTACCGGTTCTCGGGCGACAAAGGCGGCCAAGCCAACGGCGAAGGCATCAAAACCTTCGGCGGCACCTGGCACGCGGTCGCCGCGACCACCACCCCCGCCGCGTCGCCGCCCGCGCCGGCTCCGATGCCCTACGGCTACTAGGAGCACGACGACGAGTCGGAGCGGCGATGGGGTTCTCGATTAAACGCCTCGGCGGGCTCGCGACGGTCGCCGTGCTCGCGGCGTGCCTCGCCGCGGCTGGCTGCGGCGGCGGCGGTCACGGTTCGACCGCCGCCGGCACGACGCCGACGGTCGCAACGGTCGCCGCGAAGCCCACAGTGGCCGTGGCCGCCGTGACGCCGCGCCTGCGCATCCTCGCTCCGGCGCCGGGCGCGAGCACGGGCGAGGCGGTAACGATCCGCGTCCGGCTGAGCGGAGCCTCGCCGCGCGGCGCGCACCCGTTCCGCTACGTCCTCGACCGCGTCGTGACGAGAGCGGGCGCGACGCACCTCGCGCTCAGCGAACTCGCGCCCGGGCGGCACAACCTGGTCGTCGAGCTCGCCGCCAATCCGCACGTGCGCGCGACTACGTCGTTCACCGTCGTCGCGCCGGCAACGGTCGCGCAGCCGGCAAGCTCGGAACCGATGGCCGTCGGCTCGCAACCGGCCGCGACGGCGCCGAAGGCCGCGACTCCGGCGCCGACACACACGAACCCCGAACACAAGGGCAGCGAACACCCGAGCGGCGAACACACCGAACACACAAGCCCGCCTCCCGCGCCCGAAGCGGCCGAAGGAGCGATCCCGCAGGGCGGCGCGGGAGACCACGACGGCGACAACAGCGGCGGCCCGAGCGACGGCGACGGCAACCTCTAGCGCCACCTGAGGCGACGGCTCGGCCGCGGTTATCGTGGACCGGCGATGCCCGGCCCTCCGCCAACGCCGGTGGCTCGCGTGGGCGCCGCTGGCGTCCGCGCGCGAGCAGCCGTGAACCGGGCTCTCGCGCTCCCCGCGCAGCTGCGGGAACGGCACCCCGGCATCGTTGCGACCGCCGGCGTGTTCACCGCGGCGCTGCTCGCTTTCATTGCGATCGGCGCGGCGCTGCCGGTTCTACCGACGTTCGTGCGCGGCCCGCTGCACGCCGGCGACGTCGCCGTCGGGGTCGTCGTCGGGGCCTTTGCGCTCACGGCCGTCGTCGCGCGGCCGGTCGCGGGCCGCCTCGCCGACAGGCGGGGGCGGCGCGTCGTGCTCGTCGTAGGTGCGCTCGTGATGGCGCTCGGCGGCCTCATCTACGTCCTCAGCGAAAGCGTCCTCGAGCTCGTGCTCGCGCGGCTCGTCGTCGGCGCGGGCGAGGGCGCCGTCTACACCGCAGGCGCGGCCTGGGCGGTCGACCTCGCGCCGGACGACAAGCACGGGCTCGCGCTCGGGCTCTTCGGGCTCGCGGTCTGGGGCGGTCTCTCGCTTGGGCCGGTCACCGGCGAGCTGCTCCGATCGGCGGCGGGGTATGACGCCGTCTGGGTGCTGACGGCGGCGCTGCCCCTCGCCGGAGCGGCAATCGCGGCCCGCCTTCCCGAGCCGCGGCACGCGCCCGGCGATCAACCGGTCGAGAGCCTCGCCTGGTTTCCGCGCGCCGCGCGCCGCCCGGGCCTCGCGCTCGCGCTCGCAAACGTCGGCTACGCGGCGCTCGCGGGCTTCGGCGTGCTGTTGCTGCGAGCGCGCGGGATCGGCGGCGGGGCGAGCATCTTCACGGCCTTCGCGATCGCCGTGTTCGTGAGCCGGATCGTGCTCAACCGGATGCCGGATCGCGCCGGCGCGCAGACAACGGCGACGGCAGCCGGCCTGCTGGAGGCGCTCGGCCTCGCGATTATCGCGGTCGCAAACTCGCTTCCGGTCGCGCTGCTGGGCGCGATCGTCGTGGGCGCCGGCTTCTCGATGCTGTTCCCCTCACTGGCGCTGATGGTCGTCGGAGACGTCGCCGAGCATCGCCGCGCATCGGCTCTGGGCGCGTTCACCGCCTTCTTCGACATCGGCGTCGGCCTTGGCGCGCCGCTGGCAGGTGCGCTCGCTGCCGCGAGCGGCTATACGTCGGTGTTCGTCGTCGCGGCCGTCGCCGCCCTCTTCAGCGCTGCGCTCGCCGCCACGCGGCGCACGGCGCCGCGCCCGCGCCGCGCGCCTCAGTCCGCCTGACCGCCGGCGCGTGTGCGGGCGCACGTACGACGCGAAGACTGCAGTGCGCTGTGACGGCGCGCGCGACGATGAAGTCCGGGCGCGCGGAGCGGCCCCCTCAGTCCGGCGACGACGCGTCGGCTCGCGGGGCCTGGACGCCGCCGGGCGTCGGCGAGGGAACGACCGTCCCGGCACGGCCGCGGCGTGTGCGTGACCTCGGCGTCGCGCGCGATGTGGCGCTCGCACGCAGGCGCTCGAGCTCCGAGGCGACGACGTCGCGCTGGTTGTCGATGCGCAGCCGCCGCTGCAGCACCGACGTGGCTTCCCCGGCGTGTCCCTCGGCCGCGAGCGCGCGCCCGAGGTCGTACAGGGCGTACGCGTACGTCAGGCACGCTTCGCTCGACGGCTGGATGCAGTCGACCACCTGCTTGCCCGTCGCACGCAGCGCTTCCGACAGGCGCGCCGCGGCGGTCCCGGCCTGTCCGGATTCGAGCAGCTCGTGGCCGCGCGCCTGGAGTTCGGTCGCCGGTGCGCTCGGCACGCGTTCGCGGGCGGTCGTAGCGCTATGGACGGGCGCGGCTGCGCGGCGCGCGGCGCGCGCGGCTGCGAGTGCGTGCCCCGCAGCGGGCGCGCTCGAACTCCTCGCCGCGCGCGCTGCGGCGGACGCGCGCACCGCGAGCGAGCGCTGCAGCCGCGACCGCGCGCGCCCCGATCCACCGCCGATGAGCGCGAGGATCAATACGACCGCCGCTAGAACCGGAAGCGCCGCCGCCAGCGGGCGCAGCGCGCGGCGAGCGCGCGCCGGCGCTCGGTATGTGCGCCGTGCGGGCCGCTCCCGCGCCGCCGGGTGCGCCAGCGACGGCGTGCCCTCGAGCGCCGGCTGGTCCCCCGCGGCGGCGACGAGGGAAACAGTCGCGTACAGCCGCACACCGGGGTGGCTCGTGCCGTCGCCCGGCAGCGAGCAGCGCTCGAGCGGCAGACCCATCAGCTCGAGCTCTTCGGCGATGCTCGCGGGAAACTCGATGCCGGTCTCGCGCAGCTCGTCGAAGCTCGCGCGGCCGTCTGCACTGCGTTCGAGGACCTCGAGCAGCGCGAGCTGTTGGAAGTCGAGCTCGGGGAGCGGTTCGGGTTGACGGGCTTCCATAGATCCCTCCGTGCCCGTTGCAGGGAGCGTCATGCGGCAACCTCCGGGCCCGTTCAGTCGCTGCTCCCTTACCCGCAGAAGGCCCGGCGTTATCGCCCCCGGCCGCGCGATACCTCTTGGTCGGGCGCGTGGCGCGCCGGCTCGACGGTGAGCTTCGCGCGCCCGAGCCGCCGTGACGCGCGGTTGGCGCGGGTAGGCGGCGGGTAGTGAAGCGGGAGGAGTCGAAAGGAGGCCACGTTGCGTACACAAGCCGCACCGCGCCAGCCAGCCGCGGCCAAGCTCGACTGGACGAGCCTCGAGACGCGCGACCCGGACGCGCCGATTGAAGCTCCCGACGAAGATCTCGACGACCCCGACCTGGTGCCGGAAGAGGAGGAGGCGGAGGATTACCCGCTTCCGGACGAAGAGGAGGAATACGCCGCTCCCGCGGTCGAGCCGCACGAGGAACCGCTGGTGGCCCCATAGTCGCGCCTCGCGGCAGCCGCCCCGGCCAAGCGCCGCAGCCATAGTCGCGCCTCGCGGCAGCCGCGCCGGCCAAGCGCCGCAGCCGTAGCCGCGCCTCGCGGCAGCCGCGCCGGCCAAGCGCCGTCGAGCACGCCGCCGCCAGCACGATGCCCGCGACCTGCGCGCGGCGAACTACGAGGCGATCGGCTCCGGGCTCGCGAGCGGCGCCGGTGCGATCCACACGCTCGCCGCGCCAGACGGGTAGGTCAGGAGCTCGAGTACGAGCTGCGCGATGAGGATCGCGCACAGAAGCGCCGTGAACGCGACCGGCGGCAGCCCGCCGCCGGCGGCCGCGAGCACAATCACGACAGCGCTCGAGGCGAGGCGGCCGAGAAACGCGCGGTCGCGCAGCGAGGTCCACTCGGCGCCAATGTGCACCACGGCGAGCGACAGCAGGAAGCACGCGACGCCGCCGCCGATCGCCCACCGCGCTCCCGCGCCGAGCCCGCTCGCGTTGGCGTGCGTGATTGCGATCTTCGTTCCCGCGCCGACGGCGGCGACGCCGGCGAGCAGCGGGATGTGCGAGTACACGAACACCAGGCCGAAGAGCCCGCGGCCGACGACGGAGGTGTCGGCGAGGTCGAAGTAGATCCACCACAGCGACAGCCCGATCGCAAAGCCCAGCGCCGCGAGCGCGAACGCGGCGGTGGTGATGTGGGTCCCGGCGATGCCTGCGACGACCGCCACGATCGACTCCCCGAGCACGATGATGAAGAACTGTCCGTAGCGCTCGGTGATGTGTGAGGCGTTCACCGAGAGGCCGCCGGACGCGCGCCAGCCGAAGACCGGCATCGTGATTTCGAGCACGAGCGCTCCCCCCCACATCCAGTAGCGCGCGGGCCCGGGGACCCAAATCGAAGCCAGCCAGATCGCGATGCCGGCCGAGAAGCCGCCGATGTAGATGTCGATCAGGCGCCGCGCGGCGCCGCCCACATGGCGCCGCGCACGCGCATAAAGGGCGATCAGGCAACTGCGGGTCGCGACGTAGGAGAGCGCGAACGTGGTCGCGCCGTGACCCCCGTGCATGACCGAATGCACGCTCGTCGCGAGCGCCGCGATCGCAAGCATCGCGAGCCCCTTGACCAGCCGCAGGATGACGTCGTCGGTGCCGAAGCGGTTCGCGTAGAAGCTGAACCCCGCCCACGCCCAGCCGATCGGGACGAACAGTGCGGCGAAGCGCAGAAAGCCGGCGAGGTCCGGCTCGCGGCTCAGCGCCGCGGCGAGCTGCGCGACCGCGGCGACGAATACGAGGTCGAAGAACAGCTCGAACCACGTCGCGTGACGCTCGCGCTCCTCCTCGTCCTCCGGGGACGTGCGTAGGCGCGGCGGATTGATCCAAGCGCTCCGTCTCGACGCCATCGGTTGACTGTACGACGGCGCGGAAGCGCGGAGCCGCTATGAGAAGCGCCCCGCGGCGGGCGCCCGACGAGGCGGGCCACACGTACGAGTGCACGAACGTGAAGGGCCGGCCGCTGAAGCTGTTGACGCTGTCCCCGCGCGCGAGGCACCGCGCGCAGGTGGAGCGTGAGCTCGAACTACCCCGCGGCGACGGGCGGGAGCTTTGCGCGCTTGTCCGCCGACGCCCGCAGGCCGTCGAGCACGATGCCGACGTAGCGCTCCGGGTTCGCGTGCGGGTTGCGGTAGGTGCCGGCGAGCGCGCACATCAACATCGGTACATCCTGCGGGTCCGCATCCTTGCGGATCGCTCCCGCGCGCTTTCCGCGCTGCATGAGCTCGCCGACGAGCGCCAGCATGTCCACCCGCTCGGCCGCACGGCTCATCGTCTCGGGGCGTGACGTGAGGACCTCCGAGAGGGCACGGTCCTCGCTCTGGATCCGCGCGGAGACGCGCATGAAGGAATCGAACGCGCCCCACGCGTCGTCGCTCGCGAGCGCCGCGCGCGCGAGCTCCGCGAGCCGTTCGAAGCGCGCCTGCGCGAGCGCCTCGACGAGATCGTCCTTGGTGGGGAAGTGCCGGTAGACGGTGCCGACGCCGACGCCCGCGGTGCGCGCGATTTCCTCGATCTGCGCGTCGATGCCCGCACGCGCCATGCACACGCGCGCCGCCTCGAGCACTCGCTCGTGGTTGCGCCGCGCGTCCGCGCGCTGCGCGCGCTCGGGCACGTCCGGTGCCGCGCCGGCGGTCGGTGTAGTTGTCGGTGTCGGTGTCTGAACGAATGTCGTCATATCGGTTGAAAACGGAATCTAGGTTCCGTATAGTGCGGAAGCGGAACTCCGGTTCCGATTATAGACGCCCCACGGAGAGCACACGGAGGTTCGCACATGACCGAGACCGCAGTCGCGCAAGAGAGACGCTGGATCGCACTCGCACTGCTGTGCGTGGCCCAGTTCGTAGTAGTGCTCGACGCGTCGATCGTCAACGTCGCGCTCCCGACGATCGGGCGGGCGCTTCACTTCAGCGAGAGCAACCTGCCGTGGGTCGTCAACGCCTACGTGCTCACGTTCGGGGGGTTCCTGTTGCTCGGCGGCCGCGTGTCCGACGTGATCGGGCGGCGCCGGATGTTCATGGCCGGACTCGTCCTGTTCGCGCTCGCGTCTCTGCTCGGGGGACTCTCGACGACTTCGACGCAGCTGATTACCGCGCGCGCGGTGCAGGGGATCGGCGCGGCGCTACTCTCGCCGGCGGCGCTGTCGATCGTCACGACGACGTTCCAGGACGGCTCGGAGCGCAACAAGGCGCTTGGAGTCTGGGGGGCGGTCGCGGGCAGCGGTGGCGCGGCCGGCGTGCTGCTCGGCGGCGCGCTCACGCAGGGCCCCGGCTGGCAGTGGGTCCTGTGGGTCAATGTGCCGATCGGGCTGATCGCCGCGGCGATCGCGCCGACGCTGATCGCCGAGAGTCGCGCGAAGGCGCTGCGCCACTTCGATTTCAGCGGCGCGCTCAGTGTCACGGCGGGGCTGTCGGTGCTCGTGTACGCGCTCGTGGAAGCGAACAGCGCCGGGTGGGGCTCGGCGCAGACGATCGCGCTGCTCGCGCTCGCGGCCGGGCTGCTCGCGGCGTTCGTGGTGATCGAGCAGCGCTCGAAGGCGCCGCTGATGCCGTTCTCGATCTTCCGCGTGCGCACGGTGACCGGGGCGAACGTCGTCGGCCTGTTGACAGGCGGCTCGCTGTTCTCGATGTTCTTCTTCATCTCCCTGTACATGCAGCAGGTGCTCGGCTACGACGCGATCAAGGCGGGGCTCTCCTACCTGCCGCTCGCGCTGTCGATCATCGTCGCCGCCGGCGTCGCCTCGCAGCTCGTTACGCGCGTCGGCTTCAAGCCGGTGCTCGCGACAGGGATGGCGCTGATCGCGGCGGGGCTCTTGTGGTTCTCTCGGATCCCGGTGCATGGAAGCTTCCTCGGGGACATCCTCGGGCCGTCGCTGCTCGCCGCCGTCGGCCTCGGGTTCGCGTTCGTGCCGGTGACGATCGCGGCCGTGTCGGGCGTGCGCGACCAGGACCAGGGCCTCGCGAGCGGGATGATCAACACCTCGCAGCAGGTCGGCGGCGCGCTCGGCCTCGCCGTACTCTCCGCGATCTCGACCTCGGTGATCGGGACGGGACACGATCGCGCGACGCTGACGAGCGGGTTTCACTCGGCGTTTCTCGCCGGCGCGGCGATCGCGACCCTCGGCTTGCTCGCAACGTTGACGCTCATCCGCGGCAGCGACAGCCGCGCGCACGTCGAGCTCGCCCAGGCACTGCCCACGGTGGGGGCTGCCGGCTAAAGCGAGCAACACGTTTTCGTAGTCGGCCATTGCGCGAGACGGCGCGGCGAAGCCACCGCTGGTAGGGTCCGCGTCGATGAGGCAGAGGGGCCCGCTCCCCGCTCGGGGTTTCCGGGCGGGTTGGCGACGATCCAACGGCCCTGAAGCGAACGCCGTTTAGAGGAGAGAGATGAGGACGATGAGGATTGCCGGCGCGGCGCTCGCGCCGGGGCGAATGCTGTCGCGAGCGTGCGCGCTCGCACTTCTGCTGGGCGCTATCTCCGCTGCACAGGCGAGCGCGAGCGTGGTGAGCATGTGCAACGTGCCGATCACGATGAGCGACGGCGTCGTGCTGCGCGCGAACGTCTTCCTCCCCTCTACCGGCGGCCGCCACCCGACGATCCTCACCGTCACGGGCTACAACAAGGACGCGTTCAACCCGACGGGCACCGAATGCGACGGCCAGCAGAGCATCGCAGGGGACGAACCGAACCTCGCCGAAAAAGGCTACGCGGTGATGGTCATGGACGACCGCGGTACCGGCGCGAGCGGCGGCAAATGGGAATCGTGGGATGCGCGCACCCAGCAGGACTACAAGGAAGTCCTCACCTGGCTTCAGTCCCAGCCGTGGTCGAACGGCAGCGCCGCGACGACGGGTGGCTCTTACATGGGCATCACCTCGTTCCTCGTCGCCGAGGCGGATCTCGCGCGGATCGCCGAAGGCAGGCCGCGAGCGGTGAAGGCGATCTGGGCTGACATCCCGATGGCGGATGCGTACCGCGACGTGACCTTCCAGGGGGGCACCTCGAACGTGAGCTTCATCCCGCTGTGGCTGGGGCTCGTCGGCGGCCTCTCGGCGCTGCCGCCCTCATCGCTCAGCGCGAATCCCGAAGAAGCGGCTTCGCTGTACCTCGAACACCTGCTCGACAACGTCGAATTCGGCGGCACGCACGTCGTCGGATCTTCGCTTGGCGAAGAACCTGCCTACGACGGGCCCTTCTACCGCCTGCGCTCGCCCGTCGTGCACGCCGGCGCACTGACGGTCCCGGTGGTCGTGCAGGGCGGCTGGTGGGACCTCTTCCAGCGCGGCGAGCCGCTGCTGTGGGAAACGCTCAAGCACTCCTCCGACCGCGTGCTGATCATGTCGCCGCACTACCACACGACCTCGGGCCCGCAAATGGAAGATCCGCACCTGAAGGAACAGTGGTTCGCGCACTGGCTGCTCGGGGTCGACAACGGCGTGCAGAAAACTCCACGCGTGAACCTGTATCCGATCAACGGCACGCGCTGGGAACACTTCTCGCGCTTCCCGCTGCCGGAAACGAGCTACCAGCGTCTGCACCTGAGCGGCGAACCATCGGGCTCGGGCGCGATCTCACTGCACGACGGGTCGCTGACGAGTACGGCGCCGAGCAACGAAGGCGGCGATGAAGCGCCGCTGCTGCCCGCGTCGAGCCCCTGCTCGCGCGAGACGGCTCAGTGGACGGCAGGAGCAGCGTCGACCTCGGCGTGCGACACGAACAACACGACCTACGAGGCGAGCTCGCTGACGTACACGACCGCGCCGCTGCCGAGCGGGGCGAAGTTCGCGGGCCTCATCACCGGCGACTTGTGGGCCAAGCTGAGCACGACGGACGCGACGCTCGTGGCGGTGCTGAGCGACGTCGAACCGTCGGGGGCGTCGAACCAGATCACCGCGGGCTTTCTGATGGCGAGCCAGCGCGCGGTCGACGCGAAGCTCTCCACCTACACCCGTTACAACGGCGAACGGCTGATGATCCGCCCGTGGCACCCGTTCACGAAAGCCTCGCAACAGCCCGTTGGCCCCGGCGAACCCACGGAGTACAAGATCGAGATCTATCCGACCTCGGCGATCGTCAAACCGGGCGACCGCCTACGGCTGACGATCGGGACCGCGAACACGTTCTCCAACGTCCCCGACGTGCCGACGCTCGGCCAGGAGCTCGGCGGGACGATCACCGTGCTCCACGGTCCGCTCCACGACTCGACGCTGCTGTTGCCAATTACGCCGTGACGAGCTAGCCGCGAGGGCGGGCAAAAGGGCTGCGCGGCATCCCTCTAACCCGCCTTCGCGCTCTCGCTTCGCGCGCAGCCGTTGGCGGGCGATTGGGTGCGCGCGAATCCTGCGGCGTCGCGCTCGAGGTCAGTCAATCGGCCGACTCCGTATCAGCCGCGAGGCCCAATACCCCGGACCCGTTTGGGGGATTACGCTCGAATTCGAACAAACGGGGTACTTGACACAGTAAGACACGCACAAGGCGAGAAGAAAGCGCGAAATAATCAAACTTGGACGCGGTCGAGCCGTCGCATAAGCGTGCGCCGACCTGACGGCTCCGAGACGTTGTGAACGAGAGGGTGTGGCAAACCGAGTCGGCCCGCAGGCCGGCGTTGACTCCGTCCCGATTGGAGCATGAGGACGGCCATTTTCCCCAGGCCAGACCACCGGGCCGCGGGGCGTGCGCGGTCACGGACTCGGACGGCCGCGTGCTCGAGGTGGACGCGGCATTCGAGCGTGTATTCGAGCTCAAGCTCGCCGACGCGCGGGGCACGCCGCTCGCCGAGCTCATCATCGCTCCGCGCTTTCGCGCCGCATACCGCGCATCGCTGCGCGAGGCGGCCGATGGCGGACCGTCGCCGCAGCGCACGAGCGAATTCTCGGTCGTCGGCGCGGACGGGGGCGAGTTCCCGGTCGAGCTGAGCATCAGCCGCGAGGTCGCGTCGCGCGTAGCGACCCGCGTGACGGTACTCGGCGCGCTCGAGACGATCGACGCGAACGCCTCGCGAGGCTCCGCGCTCCAGCGGCAGATCGAGAAGCTCGCGGGCATCGGCAGCTGGGAGTTCGACCAGCATACGCGCGCGCTCGAGTGGTCGGAGAACCTGTTTCGCCTGCTCGGGCTCCATCCGGATCAGGTCGATCCGTCGTTTGCCTACCTCGCGGCCCACGCACACGCCGACGACCGCGCGCGCGTACTCCGCGCGGGCGCAGAGCTCGGTCGCTCGGGGCGGATGCCCCCGCTGCGCTTTCGCTACGTCCTCCCGGACGGCCGGGTTCGTCACCTCGACGGTGCGACCGCCGCCGGGTCCGGCCCCCGCGGCACGCGCGAGCGCACAGTCGGCACCCTCCAGGACCTCACCGAACGACGCGCCGCGGAGCAGGAGCTGGCGGCTCGATTCGCGGTCAGCGACCTGCTCGCGAACTGGCAGCCCGGCGAGCCGTTTCTGCGCCGTCTGCTGCGCGACGTCGGCGAGCCGCTGGAGTTCGAGGTCGGGGCGATGTGGGTGCGAAGAGGAGACTCGCGGGTGGTGCGGGCAAGCTGGCTCGCGCCGGGGCTCGCGGGCGCGGGGGTCGAAGGGACGACGCGCGAAACGCGGCGACCGCTGAAGGCCGGATTGATCGGGGCAGCGTGGGAGACGGGTCGACCGGTGGCGGTCGTCGCGCTGCCGCAGAACCCCGATCGCGCGGACTGGCTCACGGTCGACCTGCAAGGGGCGCTTGCGCTTCCGGCGACGTTCGGCGACGAGGTGCTCGCCGTGCTGTCGTTCGCTTCGCGGGACAAGGTCGAGCTGACGAACCGCCTGCTGCGCTCGCTCAGGGGGATCGGCCATGAGCTCGGACACTTCTTCGCGCGCCGGCGCGGCGAACTGAACGTGGCGCCGCTCACACCGCGGGAGCTCGAAGTACTAGAGCTGGTGGCGAGCGGCGGCAGCAGGTCCGAGATCGCCGAGCGGCTGCACGTGAGCGAGTCGACGATCAAGACACACCTCGAGCACATCTACGACAAGCTTGGCGCGCACGACCGCGCGGCCGCCGTCGGCGCCGCGATGCGCCAGGGGCTGATCGCCTAGGCACCAGGGGCGCTCGCGCAGCCGGTCGCCCAGAGCGGCGGGGGTGACCCGCTCCGCACGCCGGCGGCGTCTGAAACCGCGGGAAAGCGATAGAGGGGCCGGCGAAGCCGGCCATGATGGGGCGGCGAAGCCGGCCTTGAGCTGGGTCCCTGCGCGCCGGCGCCGCGTCTTCGAAGATAAAGAGAGGTTTATAACCCCTCGCGCCGGGTATCAAGACGCCGGACATACGGATAGGTATATGGAAAGGGGATGGACGGTTATGGCTAGCGTCACGTCCGCGTCACGCCGGAGGATCCGCAGAATCGCGCGCCCGATTGTCGGTGCGCTGCTCACGTGTGCCGTGCTAGGCGCGGCGCCGTCGGCGCTTGGGAACGGCATCCAGCACGAATTCGCGACGTTCTCGGACTGCCCGCTCGAAGCGCTCGGGGAAAAAGGGGTGTGCGTGATCTCGACCGTCACGAGCGGCGAATTCGCGCTCGGCTCGAAGACGGTGCCGATCAACAAGACGATCACGCTGCAGGGCGGAATCGAAGGCACGACGCTCGTGCCCGCCGCCGACGGCAACACGCTCTCGAAAACACCGCTGCAGATACCGGGCGGCCTCGTCGGGGTCGAACTTATTCCGCCGCTGACGGAAGTGACCGCGACAGCTGAACTCGCGGGAACCGGTCTGGTCAGCCTCAACAACGCGCTGCTCGGTAAAGGAACGGCTGTGGGGCTGCCGGTGGACGTGAAACTCGACAACCCGCTGCTCGGCGGCAGCTGCTTCGTCGGTTCGCCGTCCGAACCCGTGCAGCTGAACCTGACCACCGGCACGACCGAACCTCCGCCGCCGAATCAGCCGATCACCGGCAACCGTGGGACAACCGTGGTGGGCGACGGCGCGCCCGGGATCACGGGCGACCTGGGAATGTCGCTCGTCGACAACTCGTTCTCGGCGCCGGGCGCGAACGGCTGCGGCGCGCTGCCGCTGACGCCGCTCGTGGTCGACCCGGCCGTGGACCTGGAGGCGGGGCTACCCGCGGCGAGCGGTCACAACACCGCGATCATGAACGGCAACACCGTCGTCACCGAAGCGGTCCTCGTCAAGCACTGGGCGACGCTACCCGAACTCGGACGCTGCTCCAAAGCGGCGTTCGTGATCGTGGAAAAAGAAAAGGTCTACCACGGCGACTGGCTGAACGCGTCGTGCCAGTTCGAAAGTGTCGGCCAACCGAAGTTCGGCGAATTCGAATGGTTCCCGGGTCCCGGTGCGGGCAACAAGTTCACCGTCGCCGAGGGCGCGACCACGTTCGAAACGAAATCCGGTACGAAAGTGACCTGCGGCAAAGCTACGGGCTCGGGCGAATACTCCGGCACGAAGGACTCCTCGCTCACGCTCAAACTCGTCGGTTGCAAACTCAGCACCTCGAAAGCGAAATGCCAGAGCGCCGGCGCGGTTGAAGGCGAAATCGTCACGAGCACGCTCCAGGGCAAGCTCGGGTTCATCGAAGACCGTGTCGTCGAAAAAAACGAGGTGCTCAACGTCGGCATCGACGTCAGCGCCCCGACCCTGTTGACCGCCGAATGCGGGACGCAGACGGTCGCGGTCTCGGGATCAGCGATCGGGGTGCTCACGCCGACGGCGCTGATGACGAAATCGTTCGTGCTCCAGTTCTCGCAGGCGGGTGGCTCGCAGCACCCCGAAGCGTTTGAAGAACAACCCACGGACACGCTCTCGATGAGCCTCGGGGGCGGCGCCCCCGAAGCGGCGGGACTGAGCGCGAAACTCAAACTCGCGAACGCCGAAAAGCTGGCGATCAAAGAGAACATCTAACGCAGCGCGCGGCCGACCGCCGCCCTCACGCGAGGATCGGGTCTTCCTCCTCGCCGGGGGCGGCGGCCATGCCGCACAAAGGGCACCACCAGCGCATCTCGAGCGCGCTGCCGCACGTCGCGTGCGTGGGTCCGCTGCCCGGATCCGCGCGCGCGGCCGCCCACGCGCTCAACAGCTGGATCGGCGCCGCGAGGGCGGCGCCGTCCGCTGTCAGCCGGTAGTCGAAGCGCGCGGGGCGACTCGAGTAGCGAGTGGCGACGAGCAGCCCGTCCTGCTCGAGTTTGCGAAGCCGCGCGCTGAGGATGTTCGGGGCGAGCGCGGGCACGCGTTCCTGGATCTCGGTGTAGCGCAGGGGCCCCTCGACAAGTGATGCGATGATCGGCAGCGACCAGCGGTCGCCGACCGCCTCGCAGGCGGCAACGAGCCCGGCGCGCTGGTCATCGGCGCGGACCTCGGTAACGGCTGGGCTGGCGTCTGTTTGCATTTCCGCGATGGTGCTATGTTACTTGCATGTTGCAACAGACCCCCCCATCGGAGGCGCTGTCGGTGGCCGACAGCGTCGTTTCCTTCGGCCGCGGAGCACGCCGCGGCTCGGGTTTCGTGCTCGCGCCCGGGCGCGTGCTGACCCTCTCCTACCGGCTGCGCGATGAGACCGTCGAGACGATCACGCGCGATGGCGAGCGCCACGACGGTCGCGTGATCGGCGTCGATCGCGAGCTCGGCGTCGCCGTGCTCGACGTCGCTACCGGCGACGCGCCGGCGGTCGCCTGGGCGACCGAGCCGCCCCGGCTCGGGAGCGCCGTGTTCGCGCTGGCCGATCCCGGCACGGGGCTGCGGCTCACCGCGGGCAACGTCTCCGCGGAGGCGCTCACGGTGCGTTCGCGTCGTGGCCGCGCGCTCGAGCTGATCGAGCACACCGCCCCGATGCCGCGCGGTTCCGGCGGCGGACCGCTCGTCGGGCCCGACGGTGCGGTCGTCGGCGTCAACGCCCTGCGCGGCGACGCCGGCTTCCTGCTCGCGCTGCCCGCGCGCGCGGTGCAGAGCGCGATCGAGCGCGTGGTCGAGGGCCGCGAGCCGGTGCGCCTCGGAGTCGCGCTCGCCTCGCCTTCCGCGAGTCGGCGCATGCGCCGCGCGGTCGGCCTGCCGGATACGGACGGCCTGCTCGTCCAGGCGGTCGAGGAGGCGAGCGCCGCGGACCGCGCCGGCGTCAAGCGGGGAGACCTGCTCGTCGGCATCGGCGGTGTTGAGCTGGTTACGATCGACGATCTGCACTCGGCGCTCGAGTCCAACGGCGGAGCCGAGGCCGTCGAGCTTGCCGTGCTGCGCGCGACCGAGCGCCTGCAGCTCTCGGTCGACCTGCGAGGGCACGAGAAGTGAGCGCCGGCCTCGCGGAGCGGGAGCGCGACGCGGCGGCCCTGGACGCTTACAGCGCGGTCGTCGTCGACGTGGCCGAGCGGCTGTCGCCGGCCGTCGCGAACCTGCGGCTGCTCGCGCGCCGGCGCGATGGGCGCGACGTGCCTTCCGGCGCCGGGAGCGCGATCGTGCTGACGCCCGACGGTTTCCTGCTGACGTGCGCGCACGTCGTCGCGCCTCGCCGCGGCGGCCCCGCGCCGCGCGGCGTCGCGTCGTTCACCGACGGCGAGGAGCTCCGCTTCGAGGTCGTCGGCTCGGACCCACTCAGCGATCTCGCGGTCCTGCGCACGCACGACGGCGGCCTCTCAGCCGCGCAGCTCGGCGACGCGGCGGACCTGCGCGTCGGCCAGCTGGTCGTCGCGATCGGCAACCCGCACGGCTTCTCTGGCTCCGTCACCGCGGGCGTGGTGTCCGCGCTCGGCCGCTCGCTCCCCGCCCGCGGACGCGGCGTCGCGCGGATGATCGACGACGTCATCCAGACTGATGCCGCGCTCAATCCCGGTAACTCGGGCGGTGCGCTCGCCGACAGCGCCGCGCGCGTCGTCGGCGTGAACACCGCGATCGCAGGCATCGGACTGGGTCTCGCGGTGCCGATCAACACCGCGACGCGCGGGATCATCGGCGCGCTCATGACGGACGGCTACGTGCGCCGCGGCTACTTCGGCATCGCCGGCAGCATGCGACCGCTCCCGGCCGGCGCGCGCGAGCGCTGGGGGCCGGGCGACTGTGTTGAAATCATCGAGGTTGTGACCGGCTCGCCGGCGGAGCGCGCCGGCCTGCGCGCGCACGACCTGCTCGTCGAGGTGCAGGGGCGGAGGATCGCGACGGTCGCCGACCTGCAGACGATCCTCCAGCGCGACGTCGTCGGCACGAACCTGGAGACGGTCGTGCTGCGCGCGGGCGTCGAGCGGCGTATACAGGTCATACCGACCGAGCTCGAGCCGAACCGGAGCTAGTTCAGCGAGCCGCACTGCCGCGCGCGCGCGCGTGCGACTGCGCTCAGACTGCGAGCGCGTCTCGCGCGCGTGAGGCAGCGCGCTCGCGCGCCACGTGCTCGACGCGCACGCGCACGCCGTGCTTGGGCGCGAGCGTGACCCCGCGCAGCACGACCGGGTCGGCGCTCGCGCGCAGCGGGGTCATCTCGACACGCGGAACCACCACGCGCAGCACCTCCGCCATCTCCGCCTGCGCGAGCGCAGCTCCGATGCAACGCCGGATGCCGCCGCCGAACGGGAGCCAGGTGTACGCCTCGGCGCCCTCGTCGAGGAAGCGCTCGGGCCGGAACTCGAGCGCGCGCGGGTAGATGTCCTCGCGCATGTGCACGAGCGCGATCCCCGGATAGACCTTCACGCCCGCCGGCAGGTCCCAGCCGGCGACGAGGCGCCGCCGCGTGAGCGTGCGCTCGGCCGCGTCGATCACCGGGCGCAGGCGCAGGGTCTCCTTGACGACCGCGTCGAGGTAGGCGTCATCGCCGCGCTCGAGCTCGCTACGCAGGCGCTTGAGCGCAGCGGGGTTGCGCAGCAAGAGCTCGAATGCGAACGCGAGGCCCGTCGCGGTGGTCTCGTGGCCCGCGCCGAGCATCGTGAAGAGCTCGTCGCGGAGCTCCGCGTCGGTCATCCCACGGCCGTCCTCATCACGCGCGCGCAGCAGCAGCGAGAGCACGTCCGATCGCTGCTCGAGATCGGGCTCGGCGCGGCGGCGCACGATCTCCTCGTGCAGCGCTGCGTCCGCCGCCCGCAGGCGCCGCGCGAAAAGCCCGCCCGGGCTGAGCGGGCCGAGGTTCGCGCGCGCGAGCGACGAGTACATGAACAGCGGGCTGCCGTCGATGACCGCAATCAACCGGTCGCGCAAGCGCTCCACACGCGCGGGCTCGGTGACGCCGAACACCGCGCGAGCGATGACCTCGAACGTGAGCGCGCGCATACGCTCGCGCAGGATCAGCGCCGCGCCCGGCCGCCAGCCCGAGATCTCGCGCTCGGCGACCTCGCGGATCACCCCGCGGAACGTCGCCACGCGCGCGCCCTGGAACGGCGGCAGCAGCAGCTTGCGCTGGCGCAGGTGCGCTCCTCCGTCGAGCACCAGTACCGAATTCGGCCCCAGCACGGGCTCCAGGAACGAGTTCGCCTCGCCCGCGAGCAGGTCGGACTGATCGCCCGTGAACAGCTCGCGGATGGCCTCGGGATCCCCCACGTAGACACCCCTGCCGAGCACCGGGAAGGTGACCGTGAACACTTCGCCGTAACGCGCCCGCCACGCGCGGAGCGTCTCCAGCGGGCGCCTCGCGAAGCGCACGATGTTGTAAACGCCCGGAGCCCTTGGACCTGGCGGCAGCGCCATCCCGCCCGCAGTCTAGAGCCGCGACCGCGGTTCACGTACTGTTAGGCGCGGAACTCGAGGAGCTGCGGTGGACGAGCGGTTGAACGCGAGCAGCGACGGCAACGGCGCGGACCGCGTCGTCGTGCTGGTGGATGCGCGCACGCCCACCGAGCGGCGCCTGATAGGCGAGTGGGCGCGCCACACGCACCCCGAAGCCGAGCTCATCGCGAGCGGCGATCCGGCGCTCGAAGCGCGGCTCGCCGCGGGCGTCGACGCTCGCGTTCTTCCCGTGCGCGTCACGTGGCTGCCGCGCGAGCGCGAGGGCGACCGGCGCGTGCGTACCGCCGACCTGCTCGCGCTGATGAACCCGCATCGCCCGCCCGCACCGATCCAGGCGCAGATCGCGCGGCGCGATTCCGATCGCGCGCGCGTGACCGCGGGTGAGCCGGCGTCGTGCGGAGAGCTGCGCGCACGGTTCGAGAGGGAGGTCGGCGCCGGCCGCGGTACGAACGCGTTCGCCGCGTTCGTCTCGCGACAGGCGATGCTCGCGCTCGAGCGCGCCGAGCGCGCGGTGATCGGAGACCGGTACAAGGTCCCGCGGCTCGTCGCCGAGCAGATCGCCGAATCGGCGGACTTCCGCGCGCGGCTCGCCGACCTCGCGCGGGAGCTCGAACGCCCTCCCGACGAGGTGCTCGGCGAGGCCGTCGCGGACCTGCACGAGCTCGCCGCCGTGCAGAGCCGCCTGGCGATCGACGTCTTCCGCACCATCATGGGGCCGCTGCACAAGCATGCGTGGACCGTCGACGTCGACACCGCCGGACTCGATGAGCTGCTCGAGCTGGGCCGCAGCTACGCGCTCGTCTTTTTGCCCTCGCACCGCTCCTATGCCGACCCGCTCGTGCTCGCGCAGGCGCTCGACACGCACGGCTTCCCTCGCAACCACGTCGTCGGCGGCGGCAACATGTCGTTCTGGCCGATCGGCCCGCTGGGCAAGCGCGCGGGCCTCGTCTTCATCAGGCGCAGCTTCGGCGACGACCCCGTGTACAAGTTCGCGGTGCGCGAGTACTTCGGCTATCTCGTCGCCAAGCGCTTCAACCTCGAGTGGTACATAGAGGGCGGGCGCAGCCGCACCGGCAAGCTGCGGCCTCCGCGGTACGGGTTGCTGCACTACCTCGTCGCAGCGCTCAACGACGGGCGAGCGGACAACGTCTACCTCGTCCCGACGTCGATCACCTACGAGCAGCTCGAAGAGGTAGGCGCGATGGCAGCCGAACAGTCTGGGGCGCGCAAGCAGGCCGAGGGCCTGCGCTGGCTCGCGCGCTACGCACACGCCCAGCGCCGCAACGTCGGCTCGGCGCGCGTGCGCTTCGGCGAGCCGATCTCGCTACGCGACGCACTCGTTCTCGCGGGCCCCGGTCGGGCTCAGCTCGAGAAGGTCGCGTTCACGATCTGCGACGGCATCAACCACATCACGCCCGTCACCGCGAGCTCGCTCGTCACCTTCGCGTTGCTCGGCGTGCGCGACCGCGCGCTCACGCTCGACCAGGTCGTGCGCGTGACGGCGCCACTGCTCGCGTATTTCGAAAGCCGCCGCATCGCCGGGCCCCTGAGCGGGCTCGCGCAGCCCGCGGCGGTCAAGCGCGCGCTCGACGCGCTCGAGCACGCGGAGGTCGTCAGCTGCTACCGCGACGGCACCGAGCCGGTGTGGTCGATCAGGCAAGGGCGCCACCACGTCGCGGCCTTCTACCGCAACGGCGCCGTCCATCACCTCGTCAACCGAGCGATCGTCGAGCTCGCGATCATCGGTCTGCCCGAAGCGGGGCACGCGGCCGAAGCGGCTGGGTCCGGGGAGGAGCTCGTCGAGGCCGCCGAGGCGGACGCGCTGCGCCTGCGCGACCTGCTGAAGTTCGAGTTCTTCTTCGCCGACAAGCCCCGCTTCCGCGCGCAACTCGCCGACGAGCTCGACCTGCTCGACCCCGAATGGCGCGAGCACGTTGACACCGTCGAGGCGGCGACCGACCTGCTCGCGCGCGCGGGCACGCTCGTTGCGCACCGCGCGCTGCGCTCCTTCTTCGACGCGCAGCTGGTCGTCGCGCGCCGGCTCGCCGCGCGCGAGCCACGCCGCGCGATCGAGCGCGACGCTTTCATCAAGGAGTGCCTCGGCGTCGGCCGCCAGATGCTGCTCCAGGGCGAGCTGCACGGTCCCGAGTCGGTCTCGGCCGAGCTCTACTCGGCGGCGCTCAAGCTCGCCGCCAACCGCGACCTCATCGACCCCGGGCGCGAGCCGGTGCGAGTCGCGCGCGAGCAATTCCTCGCCGAGGTGGCAAACACCGTCGCGCGCGTCGCGCGCGTTGGCGCGCTCGAGGCGTCGAAGGTCGAGGAGGTGATTCTCGCTGGCGTCGCTCGATGAGCTGATCGGCGCAATCCACCGCGCGCCGGCCGGCCCGCGCGTCGCCGCCTTCTTCGACTACGACGGCACGATCATCGACGGCTTCTCCGCCGGCTCCTTCTACCGGCACCGGCTCGTCTCGCGCGACCTCGGCCCGCGCGAGCTCGCGCGCACATTGTGGGCCGCAGCGCGAGGCATCGCCAGCGAGGAGGAGTTCACGGCGTTTCTCGATATGTCGCTGCAGGCGTGGACGGACCGGCCCGAAGACGACATCCGCGAGCTCGCCGAGCGCCTGTTCAAGCACGAAATCGCCGGACGCCTCCACCACGAGACGTGGCGCCTTACACAGACCCATAGGGCGATGGGGCACACGCTCGTGCTCGCCTCCTCGGGGACGCGCTTTCAGGTCGAGCCGATGGCGCGCGAGATCGGAGCCCAGCACGCGCTGTTCACGGCGGTCGAGGCCCGCGCCGGGGTCTTGACCGGGCTCCGCGACGGGCGCCCTCTGTGGGGCGAGGCGAAGGCCGACGCCGTCCGCGCGCTCGCCGCCGAGCACCGCCTCGACCTCGAGGCGTCCTTCGTGTACAGCAACGGCGATGAGGACATCCCGTTTCTCGGCACGGCAGGAAATCCAGTCGCCGTAGACCCCGAATCGAAGCTGCACACGCACGCGCGCGCGCGCGGCTGGCCGGTCCTGCGCTGCGCCTCGCGCCCCGCGACGCCCGACGTGACCGCGCTCGCGCGCACGGCCGCGTTCTACGGCGGCATGGCCGCGGGTATGTGGGCGGGCGTCGGCGTCGGACTGCTGCGCCGCTCGCGGCAGACGCTCGTCGATCTCGGCGGGGACGTCGGATCCGAGCTCGGCCTCGCTCTCGCGGGGATCGACGTGCGCATCCTCGGCGGCGCCGAGCACCTGTGGTCGGCGCGACCGTGCGTGTTCTTCTTCAATCACCAAAGCAAGCTCGACCCGATCATCGTCACGCGCCTGCTGCACGGTGGCTTCACCGGCGTAGCCAAGAAGGAGGCCGCGAACGTCCCCCTGTTCGGGCAGTTCTTCCGCCTCGCCGGCGTCGCCTTCATCGACCGCAGCAACACCAGCCAGGCGAGGTCCGCGCTCGCGCCCGCCGTCGCCAAGCTGCGCGACGAGGGCATGTCGCTGGTGATCGCTCCGGAGGGCACGCGTTCGGCCACACCGCGGCTCGGAGGCTTCAAGAAGGGCGCCTTCCACATCGCGATGCAGGCCGAGGTCCCAGTCGTGCCGATCGTCATCCACAACGCCGGCGAGGTCATGTGGCGAGGTTCGCAGACGCTCCACGGCGGCACCGTCGAGGTCACCGTGCTGCCTCCCGTCGACACGAGCGGCTGGACGCCGGCGACGATCGACGAGCACGTCGCCGAGGTGCGCGAGATGTACCTCGACGCCCTCGCCGAGCCCGGCCCCGAGCGCACGCACGCGACGCCCGCGGCGGTCGCCGCACCGGTGGCCGACGCGCGCGCGAGCGACGGCGGGATCGGCGGGGCTGGCGGTTCGCTCGCCGCCGAGGAACCTGTGGGCGCGGACGGGGTCGCGGTGGGCGCGGACGGGGTCGGGACTTGAGCCGACCCGTGCAGGTGACGGTCCTCGGCGGAGGGTCGTGGGGAACTACGGTCGCGGCGCTCGCAGCAGCGAACACGCCGACGCTTCTGTGGGCCCGCGACCCCGACGTGGCCGCGGAGGTCGACGAGCAGCACACTAACGGGCGCTACCTCGAGACCAGACCGCTGCCCACGTCCCTGCGCGCCACCGCGGACATCGCCGAAGCGGCGTCCAGCGCCGACGTGCTCGTCGTCGGCGTGCCCTCCCACGCCGTGCGCGCGACCCTCTCGCTGCTCACGCCGCATGTGCGGCCATGGGTCCCGGTGCTGTCGCTCGTGAAGGGGCTCGAGCCGGAAACGCGGCTGCGCGCCACGCAGGTGATCGGCGAGTGCCTGCCGGGGCACCCGGTCGGCCTGCTCGCGGGGCCGAACCTCGCGCGCGAGATCCTCGACGGCCTCGCCGCGGCGGCGGTGGTCGCGACCCCTGACGACGCGGTCGCGTGCGCGCTTCAGCCGCTCTTCGCCGCCGACCGCTTCCGCGTCTACCGCAACGACGACCTGCTCGGGTCCGAGCTCGGCGGCGTGCTCAAGAACGTGATCGCGATCGCGTCGGGCATGGCCGACGGGCTCAACGTCGGCGACAACACACGCGCGATGGTCATCACGCGCGGTCTGCGTGAGATCACGCGCCTCGGCGAGGCGATGGGGGCGTACGCGAGCACGTTCGCCGGCCTGACCGGCCTCGGCGATCTGATGGCGACGTGCATGAGCAAGCTGTCTCGCAACCGCCGCGTCGGCGAAGAAGTCGCGCGCGGCCGAACGATCGAGGAGATCGTCGCGGGCATGACGCAGGTCGCCGAGGGCGTGCGCTCAGCGCGCGCGGTGATGGAGCTCGCACGCGAGCACGAGGTGGAGATGCCGATCGCGGCCGAGGTCGACGCGGTTATAAACGAAGGGCGTAGCGCGCAGGAGGCCTACCGCGGGCTCCGGCGCAGAGCCGCCGAACACGAGCACGCAGCCGGCTGATGGCCAGCCGGGACACCCAGACGCTCGCGCACGAGGGGCCCGCGTGGGGGTCGCGGCGCGAGATGAACCCGCTCGAGACGCTCATGTGGCGCGCGGAGTCCAATCCGCGGATGCGCTCGACCGTCTGCGGGCTCGAGCTGCTGGACCGCGCTCCCGACTGGGACCGTCTCGTCGCCGCACACGACTGGGCGTCGCGCCTCGTCCCGCGCTTTCGCCAGCGAGTCGTCGAGCCTCCACTCGGCCTCGGCACGCCGACGTGGGTCGTCGACAGCGACTTCGACCTCGGCTACCACCTGCGGCGCATGAAGATCCCCGCACCGGGTGCGTGGAGCGAGCTGCTCGAAGCGGCGCAGCAGATCGGGATGACGCCGTTCGACAGAGCGCGCTCTCCGTGGGAGGCGGTCCTGTTCGAGGGGCTCGCCGACGGACGCGCGGCGTACCTGCTCAAGCTCCACCACTCGACCAGCGACGGAATGGGCGGCATCCAGCTGCTCTCGATGCTCCACTCGCGCACGCGCGAGCACAACCCCCACAAGCCGCAGCGCCCAGAGCCCGAGCCCGAGCACCCGCGCGCGCTCGCGCTGCTCGTCGAGCAGGCGGTGCGCGACGTACGCGCGGTGCCCGCGCTCGCGCGCAGCGCCTCCGGCGTGCTAAGCCGCCTCGCGCGCCCGCAGCGCGCGACGCGCGAGGCGTGGAGCTACGCGCTGTCCCTGCGGCGAGTGCTCGCCGACCCTGAGGCCCCCGGCTCACCGCTGCTGAAGGGCAGGTCGATGTCCTGGCGCTATCTCGCGCTCGACGTCGACTTCGCCGGTCTGCGCGGCGCGTCGAAGGCGGCGGGCGCGACGCTGAACGACGCCTACCTCGCCGCTCTGCTCGCTGCGCTGCGCCGCTATCACGAACAGCTCGGCGTGCCCATCGAGGCGGCGCCGATCGCGATCCCGATCTCGGTCCGGCGCGATGGCGACGCGGCGGGCGGCAACCAGTTCACCGGCGCTCGCCTCCCGGGACCGGTCGGCATCGCTGACCCGGTCGAGCGCATGCGCGCGATCGGCGAGCTGGTCAAAGAGGCGCGCGCGGAGCCCGCGATCAACGCCATGGGGCTGATCGCCCCGGCCCTCGCGCGCCTGCCGGGCGCGGCCGTGGCGGACTTCATGGGCTCGCTGACCGCGACGAACGATCTGCAGGCGAGCAACGTCCCCGGCATCCGCGAGGACGTCTACCTCGCCGGCGCGAAGATCGAGCGCATGTACGGGTTCGGCCCGCTCCCGGGGTGCGCGTGCATGGTCACGCTGGTCACGCACGGCGAGACCTGCTGCATCGGCGTGAACGTCGATCCCGCCGCTGTCACGGACATCGACCGCTTCGCCGACTGCCTGCGCGCAGGCTTCGAGGAGGTGCTCGCGCTCAGCGCGAACGCACGTCCCGTCGAGCTGCGCGTATAGCGCTAGATCAACCTTCTTCGGCGCTCGGGGTGACCGGGGCGGGCTCCGCGCGCCCGTTGATCGACGAGGGATCTCCATCCTCGGTAGACGGCGCCTGCGTCTGCGCCGCGGTGGACGGCGGCGGCTCGGAGAGGTAGCGCTCGTTCAAGAACGACCCCGCCACGCCCGCGCCGACGCTCGCGAGCGCCCACCCGAGGCCGCGCGCGCGCGGGAACAGCGAGGTATCGAGCGAGGGGCGCCCCGGTCCCTCCTCGACGAGGGTCGCGACCACCGCGATGAGCACGGCGTTGTACTCGAAGCCGCCATCGCTGATCCAGGGCCCGTTCTTCGCGTGCACCTTGCGGATCGCCGTCGTCATCACGCCCGAGAGCAGCGCTCCGGCAAACGGCGTGAGCAGGCCGAGCGCCAGCAGCGCGCCGCCCGCGGCCTCCGCGGCTCCAGCACCGATCGCGTGACGGCGGCCGGGTCGCAGCCCCAGGCCTTCGAACATTTCGCCCGTTCTCGCCGGCCCGGCCCCGCCGAACCACCCAAACAGCTTCTGGGTTCCGTGGCCGACGAACAGTGAGCCGACGGTCACGCGCGCGACCAGCCTTCCCGCGTCCATGTCAGTTCCTCCTTGGGTCGGGTGACACCCTCCCTCCAGCTACCGCGAAGGGGCACGATCGAAACCCCACCTATGGCGCCAGCAGCCTCGCACCGCCGCTCGCGCTCACCTCGCGCGCGCCCGCCGGCGGCGCGCGGTCCGGCGCGAACAGCGCGAGCACGGAGCCGCCAAACCCGCCGCCCGTCATCCGCGCTCCTGCCGCGCCCGCGTCGAGCAGGCGCCTGACGGTCGCCTCGAGCGCCGGCGTCGACACCTCATACAGGTCGCGCAGGCTCGCGTGCGAGGCGCTCAGCAGCGCGCCGAGTGCGGGCAGATCGCCGCCGCGCAGCGCAGCGACAGCGGCCTCGACGCGCTCGTTCTCGCCGAGGACGTGTGACGCGCGCGCGCGCAACAGGGGCGGCAGTCCCTCCACCCGCTGGCGATCGACCTCGCGCAGCGAGCTCACCCCGAGCAGCTCGCACGCCTCGCGGCACTGCGCGCGACGCTCGTTGTAGCCCGAGCTCGAATGCGCGTGGCGCTCCCCCGAATCGACGACCAGCAGTCGCCATCCCGCCAGGCGCAGCGGCACCGGCTCGATCTCGAGCGAGCGAAAGTCGATCCGCAGCGCCTGCGCCGGCGCGCCGTAGAGCGACGCGAGCTGATCGAGCAGACCGGTTTCGGCGCCCACCCACTCGCGCTCGACGCGCGAGCACAGCTCCGCGATCGCGAGCCTGTCGAGTTCTTCGCTACCCTCGGCCCGCCCACCCGACGCGAGCTCGATCAGCGCGAGCGCAAGCGAGACCTCGAGCGCGGCCGAGGACGACAGACCGCTCCCCCGGGGCACGTCGCCGCTGATCTCGACGCGCGCGCCGGGGAGCCGGTAGCCGGCGCGAGCGAGCTCGGCAGAGATGCCGCGCACGTACGCGCGCCAGCCGCGCGAGCGCGCTGGCGCCTCGAGCTCGAACTCATCGCTCTCGTCGAGGTCGAGCGCGTGCGCGACGATGCCGCCCGCGGTGAGCCCCGCGGCTTCGCTCCCGCTCGCGGCGTCGCTCGCGCTCGCGCGCACGGTGACGCCCTCGGCGATCGCGAACGGGAGCGCGAGTCCCTCGTTGTAGTCGGTGTGCTCACCGATCAGGTTGACGCGGCCGGGCGCGAACGCGGCGCTGCGCTCACGCGGCACGGGCGATCGCCTCGCGCAGGGCGGTCGCCGACTCCTCCGGAACCGTGTCGGCGATGAACGTTCCCGCGCCCTGCTCGGAGCCCGCGAGGTACTTGAGCTTGTCGGCGGTGCGCAGCGGCGGGTAGAACTCGACGTGCAGGTGCCCACCGCCCGCGTCTGCCGCGGACGCCGCACCGGCAGGGTCGGGCCGCGCCGTCGGCGCCTGGTGCACGACCATCACGTATGGGAACGGACGCTCGAACAGCGCGTCGTAGCCGCGCACGAGCCTCTGCAGCGCATCCGCGAGCAGGCGCAGCTCGCGCGGCTCGCACTCGAGCAGGCTCGGCCGGTGCTCGCGGATCGTCACGTGCGCCTCGTACGCCCAGCGCGCGGCGTACGGGACGTACGCGACGGCAGCGTCGTTCTCGAACAGCACGCGGCGCCCGTCCTCGAGCTCGGCGCGCAAGAGCTCACATGGGGCGCATCCGCCGAGGCGACGGTCGGCGGCGAGCTCGAGCGCGGGCACCGGCGGCAGGAACGGATAGCCGTAGATCTGACCGTGCGGATGGTGCAGCGTCACGCCTACCTCGACGCCGCGGTTCTCGAAGATCATCACGTACTCGACGTCCTCGCGCGCGCCGAGCTCGAGGTAGCGATGTCGCCACACCCACATCAGGTCCTCGGCGCGCTCCGCCGCGAGCGTTCCGAGCGAACCCTCGTGCCGATCGGTGTAGACGACGACCTCGGCCGCGCCTTGGGGCGCGGTGAAGGCGGGGAAGCGGTTGTCGAAGACCGCGATCTCGAAGGCCGGAAACGGGATCTCGGTGGTCGGACCGCCGGGGCGGGTGGGGCACAGCGGGCAGTGGTCGCGTGCCGGGAGGAAGGTGCGATCCTGACGGTGGATCGCGTAGTCGACCTGCTCGCCGCGCAGCTCATTGAAGCGCAGCTGCGTCACGCGCGGGCACCCTGCGCGCGCTGGTACAGCAGCAGCGCGCGACCATCGTCTTTGACCTCGCGCTCGAGCGCGAGCGGCCCATAGCGCTCCGCCGCCGCGTTCGCCGCAGCGTCCCCGCCGACGCCGGCGTTCTGCTCGCGTTGCGATTGCTCGCTCGGCTCCCGGTCCACCGCCGCTGAGCGTACAGCGCCCCGCTCCGCGCGACCGCGTTGCCGGGATGGCGCTCCCGGGGTAAGAGGGATAGTGTCCGCGTAGCCACCCAACGCCGGCAGATTGGAGGAGAGCACCATGCCAGACAGCGACCACTCTCTCGACGCGCTCGAGCGACTCGACTACCTCGACAAGCGCCATGCGGACCGGCCCGGGTTCGACAGGCGCGCCTTCCTGCGGCGCACAGCCCTCACGGGCGTGGCTGCGGGATCTGTCGGCAGCATCCTGAGCGCGTGCGGATCGAGCGCGTCGACCAGCGGCGGCTCCAGCTCGATCTTCGGCTCGCACAAGAAATACAAGTTCGTGTTCGTCAACCACGTGACCACCAACCCGTTCTTCACGCCAACGCAATACGGCGCGGCAGACGCGAGCAAACTGCTCGGCGTCGAATACCAGTGGACGGGCTCCGAAAACTCGAACGTCAGCCAGATGGTGACCGCGCTGAACACCGCCGTCACCGGCGGCGCGGATGGGATCGCGGTCGCGCTCATCGACCTGCACGCGTTCAACGCACCTGTCGAAGCGGCGCTCAAGGCGGGGATCCCGGTCGTCGCCTACAACTCCGACGCGGCCGGCAACGCGCGCCTTTCCTACATCGGCCAGGACCTGAAAAAGGCCGGCGAAAAGATGGGCGAACGGATCGTTGCGGCGGTCGGCTCGGGCCTAGTCGGGCTGTTCATCGCGACGCCCGGACAGGCGAACCTGCAGCCTCGCATCGAAGGCGCGGAAAAGGCCGTCAAGGCGTCCGGCAAGGCGATCACGACCGCATCGGTCGCGACGGGCGCCGCGGTCCCCCAGGAGCAGCCGGCGATCGAAGCGTGGTATCAAAGCCACGCGAGCGCCAAAGGCATGTACGCCGTCGACGGCGGCAGCACCGAAAGCCTCGCGAAAGTCATGCAGAAACTCGGGCTCGTTTCCAAGGGCGTGCACGCGGGCGGCTTCGACCTCACCGAACAGACGCAGAAGCTGCTGCAGGAAGGCAACATCGACTTCACGATCGACCAGCAGCCGTACCTGCAGGGCTTGCTTCCGGTGCTGCAGCTGTTCCTGTACAAGGTGTCCGGGACCCTGACCGGCCCCGCAGAAGTCGACACCGGGCTGAAATTCCTCGACAAAGAAACGGTCGCCCCCTACGTGTCGACGAAATCGCGCTTCGAGGGGACCTCGACGACCGCGAAGGCGTTCGGTTAGTCACCTCGAGGGGTACTGGAACGACCGTGGCGAGCACCGCGGAAAGTCCGGCGAAGGGTGGCGCCTCCCCAAGCGCTGATGGCCCCGGGCGGGACCGCCCGGGGCTGGCGGAATGGCGCCAGATCGCGAGCCGGCTGATCTCGCTGCGCGAGGGCAGCATCATCGTCGTCACGATCGTCGTGGCGGTGTACTTCTCCGCGAACACGAGCACGTTCTTCACGGGGTCGAACTTCAAGACGCTGCTGCCCTACTTCGCGCCGCTCGCGATCCTCGGAGCGGGCGAGGTGTTCGTGATGATCCTGGGCGAGATCGACCTGTCAATCGGCGCGATGTACATGTTCGCGCCGATCGTGTACTACAAGTTCGACACCGCGGGCCTCGGACTCGTGCCGTCACTCATTCTCGCGCTGCTCGTGTGCATGGTCGTAGGTGCGATCAACGGCACGTTCATCGCGTTCGTCGGAGTGAGCTCGTTCGTGACGACGCTGGGCATGCTGTTCTCCTTCGAGGGCCTGAGCCTGATCCTCTCGCACGGCACGCCCGTGTCCACGCCCGGGGCGCAGACGCACGCGACGCTCGTGCAGGTGCACCACGTGGTCAACGGCCACAGCATCACGCTGCCGGAAAAAGTCCTTCATCGGGGCACCTTCGCGAACATCTTCGGCGGCGGGGTCTACTCGGAGTTGATCTGGGCGGTGGTGATCGTCGCCATCCTGCAGGTCGTGCTCACGTTCACCCGCTGGGGCCTGTACACGGTCGCGATCGGCTCGAACAAGCTCGGCGCCGCCGAGGCGGGCGTGAAGGTGAAGCTCGTCACCGTTCGCAACTTCGTGATGTGTGCGCTCACCGCGGGGCTCGTGGGTGTTTTCGAGGCCGTGCGCTCGGAAACCATTCAGCCCGACCCCTCGGGACCGAACGAACTCCTGCTGTTGGCGATCGCAGCTGCGGTCATCGGCGGCACGCTGCTGTCGGGTGGCTCGGGCACCGTCGTGGGCGCACTCATCGGAGCGCTGTTCCTCGGCATTCTCAAGGACGGCTTGATCCTCCAGGGCGTCAACGCCAACTACCTTCTGTTCTACACCGGTCTCGCGATCATCATCGCGATGACCGCGAACGTGTTCGTCGCGCGCGCGCGGCGCGGATATACGGGCCTTGGCTGACGCCGCGACATCCGCGCCGACGATCGTGGGGCCCGAGTCGGCGCCTGACGACGTCCTGCGCGTCGAACACATCGCCAAGCGCTTCGGACCGGTGACCGCGCTGCGAGACGTCAACCTGCACCTGAAAAAAGGCGAGGTGCTGGGGTTGCTCGGCGATAACGGCGCCGGCAAGTCGACGCTGATCAAGATCATGTGCGGCTTTCAGAAAGCCGACTCGGGCCAGATGTTCCTCCACGGCAAGCCGTTCGCGCCGAAAAGCGTCGACGACGCACGCGCGCAGGGGATCGAGACCGTCTACCAGGACCTGGCTCTGATCGACGAACTGTCCGTCTATCACAACCTGTTCCTGCGCAAGGAGCGCGTTTTCAGACCTTTGCCGCTGCTCGCCAACCGCCGCATGAAGCGCGAAGCACGCGCGGCACTAGACGAAATCGGAATCCACATCCCGCGCATCGACGTGTCCGTCGCGCGCCTGTCGGGCGGGCAGCGCCAGGCGATCGCGGTCGCGCGCACCGTCAACTCCGACGCCGACATCATCTTGCTCGACGAGCCGCTTGCCGCTATGGGCGCCAAAGAGGGCGCCCAGATCCTCGACCTCGTCGCGCGCCTGAAGGACGAAGGACGCGTCTCGATCGTGATGATCCTCCACAACTACGTACACGTACTGCAGGCGTGCGACCGCGTGAGCATGATCCAGGACGGCGTGATCGCGCTCGACAAGCCGACGAACGAAACATCGGTCGAGGAGCTGACCGAGATCGTCGTCAACGAATACCGCCGGGCGCGCGCGGCAGCGCACGAAGCAGCGCCCGAATGACTCTTCGCCCGCTGATCCGCTAGCGCGGCCGCGCGGCTCAGCCTGGAGGACGGCTGATCGGGCCGCGGGCGTGGACGCGCTTGCGCGGCGCGTTGACGAGCCGCTGCCGGTGCTGCCAGAGTGGTTGCAGGCGCCGATCGAGGCGTGAGCAGTAAGGCGACGGCGGATGCATCGAATCAGACTGGCAAGAGATGCCGGCGCGCAGGAGCCGGAGCTCCCCCGGTGGACCGGGGCGGTTGCGCGAGGGGATCACCCGTCACCGGTTCCGGCGCCCTCGTGGTCGCTGTTTCGCGATCGCCGCCACGCGGGCCAACGCCTCGCGGCGCTGCTCGAGCGGTTTCGCCGCGAGCGGCCCATTATCGTCGCGATGCCGCGCGGCGGCGTGCCTGTCGGGGCCGAGGTTGCGCGCTCGCTCGGGGCGTCACTCGACGTGGTGGTCGTACGCAAGATCGGTGCGCCGGACAACCCCGAGTACGCGATCGGTGCCGTTGCAGAGGCCGGCGTGCAGGTGTCCAGCAACGCGGCCGCGTGCTCGCTCGGTCTCTCGGGCGACGACGTGACCGCGCTGCTCAGAGACGCCGAGCGCGAGGTGTCAGAGATGGCGCGGCGTTACCGCGGCGAGCGCGAACCGCTCGCGCTCGGCGAGCGCACGGCGATCCTCGTCGACGACGGCCTCGCGACCGGACGATCCGCCCGAGCGGCGATCAGATCGCTCCGCTCGCGCGGCGCCGCGAAGGTGATCTTGGCGGTGCCGGTGGCAGCGCCGCAGTCGGTTGAGTCGCTCGGCGAGGAGGCCGACGAGGTCGTATGCGTCGCGGCCCCCGAGCAGCTCTGGGCGGTGGGGCTCTGGTACGACGACTTCCGGCCGACTTCGGATGACGAGGTCACGTCGCTCCTGGCCGAGAGCGCGGCGCAGGCCCGCTCCGCGGGTACGGCCGCAGCTGGTGCGGGCGCGGCGCCGGCGCCTGACACTGGCGATGGTCGCCGAGCGCCTCGATTCGCGCCCGATCGAGCGCACGAGGTCGCGATCAGCCCGCGCGCGGGACTCGTGCTGGGCGCCGAGGTGCGCGTGCCGCACGACGCGCGGGGAGTCGTCGCGTTCGCGCACGGCAGCGGGTCTTCTCGCAAGAGCCCGCGCAACCGGGCGGTCGCGCAGACGCTGGGCGGCGCGGGCTACGCGACGCTGCTGTTAGACCTGCTGACCCCGGACGAGGAGCGCACGAGGGCGAACGTGTTCGACATCCGCCTGCTTGCGTCGCGGCTCGCCGCCGCCGGCGAGTGGCTGGCGAAGCACGGCGAGCTCGCGTCTCTACCGCTCGCGTTCTTCGGCGCGAGCACCGGCGCCGCGGCGGCGCTGACCGCGGCTGCCGAGCTGGGAGATCGAGCTCGCGCGGTGATCTCGCGCGGAGGGCGTCCGGATCTCGCGCTGCATCTCGGTGCCGTGCAGGCCCCGACCCTGCTGATCGTCGGCGGCGCCGACCCCCAGGTGCTCGAGCTCAACCGCCAGGCGCAGCGCCGGCTGCGGTGTCCGAAGCAGCTCGCCGTCGTCGCCGGCGCGACGCACCTGTTCGAGGAGCCGGGCGCGCTCGAGCAGGTCGCGCGCCTGGCGATCGACTGGCTAGACCTGCACCTTCGATCGGCAAGCCCCACGAGCGCTAACACGGCGCGCGCGTAGGCGGCACACGATCCTCACGCCATCGTCAGGCCGCCGCTCACCGAGAGCGTCTGACCGGTCACGTACGCGGCATCATCGGAGACGAAGTACGCGACCGCGGCCGCGATGTCCTCCGGAGCGCCGAGGCGCCGCATCGGGACGGCCTTGCTCATCGCGTCGATGATGCGCGCGCCACGTTCGTCGTGCTCGACGATGCTCGCGAGCATTGGCGTGCGCGTCGGCCCCGGGCAGACGACGTTCGCGGTCACGCCGCTGCGGGCGACCTCGCGCGCGAGCGACTTCGAGAACGCGATCAGCGCGGCCTTCGCGCCCGCATAGACAGACTCGAGCGAGGAGCCGACGCGCGCGGCATCGGAGCCGATGCTGACGATGCGCCCGTGGCCTCGCTCGATCATCCCGGGGAGCGCCGCGCGCGTGACCCGCAGCGCGCCGAGGTAGTTGACATCGACGACGCGCTGCCAGAACGCCTCGTGGGTCTCGACGAACGGCCGCAGCTCATCCCAGCCCGCGTTGTTCACGAGCACGTCCACCGCGCCGAGGCGCTCCGCGACCGCCGACACGCCCGCGCCCACGCTAGCGGAGTCGGTGACGTCCATCTCGATCCCCAAATATGACGTCGCGTTTCCGTGCAGCTCCGAGGCGACGCGTTCGGCCGCGTCGCCGTCGATGTCCGCGACGGCGACGCGCAGGCCGCGCGCGTGCAGCAGCGCGACGGTCGCGCGGCCGATGCCGCCCGCGCCACCGGTGACGAGCGCGACGCGCGATGCGCTCGGCGTCGCGCCCCCGCCCGCGCTTTCCAGCGTCGCGCTCTGGCGCTCGTGCGTCCCGCCCGCGCCCTCGTTCTCCCCGCCGCCGCGCGGTCCGCGCGCGCTCATGCCGACACCGACGCGCGGAAGCGCGCGAAGTCCGGCGTGCGCTTGGCGGCAAATGCCTCGACGCCCTCGCGCGCCTCGGGCGAGTCGACGAACTCGTGCAGCCCGCTGAAGGCGAGGCTCCCCACGCCGGCTATGTGCTCGCTGTCGGCGTTGAACGATTGCTTGAGGAAACGCAGCGAGGTCGGCGAAAGCGCGAGGATCTCGTCCGCCCAGCGCCGCACCTCGGCACGCAGCTCGGCGAGCGGCACGACGCGGTTCACGAGCCCCCAGCGCTCGGCAGTGTGCGCGTCGTAGCGCCGGCACAGGAACCAGATCTCCCGCGCGCGCTTCTCGCCGACGACGCGCGCGAGGTAGCTCGTGCCGAAGCCCGCGTCGAACGAGCCGACGCGCGGGCCGTTCTGGCCGAAGATCGCGTGCTCGGCCGCGATCGTGAGGTCTGCGAGCACGTGCAGGACGTGCCCGCCGCCGATCGCGACGCCGTTCACCGCCGCGATCACCGGCTTGGGGATAGCGCGGATCATGCGGTGCAGCTGCTCGACCTCGAACAGGCCGTAGTCGGTCGGTCCGTAGTCGCCCGTCTCGGCGCGCTGCTTCTGATCGCCGCCGGCACAGAAGGCGCGATCCCCCTCTCCGGTCAGCACCGCGACGCCGACCTCCGGGTCGGCCCACGCGAGCTTGAAGCAGTGCAGGAGCTCGTCGACCGTCTGGCCGCGAAACGCGTTGTAGCGCTCGGGCCGCGCGATCGTTATCCACGCGACTCCCCGCTCGACCTCGTAGTGGACGTCGTCGAGCGCGCGCTCGGCGGCGCGCGGAACCCTCATCGTCATCGTGCTTCGCCTCCCAATCTCGAGTGCCTTTTAAGACAGCCTGCGCCAAGCATGACGAAGGCGCGCGCAGGCGCCGCTCAGGCGACGGCCGACGAGAGCGCACCCGCGCGCGAGCGCCCGCCCGAGAACTCCCACTCGCTCAGCTGCGGGCGCGCGAGCATCGCACGGTGGCGCTGCGGCGTCCACGGCCAGGGATGCGGCGCGCCGTCCTCGCCGATGTACCAGCTCGAGCAACCCGAGGCCCAAATCGTGTTCGGCGCGGCAGCGCGCAGCTCGGCGTTTGAAGCGCTGCGTCGCCTCTGAGCTCGGCCACATCGCGTCGGCCTCTCCCACGCGCCACAGATCGATGAGCGCGAGCGCGTAGTCGATCTGCGACTCCGAAACGGCGAAGATCGACTGGTTACCGATCGGCGAATGCGGGCCGAGCAGCGTGAAGAGGTTCGGGAAGCCGGGCAGCGCGACGGAGCGATAGCCATACGGCTCGCCCGCCCACAGCTCCGACAGGCGCAGCCCGCCGGGCCCGATCAGCTCGAGTGGCCTCAAGTAGGCGTGCGCATCGAAGCCGGTCGCGAGCACGATCACGTCGAGCTCGTGCAGGCGGCCGTCGCGCGTGACGATGCCGCGTGGCTCGACGCGATCGATGGGCGTGTCGACGAGCTCGACGTTCGAGCGCTCGAACTGCTTGTAGAAGCCCGTCGCCATCACGAGCCGCTTGCACATCGGGGCGTAGTCGGGGGTGAACCGCCGGCGAAGGCTTCGGTCGCGCACCGAGCGAAGGTGCAGGCGGCACGCGGCGCTGATACACCAGCGCGAGAAGCCGGGCTTGACCGTCCCGCTGCCGATGGAGCGCTCGACCCACTCCCGAAAGACGCGGTACCCGACGCGGTTGAGAGCTGGAAAGCGCCCGTATGCCCAGCGCGTGAGGCGCGTGTAGCGCCTGTTCCCGGCCGGGAAGATCCACTGCGGCGTGCGCTGATAGAGCTCGAAGCGCGCCGCCACCGGCGCGAGCTCGCGCGTGATCTGGATGCCCGTCGATCCCGTGCCGATGACCGCGATGCGCCGGCCGACGAGCGGCACGGAGTGGTCCCACTCGGCGGAGTGGAACGTCGCGCCCGAGAAGGACGCGAGGCCGGGGATCTCCGGCTTGAAAGCGTGCACGAGCGCTCCCGAGGCGGTGACGAGGAAGTCGTATGACGCCTCCTCTCCGGCGCTCGTGCGCACACGCCAGCGGCCATCCGCCCAGCGCGCGTGCACGACCTCGGCGCCGAGCGAGATCTGCTCCCGGAGCGCGAAGCCGCGCGCCACGCGATCGAGGTACGCCCAGATCTCGCGTCCGGGGGAGTACACGTGCGACCACCGTGGGTTGGGCGCGAACGTGTATGAGTAGTAGCGCGAGGGGATATCGCACGTGAGCCCGGGATAGGTGTTCGCGTGCCACGTTCCGCCGAGGTCGTCCCGCTTCTCGTAGATGTGAAACGAGTCGATGCCGGCCATGCGCAGCTTCGCGCCCATGCCGATCCCCGACATGCCCGCGCCGATGATGCCGATGCTCGGGCTGCGCGCGGGGACGCCGGGGCGGTGGAGCACGCCGGTGCTCCCAGTTGCGCGGTGACCGTTGCGCGAGACGGCCATTGCGGCCGGACGATATACGCTCTCACGCGCACGCCTGCCGCCGAACCCTAGGAGGTTGAAGATGATCGTCATGTTGACCGCCCGCCGACTCAAGCCGGGGGCGTGGGAGCAGTTCCGGCGAGCGTGGGACGCGGAGGAGGGACAGCCGCCCCCGGGACTGCAACGCGCCTATCACGTGCGCAACATCCGCGACGAAGACGAGGTGATCTCGTTCGGCATCTTCGACATGGCGATCGACGACTATCGCCGCTGGCGCGAGGAGGCGGACGCGAGCGAGACCAAGCGCGTCGGCGCGCTGTCGCAGTTCGTCGAGAACGAGCACGTCTCCGGCGTGTACGAGGTGATCGAGGAGATCGACGCCTAAGGGTCGCAGCGCCGTGCGGCGTGGGACGCGCCCGCGAGCGCGCGGCCGCCGCGCGGCGTGAGACGCGCAGGTGTCCGCGCAGCCGGGAGCGGCGGGGCGAGCGCGTCTGGCCACGCCCGCGAGCGCGGCTCCTCACGCGCGGGAGCGCGGGTCAGACGCGCCCTACCCGGCGCAAACGCGCCGATCTGCGTCCGCTGTTCGATCGGCAGCGGCGCACGTGAACTCGGGCGTGATCCAGCCTTCGTTGCCGTCGGTCGTTAGCCGGCGCACGGCGAGGGGATTGCCGAACGGGATCTCGTAGAGGTCTGTCGCCTCCTGTCCGACCGGCTGCAGGAAGCCGGCCTCGAACAGGGGCAGGATGAGCAGGTAGTCGTAGTCGTTCGGCACGCCCAGCGTGCGCACGCCTTCTCTCAAGCAAGCGCGCCAGCGGCCGCCGGCGCGGGATCTATCGCCCGCAGCATCGTCGCGAAGGTCACCAACACCCATACGCCGAAGCTCCCGAGCACGGCCCAAAACGCGACCGCGCCGTCCCAGCCGAACGCGCCGTGTTTGACGAACAGGGCGGGGGCCCCGCCGGCGAAGATCGCGGCGACCGCGAGATCCATATAGCCCGACCAGCGTGGAAACAGCGGCCGCTCGCTCCGATCCCAGAGAATTGCCAAGCCGATCGCTGCGAACTCGAGCGTCGGTGGCGAGAACGCCCACAGCAGGATCGTGTACGCGGTGTCGTTGAGCAGCTGCGTGGAGGCTGGCGGACGGCCCGGGCGAAACGCGGCGGTGGCCATGAGCACGACCGGCAGGAGCAGCTCGAGCATCGTGACGACGGACATGAGCAGCTGGACGTACGCGAGCGCGGCGACGCGCGCATCGCTGCGCTTGAGCTGCAGCGCGAGCAGGACGCTGAACGGCACGATCAGCGGCGCGCCGATCAAAAGCAGCAGCAGTCCGACGCGCAGCTGGTCGGTGTTCGCGCGGTAGAACGAGGCGATCTGCCGCGCGCTGTCGGTCGCCGACGGCGGCGGGACGAGACCGGCGACAAACCAAAAGCCGACCAGGAAAAACAGCAGGAACGCCGGTCCGCACCAGGCGAACAGCAACTGAACGCGGCGGTCCATCGCCGCGCAAGCTAGTCGGCGCGACGGACGCGAACGCGGGCAATCGCAGCCGCGGCGAGTCGCCGCCGCCGCCGCGGCGCGCGAGCAAGCGCGCCGGGCAGCGGACACGCGACACGGTTCGGTTAGGCGGCGCTCGCCGTCGGCTCGGAGGCGCCCGCGAGGTCGCGATTCTCGGGCACGAACTTGCTCGCGATGAAGGTTGCGCCCTGCGGGTCGGCGATGACCGCAATCCGCACCCAAGGCGCGTCGAAGGGCGCCACGAGGACGGTGCCGCCGAGCTCCCTCGCGTTCGCGGCGGTCGCGTCGGCGTCGGCGACGGCGAACGTGACGCTCCAGTGTGGCTGGACCTCGGGCTGCTCGTCCGTGATCGGGTTGAGCGAGGCGACGACGTCTGCGAAGCCCTCTGGCGCGCCGGCCTGCGACTGACGCTCGCGAAGCCCGGGTTCCCGGTGTTCGAGGAACTCGCCATACCCGGGCAGCATCCACATCGCTCCGCCGGCGCCGAGGTCGAGCAGCTCCCAGCCGAACATCGAGCCGTAGAACGAGCCCGCCGCGTCGACGTCCCGTGTGCCGAGGCCGTTGAAGTTCAGCGAGCCGGGTTCGTTGACGATCCGCGCGCCCCTGTGGGCCTTCGCCTCCCACACGGAGAACGCCGCGCCCTCCGAGTCGGCGAGCACGGCCATGCGGCCCGCCTGTGGGACGTCGAACGGCTCGGCGAGCACGCGTCCACCCGCCTGCCAAGCGCGCTCGGCTGCCGCGTCGGCGCTGTCTACCCAGATGTAGGTGTTCCACGCTGCGGCGGGCGGGGCGCCCGCCGGCTGGGAGGAAACCGCCGCGACGTCGCCGCCATCCAGGCGCCCAATGAAGTACTCGCCGGGCGAGTCGGGCGGCATCACGTTCTCGAACTCCCACCCGAAGAGCTCGCCGTAGAACGCGACCGCCGCACGGGGGTCGGGCTGGCTGGTGTCGATCCAGCAGGGGACGCCGGGGATGTATCCGTCTCGTTCGCGCATGCTGCTCCCTTTCGACTCGGTTGAAGGTGCGCCGCACGCTACAGGCGGTTTAGGCCAGGATCTGTCCTAATCATGCGAAACGATTTTTCGCTCTCATGAGCGAGGCGACCTCGAGCCGGCTGCTGGAGCTGTTGACGCTGCTGCAGACGCGGCGCGACTGGGTCGGCGACGAGCTTGCGCGGCGCCTCGAGGTCTCGGGTCGGACGATCAGGCGCGACGTCGAGCGCCTGCGTCGGCTTGGCTATCCCGTCGAGTCGCTCACCGGTCCGGCTGGGGGCTACCGGCTGCGGGCGGGAAGCGCGATGCCGCCGCTGCTGCTCGACGACGAGGAGGCGATCGCGATCGCGGTTGGACTGCGCACGGCGGCGCGCGCCTCGGTCGCCGGCATCGAGGAGAGTGCCGTGCGCGCGCTCGTAAAGCTCGAACAGGTGCTGCCGGCTCACCTGCGAAGGCGCGTCGGGGCGCTCGGGTCGGCGACATTCACGCTCCCGGCGACGGGTCCGACGGTCGATCCGCAGCACCTCACCGCGATCGCCGCGGCTTGCCGTGACTCGGAATGCCTGCGCTTCGCCTACCAGCGGCGCGACGGGACGCGCAGCCGCCGCGAGGTCGAGCCGCATTCGCTGCTCAACTACGGGCGCCGCTGGTACCTCGTCGCGTGGGACCGCCGGCGCGAGGACTGGCGCACGTTCCGCATCGACCGGCTCGCGGGGCCGGCGTCTACGGGCGTACGCTTCAAAGCGCGCACGCTGCCCGCGAAGGACGCGGCGGCGTTCGTGCAGACGAGCATCACCTCTGCGCCCAACCGCTACGAAGCGGTCGTCATCCTCCACGCGCCAATTTCGGCGATCGGCAGGCGCGTGCCCGAGCGCCGCGGCTCGCTCGAGCCGATCGGCTCGGAGCGCTGCGAATATCGCACCGGCGACGACGACCTCAGCTGGCTCGCGCTGCGCGTCGCGTCGATCGGCGTCGACTTCGAGGTACGAGAGCCGCCTGAGCTGCGCGCGCACCTCGCCGCGCTCGCGTCGCGGCTCCACGACGCCGCGCGCGGTGAGCGGCGCGCATGAGGGCGCCTGACGCGCCGGTACGACGCCGCGCGCCCTAGAACACGATCGTGCGGCCGTCGTGCGCGATCACGCGGTCGTCGAGCTGCATGCGCACCGCGCGCGCGAGCACCGTGCGCTCGACGTCGCGCCCCACGCGTTCGAGGTCGGCGACGGTGTAATCGTGGCCGACGCGAATCACGTCCTGCTCGATGATCGGCCCCTCGTCGAGCTGCTCGGTGACGAAGTGCGCCGTCGCGCCGATCAGCTTGACGCCGCGCTCGTACGCGTGCCGGTACGGCTCCGCGCCCGCGAAAGCCGGCAGGAAGGAGTGGTGGATGTTGATCACGGGGCAGCCGACCCGCGCGAGGAAGTCGCCCGAAAGGATCTGCATGTAGCGCGCGAGCACGACCAGGTCGACCGATCCGGCGAGCAGCTCGAGCGCGCGTGCCTCGGCCTCCGCCTTCGTCTCGCGGGTGACGGGGATGTGCACGTACCCGACTCCCATGCCCTCGACGGCCGCTCGGAGGTCCTCGTGGTTTGAGATCACGCAGGCGATTTCCATCTCTAGCTCACCGCGGCTCGTGCGCCAGAGCAGATCGAGCAGGCAGTGGTCGGCCCGCGAGGCCATCAGCGCGACACGGCGGCGGTCGCTCGCGTACGACACGCGCCAGCTCATCGCGAAGCGATCCGCGAGCGCGCCCAACGCGGCCTCGAAGGAGCCGCGGTCGCGCTCGACGTGTGGAAGGTAGAAGGTCGAGCGCATGAAGAACGTTCCGTGCTCGGGGTGGGTCGAGTACTGGTCGGAGCTCACGATGTTGGCGCCGGCGTCGAACAGGAAGCCGGAGACGGCGGCGACGATTCCCGGTCCGTCGGGACAGCTGATCAATAGCCGAGCGGTGTGCTGCGGACCGTGCGCGGGTGCGAGCTCGGGCGCGTGCATCAGTGGCTCATCGCTGCGGCCGTCACCGCGCTGATCGTATGCGCCGTGGAAAACTTCGTGTTCATGGAACATCTTGCGTTTTTGTTCTGATAGCCTCGCGCGCGGCCTGCGCCGCGCGGTCCCCGCGACCGGGTGACCGGCCTAACGATCCAGCGACTGCAAGGTCGCCCGCGCCGCCGAGCGGCGCGGGCGAGGAAACGGAGAGGGAAATGGCAAGACGGACGGTGACTCGCGTGCTCACGCGCGTGCTCGCAGCGGCGTCGGTGCTCGCGGTTGCGGCGGCGGCGGCGGGCGCGAGCGCGCTCGCATCGAGCGTGCCCAACCCGGCGGTGCAGGGACCAATCGAGGGCGGCGTACACGGCTACCCGTGGAACCACAGCCTGTTCCCGTTGTCGGGCAAGGGCTTCAACTACACCGAGGACGAGTACTTCTACAGCGGCACCGCGACCAACCTCGCGACGGGCGCGAAAGCGCCGTACGAGAGCCGGATGCTGGTGAGACTGCCGGCCGAAGCGGCGAAGTTCAACGGCACGGTCGTCGTGGAGTGGCTCAACGTAACGGGGGGCAACGACCTCGAGACGGCGTGGCCTGTCGAGGGTCAATGGTTGATGGCGCACGGCTACGGATACGTCGGCGTCTCGGCGCAGCTCGTCGGCGCAGACTTCTTGCCCGCCTGGGACCCGACGCGCTACGCGGGCATCGTCCACCCGGGCGACGAATTCTCGTTCGACATCTTCTCGCAGGCGCTGCAGGCGCTGCGCGATCCCGCGGAAAACCGCGCGGTGCTCGGGGGCGTCACCGGGATCGACCCGATGCGCGGGATGAACGTCAAGCACCTGGTCGTGACGGGCGCCTCGCAATCGGCGCTCAAACTGACCGAATTCGTCAACGGCGGCTACAACCGCGGCGAGGTCGACGCGTACGTGATCACGCGCGGAGGCGGACCGTTCAAAGATTTCTCTACGCCGATCTTCCAGCAGAACGAGGAGACGGCGGCGGCGCCAACACAGCCCGACAACCCGCACTACCGCCTGTGGGAGGAAGCGGGAACGGCCCATGCCCCGTACGCGTGGTACAGCTACGTCTGGGCGATGTACCAGCGCGACCTGGTCCCGTTCGGCACGCCGAACCCGATCAACACGGCGTGCGCGATCAACCGCGGACAGGTCGATTTCTCGGCGCGCGCGCTCAGCACGTGGGTGGCGCACTACTTCGAAACGGGCAGCATGGGACCCTCGATGCCGCGACTCTCGCGCAACAGCTCCGGCGAAGTCGTGCGCGACTCGAACGGGCTCGCCGAGGGCGGCGTGCGGCAGCCGTTCGTCGAGGCGCCAGTCGCGTACAACGCGGGAACGGGTTGCGCGCTGTTCGGCACTTACCGCGGCTGGACGCCGGCGATGATCCAGTCGCTGTACCCGACGCACGAAGCGTACGTGGCGGACGTCAAGCAGGCGACGAAATACGACGTCAAGAAGGGCTGGCTGCTGAGCGCGGATGCGAAGGCGGCGATCGCCAAGGCGGAAGCGTTCACGGCGCCGTGGACGCTGGGCAGCTGCTACGAAACCTCGAACCCGACGGGCGAAGAAAACGGGGTCATCTCGGGTGCGATCTCCTCGGCAACATGGAACCCGGCGTTCATGACGCTGGGCGACACGGCGCCGCTGGGAGGGTTCGACGCGGCGACGCACGAAGCGAACTGCACGCTGATCGTGAGCCAGGGCCTCTGACGCTTCGCGGGCACGGGGGGCGGCGCGAAGCGCGCGTCGCCCCTCAGCCCGCGGCGCGCTCGCGCAGCTCCCACAGCGCTTTGGTGTCCCCGAGGCTGAGCATGCGCCAGCGTCCGCCGTCCTCGCGCACGTAGACGAGCGCATCGATGGACTTGCGCAGAGTTCCAACCGCCGCGACGGCGTCCTTCACGCTGGCGTCCTCGGCGAGCACAGAACCCGAGAGCACGTCGACGACCTTGAAACGTTTGGGCGTGGCCGCGCTCGTCGCCTCGGCGCCACTCGGCGGAACGTCTCCCGCGGGAGGGTGAAGGTTGACGAGGCTGAGCTTCGAAGGCGTGGATTCGCGGTCGCGCTTCAGCGGCGCGACGTGCGCGCCGGTCCCCTTGGTCTCGGTGTCGAGCACCCACGTCTTGGCCATCGCATCCACGTTAGACGCCGCGTGCGCTCCGGGCGGCTATTCCGAATGCGCGATCGAGCCGCCGGCGACGCTGTCGATCAGCCAGCGCCCGCCCCTGCGGCTGAGCGTGAGCTCGGCGCCGAGCCGCCGGTCGGCGGCGAGGTAGATCACCTGCGCGGAGCCATCCCCGCGGAACTGGACGCTGCGGACGCTGCCCTTCGCGAAGTCGGCGAGCTGCGCTGGCGTCGCCTGGGCACGCAGCCTCACGACGAGCTGCCGGCATGCCTGGAGGGGGTCCCCGTCGCTCGCGCTCCCTTCGGCCCCTCCGAACTGGCTCAGCACCGCGCTCAGGCCGGAGGGCGACAGCGCGGAGCAGCTGCTGGTGGGTTCGGGCCCAGTCGCCTCGCGAACCGCCGCGGTTACGGCCGCGCTGACGCTCTGCGCCTGCCCGGAGCCGGACAACAGCAGGACCTTGACCAGCACGCCGAGCACGGCGAGCACGATCCACACCCGCGCGATACGGGGCAGGCGCGCATAGCGGTGCCACAACTGACGATGCAACGTGAACTGTGCGGCTGCCACTCAGTCATGATGGTTCGCTCAGGGCCGGTCCGGACCCGACCTCGACGGGCGTTCGGCGGACCGCTTCGGCGCCGACGACTTGCGCCCTGTCGCAAGCTCGAGCCGCATCGGCGGAAGCCGTGCGGATAGCATTCTCGACCGGCCGGCTCCTATGGTCCAGCGAGCATGACGAACGAGATAGAGCGCCGGTTGGCGGCCAACGAGGCCGTCTTTCGAGAGGTCAACGAGGCGATCGAGCGCGGGCACTGGCCCGGAGAGGAGGACGCGAGAGGCGCGTTTCGGTGCGAGTGCGCGCGGCTCGACTGCTCCAAGCTCGTGTCGCTCACGCCGCGCAAGTACGAGCACATCCGCTCGAACTCGCGGCACTTCGTCGTGCGTCCGGGGCACGAGAACGCCGAGCTCGAGACGGTCGTCGAGCGAACGGCGGACTACGTGGTCGTCGAAAAGCTCGGCGACGCGGCGCGCGAGGCAGAGGCCACCGATCCGCGCTCCTGACGCGCTTCGCCTCGCCGCCGCGGGGCCGCAAGCGTGACACGCAGGCGGACCTCGATCCCACCGCCTGACCGGGCGGCGAACGTCACGGCGTCGCAGGCGGTGCACATGAGCGCGAGTCCCATGCCGAGACCTTCGCTTCGGTGATCGCGCCGAAAGCCGGCGCCGCGGTCGGAGACGAGCAGCGCGAACTCGTCGCCCGCGAGCGCAGCGAAGACCTCGACCTCTCCGCCCGCGTGGGGGTATGCGTGCTCGACCACGTTGGTGACGGCCTCCGATGCGGCCAGTGAAATTCTCTCCAGCTCTTCCCGGCTCGCGCCGGCCTGCGCTGCGACAAGCGCTATGTCGTGACGCGCGTAGGAGACAGAGTCAGGGACGGCCGCGTACGAACGATGCACGCTCACGTTCATGGACAGGCCCCGGCGCGGTCGAGCATCGCCCTTCCTATTACCCCTACAAGCGCTCGGAAAACCAGCTTGCCTCCCTGGTGACACCCGCAACGCGCGCGTCCCGGCCGGGCGCGCCCGGCGCGCGCCTTGGCCTGGGAGCGCACGCCCTCGTCGCGGGCGGGCGCCCCGCGGGGAGAATCCCTGCGGCGTGCGGTCGTCGCGAGGGGCTAGTTTCTGCGTCGTGAGCGAGGCGATGCCCGAGGATGGACGCGAACGCACGCTGGACGAGCGCGATCTCGCGCCGTCCTGGCACGAGCAGCTGGAACTGTGGCTTGCACGGGCAACCGCGGCGGGGCTGGCGGAGCCCACCGCGATGGTGCTCGCGACGGCCGACACGAACGCGGTGCCGTCGGCGCGGACGGTCCTGCTCAAGGAGCTCTCGGCGGGCGGGCTCGCGTTCTACACGAACCTCGCGTCGCACAAGGGCCGGGACATCGCCGCGAACCCGAGCGCGGCGCTCGTCTTCCCGTGGTTTGCGATCGGGCACCAGGTGATCGCCGTGGGCGCGGTGCAACCGGTCGACTCCGAGACTGCGGACGCGTATTTCAGCTCGCGCTCGTACGGGTCGCGGATCAGCGCGCACGCGAGCCGACAGTCGGCGGTGATCCGCGATCGTGCGCTGCTCGAGGCAGCGCACGCGGAGCTGTGTGAGCGTTACCCGCCATCTGCCGAGGTGCCCCGCCCTGAGGATTGGGGCGGCTTTCGCGTGGTTCCGACGTCGGTCGAGTTCTGGCAGGGTCGCGCCGACCGCTTGCACGACAGGCTGCGGTACCGGCTCGACGCCGACGGCGACTGGCTCGTCGAGAGACTGTCGCCCTGAGGACTACTGCGCGAGCGAGCGCCACATGAGCACGTGCGGCCCGATGCGGGGGATCTCGACTACTTCCCCGACGGCGACCAGGCCGGCCCGTTCATAGAAGCCGCGCGCGGGAACGCGCGCGTTGCACCACACGACGGTCCCGCGCGCTTGGTGCGCGTGCTCGATGCACAGCGCGAGCAGGCTCCAACCGATTCCCCGACCACGCGCATGCGGCTGCGTTGCCATGCCGCGGATGCGCCAATCGCCCGGCGCGGGCCGAGGCGGGAACGGCTCGCGCATGACGCTCGCGCCGGCGATCGCGCGACCGCCGTCGAACACGGCGGCGTGAAGCGTGTCGGCTGCGTCGTCGCCGTCATATACGAGCTCATCCGGCGCCTGACCGGGTCGCAGGAGCTCCGCGCGCAGCGCGCGCACGACTCCCACGCTCACCACTATGGGGGTCGCCACGCGCGACCGTCGCGTCATGATCCGCGCACGACTCCTCCGGCTCCAGGCAGGCGCCGCTCGCGCCTCCACGCTGGGCGTACGCTGTCGAGAGCATGTCCGCTCGATCGGAAAACGCACGCCTGCGCGCGGGCACCGCGGACGCGGAGCGCTCGGACCGGGAGCAGCGATACCACCGCTCGGTGCACGCGCTTGCCGCGGCTCGCCGTCATCTCGGTGGATGGTCGCTGAAGCTCATCGGCTACGCCGCGCTCGCGTTCCTGGTGCTGCGCTTGACCCCGGCGTTCAAGCAGGCGCTTGAAAGCATCGCGCACCTGAAATGGCAGTGGCTGGTGGTGATGCTTGGGCTGGAGACGCTCTCGGAGATCGGCTTCGTCGTGTCGTGGCGCGCGATCGTCGATCGCGACAGACGGCTCGAGCGCGACGGCCGCGGCCATCGCCTGTCAAGCCGCGTCGCATGGGCCCAGCTCGGCGGCGGGACGCTCGTTCCGGGGGGCTCCTACTCGGGTCTCGGGGTCGGCTCGTGGATGTTGCACCGGCTTGGAATGCCGATACGACAGATCACCTAGCGGCAGTTCAGCCTCAGCTTTCTCAACACCGCGGTCGACGCGCTCGCGCTGATCTTCTGCGGCGTGGGGCTCGCGCTGGGGATACTCGCCGGGAAGGGTGACCTGGCGCTGACGGCCCTTCCGGCCGCGGTCGGGGCTGCGGGCCTCGGGACCGCGCTGATCGTGGCGCGCCGGGCGCGCCGTCGCGCGGAGCGGGTGCGGCAACGCAGACCGAAGGTCGCCGCGACGATCGACACGCTGTCGAGCGCGGTCGAGGACACCGAAAAGCTCCTGCGCCACCGCGCGGAATGGCGTAGCGTTGCCGGGGCGGGCGCGTACCTTGCTTTCGACGTGCTCGTGCTGTACGTCGCGTTCCGGGCGATTCGCGCGCACACGACGCCGACCTTCGCCGACGTGCTGATGGCCTACATCATCGGCGCCCTCGGCGGCTCGCTGCCGCTGCCCGCTGGGATCGGCGCCGTGGCCGGAATCGGCGGCTTCTTGATTCTCTACGGCGCCGCGCACAACGCCGCCGTCGCCGCGGCCGTCATCTATGGCGCGATCGGGATGCTCGTGCCGCTCGTCGGCGGTGGCATCGCGTACCTCTTCCTGCGCCGCGAGTTCGCAACCGCTGCGTCGGCGCGTGCCTCTATCTCGAGTACCGCGTGAGCCCTCCCGGCTCGCGCACGACGTCCGGGTTCGCGCCCTCAGCCGGAACCCACGCGACCCCGTCCTTCGCGGGTCAGGCGGTGCTCTCGGAGATGATCGCTTCGAGCAGCTGATCCATCCGCGCGAGGACCTCGTCGCGGTCAGCTACGGCATAGCCGCTCGATAGCTCGCGCGCGGGCCTGTAGGCGACCCTCGTCGCGCCGGCGTCGTCCCACGCGAGCAGGCGAAGCGGCAGCTCGTACCCGATCGAGCGGTCGCTTTGCATCAGCAACGTCCCCGCGCGGGGGTCGCCGAAGACGAGCAGTTCCTCATCTGCGAGCTCGAGTCCGGCGGGTCGCGCCCCTCCCCCATGATCGACGCGAGCGAACACAGCGATGTCCCGGCGCTCGAGCGCCGCTTCTGCGCGGTCGAGCGTCGCCCTCACGCTGTGCGGACTCGCGGCGATGAGGAGCGACATCGCCGCGCAGTCTTGCACCTACCTCGAGGGCTCGACACTCCCCGAGAAACTAACGCGCTGTCGTGTGCACCGCGCGGCTCTCGTAGCGCGCGAGCACGGCGCGCAGCGACGCGACAACTTCCTCGGTCGCCTGGGCACGGGTGTCCGGCTTGGGCAGCGTCCGTCGCGGAGCCCTACCGTTCGGGTGTAGCGTCTGCAGCTCCTTCAGCAGTGCGTCGACCACGTCTGGATCGAACTGCCGCCCCGCCTCACGGCGAAGCTCGCGGCACGCGGTCTCATGATCGCGACCGCGACGGTACACGCGGTCGGTGGTCATTGCCTCGTATGCGTCACACGCGGCGATGATGCGCGCGCCGAGCGGGATCCGCTCGCCGCCGATGCCGTCGGGATAGCCCTCACCGTCCCAGCGCTCGTGGCTTGCGCGCACGAGGACGGCCACCGGACGCAGCGCGGGTGCCGCGCTCAAGATGCGCTCGCCGAGGATCGTGTGTTGATGCATGAACGCCCACTCCTCGCTGTCGAGGCCCCTCGGCGCCTCGAGGATCGCGTCGGGGATCGCGACCTTGCCGATGTCGTGCAGCTCCGCCGCGCGCCAGAGCTCGTCGAGGTCCTCCGCGGTCATCGCGAACCGGCGTCCTACGCGGACGCACAGCTGAGCCACCTCGCTGGAGTGGTCCTCGAGCGCCGGCTGACGGGCGTGCAGGATGCGCATCAGCACGTCCCGCGCCTGGTCGCCCGCGAGCGAGGGGCGACGCTTCTTGCGCGCATACATGCGCTCGTCCGCAAGCTGCAGCGCGTACTCGAGCGTGGTGGCCTCGTGTGGCATCAGCACCGCTCCGTAGGAGGCGCCGACGGCGAACTTCTCGCCGCGCTCTTCGAGCGCTCCCGCGGCCGAGCCGACCAGTGCGTGCAGCTCGCTCGAGCGGGCGTCGGCGAGCACACAGAACTCGTCCCCGCCGAGCCGGTACGCGTTTCCGTGCGCGCGCGCGGCGGTAGCCAGCTTGGCGCCGAGACGAGTAAGCAGCGCGTCGCCGGCGAGGTGCCCGAAGGTGTCGTTGTAACTCTTGAAGCCGTCGAGATCGAACAAGATCAGCACCGACGGCAGCGACGAGGACTGCTCGGCGCGCCGGTCCTCGAGATCGGCCTCGAGCTTGCGCCGGTTGCCAAGCTTGGTGAGCGAATCGGTGAGTGCCTGCTCGCGCAACAGCTGGTGGGCGATGATGTCGGTCGCGGCATTCCGCGCCTGTTCCACGAGTCCGCGCATGACGTCTTCCTCGTCCTCGCGAAACGGGCGCCCGGTGCGCGCCACGGCGAGGGCGCCGCGGGCGTGCACCTGATCACTTGAGAACCCGAGCGACAGCGCCAGCGCGCACGTGCCGTCGCGCTCTACGTGTGCGGTCTCCTCACCGGCGAGGGCGCGCTCGACTGCGGCCCTCAGCGCGAGCGAGACCTGGTCCGTATTGCCGATCTCCAAGAGGCGCGGCTCGTGCGGGCCCTCGAGCACGAGGTGCCCGCCGTCCGCGTCAAGCGCCTCGACTGCGCCGCGGAGGACGATGTCGATGAGCGCCTCGAGGTCGAGCTTGGCTCCGAGCGCGTCGGCGAGGCGTCGAACGGCCGTCTGCAGGCGCCCGCGCTCACGAGCGATCAAGTCCAGGCGGCGTTGCGCCTGCGCGATGCGCTCCGTGCGCTCGCGCGAGACGATCAGCAGCAGACCGTTGAACGGGATCAGCAAGAGGACCGCGGCGTGGTGGCGGTGCGCGGCGTACGCGACGAGCAGCCCGAGCGGCGCGATGCAGGCATCGATGATCCACACCATGCCGATCACCCGAATCTGCACGCGCGAGCGGATGCCGAGGATCGCCGACTCGCGCACGGTCGCCGAGAGGAGATCGACGAGGCAACCGGCGAGGAACGCGCCGAGGTACACGAGCGGCGGCAGGCGCACGCTGTCGTGAAACGGACCGGCCGCGACCAGCACCGCCGCCGGGCCTAGCGTGTGCCAGGCGTCGGAGACCGAGAACAACACGCGCTCGCGCTCGGTCTGCCGCGCGATCGCCCGGGCGAGCGTGCCGAGCACCAGGCCCAGGGCCGTGAGCAGCGGCACGGTCCCGGGAGGGAGCAGCAACAGCATCGGCACCAGCACCATGTAGGAGGGCACGACGTAGCCGGCGCCGATCGGGAACCGCACGATGCACGAGGAGAATGCATAGAGGACCACCAGTGCTGCGGCCAGCAGTGGGTCGATGCGACTCGAGCCGCTCGTCGTGAGCGCCAGCGGCATCGCGACCGCGAGGAACAGCGCGGAAGTGGCGCTCTCCACCACAAACTCGCGCCGGCCGAGCAGCCGTTTGCGCGTCCGCCAGGAGTCTTCCAGCAGGCGCTCCACCGGACGGGTGGAGCGCAGGTCGTCGAGCATTCGGTCGGTCATGGGGATGCGGTCCCGGTCAAGAAGGGAGGCGGCGTGCATGCCGCCTCCCGTTCTCTCCTAATCGGCCATGCCGGCCGCCGGCTTAACGCTTGTACGGGTCGACGTACAGGTTGTAGATCTGGTAGTCGCTCGTGCTGCCGCCAGGGGCAACCACAGTGAATCGAGCGATCTGCCAGCCGGGGACGCTGTAGGGCCGCATGCTGAAGCTGCGCGAGAGTACCCATTGCCCTGGGGCCGCGCCTGCAACCCGTCCGGTGTTCTTCGGCTCTTCCCACGTGGGTGTTCCCAGGTAGGAGGCGTAAAACGCCAAGCCTCCGCTGCCAGCAACGTCGCGAATCAGCGTACGCGCCCTCGGGTATTCCGAGGTAACGCAAAAGGTCGGGCTGACCGCCTTTGACCCGCCAGGCAGGTCGAGTACGGAGCCCTGCTGACCTTCGCTGAGCGTTGTCGTCTGGATGCTCGCACCACCGCTCAGCGTCCAACCGTCGCCGTTGAAGCTTTCCGTTGTCTGCCCGGGTGCCAGCGCGTAGAAGTTGCTGTCACCGGCGTACAGGAACGGCTGCGAGAGCGTCGGCTGCGTGCACTGTGACGGCAAGGTGATTTCTGTCGCCTGCGTCGACGTATCCGACGTGGCCGCCTGCGCTGGCCCCGCACCGAGCGCCAGCATCACACCGCACGCGGCCATGGCCCAGGCCGGGAAGCTCCGAGGACGAATTATGTATGGCATTCAGGGACCCCCTGTCCGCGTCACGGAGACCGCGACGGATTTTGGGAAGTCGGCAGCTGGGCGGTCTCGAAGAGATCCCTGGCTTTGCGTCCCCACCTCGCGGCGGGTTTGCCCTGAGCGACCTATTGATTGCGACGCGAATCGGATCGGCGCGCCTCGCGCATTAGTCGCCCGTCGTACGCTGGACGATCGGACGAATGGGCCGACAGGCGCGTCGTCCGTTCGGGACGACGTGATCTCGCGAACTACAGCGGCGGCGTCATCCGAGCGCCGGCGCGAGCCGGTAGATCGCCATCACCGCGTCGGTCGCCTCTGTGGCGACGGCCGCTTCGCGGATCAGCTCGAAGCCGTTCTTCTCGAGCACCCGCCGCGATGCGATGTTGACCGCCTCGGGGTCCGCGACGAACCCCGCTCCCGGGTGCTCCTCCCTAACGGCCGCGACGAGCGTGGCGATGAGCGCCGTTCCGAACCCCCGGCCGACATGGGCGGGATCGCCGATCGCGTAATCGAGGCCGATGTCCTGCGGCAGAGCTCCGATCGCGGCGGCATGGTCGGGGTACTCGCGGTAGCGGTACCACTGACACCACCCGATCGGGAGACCCCGATGGGTGACGACGAGCGCATGCGTCGGTTGCTCCCCCGCGACGCACTGGCGCAGCTCCTCCACCTCCTGCTCGACCGTCGAGCCGGCGAGATACCACCTCGCGACGTGGGGTTCTGAAAGCCACGCGCCGATGCGCTCGAGGTCGGCCGCGCGCATCGCCCTCAGTGAAAGCACGTCGTTCATTCACGCGGGGGCGTGAGGCGCGATCGCGAGCGAGGGATCCCACTGCGAGAGCTTGGCGGCCGCCGCGTAGGTGTCCTCGAGAAACGCAAGCAGCGTCGCGTCCGGATCCTCGGCCGCTCGGACCGACTCGTACGGGAGAAGAAACTGGCGGAAGTCCTGGCTATAGAAGGCGTGGGCGGGCCTGACGGGCTCCTCGGAGAAGCCCTCGGGCTCCGGGTACGCGTAGGCATAGAAGGCGCCTTCCTCGCCGCCGCCCGGCCAGAAGCCGGCGCTCGAGACCTCGTGCGAGTAGGCCTCGGCCATCACCCAGTCCGGGCAGTTTGGAGCGCCGCCGGGGTGCCGCGGGGCGGGGCGCCCCGAGAAGCGGGTCACGGCGAGGTCGAACGACCCCCAGAAGAAGTGCACAGGGCTCACCTTGCCGACGAATCTCGCTCGGAACTCCGAGAGCACGCGGTGCGCTTGGACGAGCTGCCGCCAGAAGGTGCGCGCGTGCTCGGGGTTGTAGTCGCGCACGCGGACATCGCGGTCGAACGCGAGTGCCTCGCCGGGGATCTCGTTGGGAACCGGATAGATGCGCACGGCGATGTCGAGGCTCGCGAGAGCCTCGATCGTCTCCGCGTAGAAGTCGGCGACCGACATCGGCCGCAGGGTGACCGCGGCGCGGCGCCCGTCGACGTCCGCGACCTCGAGCCGTGAGTCGATGAAGTCGAAGTCGATTTGAAAGATCCGCTCGCCGTCGGGGACGGCGCCCGAGGTGAGCCCCCGCGGACCTACGAGCAACGTGATGTTCCACCAATGGTTGACGAGCGGCGTCTCTACGAGCTTGATCTTGCCGACGACCTGTGTGAAGAGGTGCAGCGCCTCGCGGGTCTCGGTCCAGTCATCCACGCGCAGGCTCGGCCAGTCGCTCATGAAATTCTCCTCGCGTCGTTGCGGTTCGCCTCGGCTGCGGCCGCGGGCTGGTCGTCGAAACCGTGGAACGGCGAGCGGTCGCCCGAGTCCCAGGTCTCGCGCAGGCCGGGCGCGTCCAGGTCCCAATCGGGGCGCACCTCGGCGCCGACGGCGCGCAGGTCTCGCCACAGGTCCGTGACCGAAGGACGGCCCCAGAACCAGTAGCCGTTGTAGACGCTGTGGATCACGAGGCCTGGCCCCAGCACGAGCGTATGCGGGATCATCGGGTCGTTCTCGGGGTCGGTGTACTCCTGGATGTCGAGATCCTTCTGCACGATGCGCTCGGGATCGGAGAGAAACGGCCACTGCGCCCCGACGGAGGCGCGGAACTCTTTCGACTCGTGGTCTGCGTCGGTGGAGATCGTCGCGATCTGGGTGTAGGCGACGGCGATCTTCGGATAGAACGCCGCGAGTTCGAGGTGTTGCTGGTGCTCCTTCGGGCAGTAGTGCCCACGCGCGAGCGTGAGAATCAAGGGATCGTCGCCCTGCAGCTCGCTGAGCGTGCGCGAAGCTTTGGTGTGGTCGGGCAGCTGATAGTCGGGAAAGACGCCGCCGGGAGAGATGTCGGAGCGCACTCGTCTCCTCCTTTCAGTTTTGGTCGAGCCGGCGTGGTGCTCTGGCACTCGTATGATCGCCAACTGGAGCGAACTCGTCGACGACCAAGGAGCGATCAATGGCAGCGAAGATCATCAGCCAGGACCACCACCCCACGCTACGCCACCCTGACAGGGAGGCGATCGGGGTCGAGCTGCAGGCCGTGCTCGTCGCGCTCACCGACCTCTCGCTCGCGGGCAAGCAGGCGCATTGGAACCTCGTCGGGCGCGAGTTCCGCTCGCTGCACCTGTTCCTCGATGAGCTCGTCGACGCCTGGCGGCTCGCCTCCGATGAGGTCGCGGAGCGCGCCGTCGCGCTCGGCTACCAGCCGGACGGCCGCGCCCAGACGATCGCCGGGTCGACGAGCCTCAGCCCGCTTCCGGACGGCCAGATCCTCGACGAGGACGTGATCCGCCTCTTTACCGAGCTGCTCACGAGCGCGATCGGCGACATCCGCGAACGGATGGACCGGCTCGAGGACGTTGACACGGTCACGGCCGATCTTCTCCACGGGGTCGTCAAAGGGCTCGAGGAGAACCTCTGGATGGTGCGCGCGCAGTCGACCTGACGGCTATCGCGCGCCGCGGCGCTATCTCGGCACGATCGTCGCCAGGCACGCACTCGCCGGCGGCACCGTGACGGAAATCACGCCGCCGCGGGCGCGCACGTGCGGGAGCTTGGGCGAGGAATGCCATTCGCCGTCCGGGCTGACGGCGCGCCCGCCGAGCGTCACGCCCGCGAGCGCCGACAGCGACCCGGCTCGCAGCCACTCGAGCGCCGCACGGCTGAAGCCTCTGCCGACGTGCAGCTTCACGACCGCTCCGCGGCTGCCGGTGGGGTCGTCGTCGAGGATCACCGCGTGCAGCGCTCCGTCGGGTGCGCGCAGGGTGGCGACTTCGACGTTCGGCTGGCGCGGGCGGCTCGTCGTCGTGGACAGGGGCACGTCCCCGATCAGGGCCTTGGTCATGAGCAGTGCGTACCACTCGGGCTGGGCGCCGAGTTCACCGCGGGCGAGGCGTTCGGCGCTCGGCGCGCAGATGGGCGTGTAGCCGAGGCAGTTGCCGGGGTTGCCCTCGAGGTTGATGCCGTCGACTCCGGCGAACATCGCCTGCACTAGGTAGCTGACCGCCCACAGCGCCGAAGCGAACGTGTTGCTGATGCCCGCTACCCCGCCGCAGGAGACCGTGTTCGTCTCGTCGAGGCGGAACGGGGTTGCGCTCGTTTCGGCGACCGCCTGATACTTGCGCAACGAGCCGACCGCGCGGGCGCGGATCAGCGGCGTGAGCAGCAGTGGGATCGATGGCGGCGGGATCTGCGCGCAGTTCAGCGCGTAGTGGTGGCCGGTGAGCAGAGCGGGGCGCTGATCCACCGCCTCGGCGTATCCCCATTGGGCGAAGTAGGCCGACGACCCCGACGTGTCCGGTCCCACCAGCGGGATGCCCGGAGCCGCCGTTTCGACGGCGGCCCGATAGGCGTTCACCTGTTCGCTGTACTGCACGAAACCCCACGGATCCGAACGCAGGTGCTCTATCGGATATCCGTTCGGCTCGTTGCCGATCTCGATGCCGGCGAGCCAGGGGCCGAGCGCCGAGCGCGCCGCAGCCGCCTCGCGGGCGGCGGCCCGCGGTTCGAAGTGGCCCAGCCCGAGCGTCAAGAGGACGTGCCAGCCGGTCAGTTCGGCGAGCGTGGCGAGGTTCTCGAGATCGCCCGTGCTGATTGACTGCGCCGCCCATGGGGCGGCGGGTGTGACCGCGTCGGTCCACACGACGCGGGTGTCGGCGGTGACGCCGCCGAAGCGCAGCACGCCCGGCCCCAGCGAGCGCAACAGGTTGACGAGGTCGCCGCTGTGCGCGTAGTCACCGAGCTGGGCAAGGCTCGCGACCTCGAAGGACATGCCGAGAAACTCCGGCGGGACGGGCGGGCCCGTGGCAGCGGTGGGGACGTCGACGGAAATCGTCGGCAGCGGCGGAGCGCTGCGCCGGTGATGTGCGCGCCTCGCGCCCCACGCAGGCACGGCCGGCGACAGCGCCAACGCGAGGGCGACGGCGAGCATCGATGCGAGCACGCGCGCTCTCAACCGCTGGCCCTCAGCGCGCCGTCCTGGAAGCCGAGCATCGGGCGGCACACTAGAGCGCCCCGCGCGCCGCGGTCGCGCTTGGGCGCGCGTTTGCCGGCGCGCAGGGCGTTCGACGGTGCGCGCCTAAGCCGCCGCGGCAACCTCGAAGTAGTGGCCCTGCTCGAGGTCGTCGATCAGCCCCGGCTGACTCGGCTGCCAGCCAAAGCGCGCGCGCGTGAGCGCGCTGGAGGCGGGCGAGTCGGCGCCGATGAAGGCACCGAGGAAGCCGAAGTGCTCGGGCGCCTGCTCCGCGGAGATCGAGGCGACCGGCACTTCGAGGTGCCGCCCAATCACTTCGGCGACTTCGCGAATCGGCACTCCCTCCTCGCCGACTCCGTGCAGCACGCTGCCCGCGGGCGCCTGCTCGAGCGCGAGCCGGAAGAGCGACGCGGCGTCGAGTCGATGGACCGCCGGCCAGCGGTTGGAACCGTCACCGACATACGCCGAGACTCCCTTCTCGCGCGCGATGCCGATGATCATCGGGACAAACCCGTGGTCGCGCTCGCCGTGCACGGTCGGCGGAAGGCGCAGCGACGCCGAGCGGACGCCGCTGTCGGCGAGGCCGAGGAGCAGCTGCTCGTTAAGCCTGCGCCCGAGCCTAGCGGCGGGGTCTCCCCCGTCCTCCTCGGTCGCCGCTCGTCCGCCGGCGGCGAGCATGAGTGTGCCGTTGGCGATCACGAATGGGCGGTCGGAGCCGGAGAGCGCCTCTCCGATCGCGTCGATCGCGCGCTGGTCGATGCGCGCGTTGTCCTCGAATTTCGAGAAGTCGTGGACGTACGCGAGGTGGATGACTCCGTCCGAGCACTCGGCGCCCGTGCGCAGGCTGTCGAGATCGTCGAGATCGCCGCGTTGAATCTCCGCTCCCGCGGCGGAGATCGCCTCGGCCGAGGAGTCCGCGCGGGCGAGGCCGACGACCTCGTGGCCCGCGCCGAGCAGCTCCGCAACGACTGCGGATCCGATGAACCCGGATGCACCGGTGAGGAAAACGCGCATGGGACCTCCAGTGGTGGCCGCCTTGCGAGCCGGCTGGCGTCGCCGAAAGCGGCACGTGATGTCAGTTACTGACCTCACTGTAGCAAGTCATGTCAGTCGCTGTCGTCAACTAGACTCGAGTTATGGCGAGATGGCAGCCGGACGCGCGCGGGCGCTTGGAACAGGCGGCGATGGAGCTGTATCGCGAGCACGGGTTCGAGCAGACGACGGTGGCGCAGATCGCCGAGCGCGCGGGCCTCACGGAGCGCACGTTCTTCCGCCACTTCGCCGACAAGCGGGAGGTGCTGTTCGCGGGCAGCGGTCAGCTCCACGACCTGCTCGTGCAAGCGGTGGCCGACGCGCCGGCGTCGGCCACGCCGCTCGCCGCGATGGTTGCCGGCATCGAAGCAATCGGCGCGCTGATCGAGGAGAGCCGTGGCCGCACGCTCGCGCGTCAGCGCCAGCAGATCGTCTCCGCGAGCGCCGAGCTGCGCGAGCGCGAGCTCAACAAGATGTCGTCACTGGCCGGCGCCCTCGCCGGCGCTCTGCGCGAGCGGGGCGTCGCCGAGCCGGCCGCGAGCCTCCTCGCCGAGATCGGAATAGCCGTCTTTCGGCTGTCGTTCGAACGCTGGGTCTCGGGACGTCGCGAGCGGGAGCTGCGCGAGCTCATGCGCGAGTCGCTCGCGGAAGTGGGGTCGCTAACGGCGCAAGCCGGCAGCAGGGCAACCGCCGCATGAGCGCGAGCGGGTCCTCACGCGGGAGTGCGCCGGTCCGTCGCTAGGTGGGCGAGCTTTGCGCCCGCGCGCTCGCTCGCCGCTCGGCGATCGTCGCGAGCAGCAGGCTCAGCTCGAAGAGCAGGTAGAGCGGCACAGTCTCGAGCACTAGCGTGATCGCGTCGCCGGGCAGAAACGCGGCGACGAGCCCGCACGCCAACAGCGCGTAGCGGCGGTTGCGTCGCAGCTTCGAGGCAGAGACGATACCGGCGCGAGTGACCGCGAGGATGCCGACGGGCACCTGGAAGAGCATGCCCATCGCGAGCAGCGTGAGCGCGGCGAAGTGGTAGTACTGGCTCGCCTGCACGAGCACGTTGAACTGGTTGCTGTTGAAGTTTTGGAAGAAGTGCAACGCGGCCGGCAAGACGACGAAATAGCCGAAGAGCACGCCCAGCGCGAAGAGCACTGGGACGGCCAGTATCAGCGGCCGCGCGGAGCGCTGATGCTGGGGACTGAACGCCGGGAGCACAAACGAGTAGGCCTGGTAGAGGAGCACGGGCAGTGCGAGCACGAGCGCGAACAGGAGCGCGATCCCGACAGTCGTCGTGAACGGCTCGCCGATGCCGAGCGTCACGGGCTTCTCCCCGCTGGGCGCTGCCGAGAGTGCTGTGATCGTCCGCTGCAGCCGCGGCGCGACACTCGCGAGCGTCGCGCGCGCGCGTGCGCTCGTGCCGCTGCCAGGCCGCTCCAGCGCGCCGACGACAACCGCCAGGTCGGCGCCGAGCGAGCGCGAGCTCTGCTGCACCGCGTATGTCGCCCCGAGCGGGCCCTCGCCGGCGCGCACCTGGCGTTCGGTCTGACGCGCGAGCGGCTTGTTGATGATGTGAAGCAGCGAGTGGTTCTGCCAGAACGTGAGTCCGAACGCGAGCGCGATCGCGGCCAGCGAGACGATCATCCGCGTGCGCAGCTCGTGCAGGTGCTCGACGACGCTCAGGCGGTCCTCGTGGCGGACCCTGCCAACTGCGATGGCCACGACGCGCGTCCCGGCTACGCGCGCGCCTCCGTGGCGCGCGCCGCGTTCTCGGGCGCCTCCGCAGCTACTGCTCCGTTCGGCGCGGCTGGGGTGAGCTCCGGCTGCGCAGCCCGGCTGTGTCCGGGCTCGCCGGTGAGAGCGTCCTTGAATCCGCGCATACCGGTGCCGAGCGAACGTCCCATCTCGGGCAGCCGCTTGGCGCCGAATACGAGCAGGAGCAGCATCAGGAGGAAGAGGATGTGAATTGGGTTGTCGAGTCCAAGCATTTGTCGGTAGCTCCGATCTTGTTGTCGTTATGTCTTCGTGGCGATTTCCTGATCGCCGCCATAGCGGCGCTCAGCGTGCGGGCCGGGGCCGCGGCCCCAGCCCCGGCCCGCATCTGCTCGGGCGGAACCCTGGCGCTGGCGTACGCATGGATGCGCCACGCCGCGCAGGAGACCCGCCGTCGCGCTTGCGCGCTCGCTACGGGCGCCGGCTGGCTTCTTCGGCCTCCGTCGCGAGCCGGTTCAGCGTCGCGAAGAACTGCGGTGACTGGCCCCTGAACAGCCCTTCCTTGACAAAGAATTCGACGAAGTCAACGGCCGCCGCGCCAACGGTGTTCGTGGGGCGGACAATCGAGACCGCGGGCAACGTCTTTTTCAGGAAGATCGTCGGCTCCGGCATGATCAGGTTCGTTTTGAATTCCTCCGATCCGGTTTCGTTCAGGTCTGGGAATTCGAGCCCATTGGTCGGATCGGTGAGCGCGGGCGCGTTCCCGGCCTTGTCATGCCAGGTCTGGAAGTGCATCGCCTCGGTCGGACCGATGCTCAGAAGCACGCGCAGCACCTCGGGATCGCTCACGCGCTGGGCGAGGCCGGGGTAGAGCGTCGTGCCGCCCTGCTCGATCGTGCAGAAATGGAAGCCCGCCGTGTTCGCGATCGCCTGCAGGTGGTTTCCTGGTTCTTCGTCTGCTTCGTTGCGCGGGATCGCGGTGAACTTCCCCTTCAGCAGGCCTGGCACTGCGGGCGCGAACGTGCCGCCCAAGTCGGGGTTCGCGGTGGAGCTGCGATAGCGCGTCCACCAGCTCGTGTCGGTCGTCAGTTCCATCAGGTTTGTCAGACGCCCGATCTGCTGTGCGCCCGGAGCTTTGCTGCTCGGCAGGTTGCGGAACTTGTCGAGGTTGACCGGCCTGCCGCCTCGTGATTCGAGGTAGGCGTTGAGAAACGCGGCGTGGCTGACCTCGTCGTCGGTGTTGTCGTGGATGTACTGCGGCATGTCTTCGTCGAGCACCTGCAGGGCTTCCACGTAGGTCTTGCTGCCAGATCCGCCGGGCTCCTCCTTGTCCTGGATGCCGCCGAGCTCGTTGTACTGCTGCCACAGGTCCGCCTCGAGCAGCTCGGCGGCCGCGAGGAGCCTGAGGATCGCTTCGTCGCCGTCGTTGAGCCGGCCGTGGCCGTTGTCCGCGAACGCCTTCACGCTGGTGCCCAGCGGTCCGAGGCCCGCGCCGACGGTTGCGGCGACACCCGTCGCGAGGAATGCCTTACGGCTGACGCCGCCGTTCCTCTTCGTGTCGGGCGGCGCTGCGGCGGCGAGGTTATCGGCCGCGATCGCGGGTTCCTTCGATGAATCGTGCATTGGTCTACCCCTTTCGTTTGTCAAGTGGCGGTGGGTGCCGGCCACTCCTATTGACACTTACTTGTCGCAATCCCCACATTCGGTCGGCTGACCAGTTCCGTGGCGGGAAGGTGTCTGTTACACGAAGTTCCGCAGGCTGAGTCAGTCGCGCGGTATGATCTACTACTCAGTGTAGCAGCTACCTGGCGATGGCCTCGCCGACGCGAACGGCGGCGTGGATCGCACCGACCGAGCGCGCGAGAGCGTCCTTGCCTTCTGGCTCCGTTCACCTCACTGCCCCAGCGGATGGCGAGACCTCGCGCCGGTCGATCCGCGACCGAACGTGCGGCGCTCGCCGTTAGCCAGGTGAGCGCCACGAGGACGAGCGTCGCTGCGGCCTCGGAGATGAGGGCGACGACTATTTCGGGCCGGTAGTTCAGCTCCATGAACCCGAACAGCTTCGTCTGCTCACTTACGAGCAGCCCGACCAGGGAGGTTGCGGCGATTGCGGCGCCGCTCGCCGCTACAAGTGGCAACATGCGTGCCCCAAAGCGCCGCGAGAGCCGCTCGAGCGGTGTGAGAAGGAGTGCCGCGACGGCGGTCGCCGATAGGAAGTTCAGGAGAAAGAGCGTCCCGATTGTCGGGATCACCGAATAATCGCGTGCCGAGTACTCGTAGTAGTGATCAAGGCCGACAAAAAGCAGCAACAGCGCTCCGAGCACGCGCACGGCAAGGCGCATCCGGGCTGAACTGACGAAGCTCATCAAAGTTCCCTTCTGGGTGGTCGGGCTCGCGAGCCGGCGCTGCAGCTCGTGACGGTGCGGGCCTCAGATCGCGCCGTCGCCATCGCTCGGTGCTCCGTTGTTGTCGGGGTCTCCGTCGCCGCCGTTGTTCTGGGGAATCCCAGAGGGAGCTTTCGACACGGTCGTGACCGGCGGCGGGCTTTCGGCTTTTGTGGCTGCCGGCGCTTTCGGGGCCGGCGCGGGCTTGCGGACGCGCGCCGGCGGCGGCGGACCACCACTGCGGGTGGTGCTATGCGTCGTCGGCGTGGCGTTCGACGGGGTCGCCGCGGCCGGCGGGATTTCCTTGTTCGTCGGTGCCGGCGCGGCCGGCGCCGGCTGCGGGTTAGATACACGCACCGAGGGCGGTAACCCAGGGCGTGCGGTGCTCGCCTGAGCGGCCCGCCGCGGCGCTCGGCGACGGGCAGCTGCCGCATTCGAGTTTGCAGCCGGGCCGTTCGCAGTCGCGGCGCGCGCGGGTGAGCTCGAATTGCGCTGAGTCACGCCGCTGCTGCCGCTGGCCAGCAGCACACCGGTGACGACCCCGACGAGCGCCAACGCGCCGATCGTGATCCCCGTGGCACGGACTTTTGAAGGAGACATGGCTTGCTCTTTCTGCACACCGGGGTCGCCAGTGCGCCTCTCGGAACGCGGGGTTTGTGTTGGTGAAATTCGGTCTACGCCTGAGTAGACACTTCACCTGGCGAATCCTTCCCGGAGCTACGACAAAACATCGTAGATCGACCTACTCGGCCGATCCCCCGGTTTGCTAATACCTCGCGGGACCTCGCAGAGGGAGCCTGCTCACCACCGGCGCCGTGATGGGGGATGCGTCGGTGACGCACGCACGTTCGGCCGCTGAAGAGTGGCGCCTCGGCGGTCTCGGTTATTGCGCCGTCGAAGTAGGAGTCTCCAGATTGACCGCGATCGCACGCGGCGCGTGCGTCGGGCGCGCGCTGCTGAGCGTCGCGGGCACTCGCCCGTGCGTCGGGGTGTCAGTGCGCTCGCGGACGCGACGCCCGGGGCCGGCGCGCCGGTCGCGGCGATCCGCGCGGCCCGCGTCACTTCGAGGGTGCGCCGGCGTGCTGAGCGCTACGCGTCCGAGGAGCAAGCGCAGCTTGGCGAGCGGTTGCGGAGCCCAGCCGACGACGCCCAGCGGCACCACGATCAAGAGGGACACCCCGCGATAGAGGAGCACGGCGGCGGCGGCCGGGGCCGCCGGCGCGCCATAGAGGACGAGGGCTCCGATCAGGCCCCCCTCCACCGCGCCGATCCCGGCCGGGATCGGCAACGCTGCGCCGAGCGATCCGACGAGATATCCCATCACGAGGACACCGAGCGCGGGGGTCCGGCCGAAAGCGTGAAAGGCGGCCCACAGGACCGCGTTGTCGAACGCGTAGTAGGCGAGCGCGCCGGCGAGCTTCCAGTTACCGCCGAGCACGAGCGCGCGCGCCTCGCGCACTCCGTCGCGCAGCGAGCTGAGCGTCCCGACGAGGGCGCGTACGAGCCGACGCGGGCTCCGGCACGCGCTCGTGCTTCCCCCGACGCGTCGCCCACCGATGACGGACCCTGCGGTGAGGACCGCGAGCGCCAGCGCTGCGGGCAACAGCGTCAAGGTGGCGTTGCGCGGCCCGGGAACGAGCCCCACCCGCAGCGCCAGGCCGATCGCCGCGAGCATGGCCACGCTCGGCAAGTTCGTCAGTACGACAAACGCGACCGCTGATCGAGCGATGCGCGCGAGCGAGGGGGCGCTCGAGCGAGGTGAATAGGCGCCGATTGCCGGTCCGATGAGCCCTCCGGCTGGAAGAGCGGTGCTCGCGCCGAGTCCGCGCAGCGCCGCGCAAAGTCCCCGGCGCCAACTCTGGCGGGCGCAGAACACGAGCTTGAAGACCACCACGAAGCCAACCAGGGACATCAACTCGAGAAACGCAGCCAGCGCGATCCAGCGTGCGCAGCCGGAGAGAGGGGCGAGCGGTACTCCGATCAGCGTCGGGAGCGCGAGGAGCGCGAGCGCGAGCGCGATCAGCAGAGCGGGCTTGGGTGAGCGTTGCAACCGAGTGGAAGGTGAGCTCGCCGCGCCGGCCCCGCCGGACGCCGCTGTCCCTTCGCGCGGGGCGGGCGTCGCATACGCACTCCCTCCTCGCGCGGCCCCATTGGCGGGACCGCCGCTTCGAGCGCCGGGAGGCAAACTTGGAAGCTGAGCGGTGTGCCCGTCGCCGCGCGGCTCATCGACACGTGATCGAGGGCGCCTCGGCCGGCGTAAGCGAGTTCCGGGCATATCTACGACGCAGCGTAGCAGATAGAGAAGAAGCTTACCTCTTATATGCCCTAGTAGACAACCCGCCTCGGCGGATCATGCGCGCGTTTCAAGCAGCGCATCCCGGGTAGCGCCTGCGTGGGTGAGCCCAGCTTCGCAGGCGGGCGGGCCACGTCGAGGGACGGCCGGTGCGCGACAGCGGCCGCGCTCAGTCCACGAAGCCGTTCCCCACGCACTCGGCCGCTCCCTGGAGAGCTATGAGAGGCGGAACGCGCGCTCCCCTTTGGGGCTCTTACTCGCCCTCGGCGAGCCGGCGAAGCTCCGCTAGGCGTTTGGGATCAAGCTCGCCCATCTGCCTGGCGAACTGGGCGAGCGCAACGTCGCCGAACTCTCGCACGAGGCCCTTGACCTCGGCTTGAGCGCGTAGCTCGCGATACTCGTCCCTGCTGAATGTGGGGCTGTAGATGTCCGTCTTTCCCTCGCGCTGTCTGCTCAACAGGCCCTTGCGGTCGAGCCGGCTCATGACGGTCATGTACGTCGTGTATGCGCGCGGCGGCTTCGCTCGCCGGTTGAGACGCTCCATCAGCTCGCGCACGCTTATACGCTCGTGCCGCCAGGCCTCGTTCATGACCTCGGCCTCGAGCTCGTGCAGAGGCGGAGGGATGCGCGGACGTCTCGTACGGGCCAAGGTACGACGCAGTATAGTACAAACGTCCGCATACCGACGAGCGGCGTCATTGGCTCGCGCGAGCGACCGCACGCGGGCGCGATCGCCCAGCGGTCGCCCCTCGGGTCGGTGGCCGGATTCGAGGGCACGCCCATGGCGGAACTTCCTCGCTGCGCGCGGTGTGAGGGTTGGAGTTATGAATTTCGGGCGTTCACAGAACCGTGCTGCGGCACGCCTCGGGCGCCTTGCAGTACTCGGCGGCGGCCTTCTCCTCGCGCTCGATGGCTGCGAGATAGACGGCCGCCGCGTCGTCCCGGTCGGACTGATCTGCGACCGTCCACCGCCGATAAGCGAGCCGGGCGTCGGACGCTGCACCTCGCCACGCGCTCGCGCAGTTGCCGACGTCCCGTACGAGCCGCGTGACCTGTTCCCTCACGCGCGGACTGATCGCCCGCTGCAGCGTGTCCGGGAAGCCGATCGCTTGATCCTGCTCCGGTGGCGCGTCGCTGGGGAGTCGCCGTCGCCGAATCACTCTTATCTTCATCTCAACCGACCTCCTGGACGAGCTCGACGCGAGCACCGTGGCACTCGCCCCCGCAACACGGACAAGGCGCCCGCCGGACGCCACGGACGCGGTGTTGGTCGAAGGTCTCGTGCGCGGGGTTGCTCTGCATCGCTGGCGTCGGCTCAAGCGGACTATTACACTGTGTAGTAGTTAGGACGGCGATGCGCCGAGATCCTTCCCGGACGCGCAGCGCTCTATGGGCCCACGACTCGGGCTGCGTTCGGCGTCTGGCGGCCGCGCTGCGCGGGCGTTGGACTCGCCGGTCGCGAGGGGTGTGACGGCGCAGCTAGCGGCGCGGGGCAGGTGTTCGACTGCGCTGGCGCGGGATGCGCCCGATGCCTGCGGCAAGGAGGCCCAGCCCGCAGGGGATCAACGCGAGCATCACGATGCACGGTTGAGCCGAGAGGAATGGAGCGGCGAGCGTGGCCGAACCCGCGGCCTCCTTCGCCACGAGAATCGCGAGCGTGACTATCAGGGCTAGCAGCGCGAGGGCCGCGATGCACATCAGCGCGGGGAACCGCCAGCCTGGCGGCTCGCCAAGTAGGTAATCGACGCGTACGGGATCAATCCGGGACGAACCACCGCCGTCGGCATCGTTGAAGCTGAGCATCGCGCGCGCGAGCGCCGACCGGTTGCCCGCCACCGCGGCGACCGCGCTCTCATCTGCGCTCACCTCGGCGAGCATCTGCTGCCCTCGGTGCAGCTCTCGAACCCCTGGAAGAAAGAACAACGATCGCGCCATCACGCGACTTGCCGCGAGGCGCAGCGGATCACGCCGCCGGGCGTGGTGGCGCTCGTGGGTGAGCACAACATTCAGGCCCTGCTCGTCCAGCCTCTGCAGAGCGCCGCTGGTGATATACACGCGTGGCCGGAGCAGTCCGGCGCAAAAGGCCTCCGGGCGGTCGTCGTCGATCACGAACAACCCCTCGTCCGGCCTCGGCCGCAGCTGAGCGAGCCGGCGGGAGAGCCGCTGCGTCGCCCTCAGCTCCTGCCCGATCTCGAACAGCGCGATCGCGGTAGCGATCCCGCCGAGCAACGCCAGCGCGAGGACGATGACCGCGCCCGCGTTCGCCACCGGATAGCTCAGCGTCTGTCCGAGGATCGCCACATGGTGCGAGACGGCGTGGGGCGACAACCGCCAGCTCTCGACCAGCCTGACCAACACTGGCGTGAACGCGGCCAATCCGAGCAGCCCGAGTAGGAGTCCGGCTCGGGAAGCGCGCGCGAAGGCGCGACCCGCTGCGCGTTCCGGGAGCCAAGTCGCTGTCTCGTCGGCATCGAAGCCGCCTCCGACCGCGCGGCTGTCGATCGACGCTGGCATCGGCAACAAGGATCGTAGGGACTCCCACACTACGACACTGTGTAGTAGAATCTGATTGATGCCCAGACCCTCCATTCCCGTCGGCCGCATCCGCCGAGGCGCGCAGGTCGGGCGCCTGCTCGGCGCGGAGGCGGCCCGCGCGTATGCGAGCAAGGCCGCGAACCACTCCCGCTCGGACGAGGAGCGCGCAGCCGCAGACGAGCGCCGCCGGCTGGAGGCGGCGAGACGCGTGGTCGAGGTGCTCGGTCAGATGAAGGGCCCGGCGATGAAGCTGGGGCAAATGGCGTCGCTGCTCGACTTCAACCGGCTCCCCGACGACGAGCGCGACGAGCTCCAGGCGAAGCTCGCCGAGCTGCGCGACTCCTCTCCACAGGTTCCCTTCAAGGACATGCGCAAGGTGATCGAGCACGACCTCGAAGACCGCATCGCGAATGTCTTCGCCGAGTTCGATCCCGATGCTGTCGCAGCGGCCTCGATCGGGCAGGTCTACCGTGCCCGGCTGCGCGACGGTCGCGACGTCGCCGTGAAGGTCCAGTACCCGGGAATTGCGTCGGCAGTGCGCGCAGACCTTCAGAACCTCGGGCTACTGATCCGCGCTGCGAGACGCTTTCTGCCAGGGCTCGATCCGGCGTCGACGGCGCTCGAGGTGCGGGAACGAATCGCCGAGGAGCTCGACTACGAGCACGAGGCTCAGGCTCAGCGGATGTTCGCCAGGCGCTGGCGTGGCCACCCCTTCATCTTCATCCCGGACGTGATCACCGACCTCTGTCGCGAGCGCGTGCTCGTCACCGAGTGGGTGGATGGAACCCGATTCGAGCGGCTCAGCGCGTGCCCCAGGGGCACCCGCGATCGCGTGGGCGAGATCATCTTTCGCTTCTTCTTCGGCTCCCTGTACCGGTTCGGCCACTTCTCGGGTGATCCCCACCCCGGAAACCTGCTCCTACAGCGCGACGGCCGGATGGCATTTCTCGACTTCGGCATGACCAAGACGGTCCCGCGAGCGGCGATCGACACCGAGCTCGACGTAGTGCGCGCCGCGCTCGAGTCAGATGCGGCGAGGGTTCACGCCGGCCTCGCACAGCTTGGGTTCTTCGACGCCGGTGAGGACCGCTTCACGCCCGCGCGCCTGCTCGCTCACGTGCGCGCGTTGAACTCGTGGTACGCGACCGACGAACCGGTCACATTGACGTCCCGGTACGTGTCCCGGCTGATGATCGACGCAGGCGATCCGCGCTCCGAGTACTGGGACCTGATGCGCAACGAGACCATCCCTGCGAACTCACTGTTCTCGAATCGCATGCAGGCAATGACGCTCGCTGCGCTGGGCCAGCTCGAGGCCACGGCGAACTGGCACCGAGTGATGTGGGAGTGGCTGTATGACTCGCCACCGTCCTCGGAACTCGGCCTGGCCGAGGCAGAGTTCTTCGGCTCGTCGCTTCGCTCCCTGCCAAAAGCGGCTTGACGGTCGGCGAGATCGCCGCCCGCGCGAGGCGCGATCGCCGACGCGCGATCGCGGTCGTCGCCGATCGGCTGCCTGCGAGATCGCCCGCTGGAAAACCGCTGAAATAGTCGGCCGCGTGCGGCGCACGCGCTCAGCCGTGGATGCGTCCTCGGGGCTTGCCCGGCGGCGATAAGCAACTCCTCCGCGGCCGCCGGATGGAGCCGCTTGCGCGTTAGCGTCGGGCAGCAGCTGCTTCGGCGGACACGCCGCACAGGAAGTTCGCGCGACGGCTTCCAGACGGCTGGGTGCGAATCTGGGCGAGCTCGCCGGCAGGGCGCCTGACCGTGCCGGCTTGGGTGTCGATGTAAAAGTCGCGCCTATCCGGGCCGAGACCGCCCGCGAGGCCGAGGCCGCCCGATCGCGAGCTAGACGAGATTGCCCGCTAGCCGAGCTTGGCGCTAGCCGAGCTCGCCTGCTACCAGCAGCTGAAACCGGCGCGCCTCGCGGACACGGCGTCGAAAGAGCGCGAGGATCGTGACGCAGCCCAGGAGCGGCACGAGCGTCAGCATCACCAGGCACGGCTCGGATGACAGAAACGGGACGTTGAACGTGGCCTGCACCACTGCCGCGTGACTCGCGCTCCAGGTCACGGCGGTCAGGCTCGAGAGCACGAAAAGGGATGCGCTCGTCAGCCACCGCGGACACTGCCAACCCCCCGCCTGACCGAGAAGCGAATCGACACGCTCCGGCGAGATGCCCGCTCCCGAGGCGTCGAACGTAAGCAGCGCCGACGCGAGCGCGGCGCGTCCACGCGCAACTGACCGGACGGCCGCGCCGTCGGCATTCAGCTCCGCAACGTCGGAATAGCGTCCGAACAGTGCCCGCAGCGCCGGCAGGAAGAACAGCGCCTGGCTGAATATTCGGCCGCACGCGAGGCGTAGCGGATCGCGCACTCGGCGGTGGTGGTTCTCGTGTGCGAGCACGGCCTGTAGCTCGGCGTGGCCGAGGACGTTCACGGCGGCCTGCGAGATGTACACCCTCGGACGCAGGTATCCGGCGCAGAACGCCCGCGGGCGCGGGTCTGCGATCACCAGTACGTTCGGATCCTCGCGCAGGTGTCCGACGATCTCGAGCCCGGCGACGAATCGCCGGTACGCCCCGCGCTGGCGCAGCACCGCGCGCAAGGCGACCGCGATCGCGAACGCGCCGATCAGGGCGAGGCCGATCAGGATCCAGGCCGCGGCGTTCAGTCCCGGGTACGAGAACGAGATTCCGGCCACGTCGATGTGGCCGGTCGCCGCGGAGGCCTGATGGACCGAGGCGATCGCGGCTCCCACCGGGGCGGCGGAGGCGACGGTACCGGTCCCGGCGAGCAGGAGCGCGAGCGGCAGCACGACGGGATGGCGTGCGGGCCTCACGGTCTCACCCGCCGCGGGCCATCCGCTGTAGGGCGCGTCGCCGTCGCGGGTCGAGCGCGGCCATCTGCCGCGCGATGTGAGCCAGCGCCACGTCGCCGTATTGATTAACGACCGATTCGAGCTCCGCTCGCGCGCGCATGTCGGCATATTGATCGCGCGCGCAGGTCGGTGTGTAGAGATCCGTCTTGCCCTGCCGCCGGCGCTCGAGCATCCCCTTGGCGTCGAGTCGCGCCATGATCGTCATGTAGGTGGTGTACGCGCGTTCTTTCGGAGTGTCGGCGTTGAGCGCCTGCATGACCTCGCGGACCGAGGACTCTCCGCGCTCCCACACCACTTCCATCACCTCAGCCTCGAGCTCGTGGAGCGCAGGCGGGACGCGAAGGTCTGTCTCTACGGACGTCTCGACGCCGGCAGAAGAGGCGCTTTGATCGCTGAGCATTTGATCGGCTCCGGAATCCTCGGTCATGATTTCCAAGCTACTATGGCGGATAGTATCACACTGGCCGCGCAGCGTCCTATGACCTGTAGTTGACAGTGCGGGGCGCCCGGCGCGAGGTCCTAGGAGGGTTTGGCGAAACGCGATCCTCGCCAAGCTGACCTGCGCGCTCGCGAGGGCGCGAGTCGGGCCGCTCGCCGTTGAGCTATCCCTCGGCGGCGGGATACTCCGACCATGCCAGCGAGCGGCGCACCGACGAGTTTTGTCGTGGGCACCTATCTACCGCGCGAAGGTAGGAGCCTCGGCAAGCTGACGATTCGACCTGGCGAGATCGCGCTCGACACATGGCCAGTTGCGCGCCGGTTGACGACTCAGAACGACGGGGCGATCACGGCTGTTCCCGCACTCCTAATGCCGCCGCCGTGGCGTGAGAGCCTCATAGTTGCCGAGGGCCGCCAATGGTGGGGCATCGTTCCCTTTCCGGCGCGGAGCAAACCCATACGACGAGCCGTGGAAGCCGCGGGGTTCGAGGTGCGCGATGAGACTGTGCGGTTCCTCAAGTTCGGATCGCGGCGCGGGCGCGACGAGTTTCGCTAGGCGTTTCGCCAAACCCTCCTAGTGACCGAGACGCGCGGGCGGCACGGGCGAGCGTGCGTCGCCGCGCTCGCCTTCGGAGCTACCGTGCCTCGGGATGCGTCGTCGCCGTAGCGATGCGGCGGCGCCCGCGCCGAGAACCAGCGCTGCAACCAGGAGGAGGCTGACGGTCGCGCCGAGCACGGTCGCGCCGAGCACGATGCCGACGATCACACCCAGGCCAAAGCTTTTCACCTGCGCGAACATTCCTATGCCGCCTCGTCGAGATGACCGTTCTCGGTAGGGCGCGCCGGAGCTGCGACCTGCAGGCTGGCTGCGGGTGTGCCGCCGGCCGGCCCCGTCGTCGGTGGTCCATCGCCTCTCCGGTTCAGCGCCTGACCCAGGGACGCGAACGCCTGCGAGAACTCGGACGGGATTACGAAGACCTTGTTCGCTTCCCCCTGCGCGAGTTCGGGCAACATCTGCAGGTACTGGTACGCGAGCAGCTGAGGGTCGGGGCGGCTCTCGTGGATGGCCGCGAACACGGTCTCTATCGCCTTGGCCTCGCCCTCGGCCTCGAGGATCGCCGCTTGGCGCTCACCCTGGGCGCGCAGCACAGCCGACTGCTGTTCCCCCTCGGCGGTCAGGATTTGCGACTGCTTGACCCCTTCCGCGTTCAGGATCGCGGCGCGCCGATCGCGCTCTGCCCGCATCTGCTTCGCCATCGCCTCCTGGATCGTGCTTGGCGGATCGACCGACTTGAGCTCCACACGGTTTACCCTGATCCCCCACTTCCCGGTCGCCTCGTCGAGAACAACGCGCAACTGACCGTTGATGTGGTCGCGCGAGGTCAGCGTCGCCTCGAGGCTTATGCCGCCGATCACGTTGCGCAGCGTCGTGATCGTCAGCTGCTCGATCGCTTGCAGAGGATTTGCGACCTCGTAGGAGACCGCTCGCGGATCGGTCACCTGGAAATACACGACCGTGTCGATCTGGACGACCAGGTTGTCCTGCGTGATCACCGGTTGAGGCTCAAAGGACACGACCTGCTCGCGCAGGTCGATCAGCGGCCTCACGCGGTCGATGAACGGGCGCAGCACGGCCAACCCGGGGTCGAGCGTCCGCCGATAGCGGCCCAGCCGCTCGACGACCCCCGCTTTCGCTTGCGGCACCACGCGGATGCTCCGATGGGCGAGAAGGGCGATGAACGCGATCACGACGCCCAAAGCGATGAACAATGCAGTCATGGTCTGCTCCTATTCGGTTACGAGCGCGGTTGCGCCCTGGATCTCGATCACGTGAACGACCGTGCCGGGCTCGATGACCTCGTCCTCCCCGTACGTGCGCGCGGTCCACACCTCGCCGCTAAGCCTCACTGCACCCGCGTGTAGGTAGTCGATCCGCTCGAGCGCGACCGCGCGAGACCCGACGAGCGCGGCGGCGCCCGTTCGGATCGCGACCGGCACTCGCCAGCGCGCCATCACGAGTGGACGCACCGCCAGCAGGAGCACGACCGCGGCTACCGCGAAGGCCGCCAGCGAGACGGAGAACCCCACCCCGATCGCCGCGAGCAGAGCCGCGAGCACCGCGCCGACGGCAAAGGGTGCGAGAAAGAGACCCCAGGTCAGCATCTCGGCCGCGGCCAGCAAAGCCGCCGCAGCAATCCAAAGCAGCCAAGCTTCCATCGCGGTCTCCTTGTGCCTAGGTGAATCTACTACACCTCATAGTAGCACGGGCTAAGCCGTTTCGGCGGGCCCGAGCCGACGTCTGACGAGCTACGCGGGCGCGATGAGGTCCGCCGGACGAGTCACCGTTTTGCGCGCGGTGGCGCGCGGTGGGTAACACTTCCCACCGCGCGCGGAGACTATGGCCTCCTGGTGTGAATCAGTATCCGTAGCCAGCGCCGGCGCCTTCGCCCGACTGCGAGGAGGTGCTGCTGGGCGCCGTCGACGTGATCGCCGCACCGGACGTAGACAACACGTACCACCGAGCGCCGAACTCGTTCAGCCCCTGGCCAGCAACTTGACCGGGATTCTGGTCACCAGCGTAGTAGTAGAGGGGGTGACCGTTGTACGTGATCTGGTTGGTGGCGACGATCGTACCTATTTGCGCCCCCGACGCCCCTCCCGTTGCGGTTGGGAGCGTGGCGGAGGTGAAGGGCGGCCAAACCGCTCGTCCGGCGGCTGACAGCCGGCTCACGTTGTGCTGGTCGGCGGCGAACAGATACAGGGTCCGTCCGTTGGCGTCGACCAGGGCCTTGCCGACCGGCGTTTGCGCGACCGAGATCGACGAGCCGGCGCCGGGCCGGTGGGGCGCGGTTTTCTGCGCCCCGCCACTGGTCGCCGCGATCACCGCGACGATCGCGACGATCGCGACGACCGCGATGGACAATGGGAGTCGCTTGCGAGTCATTGATCTACTCCTTACTTCTTGGCCGCAGCGCGAACAGCGCCAGGTGCCGGATGGTTGGTTTCAATGACGTAGACGCCCAAAAGCCGATCACCTTCCCGATCTACGATGATTCGTAGTATTATGCCGTGTCGTGAATGGTTCGCGTTCGCGCGAAGATCACCAAGGCAGTGGAAAACCGCCGAGAACAGTCCTCCTGACAGGAGCAACGGGGTACGTCGGCGGCCGCCTTCTGCACCACCTCGAGTCCGACCCGCGTCTGCGCGTGCGCTGCCTCACGCGGCGGCCGGAGGCGCTCGCCGGCCGGGCGGCCGGCGATACCCAGCTCGTCCGCGGCGACGTACTCGATCCGCCCTCGCTCGCCGAGGCGATGCGCGGCGTGCACACCGCCTACTACCTGGTCCACTCGATGGGGTCGAAGGGCGATTTCGAGGCGCTCGACCGCGCGGCGGCGAGGAACTTCGCGGTCGCGGCGAGGGACGCAGGTGTAACGCGGATCATCTACCTCGGGGGGCTGGGGGACGGCAGCGACCTCTCCCCGCACCTGGCTAGCCGCCAAGAGGTCGGCGACGTCTTCCGGGCCTCCGGGGTGGCAACCGTCGAGCTCCGCGCCTCGATCGTAATTGGCTCGGGCAGCGCCTCGTATGAGACCGTGCGCGCGCTCGTCGAGACCCTGCCGGTGATGATCACGCCGCGCTGGGTCAAGACAGCCGCACAGCCGATCGCGATCGAGGACCTGATCGACTACCTGCTCGCTGCGCTCGACCACGAGGGCGGCGCCATCTTCGAAATCGGCGGCCGCGACCGCGTGTCCTACGCCGAGATCATTCGCGAGTATGCGCGCCAGCGGGGCCTGCGACGGCGGCTGGTCCCTGTTCCGCTGCTCTCCCCTAGCGCGTCACGCTTCTTCCTCGGCCTGCTCACGCCCGTCTACGGACGCGTCGCGGCGGCGATGGTCGACAGCCTCCGCAACGAGACCGTGGTCAATAGTGCCGACGCGCTCGAGACGTTTCCCATCGCCCCCCGAGGGCTGACCGACGCGATCGCCCGTGCCCTCATCAACGAGGACCGTGAGTTCGCCGAGACTCGCTGGTCGGACGCCCTGCCGCCCGGGCGGCCGCTGAGGTGGACCGGCCTGACCTACGGCCGCCGGCGGGTGTCATCGCGGACCGTTCACGTCCGCAAGCCGCCCGCGTGCGCGTTTGACCCCATCCGGCGCATCGGCGGCGTGACCGGATGGTACGCGAGCGAGTGGTTCTGGAAAGCTCGAGGACTGCTCGACACGCTCAGGGGCGGGGTCGGCCTGCGCCGCGGCCGGCGTGACCAGCTCGACCTCCGCGTCGGCGACACCGTCGACTTCTGGCGGGTTGAGCGCTTCGAGCAGGACCGCCTTCTGCGTCTCGCCGCCGAGATGAAGATCCCGGGTCGGCTGTGGCTGCAGTTCGAGGTCAAGCCGGATCAGAACGGAGGAGCACACATCCGCCAGACCACGGTGTTCGACCCGGCTGGATACGTCGGGCTCGCGTACTGGTACCTCCTCTGCCCGGTCCACCAAGCGGTCTTCGCCAGCATGCTGCGCGGAATCGCGCGTGCGGCCCAGGCGCGCCCCGCGCGTGCCCGTGTGTCGCGTAGAAGAACTTACGCCTCGCGCAGGCTATCGTAGTACTATGCTGCATCGTAGATGTGCGATGCAGACTCACCCGCTACATGTCATAGACGGCTGCGCCCAGGCGCCTGACATCCGGACCGAGCTGTTCGTCTTCGGCGACGTGCTCGACGTATATGTCTCCGGCTCTCCCGACGTTCTGATCGTGGCTTGCTCGGGTCGTCCGCGTCCAGCCGAGTGGCTCCGCGTGCTGCGCGCCGCCGGCTATGAGACCCCCAGTCGACGTCACGCTCAAGCTGTACATCCCGAACTACTATCATCTGTAGTAGAATGTCATCGTGATCTACAAGCGTCTAGTCGAGTGGTTGCGAACAGGTTGGCCCGGACGCACGAGCCGGTACACCGGTAACGACATGCCCCGCGACGAGCGCGGCTGGAGAGTCGCGCCCGCCCCGGACGGGAGAGGCACACCCGACGCGCCTGCGCCTCGCCCGCCGCATCGCTCGCGGTGGTTTCTGTGGTGGGTGGCCGGGCTGCTCGTGCTCAACCTGGCCTCCGTCCTGATCGCTCGTCCTGCCGGCCAGCCGCGTATCAGGGTGGCTTTCAGCCCGTACTTCGTAAACGCCGTGCGCGCCGGTGAGGTCACCTCGATCGCGTCCAAGGGCGACACGATCGAAGGCACGTTCAAGGCCGCGGTCCGCTATCCGCCACAAGCCCCTGCGCCCACCGTCACGCGCCTGTTCAGCACCGAGGTCCCGACGTTCTGGAACGACAACCAGCTGACAGGGCTGCTGCAAGCGCACGACGTCCAGATCAACGCGTCGCCGGCCACCCAGGGACAGTCGGTTCTCCTGGGGCTCCTGTTCGGGTTCGGCCCGACCCTGCTACTCGTGGGCCTGTTTGTCGCGGTGAGCAAACGTGCCTTCAGCGGAGGGGCGGCGGGCGCGCTGGGAAGCTTTGGTCGCTCGCGCGCGCGGCGGATCGACCCGGCGACGGTCCGGATCACCTTCGCGGACGTCGCGGGCATCGACGAGGCCAAGTCGGAGCTGACAGAGATCGTCGACTTCCTGCGCGACCCGCAGCGCTACGGGCGCCTTGGCGGCCGGATGCCGCACGGCGTGCTGCTGTCCGGCGCGCCGGGAACCGGCAAGACGCTGCTCGCGCGTGCGGTAGCCGGCGAGGCGCACGCCGCCTTTTTCTCGATGGCTGCGTCCGAGTTCATCGAGGCGATCGTCGGAGTTGGCGCATCGCGTGTACGCGATCTGTTCGCGAAGGCGAAGGAGGCCGCGCCGTCGATCATCTTCATCGATGAGCTCGACGCGATCGGGCGTTCGCGCCAAGACTCGATTTCGCTCAGCGGCGGCAACGACGAGCGCGAGCAGACTCTCGACCAGATCCTCGCCGAAATGGACGGGTTTGAGCCGGTGGAGGCGGTTGCGGTGCTTGCGGCGACCAACCGGCCCGAGGTCCTTGATCAAGCGCTGCTGCGGCCCGGGCGGTTTGACCGCCGCGTCGCGGTGCAACCGCCGGATCGGTCCGGGCGACGCAAGATCCTCGACGTTCACACCCGCTCGATCCCTCTGGACGACGGTGTCGACCTCGACGCGATCGCGGCCAGCACGCCCGGGATGGTCGGCGCCGACCTGGCAAACCTCGCCAACGAGGCGGCGCTGCTGGCGGCGCGACGGGAACACGACCGGGTACAGCGAGCGGACTTCACCGACTCGCTGGAGAAGATCCTCCTCGGAGCGCCGCGCGGGATAGTCCTCTCGCCGGTTGACCGCGAGCGGACCGCGTACCACGAGGCGGGGCACGCGCTCGTCGGGATGCTCACGCCGGGGGCAGATCCGGTGCGCAAGGTGTCGATCATCCCTCGGGGGATGGCGCTCGGAGTGACGCTCGCGGCGCCGGACGACGACCAGGTCTCGTACACGTTCGAGGATCTGCTCGCCAAGCTCCGCGTCACGGTGGGCGGAAGAGTGGCCGAGGAGCTCGTCTATGGAACGGTCACCACGGGCGCGGAGTCCGACATCCAGCAGCTGACGGCAATCGCGCGCCACATGGTCGGGCGTTGGGGTATGAGCGAGGCGATCGGTCTGGTCTCAGTTCTGCCGCTCGACGCCCGTGGGCCGCTGCTTCCTGGCGCGAGCGAGAGCTCTCAGGCCACCCAGCAACTGATCGACGCCGAGGTACGCCGCCTGATCGACGATGCCCACCAAAACGTGACGGACCTGCTGAGCGCGCACCGAGCGCAGCTCGAAGCCCTCGCCCAGGCGCTCCTGCAAGTTGAGACGCTCGACGGCATTGACGCCTACCGCGCGGCCGGATTGCCGCTGCACGGCTCAGATTCCGGCGCTGCGGATTCCGCCACCGCCGCGGAATCCGCCGGCGCTGCGGATTCCGCCGCCGCCGCGTAATTCCGCCGGCGCTGCGTGATCGTCCCGTCCGCGCGCGCCTTCGCCGGCCAACCCGATCACCGTGCCGCGTGCACGCGTATCTGCCGCTCGGCCCCGGTGCGACGGATGGCGCCCGCGCGGTTCTTTCTGGAATCCCGCGTGTGCAAGAAACGAAACGCGGGAGGTCGACGTCGGCGCGTCGCCCGCGGCGCGCCCGGTTTCTGGACCACCTCGGACCGCTGAGCGGTCGCCGCACTCTCGGGAACGAATGCGTCGGCGAGGGGTCGCAGGACTCCTGACGCCACCGCGCCGTTCACACTGCGCGGCCAGGCTGTGATTGGGTCAGAGCCCCGCGGGGAAGCTGATGACATCCGGCGCCACAAGCGGGCGGCCCACCTCGAGCTCGATCTGGGCATGCGCCGACAGCGGGATGTCGCGCGGGTCCCCTACGTAGCGCTGCCCGTTGTAGAGCGCCGTCACCCGCCCGGTCGCCGGCCCGACCCGCGTGGAGCTCAGCGCCTGTCCCCAGATATCGAAGAAGCTGCCAAGCGTGTAGGCACGTTCGATCGGCGACTCGATGTGGATGATTCCGTCTGCCGCGTGCGTGTGCAGCCAGTAGAAGCAGCTTCCCGACACGACGAAGGCCCCGGCCGCAGTGTTTTCCGTCTGCGCTTCGGGCACACCGATGCCATCCGGCACCTGCCGCCGCGTGCCGTCGACGAGGATGGTCAGGTGCGCGTGAATGTGAAACAGGGTTTGCTCGCCGCGGGAGCATTCAATGCCATCGACCGGCTGGCCCGTAGCCTTGCTCGCCGTGCCTGCCGCCGCCGGCGCGTTCGGAATCGGCACCGCCTCGGGACCCAGGGGACCGGCCGCGCCAGGCGGCCGCAGTGGCCCAAGCGAAGCGAGCGATGAGACCTTGCCCTGCGCGGCGTCACCGCCGGCCCCCCGCGACGATGCCCCTCGACCCACCAACGCGAACAACGCCAGCGAACCGGCGGCGACGAGCGCGATCATCGTCGCGCCCACGCGCCGCACGCGGCGCCTGAGTTGCGCCGCGCGCTGGCGCGCGGCTTCGAGTGCGCGGCGCTCGTCCCGCGCCTGCTCACGCCGCTGCTTGCGTGTGGGGCCCGGGGGCGACGCGTCGAGAGGCTGGGGGGTGCGCGCTGGGCAAGCGTTCGCGCTCGCGGCGCGGCGCCGTGACGACTTGCTCATGTGAAGGGAATCGGACCCGCGGCCGATTCGCTGCGCACGCTGGAGGAATCGATCATGCCGCGCGCCGCTCTTGCCGACATCGACGCGAACGTCTCGGCCACGGCCATCGCCGTTGCCTCAGCTTTCGCTCGCGAACGGTCAAAGCGCCAAGCACGCTGAACGCGGCGTCGTCCACGCGCAGATCGCGACGGCCCTGCTGTACTCGGCGGCGGCCTTCTCCTCGCGCTCGAGCGCGGCGAGGTACACCGCCGCTGCGTCGGCGCGCTGTTCCTGCGGCGCGGACCTCCACCAGCGGTACGCGAACTCCGCGTCGTCCGCCGCTGCCCGCCAGCCGTCGGCGCGGTTGGCGACTTCGACCACGAGCCTCGTGACGTGCTCTCTCACGCGAGGGCTGACTGCCCGCATGGGCGGCCGCGAGAGCTCGACCGTCCCGCGCTGGCCAGACGGCGTGCTCCTCGGTCCGTTCCGGAGACCTCGGATCTTCACGTCGTGTGCGCTCCTCGGAGGCATGATCGGCTCAGCGACGGGCCCGCGTCCTCGTGCGCGCGGATCCTTCTCGCGCGCGAACTTGCGGCGGTGCCTCGAAAACTCTGGCGCGGGCGACGGCGTGGGGGAGCGGAGGGCGCCGTCGCCCGCGCACGGGTCCGCTGCGGGCGTTCGTTACGCGTTTTCTGCAGCGGGCGCGGTGAGGGTCGTGTCGGAGAAGCTGACCGCTGGTCTCGTAGGGGAGTTGAGCTGATGTTCATTGTCTCGGGTCAGCTACTACGACTGGCTGTCATACTATTTGACGTAGTAGTTATAGCACACGGTCGCATCGGACGTCAATACCCACAGCAGCTCGGATCGCCCGGTTGAAGGCGACTGGGTGCCGCGAATCTCGCCGTGCCGCCAGCCACGGACGAGAGTCAGCCCGCGGGTTACGACGTGATCGGCGCATACCCGCCGGCGAAGGACGAGTGGACCAAGCGCTCCGAACGAGAGACCGGCGGTCGGCGAATCGCCCTGGGCCACAGACCAAGAGGCCGGTTTCGCATCAGAAGCGGGAGACTTCTTGTCCCGGGAGCGTCCGCGGCGCAAGCTATCGAGATGAACAAGACATCCCTCATGGGCGACAAGCCCGTCAACCGCATCGGCTTCGGCGCGATGCAGCTCGCCGGTCCCGGAGTCTTTGGCCCGCCGCGCGATCCGGACGGCGCGCGCGCGGTGCTGCGCCGCGCAATCGAGCTCGGCGTCGACCACATCGACACCGCTCAGTACTACGGCCCAGACGTCGTCAACGAGCTGATTTGCGCGGCTCTACATCCGTATCCGGAGGACCTGAAGCTCGTCACGAAGGTCGGTGGCCGCCGCGACGAGCGGGGCGGCTGGCTCCTCGCCCAGAGGCCCGCGGAGCTGCGCACCGCCGTCGAGGACAACCTGCGTTCTCTGCGCACGGAGCGGATGGACCTCGTCAACCTGCGGCTGATCGGCTCGCAAGCAGCCGGCGGCCTGCTCGCCGATCAACTCGGCACGCTCGAAGACCTCCGCGGCGAGGGCAAGCTCGACCTGATCGGCATCAGCGAGGCAGGAGTCGACGCGGTCCGCCGCGCGCTCGATCTCGTCGAGATCGCCGAGGTGCAGAACTCGTACAGCGTCGTCAACCGCTCCGGGGAGGACGTGCTCGAGCTGTGCATCGAGCGAGAGATCGCGTTCGTGCCGTACTTCCCGCTCGGCTCGGCGCTTACCGGCGGTCCGCAGCGACTGGCGCAGGATCCGGTCATCGCCGGCGTTGCGCAACGGCGCGGGATCACCGTCGCGCAGGTCGCGCTCGCCTGGCTGCTCTCCCGCTACGAGCGGATGCTGCTGATCCCCGGCACCAGCTCCGTGCGGCACCTCGAGGAGAACATGGCCGCCGCCGACGTCGAGCTCGACGACCGAGACCTCGCCGAGCTCGAGAACGCCAACGAGCTGGGCGATCCACTCGCGGCCGTCCGCAACTGACCCGGGCACAAGCCACATTTGCAAACGCCGCGAAGGCAAGCGGCGGCGGACGATCGCTCTGGGCGGGCGCGGGCGGCGTTGTCGGAAAGCCGTTCGGACATGCGCCCCCAACGGCGTGCGTGGCTGCCCGTTCTATCCGCCCTGATTGCCTGCGCCAGCGCCTGCCGGTACGGCTACCGCCTCGATCGGATCTGCCAGCGGCACGCACATCGCGGCCGGTTCCCGCTCGCGCTGCAGGGTGTTGCGCAACTGCACGAACGCAATGCTCCCGAGCAGTCCGGGAATCCACAGCGCGATCGTGTGGTAGACGAGAACGGCGGCCGTCGTCACGGCGAGCGGCTGGTGATACAGGGCGAACGCGCCGATCAGCCCGGCGTCCAGGCCGCCGATTCCCCCGGGCACCGGAACGTTCCCACCCAGCTGGCCGATCAGGTAGCCGAGCGCGAGCACGCCGATCGGCGGCACGTGTCCGAAGGCGCGAAAGCAGGCCGCGAGCACAGCGAGATCGCACGACATCGTGCCCACGGCGCCGAACACGACGCCGACCGAGCCCCGGCGCAGCAACATCGCGCCGTCGCGCACTCCGTACGCGAGCGAGCGGCGGGCGAAGCGCGCCGCGGCGCCGAGCCGGCCCGGTTCGGGGCGCACGGCCGAGGGCTCCCGTCTGAGTAACGCCGCGACCGCCGGCACGATCATCGCCGCGGCGAGGGCCGCGCCGCCGGCCACGTAGGTCAGCGGCGCGTTGCGGTCGTTGTGAAGCAGACCGACTGCGTACAACGTCGCGAAGGCGATCACCGCTGACACATTCGCGAGGCTCGTGAGAAAGAACAGCGCGACCGTCTTGCGGCCGATCTGGTCGGTGCTCATGCCGCCACGACGCAGCGCCCACGCGCCGAGCGCCAGGCCGCCGGTCCCGCTGAGCGACAGTACGGAGTTCGCCGCCTGCTCGGACATCCCGATCTGGTAGCTCAGGCGCCACAGCATGCGCGGGCAGAAGACCGCGTGGAAGATCACCACGTAGCACAACGCCGAGAGCACCTCCAGCGCGACGCCCGCGACCAGCCAGCCCAGCTGGGCGTGCGCGATTTGGCGGCGCAGGTCGCCGAGACCCGGACCGATGAGCACCACGATCGCGATCACCGCGCCGACGAGAGCGAGCTCGAGCAGCCTGCGACGTATACGTTTCGGGCTCAGCTCCTCGGGCACGCGATCGGAAGGTCCTGCTGGCGCTCCCGCTGCGCCGCGCGCCTGCACCGCTGACGGACGTTTCAACAAGGGCTGCAACGCAAGCACATTTCATCGCCCGCCGGCTCCCTCGCGGGAGCCTCGCTCACTCAAAGCCGGATCAGGTCGTGGCCCGCCAGCGGGCCGCCGACCTGCTGCATACGGCCGCCCTCGCTCAAGCCCCCGAGGTCGACGACGAAGAAGCCCGCGTCGCCGAACAGCGCGGCAGCGTCGGACTTGGCCTCGGCGTCGTCGCCGGACAGGAAGATCACCCGCTGACCGCCCGCCTGTTGCGGGTCCGATGCGAGCACCGTCGCCGCGAACGTGTTGCCGGCCTTCACCACCCGCGCGGGGGCGACGAGGCCGGCGACCACCTCGCTGGAGGTGAGCCCGTCCAGGTCGCTCGGGTCGAAGTCGTTCGTCGGGTCGATCACGACTTGTCCCTCCCATTCAAGTCCTTCGACGGCGTGCGGCACGTCCGGCCACATCACCGCGAGCACGACGATGTCCGCCGCCGCGGCTTCCTGCACCGTGCCCGCGGAGACCCCGTCGCCGAGCTCCTGCACGACCGAGGTCAGCGACGCGGGCCCACGGCTGTTGGCGATCGCGACCTGCCGGCCGGCGCGGCGTGCGATCTGCGCCATCGTGCGGCCGATCCGGCCGGCGCCGATGATCCCGACAGTCTTGTTGTTTGCCGCTTGCATCACGTTCCTTTCTCGAACTCGGACGCGAACAGGTAGCTGACGGCGAGGCTTCGATACGGGCGCCAGCGCTCGGCCAGCGCGGCCATCTCCTCCTCGGTTGGCGGGTGGTCGAATCCGTACGCGCGCTGGACGGCCCGGCGCAGGGCCAGGTCACCGGTGAGCAGCACGTCCGGACGGTCGAGAGCGACGATCAGGAAGCCGTGCGCGGTCCAGGGGCCGATCCCCGGAACCTCGGTCAGCGCCGCCTCGATCTCCTCGTCGCTCATGCGCGCGAACGACTTGTCGCTCAGCCGTCCATCGATGAAGCGCTCCGCGAGCGCCCGCAGGGTGGCGCCCTTGCGCGCCGACATACCGCTCGCGCGAATCTCCTGCGGGTCTGTCGCGAGCAGCTCCTCGGGCGAGGGCATGCGACCGCCGAACCGTTCCTGCAGCCGCGAGACGATCGTGCGCGTCGCCCTCACCGACAGCTGCTGGCCTACGACCTGGAAGATGAGCGTTCCGAACGCGTCGAGTGGCGGCAACTCGTTGAGCCACGCCCGCGGACGGAAGTCCGGCTGCGCGTCGATCAGCTTTCGCAGGACCGGGTCGGCGCGCCGCAGGCTCTCGCGTGCGGTCGGGTCGGCGAGCGCGGAGCCGCCCTTACGCCTGCGCACGCGCTGCGCGCGTTTGGCGCGCAGGGCGCCGGCCGCCGCGTCGGTTTCGGACTTAAGGCTCATCCCCCGGGCGGCCTCTCCGCCGGCGGCGCGGGTCTGAGCGCGCGTCCGAGCAGCGCCCCCGCGCCGGCGACGCCCGACGCGACCACGATCGCGAAGCCGAGCACCGTGTCCGGGGCGCTGGCGCCGCGGTCCAGCGCGACCCCCGCTCCGATGACCGGTATCGACAGTCCTATGTAGAGAGCGATGAGCAGGTCTGAGGTCATCGTGAGGCGCTTCTCCGGCGCGGTCGCTTCGAGCACGAGTCCGGTCGTGCCTTTGAAGACCGCACCCGCGCCGGCCCCGATCAGCGCGCCCCCGACCAGGAACAGCGCGAGGCTCGGTGTCGAAAGGCGCACCGCGGTCACGAGCAGAGCGAGGCCGGCGAGCATCGAGATCGTGCCGATCACGAAGACGCGCGACGCTGGCAGGCGGTTCGTAGCGAGCTGAGACGCGACGCCCGAGGAGAATACGAGGAACAGCGTTGCACCGGACAGCGCGTGCGATGGGTGGTGAAGCGTCGTGGACAGGAACAGTCCGGACAACCCCGCGAACAGGCCGTTTGCCGAGAAAGCCGCGAGCGTCGCCGCTGCACCGGGAACGAGGACCTTGATCGCGCGTGAGGACCCGCTCGGCCGACTGGCCGAAGGAGCCGACTGACCGGTTGGCGCACCCGCAGGAGCTCGAGTGCCGGTCTCGGGTGCCGTCGCCAGGCCGATCAGAGCGATCGCGCCGAGCGCCACGAACACCAGGTAGGGCAGCGTCAGCGGGTGTTTCACCCACTGCGCCAGCACGCCCGCGATCAGCGGTCCGATTCCTAGCCCGCCGACGCTCACGGCGGTGCCGATGTTGCGGGCGCGGATCGGGGAGGTGCTCGGGTCGGCGCGCGCGCGCAGCTCGATCAGATAAGTGATCGCCGTCCCCGCCGCCAGGCCGAGCGCCACACCCGTGATCAAGCGCCCGATGATCAAGCCCGGCAGAGCCTTCCATGCCGCGAGCAAACCCATTGCTGCCATCATCGTCGCGACCGCGGCGAGCATCACGGCGCGGCGCCCCGCGCGCGCGACGAGCGACGGGACCGACCACAGCGCGGCAATCGTCCCGGCGGCGAAGACCGCGTAGACCACCGTGATCGTGAGCGACGACAGGTGGTCCCGTATGCGGTACAGGCCGTACAGAGGACTCGGCAACGTCCCCGACGCCATCACGACCAGAAGGGCGAACGCGACGGCCCAAAAACCGGAGCGGTGCCGGGTAGCAGCCGCCGGCGCGGCTTGGGCGTCGCCGACCGCCGGACCTGCTTGCTGGACGCTCACCTCCGACTCACCAGACGATTGCTGCACGTTCACCTCCGCGTCACCAGACCTTCATCCCGCCGTCGACCACGATGTCGACGCCGGTCAAGTAGGAGCTCTCGTCGGAGGCGAGGAACAGCGCGACGTTCGCGACGTCCCGTGGCTTGCCGAGCCGGCCCAGGAGCGTCCGGTCGCGCATCTCGCCCTGCCACCCGCCCTCGCCTTCGTCGAGGTGCGCGCGCGTCGCCCCGCTTTCGATCAGGCCCGGCGAGATCGAGTTGACGCGAACCCCGTGCTCGCCTCCTTCCATGGCGAGCTGGCGCGTCATGCCCATGACCCCGGCCTTGTTCGTGGTGTGGGACAGCGAGGCGAGGCTCTTGAAGCTGAGCTGCCCGTTGAGCGAGGCCATGTTCACGACCGCGCCCCTTGTCGCCTTCAGGTGGGGCCACGCTTCACGCGTGAGGTAGAAGATCAGATCGATCTCGTCCCGCCGGGCGGCGTCCCAATCCTCGTCGGTGACCTCTTCGAGCCGGCCGAAGTGCGACCTGCCGGCGAGGTTGTAGAGCACGTCGATGCGGCCGAACTCGCTCACCGCGAGCTCGACCAGCTTCGCGCATTCGGCGGGATCGCCCAGCAGACACGGCTGCAGCGACACCATCTGGCCGCCGGCGGCGCGCACCGCGTCGAGTGTCGCCTGCGCCGGCTCGACCGCGACGTCGCAGCCGACGACGAGCGCGCCCTCTGAAGCGAACGTCTCGGCGGCGGCGCGTCCCATGCTCCCGCCCGTGCCGGTGACGATGCAGACCTTTCCCGACAGCCGCCCCGACATCTAGCTCGCTCCCTGCAGCGCGGCGGCCGCGGCTTGCTTCTCCCTGTCGGCGACGCCGACGGCGGACGTGAGCTTCGGAGCCTCCCTGAAGTACCAGTAGATGACCTCGCCGGCAGGCGCGGCGGGCGGCGTCGCCCAGTCGCGAAAGAGCTCGGTGTTGACGGCGAGCGCCGTCGTCGGCACGGCGCCGGCGTGCGCCAGCCTCTCGATCGCGGTGCGGTGCGCGACCTGGGAGCGGCCGCCGACGGCGTCGGTGACGAACATCACGTCGTAGCCGTCCTTGAGGGCCTGGACCGTCGCAAAGGTGAGACAGATCTCGGTGTGCAGCGCGCCGATGATCAGGCGCCTGCGCCCCGTTGCCTCGACCGCCTCGCGGAAGGCCTCGTCCTCGAAGGCGTTCATCGAGGACCGGTCGATGGGCTCCAAGCCGTCCAGCTCGGACACGACCGAGGGAAGTGTCGGGCCGTTGAACCCCAACTCGACCCCGACGGTCGACAGCACGATCGGCATGTCGAGCGCTTTTGCAACCTTCGCCAGCAGCCTCGCGTGCAGCTCGACCAGGGCCGCGTCCGTCTCCGAGCGGATGACCTCGAACATCTCCTGCTGGTAGTCGACCAGCACGAGCGCGCAGTCCTCGTAGGTCCAAACGCCTAGGTCGCTGCTCATTGTTTCCTCCTTTGGTTTCTTGGGGGTGAAAGTCGCCGTTTGCGGAAATGATCGGAGTGGGCTCGATGGCCCGGTCCTGGGGCTCAGGGGTGAACCTGTGAGGCGTAGCCCAGGTCGAGGCGCAACGACTGCATCACGTGGAACGTCGTGCTCGCGGTGAACACGTCGGCGGCGGCGAGAACACCCGTGTACATCTCGATGACGGGCGTCGCCGCGGCGGCGGTGACCGCATCGAGGTAACCCCTCACTCCGGCCCACACGTTCTCGCCGTACTTGACGAAATACGGAGTCGGATCGACGGTGTCCAGGGCGTGGCGCGAGCTGTCCACGATGTCGGCCATGTACTTCTGGTGCAGCGCGATGTCGTCGCGCGTGCCGAGCCGGCCCATGTGTCCGCCGATGAAGTGCTTCCACGAGTAGCCGAGCGCGGTTTCGGGTGCGGCGATGTAGCCCTGGACGTCCTCGGTGAGGTTGCTCTGGTACACCGGCGCCCAGCCCGGGTTGACGATGTCCACGAGCATCAGCGTGTCGTGGTCGGGCAGGTGGATGAAGATGTTGTCCGGCGAGTGGTTGGTGTAGTGCCACGCCAGCTCGATTCGCTCGCCGCCCATTTCGAGCGTGCGGCGGTCGCCGAACGTCTCCTCGGGCGCGGGCCGAGCCGGGTCTTTCTCGCGCAGGAGCAGATGGCGCGTCTCCTCGTGGCCGATGCGCGCGACGTTTTTGTCGAACAGGAACGACGCGCCGGCGTGGTCGGCGTGGTGGTGGGAGTAGATGAGGTGCGTGACCTTGTTGCTCACGCCGTTGGCCGCGGCGATCTCATCGACGGCCCGTTGGATGTTGTGGCCGATCGTCGGCGGCGCGTCGAGCACGACGACGCCGTCGGAGGTCGTCAGGAACGCGGACTGGTAGGTGCCGTCGGTGACCCAGTAGAGGTTGCGCTCGACCCGCCCGACGTAATACCCCTGCTCGTTCAGAGCGGGACCGAACGCCGCTTGCGGGACCGGCGCGTAGTCGGGGAGCTCCGCGGCGGTGGCGGGGCGCGTGTTCGCGTGGGCCTCGGTCGTCGTATCCGCTGTACTCATCCGTTTCCTCCTTCAGATCGATTCCTCGCTGCGACGGTGTGTCCCATGTACGCCGATCCTGGCGGTTCGCGCGGGGCGCTCGCATCAGCCAGTGGCCAGTCGCGGTGCGTAGTTGCGAGTAACTTCCATGCGGTGGCGCTCGCCGTAGACACCGAGATTGCGGCTCCTTCGCGGTTGATGGGACGCAACCGGGAGCGCGAGGCGCTCGAGGCGCTGGTGCGGGCGCTGGCCGCCGGCGAGAGTCGTGCGTTGGTGGTGCGTGGCGAGGCCGGGATCGGCAAGACCGCGCTCCTGGAGTACCTGCTGGCTTGCGCTCCCGGCCTCGAGATCGCGCGCGCGACGGGGGTCCAGTCGGAGATGGAGCTCGCGTACGCCGGGTTGCATCAGCTCTGCTCGCCGTTGCTCGATCGCCTCGATGGAGTCCCCGTGCCGCAGCGCGACGCCGTGTGCATCGCGCTCGGGATCGCTCCGGGCTCGCCGCCGGATCGCTTCCTGGTGAGCCTTGCCGTGCTCGGCCTGCTCGCCGAGGCCGCCGAGGAGCGGCCGCTCCTGTGCGTCTGTGACGATGTGCATTGGCTCGACAGCGCGTCGAGGGAGACCTTGGCGTTCGTAGCGCGCCGCTTGCAGGCGGAGTCGGTGGGGCTCGTGTTGGCGACTCGCGAGCTGAGCGACGTCCTCGCGGGTATACCCGAGCTCGTCGTCGAGGGGTTGGGCGACGGCGACGCCGGCACACTGCTCGACTCTGTGCTGACCACGCCCATGGATCCGAGCGTGCGCGGGGTGATCATCAGCGAGACTCACGGCAACCCGCTGGCGCTCGTGGAGGTGGCGGGCCGCCTCACCCCCGACGAGCTCGCAGGTGGCTTTGCGCTGTCCGCCGCGGTGCCGCTGTCCACCAGCATCGAGCGCCGCTACCAGCGCCGGCTGGAGGAGCTGCCGTACGACACGCAGCGCCTGCTGCGATTGGCCGCCGCGGACCCGGTCGGTGACCCGGCGCTGGTCTGGAAGGCGGCCGAGCAGCTTGGGATCCCCACGCAGGCGAGCGCCCCGGCGACCGATGCCGGCCTGATGGAGATCGGTGCCCGCGTGCTCTTTCGCCATCCGCTCGTGCGCTCCGCCGCCTACCGGTCGGCGTCTGCCGCGGAACGACGCGCCCTGCACGCCGCGCTCGCGCGTGCAACCGATGCCGAGGTCGATCCCGACCGTCGCGCGTGGCACCTCGCCGAGGCTGCGTCGGGACCCGCCGAGCACGTGGCCGAGGAGCTCGAACGTTCGGCGGGACGGGCGCGAGACAGGGGCGGTCTGGCCGCGGCGGCCGCGTTCCTCGAACGCGCGGCCGTACTGACGCCGGATCGGGCTCGCCGAGCGCAGCGCCTGCTCGCAGCCGCTGCCGCCAAGCGCGACGCCGGCGCGCCCGACGCGGCGCTTGGTCTGCTCGCCGCGATCGAGGCGGGCGTGCTCGACGACCTCGGGCGCGCGCGCAGCGAGCTCTTGGCCGGACAGGTCGCGCTGGACCAGGGACGTGGCGCGGACGCGGGTCGGCAGCTCCTCGGCGCCGCGAGGCGGCTTCACGATTTGGATCCCGAGCTGGCGCGCGAGACCTACCTCGAGGTCATCGGGCCGGCGATGGTGCGCGACCTCGAGCTCCCGGGGGGCGTCCTTGAAGCAGCGAACGCCGCCCGTGCGGCACCTTCCGCTGCCGATCCGCCGCGCGCCGCAGACGTCATGCTCGACGCGTTCGCTGCACGGCTGAGCGACGGGTACGCCGCGGCGGCCCCCGCGATGCAGAGAGCGCTCTGCCTGCTGCTCGCGCTCGACCCGACGGGCGACGAAGTGCGGCGTTTGCTCTTTCTAGCCAGTGGGAGAGCGAGCGCGGTCCTCGCGGTCGAGCTGTGGGACGCGGCATCGTTCCGGGCCTTGATGAGCCGTCAGGCGCGGTTCGCGCGCGAAGCCGGGGCGCTCATGCAGTTGCGGTTCGCGATGGGCCTGCTCGCCAGGAGCCAGATCCTCACCGGCGAGCTCCGAGCCGCGGCGCTGAGCATCGACGAAGAGCGCGTGCTCGGCGAGGTAACCGGGAGCCGGCCGTTCGGCAACGCGGAGATGACCCTTGCCGCCTGGCGCGGCAAGGAGGCGCAGGCGTCCGAGCTGATAGAGGCCAACTCGCAGGTAGCGGCCGCACGCGGATGGAAGGTCAACGCGCTTGCGAGCGCGGTCCTTCACAACGGGCTGGGACGCCACGACCTCGCGCGGGACGTGGCTTGGGGAGCCTTCAAGGACGATCCGATCGGCGATGGGCCGTTTCTCGTGCCGGAGCTCGCCGAATCGGCATCGAGGACGGGCGAGGGAGCGCTGCTCGAGGCGGCGCGCGAGTGGCTCGGCGAGCGGACGAGCGCCACCTCCAGCGAGTGGGCGCGCGGGATCGAGGCGCGCGTGCGGGCGCTGATGAGCGAGGGCGAGGAGGCCGATCGCTTCTACGCCGAGTCCATCGAGCGCCTCGAGCACACTCCGGCGCGCATCGAACTCGCCCGCTCCCGGCTCCTGTACGGCGAATGGCTGCGCCGTGAGCGCCGGCGCGTCGACGCGCGCGCGCAGCTGCGGAGCGCTCACGAGGCGCTCGAGAGCATGGGGGCCGAGGCGTTCGCCGAGCGGGCGCGCCGCGAGCTGCTCGCGACGGGCCAGAAGGCGCGCGAGCGCCGACCGGAGACTCGCGACGAGCTCACTGCCCAGGAGACGCAGATCGCGAGCCTCGCGCGCGACGGGCTCTCCAACCCCGAGATCGCGACCCGTCTGTTCATCAGCCCGCGGACCGTCCAGTACCACCTGCGAAAGATCTTCATCAAGCTCGGAATCAGTTCGCGCGCGCAGCTCGACCGCGTCCTGCCCGGCGACCCGGGCGGTTCGGACGCCGGCGAGCTGTGACGGCGTAAGGTCTCGCCGACGTGGTCCGCCGTGAGTCAGGCCCGCGTCGCTCGCAGTCTGTCGATGCCTACCTGCGCGGGACCCGCGTGCTGGCAGCCGTCGGCCTGCTCGCGCTCGTCGCCGGCGTGATATCGGACGCGCTCGCGGGGAGCTTCTGGAATCGTCATGCGCTGCTCGCGGGGTTGGTCGCGAGCCTGATCGTCGTGATACTCACGGTGGCGCTCGTCAACGAGGCCGTCGAGCGTCGCAGCCGCGAGCGCTGGAGCGTGCTCGCGCAGTACGTGATGCTGCAGCTCGTGCGCGACGCACGAGTCGTGTGGACCGGTCTCGCGGAGCTGGCGGGGCTCATGCCGGCCGACCCGGCCGACACCGCGAGCGACCTCCTGAGCGCGACGGCGGCGATCGACTCGGGCTCGAGCGCGGTCCGCGACACGGCGCGCCTTACCGCAGCGGTGCGCGAGCTGCTGGCCGACGCGGGCACGCGGCACCGCCTTCACGACAGGGTCACGCTATTCGTCGAGCACAACGACTCCGTGCTCGGCCGCTGGTCGGCGGTAATGCTGAATGCCGACGTGTACGCAGAGGTGATCGATCGACACGTCGAGCTCGCGGGTGACTTGATGTGGCTGAGCAGCCTGCTCGCGTTCCAGCTCGCCGAAGACGACGGCCGCGCGCGCAAGGGACGCAGCCACCCGGCTGCGCTGATCGAGGGGCCACTCGACGACGAGCAGCTCACCCACCGGCTGGTGGCGATCACGCAGCTCGCCGAGCAGCTCGACCGCGGGACGCTCGACGTTGCCCTGCGGATCGTCCCGGTCGAGTGGTGGCGCGAGCAGCTCGGAGCGAGTGCCGCGCTCCCGCTGGACGCCGTTACGCAGCGCGGTGAGGGCGGCTAGAACGCGCGGATCGCGCCGCCGTCCACCGGGATCACCGAGCCGGTTATGTACGACGCCGCCGGGGAGAGCAGGAACGCGGCCACGCGCCCGAGCTCCGGCGGAGTGCCGTACCTGCGCAGAGGGATTTTCGCCGACTGTCCTGCACGCACCTCCTCCGGCGGGCCCACCTCCGCGTCGAGCGCCCGCACGCGGTCCGTATCGATTCGAACAGGCAGGACGCTGTTCACGCGGATCCCGGATGGGCCGAGTTCGTCCGCGAGCATCTTTGCCACGCCGGCGAGGCCCGGATACATGGCGTTGGACACGGCAAGCCGCGGGAGAGGCACGCGGACCGAGGATCCGAGCACGAAGACGATCGAGCCACCCGAGCCGGTGGGGGTAGGCGACTCCGCAGGCGCGCTGCGGCCTTCGTCGCCCAACGCCGCGACCGCCGCGCGCGCCAGGCGAAGCGCGCCGAGGAAGCTGCCGTCGAACGCCCGCTGCCATGCGTCATCGGGCGTGCTGAGCATGCTTCCGCTCGGCGTCCCGCCCCCGCTGATGAGCGCCCCGTCGAGTCGACCGTACCGATCCCTGGCGGCTGCGACCAGGCGTCCGGGACTCTCGGGGTCCGAGCTGTCAGCGACGACGTAGGCGGCGGCGTCCACAGCTGGTCCGCTCGCAGCGAGGCGACGCACGGCCTCGACTCCCGTCGAATCGCGCGTCGCACCGACGACCACGCGCGCACCCTCGGCGACCAGCACCTCGGCGGTCGCGAACCCGAGACCGCGGCTCCCGCCGGCGATCACGAAGACCCTGTCGCGCAGACGCAGATCCATCGCGCGCGAGTATTCCACCGGCGGCGCCTCGGCCTTCGCGGCAGCCGTCGCGCGCTCGAGGAGGAGACCGGCAAGCAGCAACTTGCAACGTGCGGGAGCATTCGCGACGTGGGGAGCCACCTCGAGGAGCGCGCCCTTCCGACCCGCTACGCGCGGCTGCTCGGCAACGTTCTGAGTCGCCTGCATGCGCACGACCCTGATCGCGCTTCGCTTAAGAGCGCGGTACGCGCCGCGATCTTCATCCCGGCCGTGTTCGCGTTTGCCGACAACGTCATCGGCAACCCGCAGACGACCATCTTCTCGGCCTTCGGATCGTTCTCGATTCTGGTCCTCGCCGACTTCGAGGGCTCGCCGCCAAGGCGTCTGATCGCGTATTCGTCGCTGGCCGGAGTTGGCTTACCGCTGATCGCGTTGGGGACTGTCTGTTCGCGTAGCGCCGCTGCGGCTGCTTGCGCGATGGCGATCGTCGGATTCGTGATCCTGTTCTCAGGTCTGATCAATCGCTACCTCGCTGCCGGCGCGTTCGCCGCGCTGCTCTGCTTCATCCTGTCGGCGAACGTGCCGGCGCCGAACTCGGCGATCCCGGCGCGCTTCGAGGGATGGGGACTGGCATCCGCCGTCGGGATCGCCGCGCTGATGCTGATCTGGCCGCCGCGTCCGCGACCCGCGCTTCGCCCGGCCGCTGCGCGCGCGTTCACCGCGCTCGCCGACCTGCTCCACGCGGAGCTCGAGGGCTCCGCGTCCCTGCAGACGCAAATCGCCGAGGTCGATCGAGCGATCGCCGAGCTGCGCGAGCGCTTCGTCGCGACGCCCTATCGACCGACGGGGACGACGAGCTCGGCCGAGGCGCTCGCGTTTCTCGTCGACGAGCTCGACTGGCTGCGCGTGGTCATCGTCGGGCGCGCAGCCGCCGCGCGCGACATCTGCCCCGGCGAGAACTGCGAGACGCTGGCGGCCGTGATCGACGTGCTGCGGGCGAGCGCGGCGAGGCTGGATGGCAGCGACGCACGTCCAGACCTCGAGCGGGTCCTGGCGGCGCGCCAGGCGGGCATCAAGGCGCTGACGCGAAACATCCGCGAGCTCCCCGCGGGTCACGACAGCAGCGTGCTCGCCTCGGTTCTCGAGCCGTCGTTCAGGGCCCATCAGCTCTCCTACGGCGCGTGGGAGCTGGGCGCGAACGCGCTGCTCGCAACGGGCTCGGCGCCGCCCGGCGGGGATATCGATCGGCGTTCGATCCCGCGCGGACCACGCGGGCTCGCGCGATTGTTCGCCGAGCAGGCTCAGGCACGCGCTGTTTGGTTTCAGAACAGCGTGCGCGGCGCGGCCGGTCTCACGATCGCGGTGTATGTCGCACAGCGCGCTTCACTGCAGCATGCGTTCTGGGTTGTGCTCGGAACGCTGTCGGTGCTGCGCTCGAACGCGCTCGGCACGGGGGCGACGATCGTCCAAGCGGTGGCGGGGACGGCGGTGGGAATCGTCGTCGGCGGTCTGCTGATCGTCGCGATCGGTACCGACCGCGCGCTCCTGTGGGCGCTGCTTCCGCTGGCGGTCCTGATCGCCGCCTACGCGCCGCGCGCGATCTCGTTCTCTGCCGGGCAGGCGGCGTTCACGGTCACGCTGCTTGTGTTGTTCAACATCATCCAGCCGACAGGCTGGAAAGTCGGGCTCGTGCGCGTCGAGGACGTCGCGATCGGGTTTGCGATCAGCCTCGGGGTCGGCGTGTTGCTCTGGCCGCGCGGCGCGCGCGCGGCACTGCGCGAGGCGGTCGCGGAGGCCTACGCGACCGGTGCCGGCTACCTCGCCACGGCTGCGCTGTCGAGCAATTCCGAGCACGCTCGGCTCGCCGCCGGCGCGGCAACGCGCAGGCTCGACGACACCTACCGGCAATTCCTCGCCGAGCGCGGACACGAGCGTCTCGACATGAGCGTCGTGGGCACGCTCGTCACGGGCGCGACGCGAGTTCGCCTCGCCGCGTACTCGCTGATGAGCATGGCGCGCGAGAGCGGGACCTGGGACGCGAGCGCGGAGCTCGAACGCGAGGCGACCGCGGTGCGCGGCTGGTACCTGAGCCTCGCCGAGGCGATCCGCCACGTAGAGGCGGCGCCGCGACCCGAACGCGCGGACGATGGCGACCTCGGGGCTGCGCTGCGAGCGCTCGACGAAGCCGTCCAGTCGGGCGAAATGACCCGGATCCAGGCGGCCCTGGGCGCGGCCCTCGCGGAGGAGACGATCGGAAGCGTTCGCGAGTTCGAGGAGCGTCTCGCCCACGCGCTCGATGGCCTGACCAACGGCTCCCAGACCGTCGCCGCTCCTGACGGCCGCGCCGCAGCGGGCCTGGCCGCCTGAGCGCGCGCCGGCCAGGGGATGTCGCGGGCTCTGGTCGAGGGCACCGGCGTGCTCTGGGCGGGAGCGCCGCTTCGCGCAGCGTTAGCCGGCAGCCGCCTGCTTGAGGCCGTCGATCGCCTCGTCGAGCCAACGGCGAAAGAATCGCGCGCCCATCACGGCATCGAACAGCTTGTCGACGCGGCGGAGAGGGCTCATCCCGAACTCTGCGCTCAGGAACGTGCCACCGCCTGCGTCGGTGAGCTGCCAGTGGACGAACATCCCGCTGGTCGTGCAGTGCATACGCAGCTCCCGCAACTCGTTGATCTCGTCGATCAGGAAGTGCGCCTCGCTTCGCCCCTGGAGCGGTTGGCGGCACACCTGGACAAACTCCGCCCCCTCTTCGAAGCGCTGTCCCTCGACTTCGACAACGCGTGGGAACCAATCCGGGTAACGCCGCGGGTCGGCTACGAGCTTCCACACTGATGAAAGGGGCGCGCCGACGAGCGCCTGCTGCTGAACCGCGGACATGAGCCTTGGCCGCAAAGTACCAGCCGCGGAGCTCTGCAAGCCAACGGTCAGGCCGCGGCGCGGTAGTCGCTCGCGCGAAAGCACCCTTTGACGTGGTCGTTGACCACGCCGACGTTCTGCATGAACGCGTAAACGCTCGTCGGCCCGACGAAGCGGTACCCCTGAGACTTCAACTCCTTGGCGAGCTCTTCCGCCTGCGGCGTCGACTTGGGCAGGTCGGCGATCGACCGCGGTGATCGCTTCCGGGTGACTGCATAGGACTTCACGAGCTCCACGAGGCCCGGCGACGCCGACACCATCGCGCGCGCGTTGTCGACGGTGGCCTGGATCTTGCCGCGGTTGCGGATGATCGACGCGTCCGTCGTCAACCGATCGACGTCCCGGTCGGTCATCGCCGCGACCTCGGCGACGTCGAAGCCCAGGAATGCTCCTCGAAACGCGTCGCGCTTGCCAAACACGATCGACCAGCTCAGGCCGACCTCGAACACGCCCAGGGTGAGCGCTTCGAAGATCGCCGGCTCGTCGTAGGTGCGCGTGCCCCAGACCTCGTCGTGATAGGCCCCGAACGCGGTTTCCTCGGCGCCCGCCCAAGCGCACCGCGGCCGCCCGTGGTAGGCGATGACGACGTCGCTGCTCATCCGTCCTCGGCGTCCGGGGAGCGCGCGCCGTCGCACTCCCCGGTGGACGGCGCGAAGACGACTTTCCGCTCGGCGGTCATGCCTCGCCGCCTAGCGTATAGCCTCTCGTTGCTTTTCACAACGAGAAAGATGGCGGTAGAGGCTAGTCGCTCGGCGTCGCGCGGCGCACACCCCTAGCTGGCCCGGACGCCGATACTCGTCCGCGCGCCTCGCGATACATAGCCGTCCCTCGTCCGACAACGGGCTCGGTGTCGTGGCCGTCGAGGTCCTCGCCGCAGTGCGAGCACACGACCCGCGCGCCGGCCCGGTGACCGCACGGCTTGTGCAGCAGGTCAACGGGCGGCGCCGGCAGGTCGGTCCACTCATTGCCCCACTGCATCAGTGCCGCGTAGACCGGAAACAGCGCGCGTCCCTTGTCCGTGAGGCGGTACTCGTTGAGCTCGCGCGCGGCGTGCTCGGCGTACGGGCGGCGCTCGAGGATGCCGTGATCGACCAGCCGGTTCAGGCGGTCGCTCAACACGTTGCGGGCGAGCCCGATGCCGCGCTGATAGTCCTCGAAGCGGCGCGCGCCGTTGAACGCCTGGCGCAGGATCACCCACACCCAGCGCTCGCCGACGATCCCCGAGGAGCGGGCGATCGCGCAGTTCTCATCGAGAAGCTCGACGTGCTTCACGTCTCAAGGATAACCCGAGCGAGTTGCGGTTCAAAACTTTTAGTTGCGAATCGCAACGACGAGCGCTAGCTTCTCGTCGCCCGCGACAGGAGGATCGAGATGACCCATTCCAGCACCACCGCCGAGACCAGCGCCGAGACCGCGGTCACCGTCGAGCGCCGCGGCCACGTCCTCTTGATGGGGCTCAACAGACCAGCGAAGCGCAACGCGTTCAACCTCACGATGCTCGACCAGCTCGCCGCCGCGTACCACGAGCTCGAGGCTGATGACGACATCCGCTGCGGCGTTCTGTTCGGCCACGGCGATCACTTCACCGGCGGCCTCGATCTCGCCGAGGTGGGACCGGTGATCGGGCAGGGCGGCCTCCCCTTCTCGCGGCCGGGGCGACGCGATCCGTGGCGCAAGGACGGCGTCTGGGCGACGCCGCTCGTCGCGGCGGTGCAGGGATGGACGATGACGCTCGCGATCGAGCTCCTGCTCGCCGCCGACATTCGCATTGCGGCGGCCGACGCGCGCTTCGCGCAGATGGAGATCAACCGCGGCATCTACGCCTTCGGCGGCGCCACGATCAGGCTCCCGCGGGAGGCGGGTTGGGGAAACGCAATGCGCTGGCTGCTCACCGGCGAGCCCTACGACGCCCAAGAGGCCTACCGCATCGGGCTCGTGCAGGAGGTCGTCGAGCCCGGGCGCCAGCTCGAGCGGGCGCTCGAGCTCGCGCAGGCGATCGCGACGAGATCCGCTCCGCTCGGCGTCAAGGCCACCCTCGCCTCCGCGCACCGCGCCCGGCTCGAGGGCGAGCAGGCGGCGTTCGCTCGGCTCGATGCCGACATGGCCGAGCTGTTCGCCACAGACGACGGGCGTGAGGGGCTGCAGTCCTTCATCGAGCGCCGCGAGGCGAAGTTCACGGGGCGCTGAGGGGGATAGGATCGGGTTGGTCGAACGCTTGGAGCGAAAGAGCCCGATGGGCGCGCGGGAGCCAGCTGATTCAGCAGCGCAGACGAAGAAGCCGACGATCGGCTTCGTGGGCCTCGGGCACATGGGCGGCAACATGGCCGCGCGCTATCTCGCGGCCGGGTACCCCGTGTACGGGTCCGCGAGAAGCAGAGATCGCGCCGGGTCACTCGTGGACGCGGGTCTCGTCTGGTGCGAGCACCCGCGCGAACTGGCCTCCGCGGTCGATTTTGTGTTCACCTCGATTCCCGATGACGCGACGCTTCGGGATGTCGCGTCCGGGCCCGAGGGGATCCTCGCGGGGCTCGAGCCGGGCGGGACCTGGGTCGACGTGAGCACCGTCAGTCCGCGCGTGAGCCGCGAGATCGCGGAGCGCGTGCGGGCGGCAGATGCGGACATGCTCGACGCGCCCGTTTCCGGGAGCGTCCCCCAGGTGCAGTCGGGAAGCCTGACCATCATGGTCGGTGGGAGCGAGGAGGCTTACCAACGCGTCGAGCCGCTGCTGCGCGAGCTGGGGAAACCAACCCGAATCGGCGACAACGGTCAGGGGCTCGTCCTCAAGCTCGCGATCAACATCAGCTTGGCGGTGCAGATGCTCGCATTCTCGGAGGGGATGCTGCTCGCCGAGCGCGACGGGGTGGGGGGCGCGCTCGCCGCCGAGGTGATGACGGAGTCGCCGATCGGCTCGGCGATGCTGAAGGCCCGCGCACCCCTCGTACTCGACCTCCCAGATGAGGCTTGGTTCGACGTCGGGCTGATGCACAAGGACATCCGCCTGGCTCTGGAGACGGCGGCCGAACTCCACCTGGAGCTGCCCTCGGCGCGCGCCGCCGAGAAGGTCCTCGCTCGGGCCACCGAACTCGGGTTCGAGAAGCGCGACATCGCGTCCGTCTTTCAGGTGCTCGCGCGCAACGGTCGCTAGACGCGCAAAACCCTCTCTCCACTTCCAATCTATACGCCATAGGGGGGCTTGATTCAAGCCCCCTGGTGTGCTGCATAATCGCGCGCCTCGCGCTGAGGTAAGTGAACACGAGTGGAGTCCAGCGGGCTCCAAGGAGTTGAGTGGATGGGCCGCTACGTGTTGGATTTCCAGGAGGTCGACGAGACCCAGGTGGCGGTCGTCGGCGGCAAGGGCGCACGCCTGGCGGAGCTTTCGCGGATCGAGGACATCCGCGTACCGGCCGGCTTTTGCGTGACCACCGAGGCGTTCCAGCGGATCATGGCCGAGGCGCCGTCGATCGGCGATCGGCTCGATCGGCTGTCGCGCCTGGAGCGGGCTGACCGGAAGGCGATCCGAGCGCTCAGCGCCGAGCTCCGCCGGACGATCGAGGGGGTCGCCATCCCCGACGATCTCGCGGCGGCGATCACGCGTTCGCTCGCCGGGCTCGGCGCGCAAGCCCCCTACGCCGTCCGATCGAGCGCGACCGCGGAAGACCTGCCGGAGGCGTCCTTCGCGGGCCAGCAGGACACCTACCTGAACGTCCTCGGGCCGGCGGCGATCCTCCGCCAGATCAGCCGCTGCTGGGCGTCGCTCTTCACCGAGCGGGCCGTCACCTACCGCCTGCAGAACGGCTTCGAGGACCGGAAGGTCCAGATGGCCGTCGTCGTACAGCGGATGGTCTTCCCGCGGGCGGCCGGGGTCCTGTTCACGGCCGACCCCTTCACCTCGAGTCGAAAGGTCGCGTGTGTGGAGGCGAGCTTCGGCCTCGGCGAGGCCCTCGTCTCGGGCGTGGTGAACGCGGACGTCTACAACGTGCGCGACGGCGAGGTCGTTGCCAAGACGATCGCCGCGAAGCAGCTCGCAATCGACGCCTCGCCGGCAGGCGGAACGGAGCAACGGGCGATCGATCCGCAGCTTCAGTACCAGCAAGCGCTAACCGATGCCCAGATCGTGCGGCTCGCGCAGCTGGGCCGCAGGATCGAGGGGCACTTTGGCCGTCCGCAGGACATCGAGTGGTGCCTCGTCGACGACTGCTTCCAGATCGTGCAGAGCCGGCCGATCACCGCGCTCTTTCCGATCCCCGCGGCCGCCGATCAAGAGAACCACGTCTATGTCTCCGTCGGTCATCAGCAGATGATGACCGACCCCATGAAGCCGCTCGGGCTCTCCTTCTGGCAGCTGACGACGCCGCGGCCGATGCGCGAGGCCGCCGGCAGGCTGTTCGTAGACGTCACGCGGCGCCTGGCTTCGCCGGCGACTCGCGCGGGCCTCCTGAACGTCCTCGGGAGATCCGACCCGCTGATCGGCGACGCGCTGCAGACGATCGTCGACCGCGGCGACTTCCTTCCGGCGCCCGAGGACGAGGGTCCCGGCGAGATGCTCGTTCCCCCAGCGCAGGCCCCGGTCGAGCCCGATCCGGCGATCGTCGCAGAGCTGATCGCGATCAGCGAGGCCTCGATCGCGGAGTGCAAGCGCCAGATTCGGACGAAGTCCGGACCGGCGCTCTTCGAGTTCATCCTCGCGGACATCGAGGAGCTGAAACGGGTCTTGTTCAATCCGCAGAGCCTGCAGCTGATCATGGCGGCGATGGAGGCCACCTGGTGGCTGGGCGAGCAGCTGCAGGCGTGGCTGGGTGAGAGGAACGCGGTCGACACCCTCACGCAGTCGGTTCCAAACAACGTCACATCTGAAATGGGGCTGGCGCTCCTGGACGTCGCAGACGTGATCCGCGCGCATCCCGACGTGGCGGCTTTTCTTCAGAACGCAGAGGACGAGAGCTTCCTCGACGACCTGGCCGCGCTCCCCGGCGGGAGGGAAGCGCGGAACGCGATCCAGGCCTATCTCGACAAGTACGGAATGCGCTGCGTCGGCGAGATCGACATCACGAAGCCCCGCTGGAGCGAGCGCCCCAGCGCGCTCTTGCCGGCAATCCTCGGCAACGTCAAGAACTTCGAGCCGGGCGCCGGCAGGCGGCGTTTCGAGCACGGGCGAGTGGAGGCTCAGAACAGGGAACAGGAGCTGCTGGCGCGCTTGCGCGCCTTGCCGGACGGGGACGAGAAGGCCGAAGAGGCGAAGCGGATGATCGATCGGGTCCGAACGTTCATCGGCTACCGGGAGTACCCGAAGTACGGCATGGTAAGCCGATACTTCGTCTACAAGCAAGCGCTGCTGGCAGAGGCCGAGCGCCTCGTGCAAGCCGACGTCGTTCGTGACCAGGAAGACGTCTTCTACCTCACGCTCCAGGAGCTCCACGACGTCGTACGCACGAGCCGAGTAGACGACGAGCTCGTTCGCGAACGCAAGGCCGCGTTCGAGTCCTTTGCAGCGCTGACTCCGCCGCGGGTGATCACGTCCGATGGCGAGGTCATCGCGGGTGCGTACCGACGCGAGGATGTCCCGGCCGGCGCGCTCGTCGGCTTACCCGTTTCGACCGGGACGATCGAGGGGCGCGCGCGTGTCGTCCTGGACATGGCGCAAGCCGATCTCGAACCGGGCGACATCCTCGTCACCGCCTACACCGACCCCAGCTGGACGCCGCTGTTCGTCACGATCGAGGGTCTCGTGACGGAGGTCGGAGGCCTGATGACCCATGGCGCGGTGATCGCTCGGGAGTACGGCTTGCCGGCCGTCGTGGGGGTGGAGCACGCAACGCGCCTGATCGGAGATGGACAGCGGATCCGCGTCCACGGAACGGACGGGTACGTCGAGATCATTGACTGAAACGACGCTCAGCCGAGCCTGAAACGTCGTGCGGGTCTGCTGTTGGCGCGCCCACTCCGCCCGGCTACCTGCGCGATCGCGTTGATCGCCGCCGCGGCGAGCACCGACGCGGCAATACGGTTTCCGAGACGCTCCGCACGTGACACGAGCGGCTCGATGTCGGCGGCGCGCAGGTGAAGATCGAACCCCCCGTCCTCGAGAACGCCCGCAGCCTGGTGCGCGAGCTCCGGCAGGTCGCCGATCAGCTCGGCCACGTCCAAGCCGGCGTTCTGCACGCGCCGCAGGAGCCCTGGCCCGGTCACGGCCGCGAAGAGGTGCCGCCGTGCATAGGGGGCAAGCGCCTCGACGAGGCGGAAGCCGGGGTCGAGCTGCTCCACGATCCCCTCCGCGAGCAGGATCGTGCGCAGAAGCAACGACAGGTCGCGCGGGATGCGTAGGCGATTGCGGCGCGCGACCTCGAGCATCGCGCGGATCGGCCCACCGAGCCCGAGCTCGCCGACGCTGCGGCCGGCGTAGCTGTCGATCAGCGACGCGAGGTCGTCGCGCAGGGCTTGCCGGTCGACCGGTCCGCTGGATGCGCGAAGCGCGATCAGCGCCGTGGCGAGCCGCTCGGGGTCGCGACGCTCGAGCGCGACCAAGGCGCGGCGGAGATTCGTGCGAAGGCCTTCCTCCAAACTGCCGACGATCCCGAAGTCGATCAGCGCCAGCGTGCCGCCGGCTTCGACGAAGAAGTTCCCCGGATGCGGGTCGCCGTGGAAGAACCCGTCGACGAACACCATCTGTCCCATCGTCGACGCGGCGCCCTCGGCGAGCTCGTGCCGGTCGATACCGGCCGCGTCCAACGACGGGGAGTCGGTCACCTTGACGCCGCCAACCCGCTCGAGCGTGATCACCCTGGACGTCGTGAGCTCCCAGAAGACGCGCGGGATGCGCACGTCCTTCGCAGCGGAGAAGTTCGTCGCGAAGCGCTCCGCGTTGCACGCCTCGCGGATGTAATCGAGCTGACCCCGCAGCTCGCCCGCGAACTCCTGCGCCAGGCCGATCACGTCGAGCGCGGCGGCCGACGCCCAGCGCCTGCTGGCGCGCGCGGCCAGGTTGCTGAGTATCTCGAGGTCGCGCTCGATCAGCTCGACGACCCCGGGTCTGCGCACCTTCACCACGACGCTGGTCCCGTCGTGAAGAACGGCGGCGTGCGCCTCTCCCACCGAGCCGGCCGCGAGCGGCTGCTCATCGAACTCGGCGAAGGACCCGGCGACCCCGCCCGCCAGCTCGCTCTCGACGGTCTCACTGATCGCGGCGGCCGGAGCCGGCGGGGCGGCGTCCTGCAGCCGCTCCAGCTCGCGCCGATACTCCTCCGACAGCAGGTCGGCACGCGTGGAGAGGAGCTGCCCCAGCTTGATGAACGTCGGCCCAAGCTCCTCCAGGGCGAGACGGAGCTCTCGCGCGGGGATCGCTCGCTCGCTCGGCTTGTCGTGATGCAGGGCCGAGACCGCCCGGTCCAAGCCCAAGGCGTGCGCGAGGAACACGAGTCCGTGCCGGGCGAGCACGTGCGCGATCTCCCGCTCGCGCCCAAGCCTGCCCGTGTGACCCGCTCGCGCGCTCTCGCGCGAGCTCGCGCGCGCGGTCTTTGTTGCCTGATTGTCAGCCGACTCGCTCATCGAGATCTCCTGACGCGCTCGGCCCGAGCTTATCTGCCCGCGACGGGCGTTTCGCTCGCGCTCGCGCGCACGCATGCGGCGAGATGACTCTGCAGTCGCGCGATCAGACGCTTGCGCTCCTCGAGCTCGCGGGGCTCGGCGCGCTCGTTTTCCAACCGCCGGAGCTCCGCTACCTGTGCGCGGACGTTGGCGAGAAGTCGCTCGATGGTCCGTCCATCGGTCATGCGGTCGCTCGGGTGTCGGCCGATGCCTCAGCTGTCAGATCCGGACTGCTCACGGACACAATCGTGCCGCGACGAGCGCGCGATCGAATCCCTGAGTTCCCTAGTCTGCGACCGCAGTTTGTCGTCCGCAGTCAAGGGTGGCCCTATCTGCTCGCGACAGCCAGGTCGATCGCGTCGGGGAGGCGAACGGGAGCCCGAAGGCGACGTCGTCGTCTCGGGTGACGGCAAAGATGCGAGCGCGCTCAGACATCACGCGGCCGCACGCGAGCCCGCCGGCCGCGCGCCCTGGCGCCAAGCATATGCCTCGTGGAGCGGCGATCCCTCGCGCCACGCGACGCGCTCCTCGGCCCGGCGGATGTCCGGCGCCCTACGGCAGTCGGTCGACGAGCTGCGTCCGCGACCTCACGCCGAGCTTGCGGAACACCTTGCGTAGGTGGTACTCGACGGTGCTTCGGCTGATGAAGAGCTGCGCGGCGATTTCTGGATTTGTGTGTCCATTGGCAGCAAGGCGCGCGATCTCGGTCTCCTGCGGCGTGAGTTCGTCGCGCGTGTCAACGGTCCGTTTGCGGGCACGCTCGCCGGTCGCCAGCAGCTCGCGTTCGGCGCGGCGCGCGAACGCCTCGGTGCCCATGCTCGTGAACGCCTCGAGCGCGGTGCGCAGATGCCTTCGGGCGTCGAGGCGGCGCCGTTCGCGGCGCAGCCACTCCCCGTAGAGAAGGTGGGTACGGCCGAGCTCGACTCGCACATGGGGATCAGACAGGTGCGCGATCGACTCGCGGTAGTGGCCGTCCGCGACCTCGCCGTCGCTCGACAGCGCGCGCACACGCGCTTCGATTCCACTGGCCCATTCGGAGCTGATCGCGCCGGTACGCTGCGAGAGCCACTCCAGCGCGGACGCGAGCAGCGCGCGGTCACCGGTCCTGGATGCAGCTTCGGCCAGCTCGGGCACCAGATACGCGCCATATCCGATCGGATCGGGCTGGAACGCCTCCCAGGCGGCATCGCGCGCGGCGTCGTGTCGGCCGAGGCCGTTGTAGAGCACGGCTCTCGCGTAGTTGGTGGACGTCCATCCCCGTGCCGCAGCTTCCTCCGACGCTGCTTCGATCAACTCAGACGCTCGCGCCTCGTCGCCGCGCCAGGCAGCGAGCATCATCGAGGCGTTCGCGAGCGGCGGGTTTCCGGTCGCCTCGGCGATCAAGCGGGCTTCGTCGATCATCGACTGCGCGGCGCTCAACTCGCCGGCGAGGATGTCGGTCCTCGCCATGAAGCTGAGCGCGAACTGCAGCTGCATGAGCGCGCCGATCTCGCGCGCGAACTGCGCCTGACGGCTCACGAGCGTCCGGCACGCTGCCGCGTCCCACAGCTCGGCGGCTAGGAGCCCGCTCATCCTCCCGGTGGCCAGGAACATCCAGCGGCGGACCTCGTCGCGCCGCGGATCCAGCGCAAGGAGCAGCCCGAGCGCTCGCTGCATCACCGGCGCAGCCGCCGCATACCCGTCGGTCAGGAGGAGCGCGAACGCGTCGAGCATGACGTCGACCGCGCGCGGCGGATCAGGAGCTGGCGGCGCCGCGCGAGCGGCCTGCGCCGCTTCGACGACGCCACCGGGGGGCTCGATGTCGTGCACCATCGCCGGCCCGAGCAGCTCGAGGTAGGTCTCGCGCGCAAGCTGCGGGTCCAAATGCCCAAGACGCCGCGCCGCACCGAGGAGCAGCCGACCGGCGTCCGCGCCGCGTTTCTGCTCCAGGGCGAGCTGGCCGCCGAGGAGTTCCACGTGCGCGCGCCCGAGCTCGTCGAGCGCGCCTGCGTCGATCGCCGAGAGCAACCCGAGCGCCGCGTCCAACGCGCCCGCATCACGCTTCGCGCGGGCGGCCGCGAGCAGCCGCTGCGCTCGGCGCGCAGGCTCGGGTGTGAGCGCGGCGGCGCGCTCGAGGAACGCGGCGCCGGCCGCGAGTCCGCCGCGTGCCTGCGCCCGCCCGGCGGAGCGCTCGAGCTCTGCGGCAACGTCCTCGTCGGGCATCGATGCCGCCTGCGCCCGGTGCCACGCGCGGCGATCCGGGTCGATCCCCGGATCGGTTGCCTGCGCCAGCGCTCGGTGGACGGCGCGGCGCTCCTTTAGCCCAGCTGCGCGATACACGGCCGAGCGAACCAGTGGATGGCGGAAGACCACTCGGGCACCAAGCTCCAAGAGTCCTTCCGCTTCGACGGCTTCCACAACCGACTCGGGGATTCCGAGCCGCCGGGCCGCGCGCCAAATGAGCGCGGTGTCGCCGACTGGATCGGCCGCCGCCACGAGCAGCAAGCGCCGCGCATCGCCGGGAAGGCGGGCGAGCCGGCGCATGAAGCTCTCCTCGATGCTTGTCGACAACGGCACCGCCGCCGGTAGCCCGAACCCGCCTGCGAGCTCTCCGGGCGTCAGTCCGCGCGGCAGCTCCAACAGAGCTAGCGGATTGCCGTGCGTCTCCAGGACGATCCGATCAAGCACCCGCTCGTCCACCGGAGCGGGCAAGACCGACTGCAACAGCGTGCGGGCATCGCGCCGCCCCAGCGGCTCGACGCGAAGCTCGGGCAATCCGCCGAGTGCGTCGCCGAGCGCTCGCGTCGCGAGCACGAGCGCGATCTTCTCCGCCCGTAGGCGGCGCGCCACGAACGCGAGCGCTCGCGCTGACGCACGATCGAGCCACTGCGCGTCATCGACGACACACAGAAGCGGGCGCTCGTCCGAGGCCTCAGAGAGCAGTCCGAGGGCCGCCAGTCCGACCAGGAACGGACTCGGAGCCGGTCCGGCGCTCAGCCCGAAGGCGACGCTGAGCGCGTCGCGCTGGGGATCCGGCAGACGCTGCGATCGGTCGAGGACCGGCGAGCACAGCTGTTGCAGCGCCGCGAACGGCAGCTCTATCTCCCCCTCGACCCCGACGGTCCGCAGGACGCGGAACGACTGCGCCTCCTCGACCGTCCACTCGAGCAGCGCCGTCTTGCCGACGCCTGGCTCTCCATGCACCACCAAGACCCCGCCGTCGCTGTCGAGCGCAGCGTCGAGCATGCGGCGGAGCACCTCGCGCTCGCGCTGTCGGCCGAGCAGTTGGGCTCCCGGCGGCCTCGAGGAGGCTCGAACGTACGGCGGCGAACCCATCTTCAGCGAAAGCATGACTAAACGACGATCCTCGGGCGCGAACGCCGACGGCGCGTCGTGTCTCGCCCAGGCGCATCGCTGAGGGCCGACACTACGTCGCGGACTAAGGCGTTCAAGGATGCGACCGCCGGCTCGTCGTTTCACGATCGCGTCCATGAACCCACCGGACACGACAACCGAGGCACACGCCAACACCCGCCCGAGCACCGCCGAGGATCTGCCCGACTACGCGCCGGTCCCCGCGCCGGCGCGCGGCCCTGCCCTCAACGAGCAGGGCTACTACGTCGGGCGGGTGGAGAGGAACCTCTACTGGGTTACCGATGGGACCTACCAATCGGCATTCCTGACCACGTCGGGCGGCGTCGTCCTGCTCGACGCGCCGCCCACGATCGGTCACAACATCCAGCGGGCCGTCGATGAGATTGCCTCCGCCACCGGCGTCAGCAACAAGGTGACGCACCTCATCTACTCGCACCACCACGCCGACCATGCGGGCGCGTCGTCGCTGTTCGGCAAGGACGTCGCCCGGATCGGGCACGAGGACACCCGCAAGCTCCTGCTACGCGACGACGACCCCGCGAGGCCGGCACCGGAGGAGACGTTCGGCGACCGCCGCACGCTCGAAATAGGCGGCGAGCGAATCGAGCTGGCGTGGCACGGCACCAACCATTCGCCCGACAACATCTTCATCCACCTGCCCGACCACGACACGCTGATGCTCGTCGACATCGTCAATCCGGGGTGGGCGCCGGTGTACCAGAGCAACCTCACCGAGGATGTGGTGGGCTACATCGAGGCTCCCGCCACCGCGCTCACCTACCCGTGGAAGCACTTCATCGGCGGGCACATGGGCCGGCTCGGCGCGCGCGAGGACATCGCCCTGCACCAGCGGTACATGGCCGACATCGCCTCGAGCTCGCGCACGGCGCTGGACTCCGTCGATCCAACGCCTTACTTCGTGAAGTACGGCGAGAACACGTGGGCCGCGGTCAGGGGCTACCTCGACGCGGTCGCCGCAGCCGCCGCGACACCCGTGATCGAGAAGTACACCGGTGTGCTCGCGGCCGCCGATGTGTTCACGGCGAGCACGACGTTCCACGTGATGCAGTCGATCCGCCTCGACCTGGGCTACGCCTCACAGGTTCACCCCTGAGCATTGAACCGTCACACCGATAGCCGCACTCATCACCGACCCACGCGGCGACTCGCGTCACCAGAAACCAAGTGAAGGAGGAAGACGATGGCGACGGAGGCCGTTGCACCAGCTAGCTCGACTGGCCGCCTGCGCGTCAACGCCAACGCCGTGCTGGCGGTCGTCGCGGCCGCCCAGTTCATGGTCATCCTCGATACAACCGTCGTCAACGTCGCGCTACCGACGATCAAGGTTGATCTCGGGTTCTCAGAGCAAAGCCTGTCCTGGGTTCTGAACGCCTATGCGCTCGTGTTTGGCGGCTTTCTGTTGCTCGGCGGGCGAGCGGCCGACCGCCTCGGCCGTCGCCGCCTGTTCGTGGCCGGCATCACCCTCTTCTCGGGCGCGTCCCTGGTATGCGGCCTCGCTCAGTCGGAAGCCATGTTGCTGGCGTCTCGCGCCGCACAGGGCCTCGGCGGCGCGCTGGTATCCCCGGCGGCCTTGTCGATCGTCCTTACGACGTTCGCGGAGGGTCCCGAACGCAACCGCGCGCTCGCGATTTGGGGTGCGATCGCGGGGGCGGGCGGTGCTGCCGGAGTGCTGCTCGGAGGCATCATCGTGCAAGCGATCAGCTGGCGATGGGTCTTCTTCATAAACGTTCCGATCGGGGCCGCAGCCCTGATCCTGACTCCGCGGATCATCCCTGAAAGCCGCTCGCAGGCGGCGGCGCAGGGCGGGTACGACGTCGCAGGGGCGATCGCGATCACACTCGGGACGCTCGGCCTCGTGTTCACCTTGATCAAGGCAGAGAGCTGGGGATGGGGCTCGGGCAAGACGATCGCGGGGTTCGCCGTCGCTGCCGCGCTCATCGTGGCGTTCTTGGTGATCGAGCAGCGCCAGCGGGACCCGCTCGTTCCGCTGCGGATCTTCTCGAACCGCAGCCTCAGCGCGGCTGATGTGACGATGCTGCTGGTCGCGGCGGCGTTGTTCGGGATGTTCTACTTCGCCACGCTCTACCTCCAGCAGGTCCTCCACTTCAGTGCGCTGAAGACGGGGGTGTCCTACCTGCCCTTCAGCATCGCCCTGATCGCATCCTCCGGCGCCGCCTCGCGCTTCGTCGACCGCTTCACTCCCAAGCCCGTGCTGGTCAGCGGTGTGATCATCAGTACGGCAGGGTTTATCGTGCTCACGCGCGTGTCTGGACACGGCGACTACCTGAGCCACGTGCTCCCGGCGATGGTGATCCTTGGGATCGGGCTCGGGTTGTCGTTCGTCCCGATCGCGATCGCTTCCACCACTGGCGTCGCGCCCCAGGACTCCGGGCTCGCCTCGGGCCTGCTCAACACGACGCAGCAGGTCGGCGGATCGCTCGGGCTGGCAATCCTCTCGACCGTCTCGACGACCCGCATAACCCACTCGCTGCACGGCGGCGCGTCGCTTTCGGCCGCGCTCACGCACGGGTTCAAGGGCGGGTTCATCGTGGCCGCGATCATCTGCGCGGCCGCAGCCGTGGTTGCGCTTGCGCTCTTGCCTGCGCGCAAACGCGAGGTCGAGAACGCAGAAGTCGAGACGATCACGCTCTCGTTCGCGCGCTGCCCCGGTGCCCCCTACTGTGGCGCCCTCACTCGCCTCGTCCTCTTCGGTCGGCGAATCCGGGGCCACGCCGCGCGGGTTGGGACGAGGGGCTGATGCCGGCGGCCCTGGTGATCGGCGCGCGCAACCTGGGCTTCGCGATCATCGAGAGACTGCTCGCGGACGGCTGGGATGTGGCGGGCGGCGCCGTCTCGGCCGAGACGCTCGATCGGATTCGCGGCGCCGGAGCGCCTCCGATCGAGATGGACGTCACCGACCAAGCCTCGGTCCTCGCCGCCCTCGAGGACGTCGGCGCTCGCTTCGGCAGGGTCGACCTGGTCGTCAATGCCGCCTCGCCCTACGCCGCCGGCGGCGGAGGGCCGTTCGGGGGCGGGCAGCTGGCGGAAAGCGATCCGGACAGCTTCGAGCGCTGGACGACCAGGCCCGCCCGCGGGGCGTACGCTGCCCTGAGTGCCTCGGCGCGCTTCCTGCGCGCGCAGGGCGGCCCGGCGACCGTGGTCCAGGTAACCGGCGGGTCGGCCCGCCGGGCGATGCCCGGACGCGGCCTTTGGGCGGCGGGCGCGTTCGCCGTCCGCGCGCTCACGCAAGCGGCCGCCCTGGAGCTTCGCCGGGAGGAAATCCACGTCGCGCTCCTGGTCATCGACGCCGGCATCGACCGCTCCGGGCAGGGCGACGCGCGCTCCGCCGACCAGCCGAGCCTCGCCGACGCGGTCGCCTACCTGGCGAGTCAGAGTCCCCGGGCGATGACCCACGAGCTCCAGGTGACACCCGCGCTCGACAAGTGGACGCCTTAGCGGCGTTCGCCTACGCGCGCACGGCCTCGCTCGTGCTCGCCCGCACCGAGTTCGCCGCCGCGCGGATAGCGTCCAGGACGACGTCCGGGTGCGAGAGCATCGGGACGTGGCTGCTGTCGACCGCATATACGCTGGCGCCCATACGCTCCGAGACGAAGTGTTGTAGCTCGGGGTTGACGGTGCGATCGTTGTTTCCCAGAACGTAGAAGCTCGGCTTCGACTTCCAAGCGGCACCCGGAACCTTCTGTTCGAACAGGTCTGGAGTGGGGACGCCCTGCGTCGCCCAGACGAGCTGCTGCTCTTCCGGTGAGAGGTCTCCCGCGAAGCACGCGATGCCGTCCGGCAGCAGCCAGATGCGCCCCTCGGCGACCTCGATGTATTTGAAAACGTCTGTTTGCGGAAACCGCGCCTGGAGACTGGCGGCCGTTTCGTCTTCGTCGGGAGCGAGCGCGCAGATGTATACGAGGGCGGCTACGCGATCGTCGGTCCCCGCGGCGGTGATGATGGTTCCGCCCTGGGAATGGCCAACGAGTACCGCGGGGCTGCTCACCCTCCCCAGCGCTCGCCGCACGGCGGCGACGTCGTCCTCGAGCGTGTCGAGGCTGTTCTGGGCAGACACCACTTCGTGACCCTCGGCTTGGAGCGTCGGGATCAGCTTTCTGTAGCACGACCCGTCGGCCCACAGCCCGTGCGCGAACACGACGCTGGGCTTCGTCTGCGTGGACATAGTCATCCTTTCTGTAGAACCGGTGCGATCGAGCAGGAGCCTGACTCCCAGCGTCCGCGTTCTCTTGAGTCGTGCGACTGCTTCTCGCGGGGGTCATCGCACGGCGGCGCTCGAGGAGAGCAGTACCATCGGCACCTCGACGCGCAGCGCCTCCAGGAGCGCCGCGAGTTTCCTGTCGAGCTCAACCCCGACGGCTGAGACCGCTGGGATTCCGAAGCTGGCGAACTGCGTGCTCGGCTGGTCGACGGTGAACCACGCGCGCGTGTGTCCGTCTTCCCATATGACCGTGCGCAGCGGTGCGTAAAGCATCGCGCGGGGATCGTGGCGAAACATCTGCTCCGCGATGGTGACGTTGCCCATGAGGTACGCGACGCAGTCGGCCTCGTCGCTCGCGAGCTGCATCACGCCGCGGACGTCGTTGCGCCAGTAGCTGAGAAATCCGTACGGGGCCAACTCGGCGTGCGCATCAATCACTTCGGGCCAACTCGCTCCGCATTGCACTAGCGCGGCGATCTTCTCGATCGGATTCGCGGGCACGGCCTGCTCGTAGAGCTGCTGGAACTGGCGGACACCCGGGACCTCGACGGTCAGCCTTCTCGCGGTGTACGTCTCATCGTTCGTTGCCACCGGGGGACCGTAGGTCTAACGGGCACCAGTCGCTTCAGTCACGCGACTGTGTGCGCGTATGCTCGGCGGATGAGCGTGTCGAGCGCGCTAGACGCGACGAGCGAGCTGATCGGGCGCGCCGACGAGCTTGCACGGGTCAACGCGCTTCTGGACCGCGTCCGTGACCGCGGCGGAGCGCTGGTGATCAGCGGAGAGCCCGGAATCGGAAAGTCGGCGTTGCTCGGCAGCGCACGCAGGCGTGCGAGCTCTTTGGGGGCCCGCACCCTCGCGACCGCGGGCGTCGAGTCCGAGTCAGAGCTCGCCTTTGCGGGACTGCACCAGCTCCTCGGGCCGACCGGCAGCCACCTCGAGAGGCTTCCGCATCCCCAACGACAAGCGCTCGACGCAGCATTCGGCGTGAACGACCTGCTCGAGCCAGATCCGTTCCGCGTCGCCCTTGCCGCCTACCGGCTCGTTTCCGACGCGGCGGACTCGAGCCCGCTGCTGTTGATCGCGGACGACGCGCAGTGGCTCGACCGTTCGAGCCTCGACGTGCTCGCCTTCATCGCACGGCGGCTGGACAACGAGCCGGTGGTGTTCATGGCCGCCGTTCGCGACGGGTATTCGACAGCGCTCGAGGAGGCCGGGTTGCCGGTGCTCGAGCTGGGGCGTCTGTCCGCATCGGATTCCGAGAAGCTGCTCGACCGCGTGGCGTCGGGAGCGTCGCCGCAGGTGCGCGGCCGCGTGCTGGCCGAGGCCGCCGGCAATCCGCTCGGACTCGTGGAGCTCGCGCGCGCCGGGCCACCGGACGGCGAGGAGATCGAACTGCTGTCGCCCACGCCCGGGGCGCTGACCGCGCGCCTGCAACGCGCGTTCGGGACGCGCCTGGACGGGCTGGGTGAGGACACGCGCCTTGTTCTGCTCGCCGCCGCGCTCGACGGCAGGGCCTCGATCGCCGAACTCCTGTCGGCGGCCACGCGCGTCGCCGGAGGAGAGGTCGCGCTTTCTGCTCTGGATAGCGCGGCCGAACGCGGCCTCGCGCAGGCGCAGGGATCCGAGGTGCGCTTTCAGCATCCCCTGATCCGCTCGGCCGTGCAGAGCGCGGCGCCTCCGGCTCAGCGGCTGTCGATGTACGCGGCTTTGGCTGAGGTCGTGCGCGACCCCGAGCGCCGGCTGTGGCACCGCGCCGCGTGCGCCGTGAGCCACGACGACGAGGTTGCGTCGGCGTTGGACGAGCACGCGCAGATCGCGCGCCGGCGCGGCGCAGTCATGGTCGCCGCGGCGGCACTCGAGCGCGCGGCGATGCTCACGGCCGATCCGCACCGGAGGGGCGAGCGGCTCGTGCGCGCAGCCGAGCTCGTATACGACCTCGGGCGAGTCGACATTGTGAGTCGGCTGCTGAGGGAGGCGGAGGCGCTCGAGCTGGGCCCGCTCGAGGCGGCCCGCATGGCCTGGTTGCAGCAGATGGTCAGCGGTGACGTCTGGTTCGAGACCGGGGCCGCAAAGACGTTCGTCACGATCGCGCAAGAGCTGCTCGCCGGCGGCGATCCGGATGCGGCGTTGCGATCGCTGGTGCCGATCGCGCATCGCTGCTGGTGGACACGGTCCCGCGCCCGGACGCGGCGGTACATCGTCGATGCGGCTGAAGGCATCGGCTTCCCCGACGAGGACCCGCGGCTGCTGGTCGTCATCGCGCTCGCCGATCCGGAGGCGACGGCGCCGTCCGTGCGCCGCCAACTGGCCCACTCGCGGCTTGCGGAGCTGACCGATCCGATCGCCGCGATGTATGTGGGGATCGCCGCCGAGAAGGCGGGCGACTTCGCGGCCGGGTCGCGGTTCCTCGAGCGCGCGGTCGAGCGACTGCGCGAGCAGGGCAGGTTCGGCGTGCTCACCCAGGCGCTCGTCCACTACGCATGGGCTTCCACATACGCGGGCGATTGGAAAACTGCCGAGCTGGCGGGCGCCGAGGCGGCTGCTCTCGCGCGCGAAACTCGCCAGCCTCAGTTCGGACTCACCGCACAGCTCCTCGGCGCGCTGGCGGCTGCGCTGCGCGACAGCAAGACGGATCTCGACGCGATGCTCGCCGGCACGGAACGAGCGCTGACGGCGACGAACGGGGGGGCGCTGCTCGCACCCGCGCACCTTGCCCGGGCGGCGGCGGCTCTCGGCCAGGGACGGCACGACGACGCGTTCCGCGCGCTGTGGCCCGTGTTCGACGAGGACGACCCGGCGTATCACCGCTTCATGCGCTGGCCCGCCGTGCTGGACCTCGTCGAGGCCGGCGCTCGCGGTGAGCACGCAACCCGCGTGATGGAGGTTATGCGCGAGCTCGAGCAAATCGCGCTCCGCAGCGAGCCCCCGATCCTGCGCGCCGGCCTGGCGTGCGCGCGACCATTGCTGAGCGACGACGATCATGCCGAGGCGCACTTCGTGGCGGCGCTCGGCGAAGAGTCGCGGAGCTATCCGTTCCTGCGTGCGCGGACGCTGTTCTCTTTCGGTCGCTGGCTGCGCCGGCAGCGCAGAAGCGCGGACTCACGTGCACCCCTGCGCGACGCGATCACCCTGTTCGACGCTTTGGGTGCCACGAGTTGGGGTGAGCGTGCGCGCCAAGAGCTGCGCGCCACCGGCGAGAAGATCGGGCCCCGCACACCCGATGCTCGCGACCGGCTCACCGCGCAGGAGTTGCAGATCGCCCAGCTGGCCGCGGCGGGTCTGTCGAATCGCGAGATCGGCGAGCGCCTGTTCCTCTCCCACCGAACCATTGGATCGCACCTCTATCGGATCTTCCCAAAGCTGGGGATCACCGCCAGGTCACAGCTGCCTGCGGCCCTCGAGCCCGCTACGACGATGCAGCCGCCTCATTCACCCTTTGGAGCACCCGGCGCTCGCGCCGGTGGCTAAGTCCGGGAGCCCTACACCTCCACAGGCGAGCCTCGTCTGCGAGCCTTGTCGAGATACATCGCGGCGTCCGCATGCCTGACCATTTCGCTCACGGTGGAGCCGTCGTCGGGGCACACGCCCCCGCCGATGCTCGCGCCGAGCGAGACCGCGACGTCACCCAGCATGAACGGCTCAAGGAACGCAGCGCGGACCCGGGCCTCGGCCGCGTGGACCTGGGCCGGGTCGGTCACGTTCGCGAGGATGATCGCGAACTCGTCTCCACCGAGCCGCGCGACGCCGTCGCCTGCGCGAGCCGTCGCCTCCAGCCGGAGCGCCACTTTTCGCAGCAGCTCGTCGCCGAGCTCGTGGCCGTGGGCGTCGTTCACCTGCTTGAAGTCGTCGAGGTCGACGAACAGGAGACCCACGTGCGCCTTCGCGGGCGTTGCGTAGTCCAGCGCCGTATCGATGTGCTCGCGAAAGCCGACTCGATTGAGCAGGCCGGTCAGCGCGTCATGACTGGCTTTGTGACTCAGTTTGTCGACGAGCTGCCCGTTCTGCATCGCGGTGGCGGCCAGCGCTGCGACTCCCGTGAGCTGTTTGAGGAGGTCGGCATCGAGGCGCAGGCGTTCGGGGCGCTCGGTCACTGACACCGTGAGAACTCCTAGAAACACTTCGTGCGAGACGATCGGCACAACCGCCAGCGCGACCACGCCGAGTCTCGTCATCAGCTCGCGCAGGAAGGCGTCGTCCGTCCGATCGTCGAACAGCTTCGGTTGCGGCACGGCGATCATTTCGCGCAGATGCGGCGTGTCGTCTGCGGATATCGCCTGTGTCCGCAGGTACTCGTCCTGCTCTGGTGTGCGTCCCGACATCGCCGCGGACCTCAGGTTCTGTTCCAGGTAATCCCACAACCACACACCCACCCGGTCGCAGTCGACGACTTCCGGCACCAGCGCCACCAGACGCTCCGCGATCTCCGTGCTGGTTCCGGCCTGGGCCACGGCCTGCGAGAGCGACAGCAGTGAGCTGACCTGTTCGTGGCGACGCGTGGACTGCTCGAGCGCGACCGACATATCGAGCACGGCGGCGGCGTGCTTGGCATACAGACCGAGCAGCTCACGATCCTGCGGAAAGAACTCGACCGTGCCGGGATAACGCGCGATGAGCTGTCCGTACTGGCGTCTCGCCGAGGCGACCTCGACCACCAGCGTGGAGTCGCCGACCGCGGCCTGTCGTGCCAGGGTCGAGGCCGCAAGATCCTGGGCCGCTCGCTCGTCCATGCCATGGCTGTACACCTGCAACTCGGCCGACGGGTCGGTGCGCACGGCCAGGATGTGGCTCGGGGTGCGGACGGCGTCTGCGGCGCGCTCGACGATGCGACGCAGGACCGTGTCGAGGTCCTCGGCCGAGACCAGGTCGCCGACGGTCGCATATGCGCCGCGCAGGCGCTCGGACATCGCTACCAGCTGCGCCTCCAGCGATGTCACGCGTCGCTGGGGGTCGGCCGCGACCGCGGCCAGCTCCGCGTCCCAGGTGACGGTGTACAAACAGTGCTGATCGCCGCGTGCCTGGCATTCACTCTCCTCCACGTGCGCGAGGGGAAGCCCGAACAAGATCGGCGTCCCGGCGAGCAGCCCGGTGGTCCAGTCGCAGTGGATCTGCTGCCGACTGAAGCCCTGGCGAGCACATGCCTGCAACACGCCGCGTCCGGGGACCGCTTCGATCGCCTCCATCTCCGTCACGGCGCTGAGCCGCGGCGCGGTCTGTGCGATCGCCTTGAACACCGCCTCCGTCGAGCCGAGCGAGCGAAGCACCGTGGCGACTTGCGTCCCCGCGTGCTGGCGAAGCGTGTTCTCGCCGACGCGCCGGGCGAACAGCGGATCGCCGGTCTGCTCAACGCCAGCCTCGAGCAGTGAGGTCGCCTCACCCAGCGATATCCAGTTGTCGACGTTTTCGAGATACGTCGGCTTGCGCCTGACGTGAGCCCGCGCGAGTAGCTCCGCGACCGCCGTCTCGCCACCTTCGCTGCGTATCAGCCGCAGGAGGACGCTCGCCATCGAGCAGGCGATATCGCGATCCGCGTCCTGCGGAGGTTGTACCTGCTTCGCAGCGCACCCAGCCCTCGACGCCATGGGAGTATGGTCGGCCGAAACTGCGCCCGCTTGAAGCTATCTCTGCTTGATTAGACGCCTGCTCGACCTCCAGGTGCGCAGGAATTCTGTACGCGCTTATCGGTCTTTAGGCCGACGTCCGGCCGTTTCACTGAGCCCTGGTCGTCGGCCCCTGCCCGCGCCGGCGCGGCAGCCATCCCCTGCCCCAACGCGAGTTGGGGCGCCCCGGGAGGACGAGCAGCACGATCAGCAGTCCCACCACCGAGAGCAGCAGGCCGAAGGTCAAGCCCACGCGCTCGCCGTAACCCTTGTAGTCCGACAGCCACGAGGCGATCGCCGCGGACAGCAGCCAGGCGAACAGCAGGTAGAGCGCCTTCGCTCCGATGAGCGCGAGGACGATCATGCGCCGAGGTACGCCCTCTGTACCTGGGGGTCGTCGCGCAGGCTGCGCGTGTCCTGTGCGAGGGCGACGCGACCGGTCTCGAGCACATAGCCACGCTCGGCCGCCTCGAGCGCGTAGTTCGCGTTTTGCTCGACGAGCAGGATTGCGACGCCGCCGCGGTTGATCTCGCCGATCGTCTCGTAGATTCGCTCGATCAGGACCGGCGCGATCCCCAGCGAAGGCTCGTCGAGCATCAACAGCCGGGGCCGCGCCATCAGCGCTCGGCCGATCGCGAGCATCTGCTGCTCGCCTCCCGACATCGTCCCCGCCTTCTGTCGCTCGCGCTCCTGCAGTCGCGGAAACAATGCGTACACGCGTTCGAAGTCCTCCGAGACGTCCGCGCCACGGCGCAGGTGGGCGCCCAGCTCGAGGTTCTCGCGCACCGTCATGCGCGGGAAGCAGTGGCGACCCTCGGGTGCAAGCGCGATTCCGTGCCCGACGACCTGGTGCGCGGGCACGCGCGTGATCTCGCTGCCCGCAAATGCGACCCTCCCCGAGCTCGCCGGTGTCAGCCCCGAGATCGAGCGCAAGGTCGTCGACTTGCCCGCGCCGTTGGCGCCTATGAGCGTCACGATCTCGCCCTCCGCGACCGTCAGCGAGACGCCCTTCAGCGCTTCGATCGTCCCGTAGTGCGTGCGGATGTCCTCGACTTCGAGCAGCGGCATCACGCGCGCCTGCCCAGGTATGCCTCGATCACGCGCTCGTTCGAGCGCACCTCTGCCGGCGAGCCCTCCGCGATCTTGTTGCCGTGGTCGACCACGGTGATGCGCTCGGAGACGCCCATCACGACGCGCATGTCGTGCTCGATGAGCAGGATCGTGAGGCTGAGCTCGTCGCGCAGCTTGCGCATGAAGTCCGTGAGAGCGTCGGACTCGCGCGGGTTCATGCCCGCGGTCGGCTCGTCGAGGAGCAGCAGGGTCGGATCCGACGCGAGCGCGCGCGCGATCTCGACGCGGCGCTGGTCGCCGTAGGAGAGGTTGCGCGCGAGCTGATCGAAGTAGCTCTCGCGCACGCCGACGTAGGCGAGCTGCTCGCGCGCGCGCTCGCGCACCTCGCGCTCCTCCCTGCGCACCCACGGCGCCCGCACGATCGAGCCGAACAGCCCCGCACGCATCCGCGAGTGGCGGCCGATCATCACGTTCTCGAGCGCGCTCATCGCGCCGAACAGGCGGATGTTCTGGAAGGTGCGCGCGAGCCCGAGGCTCGTGATCACATCCGGACGCTTGCGCGTGATATCGCGCCCGGCGAAGAAGATCCGCCCCGACGTCGGCTTGTACAGCCCGGTGAGCATGTTGAACAGCGTCGTCTTGCCCGCGCCGTTCGGCCCGATCAGCGAGACGATCGCATGACGCGGCACCTCGAGCGAGACGCCGTTTACGGCGACGAGCCCCCCAAACTCCTTCGTCGTGTTCTCCGCGCGCAGCAGTCCGCCGGCGTCTCCCGGCGACGGCGGCGGTGCCGCCGCGGGTGCGTGCGCCTCCATCAGCCGCTCTCCTCGAGCATCGTTTCGCTGCTGGCAACGGCCTCGGTCAACTCGAGGCGCCGGCGGCGCTCGGGCAGCAGCCCCTGCGGCCGCAGGACCATCACGAGCACGAGCAGGAAGCCGTAGATCCCGAACGAGAGCTGCGTGAGGTTGAAGTTCAGCCCGAATTTGTGCGGCACTTCGTTGAGCACATCGGGAATCAGGTAGTAGTTCGTGTAGGACAGCGCGAGCGCGCCGACGACCGCGCCCCAGATCGACCCGAGCCCCCCGACGATGATCATCGCGAGCACGAAGATCGAGAACGAGAACGCGAACTGACCGGCGTTGACCGACGTGTACAGCGCGCCGAGGAACGCCCCCGACATGCCGCCGAAGGCCGCGCCGATCGCATACGCGAGCAGCTTCGTGCGCACGAGCGGGATGCCCATCGACACCGCCGCCACCTCGTCCTCGCGCAGCGCGATCCACGCGCGCCCGAGGCGCGAATCGCGCACGCGCAGGTTGACGACGAGCACCAGCACCATGACGGCGTAGATGAGCCAGTACCACGGGCGTAAGTCGAGCTGACTGAACAGGCCGATGCCCGGGAAGTACGGCGGATCGACGGCGGGGATACCGAGGTTGCCGGCCGTCAGCGTCATGCCGCCGCCGAGGTGGATGTCCTGGCCGTTGACCGCTGTGACGCCGATGATCTCGCCGAACGCGAGCGTGACGATCGCGATGTAGTCCCCGCGCAGGCGCAGAGTCGGGAGGCCGATGATCGTCCCGGCGACGGATGTGATCACGACCGCGGAGAGCAGGATCAGCAGGAAGTTGAGGTGGATTCCGGGAAGCGTCGACGCGACTTTCGAGACGAGCACGTGCACGTGCGCGCGGAAGAAGAACCCGGACCCGAACCAGCCGACGCAGTAGGCGCCGAAGGCGTAGAACGCGACGTAGCCGAGGTCGAGCAGGCCCGCGAAGCCGACGACGATGTTGAGCCCGAGCGCCATCACGACATACGCAAGCGCGATCACGCTGGCGTTCATGAAGTCGCCCGCTTCGCTTACGAGGAAGGGCATCAGAGCCCCGCCCGCGAGCAGCGCGAGCGCGAGCGCGCGCGGCCACCACCAGGGAAGGACTCGCTCGAGCGCCGTACGCCACTCCGTCAGCTGCGCAATCAGCTCGCTCATCTCAGCCCGCCTCGCGCGTTTCTTCGCCGAGCAGCCCCCTCGGGCGCAGGACCATGATCATGATCAGGTATCCGAACACCACCGCCTCGGTCCACTCGGGGCCCAGGCGCGCGTCGGAGAGCGCCTGAATCACGCCGATGATGAGGCCGCCGAGCACCGCGCCGCGGACGTTGCCGATTCCGCCCATGACCGCCGCGGTAAACGCGATCAGGCCCGCCTCGAAGCCCTGGAAGTACCAGATCGTCGTCTGGTAGAGGGCGTATATGAGCCCGGCCGCGCCCGCGAGCATGCCGCCGAGCCCGAACGTGAGCGAGATCGTCGTGTTGACGTTGATGCCCATCAGCCGCGCCGCCTCGGGGTCCTGCGCGGTCGCGCGCATCGCGCGGCCCATACGCGTGCGCGCGATGAACCACGCGAGCGCCGCCACCAGCGGGACGGTCACCGCGAGCGCGAGCACATAGCCACGCTGAATCGGCAGGCCCGAGATCGAGAACACGGTCGAGCCCTGGCGGATGAGGTCGTTCACCCCCACGGGTGAGCCGCCGAGCCAGAGCAGGCCGACGTTCTGGAGGATGAACGAGAACCCGATCGCCGTTATCAGCGGCGCCAGCTTCGGAGCGTTGCGCAGCGGCCTGTACGCGACGCGCTCGATCAGCACGTTGAGCGAGCCGCACACGAGCATCGTCACGAGCAGCGTCGCCACGAGCCCCAGCACGATCCCCGCCGTGCCCGTCGCCAGACCGAGGCCGAATGTGCCCCACAGCCCGACAGCGACGAACGAGCCGATCATGAACACTTCGCCGTGCGCGAAGTTGATCAGCTCGATGATCCCGTAGACGAGCGTATAGCCGATCGCGATCAGCGCCCAGATCGCGCCGTTCGAGAGGCCGACGGCCAGGTTGTTGGCGATGCGGGTGAGATCGTGGTGGACGACCGTCGACCCGTGCACGTAGCCGGCGGGGTAGCCGGAAGCGAGGTCGAAGATCGTGTAGTAGAGCGGCAGCGCCGCGAGCGTCAGCGCGAGACCCCAGCGGCCGACGTGGCGCCGCAGCGCAGCGAGCGCCCGCGCGACGGCCGGGGGCATCGTCGGGGAAAGAGACTTGGCTTCCACCGCAGGTGCGGGGCGTCAGGAGGTCGAGGGGGCGCGTGCGCCCCCTCGACCCCTTTCGTGGTTAGACGACCTTCGTCGGGGTGATCGTCTTGAAGAACGCCGGCTTTCCGTCGGCGCCCACCTTGTAGAGGCCGTATGCCTTCAGCGTTGTGTCGCCGTTGGCATCGAACCCGTACGTGCCGAGCACCGAGCTGCGGTTGCGGATGGCGAACAGCGCTTCGCGCACCGCGGACTTTTCATGGCCCTTGGGCCCGAGGCTCGCGATCGTTTCGAGGCCGAGCTTCATCACCTCGTAGCCGTAGATCGCATATGGGTCGGGACTGGAGACGCCGTACTTCGCCTGGTACGCCGCGAGGAATTCCTTGCCGCCGGGGTACGCCTTCAGATCCTGCGTAGCCACCGTGCACTCGATCAGCGGGGCGATGTTCGCGGGCACGCCGCCTTCCTTCGCGTTGGTGTACGTCGACGTGCACACGCCGTCACCGCCGAAGATCTTCGCGGTCGGGACCGCCGCGTTGATGTCCTTGGCGATCTGGACGGCGCCGTTCGAGACGATGCCCGCGAAGAAGAAGCAGTCGGCGCCTTCGCCCTTGACCGTCGCCGCGTAGGACCGGAAGTTCGGAGCCGTCGGATCGATGCCCGTGTTGCTCGTGATCGTGACGCCGTAGAACTTCTTCTCGAGCTCCAGCAGCGCGGCCAGACCGGCGCCGTACGCCTCCTTGTCGTTAGCCACCGCGACGCGCGTGCAGCCCGCTTCCTTCATCGCGAGAAGATCGGCCGCCGCCTGGATCGAGTCGCGCGGCACGATGCGAAGGTACGTGCGTGTGCCGGTCGGGTAGTACTTCTGCGGCTCGCCCGGTTCGCTGCCGGGCTCGTTCGTGGTCAGCCCCACGTACGTGTTCGCAGGGCTCACCTGCGGGATGCCCGCCTGGTTGAGGATCGGGATCGAGACCTCGCTGCAGCCCGAGTTGAACTCGCCCATGTAATAGACGGCCTTGGAGTCCTGCGCGACCTTGCGCGCGTTCGCCGCGCACTGCGCCGGATCCCACTTGCCGGCCGCCGCGGTCGAGTCGTCAAGCGAGGTGTAGTTGACGCTCCATTCGCCCGCTTTACTGCCCGCCTGTTCCAAAGCGAGCTTCATCCCGTTGACCATCGGGCCGGTCTGGGCGGTGGAGGCTCCCTGGAGCGGGAGGCTCGAGTAGATGTCGACCGTTTTCCCGCCGGAGCTGGAGCTCGTGCTTTTGCTGCTGCTACCACATGCAGCGAGCGCCAGCACGGCAGCCACCGTCAGACAACCGGTCAGTGTCTTGGAATACAAGGTCGCTCCTTTGGGTAGGGACCGCTTCGCTGGTTGGTCCTCTACCCGCAGCCTATTCGCGCGGTCGGATCGCGGCAAGGATCCCCGCGGCGGGGCGCCGCGATGCAACCGGCGCGCTCGGCATCGCCGACCTCACGTTCGGGCGCCGCGCGCGCGTTAAGTTGGCGTGATGTCGAGCCCGGCGGGAGCGGAGCGTGGAGAGACGGACCCGACCGCGTCTTGGCTCGGCTCGTACCTGCTCCTCAGCGCCATCTGGGGAACGAGCTTCCTCTTCATCAAGATCGCCGATCGGCAGCTCTCGCCGTTGCAGGTCGTGCTCGCGCGTCTGGCGCTGGGCTGTGCGCCGGTCCTCCTCGCGTTGCTCGTGCGACGCGAGCGGCTTCCCTCCGGCTGGCGCACGTGGGCGCACCTGGCGTTCCTCGCGGTGATCACGAACGCGCTTCCGTTTTCGCTGATCGCGTACGGCGAGACGCACATCTCGTCGGTCCTCGCGGGCCTGTGGAACGCGACCACGCCGCTGTTCACGCTCGTCATCGCCCTGATCATGCTGCCGGACGAGCGGCCGACACCACAGCGGATCGGCGGGCTCGTGCTCGGCTTCGCCGGCGTCGTCGTCGTGCTCGGACCCTGGTCCGGTCTCGGAGGGCCCTCGCTCGAAGGCAGCCTCGCCGTCGCCGGGGCATCCCTTTGCTACGGGCTCGGCTTCACCTACCTGCGCCGGTACGTCGCCGAACGGTCGGACTCGGGCGTCGCGCTCGTAGCGGGCCAGCTGCTCTGCGGGACGCTGGTCATGGCCGTCGCGACCCTGCTCTTCACCTCGGCGCCTTCGCACCTCGGCGCGGGAGGAGTGCTCAGCGTCTGCGCGCTCGGGGTGCTGGGCACCGGCGTCGCCTACGTGCTCAACTACTCGGTCGTTCGCCGTGCCGGCGCGACGATCGCCTCGACGGTCACCTATCTGATCCCGCTGTTTGCGACGGCGAGCGGCGTCGTCCTGCTGGGCGAGGGCGTCGCCTGGCACGAGCCGATCGGCGCGCTCGTCGTGTTGCTCGGTGTCGCGCTTTCCCAAGGAAGGCTGAGCCTGAGAACGCGCGTATCCGAGGTCTACTGAAACCGGCCCGCGTGCCAATTCAAGGGAGTGGCTCGCGCGGGACGCCGGCGCGAGACTCGGAATGGGTGCCGCGAGATCTCATTCCGCACTAGGGTCAGTGACCGTGTCCTCCACGCCCACAGTCCCAGCGGTGCGTGTCGAGGGAGTGGTCAAGCGCTTTGGCACCACAGTCGCGCTCGCGGGCGTGGACCTGGACGTCGGGGAGGGCATGGTGTTTGGGCTCTTGGGCCCAAACGGCGCCGGCAAGACGACGCTGGTACGCGTGCTCGCAACGCTGCTCACGCCGGACGCCGGGCGCGCGAGCGTGTTCGGCCGCGACGTCGTCGCCGACGCCGCAGCGGCGCGGGAGCTCCTCGGGCTGACCGGACAGTTCGCCGCCGTCGACGAGATCCTCAGCGGGCGCGAGAACCTCCAGATGTTCGGGCGCCTCTTCGGCCTCTCCGCAGATGAGGCGCGCAGGCGCGCGAGCGACCTGCTCGAGCGTTTCGAGCTCACCGATGCCGCAAATCGATCGGTACGCACGTACTCGGGCGGCATGCGCCGCCGCTTGGACCTCGCCTCCAGCCTGCTGACGCGTCCGCGGATTCTGTTCCTGGACGAGCCCACGACCGGCTTGGATCCCCGCAGCCGCATCGAGATCTGGGAGACGGTACGCGAGCTCGTGCGCGAAGGGACGACGCTGCTGCTCACGACCCAGTACCTGGAGGAGGCCGACCAACTCGCCGATCAGATTGCGGTCATCGACCATGGACAGGTGATCGCAAAGGGCACAGGCAGCGAGCTCAAGGATCACGTGGGCGGCCAGATCCTCGAGGTCGAGCTGGTGAGCGCGGCGCAGCGCGAGGAGGCAAAGGTGCTGCTCGCGGCGATCGGCTGCGGCGAGCCGGAGCCCGGCGACCGTCTCGACCGGCTGACCCTTCCCGCGCCGCGCAACGGACTCGAGCTGATCGAGGATGCCGCCGCGGCGTTGCGAAAGTCGCACATAGACGTCAGCGACCTCGGCCTGCGGAGACCGACGCTCGACGACGTGTTCCTGCAACTGACGGGCGCGGCTACGACCGAGAACGGCGCGGCGGCTCAGGGTTCCGCGGACGCGCCCGCCCCGTCCATACCCTCTCGCGCAGCAGACGCACCGCGGCGTCACGTGCCGCGACTGCCACGACCGCACCGGCCGTCGCTGCGCAATCTCCGCGACGCGATCACCGATGCGGCCGTGGTCACCGGCCGCAACCTGCGTCACTTCATCCGCCAGCCGGAGCTGCTGATCTTCTCGACGATCCAACCGGTGATGTTCGTGCTGCTGTTCGTCTACGTGTTCGGCGGCGCCGTGCGCCACTCGCTGCCGGGGGGGATCAGCTACATCGACTTCCTCCTACCCGGGATCTTCGTACAGTCGGTTGCGTTCCGCGCGAGCCAGACGCAGATCGGTCTGTCCGAGGACCTGCAGCGCGGCGTCGTCGACCGCTTCCGCTCGATGCCGATGGCGCGCTCGGCGGTGCTGATCGGACGCACCGCCGCGGACCTGGTCCGCAACGTGCTCATCGTCCTGCTGATGGTCGGCGTCGGATACCTCCTCGGTTTCCGCTTCCACCGCGGGTTCGCGCAGGCCGTCGCCTCGATTGCGATCGTCAGCCTGTTTGGGCTCGCGCTGAGCTGGATCTTCGCGTTCGTCGCGCTCACCGTGCGCGGCACCGAAGCCGCTCAGTCGGCCGGCTTCATCGTGCTGTTCCCGATCGTCTTTGCGAGCTCCATATTCGTGCCCGTGTCGACGTTCCCCAGTTGGCTGCAGGCCTTCGCCAAGGCGAGTCCCGTGACGCTCGCGGCCAACGCGGCGCGCTCCTACGCGCTCTACCCGGGAACGCCGGGATCGCTCGGCGGCGCCATGGCATGGGTCGGCGGCATCCTCGTCGTCTTCATCCCGCTCAGCGTGTGGCGATACCGGCGCATGAGCTAAGAGCTCGACGCGAAACCGGCCGCGACCGGATCGCCGCGAGCCGGTGAGCGCGGATTCAGCTGCGCACGTAGACCTTGCCGTCGCGCTCGACGACGTCGGCTCGACGAAGCGGCCAGACCTTCGTCAGCTGGATGAACGCGCTGTCGAGCCCGGGAACTTTCTCGAATCCCGCCTGCGGACCGACGACCATCCGGCCCGTCGTGGGGTCATAGCGCGCTCGGTGCCAGGGGCAGACAAGGCAGCCCTCGTCATCGATCTTGCCGTTCGCGAGATCGGCGCGCAGATGGCGGCAGCGCCGGGAGACGGCGTAACGCTCGCCGCCCACGTTGAGGACCGCCCAGTCTCCGATCCCGCGGATCGATCCGGGGCCCAGCTCCTCGGTGGTTCCAACGAGTTGCTCCGCCATCTCGTGAGCGCCCGATCATACGCCCCAGCCGAGTCATGAGCCCGACTCGAACGCAGGCTCGAGCGGCGGCCTGGGCTTCGGCGGCGCACCGGCCTCGATCGCGACCTTGGGCAGCCGCCGGTCGAGCCAGCGGGGCAGTGCCCACGTGGTCCGACCGAGCAGCTGCAGGACGGCGGGCAGCAGGAGCATCCGTACCACGAGCGCGTCGAGGAACACCGCGCTGGCCATCGCCAGCCCGAACATCGCGAGCGTCCGGTTGCCGCTGATCGCGAACGCCCCGAACACGGCGACCATCACCGAGGCGGCCGCGGTGATCACGCGCCCGGTCCGGGAGAGGCCCTCGCGGACCGCGCGGCCGGCGTCGCCGTCGCGTCTCCATTCCTCGTGGACACGCGAGATCAGGAAGACCTCGTAGTCCATCGAGAGGCCGAACACGATCGCGAACGCGAGCACCGGGATGAACGCGTCGATCGGGCCCGGTTGGGTGCCGAAAAGGCCGCTCAGCCACCCTCGCTCGAAGACGGCCTGGATCACACCCAGTGAAGCCGCGATCGAGAGCAGGTTCATGAGCGCCGCCTGCACGGGAATCACGAGCGAGCGGAAGACCATCACGAGCAGCAGCGCCGCGAGCGCGATCACGACAGCGATGAACAGGGGCAGCTTCGTCGAGAGGACGTGAGAGAAATCCACTTGCGATGCTGTCGACCCGCCCACGTACACGCGCGCGCCGGTGGCGCGCTCGAGCGGTGGGATGACGTCGTTGCGGAGCCGTTCGACGAGGCTCGAGGTCTGCGCGCTCTGCGGCGAGGTCGCCGGGTAGACGAGCACCGAAGCGGCGGTTGCCGACGCGTTCAGCCGCGGCGCAGCGACGGACTCGACGCCCGGCGCGCTGCGTGCCGCTTGCGTGAGCCGGCTCAGCGCGGCGGAGTCATTCGCCCTGGGGAGCGCGACGGCGAGCTGGAGCGGGCCGTTGAAGCCGGGGCCGAATCCCTTCGCGAGGAGCTCGTACGCCTTGCGCGTGGTCTGGTTCGTCGGGTCGTTGCCGGCGTCACTCGCCGCGAGCCGCAATCCGAGTGCCGGCGCCGCGAGCACCAGCAGCAGCGCGGTCGCCGCGATCGCGGTCACGGCCGGGCGCCGCTGCACGCGGTCGACCCACCGCAGCCAGAAGCCGGCGTCTGCACCCGCTGCATCCGTGCCTTGGCGGCGGCGCCTCTGCCCGCCGATGCGGTGGCCCATCAGGGTGAGCAGCGCCGGCAGGAGCGTGAGCGACGCGCCGAGCACCAACGCGACGCCGATCGCGGCGGCGACCGCGGCGCCGTTGAGGATGCTCACGCCGAGGGCGAACATCCCGAGCAGCGCGATCACGACCATCGCGCCGGCGAACAAAACCGCGCGTCCCGCGGTGTTGAGCGCCGCCTCGACGGCCTGCTCCACGTTGCCGCCGTTCGCGCGGTAGTTCTCGCGGAAGCGCGTGACGATGAACAGCGCGTAGTCGATGCCGACGCCGAGGCCGATCATCAGTGCCAGCTCGGAGGCGAAGTCCGGCATGTTGATCACGTGGCTGGCGAGCGTGATCGCACCGATGCCCGCGCCCAGGCCGAGCAGCGCGGTCGCGATCGGAAGACCCATCGCGCTGAACGACCCGAAGCTGATCAACAGGATCAGGATCGCCGCCGCGATCCCGACGACGGTCGCGAATCCGAGCGACGTCTGCTGGGCCTGCTCGATCGCCTGGCCACCGAGCTGCACGTCCAGCGCCGGCGAGCGCGCGGACTCGGCCGTCCGGATGACCTCGTCGACGGCGGCCTTCGGAAGCGCGTTGGCACGCTCGTTGAAGTTGACGCTCGCGAAGGCGATCGTCCCGTCACGGGAGATCGCGCGCTGGCCCGTGGCGTACGGGCTGACAACGTCCGTGACATGGGGGAGTCGGGAGACTCGCGTCAGCACTGCGCCGATCGCGGCCCTGTCCGCGGCGTCGGTCAGCTTGCCGGACTTCGCGTGGAACACGATCTGGTCGGCGTCTCCCGCCTGCGCGGGGAAGCGGCTCTGGAGCAGGTTGACCGCCTGCTGCGAGCCGGTGCCGGGCAACGTGAAGCTGCTCGCCGTCTTCTTTCCGACCGAGCTGCCGAGCGCGAAGACGCCGACGGCGGCGATGATCCAGGCGATCACGACGATCCGTCGGTGCGCCATTGTCCAGCGGGCGATGTTCAGCATGACCTTGGTCCCTTTTCACGAGCAGAAACTTTGCAGGAAGCGCAGTTATACATGGAATGCGGCGATTGTCAACACTTATTGCAAAATTTCCTTTTGTGAAGATTTCATGATAACCTGCCCGTAAATGGGCGCCGTCGACACCGATACGGCCAAGGTCGGGCTACGCGAGCGCAAGAAGCAGCAGACCCGCGATCGCATCGCGCGCGTGGCGCTCGAGCTGTTCGCCGAGCGCGGCTATGACGAGACGACGCTCGCCGACATCGCCGAGGCGGCTGACGTCTCGCCGCGGACCATCTTCGCGTACTACGAGAACAAGGAGGACATCCTCTTCTGCGAGGAGGGCATTTTCATCGACGGGCTCAGGCGGATGCTCGACGCGCGGCGCCCGGGCGCGACGACGATCGACGCGTTCCGTGAGTTCTTCGCCTCGATCGAACCGCCCGACGAGCAGGCGAGGCTGCGCAAGAAGATCGTCAGCGGCACTCCCGCGCTCCAGATGAGGATGGGCGCGCAGCACGGGCGCCTCGAGCCGATGCTGGTCGAATCGATTGCCCGGGACCTCGGAGCCGGTCCGGACGACATGCGGCCGCTCCTGATCGCCGCGTCGATGACGGCCGCGTTCATGTCCGTTCGCGACCGTTTGTTCGAGGCGGAGGCGGGCGGCGAGCCGATCAGCCACGAGCAGGCGCTCGAAATCCTCGACCAGGTGCTCGAGTTCACGCGCGCCGGGGTCGAGGCGCTGCAGCGCGACTAGCGGATCTCCACAGACGCGCGAGAAGCTCGGCCTCGCTCTGAACGCTGGCAGCTTTCGCCGATCGACTCGCGATCAGGTCCGTCGCCGCCATTGCCTGGCCGAGCTTCCCGCTGACACCGATGGACTGGGGAGTCCAAGACAGCCGGCCGCATCAAAGCAGGCCACGATTGGACTGTCAAGTCCATCGCAGTAAGATTGCGGGGTGGCTATCTCCCGCCCATCGACGGAGAGGGGCCGCGCGACACGCGCGCGGATCGTGCAGGCGGCCGCCGAGATAGTCGCTGAACGGGGGGCCGCGGCCGCGACCCTCGACGAGATCGGCGTGCGCTCCGGCGCAAGCCGCAGCCAGCTCTATCACTACTTCGAGGACCGCGACGACCTCATCCGCGCGGTCATCGACGCAACCACCAACGCGGTCCTCGGGGCTCAGGGAGAGCTGCTCGAGCACCTTGACTCGTGGGCGGGAATCGACCGCTGGTTTCAGGCGCTTGTGAACCTCCAGATCGATCGGCAGGCGCGGGGCGGCTGCCCCCTCGGGACGCTGGCCGGCCAGCTCGCCGAGCGGGACGTACGCTTTCGCACGGCGATCGCCGACGGCTTCTCGCGCTGGGAGCAGCACCTGCGCGATGGCCTCGAGCGCATGCGCGAGAGCGGCAAGCTGCGCCCGCACGCCGATCCGGCAAGGCTCGCCACGGCAACGATGGCCTTACTCCAGGGCGGCCTGCTCCTGACGCAGGTGCGACGAGACGCGGGTCAACTCAGAATCGCGCTCGAAGGCGCGCGCGCGCTCCTGCGCGCCGCGGCTCTCTGACCTCGTCTGACTTCAGTCCTTGGCAAGGCGCTCGTTGATGACGATCTCCACGATCTGTGGGACCGTCTCGGTGCGCGCCCAGTCGCGTTGCAGCTCGCAGGCCAGTGAGACCCAGCCGATCGGCTGGCCTCCCGCCTGGACGGTCCGATCGATCCCTGCGCGGTGAGCCTCTGGCGATGTGCCGCCGATGGCGTCGATGACGGGATAGACCTCGTAGCCATCGCGCATGGCGTCGAGAGCCGGAAAGGACATGCAGACCTCGGTCCAGAGCGCACACAGGATCAGCTTGCGGCGTCCCGTGGCTCCCACGGCCGCCAGGAAGTCGACGTCCTCCCAGGAGTTGATCGCCGTGCGATCGATCGGCGGATAGTCCGTTAGCTCCTCGGCGAGTCCCGCCAGCGTCGGCCCCTGGCCATTGGCCACGTTGATCGTCGAATGGATTATCGGGACGCCAAAGACCTTTGCGACCTTGACCGTCGAGACGACGTTCTTGAGCAGGAGGTCGTGGTCCATCGAGCGCACAGCCTCGATCTGACTGGGTTGATAGTCGATGACGGCCAGCGCGGAGTTCTCGGGGGTGATGAGGTGATCCGCGAGTGGGTCGCGGCGGGGTTGGCTTGTCATTGGGTTCATCCTTTGAGACGGCGTGAACAGGTTTGGCTCAAGCGGCGGTGGGGTTGTGGTAGCTGCCCTGGCGGAATTCGTCGACGAGCCCCGGATGGGACGGATCCCAGCCCAGCTCCGCTCGAGCCTTGGTCGCGAGAGTCGCCTCGTCGACGAGCAGGACCTGCGCGACGTACTCGCCCAGGCGCGCGCTGGCCTCGTCGTCCGACCCCGCCACCGCGCCCGGAGCGCCGACCGCGACCGCGGCCGCCTCGGTGAGCTCGGCAACCGTCGGGTTGAGCCCGTTGCCGACGATGTAACGGCCACGAGCCGACTCGTCCTCGAGCACCAGGCGGAAGAAGTTCGCGAGGTCGGCGGCGTGGACCGTGGACCAGCGCTGGCGCCCGCTGCCCAGCATGATCAGGTTGCCGGCGTCGTCGCGCGGCGAGCCAAGGAGAACTCCCGGCATCGCCCCTCCCCCGTCTCCATACGCGACCCCCGAGACGATGATCACTCCACGCATGTCGCCCACGGCGAGCACGCGGCGTTCGATCGGCTCCTTCCACGCGACCAGCGCAGGCGCATCGATCGGGGAGTCCTCGCTGATCGAGGGGTTGGCTCCGTAGATCCAGGAACCGCTGATATCGAGGAACGGCCTGCCGCTTCCGGCGAATGCCTCGAGCACCGCGTCGAGGACCGCGGAGTCGAGGTCCGCGCTCGTGGCGTCGCCGGGGCTCGCCGTGTGGATCGCCGCGTCGGAATCTGTAAGCAGGCCCACCACGGCGGGTCGGTCGTACAGGTCGACGACCGTCGCTTTGGCACCGTGTTCGGCGACGCTGTCGACCTGGGACGCGTCGCGCACGAGCGCGGTCACCTCGTGTCCGTGCTCTTGCAGCTCGGCGAGTACGTGAGATCCGATGAATCCGGTCGCGCCTGTGAGTGCGACGTTCATGACTTGTCAGCCTCCTGTCTGTGTGTCGTCGTTTGTCGATGTGCACCGCCGGGATCCTGGGTAGGAGCGGAGGGCGCTGCGGGCGGAGCAGCATGGCTCACGTCGTCACCTCACACCTCGAACGGTTCGCCGTCGGGCTCCGTCTGAACTGTCCACGAGCCGCTCTTGCGGAAGCTGGCCGCGGTGGCGTAGCTGTCCTCCAGGAACTGCAGGTAGGTCACCTTGCCGTCAACCACCTTCACGAGGATCGAGAACGGGGAGCTGACCACCGTGCCGAGCGAGTTTGACTGGTAACGAAAGTCGCCGAACACGGCAACGTTCTCGTCCGAGGCGAACATTGCAGACACGTTGAACGCCTGGTTCTCCCAGCGGGTGAACATCGCGCCGAGGTTCGCGAGGAACGCCTGCGGGCCGTACGACGTTCCCGCCCACGGCATGATCTTGTGCAGCTCGGCGTTCTCGGTGTTGAGCGACACGTACGTCGCATCGGGGGCGATGAGACTGTTGACGACGTCGCGATCCAGCAGGTTCTGTAACCACTGGCCGACGACTTCGATCGGACTGGCGGGCATGTGATCCTCCTTTCGCATTGGCGCGGGATTAGCGCGGTTCGGGTCGACCGCTTTGCAATCGTGTCCCGGGGGTCTAGCCGCTCGCGAGCGGAACTGAATGCACGGCTGTCTTGGCCTCCTGGAACTCTGTGATCGCGAGGGGGCCGCGGAGGCGTCCGACGCCGCTCTGCTTGTAGCCGCCCTCGGCGAATCCGTCGTTGATCGCTGCCCACGCGTTCGTCCAGACGGTCCCGGCCTGGATCTCGCGGCTGACCCGGCGGCTGACGTCGACCATCTCGCTGAGCGCCTTGTGGCGCAGATTGCGGTCCCGGGACCAAAGCGAAACCTCGAACGCACGCCGCGCAGCGGCGACCGCCGCGCGAGCCTCGGTCTCGCCGCCGTCGGCCCACCGCCCGAGAACCGCCCCGGTGGCGGGGTTGATCGACTCCGATACCTCGTCGGACCCAATCCATTCACCATCGATCCAATGCTTGGCGATCTCAGCTGGACCGGCCGCCGGGCGTTGCGCCGGCGCGTCGATTCCCTCGTATCTCGTCTGGTCTGGCATGCGCGGACGATCGTCTCGCCGCCGGCCGACGATCGAGTCCCTGAAATCCGTAGTCCGCGCCCTTAGCCTCGTGCGGGCGTCATGCTGTTGCGCGGAGCATGGGCGGAGTCCCCTTAACGCGAGCACCCACTACGACGTCGCCGGGAGGGCAGCTGCTCGGCCGGCGCCGCGAGCGCGCACTCCTCGACGGGCTGATCGAGGCAGCGCGTAACAGCGACAGCGCTGTTCTGGTCGTCCACGGCGAGGCCGGCGTCGGCAAGACCGCACTGCTGGAGTACGCGGTCGAGGGGGCGGAGGCGTTTCAGGTACTGCGAACCGTCGGAGTCGAGGGGGAGATGGAGCTCCCGTTCGCGGCGCTTGCGCAGCTGTGCTCGCCGATTCTCGAGCTGAATGAGCGCCTTCCGCACCCCCAGCGCGAGGCGGTTGCGGTCGCGTTCGGTCTGAGCGACGGGCAGGCCGCGAACCCGTTCCTCGTCGGGCTGGCGGTGCTCGGTCTGATGTCCGAGGCCTCCGACGAGCGGTCTCTGTTGTGCGTCGTCGACGACGCACAGTGGCTCGATGCCGCGTCCGCGCGAGCACTCGCGTTCGTAGCTCGTCGCGTGCTCGCCGACCGGATCGCGTTGCTGTTCGCGGCGCGCGAGGAGAGCGACACGTTCGCCGGATTGCCGGCGTTGCAGCTCGAGGGTCTGGACGCTCGCGACGCACGGACGCTGCTCGAGTCCGCTTTGCCGGCTCGCCTCGATGCTCCGATCCTCGAGCGGCTGATTCTCGAGGCGCACGGAAACCCGCTTGCGCTGTTGGAGATGCCGCGAGGATTGACCGCGGCGCAGCTCGCGGGCGGCTTCGGCCTGCCGACCGCGCTTCCTCTTTCGTCGCGGCTCGAGGAGAACTTCGCGCGCCGGCTTGCTGACCTGCCGCGCGATGCGCGGCGGCTGCTGCTTCTAGCGGCCGCAGACCCGGTGGGCGATCCCGCGCTCCTGTGGAGGGCTGCAGGTCGCCTGGGGATCTCAGAGTCGACCGCGGAGGCCGTCGAGTCGGAAGGGCTGCTGGAGCTCGGCGCCCGGGTCGCGTTCCGTCATCCCCTGGTTCGATCGGCCGTATATCGGTCGTCCGCGCCGGATGAGCGACGCGCGGTCCACCTGGCTTTGGCAGAGGCGACCGATCCGGAGGCCGACCCTGATCGGCGTGCCTGGCACCGCGCCCAGGCGACGTGGATGCCGGACTCGGAGGTGGCGGCAGAGCTCGAACGCTCCGCAGCCCGGGCGAAGCAACGAGGGGGCTTCGCGGCCGCAGCGGCGTTCCTGGAGCGAGCCACGGCGTTGACGCCCGAGGAGTCGCGCCGATCGGGGCGCGCGCTCGCGGCGGCGCAGGCGAAGCTGCAGGCCGGCGCTCTGGAGGACGCCCTACGCCTCCTCGCGACGGCTGAGTCGGGGGTCCTGAACGAGCTCGAGCAGGCGAGGGTCCTCTTGCTGCGCGGACAAATCTCGTTCCTCTCGACGCGAAGCAGCGACGCCGCGGCACTTCTGCTCCAAGCCGGCGAGCGGCTCCGAGGCGTCGATCCTGAGCTGGCCCGCGAGACGTACTTGGAAGCACTGACCGCGGCCATCTTCGCCGGGTCGCTCGCCGAGCCGGGCGCGAGCCCGCGCGAGATCGCCGAAGCCGCGAGAGCGGCACCACGAGCCCGCGAGCCGCGCGCAGCGGACATGCTGCTCGACGGTCTGGCGGCGCTTCTCACCGACGGCTATGCCGCCGCCGTGCCAAGTTTGCGCCAGGCACAGCGCACGATCGATGGTGGGTCCTCCGAGGAGGATGAACTCCGCTGGATGTGGGCGGCGACCGTGTCAACGCTCCACCTATGGGACGACGAGGGATGGGAGCGCCTATCGGACCGACACCTGCAGCTGGTCCGCGAGACGGGCGCGCTCGGCGAGCTCCCGGTCGCCCTCAGCCACCGCGGCCAGATGCACGTGTTCGCGGGGGAGCTCGCGTTGGCGGCGTCCCTCCAGTCGGCGCTGCGCGAGATAACGGAGCTGACCGGAAGCCCCCTCGCGCCCTACGACACGGCGGGCCTGCTCGCAATGCGCGGCCGTGAGGCCGAGGCGAGACGCATCATCGATACCGCTCGCGCCGAAGTGAGGAGGCGCGGCGAGGGTGCCGGCCTGTCGTTTATGGATTGGGCGGAAGCCGTCCTCTACAACGGGCTTGGTCGCTACGACGAGGCGCTCGAGGCGGCGCGCCGCGTGGTCGACCACACGGAGCTGCTCCCCCTCAACTGGGCGCTGCCCGAGCTGATCGAGGCGGCCGTACGAGCTGGAGCGCCCGAGCGGGCCGCCGAGGCCGATCGGCGCCTGGCGGATCGGAGCCGCGCCAGCGGCACCGAATGGGCCTTGGGAATCGCCGCTCGCTCGCACGCGCTGCTGACCGCCGACGAGCGCGCCGAGGATGTCTACGCGGAGGCGATCGAGCGGCTCGGCCGCACACGCATCGCGACCGATCTTGCGCGCGCTCGCCTGTTGTACGGCGAGTGGCTACGACGTCGGCATCGACGGGCGGATGCTCGAAAGGAGCTGCGGACCGCCCACGAGATGTTCACCGACTTCGGAATGGAGGCGTTCGCGGAGCGCGCGCGGATCGAGTTGGAGGCGACCGGAGAGCGCGCTCGCAGGCGAACCGCAGAGACGGTGGACGAACTCACCCCGCAGGAGTTACACATCGCCCGCCTCGCGGCACAGGGGAACACCAACAGAGAGATCGCCGCTCAGCTCTTCATCAGCCCGCACACGGTCGAGTACCACCTCCGCAAGGCGTTCCGCAAGCTCGACCTCAAGTCACGCACACAGCTCGCGAGTCGTTTGTGATGGCTCGTCGGGGTCGCGGCTTGCCGGCTGTCCTGACTCGCCCATCTCGCAGGTCTTTGTAAGCCTCTGCGAGGCCACGAACGCGACCTGCGTAGGCTTGGCGACGTGCGGACGTCGCGGGACAGAATGAGGAGTGGGGACGGTTAGAGGCATGCCGATCGCGTTGATGCTGGCGACCCTGACCGACCGTCGCGATTTCAGCGACGAGTGGCTGCTCGAGCGCAAGTTCGACGGCGAGCGGTGCGTCGCGCGCAAGGACGGCAGCGACGTGCGGCTGGAGTCGCGAACGGCCAACGACCTCACCGGCACCTACCCCGAGGTCCGCGGGGCGGTCGCGAGCCAGCGCGGCGAGGAGCTGGTGCTCGACGGCGAGGTGGTCGCGTTCGATGGGGAGCAGACGTCGTTCAGCCGGCTCCAGCGCCGACTCGGCGTCACGAAGCCCTCCGCCGAGCTGGTAGCGGCGTATCCGGTCGTCTTCTGCGTCTTTGACCTGCTCGAGCTCGACGGCGACGATCTCCGCGGGCTGCCGCTGCTCGAGCGCCGCGACCGTTTGACGGCGGCGATCCGGCCAAGCGCGGCTCTGCAGCTCAGCGAGGCCTGGCGCGAGGACTCAGAGCAGCGGTTCGCAAAGGCGTGCCAGTCGGGATGGGAGGGGCTGATCGCCAAGCGCGCGCAGGCCCCGTACGTCGCGGGCCGATCAAGGGATTGGCTAAAGCTCAAGTGCGTCTGGGAGCAGGAGTTCGTGATCGGCGGTTACACCGATCCCACAGGGAGCCGGACGGACTTCGGCGCGCTGCTGGTCGGGTATCACGAGGACGGGCAGCTGAGATACGCCGGCAAGGTGGGGACCGGCTACACCACGGCGACGCTCCGCGACCTCGGCGCACGCTTGCGCGAGCTCGAGACGCCCGAATCCTCCTTCGTCGATGCGCGCCCGATCCCGCGGGGCACCCACTGGGTCCGGCCCGAGCTGGTCGCCGAGGTCGGGTTCGCCGAGTGGACGAACGACGGTCGTCTGCGCCAGCCGCGCTTTCTCGGTCTGCGCGACGATAAGCGCCCGGCCGACGTCGTGCGGGAGCGGCCCGGGTGAGCGATCGCCCCGGCCCAGGTCGCGCTCGGGCGCGGGGCGGCGCCGACCGCTGGGCGCCGGGGCGGACGCTGCTGCGGGCGGCGGACCCGCAGATGGCGCGGCTCGTCGACGCGCAGCCCGGCCTCGACCCCGACCGGCTCCTCGACGGCTTGCCGAGCGACTTGTGGGGAGCCCTCGTGCTGCAGGTGATCGGTCAGCAGCTCTCGCTCGCAGCCGCAGCGGCAATCGTCGCTCGGCTGGAGGCGCTTTTCGGGAGTCAGATGCCCACACCGGCGCAGCTGCTCGCCACCGATGACGAGGCCCTGCGCGGCGTCGGCATGTCCTACGCCAAGGCGGCCTACCTGCACGATCTCGCCGCGCGCCTGGAAAACGGGCGCCTCGACCTCGATCGCCTGCGCACGCTTGACGACGAGGCCGCCCGGGCCGCGCTCACCGAGGTCAAGGGTGTGGGCCGCTTCACTGCCGACGGAGTGCTGATGCTCGCGCTTCGTCGGCCCGACGTCTGGCCGGCGGCCGACCTCGCGCTGCGCCGGGTCGTCGAGCGGGTCTGGGGACTCGATCCTCCAGCGTCGGTCGAGCAGATCGACGCGCTCGGCGAGCGCTTCCGTCCCTGGCGAACGCTCGCCGCGGCGTATCTCTACTCGACCGTCGAGCCATGAGCGAGACGAAGCGCTTTCGCTTTGCATTTGCGCCTGGCTATCGCCTGCTCTCGCGCGCATTCGGGGTAGGGCCCGCGACGGCGTGGGTCGACGTCGGCGATCGGAAACTCGCTGCTCGGTTCGGTCCGTGGCGAGTGTCAACGCTGCTTGCGAACGTCGGCAATGTCGCGATAACCGGGCCGTACGCCTTCTGGAAGACGGCGGGGCCGGCGCGTCTGGCGATCACCGATCGCGGCCTCACGTTCGCGACCAACGGCGAGCGCGGTGTGCTCATCTCGTTTCGCAGGCCGGTGCGCGGGCTCGATCCTTTGGGAGTCCTCCACCACCCCGAGCTGACGGTCACCGTCGCCGACGTCGACGGGCTGGCCGAGCTATTGGGCCTCGGCCGCCGGGTCTAGTCCGCCGGGCCTTTGAGGAGGCGCCGGCCGCCGCGGCCCCGCCGGAGGAGAAGACCTCAACGCTCGGCCGGCGGGATCCGCCTCGAGATCCTCGCTCTGCGGATACGGTCTGGCGTGTGCTCGGCCTGCCACCGTCCGTCACGGCGTGCCTGTTCGACCTCGACGGGGTCCTGACGCAGACAGCCAAGGTGCATGCGGCAGCCTGGAAGCGGATGTTCGACGGTTACCTGCGCGAGCGCGCACGGCGGACCGGAGAGGCGTTCGTCCCCTTCGATCCGGTCCGTGACTACGACGAGTACGTCGACGGAAAGCCGCGCTACGACGGCGTTCGATCGTTTCTGGCAGCACGCTCGATCGAGCTGCCCGAGGGCGCCAGCGACGATCCGCCGGGCGCCGAGACGATCCACGGACTCGGCAACCGCAAGAACGAGATCGTGCTCGAGCTGATTCGCGAGCACGGCGTCGAGCCCTACGCGGGCTCGGTCGGCTACGTGAAAGCCGTGCGCGCGGCCGGGCTTCATCGCGCGGTCGTCTCGTCGAGCACCAACTGCCGCGACGTGCTCGCGGCCGCGGACATAGGAGAGCTGTTCGAGGCGATCATCGACGGCGTCGTTGCCGAGCGCGATCACCTGAATGGGAAGCCGGCGCCGGACACCTTTCTCGCGGGCGCGCGAGCTCTCGGCGTGCCGCCCGCGCAGGCCGCCGTGTTCGAGGATGCGCTCGCGGGCGTGGAGGCAGGCCGCGCGGGCCACTTCGGCTTCGTCGTCGGCGTCGATCGGGTCGGCCAGGCCGAGGCTCTTCGGGCTCACGGAGCCGACATCGTGGTCTCTGACTTGAGCGACTTGCCGGGCGCCTCGTGATCCAACATCCCGGCTTCGTCGTCGAGCCGTGGGCGGTCCGCGAGACCGAGCTCGACCTCGAGAAACTCGCGCAGACGGAGTCGGTCTTCGCGCTCGCGAACGGGCATATCGGCCTGCGCGGCAACCTCGACGAGGGCGAGCCAAGCGGCTTGCCCGGCACCTACCTGGCCGGCTTTTACGAGGTGCGGCCTCTCCCTTACGCAGAGCCCGCGTATGGCGATCCGGAGGCGGGGCAGACGATCATCAACGTCACGAACGGCAAGATCATTCGTTTGCTCGTCGAAGACGAGCCCTTCGACATCCGCTACGGCGAGCTGCGCAGCCACGAACGCGTGCTCGATCTTCGCGCGGGAGTCCTGCGTCGCACGCTCGAGTGGGTTTCTCCGACGGGGCGCGCGGTGCGGATCGCCTCGACGCGGCTGGTCTCTTTCACGCAACGAGCCGTCGCCGCGGTGCTGTACGAGGTCGAAGCGCTCGATGCGAAGACGCCCGTGGTGGTCCAGTCGGAGCTGGTCGCGAACGAGACGCTACCGGCGACCGAGAACGATCCCCGCGCCGCGGCTGCGCTCGAGTCGCCGCTGCGCTCGGAGTCCTTCCGCGACAGCGACACGCGCGCGGTGCTGGAGCACTCGACCCGCGTCAGCGGGCTGACGATGGCCGCGGCGATGGATCACACCGTCGCGGGGCCGCCCGGCACGACGGCCACCGCGCAAAGCTTCGAGGACCTTGCGCGCCTGCTCGTGACCGCGGACGTCGTGCCCGGAGAGCCCCTGCGGGTCGTCAAGTTCCTCAGCTACGGCTGGTCCAGCCAGCGCTCTCCGGCGGCGATCCTCGACCAGGTCTCGGCGGCGCTGGCGGAGGCGCGACACTCCGGCTGGGAGGGGCTGGCGGCCGACCAGCGCGCCTACCTCGACGACTTCTGGGACCGCGCGGACGTCGAGATCGACGGCGACGCGGAACTGCAGCTGGCGGCTCGCTTCTGTCTCTTTCACACACTGCAAGCCGGCGCCCGGGCGGAGCAGCGCGCGATTGCGGCCAAGGGCCTCACCGGACCCGGGTACGACGGGCACGCGTTCTGGGACACGGAGAGCTTCGTGCTGCCCGTGCTCACGTATACCGCTCCGCAAGCCGCGTGCGATGCCCTCCGCTGGCGTCGTCTCACGCTCGAGCTCGCACAGGAGCGTGCGCGCTCGCTGGGGCTGCGGGGCGCCGCGTTTCCGTGGCGCACGATCCGCGGGCAGGAGTGCTCGGGCTACTGGCCCGCGGGTATCGCCGCGTTCCACGTCAACGCCGACATCGCCGACGCGGTCGTGCGCTATCAGCGCGCGAGCGAGGACGAGGACTTCGCGAGTGGCCCGGGGATCGAGCTGCTCGTCGAAACCGCGCGCCTGTGGCGATCCCTGGGCCACCACGACGCTTCCGGGCGCTTCCGGATCGACGGCGTAACCGGCCCGGACGAGTACAGCGCAATCGCCGACAACAATCTCTACACCAACCTCATGGCCGAGCGAAACCTGCGCGAGGCTTTCGCGGCAGTCGAACGCTATCCGCAGCGCGCCGGCGAGCTCGGCGTAGGCACCGAGGAGGCCGCGGGTTGGCGCGACGCCGCGCAGGCGATGCTCGTTCCATATGACAGCGAGTTGCGCGTGCACGCACAAGCAGAGGCGTTCACCGAGCACGAGGTGTGGGACTTTGCCGGCACCGCTCCCGAGCAATATCCACTGCTGCTCCACTTCCCCGACTTCGACCTGTATCGCAAGCAGGTCGTCAAGCAGGCAGATCTCGTGCTCGCCCTGCACCTGCGCGGCGACGCGTTCCGAGCCGAGGAGAAGGCGCGGGACTTCGCCTACTACGAGGCGCTGACCGTCCGCGACTCCTCGCTCTCCGCGAGCACGCAGGCGGTCGTTGCCGCCGAGGTCGGGCATCTCGAGCTCGCCTACGACTACCTGTCCGAGGCCGCGCTGATCGATCTCGACGATCTCCAGCACAACACGCGCGACGGTCTGCATATCGCATCGCTGGCCGGAACGTGGATCGGCGCGGTGGCCGGGTTTGGCGGCATGCGCGACCACGACGGGGTGCTGAGCTTCGCACCGCGGCTGCCCCAGGCGCTCACCCGGCTCGCGTTCCGTCTTTCCCTGCGCGGGCGACGGCTGCTGGTGGAGGTCGGGCACGAACAGGCGACGTATTCGTTGCTCGAAGGCAGCTCGCTCGAGATCGTCCATCACGGCAGGAAGGCGACCGTTCACGCGGACGCGCCGCTCAGGCGCTCGATCCCCGCACCCCCGGCTCGCGAAGCGCCGAGCCAGCCGTCGGGGCGGGCTCCGCAGCGGCGGCGAGCCGATCCGTGAGCGACGACGTTTGGGCGACGCCTGTGAGCAGCCGATTAAGATCGCGTGCGGTGAGCGAGTCGCCCATCGAGCAGCTGCTGGGAGCCATCGACAGGCGCGATGTGGAGGGGGCGATGGCGCTGATGGCGCCAAATTGCCGGATGCTCGTGGTGGACGGACGCTGCGCCGAGGGAGAAGACGGAGTGCGCGCGCTGCTCACGGACTTCGTTGCGACGGTGCGCTCGAGCACCCACAGGATTACTGCGCAGTGGCACCAGGACGACGTCTGGATCGCCGAGGTCGAGGCGAGCTACGAGCTGATGGATTGGTCGAAAATGAGTGGACTGCCACGCGCGGGTGTGCTGCGAGCGGGGCCGGACGGGATCGCCGAGGCGCACTTCTATGGCGCGCGCGAGCGCCAGCTCTCGGACCACCGCACGGGAGACGAGGGGATCCGGATCGGTGGGCGGTGGATACCGCCGCTGTGATCCACGTGCGGCGCAGGTAGCCGGCGAAAGCCGAGCGGGCGGCCTTGGGTCAATCGTCGACGCGGAAGATCGGCCAGCCGACCTCGGTCTTCCACGTGCCGGGGTCCCGGTCGTCGAGGTAGCCGGTCAGGTAGTGCTCGCGCACCGGGCCGTCGACGCTGATCTCATGCCGGTTGGCATACGCGGCGAGTCGCGAGTAGGTCACATCGATCGTAGTCAGTGGGCCACGGTGGGTGAGGACAGCGAGATCGCTCGCCGGGAGTGTCAGGAGGGCTGCGCGGCCGACCCTCGTGCTCGTGCCCGTGACCGGGATGAACACCGTCGCCTCGCCGCTGCCGTGGTGGAAGATCTCACCGGCGAAGAGACCACCGGGCGGTCCTGTCACTGTGAGGTCCTCGGCGCCCACGAGGGCGTGGAGCTCCGCCAGCGCACCCTGCCACCACGGCAAGATCGTCCGCTGATCGATCACCTCGCTGATGGCGATGGCCGCGGTGGCCGGCAGACTTCGGCGCGAGATGCCCATCGCCGGTTGGGGGCGATCGAGCAGGTCGCGAAGCTCTCCGACGGCGGCTCTCGTGTCCGCGAGCTCTGACTCGAGGCGTTCGAGGTGGGCTGCGATCACGCGGTTGCGCGTCTCGGCGTCCGAGGCCCCAAGCACCGACTTGACCTCAGAGACCGGCATTTGCAAGCTGCGGAGCCGTCGAATGATCTGCGCGGCACGCAGCTGGTCGTCGTCGTAGTAGCGATACCCGCTGTCCGGATCGATCTCGGCAGGCTCGAGCAAACCGATCCCGTGGTAGTAGCGCAGCGTCCTGATGCTCAGGTGCGTCGCCCGCGAGAAGTCACCGATAGGGACCCGTATCTGCATTGCCCGGCGGAGTATCAACCCTCCCCTAACGGGAGGGTCAAGGGCCCGACGGGCCCTTGACTTTCCCCGAAGCGGAGGCGCGAACCTACCATTCGCCGCCGCAATCGGGGCGCGCGAAACCGACAACAGGAGGCATTGCAATGACCACCCACACCATCGCCCTCGACGGCGTCGTCGCCGAGCTGTTCGCGGCGATAAACACGTTCGACACCGACGCGATCATGGGTACGTTTGCCGACGACGCGCTGGTCAACGACGTCCGGCGCGAGTTCTGGGGAAAGGCCGACATTCGCCGCTGGGTCGAGCGCGAGATCGTCGGCGACAAGGTGACCATCGAGGTCACCGACGCGATCAACCACGACGGCCTTGTGATCGTCCAGGGCGTCTACGAGGGCGAGTACGACAAGACCGGATTGCCCGACCCGCTGATCCTGACCCACTACGCCACGGTCGCCGAGGACACCGGAAAGATCGCCAACCTCATCATCATCAACAACCAGTCGGTCCAGTAGTCGTGGACCCAGACCGCCGGAGCCCCGAGCCAACTACTGCGCTCGGGGCGTTGGCGCTGTGGCGCCGGGGCCAACCCGGACTCCGGCCGCGCGGCGCAGTAGGACGCGGGCGGCGGCCAGCGCCGTGCGCAGCTGTTCAGGGTCCCGCCGGACCTGGGTAAGGAGCAGGCCGCCTTGTAGCAGCGCCATTGTGGCCGTGGCCAGACTGGCCGGATCCGCAGTGGCCGAGATGCGGCCGCGGGCCCGCATGCGCTCGAGGCCAGCGCGGAGATGGCCCTCCCATCGCATGAAGCCGTCGGCCAGGTTCTCGCGTGCGCCCGGGTCGCGCTCGGCGAGCTGACCCACGAGCGATCCGATCGGGCAGCCTCCGTGAGCCTCACGGTCTTCCTGGAGAACGACGAGCGCGCGGAACCACCGGTCGATCCCGGTCCAGGTATCGAGATGATCGAGCAGGCCGTCTTGCGCGAGCAGGACCGAGTCCGTGGTGGCGTTGATCGCGGCGCGAACGAGATCGTCTCGGTCGTCGAAGTAGTGATACAGCTGGCTGCGGCTCGCGTGGGCGCGCTCGCAGACGTCGTCGAGGCTCGTGCCCGCCGCGCCCTTCTCTGCGACCAGCTCGGCCGCGGCTTGGACGATCCGTGTGCGCGTGCCTTGTCCTTTGCATGTCAGCGCGTGGATCATGCCGACATCGTAGTGGTTGGACTTGACAGTCCACTGGCCGCCTGGTGTAATGTCTGAGTGGACTGTCTAGTCCAATATTTGTCTGACAGGAATTGGGGGTGTGAGCGTAAAGGCGCCCAGCCGATCGTTGCTCCGGATGGCAGGTGATCGCGCTCACGACGAGGAGCGGGATTGATGCGCCTTCGCAAACGACTTGATGATCATGCTTGGTCGCAGGAGCACCTCTCGCATTACGTCGAGGGCGACATGAGCTGGCGCAGCCGCAGGCGCCTCGAGCTCCACGCCGATGAGTGCCCCGACTGCAGCCTCGGAATCCGCGCTCTCCGAGCCCTTCTGCGCGTCTTGGGCGGCGCCTCAGAGCGCGCCGAGGCGCGCGCGCCGGCAGGCATCTTCGACCGGGTCCGAGCCGAGGCGGCGCGTGCCGAGGTGGACGCCGGGGAGTCCATCGAGCCATGAGCCGAGCGGTCTGGAGCCCTGTCAGCGCGAACATGCCCGAGCACGAGCTGATCGGTCGGGCCCAGGCCGGCGACGTGGGGGCCTTCGAAGCACTTGCCGACGTGCACGCCGACCGCCTGTACGCCCTCGCGCTGCGCTTCCTCGGCGACGGTGCTGAAGCCGAAGACGTGCTGCAGGAGACGCTGCTGCGCGCGTGGCGCGGCATCCGCGGCTTCGAGGGTCGGGCGATGGTCTTCACCTGGCTCTACCGGATCGCCGTCAACGAGTCCAACCGCGCGCTCGAGCGGCGCGAGCGGCGCCGAGCGAACGTGCCAGTCGATGAGCACGCCATCGCGGTTCCTGCCCCCTCGAGGGAGGGACCGGCCAGCCAGGCCGAGCGGCGGGAGCTACGTCAGGCGCTGCGGCTGGCGATCAGCCAGCTCTCTGCGCCCTGCCGCACTGCGCTCGTGCTCCGTGACATCGAGGGCCTCTCCACTCGCGAGGCGGCCGAAATCGCCGGCGTCGGCGAGGCTGCCTTCAAGAGCCGGCTGCATCAGGCGCGCTTGAGGGTGCGCGCCCTGGTGGGCGACGCGGCACTTGTGGCGAGCGCCGGCTGAGCGCTGAGGGACGCGCAGGGCACACCGCCGCAATGGCGGCGGGCTGCATTTCGACAAAGAATCAACCCTTTTCTGGACTGTCCGGTCCAAAGGTGTGATTGCAAGGCGTCAAGGGTGATCGCCGATCGTGCAGTCGACAGTCCAGCCGAGGCGCACCGCCCCGGAAAATCCCCTGGAAGGAGACACATCCGATGGTATTGCTCACACTGCGACGGACCGGTGGATACCTCTCAGCCGCGCTTCTCGCAGCCCTGTTCGCGGCGCTGCTGCTGCTATTCACCGGAGCGCCCGCATCGGCCGCGCAGGGCCACCACAAGAGAACGCAGCACTCGACCCACCGTCGAGGCGCTCGCCATCACGCGCGGCGAGCGGACAAGAAGAAGGTGGCTGGGGCCGCGGAGGGGCTGGGGCAGCTCAGCGGCCTCTTGCCGCGCGGCCACTTGACCGAGGAAAGCGCGCTGCAGGTGAATCTCAGTAACGAGACGGTTCGTCTCCCGCTGTATCCGGGGACGGCTCCGGTTCCGAACGAACCGAGCAAGACCGAGAGAGTCTGGTTCGTCCTGCTCGACGCCTCGGACCAGGGTCTCGCCCGCGATCTCGGCGTCAACTACGCACCGAAGCTCGCGAACATCGCGATCGGCGATCCGGCCGCTGTGCAGACCGTCACGCTCGACTCGCCCTCGCCCGAACAGAACCACTTCGGGCCGGCGGTGGTCCACTTCCAGGGCGCGCCGGACTTCAGCCCCACTCGCATCGCCGAACCGGGACCAACCGGTTTCCCGCTCAAATCGTTCCAGCCTGGTTCCGTGGCGGGCCCCGGGTACAGCCCGTTCATCAAGATCGCCGGTTCTAACGTCGTCTACAACGCGCCGATCGTGGCGGCCGGCGAAGGGCCGTTCGACGTCGTGCATCACACCAATACGGAGGACCGCGTGCTAGGCGTCCACATCGGCACCGAAGCGAACGCGCCGTCGGGTCAGTTCGGCGAGTCGTGGGTCGACCTGCTGTTCGTCAAGGGGTTCGACGCCGGGCAGCCGATCGTCTACCTCAGCACGGACGCCGGCCAGCCGCTGACCGCCGTGCTCGAGCGCTCGACGTACGTACCGGCGCTGAACGAAGCGGCGTTCAACGGTGGCGACGACTTCCTCGGCTCGGCCCGTGAGCGGCTGTTCGGATTCATCAACGGGCAGACCGGTGCGAACAACCCGCAGGCGCAGGGATTCCAGAACCTCGTACTCGATGGGCACGCATCAGAAGATGCCTCGCTCGAAAACACGGGTCTGATCAACGCACTCAAAAACGGAGGTGACTTACTGAACGTGTTCGGGGACTTCCCGACGCTCGCGAGTCCCCGCCACGCCGACGCCTACAGCCCGTTGTGGGATGCACAGCTCGGGCTGTGGACCGAAAAGGCGATCAAGGAGGGGCTCAACAAGCGCCAGATCGACGAGAACCAGGTGTTCAACCTGGCGGCCACCCGGCCCGACCTGATAACCGGCGTCAACCCGGCCACCGGGCAGCCCACGAAGTATGGCTCCGCAGGCGTCGACATCAACTGCGCGGTCATCGGCTACACGGCGGATGCCCCCACGGCCAACCTCGAAGAACCCGTCGAAAACTCGCAGTTCCCGCCCCGTTAGGCGACAGCCGCACCCCGGCCCGGGAGGAGCGCGAACAGCTCCTCCCGGGCCACGGTCCCTTAGCGAGCGAAGGAGCGCACGTGACCGCGCATCCGCGGGGAGAAGAAATGAACGAAATTCGTACAGCGAGAAAGGAGTGGACATGGCTGTAACAGTTGGAGTGCTCGCCCTCCTGGCGGCAAAGCCGGAGAAGGACGCGGAGCTCGCAGCCTTCCTCGACGGCGGCCGCGCGATCGCCGCCGCCGAGCAGGGCACGGTGACGTGGTACGCATTCAAGCTCGAGGACTCGACCTACGGCATCTTCGACACGTTCGAGAGCGACGACGCACGTGACGCTCACCTCAAAGGTGAGATCCCGCGGGCCCTTGCCCAGGTCGGCCCCGACCTGCTCGCGAAGGATCCCGAGATCCACATGGTCGACGTCCTCGCCGTCAAGTAGGTCGACGAGGCGGTCGATGGCGCGCGTCCGAGCTGGGATGATGGTTCTCGATGCAGGTACTGCCGTTCCTCGCCGTCGCCGCGATCGTCGTCGTCACCCCGGGGGTCGACATGGCGCTGGTGACCAAGAACGCTCTGCTTCACGGGCGGCGATCGGCTTTCGCAACGGCGCTCGGCGTCAACCTCGGAATAGCGTTCTGGGCGACTACGGCATCCCTCGGTCTGGCGGCGGTGATCGGCGCGTCGGCCGCAGCGTTCGCGGCCATCAAGCTCGCCGGCGCGGTGTACCTCGTGTTCCTTGGGTTGAAGGCGCTGCGCGCATCGCGTACGGACAACGAGACGAGTGCGAGCACCTCCGAGCGACCGCGCCTGCGAGACGCGGTCGCGTTCCGCCAAGGCGTTCTCAGCAACTTGCTCAACCCGAAGATCGCGGTGTTCTTCACTAGCCTCTTGCCGCAATTCGTGGGCAGGTCCGGCACCACCGCCGATCTGCTCCTGCTTGGAGTGCTGTTCAACGTGATGTGCGTCGTGTGGCTGGTGAGCTACGCGGCTCTTGCCGCACGTGGCCGGAGCGTATTGACCCTCCCAAGGATCAAGCGGACCCTCGATCGGATCAGCGGAATTGTCTTGATCGGGCTCGGCGCGCGTCTCGCGTTCCAACACCGTCGATGACCGACACCGCCAGATCCTAAATCTGGGCTCGATGGTTCGTTCGCACGTGACGCCGGACGACCGTGCAATTCACTTCGGGGCCGAGGAAGGTCACTGGCGAGCGCGACGCGGTCGTCCGAGCTCGTCAGGCGAGGGCAAGGTCGACGACCTTCTCGACGTGCAAGCGCGTTGTGTCGAACACCGGCACGGGTGCGTCCTCGGGACCGACGAGAAGGTCGATCTCGGTGCAGCCGAGCAGGATTCCCTGCGCGCCGCGCTCGGCGAGCTCCAGCATGATCCGCCGGTACTCTTGGCGCGAGCTATCCCTGATCACCCCGACACAGAGCTCGCGGTAGATCACGTCGTGAACGATCCGACGATCCTCGGTGCCGGGGACCAGCACGTTGAGCCCGTGCGCCTCGCGCAGGCGGCCTACGTAGAAATCTTCCTCCATCGTGTACGCAGTCGCGAGCAGGCCGACGGTCCGCAGCCGCTGCGCTCGCACCGCCTCCGCAGTCGCATCGGCGATGTGAACGAACGGCACGTCGGCGGCGGCGCTAACCGCGTCTGCGACCTTGTGCATCGTGTTGGTGCACAGCACGAGAAGCTCTGCTGCGGCAGTCGCCAACACGCGCGCCTCGGCTGCGAGTAGAGCGCCCGCCTCGTTCCACCGACCAGTTCGCTGTAGCCGCTCGATCTCGGCGAAGTCGACCGATCGGAGCAGGCAGTCCGCCGAATGCAGGCCACCACAGCGAGCGCGGACCTCCTCGTTAACGAATCGGTAGTACTCGGCGGACGACTCCCAGCTCATCCCGCCCAACAGCCCAATCCGCTTCACGCTTCTCGTCCCATCTTCTGATGAATATCAGTCCTGCGTTCGCCGTCGAATCGTTCGTAGCGGCGACGAGCGGAGCCGGCCAAGCAGCAGGGCGTCCGACCGATCATCAACGAGACCCTCCGCGGCAATGGCATCCTCAGCGTCGCCGAGGACACGGTCTACTTGACGGGGCTGAAGGGTCCGCTGGAAGAGGGATGGCGGACGAAGGTGGAAGCGCTGGCTCAATCAGTGGGCCTGTCTCCAGGCCTGGGGAGATACGCTGCCCGCGTGAGCGCCGCGGGTGAGCGACGCTCGGCGCGAACAAACCATGAGCGAACGGCGGCATTACAGCGAGCAGGAATTTGAGGAACTCGTTGGTTCAGCGCTGGACGAGCTTCCGGTCGAGTTTCAACGTGCGCTTGAGCACGTAGCGATCGTCGTTTCCGACCGCGGTGCCGAGAACCACGCGTACGGTATGTACGTCGGCTCCAGGCTGGGCGGTGTGCCCTTCTTCGGGGGCGGTGGCTTGCCGGACGAGATCCTGATTTTTCGCGACACACTCCTGCGCGACTTCGGGGACGATCCGGAGCGCCTTCGGCTGCACGTGATCCACACGGTGCGTCACGAGGTTGGTCACTACCTCGGCTTCGACGAGACCGGCGTTCGCAAACTCGGGCTCTGATCGCTTCACACCGCAGCTGCTCTCGCAGCCCGAGGCGGCAGGCTGGGTGCGCGGCGGTTGAAACGAAGGTATGGCCTAGCTGCTGAGGTCGAGCACCGTCGTTGGCGGCTCGATCACGCCATCGTGAGTCTCGGCCGGGATGATCCCAGTCCCGATCGAGAAGAACTCGATCGTGTGGCTACCCCAGCCGTGGCTCTTCTCCTGTAGCTGAACGCCGACGATCCCCTCGGCCTTGATCTCCTGCGCCTCGCTCTGCATGCGCTCCATTGCAAGCTCACGTGCGTCGTATAGCGCCTGCGTGTAGTTGGACAGCTCGACGTTACGCCCAGCTTGAGCCATCGACTTAAGCGCGCCACGGTGAGCGACGTGATAGACACAGCTTCCCATCACCATTCCCACCGGGCGATGACCGGTGCGCAGAAGCGTCCAAAAATCCTGGCCGGAGAGGTCGCTCGTGAAGGGGCGGCCGCTCGGAGCGCGGTGAAGCTGACCCTCCCGGTGCTTGACGGCGGTGCCGATCGCGATGAACTCCGCCATGTCCTGGCCCCACTCATAGCGGCCGATGTCGAGACGCACGCCGACGACGCCGTCGGCGCCGAGCTGGTCGGCCTCCTCCTCCATGCGCGTCATGGCGAGCTGGCGCGCCCCGTACATCGCTTCGGAGAGAACAGTGAGCTCCTGGCTTCGCTTCCAGCCGGCGAGCTGGATGCCGATGTGGTAGATCGAGCTGCCGACGACAAGCCCGACGGGCTCGAAGCCGGCCTGCTTGATGAGAAGGAACTCGTTGACACTGAGATCGGAGGTGAAGAGACCGGCGCGGTTCTGCTGAAGCCGCGCGCGGCCCGCCTCGGGCACCCCTTCCAACGTGGTCGGGTCGTACGCCGGCTCTCGCTCGGTGACCTCGGCGCCCGCTCCGGGCATCTCCATGCCGTCGGTCGTGTCGGCCTCGGTGGCGTCGCTATCGGTCATCGCGTGGCTCCTTGTAGGGGGTTTCGCTGGCTAGCCAGTCAGATCAATCGTGGGCTTGGGCCCGGGCGGCTTGGTGTAGGCGCTGTCGTGAACGGCGGTGCCGATGGCATGGAAGGTGACGATGAGGCCACTGCCGCCGCTCAGTCCGAGGTCTTGCCGGCTGATGCTGTGGTCGATGCGTACGCCAACGATCCCGGAGGCATCCAGCGCCTGCGCTTGCCGACCGAGACGCTCCATCACCCGCTCGCGCGCGGCGTAGATCGCCTGCGTGAACTCGCGCAGCTCGAAGCTTTCTCCGCCCCCGAGGAGGCCCGGCTGTGCACGCATCGCCGTGCTGTACGAGAACATCGAGAAACAGACCGAGCTCCAGCCCACGATGCCGGCGGGCTCGATGCCGGCATTCAGCAGCTTCGTGTAGTCGGCGACGGACAGCTCCGTCAGCACGATCTGTCGGTCGTGCGTTCCCCTTCCTCGGCGATCGCGGTTGCTCGCATCGCGTGTGCCGTCTCGCTGCACCGCCGTGCCGACAACCGAGTACTCGATTACACCGGAGCTCATCGAGGAGTCTCCGAACTCCCTCGCTCCGGCTCGAACGTCGACGCCGACGACCGCGTCCGCGCCCACCTCTTGCGCCTCGCGCGCGAGCCGACCGAGCGCCCGTTCGCGGACCTCGTTCCAGGCGTCGGTAAGCGTGTCGAGCTCGGTCACGAGCCCCGCGCCGGGAAATACTGCCCCGGCGCCCGGCCCCATCCAGCCAACCGACTGCTGATACCCGACCTGGTAGATGGAGCTTCCCATCACCTGCGCGAGCGGGCGCAGGCCGAGCTGGTGGCAGAGCGCGAAGTCGGCGGCCGAGAGGTCTGAGGTGAACAACCCGCCGGACTCGCGCAGGCCGGCGAGGCGGCGCACGGCCTCGGGCGGGATGTCGCCGGCTTCGATGCGTGCAAGCGAGTCCGCCGCGAGCGTGCCTGGGCCCTGGGAGGGCTCGCGTCGTGCCGGCACCGTCAGCCGATCCTCGCCAGGCGCTCAGCCCAGCAACCGCGTGAGCGCCGCGCGGGCATCGGAGCTTCGCTCCGCCTCGCTGCGCAGATCGCCGGCGAGCGCTCTCACCCAACGTTCGGGGTCGAGCGGCTCGCGCTTGATCGAGATGCCCCCCACCTCGCGCTCGCGGAAACAATCGAGGCGCTCCCCCTCAACGGCGAGCTGGTAACGCGTTCCGCCGAGTTCGACGCGCAACTCGCTGACGCGGCGCTCACCGCGGCGCAGCAGGCCGCCGCCGCGCCGCTGCACGTGCGCCTGTCCCGGCAGCGCCTCCTCGAGCTTGGCCGCCAGCACCTCCACGTAGATGCGTAGGTCGCTTCCGTCAGCGCGCAGTCCGGCCGCGAAGAGGTCAAAATCGTTCCCCGAGCCCTGGTCGGAGTCCTGCGGCGGCACCACGGTGTAAGCGTACTCCGAGCGGTGGTACGGGCGTGCACCATGCCCAGAATCGCGATAGCCGCAAGCGTGCCGCGAGCGGGCGAACCAGAAGTCTCGTGACGTGATCCTGGCGGGCCGCGCACACCCGCTCCGGAACGTCACGATCCTGGCTTGTACTCCCACTGCCGACACGACCCGCTGCGGTCGCAAAAGGGCTGATTTGCTGACTGGCCACAGCGGCAGATAGCGGCTCGCGTCTCCCGCTTGCCATCCAGTTCGAGGTCGCCCTCGATCAGCACCGGCCCGCCCTCCGGGAGGCGGATCCGCGTCGGCACCGACGCGCTCTCGGGCTCGCCGTCCCGCAGCGTGTAATGCAGAGCGCCCGTCGGGCACCGCCGAATGACGGCCGCCAGCGCCTCGGGATCGCCGGCGTCGGGAGCGATCCATGGACGCTGGGCCACGTCGAAAACCGCCGGCAACCCACGCACGCATTCGGCGGCGTGAAGGCATCGCGCGGCGTCGTAGGTCACCTCAATACGCTCGCCCTCGTAGCGTTTCACAAGCCGAACTGCTCCCTGTAGGTCTCTGGAACGAGTTCTTCGAACTCTCGATGACGTTCGATGAAGGCTTTGACGAAAGGACAGAATGGGAGCACCGCAAGACCTCGCGCACGAGCGTCTTCGAGCGCGAACCGGATCAGCTGATCCCCGATGCCGCGGCCCTGAAAGCGTTCGTCGACGTCGGTGTGAACGAACGCGATCAAGCCGGGGCGCACCCTGTATGCGGTGAAGCCAACGACCTCCCCGTCGAGCGAGACCTCGTAGCGCTCGCTCTCGGGCACGTCGGCCACCTCGACCCGCTCCGCAACAGCCATGCCCGCAAGCTTAGAGCGGAAGGACAGGCGCCCGTACCGCGGACGAGCCCCGCGCGACGAGCTCACGCCGGCGGATCTGTGCCACTGTCGACGGAAACCCCTAAGCGGGCAGAAGCCGAATCGCGAGACTCGGAACCCGAACGGAGGACACCCCGATTTTCAGACGGTCTTGGGAATCCGTGGCTATGTAGCGATTTGCAGGGCTCTTTCTTGTAGGAGCTGCGAGCCGGGTGCCGGCCGTCCGCGGGGGCTTCTGGGAGTTTCTGGTACTGGCCGGGCTCCCAGTTTCCAGCCCCGCCGCGGGACCGCAGCACCGGGCGCGACTGCCATCGACATCGAGATCGCCCTCGCCCGCCAGCTCGCCGGTACCATCGGGCGCGTGAGCCGTAGATTCCTGGTATCTGATCGGTACCCGACTGGGACCAAATGAGCGACGCCGCGAGCCACAGTCCACTCCGCTTCGACTCGGACATCAAGCCGCTGTTTCGCGTGCGCGACCGAGATTCGATGCGCGGACATTTCGATCTCTGGTCGTCAAGCGACGTGCTCGCCCACGGCGACGGCATCGTGAGCCAGCTCCGCGCGGGCAAGATGCCTTGCGACGGCGCCTGGGCCGGCGATCAGATCAAGCTCTTGGAACGTTGGCTTGCGCAGGGCGGCGACGAGTAGCGAAGCCGGCGCGGTATATGGCGAGACTCGGAATCGAACCGAGGACACCACGATTTTCAGACGGTCTTGAGAATCCCGAGAGCTGGATCGACTCGCTGGCTTGAGCCACCCCACGAGGCCCGCTGTCACCCGCGCCGTGATGGCCACCCGAGAGCGTCGAAGACTGCCACTGGGTCGAGGTAGTCGCGCCAGCGGGTGACTTTGCGATCGGTGATCGTGAGTACCGAGATGTACCGGTTGGCGTACGGGGCCCCCGTGCGGACGACTCGGCCTTCGGAGGCGTACTCGAGCACCACGACGCCTGTTTTGGTGTCGTGATGGATCGCGAGGTCATAACAGCGATCTAGGACGATCACGGTGCCGTAAGGGCGGTAGAGCTCGGCGACGGCCTCGCGGCCCTCGACGTGCCTCGGGTAGCCGGGGGTCGTGATGATGTAGTCGAAGATCACGTCTTCTGCCAGCAGGTCGAAGAACTGCCCGCCATCGGCGATTCCGTCGAGGCCCTGCTCAATGATCCGAAAGAACGGCTCTAGCGCCTTGAAGTCGTCGAGGGCGTCGATGGTGGTCATCGCGGCGTCTTCCACGCCGAGGCCTTTGCGGCTCGCCGGGCGAAGTTTGCAAAGGCGATCGGCGGCCTTCGGGTCCTGATTCCGCCGCAAATGTGGGCGCCGGGTTGGTTGCCCCAGATCACGGCTTGATTCTTTCAGTGATACGTGCCGGTGCGCTGCGCACGGCGCTTCGGGGCTGGCTCGGCTACATCGACGCTGCGATCCTCGACTGGGTCCACAACCACGACCTCACGCGCGACCAACTCTGCGACCTTCTCGTCGCCGCGTTCGGACCCGCTCTCCTCGCGGCCCAGCAGGCCGATCCCAAGATTCAGCTGGAGGTCAGCTGAAGCTGCAGGACCGGGACGAGCCGCACGATCGGCCATCGCCTCGGGCGAGGCAGCGACCGCTGCCGCGTGCCTTCTCGCCGCGCCGATCCGGCGATGCACTACTCGTTTTCGTATGACAGCGCGTCCAAGCTCTGGTCCTGCTCCCGCAAGGCCGGCCTTACGGCTCGTTGGCTGTCGCGACGTTGCTCGGCGTGTCGTTTAGGGCCCGACACACTTGGGCCGTCCGTCCTCAACGGCGGTGGGTGGCCGACTCGGCCAGCCCTCGACTCTCACACGCCGCGAGTGCGAGCTATGGCTAGCCGCCGGCCTCGGCTTCCGCCATACGTCCCGCATCGCCGCGCTTTTCGACGACGACGTAACCGGGGTAGACCTCGACAGTCGACTCGACGGCCGGTTCCTCATGTCCTGGCACCACAATGAATCGGCGCGGACGGGATCGCACACGCGAGTACTCCCCGATCGAGAGGTCCACTATGCCACCGCAATCCGTGCGGACGCACTCGCATATGAAGCTGTCGGCCGACTCCCCGTTGCGTGGACGCTGATACTCGATTCTGTCATTTATGCGCCGTGCCAGCGCCTCATTCTGCGCCATACGGCGCTTGCGTTGATCATCCACTCCGGGTAATCACTCCATTCGAACGGGTAACGGAGATCGGTACTGATCGATGAGAAGCCGTGCCATCGCCTTGCCGCGCCGCGCGGCCTCGACGTCACCCTCTGCGGCCGAGATGATCGAGCCCTTCATGAGGATGTGCCACGAGCGCGCGAACGACTCGGTGTCGCGCAGGTCCGCGTCGTCTGCGAAGCGCCGGACGATCGAGCGGATGTTGTCGAGATATTCCACACTCGCGCCGCCCGCGGGGTGTGCGGGGCCCATCTCGAGCAGGACATTGATGAACGAGCACGCCTCGAAATCGTTGCGGTGGAACCACTCGTCAAAGACGTCGAAGATGGCCAGCAGTCGCTCCTCGGCGTCAGCGCCGCGGTTTATCGCACCGGCTTCGACGAATTCCTTGGTCCAGCGTTGCTCGCGGAGCTGCAGGAACGCGAGCACCAACTCGTCCTTCGAGGCGAAGTGGCGGTAAAGCGTCGCGGTCGCCACGCCCGAGCGCTCGATCACCTCGTTGATCCCCACCGCACGTATTCCGCGCCGCGAGAACAGCTCGTAGGCGGCATCCAGAATCCGCTCCCGGGCGCCGACCCCCTTCTCTGTCGATTGGGGGTGTGATTGAACCATGCCTCAGAAGGGTAACAGGAGAGAGAGCGCTCTCTTCTGCTATAGAGCGTGTTCTCTCTTCTCTCGCAGAAGGTTTGCTGGAGAGCATTCAACGTAAGGAGGGTTACATGGGGCTCGTAGAGCTTCTATTGATTGTCCTAGTGATCGCCGCCATCGCGGGCGGGATAGGTCTGAGCCCGTTGCTTTGGCTGCTGCTGCTGGTAGCGCTCGTGGTCTTCTTCACGCGGGGCGCTTTCGGCTATCGCAGAGGCGGGGGGGTCTAGCATGACCCTCGGAACGTCGATCTTCCTCATCGCCGCCGGAGCGATTATCCGTTACGCCCTGACATTTAACGTGTCGGGCGTCTCGCGCCCAGTGATCGGCTTGATCCTCATCATCGCCGGCATCGTCGGCATCGTGCTGTCGCTGATCTACATGGCCACCGCTCGGCGCCGCGTAGTCGGCGGACCCTACGAAGAACCGCGCCTCTAGCGCGGCAGCGACCCCTGCGAGCGCCGCAGGGGGTCGGCCAGCAGCCGCCTACGCCCACACGCCCTGCTGCTGATGGGCGGCGGGCGCGGCTCGACGCGCTGCGGACACCGCGGCCTTTAGCTCCAGCGGCACCAGGGCCGCCACTGCGTGCCTTGCGGTCAGACGCCTTCGCGTCAGCGACACGCGCGCAGAACCAAACAAAGCTAGTTACAGGAGGAAGCGTGAACACGGGAACGATCATCGGAATTGCAGTTGGCGTCGTAGTGGTGCTACTGCTCATCGCGCTCGTCGCTCGCGTCGCGAGCGGCAGGCGTGACGAACGTCGTCGTAGGCAGGCGGGCGAGCTTCGCCAGCAGGCCAGGAGCCGTTCGATCCAAGCCGAAAGCGCACGCGCCTCGGCTGATGAGCAGGCCGCCGAAGCCAAGCGCGTTGAGGCTGAAGCCGAGGAACGTGCCGCTCAGGCGCGGCAGGGACGCGCCACCGCGGAGCGACAGGCCATCAAGGCTGAGCATCTGACCGAATCTGCCCGCGATCGGCACGCGCAGGCACGTGCGATCGACCCGGATGCGAGCGACAGCGGCCAAGACGAGGCGGTGGCGCTCAACGAGCGCACTGCCTGACCGACAGCTCGGCGCCTGGCCGCGCAGTCATTAAACACTTCTAAAGAAAGCTGGAGACACAAAATGGAGAAGACTCAACAGAAGATCGTGCAGTACCTCAGCGAGGCGCATGCCACGGAGCAGGCGCTCGTCACCGTGCTGCAATCGCAAATTGCGATGACGCCGCGGGGAAGCTACCGCGACGGCCTCGCATCTCACCTGCGCGAGACCCGCGAGCACGCAACTCGCGTACAGCGCCGTCTAGACCAGCTCGGTCGGGGCAGCAGCCCGATACAAGCCGGCGTTGGGCTCGTCCAGAGTGTCGTTGGGCAGGCAGTCGCCCTGGCAAAGACACCGCTCGACCTCGTCCGCGGCACGGGGGGAGAGGAGAAAGTCCTCAAGAACGCCAAGGACGCGTGTGCGGCCGAGGCGTTGGAGATTGCCACCTACACCGCGATCGAGCGTCTGGCCAGCTCCGTGGGCGATAAAGCCACACAGGCCCTCGCCGAGTCCATCCGGGCTGATGAGCAGAAGATGCTCGAGCGCATCTTGAAGGAGATCCCGAAGCTGACCGACGCCGTGGTGCGCTCGGAGATCCGCGGGAACGCCTCATACGACGTCGGCAAGACAGGCGCTGCCGACGCGGCCCGCTCGGCGTCAAAGAGCCTAAAGGGAGCTGCTCGTGACGCGAGATCGAGTGCAAAGCGCACCGCCCGCAAAGCGCGCAAAGTGCCCGGCGTCGCGCAGGGCGAGGGTCAGGTCAAGGGCGCACTGGCCTCTGAAGGAGACCTGGCAATCACCGGCTACGGGAAGCTCACGGCTGCGGAGATTGCTGAGAAGCTCGCGCACCTCTCGCAGGTCGACCTCGCGAAGGTCGACTCCTACGAGCGCAAGACCGAAAACCGCACGACCATCCTCAGCCGGATCGCGAGCCTGCGCGGAGACGAGCCGTGGGCAGGGTACGACGATCTCGGCGTGGACGAGGTTCGCGCGGTACTGGACGAGGGCGACGAGGACCGAGTTAAGCGTGTGCGTGCCTACGAGCGTTCACACAAGAACCGCTCGGGTGTGGTCGCTGCCGCCGAACGCGAGCTTGTCAAAGCGTAGGCCAAGTAGTCCCGCTCGATGGCGCAACGCGATCTCGGGTTGCGCCATCGACTGGATGCCAGATCGCAGATGAAGCAGATAAATCAGTTCACTCAGCTCCCGAGTCGGTCACTCACAGCGGCTTACTCGGGGCTCGTCCATCGACAATCAGGAGGATCCATGACAGACAAGAACATAGACAAGGCGAAGGGTCGCGTGAAGCAAGCTGCCGGCGCGCTCAGTGGAGACAAACGCCTGAAGAATGAAGGCCGTGTCGAAGAGGCGAAGGGATCTGCGAAGAACACCGTGGACAAGGTCGCCGACACCATTACCGGCCGCAAGCGCAGGAAAGGCTACGAAGGCAGTAGGCCGTAACTGGGGAATCTCAGTCGGCGCCTATCAGCGTGAGGAGCGTAATGCGCGGTTTATGGGACAAGCTGAACAATGAGCCGCGATTGATGCGGCGGGCGCAGGGGTGGCTGACCGTCTTCTGGGTCGCCATGATCCCTGCTTCGCTGCTGACGGGATGGGTCAAGAGCGTGACCTTCGTCTCGGCGCTCTCGCTGTGGGCGCTTGTCGCCAGTCACGGTGCATGGTGGGCTGCAGCGAGTGTCGAAGTTCGGCAGGCCGAGGAAGACGTCGCTCGCGACGTCGTCGAGCGGATCGTCGAGAAGACGGATGTAGAAGAGGAAGCGCCTTGACCGGGACCATTCGTCCCGAAACCGATGCGCGACCACTCAGGTTCGCGCGCGCGTATCCAGAAGCGGCCCCCACCTGAAACACAGCGAGCGGCGACTCGGTAGCGACTGGGTTGCTCGAGCCGGATGCCACAGTCGCCGCCTGCCAATCAGCAGCGGCGCGGGTACGTTGGCGGAGCTGAGCCCGAGGCACAGCACTGCTCAACGCCGCGACGCGGCAGGGGCCGGTACCCGGCGGCGCTTCGGGTTGGACCAGTCGGACGGGCGCTCGAAGCCAGCGAACCGGCCAACGGACGGCGGCAGCCGAGCACCTCGGCGAGCTTCACGTCAATGTGCACGATTGACAATCCCCCTGGACCGCTCAGGCGGCTGAGCGCCCATCGAGCGCCGCGTGGGTGACGGCTCGAAAGGCGGTCATGACGAAGCCGAGCAGGCAGACGGCCGTCACCTGCATGGGCCCTCCCTGATCCGGGCGCGGTCGCGGCAAGTCTCTTCACGTAGCAGGAAGAGCTGCTCGGCAGCGAACTGATCGGGCCGAACGACCACCAGCTACTCAGCCGGTCTCGTTGGCCGTGAAGAGGCGAGACGCTGCATGGGCAGACGACCTTGCAGCTACAGCTCTCTAGTTAGCCTCCCTTCATCCGAGATAGCGGCCCTTCATCCAGCAGGCATCGCCGCTTCCTTCGCGGCTGGGCCGCTCGGTCAACGTCTCGCTGAAGGCCGTGACCGGCATCAGGCCTGCGCCTCCGCCGCGAGTTCAGCTCGCGCCGCCTGGGCGATATCGGCCCCGGTGCTCGCGTGTCCCGCCAGCCCCCACCCGCCTTCGGGAGACTCGGTGAGCAGCACCCAGGTACGCTCAGCGAGCGTCGGGTCTGCGGACGCGGTCGCGACGATGTCGGTGAGCTCTTTCACGACTCCGAGCTGCTTGTCACGATCGAGCACGCCGGCGGGTGTGAGGACCTGCACGCGCACGTAGTTGCTTTCGCCGTTCACGTTGGCGATCGCGCTCGCGGGAAGTTCGTGGATGAACGCCGCGGTGTTGTTCCGGAATAGCGGGAGGTCGGGCACTTGCTCCCAGCGCATCACCGCGGTCGCTAGGTCCTGCGCGAGCGCGTGCTTGTCGTCGAACGTCCCGTCTGCGGCATATACGTCGATCATCGGCATGGCTAGACACCCTGACCGGCGGCCAGCTCGATCGGCTCCACGACATCGGCCGGGTGAGTGAGCATCGCGAGGACGTTCGGCAGTTTGCTCATGCCGATCCTTTCGGTTGGAGACTGGGAGCACCAATCGTGTAGCGGCCGCTTCGGTCTCGCTTGAGTCACGCGACTGCTCATCGTGGCTGCCGGCAGCCGGATTCGTCAGCTCTTGAGCGACCCCCCTTGTTTGTTCTGCCAGCCACAGACCGTAAGCACCCGCCGGGCGCCCCTCGTGAGATCGCGGCAGTGACTCCATCCGCCGCGAGCCGTGCGAGCGCACAAAATGAGCAGTCGGATGACGCAAGCGAAGCTCAGACTCAAGACCTACGTTGGCGCCTTGGGGTCGAGCTCGACCCAGTTGATGGCCAGCGAGCACCCGATCCTTCCCACCGCACGAGAGGAGACCGAGATGGCCGTTTCGACCGAGTCGCCTGCCCAGGCGAAGCAATTCTGGACCACCGTTCGACGCGGCGGCGTGGAGATCGCGACGTTCTCGAATCCGCCGCACAACTATCTCGACAAGCCGGTGATTGACGAGCTCGCCGAGCTCGTTGCACAGTGGCGGGATCGGTCGATCCGGGCGGTCGTGATTCAGTCACGTCCCGAGGAGGCGGGCTTCTTCACGCAGTACAGCGTCGAGGAGTTGTTCGGGCTCGCCAGTGATCCCGCGCTGTCCCGATACGCCGGAGCGCTCGTGCGCGGCTACAAGGCGATCTTCGACCAGATGATGGCGCTGCCCAAGGTCATTATCGCCGCGATGAACGGGGACGCGATGGGAGGCGGGTTCGAGCTGACACTCGCCTGCGACCTGCGGATCGGCCAGAACGGCGACTTCCGCTACGGAAACCCCGAGGTGCGCGCCGGCGTGATTCCCGGGGCAGGCGGAACGCAGCGGGTGACCCGGCTCGTGGGTTTGGCACGCGCGCTCGACTGGGTCTTGCGCGGCCGGATCGTGAAACCCGAGGTCGCGTTGGAGCTAGGCCTCGTCCACGAGGTCGTTGACGACGCGCCTGCCCGTGCGCTAGAGCTGGCCGAGGAGATCGCCTCCCTCCCACCGATGTCGGTCGCGAACGCGAAGAGGGCGCTTTACCTCGGGGCCGACACCAACCTTCAGGCCGCGTTCGAGATCGAGAACATGATGTGGACCGAGGTCATTCAGTCGGACGACGCGCAGCTCGCGCTCAACACCTTGCTCGCCGTTGGCCCGGAGTCGCAACGTGACTGGTTCGAATCCGAGACCTCGAAGAACTATCCCGCCTACTCCGGCCACTGACAGGCCGCTCGTGACCTTGACGACTGAGGCGCGTGCCGCTGAAATGCTTTCACAGGGTTCAATCCCTGTCGCCCCGACTCCAAGACCCGCAAATAGGGCAGTCTGCGGACACGGGCAGGATCAGTCTGGCTATGCTCGTCGCGCGACTCAGCCCGTCGGCGGATTCGGCCCTTGTCAATCGGTATTTCGCGAATCGTCATCATTTCGAGAGTCGGCGTTTGAGGCCATACCGTTCGTCCGGCACACGCGAGAAACTCGGCCCCCGATCGCAGAAGGAGGTAGGCGGATGACAGCGCCAACGCCGTTGCGCGACCTCGAGCTACGTCGCGAGGAGGTGCGGCTGCACGGGCATCGCATCTCGTATGTGACGGCCGGCGAAGGGCCGGTGTTGTTGCTAGTTCACGGGATCGCCTCTGACAGCGAGGCGTGGCGCTCGAGTCTGGCGCTCCTGGCGCGCCGCGCGACGGTGATCGCGCCGGACCTGCCGGGCCACGGTGCCTCGGGGAAGGCGCCTGGCGACTACTCGCTCGGATCGCTCGCGAGTTCGCTACGCGACCTGCTCGTCAAGCTCGGTCACGAGCGCGCGACGTTGGTTGGCCATTCGCTCGGCGGGGGCGTCGCAATGCAGTTCGCCTACATGTTTCCCGAACGTACTGAGCGGCTGGTGCTCGTCTCTTCCGGGGGTCTGGGGCGGAACGTGAACCTGCTGCTGAGGATGGCGACGCTTCCCGGCTCGGAGCTGGTGATAGCTGCGACGGTCGGGCCGATCGCGGCGCTTGGGCGCACGGGTGCCGCGGCTGTGCGGCGTATTGGCCTGCGCATTGCACCGGATCTCGGTGAGGTTGGTCGTGGTTTTGCGACGCTGTCCGACAGCGACACGCGCGCGGCGTTCCTCGACACGCTCCGGTCCGTCGTGAACTTCAACGGTCAGCGCGTCGATGCGAGCAATCGCCTGTATCTCGCAGTCGGGATGCCCACGCTGCTGCTGTGGGGCGAGCGTGACCCGATCATCCCGGTGAGACACGGGCGACGCGCAGAGGAGAGGATGCCTGGCAGCCAGCTTGTGACGTTCCCTGAATCAGGGCACTTCCCGCAGATCGACGATCCGCACCGATTCGCAGCGGTGGTGCTCGAGTTTCTGCGGGAGACCGAGCCCTCGCGCCTGACGCCGGAGTCGTGGAGTGAGCTCCTGCGTGACGCCCCGCCCATCAACGACGATCCGACGACTGCGGACGCAGCGGGTTCGTGACACGCGCTGAAGCGGGGCTGTAGGCGCCCGAGGCCGGTTCGAGCCCGACGCTGGGCTTGGCCTGAACCCCGTTCCCAGGCCGTTCCTACTCCTGGGTCGCTGATCGCGACGACTGCCGACGACGAAGCGACTGGGCTCCTGCTGCCCGTTACTGCCGATTCGCGGCGCCCTCCGTGTGATCTCACGACTCGCGTGAGGTAGCCAGGTCACGCCTCGAAGCTCTCCGCGACTCCCGAGCTGCTGCGGTTCGGAGCGCGGTTTGCACTTGAGCAGAAGCGCGACTCGGACTCGACACGACGCCCCCGGTTTTCGTCCAATCCGAGCGTCAGCGCGGCGCTCGACGGACGCTCGCAATCCCGCATACACCACGTCGGATCGTCTGGCCAGGCGTCTGCGCGAAGCTCAGGGGATGGCTGCGGTGGTTCGCCGCAGAAGACGCTCACGCAGGTCGCGGGTTCCGTCCCTGCTACGACAGCCCGCACCGCCTGCCGCCGCATCGAGCGCCCGTCGACACGGTTAACGCTGCGATGGGGCTGGTGGCACGGAAGAGGCGGGCCGGACGCTGGCTACTAGCTGTGGGAGTGCTCGGCTATGTCGGCGGCGCGCCAGCGGTCGCGGAGGGATCAAGATCACGACTGGTGGCACGGGCGGCGTTTTCCTCGCCGGTCGCCGTCGGCCCAGTCGCCGAAACCGGCGCGCGCGTCGAGCAGGCTGACCTCGTGCAGGGCGCGTGGCTCCAGTTCCCTGGCCCCAGCGGCGAGCAGCTGGCGCGGATCTACGAAAACGGGCACGTGCAGTCGATCGGCCTACCACCGCAGATGCGCGACGACCGGCTCAAAGTGTTCCCTTTGCAGAAGGGGTGGACAATCGCCGTGGACCGCTACCTGCCGGCTTCCCGGGCGGGAAAGGACTTCTGCGAAGGAATCGAAGAACCCGAACCGAACGAACCGGGCTGCGGCGATGATTGGGTAGTGGGCGAGCGCAGCCCGCGCGGGCGGTGGGTGGTCGTCCAGGCGCTGCCGCACTCGCGCGGCAACCGTTCCTGGGTGAGCGAACCGGCCGAGCACAATGGCAGGATCGAGATCGCGTGGGGAGAACCGTATGAGGAAGCGGTGCGCGTGTCCGAAGCGCCCCTGGGCCGGCCGTTCGGTCCCCCGCGCGTGGTGCGCCACCTGCTGCCCCGCCAGTTCACCGACGCCGTCGCCATCGATGCCAAGCTCGGCGGGCTCTACGAGGTTGCCGAATACGGCCCTGACGTCAACTCAGGCGAACCCGAATTCATCGGCGAGCGACGGCTCTACGCGGATGGTCGCTTCGGGCCTATCCACATTCTCAGAAGCCAGCTGTTGTATGAACATGGGACGTTCTTCGACGTCCCCGGTGGGGCGCAGCTTTACATCTATGAGAGCGGGCACTCCGAAAAGCTGCTGGTCGCGCGACGGGCGCCCTTCGCGGCCGCCTTGGAACCGCCTCACGTGGTCCTTCGTTCCTGGACGGGAACGCCGGAAGAAACGCAGTCACTCAACGGCCGCCTGCTCGTCATCAGCGAAGAGATGATACCGCCGGGCTCCGAGCGCGAAGTGATCGCCGCCGTCGACATCTCGTCTCGCGGCGTCCCCGGCCCCGCGCGCACGCTCGAAGCTCAACCGAGCGCATCCACGCGCTACTTCGCGGGTGCGATCGGCGACGAGGGCGAATGGCTCGTGGCGAGCACCACCGACGAAGGCGGCCCGCTCTGGCTTCACCCCTCGAGCCCCCGCTGCGCGTACCGCGAGCAGAAGGTCAGGATGCCCATCCCGGTGTCGCACGAACACACGACCCTGGCGCTGAGCATGGGGAGGCGGGGCATCTTCCACCTCGCGTGGGTTGACCACAGGAACGAACTTCAGAGCACGTCCGTGCGCGTCGTGTGCGGGCGCGGTTAGGCGTCGAATGACGCAATGATGCGCAACGGCAACGACCGCGGCCACCGCGAAGGAGCGGCGAGGCGATGATGGCCTTGACAGCAGCGCTTGCCGCGACGGCCGCCTTCACCGCGCCGGTGCCGGTGGGGATCGCGACGTCGAGCCCCCAGTTCGAAGGAGTCCTCTCGATTCAGGCGGATCCGGTTGAGGGCGCATGGATCCGATTCACGAGCCCGGAAGGCGAGCGACTCGCACGCCTCCACGAAGGGGGCCGCGTAACGCCGATCGAACTGCCACGGAAGCTGCGCGGCGAGAGACTGGAAATCACGCCGCTCGCTAGCGGCTGGATGGTGGCCGTCGGTCGCTACTGGCCCGGCGGGCCCGCAGAAGAACGGGCCTGCGAACCGATCGGGGGAGCGCCATCCTCATCGCTCGTGTTGCGGGTGCGGGCGGGCAGTGCCGAAGAACCGCGTTGCAGCGAACTCGTCGTCGCGCAGCTCAGTCCCAGTAGCCACTGGAGCCATGTGCAGTCGCTCCCCTCTTCGTTCGGCAGGGAATCCCAGGCCAGTCAAGCGGCGCAGGCCGGCGGGCGCATCGAGCTCGCCTGGAGCGAAGCGGAACAGTTCGCGCCGATCCGGGTGGCAGTGGCTCGGCTGGGCCACCCGTTCGGACCCGCGCACACGGCTCACGAGCTACTACACCGCGAAGCGAACCGGATCCTGTTTCCCGTCCTGCACGGTGCGCTTTATCTGCGCGGCGAATACGCTCCAAACCCGCCGTTTGGAACCGTGAGGTTTTGGGTCGATCGCCGCCTGTATGGCGATGGGAGCCTCGGCCGGCCCCACTTCGTGCACGGGTATCTGGTTCGGGAACCGGGCGTCTCGTTGGAAGGCGCAAACGGCTCCGAACTGTGGATCTGGGGCGAGGTCTTCCAACCGCTTCAGTTCGCGCGCCGCTCGCGGCGGGCGAGCACGTTTGACCGCCAGCAAGTGATCGTCAAGGAATCGGATGGAGACGAACAATTCACGCAGTCCCACAATCACCGCACGCTTATTGCGCTGGACACGCCAGTGCGCGGCGGCAGATCGCAAATCAGCGCGATCGAAATCTCTCCCCAGGGCCGGCGCGGCCCACTTCGTGCGGTCGAACCGCAACCGCCTGGCGGCGAAAACGAATTGAGCTTCGCGAGCGCCATCGATGACGCGGGAACAGAGCTGATCGCCACGAGCGGCGGCGCGAGTGCAGATCAGATCTGGCTGCACGCCTCCGCAGTTGGCTGTCCAGGGTTTCACACGAAGGTGCTCCTTACGACGACGAGCAGGGGCCCGTTCCAAATAAGCGCCGGCCGAAAAGGCGTGTTTCACGCCGTATGGATCGACTCCAGCAATCACGTGCAGGTGAGCTCGGTGCGCGTCAGATGTACCGCAACGCAATGAGCGGAGGGCGGGCACAATCTGGAAGAGCGTAACGCGGCTGTCGGGCACTGCAAGGAGCCGAGGGCGGCTGCTTGCAGGGGCGACGGCGCGCAACCAGACGCCCTCGACCGCTGCTTCCGCCGGGATGCGAGCGCGAGCAGGCGCCGCGCGAGACGATCCTGAAGGCGCAAACACCAAATGGCGAGACTCGGAATCGAACCGAGAACACCACGATTTTCAGACGGTCGTGAGAATCCGTGGTAAACGGCGGATTTGCAAGGCTTCTTCTGGTAGCGCTTTGGCCCTAGATGCCATCAGTTTGCAGGGGTACTGGGGCGGGTTACCCGAACCGATTAGAGTCGCGCCTTCCTCACCTCGAAGGGTTCCCAGATCCCGCCGTCAACGCCCGCGCGTTGGATCTGCGTCTAGTCAGGCTCCCGCGGAGGGCGCCGGCTGGCCGACGGCTCGTGGCCGGCGCTTTTTCGGTTGCGTCGATCAGCGCGTCGACGACTCGTGGGTCGAATTGTGTGCCGGCGTTCTTGAGCAGCTCGGCGACCGCGATCGACCGGGGGATCGCCTCACGATAGGGCCTGGTCGTGGTCATCGCGTTGAACGCGTCGCAGCAGGAAATGATCCGTGCCTCCAGCGGAATGTCCTGGCCGCGGAGTCCGTCGGGGTAGCCCGTGCCGTCCCAGCGCTCGTGGTGAGAGCGCACTATCTGGCCGATCTCGCCCATCACTCCGCCCACCCGCTCGAGCATTCTCTGACCCTCAACAGTGTGGGCTCTGATGATTTCCCACTCGCCCTCGGACAACTCACCGGGCTTGTTCACGATCGCCTTAGGGACGGCGATCTTTCCGATGTCGTGGAGCAGCGCGCCAAACTCGACCTTCAGCCGCCCCTTCGCGTCGAGCGCGAGCTCGCTGGCGACATCGAGCGCAAGGTTCAGGACGTCCTTGCAGTGTGCGCCCGTGTAAGCGTCATCTGCCTCGACGACATCGCCAAGCAATAGGGCCGTGCCGCGATAGGCGTCGCTGAGCTCCACAAGCTGCTCCAGCCTGGCGCGCCGTTCCCGTGACAACCACATCAACACGCCGAACAGGGGCGCGATCAGCAACACCACCCACTGCTTACCGACGGCGGCGATAGCGACAACGAGACCCAGGGGGGCTAGCGCGAGATCGATCAGATACACCTGCCATGCCTCCTCCACGAGCTCGGAGGTAGTGATCCCGCCACGCAGGCGTTCACGCACTACATCCTTCGAGAAGTCGCATACGAATTGAGCAGCGAGGGCCAGCAGGAGGATGCCCCAATGGGCACCGGGGCGCTGGTCGTGTGCGACGAGCAGCACGAACGACGGGCCTACCGCGAACCAACTATTCCCCGGGACGCTCAGGATGCGGCTGGCCGGCCTGCGCCCGGCCAGGATCGCCGGCGCCATTCCCAGTGCAAGCGCCAGAGCTACCAGCAGCGGAACGAGCGAGACTTGCACAGCGAAGAGCATGGGCACGAACACGGCCTGCGTCGGCACCGTGAATCCCGCACCGACGTCGAACCGCACGTTGCCGATCGCCGCGACTCCGACCACGAACACGGCCATGATCGGCAGCTGCGAAGCGCGAACGGAACCCCCAGCGACGGCGAGCGCGATCGCAGCTGCCGCGAAGGCGACGCCGACGACCAGCTCTCCGCGCCGCTCGGCATCGACCATCGGCTCAGAGCGACCGACGAACGAGGCGCGTAGACGCTCTGACTTGATGAGTGCCTGAACAGACATAGCGATCCAGATCGCCGCATCGTCACCGACGCCGCCCTAGTCAAGGAATTCGCCTAAGGACCAACCTTTTGCAGCGAGGGGCTAGCGGTGCGCGTCACCGCATCCGAGGATCCAGATAGACGTCGTCGATCCTCCACTGCCCACCGGCGCCCTCGGGCGTGACGCGGAAAGCCATCGCCGTTTGCGAGAGCGACAGCGTCGCGAGTAGATTCGTGACGGTCAGCTGCAATTCCGGCGAAGGCTGCCAAGTGGCTGTGCCAGCGAGTTCGCCAAGCCGAGCAACCTGCACTCCCCCGAGGAGCCCGGGATACAGCGCCTCGACCCTTAGGCGGGAAGACGCCGAGCCGGAGTTGTCGACGAAGAGTCGCAACGTTGGGTGATAGATGCTGGTGCAGACCGCGAGGCTCGTCGCCGAGCTTCCGCTAGGAAGGGAGAGCGAGTTGCGGTCGGAGCTGGCGTGGACGTAGAAGCTCTCGTTGCCGGCTGCAACGCTCGCGCCCGAGTAGAGCGCCCATGGGAGGCTACCGGCCTCGAACGTCCCGCCGGTGACCAGCGTGTAGCTGCTGTTATCGCCCCAGCGGGCGAACGGCAGGGTGTCCACCTGGTTCCCGCAGCTTCCCGGAAGGATCGACAGCAGATTCGCCTGGGCGACAGGCGCAGTCACTACAATAAGCACAAGCGAGAAGACCGCCACCAGGGTGGCGCGGACACGGATCGTCATGAGAACCTCTCATCGGGTCTGGCTTTCCTCTCGGAGAGCGGGATGAAGAGGCCGGCGGCCGAGCTATCTCAAGGGAGACCTCAAGCTTTGCGTCCCCGCCTTGCGACGGGTTTGCCGTTTACAGCCGTTTTATGTGGCAATAGTCGGCCGCCCAGCGCTTGAGCTTGACTGCACGTGCGTCCGCGTCAGACGCGTGTCCAAATCCCCAGCAAGCGACGAACGGGACAGGCACCGCGAAATCCATGCGCGCCGCAGTTGGCATCGCGCGACCCGCGCAACTGAGCCTCAGCGCCGAGGGCACCCTCCCCTCAATCCAGTCTGTGGGCGGATCGGCTAGGCGCCCCTTTCGACGGCACCCTTCAACCTCGCCAGACGCCGCTCCCATGCCGTCTCCGCGTTTTGTAGCCAGACCGTCGCGGGGGCGAGCGCGTCGCCGCGCAGTTGGTAGCGCACCTCGCGTCCTGAGGCCGGAGCCCTCTCGAGCAGGCCCGCGTGGTCGAGGGCGGCGAGATGCTTCGCGACGGCCTGCCGGCTAATCGGCAGGACCGAGGTCAGCGACGGCACGCTTGTAACGCCGTCGTGTAGAAGCGTCTCAACGACGCGCCGCCGCGTCGGGTCTGCGAGCGCGGCGAAGACGAGCCCGACTTTGTCGCTCACGCGAGGACGCCCGCGAACCGTGCGCGGAGTCGAGCGAGGGGGAAGCCAGGCGCGCTCTCCGTAACGATCACACGCGCACCCGTTGGCACGCCTACGACCTCGAACTCGACGCGCGTCGCCGCCTCCTCATCACTCCCCCACCACCAAACCAGCCGGTGAGGGAACTCGACGACCTCGATGTGCACGTCACGATCGGGCTCCTCAAGCCACTGTTCGCGGCCCTCCTGCGTGACGAGCGCTTCCCAGACCTCCTCGGGCGAAGCCTCGATCTCGATCTCTCTCCGAATCGTCATTGGGACCTCCTTGACAACCGATCGGTTGCTAATCTATGACAACCGCCAAGTTGTCGAAAGGATACCCCATGTCGCTGATCCCCATGGTCGTCGAGCAGAGCCCGCGCGGCGAGCGCTCGCTTGACATCTACTCTCGCCTACTGAACGAGCGGATCGTGTTCGTCGGCACGCCGGTAGACGACCAGGTGGCGAACCTGGTCGTGGCCCAGCTGCTTCACCTAGAGAGCGAGGACGACGAGAAGGACGTGTCGGTCTATATCAACTCGCCAGGTGGAAGCGTGTATGCGGGTCTTGCGATCTACGACACGATGCAGTTCATCAAGCCGGAGGTGCAGACGATCTGCTTCGGCGTGGCGATGAGCATGGGCTCGCTGCTGCTCGCCGGCGGCACAGCCGGAAAGCGGCTGGCGCTGCCGAACAGTCGCATCCTCATCCACCAGCCGACCGGCGGCTTCGAAGGGCAGTCGGCAGACATCGAGATCCACGCGCGCGAGATCCTCGAGCTGCGCCGGCACGTCGACGAGATCTACGCCCGCCACACCGGGCAACCCTTGCAGCGTGTTCACGACGACATGGACCGCGACCGATACTTCACCGCCGAGGAGGCGTGCGACTACGGGCTGATCGACCGCGTGATCGCTTCGCACGAGCTCACGCGCGTGCCCACCGGCTTCGCGGCACGGAAGTCGGTAGGGGCATGACCTCCGGCTGCACCGGAGATGCTATGGGCGACACGCGGGTCTCGCCCGATCACTTCCTAGTTGGCGCCGATGACCTTGAAGCTCTGGTTGACGAAGATGTGGTGGGGCCAGTTGACGCCGATGTTGTGGACCTCGTACTCGCCGTTGCTCATCTTCACAACGCGGTCGATGACGCCTCCTGGGTAGGCGGCCAACGCGGCTTCGGTTGCTTTGTTCGCTGTGGTTCCGCTGACGATCGTGCCCGACCCCTGGCTGTAGTTTGCGGGGATCTGACCGACCTGCTTTGAGGTGGACTGTGCACCACGCTGGAAGGGAACCACCCCTGCCGACGAGGGAGTTGTGGATCCGCCGCCGTTAGTCGGTTGGACGACGACCCGGCTGGCGGTGATGGTCGTTCCGCTCGTCGTCCCAAGGACGAGGACGCGTACGCCTTTCTTCACAACACTCGCCGAGCTCGAGCTTGTCCCCTTGCGGTATTTCGTAGAGGACGCCTCCTTGACGGTCACCTTCTGACCTGCCGAAGTCGATATTGTGAAGCTCGACTTGGAGACGCTGCTGACCGTGCCGGATGATCCCCCTGCGGCCGGTCCCGACCGAGCGTTGGATCCCCCGCCGCCGGGGACGCGTTGCCCCGATGTCGCGAAGGTGGACGACGCTGTTGTCGCGGTGACTGAACCGGTATTGGCGGTTGCGCCGACGATGCCGTAGGCACCGCCCCCAATCGCGGCGGCGGCAGCGGCGATGGCGAGGAGCTTGGTGAGCTTGCCTGAAAACATGGGGATCACTTCGCTTTCGTTCGGGGGGAATACAGCGAGCCTCGCAATTCGCGGTGGGGGTTCCCCAGGAGGAGGCTGGGACATTCCTGAGAGAGCGCCGGCGCGCTTACCGCGGGTGAAGCCAGCCGTTGTCGATCACCGCGCGATCTCGGGCCGGTGCCACCCCGTCGGGTGGCGATAACCGCCACGCGGCTCTGTCGTTCGTCGGACGCGCGCCGTCCTGGCCGACGGTGTGAGGGCGTCCGGTCGTGGTTCGCCTCGATCTCACCGTTGCGGCTCATCAGCGACGAAGCCCCACTTCGGGTCGTTCGCGGCGTCTATGTGGGCCGGCCGGGTCTCGTCGGCGCGGCTGCGCGAGCGGGGCTCGCACCGGATCGCGCAAGCTCATCGAGCGTCCTCCAGGCGAAGTCCGTATCGACACCGAGATCTCGCGCGAGGCCGGTGACGCTGTCCGGCGCCTTGATCGCGGCGGTTTCTGAGACCACGACCCATTGGGCCGACGGCTTGAAATAGGTAGGTGACTGGGCGGAAGCTGCTTGGGCCGTGCCTGCTGCTGTTGCGAGCGTCGTCGCAACGGCCAAGACCGCCAGGCGCCGTGGCTTCGCGCTCATGTTGTGTCGCCCCCTTTCTTGGCGATCGCAAGTTCGCGCGGGTCGCTGGGTAGAACGGCCTCTATCGCGAACGCATGAGCTCTCGGCGCCTGCGGATGGGTCGGTGAGGCGACGGCAGAAGTCGTTGGGGCGAGCACCGCACCTACACCGAGAGCTACGAGCGCCACGGTCGTTTGCAGAGACCGGCGGGGTGTTTGAGAAGTCCTCATTGCACTCCCTTCAATTCTGGGCGGATGGCCGGTAGCGAGGCCCTGATCGACATGTCGCGGGCTCCTGGCTCGGGCCACTCGCCGCCCGTGCCGGGAGCGCCGCTCATGGCCCTAGTGCACCGGAATGACTCCTTTGATCGGGGACCTCTGGGACTGACAATTTGAGTATCAGCCGAGGCGCTTAGCGTGACGTGGGCATTCCGCTAGAGGTCCCTGTGAACGCGCGCCGATACCATCGACGTCCTGATTCGCCGCTCGCAAGCCAATCTCGCCTGCCGAGCACTTCACCTACAGCTGATTGCTCGCGGCGTCCGCCAAACCGCTCACGGTGTACCCAGGCGTGCCTCGCCGCCGCCTTCGATTGCAACACACAACGAGGACGATGGGCAGGAGACGTCGGCGAGTTCGAAGCTCGCGGCCCTCCACGCCGACACGGGGCCGGTCGGGTGCGTTGACGTGTAGACGTGGCCTAGGTTGTCGGCGGCAACACATAACGTGGTAAAGGCACACGCGACGAAGTCGAGTTCGCCCGCGATGTTCTCATTAAGTCCGGGGCTGATCGCGGCGCCCCGCCACGCCGCCCGCCCGCCGCTTGGGTTCGTCGAGGTCAGCAGTTCGCCTGAGGGTCCAGCTGCGGCCGCGCACAGGTGCGCAGACGGGCAGGAGATGTCTCGCAACCCCGCATAGCCGAAGCCCGAGTACACCAACGCAACGTGCCACGCGGACGCCCCGCCCGCGGGATTAGTTGAAGTGATCACGTTCCCCTCGCCGTCCACCGCGGCGCAGAACGTTAGCGCCGGACATGAGACTCCGGCGATAAGACCTTCTGCGGCAAGGTGACCTTGCCGCGCCAGGATCGATCGGAGCACTCGTCCATCCCGACGCTGGACCCGTGGGGCTGGTGGTGACGAGCGCTCTGTCGCGTTCGTCGACGGCAACGCACAAGGAGTTGCCAGGGCAAGAGACAGAAGTCAGTCCGGCCGTGGGGTCGACTGTGATCCTCGTCCAAGACGAGCTGCCGCCGGACGGCCGGCGCGAGACCACGAGGTTGTGCCCGTGCGGCACAAGGCAAAGCGTGGCCGAGGGGCAGGTGAGCGGTCCGGTCGGCACACGAGCACCGGTTCGTTTCCAGGAGCCAGCCGCGTGACGGACGGACTTCGACACGAGCACGTGGCCCTTCGCGTCTACGCCGACACATAACCTGAGCGACGGGCAGGAGATAGAAGCGAGGCCACCTGCCGCGTTGTCAAGCCGTTCCGGCTTGTGCCAACGCCACGACGTGGCGGGCGCGTCGCTCGGCCGGGGACTCTCGGCCGGCGACGGAGATGGAAGTCCCATCACAGACACACACGCAGCCGCGACAACCGCCGCGAACACATACCCGCCGCGCCAACCAGGCGTCGTGCCCAAGCCGTCCCCTATGACGTCGAGGTTGCCGGAGCGGCAGACGCATCGAGGTCGCTCGGAATACGAAATGGCGAGACTCGCAATCGAAGCGAGGACACGACACTTTTCAGACATCGGTGGACTCCCGGCTACGTTCGCTCTAGGAGAATTTTTCCTCGTGGAGCTCAAGCGCTGCGGCCCTGCTCGGGCTCCGGGCAGCCTGCAGAAGTTTCATGATCAGAGTCATCTGCGCATTATCGCTCGTAAGGGAACCGAACGGATTGCTTGGCCAGTTTTCGTACAGATTCGCGCTGACGTCCTCGACTTCTTCGATAGGGCCGAATGTATAGCTGAATACTTCCGCACTTGGACCGGTAAGAGGTCCTATCCAGTACTCTCCGGCCGGTCACAGCGGCACTTCGAGAAAGTAGAGTCGGCGACTGTACTTCGCGGGCATCCGTTCTCCCTTGCTTCGTCCCCATTCGCCTGCGCCGTTAGGCGGTTCGAAGACGGCTCCCCCGTACTTGCGATCAGCGCACCTGGCGCTCCATTTGCATCTGCGTCGATGACGCCCTTGACCTTAATGCTGCCTCGCTTGCCCCCGAGTCGGGCGCAGCGCGCCTGCGTCGGACTCGACGCCATGCGCTTGCCGCCAGCGGTTGGGAGTCGCCACCTGATCTCACCCAGTCGGCCGGCAGGATGCTCGAGGTCGTGCCAGCCGAAGATTTACACGACAATGGGCGGCTCCGTCTTCGATCGCCGGCTTGAGGAGGCACGACATGAGTTACGCAAAACAGATCCTTGAGACCGACACCGCATCCACGGTCGACGCCGGTTTGCTCGCCTCTACGATCGACGCGCTCAACGACTGCGCGCAGGCCTGCATCGCAGACGCCGACGCAGACCTCCGCGAGGACGATGCGGTCGGCATGGTCACTGATCGGGATTCACTCCGGCGAAGCCTCGGGCAGTACGACCGCCTTGTCAGCGCGCGAGCGCGCGACGGCGACCGACAGCGCGCGCACGTAGGCTCGCGCGGCAGCGTCGATGATGTCGGTCGAGACGCCCTGCCCGGCACCGGTGACATCTGCGACCTCGAGCACGACGGACACCTCGCCGAGCGCGTCCTGACCCTCGGTGACGGCGCCGATGGTGAACTCGCTGAGCTTGGCGGCCGCGCCGGTGGCGACGTTGATGGCTTGGAACACGGCGTCGATCGGCCCGCCGCCGGTGAACGACCCGGTGCTCGATCCACCGTCGGGCAGCGTCACTGAGACCTTCGCGTGCGGCGGACCCAGCGAGGAGGCCTCGACCTCGAACCAGTCCAGCGAGAAGCCGCCGATGTCCTCGCTGCGCAGCTCATCGGTGACGAGTGCCTCCAAGTCCATCGCGGTGACGTGCTTCTTGCGGTCGGCGATCTCCTTGAAGCGCTTGAACGCCCTGTTCAGCGCCTGCCCGTCGATCTCAAAGCCCATTTCCTCCAGCGCCTTGTTCAGCGCGTGGCGGCCGGAGTGCTTGCCGAGCACGATCGAGTTACTCGTCAGACCGACGGTGGTCGCGTCCATGATCTCGTAGGTGGTGCGCTCCTTCAGCACGCCGTCCTGGTGGATGCCCGCCTCGTGCGCGAACGCGTTGCGCCCGACGATCGCCTTGTTGGGCTGCACGGAGTAGCCGGTCAGGCGCGAGACGAGCCGGCTCGTGCGCGCGATCTCAGTCGTCTGGATGCCCGTCCACAGGCCGAGGCTCGGCTCGCGCGTGTGCAGCAGCATCGCGATCTCCTCGAGGGATGCGTTGCCGGCGCGCTCGCCGATCCCGTTGATCGCGCACTCCACCTGTTGGCAGCCAGCTTCTACCCCCGCGAGCGAGTTGGCGACCGCCATGCCCAGGTCGTCATGGCAATGCACCGAGAGGACGACATCGCGCAGACCGGGGACCAGCCAGAACAGCTCCTCGAACATCGCGGCGAACTCGCGTGGCATCGTGTAGCCGACCGTGTCGGCTACGTTGATCGTCGTGGCGCCCTCGTCGAGCGCGACCTGGATGACTTCCGCCAAGAACTCGACGTCCGAGCGCGACCCATCCTCGGTCGAGAACTCCACATCGTCGGTGTATTCACGCGCCTGTGCTACCGCCGCGCGCACCTGACCCTTCACGTCCTCGCGCGTGGTCTGCAGCTTGTGCTTGATGTGGATGTCGCTGGTCGCGATAACCATGTGGATGCGCGGGCGCTGAGCGTCGCGCACAGCGTTCCACACGGCCTCGATGTCCTGACTGACGGTGCGCGCGAGGCCGCAGATCACCGGCCCTTCGACCTCCCGCGCGATCGCCTGCACCGACTCGAAGTCGCCGGGGGAGGTGATTGGGAAGCCGGCCTCGATCACGTCGACGCCGAGGCGCGCGAGCTGGTGGGCGATCTCCAGCTTCTCGGTCTTGTTCAGGGAGATCCCCGGCGACTGCTCGCCGTCTCGCAGCGTCGTGTCGAAGATCAGGATGCGGTCGGACTCGCTACGTGCGGGTGAGGTGCTGCCCACCGAAGTGCACATGTCGTCGTTCTCCTTCTCTCGCTTTGCCGTTCCTCTCTGCTTGGTATGCGGCTACGCGGCCGCCACGCGTTATTCCCCCCGAGGGGGGAGCAGGAGAAGCGAGAGAAGCGAGTTCTGCAACGACATGTGTGGGGGAGGGTAGCACCGGCCCTCGCACCCGCGAAGCGCGCTCAGGGGACCAGGACGGCCGCGCTCAGACTCGCTCTGGACGAAGAGCAGCCGTCGCGCGAGACGCGCCCGAGAGCAAAAGCCGGCCTCACACCGGACGCCGGCACGTGACGCCTACTCGGCCAGGCCCGCGGCTTCAGAGGGCCTTGTCCTTGGAGCCGAAGTCCTCCCAGCGCACGATCTTGCCGTCCAGAAACTCGACTAGACCGCCGCAGGGGATGTCTGTCTCGATTCCGCTGCCCCTCGCCCGCAGATGGATCTCCCGCCACGCGAGCACCCGCTCGCCGAGATCCAGAAGCTCGTACTGCAGCTCGAACTTCTCGAAGACCTCCTGGGTATCCGCCCAGAACCTCTCCATACCTTCGAGTCCGTGAAACGCCCCCTCCGTCTCAGCCTGAATCCACCGAAGCCCGGTGGGTTTGCGGTGGTCGGCGTGTTGAGCGGCCGCGGGGAGGCGTTTCGCCGGCGTCGCGGATGCGGGTCGGCGGTGAGTGAGGTTGCAAGGCGGGTGGAGGGAG